>Ga0209389_1000001_pt1 | contig 463799 bp, 412 predicted proteins | sample CowpearedBW_FD_187526 | JGI IMG/M metagenome (GOLD analysis project Ga0209389, IMG submission 187526) | Root nodule microbial communities of legume samples collected from California, USA - Cow pea red BW (SPAdes) (version 2) | ecosystem: Host-associated > Plants > Roots > Nodule | place: USA... | reverse complement strand
AGGTTTGCCTGAATCCTGGCAAGGCGTTCTTGTTCGGCTGCGCGGAATTGATCGAATGGGACAGGTTCGCGCGGCGCTAGCGGCTTCAGGATTGCGATCCAGATAGCGGCGATTAGCGGGGAAACAGCCAGCGCTAGCAGGAACCAGCCGAGACCCGACCGATCACGACTGACGTGCGCGAAAACCCCGACAGCGAGGCATAGCCCCAAATAAAGCAGCACAAGCTCCATGGCGATACCTCCACCAAGGAAGGAGGCCACATCGTATTGCTCAAACGGCTAGCTGAACAGGGGCCAGTCTCGCACCTAGCCGCAATTTCCTTCCAAACCCACGACTTCGCCTTCGGGTCACGAGCGGAGATTTGGGCCCGTGCCGATCACGTCGGGATCACCTCTGACAGCCGACATCGAGCAAGTTTCGTGGGCGGTCGAGAAGAGCCATGAGCGTACATCAGCGAACTTCCCGAAAGCGGACGCATTGTCGATTGCGGGGGCGTGGGTCTGGCTTTGCCAAAGGGACATAGCGCCCCGGCAGTTGGTGTCACGGTTGCGCGCAGACGCATTCAATCTTGCCGGAAGGAGGGTAGCGAGATGACAGAACGAATTTCGTTGGAGGGAAAGGTCGCGGTTGTGACCGGCGCAGGTCGCGGGCTTGGGCGGGCATACGTCGAACTTCTCGCCGAGCGCGGCGCCCAAGTCGTTGTGAACGATCTGGGAACCGACGTATCGGGCTTCGGGAAGGATTCCACGATCGCGGAGCAGGTGGCCGATTTCATTCGATCCCGTGGAGGCGAGGCAATCGCGAATGACAGCGATGTTTCAACCGCTGAAGGTGGCAGTGACCTGATCGCGACGACCATCGAGCATTTCGGGAGAATAGACCTCCTCGTGAACAACGCTGGTATCTGCGGAAGCCAGCTATTCGAGGCCGCCACCCTTGACGATTTCGATCACTATTGGCGGGTGCACCTCGGCGGGCCGGTTAACACGGTGAAGGCTGCCTGGCCGTATATGGTCGCACAGCGCTACGGGAAGATCATCCTTACGACGTCAGTCAGCGGCCTGTTTGGAATACGTGGCCAAGCCACCTACGCTGCGGCCAAGTGCGCCGTAGTTGGATTGATGCGCATTCTTGCAATTGAAGGTGCTGAGCATGGGATTCTCGTGAACACCATTTCGCCAGCCGGGTACACGAGGATGCACCCGGCGGCGGTTGCGGATCCCGCTTGGCTGAAGCAGAGCGAAGCCACAATGCCGGTTGCGGCTGTTGCGCCAGCGATGGTCTGGCTTGCAAGCGATAGTTGTTCGGAGACGAACAGGATTTACAACGTGGAAGCTGGAGTAATCCAACGTATCGCTATCGTCATGGGACCTGGCTTCTACGATCCACGTCTGACACCCGAGAGCATCGCCGAGAACTACGCAAAGGTCGAATCGATCGAGGGCTTTTTCGAGCCGGGTCCGTTCGAGCCCGGTCAGATACCCGCAACAGCGAAGTCTTGAGGAACGAGGCTACGCCATGGCGACGTTCGACTGTGGCAGACAGGCGTTACTCGATGAACCTGTGCGCAAGTCATCAGCGGCCGCGCCGCGGCGGAGCTACACTGGCCGCCGAAAAGCAGACCTGCTGAAGGTCAGCTAAGGGTCCAAGATGACGTTCCGCGGGCGGGACCGCGTGTCCGCATTGTCTGCAAAAGCAGACATCCGATTTTGTCAGTGCATGCCGTCCGGAGCACATGCGCGCTAACAAGCGCGCAAGGAGTGAAGTCTAAAGCGCACTCAACCCTGGCGGCGGCTTGCGCATATTGGAGGCCTGCTCGTAGGCGTAGGCCAGACGCAGCAGCTTGTGCTCGCTCCAGGCCCGGCCTGCGAAGGTGACGCCGAGCGGATAGTCGGGCGTGTCCTTGTCGTCGGTCGCCCCCGAGATGAAGCCTCCGGGCACCATGACGCTGGGATAGCCTGCCCTGGCGGCGATCGCGGCGCCTCCGCTGCCGGGGAACAGCACGGCATCGAGCTTGTGCTGGTTCATGTAAGCATCCATGCCGCGGGTCCTGGCGCTGAGCAGGTCCATGGCAAGTGCCGACTTGTACTCGCGTTCGCGTAAGTCGCCCCTGGTGAGGTCGGCGGCGAGGAACAGGTCCTGGCCGAAACGCAGCGCCTTGCCTGCATTCGCCTCGTTAAAGGCCACGATGTCGGTGATGGTCTTGATGGCGGTATTGGTCGCCCAGTCCCTCAGGTAGAGGTTGAGATCGCGCTTCAGTTCGTAGAGGAAGACGATCCGCTGCGTGACTGGATTGCCCTTGTTACCGCTCAGCGGATTGCGGTTGAGCACGGCCATGATCGTACCTGGTCCGCTCATCCAGCCGGCCGTCGGCATGCTGGCGCGCACGATCACGGCGCCGAGATCCTCCAGCACCTTGATCGCCTCCGCCATCACCTCCGCCCCTTTGGGTGGCGGCTTGCCGTAGAAGGGATCGTTCAGCGGGTCGGCGGGGTCGCTCGGCACGCCGATGCGAGCGCCCTTCATCGCGTCGCGCGTGAGGTCGGCGGTGTAATCGGCTGGCCGCCGTTGCAGCTCTGTCGCCGCATCGCGCAGGTCCTTCGCCGCCAGCACGTTAAGGAGCAGCGCCGCATCGCGTACCGTGCGCGTCATCGGCCCTGCGGTGTCCAGGCTATGCGCGATCGGCACGATGCCGGCACGGCTGATCAGCCCGACCGTCGGCTTCACGGTGACGAGGCCATTCTGGCTGGCAGGAAACAGCAGCGAGCCCGAGGTCTCGGTGCCGATCGAGGCCGCACAAAGAGCGGCCGCCACCGCGACCGCCGAACCCGAGCTCGAGCCGCCCGGGGACACGACCGGGATGTCGTGATCGTCCACCAGCGCGGGCGCGTAGGGATTCTTCACCTGACCGCCCAGCGATGAATAGCCCGCAGGCATGTCGATCGCGAGCATGTTGGAAAACTCGGTCAGGTTCGCCTTGCCCAGGATCACCGCGCCGGCGTCCCGCAGCAGCTTGACGATTGTGGCATCGTCCCGGGCACGCGCGCCTTCCAGCGCCAGCGAGCCCGCCGTCGTCGGCTGTTCGTCGCCGGTCGCAATGTTGTCCTTCACCAGGATTGGAATGCCCGCCAGCGGCCGCTTGGCCGATGGCTTGGTGCCGTCGAGCTTGCCCGCGATCGCGAGCGCATCGGGATTGAGCGCGCGCACGGCGTTGAGCGCGGGCCCGTTGCGGTCGTAGGCCTCGATGCGCGCGAGGTAAGCTTTGGTCAGCGCCGTCGCATTGACCTGCCCACTGGCCAAGGCCTGAGCGATATCGCTCAGCGGCGCATCGTCGAGCTTCAGAGGGATCGGCGCCTCGGCGCCAGAGGCAGCCGCGGCGATGCCAGCATCGCGGCAGGATGGCTTCTTCATGGCGTGCCTCGCCTGACGGCGTTCCGAACCATGAAGCCGCAATAATGGCATAATGCCGGTGTTTTGCCCGACGGGTCAATGTCTCAGCGCATCGCGTCGACCTTTGAGCCGCGCAACGTGTAAACCATTGAAATGACTATCCTCGCCTACTGTGCATGGGGTTGTTTTTCAGGTTTTTGTTTTGGACCTGCCAAACGATTGGCCTCTCCCCGATGGGGGGAGGCCAAAAATTGAAGCGACAGGCTCGACTTGATCGAGCGATCCTACTGCCAGGCCCAGGTCGAAAAATCGTTCTCGTATTGTGGCACGTCCTTCCAGACACCCTTCAGCTTCTTGTTGGTGATGGTGATCAGCTGGGGCTGGTAGAGGTAGGCGGAGACGGCGTCGGTGGCCAACATGCGCTGGGCGTCGCCGAGCAGTTTTGCGCGGCCGGCCTCGTCGGGTGTCGCGACGATCTGCTTGTAGAGCGCGTTGAACTTCTCGTTGTTGTAGCCAAGGTAGTAGTCCGGCTCGGTGATCTTGACGAGGTCGAACGGCTCGACATGGCTGACGATGGTGAGGTCGAAATTATGCGGACCGTTACCGGCGAACACCTGCGACAGCCACTGCGCCCATTCGACGTTCTCGATCTTGGCGACGATGCCAACCTTGGCGAGCTGGGCTGCGACGATCTCACCGCCCTGCCGCGCATAGGATGGCGGCGGCAGCTTGAGCGACAATTCAAGCGGCGTGGTGACGCCGGCCTCGCTGAGCAGCTTCTTGGCCTTCTCTGGGTCGTAGGGGTTGATTCCGGTGGTGTCGACATAGCCGAGCGCGCCCGGCACGTAGAAGCTGCCGATCGGCGTGCCGAAGCCATCGACGGCACCGTCGATCATCGCCTTGCGGTCGATCGCAGCGAGGATGGCGCGGCGAACGCGGACGTCGTCGAGCGGCTTCTTGCGGTGGTTGATCGCGACGATGGTCTTGGCCCTGGAGCCGCCGACCAGCACCGTGAAACGCGGGTCGGCCTTGAACTGGGCGATGGTGCGCTGGGCCGAGACGCGTGGGAACGCATCGACGTCGCCCGAGAGCAGCGCGGCGGTCTGCGCCGCCGGATCGGAGATGAAGCGGATCGTCACCTTCGACAGCTTGACCGCAGCGGCGTTGCGGTAGTCGGCCCATTTGGTCAGGGTGATCGAGGAGCCTTTGGCCCAGCCCCCTAACTGATAGGGCCCGGTGCCGATCGGCTGCGTGACATTGGTGGCTGCGCTCTTCGGCTCGACGATCGAGCCGCTCGCCTGCCCCAGCAGGAATGGCAGGTTCGGCTCCGAATTCTTCAAGGTGATCACGACCGTCTCGGCGTCGGGCGCGGCAACGGACTCGAAGCTCTGGTACAGGCTCTTGTCCTTGTTGGTGCCGGTGGGCACCGCGTTGCGCTCGAACGAGAACTTCACCGCGGCGGAATTGAACGGCTCGCCATTGTGGAATTTGACGCCCTTGCGCAGCTTGAATGTATAGGTCTTCAGGTCGGGCGAAGCAGTCCAGCTCTCCGCCAGCAGGGGCGAGGCAGTGCCGTCCTCGTTGATCTTGGTCAGGGTCTCGTAGATGTTGTAGAGCGTGACCTCGGCGATCGCAGCGGCGGCGGCATTGGTGGGATCGAGCCCGGGGGGCTCCAGCGCCATCGCCATGACGACGCTGTCCTTCTTGCTCTGCGCCAGCACCGGCAGCGGCGCCGCGACGAGCGCGGCGGCAAAGGCGACGATCGATAGTTTCCTCAACATGCGTAACTCCCCGGCCATCTCTGTTTCCAGCCTACGCCAATCCTGCCCCGGACACTAACCTTCCATGGCCGCCCGCGGCAACGCCATCACGACTTCGGCCTTGTGGCAGGCGGCAAGGTGCCCCTCGCCCACCTTGCGTAGCTCAGGCGACACCTCGCGGCAATGCTGGTCGGCAAGCGGGCAGCGCGCCACATAGGGGCATCCGGCCGCGGCCGCCGCTTGCGAGGCGATCGCCTGGGCTCCGCGCCGCCGCCGGCCGCCGCCGGCGCGCGCCCGCGGCACGGCATCGAGCAGCGCCCGCGTGTAGGGATGGGCGCAGCGCTCGAACAGATCCTCCGGCCGCCCCTGCTCGACGATCCGGCCGAGATACATCACCGCGACCTCGTCGCAGAGATAGTCGACGACGGCGAGATCATGGCTGATCAGGATGTAGCTGAGGCCGAACTGCTCCTGGAGGTCCTGCATCAGGTTCAGCACCTGCGCCTGCACGGAGACGTCGAGCGCGGAGACCGGCTCGTCGGCCACGATGAGCTTGGGCTGCGTGATCAGCGCACGCGCAATCGCGATGCGCTGGCGCTGACCGCCTGAGAACTCATGTGGATACTTATCCATGTCCGCATCGCGCAAGCCGACCTGGCGCAGCACTGCGGCGACGCGTTCGCGGAATTTGGCGCGATCGGCCTCCTCCAGCACGGTGAGCGGCTCGGCGACGATGCGGGCGATGGTCTGGCGCGGATCGAGCGAGCCGTAAGGGTCCTGGAACACCATCTGGAAATCGCGCCGGGCGCGGCGCAGCTCGTCCGCAGAGATGCGGTTGAGATCGCGGCCGAGCAGCGCGACGTGGCCCGAGGTGGGCCGCTCCAACGCCATCACCAGCCGTGCGAAGGTCGACTTGCCCGATCCGGACTCGCCGACCACGCCAAGGCTCTTGCCGGCGGCGACCCGCACGTTCACGCCATTGAGCGCGCGCACCTGCCCCGGCGGCCGGAACAGGCTTTCACGCGGCAGCGTGTAACGCTGCACCAGATCCTTCACGTCGAGAAGCGGCTCGGCTGCGGTGATCATGCGGTCAGCGCTCCGACACGTTCAGCCATCGAGACATCCGTCCGGATGCAGCGCACGAAATGGCCGGGTCCGACGTCCACCATCGGCGGCAGCGCGGCGCGGCACCGATCGATCACCAGCGGACACCGATCGGAGAAAGTGCAGCCGGACGGCAGATCGGCGAGCTCCGGCACCGTGCCCAAGATCGTCTTCAGCCGCGTCCCCTTGCGCGCGCCGAGCTTCGGCCGGGCGCGGAACAGGCCCTGCGTATAGGGATGCCCCATGCGCCGGAACACCTCGTCGGTCGGCCCGCTCTCGACGACGGTGCCGCCATACATCACCATCATGCGCTGCACGTTCTCGGCGATGACGCCGAGATCGTGCGAGATCAGGATCATCGACATGCCGCGCTCCTCGACGAGATCGGCGATGAGGTCGAGGATCTGGCCCTGGATGGTGACATCGAGCGCGGTGGTCGGCTCGTCTGCGATCAATAGATCCGGCTCGCAGGCGAGTGCCATCGCGATGGTGACGCGCTGGCGCTGGCCGCCGGAGAACTGGTGCGGATAGGCGTCGACGCGCCGCGCCGGATCCGGCAACCCGACGCGGTCGAGCAAGGCGATGGTCTCGCGCCGCGCCTGCGACGCGGAGTATTTCTTGTGACGCCGCAGCGGCTCGGCGACCTGATGACCAATCGTGTGCATCGGATTGAGCGCGGTCATCGGCTCCTGGAAGATCATGCTGATACGGTTGCCGCGCAGGCGGCAATAATCGGCATCCGAGAGCCCGACGAGCTCGCCGCCGTCCAGCTTGATGCTGCCGCTGACGACCGCGCTGTCCGGCAGCAGCCCCATCAGGGAGAGTGCCGTGACCGACTTGCCGCAGCCGGACTCGCCGACGAGCCCGAGCGTCTCGCCGCGCTTGAGGGCAAAGCTGACGCCACGCACGGCCTGCGCCGGCCCGCGGCTGGTGTTGAGGCGCACGCCGAGATTGGCGACCTCGATCAGCGGCATGTTTGCGGGGTCAGCCATCGTCACCGCTCCCGCGCCAGTCTGGGATCGAGCAGGTCGCGCAGTCCGTCACCAAGCAGGTTGAGACCGAGCACCGCGATGGCGATAGCAGCGCCCGGATAGACCGCGAGCATCGGCGACTGGAACAGCAGCGTCTGCGCATCGTTCAGCATGCGGCCCCATGACGGCTGCGGCGGCTGCGTGCCGAGGCCGAGATAGGACAAAGCGGCTTCGGCGAGAATGGCGAGCGCGAACTGGATGGTGACCTGCACGATCAGGATCGAGAGGATGTTGGGCAGGACGTGCTCGATGGTGATGCGGAAGCGTCCCTTGCCCGCCGCGCGGGCGGCCAGCACGAATTCGCGCGCCCAGATCGCGTTGGCCGAACCGCGCGTCAGCCGCGTCAGCGTCGGGATCTGGAAGATGCCGATCGCGACGATCGAGGTCACCATGCCCGGGCCCACCACGGCGGCGAGCATGATCGCAGAGAGCACGGCCGGAAAGGCGAAGCTGAAATCGGCGAAGCGCATGATGATCTCTTCGGTCCAGCCGCGCCTGGCCGAGGCGATCAGGCCGAGGCAGACGCCGAAGCTGAGACCGATGCTCACCGCGATGATGCCGACCATGATGGTCGAACGCGCGCCGGCAAGCAGCAGCGAGACGATATCGCGACCGAAGGAATCGGTGCCGAGCCAGTGCGATGCCGACGGCGGCCGGAGTTTCGAGGCGATGTCGATCTCATAGGGCGACCACGGCGTCCACACCAGTGACAGCAGCGCCGAGGCCAGCACCAGCAGGCTCAGTGCACCGCCGAGCACAAAGCTGCGATGGCGCAGTGCGCGGCGCCAGAACGTCCGGGCCGGCAGCGGCCGCGTTGCAACCGGCGCGTCAATGGTCAGGGGCGTGCTCACAGGTCGTGGACCTTGATGCGGGGATCGATGAAGGCATAGAGCACATCGACCACGAAATTGACGATGACGACCATGGCAGCGAGCAGCATCACGCAGTTGCGCACCACGATTAGGTCGCGGTTGGCGATCGACTGGAAGATCAGGCGGCCGAGGCCCGGCAGGTAGAACACGTTCTCGATCACGATGGTGCCGGCGAGCAGATTGGCGAATTGCAGCCCCATCACGGTCATCACGGGGATCATGGCGTTGCGCAGCACATGACGCCACAGCACCTCGCGCTTGCCGAGCCCTTTCGCACGCGCCGTGCGAACGAAGTCCTCACGCAGCACCTCGAGCACGGCCGAGCGAGTGACCCGCGCGAGGATCGCGGCCTGTACCACCGCAAGCGAGATCGCCGGCAGCAGCAGCGACTTGATGCCCGGCCAGACGCCATCGTCCCAGCCGGCAAAGCCGCCCGCCGAGAGCCATTGCAGCCGCACCGAGAACAACAGCACCAGAAGGATCGCGAACCAGAAGTTCGGCAGCGCGATGCCCACTTGCGTCAGCGACATCACGCCGACGTCGCCGAGCTTGTTGTGGTTGGCGGCGGTGTAGATGCCGGCGGAGAGCGCCAGCGTCACCGTGACCGTCATGGCCATGATCGCGAGCGGAATGGTCAGCACCAGCCGCTCCGCGATCAGGCTCGCGACCGGTGTGCCGTAGACATAGGAGTTGCCGAGATCGCCGACGAGGAGGCCTTTGATCCATTGCAGATAGCGAACCGCCAGCGGCTGATCGAGCCCGAGCTTGATAGTGAGCGCCCGGACCGCGTCCGGCGAGGCATCGGCACCCATCAGCATCTGCGCGGCGTTGCCGGGCAGCGCGTCGAGCACCAGGAAGATGATCAGCGAGGCGCCGACCAGCGTCGCCAGCAAGGTCAACAGACGTCGGAGGACAAAGACGCTCATGCGTGCTCGGCTTCAGGGCTCACCCGCGGCACGATCAACATGTCTGGACGCCGGAGGCAAGCTCTTTGCTGCATGTCCATCTCCTCAAGCCGGCCAGCGGGACAGAAGGTCGCTTGAGGCCTCGAACAGCGCGCTCACGCGCAGCAATTCGGCGTCGCCGCGGAAGCGGCCGACGAGCTGGAGCCCGATCGGCAGGCCGTCGCGGCCGAAGCCGCAGGGCAGGCTGACGGCGGGATGCCCGGTCATGTTGAACGGCATGGTCCAGGGGAACCAATGCGGGCGGACGCTGTCGAAATGCGCCCCGTCGATCTCGATGGTGCCGAACAGGTCCTGGTCGATCGGCAGCGCGGTGCGCGTCAGTGTCGGCATCGCCAGCAGGTGCCCGCGCGCAAGCAGCGATTGCATCCGACGGAACAGCGCGGTTCGCGCGAACATCGCCTCCTGATAGTCGACGCCGCTGACCTCGGTTGCGAGCGCGAGCTGCTCGAGAAACGCCTCGCTCAACTCGTCCTTGTGCTCAGCCGCGAGCTTCGCAAAGCGCGTGCGCCAGACCGTGTGGTTGACGGCGCGCCAGATCGGCTCGATGTCGAAGCCGTCGCCGGAGAACTCTTCGAGCTCGGCACCGAGCCCCGCCAGCCGATCGAGGCTCGCCTTGAAGCTGGCCGCGACGTCCGATGACACCGGGCGCCCGGGCGGGGAAGCACAGAACAGGATCTTCTGCCCGCGCAGATCGCCGCGCGGGGCGGCGGTGCCGATGAAATCCGGTACCGGGACGCCGATCGACCAGGGATCGCAAGAATCCTCACCGGCCATCGCCTGCATCATCAACGCGGTGTCGGCGACGGTGCGGGTGGTCGGCGTGACATAGGTCTGGTTGCCGAACACGTCCAGCGCCTGGCTGTGCGGGACGACGCCGTTGCTCTGCTTCAGCCCGACCACGCCATTGCAGGCGGCCGGAATCCGCGTCGAGCCGCCGCCGTCGGTCGCGATTGCAAGTGGCGCGATACCGCTCGCCACCGCCACCGCCGCGCCGCCGCTGGAGCCGCCGGAGGAACGCTCCGCGCTCCACGCATTGCGGGTGCGGCCGAACAACGGCGAATCCGTCAGGCACTTGCTACCGAATTCCGGCGTCGTGGTCTTGCCGATCAGGATCGCGCCCTCGGCGCGCAGCCGCGCAACGGCGACGGCATCCTCGATCGGCACGTTGTCCTTGTAGGGAACGGCGCCGAAGGTGGTCTTGACGCCTTTGGTATTGACGATGTCCTTGACGCTGACGGGGATGCCGTGCAGCAGGCCGAGGGGCTCGCCGGCCATCACCTTGCGCTCGGCTTCGCGCGCAGCTGCGATCGCCTCGTCACCGCACAGCGTGATGAAGCAGTTCAATGCGGGCTGAAGCGCCTCGGCGCGCGCAAGAACCGCGCGGACGATCTCGACCGGCGAAATCCGCTTTCCGGCGACGAGGCCGCGCAGCTCGGTTGCGGACAAGAGACAAGGATCGCCGTTCATCGTCAAATCGCGCTCCGAAGCGGGGCCGCCGTTGGCCCAAAGACATTGACAGCGAGAATGACAGTTTTGTTAACTCGCCGTCCAATACGATTTTTGTCGCCAACCCATACGTTTTCGGTATGCCAATGGATCTTCGCCGGCTCCGTTATTTCGTCGCCGTTGCCGAGGCGCGCAGCATCGGCAAGGCCGCTGAGCGGCTCCGGATGGCGCAGCCGCCGCTCTCGGTCCAAATCCGCAAGCTCGAGGCCGAGATTGGCGCACCGCTGTTCCGCCGCGGCACCCGCGGCATGGACCTGACCGAGGCGGGTCAGGCGCTGCTGGCGCGCGCCAGCGAAGCGCTCGCCCTTGCGGCCGACGGGGCTGAAGCCGCGCGCGCGGTTGCTTCGGGACGGCGCGGGCGGCTGTCGGTGGGCTACATGTTCGTGTTGGCAAATGCGATGCTGCCGCGGCTCATCCCCGAGCTGCGCCGCGCGGTTCCCGGCGTCGACCTCGGCTTCGCCGAGCTCAGCGCCTCGACGCGCGAGGCCCGCGTGCTCGACCGCAGCGTCACGGTCGCCTTGTGCATGCCGGCAATCAATCATCCTGAGATTCAGGTGGCACGGATCGGTGCGCAGCCCTTCATGCTGGCCATGCCGATCCGCTCGCCACTCGCCCGTCTGAGCTCCGTGCCAATGGCCCGCCTGCAGGGCCGTCCGCTGATCGCGCTCCCGCATCCGGACCATGGGCCCGCCTCCTCCGCCGTCGTCCCCTTGTTGCGTCGACACCAAGTCGTGATGCCGATCGCCAGCCGAGTGGAGACGGTGCATTCGGCGATGAGCCTGGTTCTGGCCGGCGAAGGTCTCGCCATCCTCCCGGCCTGCGCGCAGCTCGGCGCGCCACGTGGCATCGTGTTCAGACCCTTACGTGACGTCACCGACTCCCTCGACATCGCAGTCTGTTGGCGGCGGGATTCCCAGAGTCCGCTGATCGGAACCTTCCTCAAATGCGCCGAGAAGGCCGTCGCGCGGATGTGAGGCCGCGCTACAAGCTCCAACTCACCTCAAAGCTCCAAGGCGGATCGGCGCCCGGACGGGTGCAAGTGAGGCCGGCGCAATTGGCGGCGAAGGACAGCGCGCGGCGAAGCTCGTCGGCACTGATGTCCTTTAGGGTTTGCCGGGCAATGCGACCCTGCTTGTGCAAGGCGAACAGCAGCGCAGCCTGAAAGCTGTCGCCGGCCCCGATCGTGTCGGCCACCTCGACCTTTGGCGCAGCGACCTCAATCTGCCCTGCGCGCGCGTGCCAAGCGACCGCGCCGTCGTTGCCGCGGGTGATGACGACGAGGCTCGTATCCTGCCCCAGCAGCGCGCTCGCGCGTTGTTGATATGGCTCGTCCCCGAAGAGATAGGCAAAGTCGACGTCCGACATCTTGATGAGATCGGCGCTGGCAGCGAAGCCGGCCATGCGCGCGAGATAGGCCGGCTTGTCCTCGACCAGATTGGGGCGACAGTTCGGATCGAAGGAGATGGTCGACGACGCCCGCGCGTCCGCGATCAGGGCCTTCGTCTCAGTCGCGCCCTGGTCGTTGACCAACGTGGTCGAACCGACATGAATGGCTTCGACCTTATCGAACGGAATCGATCCGCGCCGATAGCTCCAGTTCCGCGTCGCGGTCCCGGCATCATAGAACGCATAATGCGACTCGCCCGCGACGATGCGGACGAAGGCGAGCGTGGTCTGGTGATCGCTGCGGGTGGCGAAACTGAGCTCCACATGCGAGGCCGCGGCATGATCTGCGATCATGCTGCCGAACAGATCGGTCGAGATGCCACCGACGAAGCCGGTGGGTACGCCCAGCCGCGCCATGCCGATCGCGACGTTGAGGCAGGAGCCACCAACCGCCGGCATCACCGCCTCGCGCCCTTCCCCGTTCCGCGTCGGCACGAAATCGATCAGCGCATCGCCACAGGCAATCAGCATGTCTTTTAGCCTCTCGCGATGTCGCGCATCGCCGCGCGGCTGCTGCGATCGACCTCGCGCAGCAGCTTGTAGACCTCGCGCTTGCGGGCGTGAAACGCCGCCATGTCGGGCGCGGTCGGCTCGCTCTTGCGTCCCAGCGCCGACATCTTTGCCATGGTCTCGCCGATCGAGGCATAGGCGCCGCCGGCCACCGCGCCGAGCATCGCGGCGCCCAGCAGCACCGGCTCTTTCGTCTGCGGCAGCGCAACCGTGAGGCCGGTGGTATCGGCCATGATCTGCCGCACCAGCGGGCTGCGGCTGGCACCGCCGCCCATGATCATGATGCTGGAGCGCACGCCGTGCGCGGCAAAGGCCTCGATCACCTCGGCAAGCCCGTAGGCGAGCCCGCACAAGCCGGCGACGAACAGCCGCTCCATCGAAGCGATATCGGTGTCGAGATCGAGGCCCACGATCACCGCGCGCGTGTCAGGATCGGCGTAAGGCGAGCGGTTGCCGATGAATTCAGGCAGCACATGGATGTCGCGGGCGAGCAGCGCGGCGCGGCTGGCATCGCCCGCGCGCGCGATGATGCGGCGCTCGAGGAAGTCGATGAGGTCGAGACCCTCGTTGCGCGCCGCCGCGCTGGCCTCGGCATGGCCCGGATGCGACTTGAGGAGATGGTCGATCGCCGCGCCCGCAGCCGACTGGCCGCCCTCGTTGAGCCAGAAGTCCGGCACCATGCCGGAGTAATAAGGCCCCCACACGCCGGGCACGAAGCACGGTTCCTTGGTGGTCGCCATAATGCAGGCCGACGTCCCCATGATGTAGGCGAGGCGATCGCACGCGTCGGTCGCCCCGCCCGAGCCGTCGCGGCCGCCGATCGCGCCGATGCCGCCGGCATGCGCGTCGATCAGCGACGCGCCGACCGGTATGCCCGGCGACAGACCGAGATCAGCCGCAGCAGCCGGGGTGAGACCTGCACCGAGCCGCGTGCCGGGGGCAACGATCTCGGTGCCGATGCGGGCATATGTCTCGGCCACGAAATCCGACAGCCCGATGCGCTTGAAGAACGGCGCGCTCCAGCCGCCGTCATGCGCGAGGTAGTTCCACTTGCAGGTGACGGTGCAAGTCGAGCGCTGGAGCGAGCCGGTCGCGCGCCAGGTCAGGTAATCCGCCAGATCGAAGAAGTGACCAGCAGCGTCGAAACTCGCGCGAAGATGCCGCTTCAGCCACAGCAGCTTCGGCATCTCCATCTCGGGCGAGATCGAGCCGCCGACATAGCGCAGCACAGCATCCTCGGTCTCGTTGATCAGCCGCGCTTCGGCGGTGGCGCGATGGTCCATCCAGACGATGACGTTGCGCTGCTTGTCGCCGGAGCCGCTGACCGTAAGTGGCTCGCCTTGCCTATCGAGGACGACCAGCGAACAGGTGGCATCAAAACCGATACCGCCGACGCTGTCGGGCGTGATACCAGCTTCCGTCACCGCCGCGCGCACCGATGTCGCGCAGGCGTCCCAGATGTCCTGGGACGACTGCTCGACGATATCGCCGGCCTCGTGCCAGATCCGGATCGGGTGCCGCGCCACCGCGAGCAGCGTGCCCGCCTCGTCAAACACCCCTGCCCGCGTGCTCGTGGTCCCTACATCGACGCCGATATACGCTCGCGGCATTGTCGCTCCCGGTCGCTTCGTCAGTCTTGACGCAAGCCTACCAGCAAGTGTAGCCGCCATCTACCAGCACGATGCTGCCGGTCATCAGGCTTGCGGCCTCGGACGAGAGGAACAGCACGACGGAGGCGATCTCTTCGACCTGCCCCATCCGGGCCATCGGGGTTCCACCGATCCAGGCGTCGTACATTTTCGGGTTGCTCTTCACGAAGGCGTTCAGCGGCGTCTCGATATAGGTTGGCGCCACCGCGTTGACGCGGATGCCGCGTGCGCCCCATTCGGCGGCGAGCGACTTGGTGAGATGGTGCACACCAGCCTTGGAGGCGTTGTAGAAGCATTGCTCCTGCGGCTTGTTGACGATGAAGCCGGACATCGAGCCGACATTGACGATGGCACCGCTCTTGGCCTTCAGCATATGCTTGCCGAACTCGCGGCAGCACCAGAAAGTGCCGTTGAGGTTGACGTCGATGACGTTGAGCCAGTGCTCGTCGGTGACGGTCTCCGCCGGGGTCTCGCTGCGCGCGATGCCGGCATTGTTGACGAGGATGTCGACCTTGCCGTGGCGGGCGACGAGGTCGTTTGCGACCTCCGCCACGCGCCTGGTATCGGTGACGTCCATGATCGCGGTTTCGATGTCGTAGCCCTTAGCCTTCAGGCTGGCTTTCGCGCTGTCGGCGACCTTGCTGTCGCGATCGCCGATGATGACCTTGGCGCCGGCCTCGGCCAGCGCCTCGGCGCAGGCGAGCCCAATGCCCTGCCCGCCGCCGGTGATGAACGCGGTCTTGCCGTTCAGCTTGAATTTTTCCAGGTACATGGTGGTCTTTCCGTTTTCTTGCCGTTTCTTGTCAGCCTCGAAGCGCGTTGCCGCCCTGGTCGAAGCGATGGATGCGCGCGGGATCCGGCACCAGCGACACGCGGTCGCCGGCATGCAGGCTCAATTCGCCGATGTAGCGCGCCGTCAGCATGCCGAGCGGGCCGGCATCGACATAAAGGAAGGTGTCGCTGCCGAGATGCTCGGCCACCGCGATCGTGCCCTGCCAGCCGCCGGCACCGTCGCGCTCGATCTTGAGGTGCTCCGGCCGCACGCCGATCGTCGCGGCACCCTTCTGCAAGGCCAGCTCGCCGGTGACGAAATTCATCTTGGGCGAGCCGATGAAGCCGGCGACGAACAGGTTGGCCGGCCGCTCGTAGAGCTCCAGTGGTGAGCCATATTGCTCGATCTTGCCGCCGTTGAGCACGACGATCTTGTCGGCCATGGTCATCGCCTCGACCTGGTCGTGGGTGACGTAGATCGCAGTGGTGCCGAGCTGCTTCTGCAGCCGCGTCACCTCGATGCGCATCTGCACGCGCAGCGCCGCGTCGAGATTGGACAAGGGCTCGTCGAACAGGAACGCCTTGGGCTCGCGCACGATGGCGCGGCCGATCGCGACGCGCTGGCGCTGGCCGCCGGAGAGTTCGCGCGGCTTGCGGTCGAGATAGGGCGTGAGGTTGAGCGTCGCGGCCGCCGCCTCCACCTTGCGGTTGATCTCGTCCTTGGCAAGGCCGGCCATCTTCAGGCCGAAACCGATATTGCCGCGCACGCTCATATGCGGATAGAGCGCGTAGGACTGGAACACCATCGAAAGCCCGCGCTTGGCCGGCGGGGTGTCGACCACGTTCTTGCCGTCGATCAGGATCTTGCCGCCGGAGACGTCCTCGAGCCCGGCGATCAGCCGCAGCAGCGTGGTCTTGCCGCAGCCGGAGGGACCGACGAACACCACGAAGGAGCCGTCGGCGATGTCCAAATCGGCGCCCTTGATGATGTGCACGGGGCCGAAGGATTTCTGCACGCCCTGAAGTGTGATCTGACCCATGATCCGGCAGCCCCTCTACTTCACCGCGCCGAAGGTGAGCCCGCGCACGAGCTGCTTCTGGCTGAACCAACCGAGGACGAGAATGGGCGCGATCGCCAGCGTCGAGGCCGCCGACAGCTTTGCCCAGAACAGCCCTTCCGGGCTCGAATAGGAAGCGATGAACGTGGTGAGCGGCGCGGCGTTCGAGGTCGACAGGTTGAGCGTCCAGAACGCCTCGTTCCAGGCCAGGATCAAATTGAGCAGCAAGGTCGAGGCGAGCCCCGGGATCGCCATCGGCGTCAGCACGTAGACGAGCTCGCGGCCTATTGTCGCGCCGTCCATGCGCGCGGCCTCCAGGATGTCGCGCGGGATCTCCTTGAAATAGGTGAACAGCATCCAGATCACGATCGGCAAATTGCCGAGGCATAGGATGAAGACGAGGCCGATGCGGGAATCGAGCAGGCCGAAGAACTTGTAGATCAGGTAGATCGGCACCAACACACCGACCGGCGGCATCATCTTGGTCGAAAGCATCCAGAGCAGGATGTCCTTGGTGCGCTTGGTCGGCGAGAACGCCATCGACCAGGCCGCGGGAATGGCGATCAGGAGCGCAATCAGCGTCGAGCCGCCGGCGACGATGATCGAGTTCATCGCGTGGTGGAAATAGTCGCTGCGCTCCTGCACCGTCGCGTAGTTTTCCGTGGTCCAGTGGAAGAACAGGAAGGATGGCGGTACCGCGAATGCCTCGAGCTCGGTCTTGAAGCTCGCCAGGACCATCCACAGGATCGGGAAGAAGATCAGAAATCCGAACAGCCAGGCCGCCGCCGTCGATATCGCCACCCGCCGCGTCGTCGCCATCCGTGCCATTTCAGGCCTCCAAATTGCGGCCGACGATGCGGACCAGGAAGAAGGCGACGACGTTGGCGATCACCACCGCGACGAGGCCGCCTGCGGAGGCGCTGCCAACGTCGAACTGGATCAGTGCCTGCGAATAGATCAGGAAGGCGATGTTGGTGGTCTGCAAGCCCGGCCCGCCGCCGGTGGTGACGAAGATCTCGGCGAACACGGTGAGCAGGAAGATGGTCTCGATCAGGATCACTACCGTGATGGGACGCGCGAGGTGCGGCAGGGTGATGTAGATGAAGGTCGAGACGGCGCTCGCGCCATCCATCTCGGCGGCCTCCTTCTGCTCCTCGTCGAGCGATTGCAGCGCGGTGAGCAGGATCAGCGTCGCGAACGGTAGCCATTGCCACGTCACGATCAGGATCACCGCAAACAGCGGCATATCGTTGAACCAGTCGATCGGTGTCAGGCCGAACAGCGAAGCGAGCCAGGCGAACAATCCCGACACCGGGTGCATCAACAGGTTCTTCCAGACCAGCGCGCTCACCGTCGGCATCACGAAGAACGGCGCGATCACCATCAGCCGGACGAAATTGCGGCCGATCACGGGCTGGTCCATCAGCAGCGCCAGGGGAATGCCGAGCAGGATGGTCAACGCCAGCACGGAGCCGACCAGCACCAGGGTGTTCTGGAGCGAGGCAAGGAAGGCCGGATCAGTGAGGAAGTAGCGGAAGTTTTCCAGACCTACGAACGATTCCGAGCCGGGATCGAGCAGGCTGTAATGCAGCGTCGCGAAATAGATCGTCAGCGCGAGCGGGACGATCATCCAGATGAACAGCAGCCCGACGGCCGGCGTCAGGAGCGAGCGCGCAAGGAACTGCGTCTGCCGGGTTGCCATCCCTGGCTTCTCCTTTCGGGGAAGAAGGCGGCCATCCATCCGTACGGCGGATGGCCGCCAGTTTGAGCTCAGGAGGGAGAGCTCGGGTTCACTTGATGTAACCGGCGCGCTTCATCTCGCGCTCGGTTGAGGATTGCGCGGCGGTCAGCGCGGCATCGACCGTCATTGATCCCGCAAGCGCGGCCGAGAACTGCTGGCCCACCTGCGTGCCGATGCCCTGGAATTCGGGGATCGCGGCGTATTGCACGCCGACGTAAGGCACCGGCTTCACCGTCGGCTTGTTCGGATCGGCGGCATCGATCGAGGCCAGCGTCAGCTTCGCGAAGGGAGCGACCTTCAGATAGTCCTGGTTCTGGTAGAGCGAGGTCCGCGTGCCCGGCGGCACGTTGGCCCAACCCTCCTTCGACGCGACGAGCTTGGTGTAGTCCTTGCTCGTGGCCCAGGCGATGAACTTCTCGGCGGCTTCCGTCTTCTTGGAGCCGGCGGGGATCGCGAGATTCCAGGCCCACAGCCAGTTGGCGTTCTTGCCGAGCCCGGTGTTGGGTGCGAGCGCGAAGCCGACCTTGTCGGCGACCTTGGAATCCTTCGGGTTGGTGACGAAGGACGCCGCAACCGTGGCGTCGATCCACATCGCGCACTTGCCGGCGTTGAACAGCGCCAGATTCTCGTTGAAGCCGTTGGAGCTCGCGCCGGGAGGACCGGCTTCCTTCATGAGATTGACGTAGGTGGTCAGCGTCGCCTTCCATTCCGGCGTATTGAACTGCGGCTCCCACTTCTCGTCGAACCAGCGCGCGCCGTAGGAATTGGCCATGGCCGAGAGGAACGCCATGTTCTCGCCCCAGCCGGCCTTGCCGCGGAGGCAAATGCCGTAGACGCCGGCACTCTTGTCCGTGAGCTTCTTGGCGGCGTCGATAACGAAATCCCAGGTCGGTTTCTCCGACATCTTCAGGCCGGCCTTCTCGAATAAATCGGTGCGGTACATCACCATCGAGCTCTCGCCATAGAACGGCGCGGCGTAGAGCTTGCCGTCGACGGAGACCGCATCCTTGATCTTCGGCAGGAGGTCGGCGACGTCGTAATCGGCGCCGAGATTGGCAAGCGGCACCAGCCAGCCCTTCTTGGCCCAGATCGGCACCTCATAGGTGCCAATGGTCAGCACATCGAACTGGCCGCCCTTGGTGGCGATGTCGGTGGTGACGCGCTGGCGCAGCACGTTCTCCTCCAGCGTCACCCACTTCACGGTGATATCGGGGTTCTTCTTGGTGAACTCACCCGTCAGCCCCTGCATGCGGATCATGTCGCCATTGTTGACGGTGGCGATGGTCAGGGTCGTTTCGGCCATCGCGGGGATGGCCAACAGCAGGCAAGACGCGCCGCAGACGGCGCCCAGGACGTGTTTCACGGTGACCTCCCTACAGAGTCGCGTTTTGAGCATATGCCCACGCGTTGGGCGTATGTTCAGCTCAAGGAAGACGGTTGTCAAGCAGGCGCGCGAGCATTCAGGCAACTTATGAGTGCTGCGGTGCGGGAGGCTTTGTAATGTCGCGCACAGGGGTGGCGGCGTTCTCCACCTCTCCCGCTTGCGGGAGAGGTCGCACCGCATCGAAAGATGCGATGCGGGTGAGGTTTTCTCCTCTTGGAGAGTCTTGCCAGTCGAGAGACCCTCTCCCCAGCCCTCTCCCGCAAGCGGGAGAGGGAATCGACTCCCGCTGCCGCGCGATCTCGCCCTACCGCTCCAGGATCGCCCTTGCCGTCGCCTCGTCCGTGATCAGCCCATTGATCAACCGCCCGTTCAGTGCCGCCGCGATCGCTGGCACCTTGGCGGCGCCCACCGCCGCACCGATCGTCGTGGTGTTGGCCGGGACCTCCGGCGGGATGCTGGTGAGGCGCTTGTTGGTGCCGGATTTGAGCAGGCGGCCCTTGGAATCATAGGCCCAGCCGGTGATCTCGCCGATGGCACCTAACCGCATCATCTCGAATAATTCATCACGCGTGACAAAGCCGTCGACATGCACCTGCGCCTTCTGGTCCATCTGGCCGATGCCGACGAGGCGAAGGTCCGCCTTGGCCGCGACCGCCTTCACCTTGGCGATCGGCTCGATGCGGACCATCTTGTTGCGCTCGTCCTCCGACGACATCAGGAACGGCAAGGGCATCGGATAGTGCCGCGCGCCGGTGCGGTCGGCGAGCCGGCCGACGGTGTCGTAGAAGCTCGCCGAGCCGTCGGCGGAGATGTTGCCGACCAGCGAGACGATCTGGTGGTTGGGCCGATCGATCGGCGTGACGCGCTCGACCGCGGCGCGTACCGCGCGGCCCGTACCGAGCGCGACGATGACCGGCGTCTCCGAGCGCAGCGTGGAATCGAGCAGGTTGGCGCAACGCTCGGCAATGCCCGCGGTGGCCTGCGGCGCGGCAGGGTCAGCCGGCACCACCTCGCAATGAACGAGATCAAAGCGCTGCTTCAGCCGCGCCGCCAACTCCATGCAGGCGGCGATGGGATGCTCGAGTCGAAACGTGATCAGCCGCTCGGCGAGGCACAGCGAAACCAGCCGCTGCGCCGACGCGCGCGAGACCTGGAGCATCTTTGCGATCTCGTCCTGGGTATGACCAGCAATGAAATAGAGCCAGCCCGCGCGCGCGGCGTCGTCCAGCCTTGATTTCTCGTTCTCGGCGGCCATGCGGGCCTTACGCCCCCTTCCAGAAATCGCTCATGCGCCCGAAGACGCGATCGGCCCCGGCGTCCGACAATATAGCGTGCCCGTCCCGGCCGCTGTAATGGCCTCCGCCGACAAATCCCCAGACGGTCATGCCGGCCGCCTTGCCGGCCTGCACGCCGCTGACGCTGTCCTCGATCACGAGTGTGCGCGCGGGCGGTATGCGCATCTTCTCGGCCGCGTGGAGGAAAAGGTCGGGCGCCGGCTTGCCGTGCCTGACCATCTGCGCCGTGTAGATGCGGCCGTCGAATAGCCGCTTGAGGCCGGTGACATCAAGCGAGAGCGATACGCGGTCGATATCGCTCGACGAGGCCACGCAGAACGGCACCGTCAGGTCCGACACCACCGCCCCCACCCCGGGGATCGGTTCCAGCGAAGCGGCAAATGTCTCGAGCACGCGCGACTTCAAGCGCGGCAGGAAGCCGTCCGGCATGATTTGCCCGAGATCGCGATAATGCTGCTCGATCGCCTTGGTGCTGCGCCCGAGAAAGAGCTCGAGCGCCTGCGCCTCGCTGAGCGCGAAGCCGAATTCGGCGAGCACTTCAGACAGGCAGCGGCAGCTCAACAGCTCGCTGTCGACGAGCACGCCGTCGCAGTCGAAGATGATCAGATCGGGTTTCGGCCGGTCCTGGTCCATCCGGCCATTCGATCATATACCCATCGTATGAGCAATAGCTCAGCCGGGCAGGCCTCGGTGGCACTTCCTGTGCCTCAATGCGCCACCTGCCGGTAAATCGCCGGCAGCGCCGCCGGCAAACGCTTGATGTTGCCGACGATGGCGTAGCCGCCGCGGCCGAACAGGGTCGGGAAATAGGATTGCGCGGTCGCGTCCACGGTCACGCCGAATGCGGCGATGCCGAGCCGGCGCGCCTCCTGCACGGATTTCCGGGTGTCCTCGACCGCGAACCGGCCCTCATAGTGATCGACGTCGTTGGGCTTGCCGTCGGTAACGACGAGCAGCAGCTTCTTGCGCTGCGGCTGGCGCGCGAGTTCGGCCGCGGCGTGGCGCACCGCGGCGCCGATCCGCGTGTAATAACCGGGCTTGAGCGCGCCGATGCGGCGCTCCACCGCCCCGCTCATCGGCTCGCCGAAGGCCTTGACCGTCTCGAGCCGCACCCATGAGCGCCGGCGCGAGGTGAAGGTCAGGATGCTGTGGTGGTCGCCGCAAGCCGATAGCCCGTGCGCGAGCACAAGCAGCGCCTCCTTTTCGACATCGAGCACGCGATAACCGTCGACCCAGGCGTCGGTGGAGAGCGAGACGTCGACGAGCAGCGTGACAGCGAGATCGTGCCCCTGCGGGCGCATTGCGACATGGATGCGATCGAGACCACTGCTGCTGCCGGCGCGAAGGTCGCAGCGCGCGCGCACCAGCGCGTCGAGATCGAGGTCGTGGCCGTCGGCCCGGGCGCGCATCAATTCGTGACGCGGACGCAAGACTTCGAAGCGGCGACGCACCTGGCGGATATGGCGGCGCATGGCGTCATCCGCCGTCCAGCTCTCACCTTGCTCGGACGCCGCAGCCGCGAGCACGCGGCAATGATCCGGCAGATAGGAGCCGCTGCGATAGTCCCATTCGGGATAGCTCAGGTCCGCGTTCAGGCGCGACGTATCGAGGGCTTCCGGCGGCAGGTCGAGATCGAATTTGAGCCGGCTCGCGGGCTTGCCACTGCGGCGGCTGAGCGTGATCTCCTCGAGATCGTCGGCCGCCTTCTGCGCATCCTCGTCCTCGCTGTCATCGGCAGGACGATCGACATTGACCATCTCGGCCATGGCGAGGATCTTCTCGAATCGATTGAGCACGAAGGGATCGCGACGATTGGCATTGTCCTCGCGCTCGCGCACCGCAAACCGTCTGCGATCGTCAGGCGGCGCAGATGCGGCGCCCGGCGCGCATTCGTCCTCGCCGGCATGCGCGGACGAGAGCTCGCGGGTCCAGCAATCGCCCCAGAGTGGACACGGCAGGATCGAACGATAGCCCGGCGGCGCCTTGTCCGGGAGCGGGCCCGTCCCCATCATCGCCGGCCACAGCTGGCCTGCGGGCGCCTTTCCAGTTCCAAGCAAGGCCAGGACGATCTGTTCCACCTCGCGCTCGACGCGCGGCAGAGGGCGCTGAGACCGAACCTCGGCGGTGGCCGCAGCTAGCTGCGCGTAATCGGCGACAAGCCCCGGGAATTGCGCGAGCACCCAGACCGCCGTCTCGCTGGCGCGACGCAGCATTAGGAGATCGCGCCTGAGCGGATCCGCCTCCGCGATCGCTTCGACCGGCGCAGCCGCGAACCATGCCGCAAGCCAGCGATAGAGCGATGCATTCAGCGCACGATCGGAAAAGATCGCGATGCGGCCGGGAAGGAAGATGGTCGCAGCGTCGCGGCCCGGCTGCTCGAGGCGCTCATCGCCGAGGCCGATGCGCTGTCGCCAGCCGAGCCGATGGGCGGACTTTCGGGCCCCTGCGCTCGCGATCTGCACGCCGGTCTCGCCGCCGAGCGCGCGGAACATCACCGCGAGCCGGCCTTTCATCTCCGTCAGCGTGACAGCCTGATCCTCATGAACCGGATAGCTCGCGGTGCCACCGACCATTCTGTGCCAGGCCCGTCCGACCGTCTCCTCCAGTTCGAGGAAGTCGAGCATGGCAGTGGCCTCACCCGATCACGGCGCGCGCGACATCGAGCAATGCCACCTTGACGTCGGCGTCGTCGGTGAGCGGCTCGATCATGCCGGCGAGCACCGCATCGGCAGTCGGCGTGCCTGCGGCAATCAGCGTCGCGCAATAGACGACGAGCCGGGTCGAGACGCCCTCCTCCAGGTCGTGGCCCCTCAGCGCGCGCAGCCGGCCAGCCAGCCCGACAAGCGGCCGCACGCGCTCCGGCGACAGTCCGCTTTCGGCGGACACGACGGCGATCTCCTGCTCGGGCGGCAGGAAGCTGAATTCGATGGCAATGAAGCGCTGCCGTGTCGACGGCTTCAACGCCTTCAGCAGCGTCTGGTATCCGGGATTATAGGAGACGACGAGCATGAAGCTGTTGGGCGCCGCGATCTCCTCGCCGGTGCGCTCCAGCGGCAGGATGCGGCGGTCGTCGGTGAGCGGATGCAGCACGACGGTGACGTCCTTGCGCGCTTCCACGACCTCGTCGAGATAGCAGATGCCGCCCTCGCGCACCGCGCGCGTCAGCGGACCGTCAGTCCACACGGTGTCGCCGCCTCTCAACAGATACCGACCGGTGAGATCTGCGGCGGTGAGATCGTCATGGCAGGCGACGGTGTGCAGCGGCAATCCCAGCCGCGCCGCCATGTGCGCGACGAAGCGCGTCTTGCCGCAGCCGGTCGGTCCCTTCAGCAGCACCGGAAGCTGATGCCGCCAGGCGTGCTCGAACATCGCGCATTCGTTGCCGCTTGCGATATAGGCCGGCAGTGCGGGCGCCGAGGTCACGGTGTGAAGAGCGGGTTTCATGATGTCTCTCCGGACTTTCCAGGAAGCAGGCGGCCGCGGCGAACCGCGGCCGCCGTTTGCATTTACTCGGCGGGCTGCAGCGCGCCGGGGATGACCGGTTGCCTGGCGCGGCCCGGCACCAGCACGGCCCACACGAACATCAGCGCGGAGATCGCCACGAATACGCCGGAGCCGAGCCGGACCCAGTAGAACATCGCGAGCTGGTCCTGCACGTCCATGTAGCCCTGGCCGAGCACGCGCTGGAGATGGACCTGGACCACGCCGGCAAAAGTCAGCGCGAAGGTCATCACCATCATAGCGGTGCACATGATCCAGAAGCTCGCCATGGAGAGCCACTGGTTGTAGGGCGCACGTCCCCTGATCTGCGGGATGGCGTAGGCCATTACCGACAGGTTCAGCATCACATAGGCACCGAAGAAGGCGAGATGGCCGTGTGCGGCGGTGACCTGCGTGCCATGCGTGTAGTAGTTCACCGAGGACAGCGTGTGCAGGAAGCCCCAGACGCCGGCTCCGAGGAACGCCATCACCGAGCAGCCGACCGACCACAGCAGAGCTGCGCGGTTCGGATGCTTGCGACCGGCCTTCCAGGTCATCTGCACCGTGAAGATCACCATGGTGAAGAAGGGGGCGACCTCCAGCGTGGAGAACAGCGAGCCGATCCACTGCCAATAGCCGGGCGCGCCGATCCAGTAGAAGTGGTGGCCGGTGCCGAGGATGCCGGAGAACAGCGCCAGCCCAATGATGACGTAGAGCCACTTCTCGACCACCTCGCGGTCGATGCCGTTGAGCTTGATCATCAGATAGGCCAGCACGGAGGCCATGATCAGCTCCCAGACGCCTTCGACCCAGAGATGGACGACGTACCACCAGTACATCTTGTCGACCGCCAGATTGATTGGATTGTAGAAGGCGAACAGGAAGAAGATCGCAACGCCCCACAGGCCGAACAAGAGGATATTCGTGACCGTGGTCTTGCGGCCCTTGAGCGCCGTCATCGTCACGTTGAACAGGAACATCAGACAGACGACGACGATGCCGACCTTGATGATGAAGGGCTGCTCGAGGAACTCGCGGCCCTCGTGGTAGTGGAAGAGATAGCCGACCACGGCCACACCTGCCGCGCCAAAAAACATCCAGAACTGGATTTTTGCCAGCAGCGGGCTGTAGAGCTCGGTCTCGGTCTCTTCCGGAAGCAGGAAGTAGGTCGCGCCCATGAAGCCGATCAACGACCACACGATCAGCGCGTTGGTGTGGATCATCCTGACGATGTTGAACGGCAGGAGTGTCGACAGCGTGTTGGGCAGGACGTAGATCGTCCCCGCGAGGAGGCCGAACAGGACCTGCGCGAGGAACAGAGTCAGCGCGCCGCAGAAATACAGCATCGCGACTTTCTGGGTCTGATATTTCATCTCAGGCTCTCTGTGTTTTAGGGATTCACGAGGCGATACGCTCAGCCGGCCTTGTTCGGCGGCCATTCCTGGCGCTTGATCGTAGAGGTCCATTGCAGGAAGTCGGCGAGATCGTTGAGCTCCTGGTCGGTGAGGTTGAACTGCGGCATCTGCCGCCGACCCGGCGCGCCCGAAGGCTGCGCCTGCATCCAGGCCTTCAGGGTCTCGCGCGCACCCGCCGGGTCCTCGTTGCCACCCCAGCGATCCCAGACGTTGCCGACTTCGGGAGCGAAATAGGCGCCCTCGCCGAGCAGGGTGTGGCAGTTGATGCAGGAGTTCTTCTCCCAGACATGCTTGCCGCGGGCGACCGACGACGTCAGTGTTGTCGCATCCGTCGAGGTCGTGGCCATGTAGTAATGGCTGTGCGCCGTCAGCCCTATGAAGATGGCGAAGAAAAAGGCCGAGCCGCCGTAGAAGACGTTTCGAGCGGCCGACTTGGTCAGGCGTTCAGCCATTGCCAATCCTTTCCGTTTGATTCCTGCGAAGAAGCGATGCGGTGATTTATTGCCGAACGACGCGGATCACTCTTTGACGAAGCGCAAGCAGCGCGACGATCCGCGAGGCGCCGCGTCAGATCAGGGAGACGACAGCGGATGCGAGCCAGGCGAACAGCACCACGGCGAGGACCCAGGCGCTCACGAGGCCGCGCCAGAGCGCCGGCGCGGCCCGAAGATCGAGGAAATCGAGCACGATACGGCGGCCCTTGACGGCCGCGAACGCCAGCAGCAGGGCATTTCCGAGCAGCGGATGTGTCACAAATGATGGGACCAGAATGGTCGCGAGCGCGAGACCGATCAGCGCGATCCAGGTGATGTCGAGACGATCCGGAATCACTGCTGCACCAGATAGATGATCGGGAACATGACGATCCACAGCAGATCGACCATGTGCCAGAAGGCGGTTCCCGTCTCGACCCCCGAGGCTTCGGCACTCCGGGAAACTACGGCCAGGATCACGATGCCGAGGCCGACATGCAGGAGATGAAAGCCGGTGAGGAGAAAGTAGAGGGTGAAGAACGGGCTGGTCTCCAGACCGTTTCCCTGACCGATCTCGCCGGCATATTCGAACAGCTTGACCGCGATGAAGAGAGCGCCAAGCGCCATGGCGCCGAAGAGCCAACCGCGCGCGGCCGGCCTGCGGCCCGCACGGGCGGCGGCCGTGCCGCGCGCCGCGGCCCATCCGCTGGTCACCAGAACGACGGTGTTGATCCCGGCGAGATGCGCATCGAGGGTGGCCTCGCCGGCCGCGAAGATCGCGGGATGAATCGCACGAGCGACAATGAAGGCGCCGAGGAACAGGCCGAAGGCGGCAAGCTCGCTGAAGATCAGTACCCAGATCATGGGATCGCCGGGGAGATCTTCGAGGATTCCCCAGCCAGTTTCTTGTTGCTCGCAGTCCGTCGCCGACATCTGATTTCCAAACCAAGACGTCCAGCCACTACCTCGACGGCGCTGTTCCGACTTTGACGCCGGACAAAGAAGCGGCAGGCCATAGGGTGTTTGCGCTACCGCAACATCCTGGCGGCCCTTCCGCCATAGGGTGGATCGACCCGGCGGTTCCACAAGACGGCAAACGACCAGATGAGCGATGCACAAATCGGCCTGATGACCGCGACCCCCATTATCATCGCGTTTGCCATCGCGCTCCGGCGAATGGGCGTGCTGTCGACCGTGGCGACCGTGTCAGCGATAAGCCTCTCCGTCGCGATCGCGGCGCTGCTGTTCACGACGCAGTAGCGGCAGGCGCCTCAGCGCGCCGTTGCGGCACTGCACAGCAAGGGGCGCCTGCTGCAGCTGGGTCCCGGGCAGTTTCGATTCCTCCGTCTTGGCTTCCTTGCGTCGTGCGCTAATATTGCGCTCCACACGACTGGATGAGTTCGCCATGCCTGAGATCATCAACCTTGGCGCACTGCAGCTGACGTTCCTACAGAGCAAGGATGACACCGCCGGCGGCCTCGATCTGTTCGAGATGACGCTGCAGCCGAACGCGCGCATGCCGATTCCCCATTATCACGATGGCTGGGACGAAACGATCTATGGACTCAGCGGCATCTCGACCTGGCGGATCGACGCAAAGGACATCGACGTGGCGCCGGGCGAAAGCCTCTTCATCAAGCGCGGCGTGGTGCACGGTTTCATCAACCGTTCGCCCCGACCGGCGACCTGCCTGTGCATCCTCAGCCCCGGCGTACTCGGCCCGCAATACTTCAAGGAAATGGCGGCCCTGCTATTGGCCGGCAAGCCTGATCCGGCCAAAATGAAGGAAACGATGCTGCGCTACGGGCTGGTTCCGGTGATGCAATCCTGAGGATGAGTGCAGCGCGAGCGGTCGAGTCAGGTGGCCGCGCTCGCCATAGTCGTTGAAAAGGGTGGGCACCGCGCAAGAGCGCTTCTGCCCACCCTACGAAATCAGCGAAACTATCGCCGCTGATTATACACGTCGATGCAGACCGCCCCGAGCAGCACCAGGCCCTTGATGACCTGCTGGTAGTCGATACCGATGCCGAGGATCGACATGCCGTTGTTCATCACGCCCATGATCATGGCGCCGACCACGGCACCGCCGACGCGCCCCACCCCGCCATAGGCCGAAGCGCCGCCGATGAAGCAGGCGGCGATGACGTCGAGCTCGAAGCCGAGACCGGCCTTCGGGGTCGCAGTGTTGAGGCGCGCGGCGAAGACGAGGCCGGCGAGCGCGGCGAGCACGCCCATGTTGACGAAGGTGAGGAAGGTCAGCCGCTCAGTCTTGATGCCCGATAGGCTTGCCGCCTTGGCGTTGCCGCCGACGGCATAGATCTGCCGGCCGATCACGGTGCGCCGGGTGACGAAGCCGTAGAGCGCGATCAACGCCGTCATGATGACCAGCACGTTCGGCAGGCCGCGATGCGAGGCGATCAGATAGGTGAAATAGAGCACGGCGCAGGCCAAGAGAACGCTCTTGCCCAGGAAGAACGCATAAGGCTCGACCTCGATGCCGTGCAATTGCTCGCGCGAACGGCCCTTGGCGCTGGCATAGACCAGTCCGAGCGCGAGCACGGCACCGATCAGCATGGAGGTCGGATGCAGCGTGCCGGCCTCGGGCAACAGTTCAGGAATGAACCCGGACGACAATTTCTGGAAGGTCGCCGGAAACGGCCCGAGCGACTGACCCTGCAACACCGCGAGCGCGAGGCCCTTGAACACCAGCATGCCCGCCAAGGTGACGATGAAGGACGGGATCTTGAAATAGGCCACCCAATAGCCCTGTGCGGCGCCGATGGCGGCGCCGACCAGGAGGCAGGCGATGAACGCGAGTGTGTAGTCGATCTTGTAGGTCACCATGAGCACGGCGGCCACCGCGCCGATGAAGCCCGCGACCGAACCGACCGAAAGGTCGATATGACCGGTGACGATCACCAGCAGCATGCCCAGCGCCATGACGACGATGTAGCTGTTCTGCAGCACCAGATTGGTCAGGTTGAGTGGCTGCAGCAGCGTGCCGCCAGTGACGACCTGGAAGAACAGCATGATCGCGACCAACGACATCAGCATGCCGTAATTGCGCAAATTGTTCTTGATGAAGCTGCCGTGCCGGCGCTCCTCGGGCAGCGACACCGTCTTGTCGGTCATGGCTGCGTTCCTCCCATCTCGACGGCCGCGGGCGCGGCGTTCCCAATTTTTCTTTCGTTGCGCATGATGGCGCGCATGATCTTTTCCTGCGTCGCCTCGGATCCCCTGAACTCCCCGACAAAGGCGCCGTCATTCATGACGCAGATGCGGTCGCAGATGCCGAGCAACTCTGGCATTTCCGAGGAGATCACCACGACGCCGCGGCCGGCTTCCGCCAGCTCGTTGATGATACAGTAAATCTCGTACTTGGCACCGACGTCGATGCCCCGCGTCGGCTCGTCCAGGATCAGCACCTTCGGATCGGTCATCAGCCATTTCGACAGCACGACCTTCTGCTGGTTGCCGCCGGAGAGCTGTCCGGTCTCCTGGTAGACGTCGGAGCAGCGGATCCGCATCCGGTTGCGGTAGTCGCTGGCGACCTTCAGCTCGGCGATGTCGTCGATGACACGGCCGGGCGCGACCTGGTCGAGGCTCGCCAGCGTGATGTTCTTGCGGACGTCGTCGGCGAGAATGAGGCCGAGCTGCTTGCGATCCTCGGTGACATAGGCAAGGCCGGCATCGATCGCGGCCGCGACGCTCGACAGCATCATCTCCCTGCCCTCGAGCCGGAGGCTGCCGCTGATGGTGGTGCCCCAGGAGCGGCCGAACAGGCTCATGGCGAATTCAGTGCGGCCGGCCCCCATCAGGCCGGCGATGCCCACGACCTCGCCTCGCTTGACACTGAAATTGACGTTCTTGATCACCTGCCGTTCGGGATGAATGGGGTGATAGACCGACCAGTTCTCGACGGTGAGCACGGGTTCGCCGATCTTCGCGCTGCGCTCCGGGAAGCGGTGAGCAAGATCGCGATTGACCATGCTGCGGATGATGCGGTCCTCCTGGATCGCCTCGGCATGGCAATCGATACTGTCGACCGTGCGGCCGTCGCGCAGCACGGTGATGTGGTCGGCGACCTTGGCGACCTCGTTCAGCTTATGCGAGATCAGGATTGAGCCGATGCCCTGCTCGCGGAACGCCATGAGGCGTTCGAGCAGCGCGGCGCTGTCGGCCTCATTGAGGCTCGCGGTCGGCTCGTCAAGGATCAGCATCCGCACCCGCTTGGAGAGCGCCTTGGCGATCTCGACCAGCTGCTGCTTGCCGACGCCGAGATCGGTGATCAGCGTATCCGGCGATTCTCTCAGGCCGACTTGCGCGAGCAGTTCCCGCGTGCGCCGGTAGACCTCGTCGCGATCGATCACCCCTAACTTCGACGGCGGATGCGACAGGAAGATGTTCTCGGCGATCGACATCAGCGGGATCAGCGCCAGTTCCTGATGGATGATGATGATGCCGAGCGCCTCGGAATCGTTGATGTCGCGGAAGCGCCGCTCCTCGCCCTCGAAGACGATGGTGCCCTCGTAGCTGCCATGCGGATAGACCCCGCTCAGCACTTTCATCAGCGTCGACTTGCCGGCGCCGTTCTCGCCCACGAGCGCGTGGATCTGTCCGGCGTGAACCGAGAAATTGACGTCGCGCAGCGCCTGCACACCGGCAAAGCTCTTGCTGACGTTGCGCATCTCCAGCATGGCGGTCATGGCTTTGGTGTCCCTTGCGTTACTTCGCCTCTCCCCGCGTGCGGGGAGAGGCCGGAATTCGAGCGCAGCTTGAATTCCGGGTGAGGGGGAGTCTCCGCGAGGGCAACTCTCACCGCACCCGTGGAGAGCCCCCTCACCCTAACCCTCTCCCCGCACGCGGGGAGAGGAGAAAGAAAGAGTTATTACTGGAACTGCGACTTCTTGTAGTAGCCGCTGTCGACCAGCACCTTCTCCCAATTGTCCTTGTAGACCACCACCGGCTTGAGCAGATAGGACGGCACCGTCTTGACGCCGTTCTCGTAGGTCTTGGTGTCGTTGACGGTGACCTGCTTGCCGGCGAGCGCCGCGTCGACCATGTCGGCCGTGACCTTGGCGAGGTCGCGGGTGTCCTTGAAGATGGTCGAATACTGGTCGCCGCGCAGCATCGCCTTGATCGAGGGCACCTCGGCGTCCTGGCCGGAGATGATCGGCATCGGCTGATCGGCGCTGCCGTAGCCGACGCCCTTCAGCGAGGAGATGATGCCGATCGAGATGCCGTCATAGGGCGACAGCACGGCATTGATCTTCTTGTTGCCGTAATAGGCGCTGAGCAGGTTGTCCATGCGGGCCTGCGCGGTGGCGCCGTCCCAGCGCAGCGTCGCCACCTTGTCCATGCCCATCTGGCCGGAGACGACGACGAGCTTGCCGCCGTCGATGTAGGGCTTCAGCACGCTCATCGCGCCGTTGTAGAAGAAGTAGGCGTTGTTGTCGTCGGGCGAGCCGCCAAACAGCTCGATGTTGAAGGGCCCCTTGCCTTCCTTGAGGCCGAGCCCCTGCTCGATCGACTGCGCCTGGAGCACGCCGACCTGGAAATTGTCGAACGTCGCGTAGTAGTCGACGCTCGGCGTGCCGCGGATCAGGCGGTCATAGGCGATCACGGTGATGCCCTTGGCCTTGGCCTGCTTGAGCACGTCGGACAGCGTGGTGCCGTCGATCGCCGCGATCACCAGCGCCTTCGCACCCTTGGTCACCATGTTCTCGACCTGCGAGAGCTGGTTCGGAATGTCGTCCTCGGCATATTGCAGGTCGGTGTTGTAGCCGCGCTCCTTCAGCACCTTGACCATGTTGTTGCCGTCGTCGATCCAGCGCGCCGAGGATTTGGTCGGCATGGCGATGCCGACTGTCGCCTTCTGGGCGGAGGCGGTCACGCCTGTGGCCATCGTGGCGGCGCCGGCCAGCGCCAGCGCGAGGAACGTCGTCTTCAGTTTCAGCATATTTCACTCCCTTTGGGTGTCAGACTGTTTCTTCGTGTCGTCGAAAACGTGGGTGGGCTGCTTCGATCTCCTATGCGAGCTTGACGTCGGGCTCCGCACGACCGCGCGCGGATGCATCCAACAGAAAGGTCTGGCCTGCTTGCGGATCGGCGGCGCGCGCAGCCGCGTCCATGTCCTGCCAGGCGGAGGTGACGAGGAGACGGGACAGATCGGGGCCAACGAAAGCCGGGCAGCTCGCCTGCTTCGCAGGAACGCTCAAGGAGCGCAGGCGCTCGCCCTGCGGAGAGTAGACATCGATACGGCCCGCGCCCCAACAGGCATTCCAGATCTGCCCCTCGGCGTCGCACACCGAGCCGTCGAAACCGCCGATGCCGGTGTGGCGCAGCAGCACCTCCGGCTCGCCGCGCGGCAGGCCCGTCGCCGGATTGAGCGGCACCGTGTAGAGCACGGCGCGCGCACTATCGGCGAAATAGCCGATCGCACCGTCCGGCGAGAAGCAGATCGAGTTGGGAATGCTGATGCGGGGGAACAGCAGCGAGATCTTGCCGCGATGAAACGCGTAGATCGCGCCCGCCCCTGCTTCCGCCTTGCGTCCCATGGTGCCGATCCAGAACGTGCCGGATTGATGCACGCGCGCGTCGTTGGAACGCGTGGCGGGATTGTCGGCTTCGAGCGGACAGAACAGCTTCATCGCGCCATCGCCAAGCTTGCGGATGTAAAGCCCATCCTCAGCGACGATCAACTGACGCTCGGCATCGATGCGTCCGAGCGCGCTCGCCATCCGGCCGAGCGCATGGATGCGGACCTCACCGCCGCTGAGCTGCGCCTCGAATAGCAGCCCTTCGCGGATGTCGAACCACCAGGCGGTGTCGGTGGTCGCATCATAGGTCGGTCCCTCGCCGAGATGGCAAGGATGGTCCGAGAGCACAGACGTCGGTACCTCTTCCATCATGTCGTCCTCACCGAAAAGCGATAGACCGTGTGATGGCGATAGACCTCGCCGGGTGAGAGCCGCGGGCTCGGGAAATCCGGCCGGTTCGGCGCGTCGGGCCAGATGTGGGGTTCCAGGCACATCGCATCCGACTGCCGGATGAGCTTGCCGCCCTTCCCGGGGATCGTGCCATCGAGATAATTGCCGGAATAGACCTGAAGTCCGGGCTGATCGGTGAACAGCTCCATGATGCGCCCCGAGCGCGGCGCCTCCAGCCGGGCCGCGAAAGCAAGCTTGCCATCACGCGCGAGGCAGTAGGTGTGATCGTAGCCCCTGCCGCTCTGCAATTGCTGGTTACTCTCGCGGATGCGCGCACCGACGGGCCGTGCTTCGCGGAAGTCGAACGGCGTGCCGGCAACGTGACGCGGCGGCTCCGGCAGCGGAATGGCGGTGGGATCGATCGCGAGAAAATGCTCGGCGGCGACCGTCAGTCTATGATCAAGGATGGGGGTACCCGACGTCGCACCTTCCAAATTGAAGAAGCTGTGGTTGGTGAGGTTGACGATCGTCGGCCGGTCCGTGCGGGCTTCCATGGTGAGCGACAGCTCAGTCGGCCCCGTGATGCGATAGGTCAGACGCACATCGAGCCGGCCGGGATAATTTTCTTCGCCATGCGGGCTGACATAGGTGAGCATCACGGCGGGCTCGGCGCCCTCGTCGATCTCCGCAATCTCCCAGAGTTTCCGATCGAAGCCATCGAGGCCGCCGTGCAGCGCATTCGGACCGTTGTTGACGGGAAGCTGCACCGTCTCGCCGTCGAGCGAAAACTGTCCCTTGGCGATGCGGTTGGCATAACGGCCGACGGTGGCGCCGAAGAACTTTCGCTCGGCGAGATAGCCCGCGAACGCATCGTGGCCGAGCACGACATCGTCGTAGCCGCCCTTCGCGTCCGGCGCGATCAGCGCCTGGATCACCGCACCGTGCGTGATGATCCGCGCTTCGAACTTGCCCGCTCCGCGCAGCACGATGCGCTCGACGTTGCGGCCGTCCGGCAGTGTTCCGAAAACGTCTCTTGTTATTTTCGAGCCAGCCATTGTCAGTCCACAAATGGTTCGACGATCGTCCGCTTGCCGAGCAGGAAAGCATCGGCGACGAGACGCAATGGCGCCAGATCGACGTCGCTCGCGCAGGTCGCAGCGAGATCGACGAAGCGCCGGTAGAGCTCCCGATATTCCTCATCGGGCGCCTCGGCAACGGTCTTGCCGTCGATCGCCATGCGCCTGCCGCCGCCGGATAGCGTCAACCGGCCCTGATCGGTTTCCACGAGGACATCCCAGCTCTGCGGTCCGGTCTGACGGAAATCGAACTCGGCGGTGACAGGCAGGCCGCCGATGTCCGTCAGCGTCAGCTTCGCGGCGATCGGCGCCTGGCAGTTGGCGGGAAAGGCCAGCTCGGCCGCCGTGACGAACACCGCCTGCGGCAGGATTTTGGTCAGGATCGACAGCGCGTTGATGCCGGGATCGAACACGCCAAGCCCGCCCGGTTCCCAGATCCAGCCTTGCCCGGGATGCCAGACACGGACGTCTTCCTTCCAGCTGATGTGCACGGAGGTGATGCGGCGTTCGGCGAGCCATTGCCGCGCCGGCTCGACCGCTGGCGCGTAGCGCGAATGCCAGGTCGCAAACAGCGTCCGCTTCGCATCCGCCGCCATCGCGATCAGCGGATCGAGCTCGGCAACGCCGGTGCCGGGCGGCTTCTCCAGCATGACATGCTTGCCGGCGGCGAGCGCCGCAGCCGCCTGGGCACGGCGCACCTGCGGCGGCGTGCAGAGCGACACCGCGTCGATCGGCGGCCCCTTCTCCAGCAATTCCTCGATGGTGGCGAAATGCGGCAGCCCCGGCAGCGAGGCGTTGCGACTGGCGACAGCCACGAGCGTCGCACCCGGTGTCGCCGCGATCGCACTAAGGTGCTGGTCGCGCGCGATCTTGCCGAAGCCGACGATGGCGATACGAAGTTCAGTCACGATCTCTCTCCGGATTTCGCAGATGACAGCGGCTCGGCCGGCGCGGTTTCGATCACCGCGTCCTCGTGGCGGCGCATGCCGTTGTGAATGACGTAGACCATCGCCTCCGACGCGGCGTCGACATCGCCCGCCGCAATGGCATCGACGATCTTCTGATGCCAGAGCAGCACGGTGTCGCGGTCCTCCGACTCGACCGGGGCGCTCAGCAGGAACGAGGCGCGGAGCGCAGCCTCGATGACATGCCCGATCGAGCGCATGAACAGATTGCCGGAGGCACGCGCCACCCCAACATGGAGCGCGAGGTCGGCATCGGCAAAGCCGACGGAGTCGGACGCTTCAAGCCGCATGCGATCCATGCAGCGACGGAGCTCAGCGACGTCCTCGTCGGACCGGTGCATAGCTGCGAGAGCAGCGGCGCGCGGCTCGACGGCCAGACGGATCTCAGCGAGGTCGTTGAGGAAACGCTTGTCGATGCCGGCGTCCAGATGCCAGGCCAGCACGTCGGCGTCGAACATGTTCCAGGCGCCGCGCTCGCGTACGACGGTACCGACCCGCGCCTTGGTGGTGAGCAGCCCCTTGGCGACCAGGGTCTTCACACTCTCCCTGAGCACCGGCCGCGACACGCCGAACATCGCGATCATCTCGGCATCACCGGGCAGCCGCGTCCCCTCCGCATAGCGGCCGGCGATGATGTCGACGCCGATCGAGCGGGCCACCTCCGCATGGTTGGAGTGGGCCCGTCGCGTCGGGATGACGACGATGCGCGAGGTCATGAGATTGCTCCTGCACTCTTCCTCACCGGTCGTCGTGCAAGCGCGACCAGCCCCTGCTGCAAGGCGATGAAGGCGAACAGCAGCACGCCGGTCGCGATCTTAGTCCACCAGCTCGACAGCGTGCCATCGAAATTGATGTAGGTCTGGATCAGGCCCTGAATCAGCACGCCGAGGAAGGTGCCGATCACTGATCCCTGCCCGCCGGTGAGCAGCGTGCCACCGATCACGACGGCCGCGATGGTGTCGAGCTCGACGCCGACCGCGGAAAGCGAATAGCCCGCGCTGGTATAGAAGGAGAAGACGATGCCGGCGATGCCCGCCAGCAGGCTCGACAGCATGTAGATCTTCACCGTCATCTTGCCGACTGCAACGCCCATCAGGCTCGCGGTCGCCCGGCTGCCGCCGAGCGCATAGACATTGGCGCCGAACCGGGTGAGATGCAGCAGCAGGGCGCCGCCGATCACGATCACCAGCATGATGATCGCGATCGCCGTCAGCCGTCCGCCGCCGGGCATCCGCAGCGCGAAGTCCGACACGGTGGAGTAGACCGGCGCGGTGATCGGCACCGATTCCGTCGAGAGCAGGAAGCTCGCACCGCGTGCCAAGAACATGCCGGCGAGCGTGACGATGAAGGGCGGCAGGTCGAAGACATGGATCACGGCGCCCATTGTAGCCCCGAACCCAGCCGAGAGCACCAGGATGGCGGCGAAAGCGACCAGCGGCGGCACGCCCCAGCGCTCGATGGCCAGCGCCACGAACACAGTGGTGAAACCGATCACCGAGCCGACCGAGAGATCGATGCCGCCGGAGATGATGACGAAGGTCATGCCGATCGCGACGATGCCGAGGAAAGCATTGTCTGTGAGGAGATTGCCGACCACGCGGGTCGAGGCAATGTTGGGGAATTGCATCGCGCAGAGCGCAAAGCCGGCGACGAGCACGATGGCCGTGATGAGGACGGGCGGCAGGCCTTTCATGCTTTGGACCTCCGCACCCGCGCGGCGATTCCGGCAATGCCGGCGAATTTCGGCGATTGCAGCAACAGCACCGCGAGCACCACCACCGCCTTGACCAGCAAATTGAACTCCGGCGGATAGCCGGACAAGAGGATCCCGGTGTTCATGGTCTGGATGATCAGCGCGCCGAGCACGGCGAGCAACAGGCTGAAGCGGCCGCCGAACAGCGAGGTGCCGCCGATCACCACCGCAAGAATGGCGTCGAGCTCGAGCCAGAGGCCGGCATTGTTGGCATCCGCGCCCATGATGTCGGCGGCTGCGATCACGCCGGCGAGCGCCGCGCAGACGCCGCACCAGACATAGACCGACAAGATCATGGCCCGCGTGCCGACGCCAGCGAGCTCGCTTGCGCGCGCATTGCCGCCGGTCGCCTCGATCAGCAGCCCCAGCGCCGAGCCGCGCACCACCGCGCCGGTGACGATCAGCATGCCCAAGGCAATCGCGACCGGCACCGGCAGGCCGAGAATGGCGCCATTGCCGAACCAGACCAGATCCGGCGAAGAGAAGGTCACGATGCGCCCCTCGGTGATCAGCTGGGCGATGCCGCGTCCGGCCACCATCAGGATCAGCGTCGCCACAATCGGCTGCATGCCGAGCACGGCAACGAGGAAGCCGTTCCAGAGCCCACAGACGAGTCCGGCACCGAGCGCAGCCCCCAGCACGATCGGCAGATCGTGGCTGTCGGCGAGGCTCGCCGCGATCGCGCCCGAGATCGCCATGACGGCGCCGACCGACAGGTCGATGCCGCGCGTGGCGATTACCAGCACCATGCCGAGCGAAAGCAGCGCCACCGGCGTGCCACGGTTGAGCACGTCGATCAGGCTGCCAAACAGCCGGCCGTCCTGGAGACGCAGGTCGAAGAATTGCGGCGACACCACGCGATCGACCGCCAGGATGACGACCAGCGCAAGGATCTGGGCAAGGCCGCGGCGCGGCAACAGCGCTGTCATGCCCGGCCCTCATGCGCAACGCTGGCGCCGTCCGCGGCGATGGCCGCAAGAATGTTGCCGACGTCGATCGCCTCGCCTGCGAGCTCCTCGACATGGGCACGGTCGCGCAACACCACGACGCGATCGGAATAGGTCACGATCTCATCCAGCTCGGAGGAGATCACGAGCAGTGCGAGGCCGTCGTCGCAGAGCTCGCGGATCAGACGGATGATCTCGGCATGCGCGCCGACATCGATGCCGCGGGTCGGCTCGTCCAACACCAGCAGGCGCGGCGATGTCGCGAGCCAGCGCGCCAGCAGCACTTTCTGCTGATTGCCGCCGGAGAGCAGGCCGACGGCGCGCTCCGGGTCCGCCGGCCGGATGTCGAGCATCCTGACGTAGCGGCGCGCGATCTCGTCCTGCTCGCGGCGCGACAGCGGCCGATGCAGACCGCGCTTGGCCTGGAGCGCGAGCACGATGTTCTCACGCACGCTGAGCTCGGCGACGATGCCGTCAGTCTTGCGCTCCTCCGGGCAATAGCCAAAACCGTGGCGGACGCCGTCGCGCGGCGACTGGAGCCGCACGGGGGTGCCTTCCACCCTCGCCTGCCCGCGATCGGCGCGTTCGGCGCCGAACACCAGCCGCGCCGTCTCGGTCCGGCCCGAGCCGAGCAGGCCGGCCAGACCAACGACCTCGCCATGGCGCAGCTCGAGATTGAACGGCGCGACATAACCGGCCTTGCCGTAACCCTCGAAGCTCGCGCAGATCTCGCGCGCCTTGTGTTCGGTGGCAGAAGCCCGCGCGCTGGTGGTCTCGGCCAGCTCGCGACCGAGCATCATCCGGATCAATTCCAGCCGCGGCAGCGAAGCAGTCTCGCGCTCCCCGACCAGGCGGCCATTGCGCAAGACCGTGATGCGGTCGGAGATCTCGTAGACTTGGTCCAGGAAGTGGCTGACGAAGACGATACCGATGCCACGCCTTGCGAGCTGGCGCATGATGCCGAAGAGAATCTCGACCTCGTGGCGGTCGAGGCTCGCGGTCGGCTCGTCCAGGATCAGCACGCGTGCGGAGAGATCGACGGCCCGCGCGATCGCGGTGACGTGCTGCACGGCGACCGAATAGCTGCCGAGCGGCGCGGCGACATCGATATCGAGGCCGAAGTCCGCGAGCAAGGCCTTGGCGCGGCGACGCATCTCGCCTTCGCGGACAATGCCGAAACGCATCGGCTGGCGGTCGAGAAACAGATTCTGTGCCACCGAGAGGTTCGGCAGCAGATTGACTTCCTGGTAGACGGTGGCAATGCCGGCCTGAAGCGCGGCCTTGGCCGAGCGCGGCGCGATGGCTTCGCCACTGATCCTGACGATGCCGGCATCGCGCGGGAACACGCCGGTGACCGCCTTGATCAGCGTGGACTTGCCGGCGCCGTTCTCCCCGAGCAGCGCATGGATCTCGCCGGCGCGCAGCGTGAAGTCGACCTCCTGCAACGCACGCACAGCACCGAAGCTTTTGCTGATCCCGCGCACCTCCAGAAGGGCCGGAGCAGGATCGGGGCTGTTCTCCATGACAACGTCACTCCCGCCAGTGCCCGCCGATGATGCGGTCACCCAGCCTATTCGTTCGCACAGCGATTTCGAAGGGGGTATCGCCGGACCACCGAAACACGGCGGTCCGGCGCAGCGCCCGCCTCAGTAACCGAGGCCCTTCTTGCTGTCGTAGATCTTCTGCGGATCGTCGGCAGCGGTATAGAGCTTGGACTCGGTTTGGATCCACTTCGGCGGAACCGTGCCCTTGCCCTTGAATGCCGCAATCGCATCGAGCGCCGGGCCGGCCATGTTCGGCGTCAGCTCGACGGTCGCATTGGCTTCGCCGGCGGCCATCGCCTTGAAGATATCGGGGACCGCATCGATGGAGACGGTGAGGATCTCCTTGCCGGGCTTGAGGCCGGCTTCCTTCATCGCCTGGATCGCACCGACCATCATGTCATCGTTGTGGGCGTAGACCGCGCAGATCGACTTGCCGCCGCCTTCGGCCTTGATGAAGCTCTCCATCACCTCCTTGCCCTTGGCGCGGGTGAAGTCGCCGGTCTGGCTGCGCACCACCTTCAGGTTCGCATGCTTGGCGATGGCGGTGTCGAAACCCTTCTTGCGGTTGGCCGCGACGCTCGCGCCGACCGTGCCCTGCAATTCGACGATGTTGCAGGCCTTAGCCCCGACGGTCTTGGCCAGCCAGTCGCCGGCGACCTCACCTTCGTGCACGCTGTCGGAGGTGACAGCGGTGAGATAGAGCTCCTTGCCAGAGGGATCGATGTCGCGGTCGAGCAGCACGACCGGGATCTTGGCCTCCTTGGCTTCCTTCAGCACCGAATCCCAACCGGTCGAGACGACTGGCGCAAGGAAGATCGCGTCGACATTCTGCGCGATGAAGGAGCGGATCGCCTTGATCTGGTTCTCCTGCTTCTGCTGCGCGTCAGCGATCTTGAGATTGACCTTTCGCTTGGTGGCTTCCTGCTTGGAGACCGAGGTCTCGGCCGCGCGCCAGCCGGATTCCGATCCGATCTGCGAGAAGCCGATGGTGAGCTCGGTGGCATTCGCCGGCAGGGCGAGCAGCAACGCGGCCGTGGCGCTGGCCGCAAAGAGGGCTTTGAAGGTCATCAGGCGTGTCTCCCAAGATGTTTGTCCGGGGCGCCGATGGTAGCATGGCACCCGCAGGCCAGCCTTCGAGGCGGCGGAAGGCACTATTTCACGGGAGAATGGTTCCGTATAGTCATATTATTTGACTATTTAGTGGAAAGAGAGCGGCGGAACCGGCTGGCCGCATAGATGACACGCACAGCGCGATTTCGTTCCAAAGATGCAACGCGGAGATGAAGATAATGATGTGTGCTTGGCAAGTAGCCGTCAACAGCGCAGGTGCGCTCCCTCGCCCCGCTTGCGGGGCCGCGACGAGCTTCGCTCGCGCTGAGAGGCTTGGGGTGAGGGGTGTCTCCGCGAAAACTAATGAGAGACGGGCTCACAACCTCTCCTCCCGTCATTGCGAGCGCAGCGAAGCAATCCAGAATCCCTCCGCGGAATGACTCTGGATTGCTTCGCTGCGCTCGCAATGACGATGTGGCGAGAGCTGTGCGTATGTCGGCCTAATCGACTCGTGGAGAGTCCACCTCACCCGGAATTTGCTTTCGCAAATTCCGGCCTCTCCCCGCAAGCGGGGAGAGGCGAAGAGCTAGATCAGCTTCCGCTGCGCGAGATTCTTCATCAGTGCGCCGATGCCGAAGGTCCACGGCTCGCACTCGTCGCTGGTGCGCATGCGGTTGACGAGCTTGCCGAGCTGGGGCGCGGCGATCGTGACGATGTCGTCGCGCTTGTGGGTGAACCCCTGCCCCGGCGCATCGCGGTCCTCGACGGGCGCGAACATCGTGCCGAGGAACAGCACGAAACCATCTGGATATTGATGCACCTTGCCGATGGTCTGCGCGACGAGATCGGTCGGGTCGCGGCTGATCTTGCTGATCGAGGAATGGCCGTTGAGAACGAATCCGTCCGCGCCCTTCACGTTGAGGCTGATGTCCAGCCTGCGCGCGTCGTCCAGCGAGAACGTGTCGTCGAACAGGCGTAGCAGCGGGCCGATCGCGCAAGAGGCGTTGTTGTCCTTGGCCTTCGACAGCAGCAGCGCCGAGCGGCCCTCGAAGTCACGCAGGTTCACGTCGTTGCCAAGCGCGCCGCCGACGATCCTACCGCGGCTCGAGACGAACAGCACGAGCTCGGGCTCGGGGTTGTTCCAGGTCGATTTCGGATGCAGGCCGGCATCCATGCCGGTGCCGACCGACGACAATGTCGGCGCCTTGGTGAAGACCTCGGCATCGGGACCGATGCCGACCTCGAGATATTGGCTCCAGGCGTTCTGGTCGATCAGCACCTGCTTTAGATGCATCGCCTGGTCCGAGCCGGGCTTGAGCTTCGACAGATCGTCGCCGATCAGCCGCGTCACTTCTTTGCGGATCGCTTCAGCCGAGGCAGGGTTGCCCTTGGCGCGCTCCTCGATCACGCGCTCCAGCATCGAGATCGCGAAGGTGACGCCGGCGGCCTTCAGCGTCTGGAGATCGACGGGTGCAAGCAGCCACGGCCTCTGACGATCGCGCCCATCGGGTGCCGTGTTGGCGACGATGGCTTCGAGATCGCCGATGCGCTCGCCCTTGGTCGAGCTAAGCGCCCTGGCCGGATCGTCCTCCTCGCAGAGCGCGCTGATGGTGGGGAATTTCGCCGTGACGTCGAAGACGCCGTCGCCCCGCACGGCGACGACGGCGGGCCCATTCGCCTGCGGCAGCCAGACGCGGCCGGCCAGCGTTCCCTGCGTGCCGTCCTCGGGGAGAAGGTCTTTAACCGTCAATGTCGTCATGGCCGCGTCCTCGCTGTTTTTCGGACCGGCCGCATCATTCGACGGCCGGTCCCCTTGGCGAAGACCAATAAACGTCTGGCGAGGGAAGTCCAGAGCGGCGGCTATGCCCCCGCCCGCGCCTTCCCCGCCGCAATCTGCTGAAGCGCCCAGCGTGCGTTCTTGCGAACATCGGGATCGGGATCATCGGCGATCACGGCCAAGAATGCTTCGCCGTCGGGATGGGCGATCTCGCCGAGCGCTGCGGCGGCCTCCTTGCGCAGATTGGCCTGGTCGTGATTGACGCAATTGCCGATCGGGCGCACCGCGCGTTCGATCTTCATCTTGCCGAGGCTGCGGATCGCCTTCAGCCGCACCTGCCAAAACTCGTCGGCAAGGCAGGCGACGAGCTGATCGGCCGCGAGCGAACCGTTGACGTTGAGGCCCAGCGTTTCCGCAGCCATCTCCCGCACCATCCAGTCCGAGTCCTTCAACGCACGCGTGATCGTCTCCGCGGCAGGCTTCATCTGCGAGAATGCAAGCGCGCTCACGGCGGCGCGGCGCACATGGGCGTCGGGATCGTTGATCAGCGCCGTCAGCGCGGGGATGGATTCTTCCAGCTTCAGGAAGCCGATCACGCCGATCGCCTGCACGCGCACGGCGGCATCGGAATCCTGTAGTGCTTCCAGCGCCGGCTTCAGCGTGTCCTTGCGACGCAGCTCCTTGAGCGCGCGCAGTGCGCCCATGCGGACGAAGGCGTGGGGATGCCTCACCAGCGGCAGGATGACATCGGCGCAAGCGGGATCCTTGAATTCGGCCATGCTGTCGGCCGCGGCGCCCGCGACGATTCTCTCGGGGTCGACCAGCAGCTTCACCAGCGCGCTCGCGGCTTCCGGCCCGTCGAACTCGCCGAGCGCCATCGCGACCTGCTGGCGCACGCCTGCGTCGGGATCGGCCACCATGTTGGCGAGATGAGCGACCGCGGCGGGATCGCCGGAATGGCCGAGTGCGATGATGGCGACACGGCGCTCGGCGGGATCGGCCGCCTGGAGCCGCTCATCAGCGTCGTCGAGATCGTCATAGGACTCGAACGGGCTCGACATGGTCACCTCAACAAATACGGAATGTTGACGGTGACGGCGCCGGTCGGGCAATCCGCCTCGCAGGGCATGCAGTACCAGCACTCGTCATAGGCCATGTAGGCTTTGTTGGTCATGTCGCTGATGCGCAGCACGTCGAGCGGGCAGACGTCGACGCACACGGTGCAGCCCTTGTCGGCGATGCATTTGGCGTCGTCGACGACCACCGGAACCGATGTCTGATAGGACGCGAGAGGCATCGTTATCTCCTGTTGCTTGCTGTGACGAGGGCTCAGGCTGTGGCCCGGATGCGCTGCTTGTCGTAAAGGTCCTTCTCGTCGTCCGCGATCGGGACGACATAGGGTTCCACCGCCCGCTTCTCGCTGGTCATCTTGCCGTTCCGCTTGGACAGCAGCGTGTGGCAGAACCAGTTCTCATTGTCCTTCTCCGGGAAATCCGTGCGCCAGTGATAGAGGCCCCAGCGGCTCTCCTCGCGGTAGAGCGAGGCGTGCGCAGCCATGTCGGCGCAGTCCATGATCGATTGCACCTCGAGCGCGCGGAGCAATTCGTGCGCATTGCGCGCAATCATGCGCTCCTGCATGTCTTCCCTCGCCTCGGCGAGACGGCGCATGCCGAGCTCGTATTTGCGGGTGACCTTCGGCGGCTGGAGATAATCGTTGACGAGGCGGCGGGTCTTGTACTCGATCTGGTTCGGCGGAATGCCGTCCTCGCGCTTCGTCGGTGCCATCACGCGGTCGCGCTCCATCGCGACGTCCGCGGCATCGAACTCCGCAAAGTCGTGGCTGTCGGCGAACTCCATGGCGTCGATGCCGGCGACCGAACCGTTGGTGAAGGCGCCCAGCATGTAGTTGTGCGGAACGCTCGCCATGTCGCCGGCGGCGTAGAGGCCCGGCACGGTGGTACGGGCATTGTCGTCGACGAACACGCCCGAAGCGCTGTGACCGGAGCAGAAGCCGATCTCGGAAATGTGCATCTCGATCGACTCGCTGCGGTAGTCGACCCCGCGCCCCTGCTGGAACAGGCCGCGCGTCGGGCGCTCGACCTTGTGCAGCGTCGACTCGATCTCGGAAATGGTATTGGGGTGGAGATGCTTGAGCTGGAGGAACACCGGCCCCTTGCCGGACAAGAGTTCATTGTAGAATTCCAGCATCATCTGGCCGGACCAATAGTCGCATTCGATGAAGCGCGAGCCTTCGTTATTCGCGGTGTAAGCGCCGAAGGGGCCCGCGACATAGGCACAGGCCGGACCGTTGTAGTCCTTGATCAGCGGGTTGATCTGGAAGCATTCGAGGTTCGCGAGCGCGGCGCCGGCGTGATAGGCCATGGCATAGCCGTCGCCGGAATTGGCGGCGTTCTCGTAGGTGCCGAACATGTAACCGGAGGTCGGCAGGCCGAGACGGCCGGCGGCGCCCATGCACAGGATCACCGCCTTGGCCTTGATCACCAGCATCTCGGCAGTGCGGGTATTGACGCTGACCGCACCGGCGATGCGGCCGTCGGCGGATTTCAAGAGCCGCGTCGCCATGTAGCGGTTGGAGATCAGGATGCGGGCGCGGCGGAGCTGGCGATACAGCGCCTTCTTCACGGTCTCGCCGTTCGGCATCGGCAGCACATAGGTGCCGATGTGGTGCACCTTCTTGACGGCGTAATCGCCGTTCTCGTTCTTGAGAAAGCGGATGCCGAAACTGTCGAGCTCTTCGATGACCTTGTAGCAGTTCTGCGCGTATTTATAGACCGCCTTCTGGTCGACAATGCCGTCATTGGCGATAGTGATTTCCTTGGTGTACTGCTCGGGCGTCGCGTAACCGGGGATGACGGCATTGTTCAGCCCGTCCATGCCCATCGAGATCGCGCCGGAGCGCTTGACGTTGGCCTTTTCGAGCAGGACGACGTTGGCCTTCGGGTTTTTCAGCTTCGCCTTCAGCGCCGCCATCGGGCCGGCCGTGCCGCCGCCGATCACCAGCACATCGCAGGAAACCCCCGAAAGTCCGTCGACGATCTGATCTAGTGCCATCGCTTGCTCCTGGTTCGCCGATGGTCGGCGCCTTTGCGTCAGATTTGTTCAGGTGACGTCCCGGCGATAGCAATTAGTTGTCGACGGGGTGCGATTTGCGCTTCAGCGCTCGACAAAGGCCTTTTCGATCACGAAATGGCCCGGCTGGCTGTGATTGCCCTCAACGAAGCCGCGCGCCGAGAACATTGCGTGGAGTTCCTCCAGCATCGCCGGGCTGCCGCAGAGCATGATGCGGTCGGTCCGGATATCGAGGCCTGGTAGCCCGATGTCGTCGAACAATTGGTTCGATGCGATCAGGTCAGTGATGCGGCCACGATTCCTGAACGGCTCGCGGGTCACGGTCGGGTAATAAATGAGCTTGTCGCGGATCAGCGGTCCGAAAAATTCGTGATTGCGCAGGCCTTCGACGACGTGCTCGCCATAGGCAAGTTCCGAAACCTGGCGGCAGCCATGGGCAAGCACGATGGTCTCGTAGTTTTCATAGACGTCGGGATCCTTGATGAGGCTGGCGAACGGCGCGAGCCCCGTGCCGGTCGAGAGCAGCAAGAGGCGTTTTCCCGGAATGAGGTTGCCGGTGATCAGCGTGCCCGTCGCCTTGCGACCGACCAGAATGATGTCGCCTTGCCTGATCTTCTGAAGGCGCGAGGTGAGCGGGCCGTCCTGCACCTTGATCGAGAAGAATTCGAGCGCCTCCTCGTGATTGGCGCTCGCCATGCTGTAGGCCCGCATCAAGGGCTTGCCCTCGACCTCGAGGCCGATCATCGCGAACTGGCCGTTCTGAAAGCGGAAGCCGGGATCGCGCGTCGCAGTGAAGCTGAACAGAGACTCGGTCCAGTGCCTGACCGACAAAACCGTTTCCTTTTGAAATGCGCTCATCCGCCGTCTCTCCTTGGCTCGATTGCGCACAAGGTTTCGGAGAGCGGGGAATTCGGCAACGCGGAAGTGAAATTCCCGGTCGATTAGTTTCACATTTCGGGGGCGATGCTTGAATGCAGGCATCGAAGATCGGCGGCCCACGCCTGCGCCGGCAATTAGTTGCTATCGCGGCGGCGCTGCGAAACGTAGAGCAAGGTCGGAGATACGTCATGACCATGACCTTGGTGGCACCGACCGTGGCCGACTATGAAGCCAGCGCCGATCTCGCCTCGCTCCTCGTCCGCACCACGCAGGATGAGGCGATCAGCCTACCAGCGGAAACGCTCCGCCTCTCCTGCAAATGCGCCCACTGCACCCGCGCCCGGTTCGATGGCCGCTTTCCTAAGGCATTTCCGGGCATTGCGATCACCGAGATCGGCGATCTCGGCTATGGGCTGAATATCTCGTTTTCGGACGGGCATAACAGGGGGATCTACCCGAAGCCTTATTTGCTGAGTTTGGTGGGGCGTTAAGCCGACGCAGTCTTGAGATAGGCGGGACAGCGGCCACAAACTCCGCTGTCATTCCCCGCGAAGGCGGGGAATCCAGTACGCCGCGGCCTCTCCGTAACTCATTACTGTCTCTGGAATACTGGATCGCCCGGTCCCGGCTCCGCCAAGGCTACGCCGGGGCCACAAGGGTGCTTGGCCGCCGAAGCTTTAGCGAAGGCGGCAAGCCGGGCGATGACACCTGAATGTGTGGCGCGCGTAGGCTCCGACAGCAGCATTCCGTCCGATCTGGCACGGACATTGCTCCTCTTTAGAACGATTTGAGCGTTCCGGAGGCAGATGATGTTGCAGGCGGCGAATGCAGTTCGTGGGACTGTTCCCCCGGCAGTCCGGCCTGCCGGCAGCTCCTCGCTGCTGCTCACCGAGAACCAGCAATGGATCGGCGGCCCGCCGCCGCTGATGGACAAGCTGTCGCCGCGCGAGCGTGAGCTGGTCTTGAAACAAGGCCGCCGAAAAGTGCTCAACCGCGGCCAGACGCTGTTCAGCCAGGGCGGCAAGCATGACGGCATCTGGCTGATCGAGAGCGGCCGCATTCGCGTCTTCTACACCTCCCCGCTCGGGCGGGAGATCACGCTGGCCTACTGGCATGTCGGCAATTTCGTCGGCGGGCCCGAAGTGTTCGAAGGCACCGTTCACCAATGGTCCGGTGTCGCATCCAGCAATTGCAGCGTGGTGCACCTGCCCGGAAAGGAGCTGCGGTCGCTTGCCGTGGAGATCCCCAACCTTGCGATCGGCCTGATCGAGGGCCTGACCTTCAAGGGCAAATGCTATTCGGCGCTGGCCCAGATGCTGGGAACGCGCTCTATCACGCAGCGCCTCGCGCACCTGCTGCTGCACCTCGTCGAGCTCTATGGCGTCGAGGATGCCGATGGCCGAGTGATTGCAGCCGCCTTCACCCATGCCGACATCGCGCACATGGTCGGCGCCACCCGGCAATGGGTCACGATCAGCCTGAAGCGCATGCAGGAAAAGGGAATCGTGCTGACGAAGCGCTCGCAGATCGTGGTCTGCCGGCCCGACGTGCTGGAGGAGATGCGTGGACACGCGTCTGACTGAATGAGCTTGCGACCAGGGCCGGTGCACAGGCAAGCGGCTTTATAGTGCAGGACTGCCCAAGGAGTATGCAATCAGTTTTTCCCGGCAACTAATCGACTGCGGGTGTCATTCCGGATTTGCCCTGTCCGGGCCCTCACCCAATCATGGCAACCACAGCACATCCAACCGAATGAGGATGAGAATGGTCCGCCATCTTCCCACGCTCTCGATCGCGATGTCGATGACTTCGCTGGCGCTTTTGCTCGCGCAGCCGGCCTCGGCGGAAACCGTCACGCTCGGCATCGGAACGCAGGACACCACGACCAACACGGTGACCGCCGGCGTCGTCATCCGGCAGCTGCATCTGCTCGAAAAATACCTGCCGAAGGACGGCAAGTACGCCAACATCAAATTCGAGCTGGAGTGGCAGAATTTCACGTCCGGCCCACCCGTCACGAACGCGATGATGGCGAACAAGCTCCAGATCGGCATGATGGGCGACTATCCGCTGATCGTGAACGGCTTCACCTTCGAGAGCAATCCCGAGAGCAAGAGCCGACTGATCGGCATCGCTGCCTACAGCCTGTCAGGCTCCGGCAACGGCATCGTCGTTCACAAGGATTCGCCCTACTACGATCTCGCCGATCTCAAGGGCAAGCTCGTCAGCGTTCCCTTCGGCTCGGCCGCGCACGGCATGGTGCTGAAGGCGATGCAGGACCGTGGCTATCCCACTGACTTCTTCCAGCTGGTCAGCCAGAGCCCCGAAGTCGGCTCGACCAACCTCCAGGAGAAGAAGATCGACGCGCATGCCGACTTCGTTCCATTCGCCGAGCTGCTGCCCTTCCGCGGCTTCGCGCGAAAGATTTTTGATGGCGTCGAGACCAATCTGCCGACCTTCCACGGCATTGTCGTCCGCACCGATTTCGCGGAGAAATATCCGGAAGTCGTCGTCGCTTACTTCAAGGCGGTGATCGCCGCCAACCAGTGGCTGCGCGACGATCCCAAGCTCGCCGCCGAAAAGATCCAGGAATGGACAGGCATCAGCAAGGAAGTCGTCTATATCTTCCTCGGCCCGAGCGGCAACATGACCACCGACCCAACGATCAAGCCGGCGCTGATCGATGCCGCCACCGCCGACGTCAAGGTGCTGCAAAACCTCGGTCGCATGAAGGAGTTCGATCCGAAGAAGTGGGTCGACGACAGCTACATCCGCAAGGCCTACGCCGAGATGAAGCTCGACTATAACGCGCAGCTTGCGAGCACCAAGAACTACGAGATTTCCGGCGAAGATTCTTTCTGCAAGAAGCCGATCGCCGATCCGCGCAAGGCGGGCGAGGTCTGGGTGGATGATGCCGGCATCATGCCCTTCTCATCCGCAGCCTGCACCCTCGGCGCCTATGCCGACTACAAGGCCAAGGGCAAGAAGATCAATGTCGCCTATGTCTTCGACACCACGCGCGGCATCAAGCTGTTCGCCGACCAGGCTTTCTTCGCGGTCGGCAATGGCGACGTGGCGCCCTTCCTGCTCAAGAAGGATGCCGAAGCCTACGCCGCCAAGATCAGCGGCAAGGTGCTCGGCTTCGATGACGCGGTGAAGGCGGCGGTCGGCGGAGGCAAGACGTGAGCAGTCCCGCCCTCCTCAGACATTCCGAGAACAGCATGCCGGCAACAGCCATTGCAGAGACGGCTCCCGTGTCCGCCGTCACTCCGCTCGCAACACCCCCTTCGTTCGGCACGCTCGCGCGGCGCTGGTACCGGCTGAATCAGGGCCGGCTTCGCGCAACCGCGATCGGCGTGATTTCGCTGCTCGCCTTCCTGCTGGTCTGGCACCTGCTCACGACCTATCGCGTGGTGTTCTTCGTACGTTTCACCAACGTGCCATCGCCGCTCGCGGTCTATGCGAGCTTCACCAAGGCGATCCACGATCCCAAATTCCTGCTGCACATCCTGCTCAGTTGCCGGCGCATCTTCATCGGCTTCTCGCTCGCGGCGATCGTGGGCGTGCCGCTCGGTCTGATCATGGGTCGTTTCAAGCTGGTGCATGAGGTGATCTTCCCGGTCGCCGAAGTGCTGCGCCCGATACCGGCGATCGCCTGGGTGCCGATGGCAATCATGCTGTGGCCGACCAACGAGCAGAGCATCGTCTACATCACCTTCCTCGGCTCGTTCTTCCCGATCCTCGTCAATACGCTGCACGGCATGTCGCTGGTCGATCCCGTGCTGGTGCGCGCCGCGCAATGTCTCGGTGCACGCGAGCGCTCGATCTTCCGCGAGGTGTATTTTCCGGGGTCGCTGCCGCACATCTTCACCGGCCTCACGGTCGGCATGGGTGTCGCCTGGGTGTCGCTGATCGCTGCCGAGATGATCTCGGGGCAATACGGGATCGGCTACTTCACCTGGGAGGCCTATTCGCTGGTCCAGTATGCCGACATCGCGCTCGGCATGATCGCGATCGGCGTTCTCGGCCTTGGATCGAGCCTGCTCATCGGAGGCGCGGGGCAATTGGTGATGCCGTGGAGGTCAACATGAGCGAGGTGCTTGCGAGCGAGCCGAAGGGCCATATCGAGGTCAAGAACTTCTCCCTCGCCTACGAGACCATCGAGGGAGCGGTGCAGGCCGTGACCGACACGCAGATCCATGTGAAGCCCGGCGAGTTCGTCTCGATCGTCGGGCCCTCCGGATGCGGAAAGTCGACCCTGCTCAATGCGGTCGCCGGCTTCCTCAAGCCGACCACCGGAATCGTCACCGTCGACGGCGAGCCCGTGAACGGCCCCAGCGCCGAGCGCGGCATGGTGTTCCAGCAATATTCGCTGTTTCCTTGGAAGACGGTGCGGGAAAATGTCGAATTCGGCCTGAAGATGCGCGGCATGCCGCGCTCGCAGCGCGAGCGTGCGGCACGCACGCTGCTCGGACTCGCGGGGTTGGAGGCGTTCGAGAAGCACTATCCGGAAAAGCTGTCCGGCGGCATGAAGCAGCGCGTCGGCATCGTCCGCGCGCTCGCCACGGGGCCGAAAGTGCTACTGCTTGACGAGCCCTTCGGCGCGCTTGATGCGCAGACGCGCGTCATCATGCAGCAGATCCTCACCAACATGTGGCAGCGGCTGAAGATCTCGGTGCTGTTCGTCACCCACGACATCGACGAGGCGATCTTCCTCTCCGACCGCGTCTACTGCATGACAGCGCGCCCCGGCTCGATCAAGGCGGAGATTCCGATCCCGCTGGAGCGGCCGCGGCAGCAATCGATGATGATGTCGTCGGAGTTTCTGGCTCTGCGCCGCGGGCTGATGTCGCTGATCCGCGAGGAAAGCCTCAAGGCAATGGGCGGCGAGATCAACGACATGGGCATGCAGGGCTTGAACATCGAGCTGCACGGCCACTCGCTGGCGGATGTGATTTAGGCGCAGTGAGCGCGCTCAGTCTCGTGGGGTGGGCAAAGCGACTTGTCCGCCGTAGCTCGTAGAGCGAAGGCGGAAGCGTGCCCACCATTTTACTTAGTTGCACGCCGAACCGAGTGGTGGGCACGGCGCTTTCTCGCCCTTTGCCCACCCTACGGCAGTTTTGCTCTAATTATTTGAACCAATGCACCAGCGCGATGCTGATGCCGAGCAGCAGCATCAAGGACAGCGTCACGGCGGCCGTCACGCGACCGCCGACATTCGCCAGCACGCGCACGTCGACGCCGAGGCCGAGGGCGGCCATGGAGACCACCGTGAGAAAGCCGGTGATCTTCGTCACTGGCCCGACCACCGTGGCCGGCACGATCTCCAGGGAGCGCAGGGTCGCGAGCGCGAGGAAGCCGAGGATGAACCACGGCACGAGGCGAAAGAAGCCGACATTGGTCTTCTTGGCATCGCTGTGCCAGCGCGAGGCAACCAGCGAGAGGCCGACGACGACCGGCCCGAGCATCAATACGCGCATCAATTTCACGAGCGTGCCGATCTGCGTGGAGACGAGTCCGGCCGGTACCGTCGCCGCCAACACCTGGGGCACCGCATAGACGGTCAGGCCGGCGAGAATGCCATATTGCGTCGCCGACAACTGCAACAGTGGAATCAACAGCGGCAGGCCCAGCACCATCATCACGCCGAGGATCGCGGTGAAGGAGATCGAGGATGCGATCTCGTCGTTGTTGGCGCCGATGATCGGCGCCACGGCCGCAATCGCCGAATTGCCGCAGATCGAGTTGCCGCAGGCGATCAGGATCGACAAACGCGTCGACAGACCGAGCATGCGGCTGAGGCCGAAGGAGATGCAGAGTGCGATCACGACGACGGCCGCGATCGACGCGAGCAGCGCGATGCCCGAGGCGGCAATGGCGGCGAAACTGATGGAGGCCCCCAACAGCATGACCGCGACTTCGAGGAGCTGTTTGGCGCTGAAAGCGATGCCGGCCTGCCAGCGCGGCGCGGGCTTCCAGAAGCTGCGCAAGGCCATCCCGAGCAGGATCGCCATCACCAGCGCCTCGACATAGGGATGCTCGAACACGCCGAGTTCCGCCCGCTCGAGCAGAGCCGAGACACCGGCGACTAGAACGCAGAGGAGAATGCCGGGAATCAGTGCCGCAATACGGCTCGCGGCGGAGGCCGGCTTGGTCTCGGCCGGGCTGGATGCTTGATTCTGCGACACAAATCTCTCCCTGAGGAGAAAGATTTATACGCAGTGCGCTTCCGTAGGGAAATAAGTTTTCGACATATCAGGCCCGAGGGAAGTTCTATCCTCAGCCCGGAATAATCGGCCTTAGAAGATCAGGCTCTTGGCCAGCGAAGCGACGCGGCTGAAGCCGTCATAGATGCCGGGCTCGAAGAAGGCGGCACGGGCAAGCACGATACCCGCAACCAGCGACCAGAACAGGCCGGTGCCGGCCCGCAGCAGGAGCTTTGACGTACGCGAGCGCGGCTGGATGTCCGTCGCGGACACCAATTGCTCGCCGAAGGGTTCAAATCCGGTACGTTCCATGGCTCTGGCCAACCCATCAAATCCTGATGGGAATGTCGTCTTTTCGGCCTCAAACGGCAATGGAAGCGATTGGCGTTTTTGCCCTCCCGAGAGAAAACTCCTTCCGTCTGGCAACCTCAGGACAATAGTTTTCTTCTTCGGCCTATTTGGACACTGGCGGCCCGGCTTACAGGGCCAGATACCTGCGCCGGATCGCGTCGTTGGCCTTCAGCTCGTCGATTCCGGCGGCATAGACGATCTGGCCCTTGTCGATGACGGTGGCGTGGCTCGCCAGCCCCAGGCAGAAATGCATGTTCTGCTCAGCGATCAGCACCGTCGATCCGAGTTGGCGGAGTTGCCGCAACAGCTCCCCGATCCGCTGCACGATGATCGGCGCGAGGCCCTCGCTCGGCTCGTCGAGCAGCAGGAGCGCCGGATTGCCCATCAGCGTGCGCGCGATCGCGAGCATCTGCTGCTCACCGCCCGAGAGGCGCCCGGCGATACGATTGCGCAGCGGCTCCAGAAGCGGGAAGACCTCGTAAATGCGCTTGATCGGCCACTCGTCCTGGCCGTCCGGTCCCTTCTTCTTCCCGATGACGAGATTGTCCTCGACCGTGTGCTCCGGAAAAATCTGACGATCCTCCGGCACGAAGCCGAGGCCGGCGCGCGCGATGGTGTGCGGCTTCAGGCCCGAGATCACCGCGCCGCGCAGGCTGATCCTGCCCCTCCGCGGCGGCGCCAGCCCCATGATCGCCTTCATGGTCGTCGATTTGCCGGCGCCATTGCGGCCCAAGAGCGCCATGGTCTCGCCCTGCCGCACCGACAGGCCGACGCCGAACAGGATCTGGCTGGTGCCATAATAGACATCGAGATCGGCGACTTCGATGACGGCTGCGCTCATGCGGCAGCTCCCGCATGTTCGGTGCCGAGATAGGCGTCGATCACGGCGCTGTTGTTGCGGATCTCGTCCGGCGTGCCGGTTGCCAGGATGCGGCCGTAGCAAAGCACCACGATTTTTGGCGCGATCTTGAACACGATGTCCATGTCGTGCTCGATGAAGACAACCGTGATCTTCTGCGTCTCCCAGAGCTCGCGCACCTTGTCGATCATGCGCCAGCGCTCCTCCGGGCCCATGCCGGCGGTGGGTTCGTCCAGCAGCAGCACCTTGGGTTCGAGCACCAGCGCGAGCGCAATATCGAGCAGCTTCTGATCGCCATGCGACAGGGTCGCGGCGGTACGATGACGTTTGCCGGCGAGCCCCAGCAGCTCCATCACGTGCTCGGCGCGTTCGCGCGTCTCGGGCAAAGGAAAGCGCTTATGCAGCACCGCGGAGGTGCGCTGGTCGGCGCTGACGGCGGCAAGCATGGTCTCCTGCACCGTGAGCGACTTGAAGATGCTGGCCACTTGGAAGGCGCGGCCGATGCCATGGCGCACGATCTCGGGCGGCGATCGGCCGGCGAGATCGACGCCGTCGAGCAGCACCTGGCCGGAATCCGGCCTCAAGGCACCGGTGATCAGGTTGAAAAAGGTGCTCTTGCCGGCGCCGTTCGGGCCGATGACCGCGGTGAGCGAGCCGTCGGGGAAGTCGAGCGAGACATCGTTGGTCGCCTTCACGCCGCCAAAGGATTTTGCGAGGTTGCGGATCTCAAGCATCGCTAGCGCCCCTCGCCGGCATCGCGCCGCTGCGCAAACCATTCGGCGACGAAATCCAAGAGGCCCTTGCGCAGGCCCAGCGCGAAGAACAGGATGACCACACCGAGCACGATGCCGTGATACTCGGTGAAACGCGTGACAGTGTCGTTGAGCAGAAGCAGCAGCACGGTGCCGACCATCGGGCCGAGGAAGGTCGAGACGCCGCCAAGCATGTTGATGAAGATGCCTTCGCCCGAGATCGTCCAATAGGCGAACTCCGGATAGGCGCCGGAGACGAACAGCGCCATCACCATGCCTCCCATTGACGCGAACAGAGCCGCCAGCACGAAGACGGTCAGCTTGGCACGCCAGACGTCGATGCCGAGAAAGCTGGCGCGCGCGGCGTTGTCGCGGATCATGCGCAGCGTGTAGCCGAACGGTGATTGCGCGATCTGGCGCATCGCGAACAGGCCGAGGATGAGCAGCGCGCAGCTCGCGACATAGAGATGGACGTGGTTGGCAAGGTCAATGCCGAGGAACGGCGGCCGCGGAATGCCGCCGCGCAAACCCTGGTCGCCGCCGGTGAAGGAGGCCCAGGACAAAATGGTCGAGTGAATCAGCATCTGGAAGGCGAGCGTCACGAAGGCGAAGTAGATCTCCTTCAGTCGCACGCAGATCGCGCCGATGATCGCGGCAAACATTGCGGTGATCGCCAGCGTCGCGACGAAGGCGACGGGAATCGGCACGCCGAGCTTCTGCATGATCAAGCCGTAGCTGTACGCGCCAAGGCCGAAGAACATGCCATGACCGAACGAGATCAGGCCAGTGTAGCCGACCAGTAAATTCAGCGACGTCGCAAACAGGCCGTAGGCCGAGCAGCGGATGACGAAGTCGAGCAGCGCCTTGCTGCCGGTAAAGAGCGGCAGGCTCGCCAGCACGATGAAGGCGATCAGCGCGATCAGGACGTCACGGTAGCGTTGGACCGCCGCGCCGCTGCGCACTGGCGCCAGCGTTTCGGCGCGTCCGGCCTCCAGCTCGGTCATGCCGCCTCCTTGCCGAACAGGCCGGTAGGCTTGGAGACCAGCACGATCACCATGAAGAGGTACATCAAGCCTTCCGTGAACAAGGGAAAGCCGAGCGAGCCGAACGAGCGGATCAGCCCGAGCAGCAGCGCACCGATCAGCGCGCCCAGGATCGAGCCCATGCCGCCGATCACGGTGACGATGAAGGATTCGATCAGCACCGAAAATCCCATCCCCGGCGTCAGCGACCGCACTGGCGCGGCCAGCGCGCCGGCAAGGCCCGCCAGCATGCCGCCGAGCGCGAACACGCCGCCATAGATCAGGCCGGTGTTGATGCCGAGCGCGGACACCATGCCAGGGTTATGTGCGGCGGCGCGGATCACCTTGCCGATGCGGCTGCGCGACAATCCGATGCCGAGCACGATGGCCGCGACGAGCGCGACGCCGATCAGCAACAGATAGTAAGGCGGCACCACGCCACCGGCGATGAACAACGGCATCACCTGGAACGCGGACGGCATGCCCATCGACTTGAACTCCGGTCCCCAGATGATGCGCACGACATCATCGAAGATCAGCACGAAGGCATAGCAGACGAGCAGCTGCATCAAGACATCCGCGCCGTAGACCCGGCTCATGAAGACGCGCTCGAAAATCAGGCCGAGGATTGCGGTGCCGGCCGCGCCCGCCAGCATGGCGAGCGCAAAACTGCCGGTGAGCTGATAGGCCGTCATCGCAAAGTAGGCGCCGAACATGTAGAACGCGCCGTGGCTGAAATTGACCACCTTGAGCACGCCGAAGATCAGCGTCAGCCCAACCGCAACGAGAAACAGCAGCATGCCAATGATGAGGCCGCTGGTGGTTTGCGTCACCAGGCAGGCGGAGCTGGAGAGGCAGCCGGCGAGCGCGTCGAGATCCACAGAAGCACTTTCATTGCAGCGCGCGGTATGGCGCGGAAAACGAAACGAACGGCGGAGGCGATCGCCCGTCTCCGCCGCGCGTCAGATCAGGTGTAGCCCTTGCTCTTCTTCCACTCGGCCTCTAACTCGAAGATGGTCTTCCAGTCGCCGGCCTTGACCTCGGGAACATAAGGCTCCTGCGGGATGGTGGTGCCCCAGCCGATGGCGTAGCCGACGAGGGTGTGGTCGTCGCCGCGCATCGTCACCGTGCCGTCGGCGCCGAACGGGCACTTGATGGTGAGGCCCTTCAGCACCTCCGCGATCTTCTTGCCGTCGGCCGAGTTCGCCTTCTTGGCGGCTTCCGCCATCAGCATGATGGCGGTTGCGTTTTCCCACGACCAGTTGGTCGGATATTCATTGTACTTGGCCTTGTAGGCATCGCCCCAGGCGGCATTCTCCGGCGTCGACGGGAATGTCTTGATGTAGCGGTTGCCGGAGTGAATGCCCTTGGGCAGGTTCTTCACCACGGTGAGCGCGGTGTAGTCGGCCATGTTGACCGCGAACACCTCCATCTGGCTGAACATCGCGTAGATGTTGGCCTGGTCGATATAGGAGGTGAGATCGCCGCCCCACAGGCAGGAGTACAGCGCCTGCGGTTTGGCCTGCAGGATCTTGGTGACCACCTCGGTGTAATCGGGCTGGAACAGCTTTGGCCAGGACTCGCTGATGATTTCGACCTCGGGCGCAAAGCGTTTCAGGTAGAGCGTGAATTCCGCTGTGGTGTCGCGGCCATAGGCATAGTCGGGCGAGCAGGTCGCCCACTTCTTCAGGCCTTTTGCCTTGGCGATCGCTGCGGCATAGCTGCCGCCGACGATGGAGTCGTGCACGCCCTGCCGCGCGGTGCGGAAGGCATTGGGAATGTGCTGCTTCGGATCCGCGGTCAGTGCCGAGGTCTCGGAATTGGTGTGGATGCAGAACACGCCGAGATCGCGCGCGACCTCGTGCACCGCGAAGGCGCCGGAGGAGGCCTCGGCGTCGATCATCAGCTCGCAGCCGTCGGTGTTGACGAGCTCGCGCGCGACGCGGGCAGCTTCCTGCGGCTGGCCCTTGGAGTCGCGGATCACCATCTCGATCTGCCGGCCGGCAAGGCCGCCGGCGGCGTTGACCTTCTCGACCTCGAGCATCACCGCATTGCGCGAAGACGTGCCGAGCTGCGCGACGCGCCCCGATAAAATCGTCGGCATGCCGATCTTGATGGTCTTGGCCTGCGCACGCGCCACCCAGGGCGCGGCAAACGTCATCGCACCGGCGCCCATCAGCGCCAGCGTGGAACGGCGGCTGATGCCCGGCGTGCGGGTTCTCGTCATTTTCCCCTCCCTCTTTCGGGTCGGCGTGTCCTGGTCCCTGCCGGAGATCGTCTCGTCTCCGTGATGCCAAGGATTTCAGAGGGTGGGGGGTGACGTCAAGCCAAAGATGAATTACGAGTCAGAATTCATCGAGGGAGGAGATAAGGCCGGCAACGGCCCAAAACCCGGCAAATGATCAACCTTTCGAGCTTCATCGCCTTTCATGCCCGGCGCACGCCGGACCGGCCCGCGCTGAAATACCGCGGCGAGGAGATCTCCTACGCGGCTTTCGGCGCGCGCATCGGGACGGTCGCCGGCTGGCTCGCCGCGCAGGGCATCCGTGCCGGCGATGTCGTGGCCGTGCTCATGAAGAACAGCGCGGCGTTCCTGGAGCTCGTCTTCGCCACCAGCCATCTCGGCGCGGTGTTCTTGCCGATCAATTTTCGTCTGTCCCGCGACGAGGTCGGCTACATCACCGGCAATGCCGGCGCGCGCCTTCTGGTCGTCGATCAGGAATTGGTTGCGAATGCAGCGGGCGCGAACATCGTCGTGCTCGACGAGACCGCACAGCAGAGCATAACCCATCTCGCAGGCAACACGACGGCAGCACCGATGCATGTGCGCCAGCCCTCCGACCTGATGCGGCTGATGTACACCTCGGGCACGACCGACCGCCCCAAGGGTGTGATGCTCACCTACGATAATTTCTACTGGAAGTCCGCCGACCAGACGATCGCGCTTGGCGTCAGCGCCGACACACGCCTTCTCGTCGTCGGCCCGCTCTATCACGTCGGCGCGCTCGACCTGCCCGGCATCGCAGCGCTCTGGCACGGTGGGTTCATTCGCATCGAGCGCAATTTCGAGCCCGAGGCGGCGCTGGCGGCTATCGCAGAAGACAAGCTCAACGCGGCCTGGTTCGCGCCTGTCATGACCACCGCGATACTCACCTGCCCCACCCGCGACCGCTACGATGTCTCCAGCCTGCAATGGGCGATCGGCGGTGGCGAGAAGACGCCGGAGGCGCGCATCCGCGCCTTCTCCGAATATTTCCGCAATGCGCGCTACATCGACGCCTACGGTCTCACCGAAACCGTCGGCGGCGACACCTTCATGGAGAAGGGCCGCGAGATCGAGAAGATCGGCTCGACCGGGCGCGCCATTGCCCATGTCGAGATCGAAATCCGCGACGAGGACGGCAACACGCTGCCGGCAAACGTGAATGGCGAAATCTGCCTGCGCGGCCCGAAGATCACGCGCGGCTATTGGAGGGATCCGGACAAGACGGCGTCCGCCTTCTTCGGCGACTGGTTCCGCAGCGGCGATGTCGGCTATCTCGACGACGAGGGCTTCCTGTACCTGACCGACCGCAAGAAGGACATGATCATCTCCGGCGGCGAGAACATCGCCTCCTCCGAGGTCGAGCGCGTCATCTACGATCTGCCCGAAGTGCGCGAGGTCGCGGTGATCGGCCTGCGCGATGCGCGCTGGGGCGAGCGGCCGGTGGCGATCGTCGTGCTGACTGCGGGCGCGAGCCTCGACCTCCCCGCCCTTACCGAGCATTGCCGCGCGCGGCTGGCGAGCTTCAAGGTGCCGAAGCAGCTCGTCCTCCGTGACAGCCTGCCGCGCAACCCGTCAGGCAAGATCCTCAAGCGCGTGCTGCGCGCCGAGCTGGAGACCTCCGAATGACTCAAGCGACCGCAAAAATAACCAAGCTGAACCGGGTCGAGCGCAACGCCTGGACCAAGCAGAAGATTTTTGAGGCTGCCACTAAGGTGGTCGGCAAGCATGGCTATGCCGAGGCCTCGGTCGCGCGCATCACCGAGGAAGCCGGTGTCGCGCAGGGCACGTTCTACAATCATTTCGAGAACCGCCAGGAGCTGCTGAATCAGCTGCTGCCCAAGATCGGCCTCGACATGGTCGAGTTCATCCGCGCCCGCACCGGCACGGCGCATGCAGCACGGCAGGAGATCGAGCGCTTCGCGGCGTTCTTCGATTTCATCCGCGAGGTGCCGGAGTTCCTGCGTATTCTCAACGAGGCCGAATTCTTCGCACCGACCGGCTACCAGAAGCATCTCGACAACATCTCGACGGCCTATGTCCGCATTTTGCGTCGCGCGCGGCTTGCCGGCGCGATCGAGGATTACAGCGACGAGGAATTCGAGGCGATCGTCCATATGCTGATGGGCGCGCGCGGCTATCTCAGCCGGCGCTACTCCTATTCGGAAGCCGGCGTCACCGCCGTGCCCGAGCACGTCATCTCCGCCTATCGCAAGCTGATGACGCGCGGCCTCTTCACTGCCTCCGGAGATCAGGACACGCCATGAACATCTCGTCTCCGCACAAGCCGCTCGACCTCGCCTCGGCCATCGCCGAGGGCGACATCCGCTGCCTTCTGATGGTGCTGGTGCACATGAACGGCGACGAGAAGTGGCTCGAACCGCCCTATTTGCCCAAGCGCGACATCCGCCTCATTCCTGATCCGGAGGCCGGCGTGCCCCGGGACATCCAGGACGAGATCCGCGCCGCCGTCGTCAGGCTCTTCGCCAATGGCACGCCGAAACCCGTGATCACCGATCCGGGCGAAGAGCTGCTGCTGAAGATGATGCGCGCCTGCCTCGGCGAGAATGTCGCGCCGGAATATGCGCCTTTGATGCGCGAGGAGATGGGTTTTGTGCCGCGCGAGGCGCGCTGGACGAAGCGCCCCTCCGACGAAAAGCTTGCCGACCAGCATGTGCTGATCGTCGGCGCCGGTGTCTGCGCCATCGCGCTCGGCGTGGCGCTCGGCCACCTCGGCATCCCCTACACCATCGTCGAGAAGAACGCCGAGCTCGGCGGCACCTGGTGGATCAACCGCTATCCCGGCTGCGGCGTCGACACGCCGAACCATTCCTATTCCTATTCTTTCGGCTCGCGCAACGCATGGACGCGCTATTTCTGCCCGCGTGAGGAGCTGCTCGGCTATCTGCTGAAGGTCGCGGACGAATACGGCATCCGCAAGCATCTGCGCGTCAACACCGAGCTGACCTCATCACGCTGGGATGAAGGAAGGCAACGCTGGATTTCGACACTCAAGACGAAGGATGGCGAGGAGACTTTCGAATCCACCGCGCTGGTCTCGGCCATCGGCCAGCTCAACGATCCCTCGCGCGCCCGCTTCAAGGGCGAGGAGAACTTCAAGGGCACGATCCTGCACTCGGCACTATGGTCCGACGATATCGATCTCGACGGCAAGCATGTCGCCGTGATCGGCACCGGCGCGACATCGATGCAGCTCGTGCCGTCAATCGCCAGCCGTGTGGCCTCCGTCACCGTCTACCAGCGCAGCGCGCAATGGGCGCGGCCGGTGAAGGGCTATGCCGATCCGATCAGCGAGAGCGCACGCTGGCTGCTCGCGCACCTGCCGTTCTATGTGCAGTGGTACCGCTTCAATATGTTCTGGCGCTATGGCGACGGTCTCTTACCCTTCCTGCGCAAGGACCCGGCCTGGCCGCATCCGGAGCGCGCCGTCAACAAAGGCAATGACCGGCACCGCCAGGAGCTGACCGACTTCATCCTGTCGGAACTACAGGGCCGGCCCGACCTGATCGAAAAATGCGTGCCGACCTATCCGCCCTACGGCAAGCGCATCCTGCTCGACAACAACTGGTTCAAGACTTTGACGCGCTCCAACGTGGAGCTCGTCACGGACACCATCGACCATTTCGACCAGATCGGCATCGTCACCGCCGATGGCAAGCACCGTCCCGCCGACATCATTGTCGTTGCGACAGGCTTCAAGGTCACGGAGATGGCGGCGCGCCTCAACATCAGCGGCCGCGCCGGCAAGGATTTACGTGAAGCCTGGGCCAACGACAATCCGACCGCGTTCCTCGGCCTCACCGTGCCGGGCTTCCCGAATTTCTTCTGCATGCTCGGGCCGAACTCCGGCCCCGCCCACGGCGGCAGCGTCATCTTCCAGTCGGAATGCCAGAGCCGCTACATCTCGGCGTGTCTGGTCGACATGATCGAGCACGACGTCGCCGCCATCGACGTCCGCCAGGACGTGCTCGACGACTACGTCCGCAAGGTCGACGTCGAGCACGAGGCGATGATCTGGACCCATCCGGGCATGAGCACTTATTACCGCAATGCAAGCGGCCGCGTGTTTTCGGCGATGCCGTGGCGGTTCGTGGACTACTGGCGCATGACCCACGATCCGGATTTGGGCCAGTACAAGTTGACGAGGTTGTGACTCTTCTGCCAACGCGGATCGGCTGTAGGGTCAGCGCACCCTCTCACCACATCGTCATTGCGAGCGCAGCGAAGCAATCCAGAGTCTTTCCGAGGCGGGATTCTGGATTGCTTCGCGGAGCCTGTCGTCGGGCCGCGCTTCGCGTTGGCGCGCAATGACGGAGGTTGCGCCTGCTCAGGCCGCCAGCCCGCTCTCCACCGGCGCGAATTCCAAACCTAAGCTTTCCGCCACCGCCTTGTTGGTAATTCGGCCGCGATGCACGTTGAGCCCGTTGCGCAAGTGCGGATTCTCTAGCACCGCGGCAAAGCCCTTGTTCGCGAGCATCAATCCGAACGGCAGTGTCGCGTTGTTCAGCGCCTGGCTCGAGGTCACCGGCACCGCGCCCGGCATGTTGGCGACGCAGTAATGCACGACGCCGTCGACCTCATAGGTCGGCTCGGTGTGGGTAGTCGGATGCGAGGTCTCGAAACAGCCACCCTGGTCGATCGCGACGTCGACCAGCACCGCGCCCGGCCGCATCGATGTCAGCATCGCGCGCGTGACAAGCTTCGGTGCGCTGGCGCCCGGCACCAGCACCGCGCCGATCACGACGTCGGCAGCGAACACCTCCTCCTCGACCGACTCGATGGTGGAGAAGCGGGTGCGCACGCGGCCGATAAAGAGATCGTCCAGCTGGCGCAACCGCGGAATCGAGCGATCGATCACCGTAACTTCGGCGCCGAGCCCTGCGGCCATCCGTGCCGCCTGCGTTCCCACCACGCCGCCGCCGAGCACGACGACCCGCGCCGGCTGCACGCCCGGCACGCCGCCGAGCAGCAGCCCGCGGCCGCCGGCCGACCGCCTGAGCGCGGCGCCGGCGGCCTCGATGGCGAGGCGGCCGGCGACTTCGCTCATCGGCGCGAGCAGCGGGAGGTGACCATTCGCGTCCGTGACGGTCTCATAGGCGATCGCAGAGCAGCCGGAGGCAAGCAAGCCCTTGGCCTGCTCCGGGTCCGGCGCAAGATGGAGGTAAGTAAACAGGATCTGGCCCTCGCGGAGCTGGGCCCATTCGCTTTTCTGTGGCTCCTTCACCTTCACGATCATGTCGGATTTGGCGAAGATTTCGCGGGCGCTTTCGGCGATTGCGGCCCCTGCCCGCCGGTACACGTCGTCGGAGGCGCCGATGCCGCTGCCAGCGCCGGTCTCGACCGTCACCTGATGGCCGGCCGCGACATACTCACGGACCGCGCCTGGGGTGAGCCCGACGCGATATTCCTGCACCTTGATCTCCTTGGGAACACCGACGCGCATCTTTGAACCTCTCCTCCAAAGCATTGATTCCGTTTATCATCGTAGCGATGGCGGCAGTTTGGTTTCGTGCAAATATCCGCTAGGTTCGCGCCTGGCGCGCCGGTTTCGGGCGCGGAAATGTCCTTTCACGCTGGAAATAAAACCTTGGCCCTCGACCGGAAAGACCTCGCCATCCTCGCGGAACTCACGACCAATGCGCGGGCCAGCCACACCGAGCTTGCCAACAAGATCGGCTTGTCGAGCACGGCGATGGCGCGGCGGCAGAAGGCGCTGGAGGACGATGGCTACATCCAGGCCTATCAAGCCACGCTCGATCTGGCGCAGTTTGGCCTCACGACGACAGTGCTGGTCCGGATCGCGCTGGAGAGCCAGAGCGACGACGCGCTGAAGGCGTTCGAGGCGGAGGTGGTGAAGTGCCCCTCCGTCGTGCGCTGCTTCCTGATGTCGGGCACAGACGACTACATCCTGATCGTGCTCGCCCGCGACATCCAGGATTTCGAGCGCATCCACCGTACCGAGCTGTCGCGCCTGCCGCGCGTCGCACGGGTGCAATCGAGCTTCGCGCTGCGCGAGATCGTCAACCGCGCCGTGCCGACCGTGGTGTTCGGCGAGGCGAAGCGCTGACCGCTGCGCCGCGGGCGCACCCAATTCCCGTCAAGGAACCAAGCGGCCGCTTGTCCGTTGCACGCCATTGACCAGCGGAAGCGACGTGCCCCCGCGTCAGCACGGCTGACGTCTCGGCTCGATCGCCTGCAGGGAGCAGGACATGGGCGATGTCACGCATGAAATTCCCGAACGCACTCCGATTCATCTCATCGTCAATGGTGTCAGTCGCACCCTCGATCTTCTGCCCTGGACCACGCTGCTGGACGCTTTGCGTGATCATCTTGCGCTCACGGGTACGAAGAAAGGCTGCGATCACGGCCAATGCGGCGCCTGCACCGTGCTCGTCGACGGTCGGCGCGTTAATTCGTGCCTGACGCTCGCCATCATGAAGGATGGCGCCGAGATCACCACGATCGAAGGCTTGGCCAAGAATGGCGCGCTGCATCCCCTGCAACAGGCCTTCATCGATCACGACGCATTCCAATGCGGCTATTGCACGCCAGGGCAGATCTGCTCGGCGGCCGGCCTCCTAGCCGAAGGCCACGCCAGGGACGCCGACGAGATCCGTGAACTGATGAGCGGCAATCTCTGCCGCTGCGGCGCCTATCCCAACATCGTGGCTGCGATCGAGCAGGCAATGGGCCGGTCATGAACAACTTCCATTATTCCCGCGCAAGCGATGTCGCCGACGCCATTCGCCTGCTGGCCGCTGATCCGAGCGCGAAGCTGATTGCCGGCGGCACCAACCTGATCGACCTGATGAAGCAGAATGTTGAGCGGCCCTCCCGGCTGATCGACATTTCCCGCCTGCCGCTCCGCGACATCGAGGAAACGCCCGACGGTGGGCTGCGCATCGGCGCATTGGTGCCGAATTCGGATCTCGCCTACCATCCGTTGATCGAGCAACGCTATCCCCTGCTCGCCAGCGCCATCCTGGCCGGCGCCTCCGCGCAATTGCGCAACATGGCCTCGGTCGGCGGCAATCTGATGCAGCGAACGCGCTGCGCCTACTTCTATGACACGGCGACGCCTTGCAACAAGCGAAGCCCCGGCTCCGGCTGCTCGGCACTCGATGGCCTCAACCGCAACCACGCAATCCTCGGCATCAGCACGTCCTGCATCGCGACCAATCCATCCGACATGAGCGTGGCGCTGGCCGCGCTCGGCGCGCTCGTGCACATCGCAGGCCCCACCGGTCAGCGCACCATCGCGCTGACGGATTTCCATCGGCTTCCGGACGACAAGCCTCATGTCGATACCAATCTCGGCAGCGGCGAGATCATCACCGCAATCGAGCTGCCGCCGCGCGGCTTTGCCGAGAACTACAGCTATCTGAAGATCCGCGACCGGCTGTCCTACGCCTTTGCGTTGGTCTCGGTCGCGGCCGCGCTCGAGCTGGAAGGAAACGCAATCAGCGAAGCGCGCCTGGCGCTCGGCGGCGTGGCCCACAAGCCGTGGCGAAGCCTCGAGGCCGAAGCGGCTTTGCGCGGCCAGGCGGCAACGCCGGACCATTTTGGGCACGCCGCCGATCTGCTGCTGCAGGGAGCAACCGCTCGCTCACATAACGGCTTCAAGATCGAGCTCGCGCGCCGAGCCGTCGTGCGTGCGCTGATGCAGGCCGCAAGCGCCACACCGCAATCACAAGCTCACAAGAAGATCGCGTGAGGGCCCGATGAACGCCTATGTCGGAACACCAACCTCCCGCGTCGATGGCCGGGCCAAGGTCACCGGCGCCGCCAAATATGCCGGCGAATTCGCAGCAGACCATCTCCTGCATGGCTTCGTCGTCGAGGCCACCATTCCGCGCGGGCGCATCGCTCGGCTTGACCCCAGCGCGGCGCTGAAGGTGAAGGGCGTGGTCGACGTGCTCACCCATGCTCATCGCCCGCCCCTCGCCGACCAGGACGAAGCCTGGAAGGACGAGGTGGCACCGGAGAAGGGCTCGCCCTTCCGCCCGCTCTATGACGACAGGATCAAGTTCAACGGCCAGCCGATCGCGCTGGTCGTGGCGGAGGATTGGGAAACCGCCAAATTCGCCGCAACCCGCGTTCGCGTTGAATACAAGCAGGAGGCGTTTGCGACCGATCTCGAATCCGAACGCGGCAAGGCTGCCAAAGTGGATCAGCCGCACAAGCGGCGCGGTGACGCGGCAGCAGCGCTGACGCGGGCGGCCGTCCATCACGAGGCGGACTATGTCATTCCGAGCGAGCATCACAACCCAATGGAGCTGTATGCGACGACGGCCGTCTGGGACGGCAACGGCAGGCTTACAGTTTATGACAAGACCCAAGGCGTGCAGAACGTCCAGAAGTTTCTCTGCAGCGTTTTCGGAAAGAAGCCGGACGACATCCGCGTGCTCTCGCCCTATGTTGGCGGCGCCTTCGGCTCCGGTCTGCGGCCGCAATACCAGGTGGTGCTGGCGACGCTCGCCGCGCTCGCGCTCAAGCGGCCCGTCCGTGTCGTCCTGACACGGCAGCAGATGTACGGCCTGGGCTATCGTCCCATGACCATCGAGCACGTTGCGCTCGGCGCAAAGCCGGACGGCACGCTCGATGCCATCACCCACGAAGCCATTGCCGTCACCTCGCGGTTTGAGGATTTCTCGCGCAACGATACCGGCTGGGGGGAGCAGCTCTACAAGAGCCACAACAGCCGCCTCTCCCATAAGCTCGTCCACCTCGACGTCGCCACCCCCTGCGACATGCGCGCGCCGGGCGCGGCATCGGGCGTCTGCGCGCTCGAATGCGCCATGGACGAATTGGCCGTCGCGCTCAAGCTCGACCCGATCGAGCTGCGGCTGAAGTGCTACTCGGATCTCGACCAGAGCGGGGACCTGCCCTACACCAGCAAGCAGTTGCGCGCATGCTACGCCAGGGGCGCAGAGGCCTTCGGCTGGGCCCGGCGCAATCCCGCGCCGCGCTCCATGCGCGACGGCAACGACCTGGTCGGCTGGGGCATGGCGACAGGCGTCTGGGAGGCGCTGCAGATGCCGGTCGCCGTCCGCATCGTTCTGACATCGAACGGCCATGCCGAGGTCTCCTGTGCCGCATCTGATATCGGCACCGGCACCTACACCATCGTGTCGCAAGTAGCGGCCGATGCCCTCGGGCTGCCGATCGAGAACATCAGCGTCAAGCTCGCGGACTCGACCCTGCCGCAGGCGCCGGTCGAAGGCGGCTCGTGGATGGCCGCCTCGAGCGCGCACGCCGTGTTAGGAGCGGCCGAGGAGATTCGCCGGGAGCTCGCGCGTCACGCCAAGGCGATGCCTGCCTCGCCACTCGGCGGCGTCGATGCGCCGGACCTCATTCTCGTCGACGGAACTATCGCCAAGGCCGGCGACAGGAGCCGCGCCATCTCGATCGCTGATGCAATGCACCATGGCAAGCTCGAGCGGATCGAGAAGCAGAAGCTCAACGAGTTCGCCGAGGACAAGTCGCATGCCCGCAACACGCATTCGGCGGTTTTCGCCGAGGTGAAGATCGACGAGCAGCTCGGCGTCATCCGCGTCGCGCGGGTCGTGAGCGCGGTCGCCGCCGGGCGCATCCTGAACACCAAGACGGGCCGCAGCCAGATCATGGGCGGCGTGGTCTGGGGAATCGGAATGGCGCTGCACGAGGAGACGGTGATGGATCACCGCTTCGGCCGCATCATGAACGCGAACATCGCCGAGTACCACATTCCCGTGAATGCCGACATTCACGACATCGACGTCATTTTCGTCGACGAGCCCGACGACCGGATCAACAGGCTCGGCGTCAAGGGCCTCGGCGAGATCGGCATCGTCGGCGTGCCTGCGGCGATTGCGAACGCCGTCTATCATGCCACCGGCAAGCGCATCCGGCGCTTCCCGATTACGCTGGACAAGCTAATGGATTGAGCCGCAGGCCGCTCGAAGCCTCCCGTAGCGCTCAGGCTCCTGTCATCCAGCTGTCATCGAATGTGCCGAGAGCTGTATCTCTCGCACATTCGGGACCCGACATGGACTATTTCAAGCGCTTCAACTTCCTGTTCGCCGCACCTGTATTCGACGCCGACGATCTCGAAGGCGTCCGTTTCAATCAGATCATCGAGGAGATCCAGCGCTCCGGCTTCGAGGTGGTCCGAGCCCGCAAGCTGGAGGATGCCGAGATGGCGGTGCAGACCGATGCCGCGATCGGCTGCATGGTGGTGGACTGGGGCAAGAAAGGCCTCGAGGGCAGGACCTCGGCGCTGATCAATCTGATGCGGCGCCGGGGCCTCGATTTCCCCATCATCCTCTTGATCCGTCGCAAGCGGTTCGAGGATTTGCCGGTCGAAGTGCTCGATTTCATCGACGGTTATGTCTTCCTGTCGGAGGAGACGCCGACCTTCATCGCCAAGAACCTGATCAGCCGGCTGAAGCAATATGCCGAGACGCTGAAGACGCCGTTCTTCGGTGCGCTGGTCGACTATGCCGAGGAAGGCAACCAGCTCTGGACCTGTCCGGGGCACAATGGCGGCGTGTTCTACAACCGCAGCCCGATCGGGCGCGTCTTCGTCGAGCATCTCGGCGAGTCCGTATTCCGCGACGACCTCGACAATTCCGTGCTCGATCTCGGCGACCTCCTCACCCATGAAGGGCCCGCGCTGAAGGCGCAGAAGGAAGCTGCCCAGATCTTCGGCGCGGAGAAGACTTATTTCGTGCTCAACGGCACCTCGACCTCGAACAAGGTCGCGCTCGGCGCGCTCGTCACCGACGGCGACCTCGTGCTGTTCGACCGCAACAACCACAAGGCCGCCCATCACGGCGCGCTGATGATCAATTGCGGTGTCCCGATCTACGTGCCGACCATCCGCAACGCCTGGGGCCTGATCGGCCCGATGCGCTGGGACATGCTCGACGAGAGGGCCTTGCGCGAGGCGATCCGCAATCATCCCCTGGTCGCCGACAAGGACGCCTGGCGCAAGGAGCGGCCGTTCCGCGTCGCCGTGGTTGAGCAGTGCACCTATGACGGCACCATCCACAGCGCCGAGATGATCCTGAAGCGGATCGGCCATCTCTGCGAGTACATCCTGTTCGACGAGGCCTGGGCCGGCTTCATGAAATTCCACCCGCTCTATGCAGGCCGCTTCGCCATGGGCCTGGCCAACCTTCCGCCCGAGGCGCCCGGCATCATCGCGACGCAGTCGACCCACAAGCAGCTCGCGAGCTTCTCGCAGGCATCCCAGATCCACATCAAGGACCGCCATATCCGCGGCCAGAAGCGGCGCGTCGAGCACCGCCGCTTCAACGAGAGCTTCATGCAGCACGCGTCCACGTCACCATTCTATCCGCTGTTCGCCTCACTCGACGTCGGCGCACAGATGATGAAGGGCCGCTCCGGCGAAGTGCTGTGGGACGACACGATCCGCCTCGGCATCGAGCTGCGCAAGAAGATCCGCGCGATGCGCCGGGAGTTCGAGGAGAAGGAGCAGAATCCGGACCGGCGCTGGTTCTTCGAGCCGTTCGTCCCCGATCGCGTCGCCATTCCCGATGTCAGCCGCCCTGGCGCTGCGCACAACGTCGCGTGGGAAACGCTCTCGACCGACGAGCTCGCCACCAATCCCGTGCTCTGGCAGCTCTCCCCCGACAGCACCTGGCATGGCTTCCCCGGTCTCACCGAAGGCTTTGCCATGACCGACCCGAACAAGCTGACGCTGCTGACGCCCGGCTTCGACCGCACCACCGGCGCTTATGCCGAGCACGGCATCCCCGCACCGGTCGTCGCGCAATATCTGCGCGAGAACCGCATCGTCCCCGAGAAGAACGACCTCAACTCCCTGCTCTTCCTGCTCACGCCCGGCGTCGAGGCCAGCAAGGCCGGCACGCTGATCTCGGGCCTCGTCGCGTTCAAGAAGCTGCACGACGACAATGCGCTTCTGGCCGACGTCATTCCCGAGTTCAACCAGCGGCGGCATGCGCACTATGCCGGCGTGCGACTGCGCGACCTCTGTGGCGAGATGCACCCCGCGCCGCCGATGTCAGCGCGCTCCAGGCGCGGCAGTTCATGCCCGAGCACATGCCTGAGATAGCGATGCCGCCCCGCGAAGCCGCGCGCTATCTGTTCCGCAACGACGTCGATTATCTGCCGATCGAAGCGATCGCGGGCCGCATCGCCACCACGCCCTTCGTGGTCTATCCGCCCGGCATCGCCACCATCGTTCCGGGCGAAAGGCTTACGGAACGAGCCAAGCCCATGATCGACTATCTCAGGATGTTCGAGACCTGCTTCAACACGTTCCCAGGATTCGATGTCGAAATCCAAGGCGTCTACAAGGAGATCGATGCGAACGGCCGCATCGGGTTCTATACTTATGTCGTTGCCGAGTAGGTGCCGATGAACGAAACAGCGATCGCGCACACAGGTGACGAACAGGTCCGGATCCGCGCCTCACGCGAAAGCGATGTCGAGGCGATGCTGGCGATCTACCGCGATCACGTCCGCAATGGCGTGCCGCGCGATGTCGAGGGAACCGGCGCGCCCGAGCCGGACGATCTGCGCGACCGACGCAAGAACCTGAAGCAGACCCGCCTGCCGCATCTGGTCGCGACCTCTCGCGGCGAAGTGGTCGGCTATGCCTATGCCGTGCTGTTCCGCAAACGGCCGGCCTATCGCTACACCGCCAAGCATTCCATCTACGTCCACCACAGGCATCTCGCCCGCGGGATCGGACGGCTGCTGCTCCAGGAACTGATCGATGCCTGTGCGGCGGCCGGATTCCGCCAGATGGTCGGCTATATCGATGCCGACAACGCGCCCTCGCTGGCGCTGCACGAGAAGTTCGGCTTCGCGCGCGCCGGCCTGCTCTGCGGCGTCGCCTATCGCCACGGCCGCTGGTCCGATACCGTGATGGTGCAGCGGTCGCTCGGCGCGGGCACGACAGCACCTCCGCCCATCACGGCGCCCGGCCGGTAGGCTTTCACGACGGAAAATCGGCCGGTCTGACCTGGATGCGGTCGGCATGCAGGGACCAGTGATGCAGCGCCTGGTCCTTGCAGAACTTCGCCTTGGCCCGCTCCTTGGCCTCGTCCTCGTCAGCGGCGTCGATCTCGAGCGTCCCCTGGCAGACCTCGATCTGCCGGCCGTACTGACCGAGCACGTCCTTCATGAACCTGACGACATAAGTTGACATGGGACCTCCTGGTGCCCCCGGTCAGCCCCGGCGGCACTCTAATCCCATTTAGGCCAGACAGGGAAAGGAGATTTTGACGCGGATCAAGGTCGGGACGCTGTTTTCTTCGCTCCGTCATTCCGGGGCTGCTTGCAGGGCCGAGCCCGGAATAACGGAAGAGAGGGTAGCTGTCCTATCCCGGCGTCACGCCGAACGCCTGCTTGAAGCGCTCCGCATAGTGCGGCCAGACCTCGGGATTGATGATGCGCGGCGGGCGCTTGCCGTCCAGCACATCCAGCACCTGCTCGGCGGCGATGCGGCCCATGTTCTGGCGCGCCTCGATCGTCACGCCGGCGGTATGGGGGCTCGCCAGCACGTTGTCGAGCTGGAGCAGCGGATGCTCCGGCGGCGGCGGTTCCTTGGACCAGACGTCGAGGCCGGCGCCGGCGATGCGCTTGTCACGCAACGCCTGGAGCAGCGCGTCCTCGTCGTGGATGAAGCCGCGCGCCGTGGTGATGAAATAGGCATGCGGCTGCATCAGCGCGAATTCACGCACGCTGATCATGTTGCGGCTGCCCTTGTTGAGCGGACAGGAGATCGAGACGAAATCGGCGCGGCGCAGGAGTTCGTCGAGCTCGACCTTCTCCCCGCCCCGCTCGGCCATCATCTCGGCCGACAGATAAGGATCATAGGCCAGCACTTTCATGCCGAGCAGGCCCTTGCACAGCGCGGCGATGCGGCGGCCGACATTGCCGAGCCCGATGATGCCGACGGTCTTGTGCTCGACCTCGTTGCCCACGAGCTCGTTGCGGTTGACGTCGCGCTCGCGGCGCAGCCTGCGGTCCGACTGGATGATGCGCTTGGACAGCGTCAACATCATCGCCAGCGCATGCTCGGCGACCGAATGGGCGTTGCCGCCGGACTGATTGACGACCACGACGCCGGCGGCCGTGCAGGCCTCGACGTCGACCGGGTCGAAGCCGGCGCCGTTGCTGGAGACGAGCAGCAAATTCGGCGCGCGCTTCAGGAAAGCGGCATCGACATGGAAATGCGGGGCGAGCTCGTCGCGGGCGGCGCCGACCTGGTAGACATGGGTAGCGCCGAGGAGCGGCGCATAGACCTCTTCGGGGCTGCCGTTCTCGATGCGATCGAGCCGGACGTCGGACCGCGCCTTGAGGATGTCGATATAGATCGGATTGGCCAAATAATTGGAGTAGACGACACGCTTACTGTTGACCGACATCAGGACCCTTCCGGCTCTTCAGGGATCAGCAAGGCCAGCGCGGCGCGCGCGCCCTCCGTGCTTCCTCCTACTTTTTCGTTGCCGCACTTATGACATGGCGGTGCCGGCCACGGCAGGCCGTCTGGCGCAGATCACGGTGCCGGCCTGGACATGTTGACAATCCCGCCCGCTGCGTCAAGTTCAGCGGAGCGCCGCGACGGCCGAAGACCAATAAGCATACAACGCGGCTCAAGGGAGAACGCAATGGCGATTGCGGAGCAGCCGACCTCGCCGCAGGCGACGCACGGGGCCGGCGAAAGAAGCTGGCATGACATCGTCCTGCAAACCCTGAAGCGGAACGAGATCAGCCTCGTCCCTTACGTGCCCGATCGGGTGCTGACATCGCTGATCAGGAACCTGCACGCCGATCCCTTCTTCACCACCTTTGCCACCGCCCGCGAGGAGGAAGCGGTCGGCATCGTCTCGGGCGCCTGGATGGGCGGCCGCCGCGGCGCGGTGCTGATGCAGACCTCGGGTTTTGCGACGCTCGCCAACGTGCTGGCCTCGCTCGCAGTGCCCTACCAAATTCCGTTGATCATGTTCGTGTCGGAGCGCGGCACGCTCGGCGAGTTCAATTACGGCCAGTCGCTGGTCTGCCGCACCATGCGCCCGGTCCTGGACTCGCTGGCGCTGGAGCATCACACCATCACCCGGCTCGACGAGCTCGAATTCATCACGGACCGCTCGATCAAGCAGGCCGTCACCACGCAGGCGCCGGTGGCGCTGATCCTGAGCCCGCTGCTCACCGGGGGCAAGGTGTTCGACAAGTGAGGCCGACCAAATGAGCTCAAATCTGAATGCGCGCAACACCAAGGTGATGAACCGTTTCGACGTCACCTCGCGCCTGATCGCCAAGCTTGGGAACGAGGAAGCGGTGATCGGCGGCATCGGCAACACCAATTTCGATCTCTGGGCCGCCGGCCACCGCCCGCAGAATTTTTACATGCTGGGCAGCATGGGCCTCGCCTTCCCGATCGGGCTCGGGGTCGCGCTGGCGCAGCCCGACCGCCGCGTCTTCGCGCTGGAAGGCGACGGCTCGCTGCTGATGCAGCTGGGCGCACTCTCGACGATTGCAGCCCTGAAGCCGAAGAACCTCACGATGATCGTGATGGACAATGGCATCTACCAAATTACCGGCGCGCAACCGACACCGGCCGCTGATGTCGCCGACATCGTCGCCATCGCCGTCGGCTCCGGCCTCGCCAACAGCGCCTGGGCCGCGGACGAGGAGGATTTCGAGCGCCTGGTCGAGAATGCGATGGCGGCTGCCGAGCCGAGCCTGATCGCGGTCCGGATCGACGACAAGCCGGGCGTCGGCACCACCCGGCGCGACCCCGTGCAGATACGGGAACGCTTCATGCACGGCCTCGGCGTGCGCGAGCCACTTTAATATTTCGTCATTAACTACACGTCGATCTGATAGCGGGACTATACGGCCCGGTGCAAATCTGTGCTAAGCGAGCCGGATGTCCCTTTTGGTTCGTTCATTTGCCTGGCTGCTCGCGGCCGCCGTCACATTCGCAACCCTTGGTCCCCCCGGCCTCCGGCCGCATTCCGACTTCGGCCAGGACGGTGAACATGCGCTCGCCTTCATCCTGGTGGGACTGGCCTTCGGCCTCGCCTATCGGCAGCGACGCCTACTGACCGCAGCGGCCGCGGTCGTACTGATCGGCGTCCTCGAACTGATGCAATTTTGGGCACCCGGGCGCCATGCACGGCTGGAGGATTTTCTGGTCGACGCGCTCACGGCTTGCCTCGGCTTTGCGCTCGCGGCCGCCGCCGATTGGGCCACCGCCCGGCTTCGCGCAAATTCGATCCTGACGAGCGAAGGCCCCGCGGAGTGACGCTCCGCAGGGCCAATTTTATCAGCGCGCAGCTTGCCAGATCAGTCGATGATCTTGACGACACGGCGCGTGCGCGGCTCGACGATCACGCGGCGATCGTTCACGACCGCGTAGCGATACTGGGTGTAATTCGGCACAGGACGCAGCACCACGGTCGGCGGCAGCGGCTCGCCAACCACGACGCGCTCGCGGATCACCACTGAATCATCGCGCGGGATTCCGCCCAGAATCGCATTCGGTATTTCCAAACCTGCGCCAACGGCTGCGCCGACGGTGCCGCCTACCATCGCGCCGACTGGGCCGCCGATGTCGCCGCCCGCACGCGCGCCTTCCGCAGCGCCTTGGGCGGTGGTCGATTGAGCAAAGGCTGCGCTCGACGCCAGCAGCGACGCAGCAGCCAACGTAATCGCAAGACGGGTTTTCATGTTCTTACGCCTCCAGTGATTGTTATGCACCTTCAACCCGCGGGAGCGGAGCATTGTTCCGGTTCCCCTGCGACAAAGATGCACCACGAATCTGGAGACCGTTACCCGGTAACAGATCAGACCGCAGCGATCTCGTGCCCTGCCATCAGTTCCAACGCGCGCACCATCGCCGAATGGTCCCAGGCCTTGCCGCCATGGGCGGTGCAGGACGAGAACAATTGCTGCGCCACTGCCGTGCTCGGCAGCGAAATGCCGAGCGTCCGCGCGCCTTCGAGCGCAAGGTTGAGATCCTTCTGGTGCAGCTCGATGCGAAATCCCGGATCGAAATTGCGCTTCACCATGCGCTCGCCATGAACTTCAAGAATCCGCGATGATGCAAAACCGCCCATCAGCGCCTGCCGCACCAGCGCCGGATCCGCGCCGGCTTTCGACGCAAACAACAGCGCCTCGCTCACCGCCTCGATCGTCAGCGCGACGATGATCTGGTTGGCGACCTTCGTCGTCTGCCCGTCGCCATTGGCCCCGACCCTGGTGACGTTTTTGCCCATCTTGTCGAACACCGGCTTCATGGTGTTGAAGGCCCGCTCGGGCCCGCCGACCATGATGGTGAGGCTCGCCGCCTTGGCGCCGACCTCGCCACCTGACACTGGCGCGTCCAAATAATCCGCACCGAGCGCCTCGATCTTCTTGGCGAATTCCTTCGTTGCCAGCGGCGAGATCGAGCTCATGTCGACAACGATCTTGCCTTTGGAGATGCCGCTCGCCACACCGTCCTTGCCGAACAACACGGCTTCCACATGCGGCGTGTCCGGCACCATGATGATGACCGCCTCCGCCTCTTCGGCGACCTGCTTGCTGGATTTGCACGCGACGCCACCGGCCGCGATCAGATCGGGCGCGACCGGCGCGGCATCATGCAGGAAAACGCGATGGCCCGCCGCCAGGAGATGGCTGGCCATCGGCCGTCCCATGGTGCCAAGTCCGATGAAGCCGATGTTGGTCATGATTTGATGTCTCACAGTTGGAGTAACTAAGTTCGTCCGCGGACTCGGTGCACCTCTCCCGCTTGCGGGAGAGGTCGGCGCGGAGCGCCGGGTGAGGGTTCTATCCGCTTGGGGATTCTCGATGCACGAACCCCATCGCGGGGAGAACCCTCACCCCGGCCCTCTCCCGCAAGCGGGAGAGGGAGTGCACCGTCGCTGTGGCTACGCTCTCACGTCTCGAACGTCTGCGCCGCGTGCCACGAGAGTCCTTCCAGCGTCGTGGTGCGCGGCTTGTATTCGCAGCCGATCCAGCCGCGATAGCCGATCGCGTCGAGGTGGCGGAACAGGAAGGGATAGTTGATCTCGCCGGTGCCGGGCTCGTGGCGGCCGGGATTGTCGGCAAGCTGGATGTGGGCGATCTGGGGCAGATATTCCTGCATGGTGCGGGCGAGATCGCCCTCCATGATCTGCATGTGATAGATGTCGTACTGGATGAACAGATTGTTCGACCGCACTTCGGAGATCAGCTGCACCGCCTGCTCGGTGCCGTTGAGGTAGAAGCCGGGAATGTCGAGCGTGTTGATCGGCTCGACCAGCAGCTTGATGTTCTCCCGCGCCAGCGTCGAGGCCGCAAAGCGCAAGTTTCCAACCAGCGTCTCATTGAGCTGGCGACGGTCGGCATCGGCAGGCGCGATGCCGACGAGGCAATTGAGCTGCTCGCAATCGAGCGCCTTGGCGTAGTCGATGGCGCGGAACACGCCGTCGCGGAATTCGGCGGTGCGTTCGGGCAGGATCGCGATGCCGCGCTCGCCCGCCGCCCAGTTGCCGGCCGGCAAATTGTGCAGCACCTGCGTGAGGCCGTGCGCCTCGAGCTGCTCACGCAGCTGCGCCTTGTCGAAATCATAGGGAAAGACATACTCGACCCCGGAAAAGCCCGCCGCCTTCGCAGCAGTGAAGCGGTCGAGAAACGGCATCTCGTTGAAGAGCATGGTGAGATTGGCGGCGAATTTCGGCATGATGCTGTCCCCTTATTCTGCCGGCTGCAACACGCCAGCTCGAGCGCTTCCGACCTCGTCGAGCGGCAGATCGAGCACTTCCTCGAACTCGACGATGTTGTCGATCTCCGTGCCCATGGCGATGTTGGTGACGCGTTCGAGAATGAATTCGACCACGACGGGCACGCGATGCTTTGCCATCAGTTCACGCGCCGTCGCGAACGCAGCCTGCGTGTCCTTCGGGTCGGTGACGCGGATCGCCTTGCAGCCGAGGCCTTCGGCGACCGCAACATGGTCGACGCCATAGACGCCGATCTCGGGCGCGTTGATGTTCTCGAAAGAGAGCTGGACGTGATAGTCCATGTCGAAGCCGCGCTGCGCCTGGCGGATCAGGCCGAGATAGGAATTGTTCACGACGACGTGGATGTAGGGCAGATTGAACTGCGCGCCGACCGCAAGCTCCTCGATCAGGAACTGGAAGTCGTAATCGCCCGACAGTGCGACGATCTCACGCTCCGGACACGCCGCACGCACCCCGAGCGCTGCCGGCAGCGTCCAGCCGAGCGGCCCGGCCTGCCCGGCATTGATCCAGTTGCGCGGCTTGTAAACGCCGAGGAATTGCGCGCCGGCGATCTGCGACAAGCCGATCACGGTGACATAAGTGGTGTCGCGGCCGAAGGCCTTGTTCATCTCTTCATAGACGCGCTGCGGCTTGATCGGGACATTGTCGAAATGGCTCTTGCGCAGCATCGTCTTCTTGCGATCGCGGCAGGACGCGGGCCACGCCTGGCGCTCGCGGAGCCTGCCTGACCGGCGCCACTCCCTGGCGACGGTGACGAACAATTCGAGCGCAGCCTTCGCGTCCGAGACGATGCCGAGGTCGGGATTGAACACGCGCCCTATCTGCGTCGGCTCGATATCCACGTGAACGAATTTACGACCCTTGGTGTAGGTCTCGACCGAGCCGGTGTGGCGATTGGCCCAGCGGTTGCCGATGCCGAGCACGAAATCGGATTCCAGCAGCGTGGCGTTGCCGTAGCGGTGGCTGGTCTGAAGCCCGACCATGCCGGCCATCAGCACGTGATCGTCGGGGATCGCCCCCCACCCCATCAGCGTCGGCACCACAGGCACGTTGGCGATCTCGGCGAATTCCACCAGCAGATCCGAGGCATCGGCGTTGATGATGCCGCCGCCCGCGACGATCAGCGGACGCTCGGCAGCATTGAGCATTTCCAGCGCCTTCTCGACCTGCTTGCGCGTCGCAGCGGGCTTGTAGACCGGCAGCGGCTCATAGGTTTCGTCGTCGAACTCGATCTCGGCGAGCTGCACGTCGAGCGGCATGTCGATCAGCACCGGACCCGGGCGGCCGGAGCGCATGACATGGAAGGCCTGGCTGAACACGCGCGGCACCAGCGCGGGCTCGCGCACCGTCACTGCCCATTTGGTCACCGGCTTTGCGATCGACTCGATGTCGACCGCCTGGAAGTCTTCCTTGTAGAGCCGCGCCCGTGGCGCCTGTCCGGTGATGCAGAGGATCGGAATGGAATCGGCGATGGCCGAATAGAGCCCGGTGATCATGTCGGTGCCGGCCGGCCCCGAAGTGCCGATGCAGACGCCGATATTTCCGGCCTTGGCCCGCGTATACCCTTCCGCCATGTGCGAAGCGCCCTCGACATGGCGCGCCAGGATGTGGCGGATCGAGCCGCGCTTCTTCAGCGCCGAGTAAAGCGGATTGATTGCAGCGCCGGGAACCCCGAAGGCAGTGGAGATGCCTTCCTTCTCCAGAATACGCACGGCTGCATCGACGGCTCGCATCTTCGCCATATCGGACCTCGCTTGGTTGCGTCAGCGAGCGAGATGATCGGGCGCGCAAGATGCGATCTCAACGAGATCGATTTTATTTTCCACGATGCGGCAGCCGCGGAAAAATCGCGGCGGTCTCAACTGGTTAGATGAAGAAATGCGTGAAAGCGCCTCACTCGAACAGCGGCGCCAGCACCATCTGCGGCACCAGCACGAGGCCCTTGTCGGTGATACGAATTTCCGGAATGACCGATAGCGGAATCAAATTGAAGCCCATGTAAGGGATGGTGCAGCCGGCCTCGGCCCATTCCTTCTTCAGCAGCTTGACCTCTTCGGCCACTTCGGTGACGCGCTTATCCGAGAGCAAGCCTGCGATCGGCAGCGGGACCAGTGCCCTCACCTTGCCGTCGGCCACCACACAGACGCCACCCTGGCGCTCCCTGATCGCTGATATCGCGACCTGCATATCGCCCTCGTTGGTTCCAGCGACGATGATGTTGTGGCTGTCGTGCCCAACGCTGGAGGCGACCGCGCCGCGCTTGAGGCCAAAATCCTTCAACAGGCCGTACGCGACGTTGCCGGCGGACTTGCCGTGGCGCTCGACCACGGTAACGAAACACAGGCCATAGCGCGCGAACAGCGACGGCCAGTCCTTGGCAGGCTCGATCGCGATCTTCTCGTGGATCAGCGTGATGCCGGGCAGCGCAGTCTTGATCGCATTGACGGTGCAAGCCTTTGCCGGCAGTTCCGGGGTCAGCTTGACCTTCTCGGGCAGTTTCACGGTGGCATAAGCAGTCTTCGGATACTGATAGCGCTGCGACAGCGCCTGATCGAGCCGGGAGGTGATCTTGCCGTGCTCGACCACGAGCTCGCCGCCATACCAGGTGCATTGTGGCTTGAGCTGATCGTCCATCAGCACGAGATCGGCGCGGCGGCCGCCACCGAGCCCGCCGATATCGCCGTCCATGTCGAAGCGCGTGGCACCATGCAGCGAGCCCATCGACCAGGCCTGCTCCGGCGACATGCCCGCCTTCACCGCTTCGCGCACCACCCAATCGAGGCCGAACAGCAACAGGTCGTCGGCGTCGCGGTCGTCGGTGCAGACCGCCGTGCGCTTGTGCGAGGCTCCGAGCTCGGTGATGGTCCGGATCGCCTGCGGCAGCGAGTGCCAGGGCGTCGTCGGCGGTCCGCCGCGCAGAAATACCCAGACGCCGGCGTCGAGCAGGTCGTCGGCGATGTCGCGGTCGATCGCCTCGTGCGTGTCGGTGACGCCGCTCGCCGCATACGCCGCGACGAATTCGCGGCCATAGACGTGACCGGACACCGGCCGGCCCCGCTTCAATGCCGCCGCCAGGATGGCGTGGCTGCGCTCGTCGCCCATCGTCACCGGGACAAAGTCCATCTTCTCGCCGAGCGCGACCGCTTCGGGCCAGCGGTCGAACAGGCCGGCGATCTTCTCCGGCGTGAGATCGCCGCCCGCGGTCTCCAACTCCGCCGACGTTGCCGGCACCGTGCTCGGCACTGTCAAAAAGATGGAGAGCGGCGCCGCGCGCGCATCCTCGAGCATCGCCTCGACACCGGCGACGTCCATGACGTTGCCGATCTCGTGGCTGTCGCAGAAGATCGTGGTGGTGCCGTTGAGCAGCGCGGCCTCCGCATAGGCGCAAGCCGTCACCATCGAGGATTCGATGTGGATGTGGGGATCGACGAGGCCGGGCGCGATGATGCCGCCGGCCGCGTCGTAAGTCGTGACGTCGCGCCACGCCTTCCTGGCTGTTCCGGCCGGCTTCACCGCGGCGATGCGGCCGCCCGTGATCCAGACCTCCCGGCCCGGATGGATGCGCTCCGAATAGGTCGAGAGCACCCGCGCGCCGGTGACGACCAGACACGGCGCGGCTCGTGCGGATGCGACATCGGCCAGGCGCCGCGTCATGCTGTGCAGCGGCGCGACGGAGAAACGGGTGAGCTTGGTCATGTGGGCTCTCGCGGAGATTGGACAGCCCAGCGATGGTTGCCTCCGGCGGAGGCAGGAGCAACTCAAATAAAACGGCACCCGTGCTTACGCATTGGGCAGACGCGCCCGCCTTCTAATTTCCGCTCGGGCAAATCATACGCTTAGTTTGGGCGCTCCAGATGTCCGCTCGTCCCTCAACAGTGGCACAAACAGCAGACATCGTTGAAGGTCGCCGATGGGCCAAGACCCGACGAATGCATCGCAGCAAACCGCCACCTCAATCAATCACTCGTCAAATCCGTTCTGAAGTCAGTTGGCGGGTTTAAAGATGTCGACTGCTATCAAAGTGACGGGCTCCTTACCGTCGTTATGATGCCAATGAGTAGTGTCTTTTGTAGCAGAAGACGTATCTCCCGGACCAAAGGTCCTCGACGTGCCGTCCGCAAGGGTGACCGTATCGTGCCCCTCGAGGAAGTAAACTACGGCGGGCCTGTCCTTGTGACTGTGCAATCCGATATGACCTCCCGGTTCAATAGTGAGCAATCGCAGTCGTAGTTGTCGCCCCGTCATTCCCTCAATTTCAGGACCCAGGTCAACAACGGTTGTCTTGCTCGCCGTAAATCCCTTGTTGTCCTGAGGAGCATCCTCGGAAGAGGCAACAATTGGGCATCCAAGGACAATTGCCAATGATAGCAAAGCTAAAACGATGTTGCCTGATTTCATGACGTCCTCCCTTCGAACAAAGAAGCCCGCCCGCACGGATTATTGCAAAACGGCAATTAGCAAAATACTTGCACAATGGTCTAACAGTTGGCTGCTGGCTGGCAAGGCGATTGTCGGCTGTGGGGTCATATTACGAAGAAGCCAGGATGAGCAAATCTGATCCGCTATTCCCCAAATGCCGGACCCCCATCACACGAGCCGCCACTTCGCTGATGGGCGAATAGCAGACAAGACGCTTATCACTTGGCCGCAGCGCACTGGTACGGCTTCTTGTTTGGAGCCCGCCAGGTGCCAGCAACCATTCCGCCGATCGAAAAGAAGCAGATCGTTGCTCGGAGCTCCAGTTGTCGTCTGAGCAGATCAACACAGTTGTCGCCATCCAACTGGCGAACTCGTAGAGCCGGTCGTCAAGCGAACCGAGCCTGATTTTCAGAAGTGACGGCAAGAGTAGAACGAAACAACCAGGATGACTCTACTGGCTCAGTCGGCGAGGATCGATTTGCGCATTGCAGAGGCGCGCAGCGAGGTGGCGCATTTATTTGGAGGGTTCTTTCGTCCAGTGGCCTGGTATTTCGGCGAGGGCTTGAGGCTGGGAACCAGCTTGCGGCGTAATCGTACCGATTTACGCATCACCCATTGTCGCGTTTGCCACGCCCCGAAATTGGAACCCCTTATGATGTTACCCATACCCATTTTGCAATTGTATGCGCGTGGCGTTCGGATCTAATTGAATGATCCTGCAACAGCAGAATTCGCCTCCGCGTCGCATGTGCTTGGAGTTTCATTTTTGCGGTTAAGAGCTTTCGCATCTGAATTGGATTTCGAGGCGAAAAGCATATGCGAATTCAAACAAAGTTTGAGGTTGTCGCCATATGCCGCTCGAAATGCGATGGGGCGGATGGTTCGCATCGGGCTGCAGCGATGCTTGTAAGCGGAGTTGGTAACCGGCTTCTGGCAGCACTGCCGACCGCGGACCTCGATCTTCTGTCACCCGACCTGCAGACGGTTACTCTCGATCGGGAAGAGGTCGTCTCGCGGATGGGGGACCACACCGAGCACGTTCTCTTCCCTCATAGTGGCGCCGTTTCGGTGATGGTCGATATGGCGAATGGGCAGACGGTCGCCAGCGCCGCAATAGGGCGCGAGGGGGCAGTGGGCACTCTTTCCGTGCTGGGGCCGTCCCCTGCGGCCGTTACGGCTATCGTTCGTGCCGAGGGGACGGCCTCGCGGATCCCGGCAGCGCGTTTCCATGCCGCTTTCAGCCGGAGTCCTGCGATCCGGCACGTAGTCCAGCTTCACTTCAAGGCGATGCTGATACAGTTTCAATTGGGCGGGGCTTGCAATGCACTGCATCCGGTCCAAGCCCGCATGGCACGCTGGCTGCTTCAACTTCACGACCGCATCAACCACGACGTCCTGCCTCTCACCCAGGACGCGCTTTCGCAGATGTTGGGTGTGCGACGAACGACGGTGACGCTCCTGATGCGCAATCTGCGCGCTTCCGGAGCGATCAGATCTGAGCGACGAGGTGAAATCGAGATCGACTCATCGCGGCTCGCTGCGGTGGCGTGCGAATGCCGCGATACCATGCGGCTCGAACTCGAGAACATCTTCTCTATGGGTGCAGCGGCATCTGCTCGCGTTTTCGATCTGCCGATCCAGTAAATGAAACGGGCGATGCTAGCCGTTTCGGCGCGTCCGGGTAAAGCCGGCGAGCGCGATGCTCGAATAGCATCGCCGGATGCGCATCCTTCTGACCGGGCTGCGGCCCAATGCGGTGAGGATCTCCCACCCCAACGTCCGTAACGGGTCAAAAGCGCTGGTCAATGACCCGCCGGCCCAGCAACTCAAGCGCTGAAGCGGTCCATATCGGATGCGCTATTCGAACACTGCGCGTTGAGGTCGGCTATGGGTCCAAAAGCAGCAGTTAACGCAGCCACCGTACGAGGATCTCCGGCAGAGAGTCGAGATGGCAGCCGCTGCTGCGGCGTTCGGCTCGGGGGCATGAGCCGATGCAGTCCATTTGAGCAACGAGCCTTTCACTTCGGCTGAAATCGATCAGATGAAAGAAATGATGCGGCGTTGGGACAGCGTGACTGTCGGATCACATCGCTTGCGCGAATAGAAGTTTGAGCATTGAATCAGCGCGGATACCAAGTGATTTCTCGTATGCCTGCCGCTCTCGCAAGATGAAGCGATGCAGAGATTCGCCTAGGCTTCGGGCGCATGATCCGGAGAGGTGTACGCCTAGTCGGTCCTGCCAACTGATTGGGAGTAGCCACACGCGTCTCATGCGCGCCTAGCACGGTCGACGGCCAACAAACGGGGAGGAGAACAATGAGCACCTGGCTTAGTGAGCGAGAACAGCGTCTCGTCGCAGGCGCGGAGGCGGCATCGGCGGCAACGCCTATCCCGACCCAGATTGTCTCCAATGGCGAGTATCTCCCGCCCCCGCAGAGCGATACGCAAAAGAAGGTCGAGGCACGGATCAACGAGCTTGCTGATGTTAACGGCAGGCACCTCGGCTTGAGCCGCAGGCAGTTCTTGCACACGGGCTGCGGCATGGCGGCAGCGTTCCTCGCCATGAACGACATCTACGGCAATGTTTTCCAGGTCGCGCCCGCTGAAGCCCGCGAGCCCGAGCTGATGCTGGCCCGCGCGCAGAGCCTTGCAGGCCAATTCATCTTCGACGTCCAGACTCATTTCGTGCGGGACGACTTCGACCATAAGGAGCTGTTGGGACTGGCGGACTTTGCGAGCCAGCACTGGAATCCGAAGATGAAGGAGGAAGGCGTCTCTTCGCTCGCCCGCTACAAGTTCCAGAACTATGTGAAAGAGATCTACTACGACAGCGACACCAACATGGCGCTCCTGAGCGGCGCGCCCTTCGACGACCCGAGTTGGTGGCTGCTGTCCAATGAGCAGATCGTCAAGGCGCGAGAACTGATCAACGACTTCGCCGGTTCGCGCCGCCTGCTGGCGCATAGCGTCATCACCCCCAAGCAACCCGGCTGGATGGACGAGGTGGACAAGGCAATCGAGGTCTACAAACCGGATTCCTGGAAGTCCTACACGATTGGCGATCCGCTGGCGCCCTCGAAGTTCCCATGGCGGCTCGACGACGAGCAGGTGATGTATCCGTTCTACGAGAAAGCAGTGAAGGCCGGCATCAACACGCTGTGTATCCACAAGGGGTTGCTGCCGCCCGATTATGAGAAATCGTTTGCCGGCGTGTGGGAATACGCAACGGCGTGGGACATCGGGAAAGCCGCGAAGGATTGGCCGCAGATGAACTTCGTGATCTATCACTCGGCGCTGCGGCCGTTCCTCGAGCTACCCGATCACGCGTGGGCGGATTTCGAGCAGACCGGCCGTATCCAGTGGGCCACCGATCTCGCGGAAGTCCCGCAGAAGTTCGGTGTCGCCAACGTCTATGCCGAGCTCGGCACGTCCTTTGCCAACTCGGCGGTGGCGCATCCGAAGTTCTGCGCCGCGCTGATCGGCACGCTGATAAAGGGGATGGGTGTTGACCACGTCATGTGGGGCACCGACTCGGTCTGGTACGGCTCACCACAGTGGCAGATCGAGGCGCTCCGCCGGCTCGAAATCCCCGAGGATATGCAAAAGAAGTACGGCTTTGCGGCGCTTGGCGATGCCAACAGCGCCACCAAGCAGCTGATCTTCGCGGGCAACGCAACCAGATTCTACAAGATCAAGCTGAAATCGGCCGAGAATACCAGGATGCCGGCCTTTTCCGAGGACCGCCTCGCGGCGCTCAAGAACGAGTACACGCAAGCTTCGAAGCAACCGTCGAACCTGCGCTACGGCTACGTTCGCGCCGCCTAGGACCGATGCCAACAGCGTGGGCAAGCTCCGCCGGCAATGGATGCGCGGCCAAATCCGACTTCGGCTCAGGGTCACCAATGCTTTGGCCGATCAGAGATTTCCGCTCGGCCCTCAGGAGCCGACATTACTTTATGAGGACACGCCCTAACTAATCCTCATTCGCCTTGAACCGCCCGAGCCCCTTCAACACGAAGGGCGCCAGCAGCGCTATCAGCGCGACGCCAAGCAGGGTCGCCGAGATCGGGCTCTGAACCAGCGCCATGGGATCGCCGAGGCTGATCGCGAGCGCCCTGCGCAATTGGCTCTCGGCGATCGGGCCGAGGATCAGGCCGACGACGACGGGCGCGATCGGAAAATCGAACCGGCGCATCAGGAAGCCCAGCACGCCGAAGCCGGCCAGCATCGACAATTCGACCACCGACGGCTTTGCCGCGATGGTGCCCATGGTCGCGAACACGAGGATGCCGGCATAGAGCCACGGCTGCGGGATCGCGAGCAGCCGCACCCACAGGCCGACCAGCGGCAGATTCAGCACAAGCAGCATCGCGTTGGCGATGAACAGGCTGGCAATCAGGCCCCACACCAGGTCCGGCCGTTCGGCGAACAGCAGCGGCCCCGGGTTGAGGCCGTATTGCTGGAAACCCGCCAGCATCATCGCGGCCGTCGCCGACGTCGGCAGCCCGAGCGTGAGCAGCGGCACCAGCGTGCCGGCGGCGGAAGCATTGTTGGCGGCTTCCGGTCCCGCGACGCCTTCGATCGCGCCCTTACCGAACTCTTCCGGATGTTTCGTGAGCCGCTTCTCGGTGGAATAGGACAGGAAGGTCGGAATTTCCGCACCGCCCGCGGGCAGCGCGCCGATCGGGAAGCCGAACATGGTGCCGCGCAGCCACGCTTTCCACGAGCGCTTCCAATCCTGCTTCGTCATCCACAGCGAGCCGCGCACCGGCTCGAGTTTCTCCTCGGTGTGGTGGCGGCGCGATGCGACGTAGAGCGCCTCGCCCACCGCGAACAGGCCGACCGCAAGCGTCGTCACCTCGACGCCGTCGAGCAGCTCGGGGACGCCAAACGCAAGCCGCGCCTGACCGGTCAGCTTGTCGATGCCGACGAGACCGAGCGTCAGGCCGATGAACAGGCTGGTCAGGCCTCGGACCGGGGAATCCCCAAACGTCGCCGACACCGTGACGAAGGCGACGCACATCAGCGCGAAGTAATCCTCGGGGCCGAAGCGCACAGCGAAATCGACCAGCCACGGCGCGAGGAACGCCAGCCCGATGGTCGCGATGGTACCGGCGACGAAGGAGCCGATCGCGGAGGTCGCAAGCGCCGGCCCGCCGCGGCCGGCCTTGGCCATCTTGTTGCCTTCGAGCGCCGTCGCCATCGAGGCGCTCTCGCCGGGCGTGTTGATGAGGATCGCAGTGGTCGAGCCGCCATACATGCCGCCATAGTAGATGCCGGCGAACATGATCAGCGAGCCGCCGGGGTCGAGCTTGTAGGTTACCGGCAGCAGCAGCGCGACCGTCAACGCCGGGCCGATGCCGGGCAGCACGCCGACGGCCGTGCCCAGGAAGACGCCGATCAGCGCATACAGCAAATTCATCGGCTGGACGGCGACCGCCATGCCATGCGCCAGCGCGGCAAAAGTGTCCATCACAGCAGTCGCTCCAGGGGGCCGGCCGGAAGGCTCAGCGTCAGCAGCCGGTCGAACGCTAGATAAATGAGGGTCGACATCACGAGAGCGATGATGGAATCGACGAGGATGGCACGGCGCCCGAAGGCCGCCGACGTCGTGACGAACAGCGCCGACGTCGCCAGGATGAAGCCGCCGCCGAAGCCGATGATGGCGATCAGAAGCGCAAGGCCGATGAGGATCAAGACCACCGGCACGGGATCGGAGCTCTCGCGCGCCGGCAAATTACCGCGCAGCGCGTCGATGAAATTGCCGATCGCAAGCAGCCCAAGGCCGGAGGCGACCACAACCGGCATCGACTCGGGCCCCATCCCGTACATCGCGGCGGATTGCAGGCCGCGCGCATCCCAGACCAGGACAGCGGCGAGTACCGCAAGCAATGCAGCGATGGCGAGCCCGGCGCGGTCGACGCGCCGCGACGGCTGGACGGAATCGCCTGAGGTCATGACTTGACCAGGCCGACCGACTTCAGCACGTCCGTGACGCGCACCGTCTCCTTCTTCAGGAAGTCGGCAAAGGCATCGCCGCCGAGATAGGCATCCTCCCAGCCCTTCTGCTTGAGGATCTCCTTCCAGGCGTCCGACTTCACCATCTTCTCGACCGCATCGCTCAAGGTCTTGCGCTGCTCCGGTGTGATGCCCGGAGGCGCGACCACCGAGCGCCAGTTTGCGATCACGAGGTCAATGCCTTGCTCCCTAAAGGTCGGGATGTCGCTGCCGGCGATGCGCTTCTCCGAGGTCACGCCGATCGCGCGCAGCTTGCCGGATTTGATCTGCCCTTCATATTCGCTCAGCCCCGAAATGCCCGCGGTGACCTTGCCGCCGAGAATGGCGGCGAGCGACTCGCCACCGCCGGAGAACGGGATGTAGTTGATCTTCTTCGCGTCGGCGCCGACGGCGCCGGCGAACAGCGCCGCCATGACATGGTCGACGCCGCCGGCCGAGCCGCCGGCAAAGGTCACCTTGGCGATATCGGCCTTCACCGCAGCGGCCAGATCCTGCCCGGTCTTGATCGGCGAATTCGCGGGCACCACGATCACCTGGATCTCCTCGGTGAGGCGCGCGATCGGCGTCACCTGGTCCAGTGTGACCGGCGACTTGTTCATGGCGAGCGCGCCCACCATGACGAAGCCGTTGACCATCATCTGGTTGCCGTCGCCCTTGGCCCCGTTGACGAACTGCGCGATGCCGACGCTGCCGCCCGCGCCGGGAACGTTGGTGACCTGCACGCTGCGGGCCACGCCCGAGGCCACCAGCGCCTGCTGCATCGAGCGCGCGGTCTGGTCCCAGCCCCCGCCCGGTGCCGCCGGCGCCATCAGCTTGAGCTCGAGCTGTTGGGCAAAAGCCGGATTGGCTGCCGCCAGGGTCAGCGCGACGGCTGCGCCGACAAGGCGCGCGGGGAATTGAAACATGGGGGCATCTCCAGGCTCGTGCGGACGTTTGCCGCATTGTGTCGTTTGGTCGCATATCAGCCAAAACGGCCGATGCTGTCCAGTGACATCCCCTGGTGGTCCCGTTAGCGGGGCGTCGGGACCGTCCCGCCCAGCGCGGCCGTCAGTTCGGCGGCGACGCCCCGCACGATTTGCCCGATTTCCGGCAACCTCTGGTCGGTCAACCGGCTGGTCATGCCGGAGACCGAAATCGCCGCGAGCGGCTCGGCGCAGTCATTGTAGACGACTGCGGCAACACAGCGCAGGCCCATGGACGCCTCTTCATCGTCGAGCGCGTAGCCCTGCTTGCGGATCTTTTCGAGCTCTCGAAACAGGTCGCTCGGCCGCACGATCGACTTCTCGGTCAGGCGGGGCATGCCGTGGTGGCGGATGACGGCGCCGACGTCCTCGTCGGAATAGGTCGCGAGCACCGCCTTGCCGACGCCGGAGGTCACCATGGGGACGCGGCCGCCGACCTGGGTCAGCGAGCGCATGATCTCGCGGCTTTCCATGCGGGTCAGCACGATGATGAATTCGTCGTCGACGACGGCGAGATTGGCGGTCTCGCGGGTGAGATCGCGCAGCTTGCGCAAGTAAGGGATCGCTTGCGTCGAGAAATTACGCCGCCGCGCGAAGCTCGCGCCGACCGTGAAACTGCGCACGCCGACATGCCATTTAGACTCGGCGCGGTCGAACTGCACGAAACGTCGGCTTTCCAGCGTCGCCAGCAGGCGGTGCACGGTCGAGGCCGACAGACCGGTACGGATCGCGAGATCGCTGAGGCGATAGCCTTCGTCGTCCTCGGCCAGCGTTTCAAGGATCGACAGCGCGCGGTCGACGGACTGCACGCCACCGTCGCGGCCCTCATGATCGACCTCTGCGGTCGATTTGGGCTCGAGTGATTTGCGCCGGATCACGTTCTTGCTCATCGCGACCTGCATTTGCCAATCAGACAAGACGCGAGCCGCCTCTTCTCCCTCGCCCCGTTCTTACGGGGAGAGGGTCGGGGTGAGGGGCTATCTCCGCAAATTCGGTGAGAGATGGACTCGCGGAAGCTCCCCCTCACCCGAATTCGAGCCTTGCTCGAATTCGGCCTCTCCCCGCAAGCGGGGAGAGGCGAACGCAAGCTCAGAGCAGCCCTGCCCCGCGCGCCCACTTGTACTTGGCGCCCAACACCTCGACCGGCAGCTCGGTCGAATAGGCATAGGCCGGGATGCCGTGCTGGTAGAGATATTCGGCGGCTTCCTCGACTTCGACGTCGCCGGCGAGCGAGGCGACCATGGGCTTCACAAAACCCTTGGCCTCCATCTCCTTCTTCACCTCGACCATATTGCGGGCAAACACCATCGGCGGGGTGACGATGGTGTGCCAGTAGCCGAGGATCAGCGCGTGGATGCGCTCATCCGACAGGCCGAGCTTGACCGTGTTGACATAGGTGATCGGCGGCTCGCCGCCGGTGATATCCACAGGATTTCCGGCCGCGCCGAACGGCGGGATGAACTTGCGGAAGGCCGCATCGAGGTCCGGCGGCATCGACATCAGTGACAGGCCGTTGTCGACGCAGGAGTCCGACAGCAGCACGCCCGAGCCGCCCGCGCCGGTGATAATGAGCACGTTCTCGCCCTTCGGCGTCGGCAGCACCGGCACGCCGCGGGCGAATTCGAGCAGCTGGCGCAGCGAGCGGGCGCGGATCACGCCGGACTGCTTGAACACGTCCTCGTAGATCCGGTCGTTACCGGCAAGCGCGCCGGTGTGCGAGGACGCCGCCTTCGCGCCGGCCGAGGTGCGGCCGGCCTTGAGCACGACGACCGGCTTCTTCTTGGAGACGCGTTTTGCGGCTTCGGCGAACGCACGGCCGTCCTTGAGGTCTTCGCAGTGCTGCGCAATCAGGTTGGTGTTCGGGTCCTGCTCGAAGAAGGCGAGCAGATCGTCCTCGTCGATATCCGACTTGTTGCCGAGGCCGACGATCGCCGAGACGCCCATCTTGGCCGAGCGCGAGAAGCCGATGATCGCCATGCCGATGCCGCCCGACTGCGACGACAGCGCCGCGTGCCCCTTGACGTCATAGGCGGTGCAGAAGGTCGCGCAGAGATTGGCCGGCGTATAATAGAAGCCGTAGATGTTCGGCCCCATCAGGCGGATGTCGTACTTCTTGCCGACTTCGACGATCTCGGCCTGGAGCTCGGGCGCGCCGGCCTCCGCAAAGCCCGACGGGATCAGCACCGCGCCCGGGATTTTCTTCTCGCCGCATTCGGTCAGTGCAGCGGCGACGAATTTCGCGGGGATCGCGAACACCGCGACGTCGATCACGCCCGGCACGTCCTTGACGCTCTTGTAGGCCTTGTAGCCGAGGATCTCGGCGGCCTTGGGATGGATCGGAATGATCTCGCCCTTGTAGCCGCCATTGATGAGGTTCTTCATCACGGAGTTGCCGATCTTGCCGTCCTCGGCGGAGGCGCCGATCACGGCGACCGCCTTCGGCTGCATGATGCGGTTCATCGCCGCGACGATCTCTTCGGTCGGGCGCGGCTTCGGCTTGGGCACGTAAGCGAAGTCGACGACGATGCGGACGTCAGCGGCGGTTGCGCCCTTCGGGGTCGCGAACACCGGGTTGAGGTCGAGCTCGACGATTTCAGGGAAATCGGTGACGAGCTGCGAGACCTTGACGATGACGTCAGCGAGCGCCGTGCGGTTCACCGGCTCGCTGCCGCGGACACCCTTCAGGATCTCATGCGCCTGGATGCCGTCGAGCATCGAGAGCGCGTCTTCCTTGGTCGCGGGCGCGAGGCGGAAGGTGATGTCCTTCAAGACTTCGACCAGCACGCCGCCGAGGCCGAAGGCGACCAGCTTGCCGAACGAGCCGTCGGTGATCGAGCCGACGATGACTTCGGTGCCGCCAGCCAGCATCTGCTGCACCTGGACGCCCTCGATCTTGGCGTCCGACTTGTATTTCTTGGCGTTGCCGAGAATGGTCTCGTAGGCTTTTTCGGCCTCTTCAGCCGTCTTGAGGCCGACGATGACGCCGCCGGCTTCGGTCTTGTGGAGAATGTCCGGCGAGACGATCTTCATCACGACGGGAAAGCCCATCGCGGCGGCCATCTTGCCGGCTTCGCCCGCCGACTTGGCCACGCCCTCCTTCGGCACCGGAATGCCGTAGGCATCGCAGACGAGCTTGCCTTCCGGCGCCGTCAGGCTGGTGCGGTTGTCCGCCTTGACCTGGTCAAGCACCTTGCGGACGGCATCTTTGGAATTGGACATGTGGGTTCTCCCTTGACCTCAGTTCGTTCTTTGCAAAGCGCGCGCGTGGTTAGCGGCTGCCCGTGATGCTTGCCATTCGCCGCGCTCTGTTCCATGCGGCGGAACGGAGTGGCATAAGCCCTGAGACTACTCCGCCGGCTTGGATCAAAAATGGCTGGCGATGGCATTTGGTATGCCAGAAGCCAACTTGTCAAGCCAGTGCACAGCTTGGAACGCCGCAAAAAATAGCCAGCTTGACATTCTGGCATGTGGTATGCCAAAAACTTTCCCGTAAATATTCCTGTAAAAGACGACTCCCACTGGAGGAGATTCGTCGTGTCACAACGGAAACCAACCAAGGCGTTGCCGAACATGGCCGAGGCAGACATCGCAATCGTTCGTATTGCCCCGGAGAGCAGCTTCAAGAACAAGGCGTATGACGCCTTGAAGGAAGCCATCCTCAAGATGGACATCTACTCGACGCCCGAGCCGGTGATGCTCGACGAGCGCGCGCTGTCCGAACGCCTCGGCGTCAGCCGCACGCCGATCCGCGAAGCCATCGCGATGCTCGAGCAGGACGGCTTCGTGAAGACGGTGCCGCGCCGCGGCATCATGGTGGTGCGCAGGACCAAGAGCGAGATCGTCGACATGATCCGCGCCTGGGCGGCGCTGGAGAGCATGGCCGCCCGCCTCATCACCACCACCGCACGCAAGAAGGACATCTCGGCGCTGCGCGACTTCTTCAAGGATTTCGGCAAGGACCGCCTGCCCGAGGATCATGTGGAGGAATACTCCAAGGCCAACATCGCCTTCCACCAGGCGCTGATCTCGCTGTCGGAATCCCCCGTGCTGGTCGACCTCACCAACGACCTGTTGCTGCACGTGCGCGGCTACCGGCAACTGACGATCGGGCGCAAGGACCGCACCGCGACCTCGCTGCCCGAGCATCTCGGCATCATCGAAGCCTTGGAAGCGCGCGATACCGAGCTCGCCGAGAAGCGCGCCCGCGATCACACCCTCGGTCTTGCCGCTTACGTCGAAGCGCACGGCCAGGAACTCTTCACTTAAGCAACGTTCACCAGAAGGGCGAACAATTCGCCCCAACGACCTTGAGACCAGGGAGACAAGGCCCATGCTGAATACCGCGACCAAGTCCGAAGCACCGGGCACCGAGCAGGAACTGACGGATGGCTTCCATCTCGTCATCGACGCGCTCAAGCTGAACGGCATCAACACCATTTATAATGTGCCGGGCATCCCGATCACGGATTTGGGCCGCATGGCGCAGGCCGCCGGTATTCGCGTGATCTCCTTCCGCCACGAGCAGAACGCCGGCTACGCCGCAGGCATCGCAGGCTATCTCACCAAGAAGCCCGGCGTCTGCCTCACGGTGTCGGCGCCCGGCTTCCTCAATGGTCTCACTGCGCTCGCCCACGCCACCACCAACTGCTACCCGATGATCCTGGTTTCGGGCTCCTCCGAGCGCGAGATCGTCGACCTCCAGCAGGGCGACTACGAAGAGATGGACCAGCTCGCGATTGCAAAGCCCCTGTGCAAGGCGGCCTATCGCGTGCTGCACGCCCAGGACATCGGCATCGGTTTCGCCCGCGCCATTCGCGCTGCGGTCTCGGGCCGTCCGGGCGGCGTCTATCTGGATCTGCCGGCAAAGCTGTTCGGGCAAGTGATGAACGCCGAGGCCGGCCGGAAGTCGCTGGTCAAGGTGATCGACGCGGCGCCCGCGCAGATCCCCTCGCCCGCTTCGGTGAAGCGCGCGCTCGACGTGCTCAAGAGCGCCAAGCGTCCGCTCATCATTCTCGGCAAGGGCGCGGCCTACGCGCAGGCCGATGAGGAGATCAAGAACTTCGTCGAGAAGAGCGGCGTGCCGTTCCTCCCGATGAGCATGGCCAAGGGCCTCCTGCCCGACACCCATCCGCAGTGCGCCGGCGCGGCCCGCTCGACCGTGCTGAAGGAGTCCGACGTCGTCATGCTGATCGGCGCGCGGCTGAACTGGCTGCTCTCGCACGGCAAGGGCAAGAGCTGGGGCGAAGCGCCGAAGAAGTTCATCCAGGTCGACATCGAGCCGAAGGAAATGGACTCCAACGTCGAGATCGTCGCGCCCGTCGTCGGCGACATCGGCTCAGTGGTCTCCGCCTTCAACCAGGCGATGGGCTCGAGCTGGACTGCACCGCCCGCCGACTGGACCAAGGCCGTCTCGACCAAGCGCGAAGAGAACGTCGCCAAGATGGCGCCGAAGCTCATGAACAACAAGTCGCCGATGGACTATCACGGCGCGCTCGGCGTCTTGAAGAACGTCATCAAGGAGTATCCAGAGGCGATCCTCGTCAATGAAGGCGCCAACACGCTCGACCTCGCTCGCGGCGTCATCGACATGTACCGCCCGCGCAAGCGCCTCGACGTCGGCACCTGGGGCGTGATGGGCATCGGCATGGGCCAGGCGATCGCGGCCGCGCTCGAGACCGGCAACCCCGTGCTGGCGGTGGAAGGCGACTCGGCGTTCGGCTTCTCCGGCATGGAGGTCGAGACGATCTGCCGCTACAACCTGCCGATCTGCGTCGTGATCTTCAACAATGACGGCATCTATCGCGGCACCGATGTCAACGGCGCCAATTCCGATCCGGCGACCACCGTGTTCGTGAAGGGCGCGCGCTACGACAAGATGATGGAAGCCTTCGGCGGCGTCGGCGTGAATGCCACCTCGCCGGATGAACTGAAGCGCGCCGTCAACGAAGCCATGAAGTCCGGCAAGCCGACGCTCATCAACGCCGTGATCGATCCGGCCGCGGGCTCGGAGAGCGGCCGCATCGGCAACCTCAACCCGCAGAGCGTTCTGCAGAAGAAAAAGTAAGTCCACCCCTTCAACCCTTACTCCCTGTGGTTAGCAGGGGCAGACAGAGTACGGAGCAACACGATGACCAAAGCGCTCACGGGCGTTCGCATTCTCGATTTTACCCACGTCCAGTCCGGACCGACCTGCACGCAGCTGCTGGCCTGGTTCGGCGCCGACGTGATCAAGGTGGAACGCCCGGGCGTGGGCGACATCACCCGAGGCCAACTGCAGGACATCCCGAACGTGGACAGCCTGTATTTCACCATGCTCAACCACAACAAGCGCTCGATCACGCTCGACACCAAGAACCCCAAGGGCAAGGAAGTCCTCACCGAGCTGATCAAGAAGTGCGACGTGCTGGTGGAAAACTTCGGCCCCGGCGTGCTCGACCGCATGGGCTTCCCCTGGGAGAAGATCCAGGCGATCAACCCCAAGATGATCGTCGCCTCGATCAAGGGCTTTGGCCCTGGCCCCTACGAAGACTGCAAGGTCTATGAGAACGTCGCGCAGTGCACCGGCGGCGCCGCCTCCACCACCGGCTTCCGCGACGGTCTGCCGCTCGTCACCGGCGCGCAGATCGGCGACAGCGGCACCGGCCTGCACCTGGCGCTCGGCATCGTCACCGCGCTCTACCAGCGCACGCATTCCGGCAAGGGCCAGAAGGTCACCGCCGCGATGCAGGACGGCGTGCTCAACCTCGCCCGCGTCAAGCTGCGCGACCAGCAGCGCCTCGCCCACGGCCCGCTCAAGGAATACAGCCAGTTCGGCGAAGGCATTCCGTTCGGTGATGCCGTGCCGCGCGCCGGCAACGATTCCGGCGGTGGCCAGCCCGGCCGCATCCTGAAGTGCAAGGGCTGGGAGACCGATCCCAACGCCTACATCTACTTCATCACTCAGGCCCCGGTCTGGGAGAAGATCTGCGACGTGATCGGCGAGCCGACCTGGAAGACCGATCCGAACTACGCCAAGCCGCCGGCGCGCCTGCCCCGGCTCAACGAGATCTTCGCCCGCATCGAACAGTGGACGATGACCAAGACCAAGTTCGAGGCGATGGAAATCCTCAACAAGGACGACATCCCCTGCGGCCCGATCCTGTCGATGAAGGAGATCGCCGAGGACCAGTCGCTGCGCGCGACCGGCACCGTTGTCGAGGTCGATCACCCCACCCGCGGCAAGTACATCTCGGTCGGCAACCCGATCAAGCTGTCGGATAGCCCGAGCGACGTGCAGCGCTCCCCGCTGCTCGGCGAGCACACCGACGAGATCCTGCGCTCGGTGCTCGGCTTCAGCGACCACCAGGTCGCCGAGATCCACAAGTCCGGCGCACTCGATCCGCCGCAGAAGCAGGCCGCTGAGTAAGTGGAAGCACTCTGACGCGAGACAAAAGGGCCGCCTGTCGAGGCGGCCCTTTTTGCATGAGAACACCTGCCATCACCGGCCCCCCAACTAAAAAGTCGAAAAACAACCCCATGCACAGTAGCTAACTCCTTGGGCTAAAAGAGATTACTGATTTTACGAAATTCTCTTTGACGCGTCGGGCAAAACAGGGGTATTATGCCAAGGTCCAAAGATACGGATGCCAGGCTCGGCAAACACCTTGCCGCCCTTTGCCATCGTCTGAAGCGACACTGCGACTGTCCAGAACGACTTCGCCGAGCAGCTGCAGCGTCTTGGCGTTGGCCCCGGGGAATGTTCGACCAGCCAACGTTGAATTAACGTTGGTCTGGAGGAACCGATACGATGACCCACGGTTATTCTCCTGACCGGCGCGCTCTCGGAAGTCCGGGCGCGCCTCCTTCCGGCGAGTGACTGAGCGCCTCGCAAGAGATCTGTCCAACGCTGAAGACTTGGCCGCCGTCTCGCCCGGAGGGTATCAATCCCGTCAGCGTAGGCGCCGGAGGCAATTGCATTCGGCAGTCGTCCGGACCACGCTCGTTGATCAAATCGAGGTCGAAATGTTGAGAGATCAATCCTCTGATCGCGCCAGGCGCGAAGCCAACAAGGCGTTCAAGCCCGTCAAAACCCAAAAACCGATGAGTGACTATGCGAAGGACCAGCAATCCTTCCACGAGAATCGCGAACGACTGAAAGCAGAGCGATTAGCCCGCGAGGCCAAGCTCAAGAGCCACTCCAAATAGCAGCGTTGTGGAGTGCTCAACGTACGTCGCCAGCGAGCTGCTCACGGAAGAACTTCACTACAGCCGCGTTGAACTCGCGATGAAATGTTGCGCGGTCAAATCCCGTGGGCACGTCGGTGCAGATGCGTGGGACTGCCGCTGCAAGCTGAGGCGAGCAAGGGGCAAGGAACGCATAGTGGCCAGCCGCAACAACGTGGATGTTGGGCTTGCCGGGCAGACTGTCCGCGACGCGCGCGGTACCCGCGCCGTCGCCGACTCCCGGACCGCCGAACTGCGACCGCCAGAACTGGAAAGGGATCTTGATTGCGGCGAGATTCTCCCGCGTCAGAACCGTCGGCGGAGGGTCGACGATCACTGCGGCGCGGATGCGCGCGTCCGGTCGTGCGTCAGGCGGCGTCTCTCCGTTGTGAAGCTGTGCGCATGCTCCGGTCGTTTCCTTGCAGAGGCTGGCGACCCTCGCAAAATCCGGTTTGGTCCCCATCAGCACGAGACCGGTTGAGGCGCCGAGCGAGAAGCCGAAAAAGCCGACCTTCGGATCGATCACCGCCCTATCTTTCCAGTCCTTCAGCAAGAAATCGAGCAGGCGCACCATGTCCGCCGGACGTGATCCCCATAGCGACAGCGTATCGCGCCGCGAGGAGTCGCTGTATGTGTCGCCGGGATGATTGATGGCAGCGACGACAAAGCCGGCATCGGCCAGCGCCTCCACTGTGTCGTGGTGTTGGCCGAACCACCCGCCCCGGCCGTGCGAGAAGATGATGACCGGGAGCTTTACACCCGCGACTGGGCAGTCCTTCACGCCCTTCAGATCGAAATCAGCGCCGACTGAAAGCCTGCCGAGCGCCACATGCGTCGGCTCTGCCGCGCACGGATACCAGATCGCGCCCGACAGCGCCGGATCGGTCTCGAGGAGCTGAATGCCTGCGGCCTGTGCGGGCGAGCCAAGACAACAGAGCGTGACGACGAAAGCCCAAAGCGTGCTGCGCAACGGAAGCCCCCTGATTTCGCGCAGGAGTTGAACGAGGAACGATAGCGGAATTGTGGCTCAGCTTGTCACGCGGGCACACCTTCGCCGCTATTGGCGTTGAGGCAAACTGTCCGCAAAAAGGGAGGGCTACCGCATATGGTGCGAATGATGCTTCGGCGTCGGGACTCGGCTCCCTCTCCCGCTTGCGGGGGACGGCTGAGCGGGGATATCTCCGCAGCGGGATTGTCGAGAAATGCGGAGGCTGTCCCTGGGTGGCAAGAGCCCTCACCCGCCGCGCTCTGCGAGCGCGTCGGCCTCTCCCGCAAGCGGGAGAGGCGAAGCACCTCCGTCGCGGCGGCGATCAAGCCTCATCCCATCATGCTTAGCAATCCGGCCGAACAAGACTCGACCAAAAAAATCCGAGCTCCCCTGTCGGATCAGCAGCTTCCCCGTCGTCCTCGTGACATGAATGGGCCATAGACGCCAAACTCGGGCCCATCAATCACTGAGGATAACAACCATGCCCAGCACGATCCGCCTGCACCGCGTCCTGGCCACCAGCCCGGAGAAAGTCTATCGCGCCTTCCTGGAGGCCGATGCGATGGCGAAATGGCTTCCGCCGAACGGCTTCACCTGCACCGTGCATCATTTCGAGCCCAAGGTCGGGGGCACGTTCAAGATGTCGTTCCGGAATTTCACCACAGGCAACGGCCATTCGTTCGGCGGTGAATATGTCGAACTCGTGCCCGGCGAACGCATCCGCTACACCGACAAGTTCGACGATCCCAATTTGCCGGGCCTGATCGAGGTGACCGTGATCTTGAAGAAGGTCTCGGTCGGCACCGAACTCGACATCACGCAGGCCGGCATCCCCGACGTGATCCCGCCGGAGGCCTGTTATCTCGGCTGGCAGGAATCGCTACGCAACCTGGCCCGGCTCGTCGAGCCGGAGATCAATCAATAGCGACGACATGAGTATTGTAGGGTGGGCAAAGCGCAGCGTGCCCACCAATGCTCTCTCAACCCGGAAAAATGGTGGGCACGGCGCTCCGCGCCTTTGCCCACCCTACGGCACTGTTCGACCAAATGCGCAGAATTCCCCGCATCGTCATTGCGAGCGCAGCGAAGCAATCCAGAGTCCCTCCGCAGAACGATTCTGGATTGCTTCGCTGCGCTCGCAATGACGGAGAATGGGGAACTCTCCGAGAGAACAACCCACATCGAGTCTGCAGATATCTACACAGCCCCATTGAACTGCGGCTGCCAGCGAAGCAGATTCGACCATTGCGAACGTTAGGCGCCCTCCTTCGCGAGCCCGCCGCCTGCCGTCGATCGGTCTGGGTCAGGACTATGTCCGATCAGCGCCAGCCCGTACGCGATCGACTCGAACTGGTCGCCCGACATCAGCCGTTCGTTGCCGAACCGCTCGGCGAACAGCTTTCGGACGGCGGGCACGAAGGACGTGCCGCCGGTCAAGAACACCTTCTCCACCTCGCGCGCGGTGATGCGGGCCTCGCCCAGCACCTTGTCGACGGTGGCTCCCAACCGGGCGATGTCGTCGGCGATCCAGGATTCGAAATTCTTCCGTGTGATGGCCGCGCCGATGTCGACGCCGCCGCCTTTGAAGCGGAAGTCCACCTCGTCCTGGGCCGACAGCGCGACCTTGGCGTCGGAAACCGCGCGGTAGAGCGCAAAGCCGAGGTCGAGATCGACGATGGTAATGAAGTCCTCGAGCAGTGCCGGCTTCAGCGCGGTGCGTGCAAGCTCGCGGAGCTCGCGCAAATCGCCGTTGCTCTTCATCATTGCGAGTTGATGCCAGCGCGCGAGGTTGGTGTAGTGACCGCTGGGGACCGGCAGCACCTTGTCGAACGAGCGGAAGCTGGAGCCCTTGCCGAGGCGCGGCGAGACGACATGGTCGACGATACGGTAATCGAACGTGTCGCCGGCGATGCCGATGCCGGCGTGTCCCAGCGGCTCGGCGCGAAGGCTGCCGCCCGCGCGCGAGAAACGCATCACGGAGAAATCGCTGGTGCCGCCGCCGAAATCCGCGACCAGCACGGTGGCATCGCGCTCCAGCCGGCGGGCGAAGGAGAACGCCGCGCCTACGGGCTCGTAGACATAGCGGGCGTGGCCGGCGCCGAGGCGCTCGAACGCGGCCCGATAGCGCTGCATTGCCAGCGCCTCGTCGGGATTGCCGCCAGCAAAGCGCACCGGGCGGCCGACCGTGATGTTTGCGGCCTCGAAGCCGAACCGGTCCCCACCACGGCGCGCCAGCGTCCGCAGGAACGCCGCCAAGATATCCTCGAACTTGTAGCGCTGCCGGAACACCTGGGTGGTGTTGAAGCTGCTGCTCGCCGCAAACGTCTTGAACGACTGGAGGAAGCGGTAGACGTGGCGTCCTTCGAGAAATTGCTCGATCGCCCACGGCCCGCCCTCGGCCTGGGCGCCGGCTCCCGGGCGGTCCTCCCAGAAGCACAGCGCCGACACGAAGACGCTGTGGCGCTGACCGCCGTGATCGAAACGGATGGCCTCGACCCGGCGGTCGTCCGCCGCGAGCGCGACGACCGTATTGCTGGTCCCAAAATCGATGCCGATCGAGACGGCGGGCGAGGCGCTCGACATGAACCACTCTGACAGTTGATTGGATAAGGGGGCGGACCACTAGCCGCTTTGCATGGCTGTGCCAAGAGCCTGCCCGCTGCAGTGCGGCCGGAACCTGGCGTCGATTGCTGCGAGATTTCCGCTTCCAGCCGGACGTTTCAGCCCGCTTTTCTCACCTTTCGGCGATGAAAAGACCCATTCCCGCCGCGCCGGCAACTTTATGTCCGAAAAGCCCCCGTTAACCCGGCACTATGCTGCAATGCGAGAGGTTGCGTGCTGCTATGCAAACAAGAGCATGGACACTGGCATCTGGTATACATAAATTGCCTTCGAAATGAGGCAGCAAGACTGACTGTTCTCAAGAAAGGGAATTCCGATGTCCAAGACCGCTTCCGTTGCTCTCGCCCCCTCCTCCTCGCTGTTCGCCCGCCTGATGGCCGCGATCGACAGCCTCCTGATGGCGAGCGCCGAGATTTCGAATCACAACGGCGACCTGCCGCGTTTCGGCCTGTAAACAAGGCCTTGCCCGCCCCGCCGAACGGCGGGTGGCAAACCCGCAAACGCTGCGTTTGATCAAATGGCCCCGCATGTCGGGGCCATTTTCTTTTGCGGCCTCGCCCCGCTCGCGACCGCATCTGCGACGATTGGTCCGCCGACGTGACCCGCCCATCCAATTGTTTGCCCGCTGGCATCTCGCATACCATTCAGGAACCAAGAACGGTTTCACAATCAAAGGTATAAGACGGGGAAACATAACGCAGAACGGGAACGGCCGAGGGGAGACGCGTGCCGCGAACTTGGCGGAGCCTTAGCCGAAAGGAGCGGATGCCGCGCGTTGTCCCTGCTCATAGAGTTTCTATCGGGACTGCCATGGGAGATCGACCGCAAGGGTGACCCCAGGGCATGTGAATCAAGATGGGCTGACGCAAGCCGACAAAGAGCGGCTGCGTTCGAGGTTCGACAGGGAGAGAAACATGAAGCCATTCGTTCTGAATGTCGCTTTGGCGGCAATCGCGATGTCGTGCGCCAACAGCACCACAAGCCGTGCTGCCTGGGAGCCGGTCCGTCCGGTCGAATTCATCGTGCCCGCAGGCACCGGCGGCGGCGCCGATCAGATGGCGCGCACCATCCAGGGCATCGTCACCAAGCACAATCTGATGAAGCAGCCGCTGGTCGTCATCAACAAGGCCGGCGGCGCAGGGGGCGAAGGCTTCCTGGATGTGAAGACGTCGTCGGGCAATCCTCACAAGATCATCATCACGCTGTCGAACCTGTTTACGACACCGCTGGCAACGGGGATTCCGTTCAACTGGAAGGATTTGAGCCCGGTGGCGATGCTGGCGCTCGATGAATTCGTGCTCTGGGTGAATGCAGAGAAGCCGTACAACACCGTCAAGGACTACGTCGACGCCGTGAAGAAAGCGCCGCCCGGCTCATTCAAGATGGGCGGCACCGGCTCCAAGCAGGAAGACCAGATCATCACGGTCGGCATCGAGAAGGCGATCGACTCGAAGTTCACCTACATCCCGTACAAGGGCGGCGGCGAAGTCGCCGTTCAGCTCGTCGGCAATCACGTCGATTCGACCGTCAACAATCCGATCGAGGCGGTCGCGCAATGGCGCGGCGGCAAGCTCCGTCCGCTCTGCGTCTTCGACGCCCAGCCGATGGCCTATGACGAGCCGATCGCCGAGGGCAAGGCCTGGAAGGATATTCCGACCTGCAAGTCGCAGGGCCTGGCGATGGAATATCTGATGCTGCGCGGCATCTTCATGTCGCCCAAGGCCACGAAGGATCAGATCGGATACTACGTCGAGCTGTTCAAGAAGGTCCGCGCCACGCCGGAATGGCAGGATTTCATGAAGAACGGCGCCTTCAACACCACATTCCTGACCGGAGCCGAATACGCGAAGTGGGTCGAGGCCGAGGAGAAGCGCCACCAAGGCTTGATGAAGGAAGCCGGCTTCCTCGCATCGGGAAACTGACCCGCGACATCGACGACGGCTAAGGACGCTGGTCGTCCTCCCGTCTGCCGCGACCGCGAAAGACTGCGTCCGCCTGGAGGTCCCATGACTGAACAATCCGAATCCGGCCCCGCACACAAGACGCTGGAAATCGGCATGGCGCTATTGATCGGCGCCTTCGGCCTGGTCGTGATCTTCGGCAGCCTGAAGGCCGGCATCAACTGGGGCGCGGAAGGCCCGCGTGCCGGCTTCTTCCCCTTCTATGTCGGCGCCATCATCGTCGGCGCAAGCGTCATCAACCTCTGGAGCGCGCGACGCGACGGCGACGGCCGGCTGTTCGCAACATGGGGACAGCTTCGCCAGGTCATGAGCGTCGTCGTGCCCACCGCGATCTATGTCGGCTCGATGCCGTTCATCGGCCTCTACGTCGCCTCGATGGTCTTCATCGGCTGGTTCATGCGCTGGCTCGGCGGCTATCGCTGGCTGACGACCATCGCAGTGGCGATCGGCATGCCGGTTCTGACCTATCTTGTTTTCGAGCGCTGGTTCCTGGTCCCGCTGCCCAAGGGTCCATTCGAGGAATGGCTCGGCCTGTAAGAGCCGCGCCGCCATCCGCTATTGCTGCAGGACATATCGATATGGAAGAGTTGGCCAATTTGTTTCACGGCTTCGCGGTCGCCCTGCAGCCCTACAACATCATGCTGATGATCATCGGCATCACGCTCGGTGTCATCATCGGCGTGCTTCCGGGACTCGGCGGCGCCAACGGCGTGGCGATCCTCCTTCCCCTGACCTTCAGCATGCCGCCGACATCGGCGATCATCATGCTGTCCTGCATCTATTGGGGCGCATTGTTCGGCGGCGCCATCACCTCGATCCTGTTCAACATACCCGGCGAGCCCTGGTCCGTGGCGACCACGTTCGACGGCTATCCGATGGCGCAACAGGGCAAACCCGGCGAAGCCCTGACCGCCGCCTTCACCTCCTCCTTCGTGGGCGCGCTGTTCGCGGTCATCATGATCACGCTCGTCGCGCCCCTCGTCGCGGGCTTTGCGCTGCGATTTGGTCCGGCGGAGAAGTTCGGGGTGTACTTCCTCGCCTTCTGCAGCTTCGTCGGCCTCAGCAAGGAGCCGCCGTTCAAGACCATCGCGGCGATGATGATGGGCTTTGCGCTCGCGGCGGTCGGCCTCGACTCGATCACGGGACAGTTGCGGCTGACCTTCGGCGTCACCGAGTTGCTCAACGGATTCGACTTCCTGATCGCCGTGATCGGCCTGTTCGGCATCGGCGAGATCCTGCTGACCATGGAGGAAGGGCTGGCTTTCCGCGGCGGCAACGCCACCATCAACCTTCGGGTCGTGCTTCAGACCTGGCGGGAATTACCCTCCTACTGGATGACCTCGCTGCGCTCCTGCCTGATCGGGTGCTGGATGGGCGTCACGCCCGCTGGTGCTACGCCGGCATCCTTCATGAGCTACGGCATCGCCAAGCGCCTGGCGCGACGCGGCAACAATTTCGGCAGGGGCGAGATCGAGGGCGTGATCGCGCCGGAGACGGCCGCACATGCCGCGGGCACCTCGGCGCTGCTGCCGATGCTGTCGCTCGGAGTGCCGGGCTCCCCGACTGCCGCCGTCCTGCTTGGCGGATTGTTGATCTGGGGCCTGCAGCCGGGCCCCATGCTGTTCATCGAGCAGAAGGAATTCGTCTGGGGCCTGATCGCGTCGATGTATCTCGGCAATCTCGCCGGTCTCGTCGTCGTGCTCACCTGCGTGCCGATCTTCGCCGCGATCCTCCGCGTGCCCTTCGGCATCATCGCGCCGCTCATCCTGGTGCTCTGTGCGATCGGCGCCTATTCCGTGCACAACAGCACCTTCGACGTGATGCTGATGTTAGTGTTCGGCGTGCTCGGCTATCTCCTGAAGAAGTGCAACTACCCGCTCGCGCCGCTGGTGCTCGCCATCGTGCTCGGCGACAAGGCGGAGGAAGCCTTCCGCCAGTCGCTGCTGGGATCGCAGGGCTCGCTCGGGGTGTTCTTCTCCAACGGCCTCGTCAGCACCATCATGGCGCTCGGTCTGGTCGCCCTGTTCTGGTCCGCGATCCAGCAAGGCTACAGCCGCCTGCGCACGTCGATGGCGCGAGGCGCGCCGCCGGCGCAATCCGCGCCGAAAAGCGAAGGCCGAATCTCTCCGCACTAGGCTTCTGGAATAAAGAATTCCAGGGAAATAGGCGGTCCCCGAACCCCCGCGCCTCGGGCCGTGCGGGCAGCGCACGCCCCCATCGGCAGCCTAAAAGTCCGAGCGGAGCGGGTTTGCGGGTAGTTCTTTGCGGCTTTGCGCAAATACGAAAATCTCTCACGGTATCAATCTGTTGAATTGACCCGGTCGCCGCCGTCGCGGTTACTCCGGAGCGTTTTGGGCTTTACAATTCCTCCGCCATCGCGCATGTGAACGACTCCCGCGATATTTCGCCGCACCTCCGGTCCTTCGCTTGAATCTTGGCATAATGAATACCAGGATGCGGGCAGCGCATGCATAAAAAATGATTGGCGCGTTCGGGAGGGTTTTTATGACGGACATGGTGCAGTCAACAGCGGCCCCAAGTGCCGCGCGCGTCAGCGATGCTTATCGCTGGGCGCAATTGGCCATCGGCGTAGGCGCGATGGTGATGATCGCCAACTATCAATACGGCTGGACGTTCTTCGTCCCCGACATCCAGAAGAAGTTCGGCTGGGATCGCGCCTCGATTCAATGGGCCTTCACCCTGTTCGTTTTGTTCGAGACCTGGCTCGTGCCGGTCGAAGGTTGGTTCGTCGACAAATACGGCCCGCGTATCGTGGTGCTGGTCGGCGGCGTGCTCTGTGCCCTCGGCTGGGCGATCAACGCGCAGGCGACAACGCTCAACGGCTACTATCTCGGCATGATCATCGCGGGCATCGGCGCCGGCGGCGTCTACGGCACCTGCGTCGGCAACGCGCTGAAGTGGTTTCCGGACAAGCGCGGTCTTGCCGCGGGCATCACGGCCGCAGGCTTCGGTGCAGGCTCTGCGCTGACCGTCGCGCCGATCCAGGCCATGATCAAGGACAGTGGCTTCCAGACCACCTTCCTCTATTTCGGCCTCGGGCAAGGCATCATCATCTGCCTGCTCGCCTTCTTCCTGCTGGCGCCGAAATCGGGCCAGGTGCCGAACGTCGTGGTCAATGCCGCGCTGCTCCAGTCCCGGCGCAACTACCAGCCGACCGAGGTGCTGCGTCAGCCGATCTTCTGGCTGATGTACTTCATGTTCGTGATCGTCGGCGCCGGCGGCCTCATGGTGACGGCGAACCTGAAGCCGATCGCGGCCGACTGGAAGGTCGACAACGTGCCGGTCACGCTGATGGCGGTGACGATGACGGCGGTGACGTTCGCGGCGACGATCGACCGCGTGCTCAACGGCCTGACGCGTCCGTTCTTCGGCTGGATCTCCGACATGATCGGCCGCGAGAACACGATGTTCATCGCCTTCGGCATGGAAGGGATCGGCATCTGGTTTCTTTACCTCTGGGGCCACGATCCGATCTGGTTCGTGCTGCTCTCGGGCTTCGTGTTCTTCGCCTGGGGTGAGATCTACTCGCTGTTCCCCTCGACCTGCACCGACACGTTCGGCGCCAAGTTCGCGACCACCAATGCCGGCCTGCTCTACACCGCGAAGGGCACCGCCGCGCTGCTGGTGCCGATCGCCAACTACATGCAGCAGTCGTCGGGCACCTGGGACAGCGTGTTCATCATCGCGGCAGGCGCCAACATCCTGGCTTCGCTGCTGGCGATCGTGCTGCTCAAGCCCTGGCGCAAGGTCGTGGTCGCGAAATCGACCGTCTGACCCGCTCCACCACAGTTCACTGAGCATGACGCCCGGCCTCACGGCCGGGCGTTTTCGTTTGATGCGAAGACACTGCGATCCCCTGGAGAGCGGCTGGAACCCGCGCATTTTGTTGAACGGGGAGCCAAGATAGGGCTTGCAATCTGGAATATGGTATACCAAGCTCCGCGCTGCGCTTGCGACGATAAGCCACAACATTTGCGACACTGGGTCATCTTGCAATCCCACGTCGCGGTCAATCAGCGCGTTGGGAGGTTCTTGATGATTTCCAGCTTGGACGGCGCCGTCACGGCCGCGCCTCTTCGCACCGGTTTCCGCTGGCTCCAGCTCGTGATGGGCATCGTCTGCATGGCGATGATCGCCAATCTGCAATACGGCTGGACGCTGTTCGTCGACCCGATCGATGCGGCCCATCATTGGGGGCGCGCCGCGATCCAGCTCGCTTTCACCATCTTCGTGGTCACCGAGACCTGGCTGGTGCCGGTCGAAGCCTGGTTCGTCGACAAATACGGCCCACGCATCGTGGTCATGTTCGGCGGCGCGATGATCGCGCTCTCGTGGATTCTCAACTCCTACGCCGATAGCCTCACCCTGCTCTACGCCGCCGCGATCATCGGCGGCATGGGCGCGGGCGCGGTATACGGCACCTGCGTCGGCAACGCGCTGAAATGGTTTCCCGATCGCCGCGGCCTCGCAGCGGGTGCGACCGCCGCCGGCTTCGGCGCCGGCGCCGCGCTCACCATCGTGCCGATCGCGAGCATGATCGTTTCGAGCGGCTATCAGCACGCGTTCCTCACCTTCGGCATCGGCCAGGGCCTGATCGTGTTCGTGCTCGCCTTCTTCATCCAGCCGCCGCGGATCTCGATTCCGCCGAAGAAGAAGCAGCTCAATTTGCCGCAGACCAAGATCGACTTCACCCCGCCGCAGGTGCTGCGGACCCCTATTTTCTGGGTGATGTATCTCGTTTTCGTCATGGTCGCTTCCGGCGGCCTGATGACCGCGGCGCAGATCGCACCGATCGCGCACGACTTCAAGATCGCCGACACGCCGGTCACCCTCGCCGGCTTCCAGATGGCGGCTTTGACCTTCGCGATCTCGCTCGACCGCATCTTCGACGGGTTCGGACGTCCCTTCTTCGGCTGGGTCTCCGACACGATCGGCCGCGAGCCCACGATGTTCATCGCCTTCGGCACGGCGGCGGTGATGCTGCTGGCGCTGTCGGCCTATGGTCACGTACCCGTCGTCTTCGTGCTCGCCACCGCGATCTATTTCGGCGTGTTCGGCGAGATCTACTCGCTATTCCCCGCGACCTGCGGCGACACCTTCGGCTCGAAGTTCGCGACCACCAACAACGGCATGCTCTACACCGCCAAGGGCACGGCATCCCTGCTCGTCCCGCTCGCGAGCGTGATCTCGACTGCCTATGGCTGGAAGGCCGTGTTCGTGGTCGCAGTGGCGCTGAACGCGACGGCGGCGCTGATGGCGCTGTTCGTGATCAAGCCGCTGCGCCGCTCCTTCATCCTCGGCAAGGAAGCCGAGAGCGCTGACACCGCAACCGGCAATGCCAAGACCGAGACGGCCTAAGCCACCAACAAGCCTTGCAGGGCTTGAGAAGGGGCGCAGCGATGCGCCCCTTTCTTTTTGGCCCGCGGCAAACGTCAGCATTGCTGCCGCAAGATTTTTCGGATCAGACAAATCCAACGCTTGACGTTTGGCATTATGTATACCACACTTTGCGCTGCCATTCACCGAGGGAGGTTGCAATGCTGGTCGGAGACATTCTGCGCAAGAAGACGCCGCGCGTTGTCACGGTTCGAATGAACGAAACGGTGGGTATCGCCGCCAAGCTGATGCGCGCCAACAACATCAGCGCGCTGGTGGTGAAGGACGTGGTCCGCTCCGAAGGCAACACCGCGGTCGGCATGTTCACCGAGCGTGACGTGGTGCGCGCCGTCGCCGAGCACGGTGCGGCTGCCGTCAACGTCAAGGTCTCGCAGCTGGTCTCGGTGCAGCAGCTCGTCTCCTGCACCTCGTCGGACACGATCGAGCATGTCCGACACCTGATGAACCGTCATCACATCCGCCATTTGCCCGTGATCGACGATTACAGCCTCGTCTCGGTCATCAGCATGCGCGACATCGCCGCTGCCGTTGACGAGGCCACCAACTCGACGCCGCAAGCAGCCTAAAGCGGCAAGCCTTCCCCTGCGACTACCGGCCCCGGCTCGGATGCTTCCGAGCCGGACCGGATCTTTCGTCCCAAATTCCGGCTTCTGCTCCCTCGCGAGGACTTCATGAAGATCTGCATCTACGGCGCCGGCGCGATCGGCGGTTATCTCGGGGTTCAACTCGCGCGCGCGGGCGCCGATGTCAGCTTGGTGGCACGCGGCGCGCACCTTGCCGCGATGCGCGAGCGCGGCCTCTCGCTGCTCGCAGGCGAGGAGAAGCACACCGTGCATCCGCGCTGCACCGACGATCCCGCCGAGCTCGGCGTGCAGGATTACATCATCATCACGCTGAAGGCGCATTCGATCACCGGCGTGATCGAGAAGATGCAGCCGCTCTTGGGCCCGCGCACCCGCATCGTCACCGCGGTCAACGGCATCCCCTATTGGTACTTCTACAAGCACGGCGGCCAATACGAGGATTCGACGCTGGAGAGCATCGATCCCGGCGGCCGGCAGTGGCGCGAAATCGGCGCCGAGCGCGCCATCGGCTGCATCGTCTATCCCGCCACCGAGATCGAGGCGCCCGGCGTGATCCGCCACGTCTACGGCAACAATTTCCCGCTCGGCGAGCCCTCGGGCGAGATCACGCCGGACGTGCAGCGCCTCGCCGATCTCTTCGTCGCAGCCGGGCTGAAAGCCCCAGTGCTCGACCGCATCCGCGACGAGATCTGGCTGAAGCTGTGGGGCAATGTCTGCTTCAATCCGATCAGCGCGCTGACCCATGCAACGCTCGACGTGATCTGCACCGATCCGGCGACGCGCGCGCTGTCGCGCGCGATCATGGTGGAGACGCAAGCCATCGCCGAAACGTTTGGCGTCAAATTCCGCGTCGATGTCGAGCGCCGCATCGAGGGCGCCCGCAAGGTCGGCGCGCACAAGACCTCGATGCTGCAGGATCTCGAGCGCGGCCGCCCGATGGAGATCGACCCGCTCGTCACCGTGGTGCAGGAGATGGGCCGCCTCACCGGCATCGCCACGCCCGCGCTCGACTCCGTGCTCGCGATGGTGACCCAGCGCGCCCGCATCGCCGGCCTCTATGACGGCGTCTCGACACCATCAGATCCTCGCGCACTGGCGGTGGCGTGATGGCGAGCGAGATGAAACAGTGGCTGCGCTTCCGCCACGCCGGTGCGACCGGCTTCGGCACGCTGACGTCGTCAGGCATCAGCGTGCACGAGGGCGAGATGTTCGGCCGCCATGCAGCCACTGGCAAGGTTCTGGCGCTGTCGGACGTCGAGCTGCTCGCGCCTTGCGTACCCAGCAAGATCGTCGCGCTCTGGAATAATTTCCACGCGCTCGCCGCCAAGCTGAACCAGCCCGAGCCGCCGGAGCCGCTCTATCTGCTGAAAGCCACCACCAGCATCACGACGCCCGGCGCCGTGATCCGCCGCCCCTCTTATTACGACGGCAAGACCACTTACGAGGGTGAGCTCGGCATCGTCATCGGCAGGACCTGCGCCCGCGTCTCCCCTGGCGAAGCGGACAGCTTCATCTTCGGCTACACCTGCGTCAACGACATCACCGCCAACGACATCCTGACCAGCGACCCCACCTTCCCGCAATGGGCCCGCGCCAAGGGCATCGACGATTACGGCCCGTTCGGCCCCGTTATCACCACCGGCCTCGATCCGGCCAAGCTCGTGGTCCGCACCATCCTCAATGGCGCGGAGCGGCAGAACTATCCGATCTCGGACATGATCTTCAGCGCGCAGGAGCTGGTCAGCAAGATCTCGCATGACATGACCCTGCTCCCCGGCGACCTCATCGCCGTCGGCACCTCGGTCGGCGTCGGCGTGATGAAGGAGCCGGTGAACACCGTGACCGTCGCGATCGACGGCATCGGCGAGCTGACCAACGAGTTTCGGCTGTAGCGGCAGGCACCGTCCCGTAGCCCGGATGAGCGAAGCGACATCCGGGATCACGCTCTCCCCTCGCTTCGCTCTACCCATCCTTACGGGCTACGGACAGCCATCACGCAGCTCCGAAACATCCATACACATCACATCTCCGCGCGCCCGACATATGCCGCCAACATGTCCCGCGCTCGCCGCAACTTGGACGTATTCGGCCGCCCTTCTGTGAGGCGTGTCTGGGGGCACGGCATCGCCGTGTTTGGACCAAACCTGCTAGGGGTATGACTGTGAAGAAGATTGTAATTGCTCTGGGTGCCACGCTTGCTCTGGTGACGGCTGCGAACGCTGCGGATCTGCCGCGCCGCCAGCCCGTGCCGGTCTATCCGGCTGAGCAGGCTCCGATCGGCAAGATGCCGATCGGCAAGAGCCCGGTTGGAAAGGCCCTGATCGGCAAGGCGCCCGGCCCGGTCGCAGCGCGTTACTGACGCGCAACACGATACGCATCTCGCGTAGAGCGGCTGAGAGTCGAGGGGCAACAGCGTGACGTACAAACCTGATCGATCCGGATCCTGCATCCTCGCGGGCTTCGCGCTCGCGGCCATGATCGCATGCACGATGCCCTCGGCCTCGGCCCATGAAGCGAACAAGCGCGTTGCCGATGCGAACGCGCTTGCTACGACCGACACCGCATCACGACCGGCGGCGCAAGCGACGCGGCGTCCCGTCGCACGTGCGGAGAAAGGTCCGTACTACGTCGATTTCCGGGCGCGAACCGCCGCGAGCTGGGGCCACGCCTTCGTCTGGTACGGCAAGACCAGCGAGCGTGCCGTCGAGGTTGCGGGCCTCACGCCCGCCGGCGACACGCTTGCTTACGTGCTCGGCCACCTCACCTTTGTGCCCTCCGAGACCGGCGCGAGCTACGGCGATCTCGATCCGGAATATCTGACCGCGAGCTATCGCGTGTATCTGAACGAGGCGGACGCCAAGCGCGTATTCGCGTATATCAAGAAATTGCAGGCGAACTCACCGGTGTGGAACGCCGAGACCACCAACTGCACCGGCTTCATCGGCGACATCGCCGAATTCATGGGACTGCAGGTCCCCAACCGCTGGCAGCGCCCGGAAAACTTCGTCAACCGCCTCAAGGAAATGAACGGCGGCCGCCAGATGGTGCGGCTGTCGGCGGAGTAGCTCTCCAGAGCTCGTAGCACTGTCATTGCGAGCGCAGCGAAGCAATCCAGAATCCCTCCGCAAAGGCGGCCTGGATTGCTTCGCTGCGCTCGCAATGACAATGTTGAAGCAGCGAGCACTCATCTATTGACCGTCACCCTGAGGTGCGCGCTCTGCGGCGCATCGCGGCGCTGAGCAAGCCTCGAAGGGCGACAGCCCGGCTCTCGCAGCGTGGCCGCTCATCCTTCGAGGCTCCCCATGGGACGCGTTGCATCCCATGCCTCGCACCTCAGGACGACGGATCTAAAACCCCAATTATCCGCCCGGCCGAATCCCCTCACCTGTCGCATGATCGCCCCGCCTGCACCGCACGGCGCGACAATAGACATTTCCCGGCCCGGGCGGCATCCTGACGCCAACACGCGATAACAGATCGCCACACCGGCGGGGGAAACAGATCATGTTGCAGACACGGTTCACCAAACTCGTCGGCGTCGAGCATCCGATCGTCCAGGGCGGCATGCAATGGGTCGGGCGGGCCGAGCTGGTCGCCGCGGTCGCGAACGCAGGGGCGCTCGGCTTCATCACCGCGCTGACCCAGCCGACGCCGGAAGACCTGACCAAGGAGATCGCGCGCTGCCGCGACCTCACCGACAAGCCGTTCGGCGTCAATCTCACCATCCTACCGGCGATCAAGCCGCCGCCTTATGCCGAATACCGCGCCGCCATCATCGAGAGCGGGATCAAGGTGGTCGAGACCGCCGGCAACAAGCCGCAGGAGCATGTCGACGAGTTCAAAAGGCACGGCGTCAAGGTCGTGCACAAATGCACCAGCGTCCGCCACGCGCTCTCGGCCGAACGCATGGGCGTCGACGCCATCTCGATCGACGGCTTCGAATGCGCCGGCCACCCCGGTGAGGACGACACGCCCGGCCTGATCCTGATCCCGGCCGCCGCCAACAAGGTCAAGATCCCCATGATCGCCTCCGGCGGCTTTGCCGATGCCCGCGGCCTCGTCGCCGCGCTGGCGCTCGGTGCCGACGGCATCAACATGGGCACGCGCTTCATGGCCACCAAGGAAAGCCCGATCCACCAGCTCATCAAGGAGAAGATCGTCGCCAATGACGAGCGCGAGACCGAGCTGATCTTCCGCACCATGCGCAACACCTCGCGCGTCGCGAAAAACGAGATCTCGACCAAGGTCGTCGCGATGGAGAAGGAAGGCGCCAAGTTCGAGGACATCCGCGAGCTCGTTGCAGGTGCCCGCGGCAAGATGGTCTACGCGACGGGGAATTCGGACGAAGGGATCTGGTCGGCCGGCCAGGTGCAGGGCCTGATCCAGGACATCCCAAGCTGCGCCGAGCTGGTCTCCCGCATCGTTCGCGAGGCAGAGGCGATCATCCGCGGCCGGCTGGAGGGAATGATTGCAGGCGCAGCGGCGCAGGCTGCGGAGTAATCGCCGATGTGATTTGAACACGGCGCCCGCTACCGCGAAGGTATGCTCCCCTCGCGCCGCAAGCGGGGAGAGGCGAAGAGCACCGCCTCCGGTTAAACCAGTTCGTCAAATGCCAGAAAGCAACTTATGAAGGCTTACGTCTACGGCCCTGATGGCGCTACGATTTCCGACGTCGTTCAACCAAAACCTAAAGGCACGCAGGTGTTGGTCCGCGTCCGCGCCTGCGCCCTTAATCGCGCCGACACCGGCATGCGCAAGGGGCACGCCCACGGCGCGGCCGGCGGCGTCGGCACCGTGCTCGGCATGGAATGGGCCGGCGAAGTCGCCGAGCTCGGGCCGGATGCGAAGGGCGTGAAGGTCGGTGACCGCATCATGGGATCGGGCGGCGCCGCGTTTGCCGAATATACGCTGGCCGATCACGGCCGCCTGTTCCACGCGCCCTCGAACATGAATTTCGAGGAGGCGGCCACCCTGCCCGTCGCGCTCGCGACCATGCACAACGCCGTCGTCACCGTCGGCGGCGTGCAGGCGGGCCAGACCGTGCTGATCCAGGGCGCGAGCTCCGGCGTCGGCTTGATGGCGATGCAGATCGCCAGGCTCAAGGGCGCAAAGCTCGTGGTCGGCTCGTCGACCGACGCCACCCGCCGCGGCCGGCTGAAGGAGTACGGCGCCGATCTCGCCGTCGATAGCTCCGATCCGAAATGGGTCGACGACGTCCTGAAGGCAACGAACGGCGAAGGCGTCGATCTCATCGTCGACCAGGTCTCGGGCAAGGTCGCCAACCAGAACCTCGCTGCAGCGAAGGTCAAGGGCCGCATCGTCAATGTCGGCCGGCTCGGCGGCACCCATGCCGACTTCAATTTCGACCTGCACGCCGCCCGCCGCATCGACTATGTCGGCGTCACCTTCCGCACCCGCACCATCGAGGAGGTCCGCGAGATTTTTGAGGAGGTTCGGAAGGATATCTGGAGTGCGGTGGAAGCGCGAAAACTGCAACTGCCGATCGACAAGGTGTTCGCGTTCGACGACATCGACAGGGCCTTCGAGCACATGGAGGCGAACAAGCATTTGGGGAAGATCGTCGTGACGGTGTGAGGCATCGGCGGTCTCGTAGGGTGGGCAAAGCGAAGCGTGCCCACCACAAGCGTTTGATTAGGAGACACTTGTCGGTGGGCACGGCGCTTTGCGCCTTTGCCCACCCTACGAGACTGAGCTTGTGGCATGAGCGAGCATTCAATTCGGAAGCATTCGCAACGACTTCGCTCCTGCAAGTCACTTGCGACTACAGCTGTGGATCGTGGCTTGATGTTCACCCGCGGGCTGCTAAATCCCCGCCATGACCTCCCAGCCCAACAAGACCACGGTCGCCGCGATCTCGATCTTCGCCAGCGGCGGCATGGCGGCGGCCAAGTTCGTGGTCGGGATCGCGATCGGCTCGCTGGCGCTAATCTCCGAAGCCCTGCATTCCTCGATCGACCTGGTCGCGACCATCATCACCTGGGCGGTGGTGCGGGTGTCCGACAAGCCGGCGGACGAGGAGCACCATTATGGCCATGGCAAGCTGGAGAGCATCTCGGCGCTCGGCGTTACCGCCCTGCTCTACGTGCTCGCCGGCGGCATCCTGGTCGAGGCCTATAGCCGGCTGCGTGAGGGAACCCCGCCGCCGACCATTTCGACCGTGCCCTTCGTCGTGCTGGTGATCGACATCGCCGTCAATCTCTGGCGCGCCCGCGCGCTGCACCGCGCCGCGCAGGAGACCAGGAGCCAGGCGCTGGCCGCCGACGCGCTGCATTTCGCCTCCGATGTCATGGGCTCGTCTGCCGTGATCGTGGGCTTGGTCCTCGCCGGGCTCGGCTTCTGGTGGGGCGACGCGGCCGCCGCCGCCGCCGTCGCCGTTCTGATCGCGGCTCTCGGCCTGCGCATGGCGGGCTCGACCGTGCAGACGCTGGTCGACCGCGCGCCGGAGGGCGCCCAGGAGAAGGCCACGGCCGCGATCCGCAGCGTGCCCGGCGTGATCGATGTCGAGCGGCTGCGCCTGCGCATGGTCGGGGCGACCATGTTCATCGACACCATCGCAAAGGTGCCGCGGACCTATCCGATCGACCGCGTCGAGGACATCAAGCACAACGCGCAGGCCGCCGTCACAAGAGCGTTCGGCGACGCCGACCTCACCTTCACCGCCGTCCCCGTTGCACGCAACAACGAGACCGTGCGCGACCGCATCATGGTGATCGCGCGCAATTCCGGCCTCGCTGTCCACCACGTCACGGTGCACGACCTCGGCACCAAGCTGATCGTCGGCATCGACCTCGAGGTCGACGGCGAGATGCAGCTCGAGGCCGCCCATGAGGTCGCCAACACGCTGGAACGCAACATCCAGGAGGAATTCGGCGAGGACGTCGAGGTCGACGTCCATATCGAGCCGCTGGAACCGGAGTTGCCGTTCGGCGTCGACGCCCCGCCGGAACGGGTGCAGACAATTGCCGCCGCGCTGGCCGAGTTTGCCGGCGAGGGCGAGATCCACGACATCCACAATGTGCGCGTCCGCAACACCGACGCCGGCGAGATCGTCAACTTCCACTGCCGCGCCGCGCCATCGATGAGCGTGATCAGGGTGCACGAGCATGTCGACGCGATCGAGCGCGCATTGCGGCGCGCGTTCCCGAGCGTGAAGCGCGTGATCAGCCACGCCGAGCCGCCACGTGTGTGAATTAGTGCGCGAGGAGTCACACGTTCTCGTTTCGGACTCGTTGCGCACGTCCATTTACGGACACGCAGTGTGCAAACTGCGCGTTGGATAAGAATAATTTCGCGTTAACGATTCGTTGACTCTCGACAGCCCGCGAAAACTGGATTCAAATCGGTGTGATTCGAAAGCGACGTGGGGCTGCTTTCGAGCCTAGTTGCAAGCAGGTTTTCAGGGGGCCGAAGGCATGTCGCGTGCAGACGCCGCGAACGCGTGCGTCCAATCCGATTCGATCAAGGGATTGGCGCAATCGATCGCGAAACCTGCCTATCACCGGCTACTGATCGCGGAGCCAGCGCTGCGCCGCGCCGTGCCGACGCTCATCATCGCCTTCCTGATCACGATCTGCCTCGGCGCGTTCGTGCAGGTCGTCGACCAGACGCGCCAGAAGCGACTGGTGATCCGTCACGACATCTCGGCGCTCGCCGATTTGCTGGCCGAACGCATCGACCGCCTCACCTCCGTGCGGCAGGAGCGGCTCAAGAACATCGAGAGCCTGCCGACGCTGCTGCCTGACCTCATTCCGTCCTGGGGCACGGCCTCGGGCCGCCACGTCATCGTCACCTCGGCCGGCATCGACCGCCGTATCCTCGCCCGCATCCCGGTCGAGAGCGATCCCTCCGGCAACGACCGCCTGCTCGATGCGATCACGACGGCGCAACTTATCGCGGCGCCGCCGCGCGACGGCAACATCGCCGACATGACGCTGCCGAACGGCAACGCCGCGATGGCGACCTCGCGGCAGATCAAGTCGCTGCCCGGCTTCGTCACCGTGATCCAGGAACGCAACGAGCCGATCTGGGGCTCGGACGCCGCGCTCTCGGTGACGCTGTCGGCGACCACCGGCTTCGTGGTCCTGATCCTCGGCTTCGCCTTCCACTGGCAGTCGACCCGCGCCCGCGAAGGTGACCTCATCAACGACGCCGTGCGCGGCCGCATCGACACCGCGCTCAACCGCGGCCGCTGCGGCCTGTGGGACTGGGACCTGTCGCGCGGCCGGATCTTCTGGTCGCAGTCGATGTTCTCGATGCTCGGCCTCGACGGCCGCAACGAGCTACTCACATTCGGCGAGGTCAACGCGCTGGTGAAGTCCGACGACATCGATCTGTTCGAGATCGCCGATCGGCTCATCTCCGAGAAGATCGACCACATCGACCAGACCTTCCGCATGCAGCATGTCGACGGCCACTGGATCTGGCTCCGCGTCCGCTGCGAGAAGACGCGCGGGGCGACCGATTCCAGCGTCCACCTGATCGGGATCGCCGTCGACATCACCGAGCAGAAGAGCCTCGCCGAGAAGACGGTGGAAGCCGATCTTCGCCTGCGCGACGCGATCGAGACCATTCCGGAAGCCTTCGTGCTGTGGGACGCGAGCGACCGCCTGGTGCTCTGCAATTCGCACTTCCAGCGCTTGCACAAGCTGCCCGACACCGCCGTGATCCCCGGCACCTCCTACGAAACCGTGCTCGAGGTCGGTCGCATGCCGGAGGTGCGCACCCGCCACAACGAGACCGCTGCCCAAGGCCCTGGCGCGCGTACCTTCGAAGCGCAGCTCGACGACGGCAGCTGGCTGCACATCAGCGAGCGCCGCACCAAGGACGGCGGCTATGTCTCGGTCGGCACCGACATTACCCGCATCAAGGAGCACGAGCAGAAGCTGGTCGACAACGATCTGCGCCTGCGCGCCACCGTCATCGACCTCAAGCGCTCGCAGGCCGCGCTCGAACGCCAGGCGGTCGAGCTCGCCGATCTCGCCGAAAAGTACCAGCGCGAGAAGACCCGCGCCGAGGAAGCCAACCAGACCAAGTCGAAATTCCTCGCCAATATGAGCCACGAGCTGCGCACGCCGCTCAACGCCATCATCGGCTTCTCCGAGATCATGGGCTCGGGCATGTTCGGCGAGCTCGGCTCGGAGAAGTACCAGGAATACTGCGAGGACATCCTGACCAGCGGCCATTATCTGCTCGAGGTCATCAACGACATTCTCGACATGTCCAAGATCGAGGCCGGCCGCATGAAGCTAGACATGGAAGAGCTGGACCTGTCGCGGACGCTGGCGGAATCCCTGCGGGTCGTCACCGGCCGAGCGCAGGACAAGCGCCTGACGCTCGACGCCGACATCGCCAAATCCATCTCCGTCGTCGCCGATCGCCGCGCCACCAAGCAGATCATCGTCAACCTGCTGTCCAACGCGGTGAAGTTCACGCCCGACGGCGGACGCGTCGTGGTACGCAGCCGGCAGCTCGACGACCGGATCGTGCTGATGATCGCCGACACCGGCATCGGGATCGCGCCGCATTCGCTGGCGCGACTCGGCCGCCCGTTCGAGCAGGTCGAGAGCCAGCTCACCAAGACCTATCACGGCTCGGGACTGGGCCTCGCCATCGCCCGCTCGCTGGCGCAGCTCCACGGCGGCTCGATGCGGCTGCGCTCCAAGATCGATGTCGGCACAGTGGTGCGCGTGACGCTGCCGCGCGACGCGATCAAGGCCGCGTCCGGGATATCGGCGGCGGCTTAGAGCTTCCTGTAGATCCGACTGGCTTTAGGTTGAATCGATTGCCGCGGCTCGTTCACCTCTCCCGCTTGCGGGAGAGGTCGGCGCGAAGCGCCGGGTGAGGGCTGTCTCCTCTAGGGGATTGTCCCATTGCGGAAACACCCTCTCCCCAACCCTCTCCCGCAAGCGGGAGAGGGAGTGCACTTCCTTGTGGCAATCAAACGTGATCCCATTGCGCTCGATAAATCTACAATTGCAGCGTCGGCGCGACCTCGCGCGCGACATTGACCAGCGCCGCGATCAGCGGCGTCATCGGATCGCGCTGCGGGATCACCATGCCGATGCTGTAATTGACGTCGGGATCGACGATCGGGATCGAGCGCACCGTGTCGGACAGGCCGAGCGTCTCGGCGAGCTTGGCCGGCATCACGCTCGCCCAACGTCCCGTCTTGACGTGCGTGAACAGCACCAGCAGCGAGTTCGACGTTAGCGTCGGTGTCGCCTCGGCACCGACCGAGCGCAGCGCACGGTCGATGATGCGGCGGTTCTGCATGTCGGGCGTGAGCAGGCACAGCGGCACCTGCCCGACCTCGGTCCAAGTCACCGTCTCGCGGTCACCGAACATCGCATCGGGCGCGGTGAGGAGGCGATAGCTCTCGTTGTAGAGCGGGATGGTGCGCACCTTGCCGATCGGCTCGTTCTCGATATAGGTCAGCCCCGCATCGACCTCGAGATTTTCAAGCAGTCCCAGCACCTCGGATGACGTGGTGGACTGGATGCGGAAGCGCACCTCGGGATGCTTGGCGCGGAACGGCGTCGTCAGCGCGGCGACCATGCCGAGCACGGTCGGGATAGCCGCGATGCGGATCTCGCCGGAGAGCTGATGTTTCAGCCCGTTGATCTCGTCGCGCATGGCGCGGGCATCGCCCACGATCCGCCGCGCCCAGTCCAACGCCCGCTCGCCTTCCGGCGTAAAGCCCTGGAAGCGCGACCCGCGCTGGACCAGCATCACGCCGAGGATCTCCTCGAGCTGCTTGAGCCCGGTCGACATCGTCGGTTGCGTCACGCCGCAGACCTCCGCCGCGCGTCCGAAATGCCGCTCCTTCGCCAGCGCCAGCAATAGTTCAAGCTTGTCGATCAACCGGTCGTCCCCTCGAGTTCTGTCGTGGCATGCAAGCTAGCACGCTCGCCCCCCTCCCAACACGCAAAAACACCGGGCAGAACACCCATAATTGCATTTTCAGATCGACCGATCGTCCTTGCCAATCGATCGGAGTTCGCAATCGCAGCACGGGACAGCTTTATTGATCTTCGAATGATTCCAAATAGTTTGGGCGGAAGAAACGCTCAGGTTGAGAACGAAGAATGACAGCGGTTTATGATTGGGACGAGACGCGCGGCGCCGAGATCATCGCCGAACACGCTCAGCAGGAAGGCGCGACGCTCGTCATCCTGCATGCTCTTCAAGAGGCGTTCGGCTACGTGCCGGAGGCCGCCATTCCCATGGTGGCGCAGGCGCTGAATCTGTCACGCGCCGAAGTGCACGGCGTATTCACGTTCTACCATGATTTCCGCCACAAGCCGGCCGGTCGCCATGTGCTGAAGCTCTGCCGCGCTGAAGCCTGCCAGGCCGCCGGCGGCGATGCGCTGGCGGCGCGCGCCGAGGCGAAGCTGGGCGTGGCCCTCGGCAACACCACGGCCGACGATCGCGTCACGCTGGAGCCGATCTACTGTCTCGGCCTGTGCGCCACCGCCCCGTCCGCGATGCTCGATGGCCGCCTCATTGGCCGGCTCGATCAGAAGCGCCTTGATGCGCTGGTTGCGGAGGCGCAGCGATGAGCATGCGTCTCTACGTCTCACGTGATGCCGGTGCGGTAGCCGTCGGCGCCAACGAGGTCGCGCTGGCGCTGGAGCAGGCTGCGGCCAAGCGCGGCATTGCGATCGAGATTATCAGGACCGGCTCGCGCGGCCTGTACTGGCTGGAGCCGCTGGTCGAGGTCGCAACGCCACAGGGCCGCATCGCCTTCGGCCCGGTCAGCGAGACCGATGTGTCCTCCCTGCTCGATGCGCTCGCCAGCAACACGCCGCATCTGCTGCGGCTGGGGGTGACCGGCGAGATCCCCTGGCTGAAGCGCCAGACCCGCCTCACCTTCGCCCGCTGCGGCGTGATCGATCCGCGCTCGCTCGACGACTACCGCGTCCATGGCGGCTACAAGGGCCTGGAGCACGCGCTGTCGCTCGGCACGGATGCTATCCTGAATGAAGTGACCGCGTCCGGCCTGCGCGGCCGCGGCGGCGCCGGCTTTCCGACCGGCATCAAATGGAAGACGGTCGCACAAGCGAAAGCCGACCGCAAATTCATCGTCTGCAACGCCGACGAAGGCGACAGCGGCACCTTTGCCGACCGCATGATCATGGAAGGCGATCCATTCCTGGTGATCGAGGGCATGACGATCGCCGGCATCACCGTCGGCGCGACCAAGGGCTATATCTACATCCGCAGCGAATATCCGCACGCGGTCGAGGCGATGAATGCCGCCATCGCAGCGGCGAAGCGTGGCGGCTATCTCGGCGCGAACATCGGCGGCTCGAAGCAAGCCTTCGATCTCGAGGTGCGCGTCGGCGCCGGCGCCTATGTCTGCGGCGAAGAGACCTCGCTGCTGGAAAGCCTCGAAGGCCGCCGCGGCATCGTGCGCGCCAAGCCGCCGCTGCCGGCGCATCACGGCCTGTTCGGCAAGCCGACCGTCATCAACAATGTGCTGTCGTTCGCCGCCATCCCCTTCATCCTCGCCGAGGGCGCCAAGGCCTATGCGGATTTCGGCATGGGCCGCTCCCGCGGCACGATGCCGATCCAGCTCGCCGGTAACATCCGCCATGGCGGACTGTTCGAGACCGCGTTCGGCGTGACGCTCGGCGAGCTCGTCGACGACATCGGCGGCGGCACGTTCACGGGCCGTCCGGTCCGTGCCGTGCAGGTCGGCGGGCCGCTCGGCGCGTATTTTCCCCGCGCGCTGTTCGACACGCCGTTCGACTACGAGGCCTTTGCCGCGCGCGACGGCCTGATCGGCCATGGCGGCATCGTCGTGTTCGACGACAGCGTCGACATGCGCAGGCAGGCGCGCTTCGCCATGGAGTTCTGCGCCATCGAATCCTGCGGCAAGTGCACGCCCTGCCGGATCGGCTCGACCCGAGGCGTCGAGACCATCGAGAAGATCATCAACGGCGAGCGGGTGAGCGAGAACCTCGCGCTCGTCGAAGACCTCTGCAACACCATGAAATTCGGCTCGCTCTGCGCACTCGGCGGCTTCACGCCCTACCCCGTACTCAGCGCATTGAAGCACTTCCGGGAGGATTTCGTCCCGGCGCCGACCACGCTTCAGGCCGCGGAATAGGAGAACGACAATGTCTCTGATCGAAGAAATTGACTTCGGCACGCCGCGTTCGAAATCGGAAACGATGGTGACACTGACCATCGACGGCAAGCAGATCTCGGTGCCGGAGGGAACCTCGATCATGCGCGCCGCGATGGACGCGGGCCACCAGATCCCAAAACTGTGCGCGACCGACATGGTCGACGCGTTCGGCTCCTGCCGTCTCTGCCTGGTCGAGATCGAGGGGCGGGCCGGCACGCCGGCCTCCTGCACCACGCCCGTGATGAACAGCCTCGTCGTGCACACCCAGACCGAGCGGCTGAAGCAGCTGCGCAAGGGCGTGATGGAGCTCTACATCTCCGACCATCCGCTCGACTGCCTCACCTGCGGCGCCAATGGCGATTGCGAATTGCAGGACATGGCCGGCGCGGTCGGCCTGCGCGACGTGCGCTACGGCTATGAGGGCGAGAACCACGTCTTCGCCAAGACGGATGGCTGCACCAACGACCGCTGGATGCCGAAGGACGAGTCCAACCCGTACTTCACCTACGATCCCTCCAAGTGCATCGTCTGCTCGCGCTGCGTCCGCGCCTGCGAGGAGGTGCAAGGCACCTTCGCGCTGACGATCTCGGGTCGCGGCTTCGACAGCCGCGTTTCGCCGGGCATGAGCGAGAGCTTCCTCGGTTCCGAATGCGTCTCCTGCGGCGCCTGCGTGCAAGCCTGCCCGACCGCGACGCTGACCGAGAAGTCGGTGATCGAGATCGGCCAGCCCGAGCACTCCGTCGTCACCACCTGCGCCTATTGCGGCGTCGGCTGCGCCTTCAAGGCGGAGATGCGCGGCGAGGAAGTCGTACGCATGGTGCCGTACAAGGACGGCAAGGCCAATCGCGGCCATTCCTGCGTCAAGGGCCGCTTCGCCTGGGGCTACACCAACCACAAGGAGCGCATTCTCAAGCCAATGATCCGCGAGCGGATCGAGGATCCCTGGCGCGAAGTGTCGTGGGACGAGGCATTCTCGTTCGCCGCCGCGAAGATGCGCGGCATCCAAAAGAAGTACGGCCGCGACGCTATCGGCGGCATTACTTCTTCGCGCTGCACCAACGAGGAAACCTATCTGGTGCAGAAGCTGATCCGCGCCGGCTTCGGCAACAACAATGTCGATACCTGCGCCCGCGTCTGTCACTCCCCGACCGGCTACGGCCTCGCCACCACCTTCGGCACCTCCGCCGGCACGCAAGACTTCGACTCCGTGGAAGACACCGATGTCGTGCTCATCATCGGCGCCAACCCCGCCTCGGCGCACCCGGTGTTCGCCTCGCGGCTGAAGAAGCGGCTGCGCCAGGGCGCCAAGCTGATCGTGATCGATCCGCGCCGCACCGAGATGGTGGAATCGCCGCATGTGAAGGCGCTGCACCTGCCATTGATGCCCGGCACCAATGTCGCCGTCATGACCGCGCTGGCGCATGTCATCGTCAGCGAAGGCCTCGTCAATGAAGCCTTCGTGCGCGAGCGCTGCGACTGGAGCGAGTTCGAGGAATGGGCCGCCTTCGTCGCGCAGCCCAAGAACAGCCCGGAGGCGACCGCGATCCTCACCGGTGTCGATCCCAAGGCGCTGCGCGAGGCTGCCCGCATCTACGCCACCGGCGGCAACGGCGCGATCTATTACGGGCTCGGGGTCACCGAGCACAGCCAGGGCTCGACCACCGTGATCGCGATCGCCAACCTCGCGATGGCGACAGGCAATATTGGCCGTCCCGGCGTCGGCGTGAACCCGCTGCGCGGCCAGAACAACGTGCAAGGCTCCTGCGACATGGGCTCGTTCCCGCACGAGCTGCCCGGCTACCGCCACATCTCCGGCGATGCCGTGCGCGACCAGTTCGAGGCGCTGTGGAACGTCAAGCTCAACCCGGAGCCGGGCCTGCGCATCCCCAACATGTTCGATGCCGCAGTCGAAGGCACGTTCATGGGGATCTACGTGCAGGGCGAGGACATCCTCCAGTCCGATCCCAACACCTCGCACGTGGTGGCGGCACTGTCGGCGATGGAATGCGTCATCGTCCATGATCTCTTCCTGAATGAGACCGCGAACTACGCGCACGTCTTCCTGCCCGGCTCGAGCTTCCTGGAGAAGGACGGCACCTTCACCAACGCCGAGCGCCGCATCCAGCGCGTGCGCAAGGTGATGACCCCGAAGAACGGCATGGCCGATTGGGAGGTCACCATCGGCCTTGCCAGGGCGATGGGTTTCGAGATGAGCTACAGCCATCCCTCCGAGATCATGGACGAGATCGCGGCGCTGACCCCGACCTTCGCCGGTGTCTCCTACGCCAAGCTCGACGAACTCGGTTCGGTGCAGTGGCCCTGCAACGAGAAGGCGCCGGAGGGCACGCCGGTGATGCATATCGATGGCTTCGTCCGCGGCAAGGGCAAGTTCGTCGTCACCGAATATGTCGCGACCGACGAGCGCACTGGCCCGCGCTATCCGCTGCTGCTCACCACGGGCCGTATCCTCAGCCAGTACAACGTCGGTGCCCAGACCCGGCGCACCGACAACGTGGTCTGGCATGCCGAGGATCGCCTCGAGATCCATCCGCACGATGCCGAGCAGCGCGGCGTGCGCGACGGCGACTGGGTACGGCTGAAGAGCCGCGCCGGCGAGACCACGCTGCGCGCCGAGATCACCGACCGCGTCGCACCGGGCGTCGTCTACACCACGTTCCACCACCCGGACACGCAGGCCAACGTCATCACCACCGACTATTCGGACTGGGCCACCAACTGTCCCGAATACAAGGTCACGGCGGTGCAGGTCTCGCCCTCGAACGGCCCGTCGGACTGGCAGAAGGCTTATGACGCGCAGGCGCGGCAGTCCCGCCGCATCGTGCCGGCCGAGGCTGCGGAGTAGCGGGATGCACGTGCCGGTCCAGGCCATCGACCGCAACAGCTGGCGCGACGGTGCCGCGTCCGACGGCGCGCGGCTGATCCCGGAGGAGACGCCGCTGGCGTTGACCTACAACGGCGGCACCTACGCCGTCATGATGGGGACGCCGCAGAATCTGGAAGATTTTGCGGTCGGCTTCAGCGTGAGCGAAGGCATCGTCGGATCGGTCGACGACATTCGCTCGCTCGAAGTGGTCCGCCTCGACGACGGCATCGAGCTGCGCATGTGGCTGGCATCGGAAGACTCCGCGCGTATCAGCGAGCGTCGGCGCCACATCGCGGGCCCGACCGGCTGCGGCATCTGCGGCATCGAGTCCATTGCCGAGGCGGTGCGGCCGGCGGCCGTGGTGCCGCAGGGACAGAGCTTCACGCCGGACGAAATCATGGCGGCGATGCAGGCCATCGCGCCCCTGCAATCGATCAATCTGCAAACCCGCGCCGTTCACGCCGCCGCGTTCTGGTCCCCCGCCGGGGGCATCATCGCGCTGCGCGAGGATGTCGGCCGCCACAACGCACTGGACAAGCTCGCCGGGGCGCTAGCGCGCAGCCGCACGGATGCGTGCGGCGGCATGGTGCTGCTGACGAGCCGCGTCTCGGTGGAGATGGTGCAGAAGACGGCCGCGATCGGCGCCCCCGTGATGGTCGCCGTGTCCGCGCCGACCGCGCTCGCGGTACGCACGGCAGAAGCCGCCGGCATCACACTGATTGCCATTGCCCGCCAGGACGGGTTCGAAGTGTTTTCGCATAGTGACCGGGTCGTCGCCCGCCATGCCACGGAGGTTGCCGATGTCGCCTGACCGCCTGATCTACATGGCCAACCAGATCGGCAAGTTCTTCCAGAGCCAGGGCCATGACAAGGCCGTGCCTGGCATTGCCGAACACATCAAGAAGTTCTGGGATCCCCGCATGAAGCGCGCGATCTTCGTCCATCTCGATGCGGGTGGAGTGGGGCTCGAGCCAAACGTGCGCGAGGCCCTCACCTCGCTGAAGCAAACTACAACCCTTCCAGCAGCGCCCTGAACACGCGCCGCACCTCGCTCTGCGTTTCCTTCACACGCGCCTCCAGCGACGAGAAGTCCGGCGCGTCGCCAGCGCGCGCCATCACGCGCAGGAGATCGGTGCCGGCGGTTTCCGGCTTGAAGCGCTCGCTGACGCAAAGCCGCAAGATCTGCGTCAGGTCGTGATAGAGCCGCGCCGCGGCACGCAATATCTCGGTCTCCGATTGCGCGAGCACGCCGAGCCTGCATGCATTTTCCAGTACCTGCAGGGTGCTGACGTCGAGGATCTCCGGCTTGTCGTGGGCATGCACGAGCTGGAGGTATTGTGCGATGAAATCGATGTCGACCATGCCGCCGGCGGCATGTTTGAGATCCCAGCAATCGGCCTCGCCCTTCTCCTGGGCAATCGCGCGCCGCATGTCGGCAACGTCGTGGGTGGTGATTGCGGGATCGCGGCGGCGGGTCAGAACATCGCGGATGACGCGCTCGATCCGTTCGCGGAATTCAGACGACGCCGACACCACGCGGGCGCGCGTCAGCGCCATATGCTCCCAGGTCCAGGCCTCGTTGGCCTGGTAGTCCGCGAACGAAGTGAGGCTCGAGGCCACGGGGCCGGCACGCCCCGACGGACGCAGCCGCATGTCGATCTCGTAGAGCACGCCGTAATTGGTGCGGGTCGTGAAGGCGCTGATCAGGCGCTGGGTGAATCGAGCGAAATAGTGGGCCCCCTGCAGCGATTTCGCCCCGTCGGAGTCCGGATTGTCGCTGTCGAAATCGTAGAGCAGGATCAGATCAAGATCGGACGAGGCGGTCATCTCGCGGCTGCCGAGCCGGCCCATCGCGATGATCGCGGTCTGCTGATCCCTGATGCGGCCATGCTGGGCGGCAAAGCGATCGGCGACAAGCCCATGCACGGTGTGGACGATGCCTTCGGCGACGTCGGCAAAAGCGGTGCTCGCTTGCTGCGCCGAGACCGTGCCTGACAGGATGCGCGTGCCGATCAGGAACAGGCTCTCCTGCCCGAACAGGCGCAGGCGATCGAGGAACTCCTCGTATGAGCTCGCGTCCTGCACGGTCGTCGCAAGCCGTCCCGACAATTCCAGCCTGTCGGGCATGGCGCCGAAGAAGCGCGGATCGATCAGACCGTCCATGAGCTGCGGCTGCCGCGCCAGCATCTCGCCGAGCCGGGGCGCCGCGCCCAGCACCAGCGCCACCAGCGCGACGAGCTCACGGTTCTGGCCGAGCAGCGTGATCAGCCGGCCACCTCGTTGGAGCGCCCCCAGGAACTGATCGAACGCCACCACCGCGCGATCCGATTCCTCGGCATGCGCGAGACCGTCGATTAGGGCCGGCACGAATTCGATGAAGGCGCTGCGCGTCGCCTCATTGCGAAACACGCGATAATCGCCGGTGATCCAGTCGCGCACCGTCAGCGCGACGGCGGCCGGCTTCTTGAAGCCGAGCGTCACCAGGTGCTGAAGCAGGCGCGGATCGTCGGGACCGGCACTGTAGTCGAGCATCGGCAGCAGTTTGTCTGTCCCAGTCGGATCGTCGCCCTCGAACAGTTTTTCGTAATGGCCCTGCACGATCTCGAGCTGGCGCAGCAGATCACGGGCAAACGCCTCCCGATCCGGATAGCCGAAGAACCAGGCGAAACGCTCGACGGCTTCCTTGTCCTCGGGCAGCGTATGGGTCTGCTCGTCGGCGATCATCTGGAGACGGTGCTCGACCCGGCGCAGGAATTCGTAAGCCGCGGTAAGCTCGTCGCGCGCCGCAAAGGTGATCCAGTTGCTGGAGGCGAGCACATCGAGCGCTTTGAGTGTCGGCCGCACCCGCAATTCCGGATGGCGGCCGCCGGCGATCAACTGCTGCGTCTGCGCGAAGAACTCGATCTCGCGGATGCCGCCGCGCCCGACCTTGACGTTGTGGCCTTCGACGGCGACCTCGCTCTGGCCGCGATAGGTCTGCATCTGCCGCTTCATGTCGTGCACGTCGGCGAGCGCGGCGAAGTCGAGATGCTTGCGCCAGACAAAGGGCGCGATCTCGGCCAGCAAAGCCTCGCCTGCCTTGGGATCGCCAGCGCAGGCGCGCGCTTTGATCATCGCGGCGCGTTCCCAGGTGCGCCCTTCCCGCTCGTAATAGTTCAGCGCAGCGTCGCGGGAGATCGCCACCTGCGTCGAGGACGGATCTGGCCGCAGGCGCAGATCGACGCGGAACACGTAACCGTCATAGGTGCGCTGCTGGAGGATACGCGCCATGCCTTGCGTCACGCGGACGAAGAACGGCTGCGGCTCGATATCGGGCGCAAGCGTCGTCGCATCGGGATCGAAGAACACGATGAGATCGATGTCGCTGGAATAGTTCAGCTCGCCCGCGCCCATCTTGCCCATCGCGAGTACGATCAGCCCGCAGCCTTGTTCGGGCGCCTCGGGATCGGCCGGTGAGAGCTTGCCGCGTGCGGCTTCCTGTCGCAGCAGGTACTGGAGCGCCGCCTGGACCGAGAACACCGCGACATCAGTCAGCGCCGCCGTCACCCGCATCACCGGCCAGACGCCGCCGATATCGCATAGCGCGGTCAGCAGCGCTGCCTCCGCCTTCATGCGGCGAAGGAGGCGCATCACCTTGGGCTCATCCGGCGCCGCGAGCACCGCGCCCCTTGCCTCCGCCATCAGCGCCGCCAGATGCACATCCGGATCGCATTCGAGCAACCGGATCAGGCGCAGGGGATCGGCGCGCACCAGATCGAACAGATAGGGCGAGAATTCCGCGATGCCGGTCAAAATATCCCGGGCGAAGGGATGAACCAGCAGGGATTCGAGACGGGCCGATTGCGCCGGCTCGAGCTCGGCCAGCCAATTCCCAAAACGTCTTTCGTCGGTTGTGGAAGCGGCAACATAGGGAGCCTCCACGAAGCGTGCCGCGAGGCTCTTACCATGCTTGTCCGCGTTTCCCGGCGCGGAGTGGTTCATGCCACCTTCTGTGGCACATCCTGTATTGGCGGAGCAACCCTGTCGCCGGCGCCCGCGCGCGCCGGCAGCACCAGCGTGGCGACGAGACCGGGATGGGCATCGCCCAAGCGCAATTCGCCGCCGTGCAATGTCGCAACCGCCGAGGCGAGGCTGAGGCCGAGGCCGGAGCCGGGCAGCGTGCGGCTGGCCTCCAGCCGCACGAATCGCTCGACGACGTGCTTGCGATCCGCTTCGGGTATCCCCGGACCACGATCGGTGACGCTGAGCAGCACCTGGTCGCCTTCGCGCCTCGCCTCGATCGTGATTTGCCTGGCGTCCATGCTGACCACGGTTCCCGCGGCCTGAGCCGCCGGCTTGCCGTATTTGATCGCGTTCTCGACGAGATTGGCGAGCGCCTGGCTGATCAGTTCGCGATTGGCGTGAACCGGCGTCGGCTCGGCCTTGACCTTCAGGGTCATGCCGTCATCTTCGGCAAGCGGCTCATAGAGCTCATGGATGCCACCCGCGACCTCGGCGGCGTCGAAATCGTCCATGTTGCCGCGCGCCTGCCCGGACTCGGCACGCGCGATCATCAAGAGCGCGTTGAAGGTGCGGATCAGCCCGTCGGACTCCTCGATGGTGCGCTCCAGCGCGGCGCGGTAATCGGCCTCGCAGCCCGATTTCGCCAGGGCTTCCTCAGCGCGGTTGCGCAAGCGCGTCAGCGGCGTCTTGAGGTCGTGTGCGATATTGTCGGAGACTTCCTTCAGCCCCGCCATCAGCGCCTCGATCCGCTCCAGCATGGCGTTGAGGTTTTCGGCGAGGCGGTCGAGCTCGTCGCCGCTGCGGCCTACCGGCAGGCGCTCACTGAGATCGCCGATCATGATGCGATGCGCCGTACCGCTCATCGCGTCGATGCGCGTCAAGACACGTCGCGCTACGAAGATGCCGCCGCCGAGGCCGAGCACCACGACGATCAGGATCGACCATTGCGCGGCCTTGGCGACGATGCCGAACAGCCGCCGCCGCTCGTCGAGGTCGCGGCCGATCAGGAGACGGAAGCCGTTCTCCAATTCGGTGACGCGAACGAGCGCGCGATGATCGCGCTCGTCGGCATCCTCGATCCGCCGATAGGCAGTCTCCGACCAGCCGCGCGTCGCCATCACGCCGGGCGCGAGCGAGCCGACATTGCCGGCGATCGCCTGCCCTGTCGGCGTCGTCACGAGATAGAGGTTGGCGCCCGGCCGCAGCGCCCGATACTCGATCGTGCGCACGAGGATGAACATACCGCGGCGCCCGTAGATCTCGTTGATCTCCGAGGTCTCGGAATTGACCGTCTCCGTGATCTCTTCGGTGATGAGCCGGCGCGTATTCCAGGCGAAATAGCCGAGCAGCGAAGCCGCGAACATCGCGAACAGCAGCAGATAGACCAGCGTCAGCCGGAACGCCGTGGTGCGGACGAGTTTACCGAATGCCGTCACGGATCATGTATCCGGCGCCGCGGATGGTGTGCAGCAGCGGGCGCTCGAAACCCTTGTCGATCTTGGAGCGGAGCCGCGAAATGTGCACGTCGATCACGTTGGTCTGCGGATCGAAATGATAGTCCCAGACGTTCTCGAGCAGCATGGTGCGCGTCACCACCTGGCCAGCGTGCTTCATGAGGTATTCGAGCAGGCGAAATTCGCGCGGTTGGAGCGTCAGCTCGTCCTTGCCGCGGGCAACGCGATGGGACAGCCTATCGAGCTCGAGATCGCCGACGCGGTAGAGCGTGTCCTCGGCCGGGCCGCCGCGGCGGCGCGACAGCACCTCGACGCGGGCCAGCAGTTCGGCGAAGGAATAGGGCTTTGGCAGATAATCGTCGCCGCCGGCGCGGAGGCCCTTGATGCGGTCGTCGACCTGCCCCAGCGCGGAGAGAATCAGCACCGGAGTGGTGGTGCCCTTCTCGCGCAGTCCGCCGATCAGCGACAGGCCGTCGCGCTTGGGCAGCATGCGGTCGACCACCAGCACATCGTAATCGCCGTTCTCGGCCATGGCGAGGCCTTCCTCGCCGTCGGCTGCGTGATCGGCAATGTGTCCGACTTCGCGAAACGCCTTCACGAGATAGTCGGCGGATTCGCGGTCGTCTTCGATGATGAGGAGGCGCATCGTGCGTTCGGCGGCGGTCAAGGGTGTGAACCTTCTCTAAACATGGCGCGAGCGGCAATCGCATGCAAGCCGAAGCGGAACGATCTCGGATCGGGAAAAGGCGGGCGGTGAAGCTGGGGGGACTTCACCGCCCTAGGCCTTCCGACGGAGGGGGGCGTAATTCCACCGGAAGGTAGATGAGGGAAGCAAACGTTGCGCTGCTCCCCCGAAGGGCGCCGGCGGCGGGGGCGACTGATGCCGGCGACACCCTTCATCTCGTAGACCTCCTGAGCCCTTGTTAGCCCTTGGCGATGGGCACGGCGACGAAGCGCGACTGGCCGCCGCTCTTGACGCGCATCAGGACGCTGTTCTTGTTGTCGGTCCGCGCCGTGTTGATGGCGTCGCGGACTTCGCCGGCGGTGCTCACGCTCTTGCCGCCGACTTCGAGAATCACGTCGCCTTCCTTGAAGCCGCGTTCAGCCGCGGCGCTCTTGGGATCGACTTCGGTGACCACGACGCCTTCCTTGCCGGCACCGGCCACGGAATTGGCGGGCGCAACCGTCATGCCGAGCTTGGGAACGTCGGTGCCGCGGCTCGCACCCTTGCCCTTGTCATTGTCGGTGTCGGCCTTGGCCTCGATCGTGTTCGGCAGCTGGCCGAGGGTGAGGTTTACGACCTTGTCCTGGCCCTTGTGCAGCACGTTGAGCTTCACGGTCGCGCCGGGTGCCATGCCGCCGATGGTGCGGGCGAGCTCGCGGGCGTCCTTGACGGATTCGCCGTTGACCGAGGTGATCACGTCGCCGGACTCGATGCCGGCCTTCGCCGCCGGACCGTTCGCCTGCGGCTCCGCCACCAGCGCGCCTTCGGCCTTCTTCATGCCGAGGCTGTCGGCGATGTCAGACGTCACCGGCTGGATCTGCACGCCGATCCAACCGCGGCTGACCGAGCCCTTGTCCTTGAGCTGGGCCACCACGCTCTTGACGGTGTTGGCGGGAATCGAGAACGCGATGCCGACGCTGCCGCCCGAGGGCGAGTAGATCGCGGTGTTGACGCCCATCACCTCACCGTTGGTGTCGAAAGCCGGACCGCCCGAATTGCCCTTGTTCACGGGCGCATCGATCTGGATGAAATCATCATAGGGACCGTTGCCGATGTCACGACCGCTGGCCGAGACGATGCCCGCGGTCACGGTGCCGCCGAGACCGAAGGGATTGCCGACTGCGAGCACCCAGTCGCCGATCCGCGGCTTGCTATCCGCAAGCTTGGCGAATGGGAAGTTCGAGCTGCCCTCGACCTTGATCAGGGCGAGGTCGGTGCGCTGGTCGGTGCCGATCACCTTGGCGGTATAAGTCTTGCCGTCGTCGGTGGTGACCTCGACCTTGTCGGCGCCGTCGACCACGTGGTTGTTGGTCACGGCATAGCCGTCGGGCGAGATGAAGAAGCCGGAGCCCTGGCCCTGCACGACGCGGCCACGGCCGCCCTTCAGGCCCGGGAAACCGTCCGGACCGCCGAAGCGGCGGAAGAAGCGCTCCATCGGCGAGCCCGGCTGGAACGGCGAGGAGGAATCATCGCCGTCATCGTTGCTCGCGGTCTTCTCCTTGATGTTGACCTTCACCGAGATCACCGACGGCTTCACGCGCTCGACGATGTCGGCGAAGCCGATCGGACGCTCGACCTTCCGAACCTCTTGGTTGACCTGCGCATGCGCCGGGCTGGAGAACAGGTCCGCCGGCGAGGTCGACGGGCTGAAGCCATAGACGGCCACGCCGAGACCGGCGACGACCGAGGCCATCAGCGCGATCTTGCGCGCGGAGAACACCGACCGGCGCGGCTGCCGGTAGGACGGAAGATTCGAGAGGTCGGGACGGTCGGTCATGCAGAGATCTCCAGGGCCTTGAAATTCATTTGGCGCCGGATAGCGGCACCTTACGGTCCTGAACATGGGGGCTCCCGCCTTACCGTGCGCTGGCGGCGGGGTTAAACTTTCGTAATGAAGCGGCGGCGTGGATGCGGCAGTTTAGCGCAGCCCGAAAATCGTGGTTCTACAGGAACTTAATCGAGTTCCCGCGATGAGCGTGGAACCCTGCTTGGACGATTTTAGCTTGCCCTGACACTGACGATGAACTCGTCGACCTCGCGTTTCAAGGTCTCGGCCTGCCGCGACAGATCGACCGCGGAATCGCGCGCCTCGGCGGCCATGCGCCCGGTCTCGGCCGAGGTCGAGGTGATCTGGACGATGTGATTGGAGACGTCGAGTGTGCCGTGCGCGGCATCCTGGGCGCTGCGCGTGATTTCCTGCGTGGCATTGCGCTGCTGGGCGGTGTCGACCTCGATACCGGACATGATCGACGAGATCTCCGACAGCGTCTGAGAAATGCCGTCGATCGCGCCGCGCGTCTGTGCGGTGATGCCCTGGATGCTGGCGACATGCGAGGTGATCTCCTCCGTCGCCTTGCTGGTCTGGTGCGCCAAACTCTTCACCTCGGACGCGACCACCGCAAATCCCTTGCCGGCCTCTCCCGCCCGCGCCGCCTCGATGGTGGCATTGAGCGCCAGCAGATTGGTCTGCGAGGCGATCGCCTGCACGAGCTGCACGACCTCGCCGATCTTGTCGGCCGCATCGGACAGGGTGTGGATGGTGTCGCGGCTCTTCTCGGCCTGGGACGCTGCGCCCTCGGCACGCTGGGTCGCGTCGGTGACGCGGCGACTGATCGTGCCGATCGAATTGGTCATCTCCTCGGCCGAGCCCGCAACGGTCTGGACGCTGGCGCTGGCCTGGCTCGCGGCGCTTGCCACCGCATTGGCCTTGGTGCTGGTGTCGTTGGCGGTCCGCGACAATGTCTCGGCGTTGCTCTTCAGGTGCACAGCCGAGGACGCCACGCTGTCGACGACGCTGGCGACGAGATCGTTGAAGCGCTTGATCCGTGCGTCCAAAAATGTCGACCGCTCGGCCTGGTGCTGCGCCTCATGCAACTGCCGCTCGGTGAGGCGGCGCCGCTCGAGGCCATTGGTCTTGAAAACCTCCAGCGCACCGGCGAGCAGGCCGATCTCGTTGGTGCCGCCGAGCCCCGGAACCGGCGTCTCGAATTTCTGATCGGCGACCTCGCGCATGGCATGCACGATCGCTGCCAAGGGATTGAGGATGCCGTTGCGCACGGCAAACCAGGTGGTGAGGCAGATCGCGACGGCGACGATCGCGATCACGCCGCAGGCGATCAGGAAATAGGAGAAGGCGGTCTGCGCCTGCTGGTAGATCTGCATCGCATGATCGCGCGCCGGACCGCTCAGCGCGGCGAAGTCCGACGACAGGCTGGTGATCTCGTTGTCGAGATAGAGCACCGCGACGAATCAGGTGCCGCCGCCGATGCCCAGCAGGAACAATAATGCAGCGACGACAGCGCCGACCAGGAAGCGGATCGTCAGATTGCTATTCGCGAACATCGGGGACTCAGAATCTGGAATCAAATCTCGCGACAAGTTTCCAGACAAAGGTCAACATAGCATGAAACACGAGGGCCGGCACCGGCGGCCTCCGCATCATGACGCAGCCAGGACGCTAGGACGATTTGGCATCATCCGACATCAACGCGGCGAGCCGCGCCTTCTCGTCGGGCGAAAGCGGCGGCGCCGGTAGGTCTGCACCGCTTCGCGCGCGGCGCCGGATTTGCAGCCATAGCGCCAGGCCGCCGCCAACCAGCAGAAGCGGCGCGAGCAGCCATAGCAGCATGGTTTGGCGCTCGAAGCGCGGCTTCAGCAGCACGAACTCGCCATAGCGCGCGACCAGGAAGTCGAGCACCTGCGAATTGCTGTCACCGGCGGCGATGCGCTCGCGCACCAGCAGGCGCAAATCGCGCGCGAGCGGCGCGTCGGAATCATCGATCGACTGGTTCTGGCAGACCATGCAACGCAGCTCGCGCGACAAGTCGCGCGCGCGCGCCTCCTTGGCGGGATCCGACATGATCTCGTCAGGCTGCACCGCGTGCGCCGCAGGCCAGGCCAGCAGCATCAGCGCGACGATCACGAACCACATCCGGCGCATCGGATCACTCCGCCGGCTGGAGGCGCTGCTTGGCCCGCGCCGGCTTCGGCGCACCGACCCGCAAACGGCGGTCGGACAGCGACAGCACGCCGCCGAATGCCATCAGCACCGGCCCCCACCAGATCAGCAGCACCAGCGGCTTGTGATAGATGCGCACCGCGATGGCGCCCTCGGCGGTGGCGTCACCGAGCGAGATGTAGAGCTGGCTCGCGCCGCGCGTCAGCAGCGCCGCCTCGGTGGTCGAGGAGCCGCGGGTGGTGAAGCTGCGCTTGGACGGCGTCATGACGCTGAGTGTCTCGCCGTCGCGGCTGACGTTGAACTCGGCGATCATCTCGCGGTAGTTCGGGCCCTGGCGCTGAAACAGCCCGTCGAGCTTCACGTCGTAGCCGGCGACGTGGGCGACGTCGCTTTGCTTCATCGTCGCGATATATTCGCTGTTCCAGGTGGTCTCGCAGACGATTCCGATCAGCGCGACGCCGAGGCCGGCATGCGCAAGCGCGGTGCCCCAGGCCGAGCGCGGCAGGCCGCGCGCCCGGTGCAGCACTGTTGCGAACGGCAGGCGAACCAGGCCCGTCCGCTCGACGATGTCGGTGACCGCGCCGGCGACGACGAAGACACCGAGCCCGATCGCGAGCGGCGCCAGCGCGCTGCCGCCCCGCGCCCAGGCCCAGGTGATGGCGACGACGACAAGGCTGGCAACGCCCGCCGCGAGCAGGCGCTGTGTCACGCCGAGCAGATCGCCGCGCTTCCACGCCAGCATCGGGCCGAACGGCACGGCGAGCAGCAACAGGGCAAACAGCGGAGCGAAGGTGAGATTGTAGAAGGGCGCGCCGACCGACATCTTGAAGTCGGCCAGCATCTCCATCGCCAGCGGATAGAGCGTGCCGAACAGCACGACTGCGCAGGCGACCGTGAGCAGCAGGTTGTTCAGCACCAAGGCGCCCTCGCGCGAGATCGGCGCGAACAGACCGCCCTGCTTCAACGAAGTGGCGCGGCCCGCGAACAACGACAGGCTGCCGCCGATGAACAGGCAGAGGATCAGCAGGATGAATACGCCGCGGGTCGGATCGGTGGCGAAGGCGTGCACCGAGGTGATGACGCCCGAGCGGACCAGGAAGGTGCCGAGCAGCGACAGCGAGAAGGTCAGGATCGACAGCAGGATGGTCCAGACCTTCAGCGCGTTGCGCTTCTCCATCACCAGCGCCGAATGCAGCAGCGCGGTGCCGGCAAGCCACGGCATCAGCGAGGCGTTCTCGACGGGATCCCAGAACCACCAGCCGCCCCAGCCGAGCTCGTAATAGGCCCAGTACGAGCCCATGGCGATGCCGAGCGTCAGGAAGATCCAGGCGACCAACGTCCACGGCCGCACCCAACGCGCCCAGGCCGCGTCGATCCGCCCCTCCATCAGCGCCGCGACGGCGAAGGAGAACGAGATCGAGAAGCCGACATAGCCGAGATAGAGCATCGGCGGATGCACGGCGAGACCGATGTCCTGGAGCACCGGATTGAGATCGCGTCCCTCGATCGGCGGATTGGCGATGCGCAGGAACGGGTTCGAAGTCACCAGGATGAAGAGATAGAAGGCGCTGGCGATCCAGGCCTGCACGGCCAGCACGTGCGCGCGCAGCGACAGCGGCAGATTGTTGCCGAAAGCCGCGACCAGCCCACCGAACAGCGCGAGAATCGACACCCACAGCAGCATCGAGCCTTCATGGTTTCCCCACACGCCGGTGATCTTGTAGAGCAGCGGCTTCATCGAGTGGGAATTCTCGTAGACGTTGGCGACAGAGAAATCCGAGTTCACGTGCAGCATCACCAGCGCCGTGAACGAGGCGCCGACGAACAGCAGCTGCGCCAGCGCGGTGGAGCGCGCCACGTTCATCAATGCAACGTCGCGCAGGCGCGCGCCGATCAACGGCACGATGGACTGGATCAGTGCGAGCCCGAGCGCCAGCACCAGCGCGTAGTGTCCGGATTCTGCGATCACCGCACCGCTCCCTGCGGATTACCCTGCGCGGTCGTGGCCGCAGGTTTGCTGCCGCCCGAAGCTGTGCCGCCGTAATCGTCCTTCCAGTGCCCCTGCTTCTTCAGGGCATCGGCGACGTCCTTGGGCATGTAGGTTTCGTCGTGCTTGGCAAGCACGGTGTCGGCCTTGAACACGCCGTTTGCGTCGAGCGCGCCTTCGGCGACGACGCCCTGCCCTTCACGGAACAGGTCGGGCAGGATGCCCTTATAGGCGACCGGCAGCTTGGCGTTGCCGTCGGCGACCTCGAAGGTCACCGCGAGATTGTCGCCGCGCTGGAGCGAGCCGGGCTGCACCAGCCCGCCGAGGCGAAACCGCTTGCCGGGTTCGACGTGCTTCTCGGCAACCATGGTCGGGGTCGAGAAGAACACGATGGAATCGCGCAACGCGTTGAGCACCAGCGCGGCCGCGAGCGCGAGCACGGCGAGCGAGCCGCCGATGATGGTCATACGTCGCTGCTTGCGCGTCATGGCGTATCCGTCCTCCGCTCGTCTCGTCCCGACATCGTCATCCGCCGAGCCCGAGGGTCCTGAGCCCTTCGTTGAGCTGGCGCAGCCGCTCGGCGTCGCCGGCGACGGCCTGCCGGGCATCGGCGGATGCCCCCACCGCCTTGCCACGGTCGCCCATCACGAGATAGGCGCGCACCAGACGCAGCCACCCCTCGACGTCATCGCCGTTCTGCTTGAGGCGCGTGGCGAGGCGTTCGACCATGCCGCGCACCATCGCATTGCGATCGCCCTCGGCCATGTCCTTGGAAGCTGCGATCGTCTCATCCGACAGCGCCGGCATCGTGCCGCCGCCGACCCGCGCCAGCGAAGATTGCACCAAAGGACGCCACGGCGCATCCGCCGGCGCCTTCGCCAGCAGCGTGCGCCAGATATTGGCGGCATCGTCCTTGCGGCCGTCCTGCTCGGCGGCGAGCCCCAGGAAGTAGTTCGCCTTGGGATCGTCGGCATTGAGCGCGTGCGCACGCTCGAATTCCACCTTGGCCTCGGCGGTCACGACGCCGCCGGCAGCGGCCGAGAGCGCCTCGCCGAGATCGGAGCGGCGCTCGGGGCTCTCGCCATTGTAGGTGAGCGAGTTGCGATAGGCGCGCACCGCATCGTCGAAGCGGCCGAGCCGCTCCAGCACCGGCGCGAGCACGTTCCAGCCGCGACCGTCGGTCGGATTCTTTTCCAGATGTTGCTCGACCTGCACGACAAGGTTCTCGAGCGATTGCGCCATGCCGGACCCGGATCCGCGCTCGCGCTGCGCCAAGGGAAAGTCGTGAAGCTTGGGCGAACCGAGCGGCATGTAGACGCCGATCGCAACCAGCGGCAGACCGGCGAGCGCCAGCACGGCCGCGGCGCGGCGCCATTTCAGGCTCGATTTCGGCGCAGTTGCGGGGTCGCTGGCAGCGGCGGCGAGCAGCCGGCGGCTGATCTCGACGCGCGCAGCCTCGGCTTCAGGAGCTGCGATCAGTCCCGTGCCGAGATCACGCTCGATCTCGGCCAGTTGGTCCTTGTAGACCGCGACCTCGCTGCCTTGATTTTGCGCGCGTCCGCTGCGGCCGAGCGGCAGAAGCACGGCGAAAATCGCCGCGACCGTCATCAGCGCGAACACGAACCATAGCGTCATCTGGCAAACTTCCGGCGGCGCACGATCCGCGCCCACAGGTGGCTTTACACCACGGCCGGACGAGGCGGCAATTGACAATTGTCAATTCGGCGCGACCGCGCGCGGTCCCGAAACGGTGAAACTCCAACGGCTTAGCCGATCTCGAAGTCCGCACTTTGTGCGGCATCCTCGCCGTGCCCGTTGAAGGCCTTCAGGAAGTATGTTCCGGGCCGGATTGCAGCGGGCATTCTGATGCGCAACGCCCCCACCGGAACCGGCGAGGCGACCCTGGTGACTGTCTCCGGCACTTGCCGACCGCTTGCCTTCTCGACCAGCACCACCTTCGCGCCGACCATCAGTCGTTGATATTTGGCAGTGATGACGCGGTTCTCGATTTCGATGGAGCTGATAATGGGTTTCATGCGCCCACAAATAGAAATTCCCCGGACTTGCACGGGACCGTAGGGCTCGCTACCGGCAGCGTCAACCTCAAATTGTGATCACGAAAATATGCGCTTATATCAGCTTGCGCGCGACGATTTGCGCTCGCCCGTGAGCGCGTTTTCTGCCGCACGACTCATCAGCGAGGCGTAATCGTCGCCGAACAGCATCTGGCAGAAGCGGATCGCGGCCTGCACCTGCTGCTGTCGATAGGTGCGGACCTTGTGATCGGCGGCGCGCAGCGACTGCACCAGCTGTTCGGTCGAGCGTTCGACATATTGCTGGAGGTCGGAATAGGTGCGCAGCGTCACCTCGTTGATCGCAAGCTCGCTCGCATAGTTGCGGCAGGTCGCGACGAAATCGATCAGCGCCACGGTTTCCTCGACCTCGGTGCTGTCGATTCGCGCCCCCGGCGGAATGTCCTTCTCGGCGCGCTGCCGCAGGATGCGGCGAACGCGGCCGGGAACGCTGTCGATCTCGGATTGCAGCGCATTGGAGATGTCGGCCCGGATCGAGACCAACTGCTTGCCCCAGGCGGAATCGTTGCGCAGGTCCAGCTCGGTGCGCAGGCCGCGCACGCCGTCATGCAGCGCCTTGAGGTTGCCGGCGACATTGTCGAAATGGCCGCGCTTGATGTCCATGCGCAGGATCGCGGCAACGCAGGACAAATCGTGCAGGGCGATCGTGACGGCGACACCGTAGGGCGTTGCCGCGACGCGGATCTCGTCGTCCGATGCGGCAATCTTGATGGCAAGGCGGATGATCTGCCACGGCGCGGTCATCCGCTGCACCACCATCGACAGCGCGAAGGGCAGGATCTGCGGGGTCTGGAGGACCGGAATATTCAGCGCTGACGTCACCGAGGCGATCTGCGAATCGCCGAAGGCGCGCAGGAAGCGCGGCAGCTTCTCGTTCAGGGCGGCGATGGCTTCCCGGACCTGGAGCACCACACCGATCGAATAGAGATCATCGATCACGTTGGGCGGGCCGACACGGGCCAGCGCGCGCGACTTGTCGCCGCCGCCGGGCCCCGTCAGCGCGAAGATCGCGTCCGCAGCCACCGCCTGGAGCTTTGAGGCCAGCGCCTCGACCTGGCCGGCACTGTCTGCCGGCATGCGGGCCAGCGCCGCCTCGAATTCATTCACCTTGTCCGGGGCGCCGTCACGACCGAGCCATTGCCAGATCGGGTGCAGCGAGGAGCGGCGAATTTGTCCGACCCGGATCGGAGCGCCCGCTTCGACCAGGAACGGTTCCAACACTTGGAACAGCAGGCGCGACAGGTCGTCCGTACGCGGCGGCGGGGCCTCGTCGGCTTCGCTCTTGCGGACGATCTTGCGCAACTGCTCGAGCACGAGGGTCGCGACAGCCGTGTCCTGGCCACGCTCCAGCGCGCGCTCGAACTCCCGCATCAGCAGCGCCTGCGACTGCGGCGGGAGCTGCGCGAGATATTCCCTCAGCCGCTCGATCGATGTCTGGCTCATGCGCCCGGGTCATGCACGGTAAAATGGCGGACATGGGATGCGTCCGGGCGCGATCTTAAGAGGTCCCCACTTAAGAAGCCGTTTAGGAAGTCGCCTCGAATGCCTCCGGTTTTCTCCTGCAGGGGCATCGGCCGAAACGAAAAATCCAGTAAGAACAATGGACTATAGCCCGGGAAGGACCAGTTCGGCCCGCAGGCCCCCGATCGGCGCGCCGCCGAGCGAGAGGCTGCCGCCATAAAGCGCGGCGAGATCGGTCACGATCGACAGCCCCAGCCCCGAGCCGGGCTTGGATTCGTCGAGCCGCTGGCCGCGCCGGGAGACCTTGGCGCGCTCGGTCTCCGACAGGCCGCGGCCGTCGTCATCGACGATGATCCGCAGACGCGGGCCGGCGCCGGTCTGGTGCGGCGTCTCGACCAGAACCTCGATGAAGACGCGCGAGGCCGCCCATTTGCAGGCATTGTCGACGAGATTGCCGACCATCTCCTCCAGATCCTGCCGCTCGCCCCGGAACTTCACAGACGGATCGGCCTTGGCCTCGACCACGATGCCACGGTCGCGATGGATCTTCTCCATGGTCCGCCGCAGCGCCTCGATGGCGGGCGCCACCTCCGTCACGGTCGCGACCACCGAGACCCGCGCCGCAATGCGGGCGCGCTCCAGATGATGGGCGACCTGGTCGCGCATCACGTCCGCCTGCTCCATCACCTTGGACGCGAACGGATCGGCCGCGTGGGCGCCGGCCTCGTTGACGATGACCGACAGCGGCGTCTTGATCGCATGGGCGAGATTGCCGACATGGGTGCGCGCCCGCTCGACGATCTCGCGATTGGCGTCAATCAGCGCATTGGTCTCGCGCGCCAAAGGCGCGATCTCGACGGGAAATTCGCCCTCGAGCCGCTCCGCCCGCCCGGAGCGGATGTCGGCGATGGATTCCGAGATGCGCTTGAGCGGCGCCAGGCCAAAGCGGACCTGGAACACGGTGGTCAGCAGCAGCACGATGCCGAGCGCCGTAAACGTGCCGCCGAGATAGTAGTCGAAGCTCCGCGTCTCGTCGAAAATCTCGGTGTCGTCGCCGGCGACGCTGACGAGAAACTTGCCGTCGGCACCGAGATCGACCGGCCGCTCCACCATGCGCAGGTTCTGCCCTTCCGGACCATCGACATAAGCGAGCCGGATGCCGGCGGCGGTGAGCTCGGCCCCCTGCTCTTCCAGCTTCGGCAGTTTCTTGTCCCAGAGCGAGCGCGACGAGCGCACCTCCGGCTTCTCGGTGTCGGTCCGCGTGATCTGCCAGTACCAGCCCGACAGCGGCAGCTCGAACAAGGGCTCGCCGAGCGACTGGAACTGGCGGTCGGGCGGCTCGTCGGGGGTCGCGACCTCGGCGATCAACGTGCGGAGATAGAGATTGAGACGACGGTCGAAGGCGCGCTCGGTGGCGTTCTTGTAGACCGACGACAACACCACGCCGGTGATGGCCAGGATCACCACGAGCCAGGCGGTCGCCGACAGGAACAGGCGGTTCGCAAGCGAGCTAGCGGGCATCGGGACGATCCCGGGAGGCGCAGGATGGCAGGGCGTCGGTCATGACCGGACCAAGGCCCCTGTCGAGCCGCCCGTCAAGACGCTTCAAGCGCCGGGAGCCGGCGGGGTCAGGAGATAGCCGAGGCCACGGACGGTCTGGATGATGTCGACGTCGAGCTTCTTGCGGATGCGGCCGACGAAGACCTCGATGGTGTTGGAGTCGCGGTCAAAATCCTGGTCGTAGAGATGCTCGACCAGCTCGGTGCGGGAGACCACGCGCCCGGAATGGTGCATCAGATAGGCCAGAAGCCGATATTCGTGCGAGGTCATCTTCACGGGATTGCCTGACACGCTGACCCGGCCCGTCCGGGTGTCGAGCGTGACCGGGCCGCAGCTGAGTTCGCTCTGGGCATGACCGGTCGAGCGGCGCAGCAGCGCGCGGATGCGCGCCAGCACCTCCTCCAAGTGGAACGGCTTTGCGACATAGTCGTCGGCGCCGGCGTCGAACCCCTGCACCTTGTCGCTCCAGCGGTCGCGCGCGGTGAGGATCAGGACCGGCATGGTGCGGCCGTTGCGGCGCCAGGCCTCCAGCACCGAGATGCCGTCCTTCTTCGGCAGGCCGATGTCGAGCACCACGGCGTCATACGGCTCGTTGTCGCCGAGATAGTGCCCCTCCTCCCCGTCGAAAGCGCGGTCGACGACATAACCAGCGTCGGTCAGCGCCTTGGTGAGCTGGCGATTGAGATCGGGGTCGTCCTCAACAACGAGCAGGCGCACGCTTCTCTCCAAAGATTGGCTGCAAGAACAGGCTGCATGACCACGGCCAGAGATGAGCAATTCCGGCGTGAACTGAATATGAACGCGGGGAACCGGCACGTTACTTTTTGGTCATATACGACCTCCCACGCGCCGACGCGACTGCGCCCGCCAGGCAACCGGACGAGCCGACGGCATGGCGGGCGCAATGTGCCGCGTCACGCGGCGAATAGGAAGGGTCCGAGGCGTTCGGACCCGGCCGATCAGGTCCGGAAGAACACGAACCAGATGACGGCGAGGATCAGGATCGCAAGGCCGGTCGAGATGGCAAGCAGCGCCGCCACCGACGGCCCGGGCTCGCCCTGACGGGCCTCGGTCGGAGTTTCCACGATCTGATGCCGCTCTCGCGTGGTTGCCATGATGCCCTCAATCTTTGGATGTCGCTTCAGATAGCCACGACCTCCTCGCAGCCGATATCCGGAGCCAACGCGTGATTGGATATGATGTTCCGGCCTTTGCCCGCGGATCGGCAGCAACCTCAGGCCCAGCGGCCGGTTAACGCAGTTGCAAGATTGAGCAACCCGTCTTGCTATGATTCGTTGTTCCCCGATGGTATCCTTGTCATCTGTCCCCGTTGCGTTTGGAGTAGCCCATGGCCCCCCGCGCCAATTGGAAGGGTTTTCTGCGTCTGTCGCTCGTGACCTGTCCGGTCGCGCTCTATCCGGCCACTTCGGATACCGAGAAGGTCTCCTTCAACCAGATCAACCGCAAGACCGGCCACAGGATCAAGTACCTCAAGGTCGACGCCGAGACCGGTGACGAGGTCACGTCCGAGGACATCGTCAAGGGCTACAAGGTCGACACCGACACCTATATCGAGGTCACCAAGGACGAGCTCGACGACATCGCGCTGGACTCCACGCACACGATCGAGATCGACGAGTTCGTGCCGAAGGCCGATATCGACAACCGCTATCTGATCCGTCCCTATTACCTCGTGCCCGACGGCAAGGTCGGCCACGACGCCTATGCGGTGATCCGCGAAACCATCCGCAGCATGGACAAGGTCGCAATCGGCCGCGTGGTGCTGACCAATCGCGAGCACATCATCGCGCTGGAGCCGCTCGAGAGCGGGTTGATGGGCACACTGCTGCGCTATCCCTACGAAGTGCGGAGCGAAACCGAGTATTTCGACGACATCCAGGACGTGAAGCTGACCAAGGACATGCTCGACCTCGCAAAGCACATCGTCGAGAAGAAGTCCGGCGCGTTCGAGCCCGGGCTGTTCGAGGATCATTACGAGACCGCGCTGATCGATCTCATCAACAAGAAGCGCAGCGGCATGCCGATCACCGCCAAGGCGGCGCCGAAGACCGGCGGCAATGTCATCAACCTGATGGACGCGCTGAAGAAGAGTCTCGCGAGCGAGAAGGAGGCGGCGCCCGCGGCAAAGGTCGTCAAGGAGCCCGTCAAGGGCAAGAAGCCGAAGAAGCGTGTCGAGGGCCAGCGCGAAATGCTGCTGCCGATCGCCGGCAAGGGCGGCAAGGACGCCGCGGCGAAGACTGCGCCCAAGGAGGCTTCGAAGAAGGCCGACAAGCCGGTGCGCGCGCCGGCGCGGGCGAAGAAGGCCAGCTAGACGCATCGCACCTCACAATCGCACCGTGATGTCCCCCCTCGCCGGTCGGCCGGACTGACATGCCCTGGTCGGCTGAGTTCGACGATCCGGTTCGCGTGAGCAACAAACGCAAGCTGCTCACGCTTCAAGAGGCGGCGGACTACGTCATGCAGCTGCCTGAGGACGCCCAGCACGAGGCGCACTGGCAGACCGCGATCGAGACCTTGATCAATGCAGCCGAGACCGGCGGGGGCTGGATGATGTTCGCCCGCATCGCCATGTTGCGAGCGCTCAATGCCGACGGACGGCGCGAATGAGGGCGATAGTCGGCCCCTTCGAGCAGCATGCTTGCCGGGCCGTTGACGAATAGGCTCAATAATCCGTTAAGCGCGACCGTCGTTTACCGATACGGCGGAGCTCTGCGCATGAACCAGGGTATTCCTATGGGAGACAAAATTAAGCACCGGTTGTCCTTGCGCACAGCATGGTGCCAGCCCCGATCGAGCCAAGGTACGCGTGCCGTGCAGCAGCAGGACGTTAGAAAGAGCTACATCAGCATCGTGAACGACGCACGCGAGAGCGAGCGGACCGCGGGGACGGGGGCGCGCTCGCAGCGGGGCGCGGTAAAGGACTTCGTTGGCCGCCTCACCGCCATGTTGAAACGCCGCCTCCCCGGCGCCGCGATCACGTCCTAGCGGACGCTGCGGCTGTCGCAGAGAGCGCGCCGATTTGCATCCATTTGGATGGGATGAGGGAACCTTAATTTAATGAATGTCACCGTATGAAACAGAGGCGCGCTCGCCCGGATTTAATTCTTTTGGTGCGCAGAAAATCTATTCGATCGATTGACGAGTTCGAAAACGACGCGGCCATACATTGGTTCGGATGAAGAGGAGTTGGCAATGAGTTTGCTTAGGTCTTTCCTTGCCGATGAGACTGGCGCCACCGCCATCGAATACGGCCTGATCGCCGCCGGCATTGCACTGGCCATCGTAACCGTCGTGAACAACACGGGCAGCCAGCTCCTCAACAACAAGTTCAACTCGATCAGTTCGTCGCTGAAGTAACGGCCGCCCTGGCCTGAGGCGACGTCCCTATGCGTTGACTTCAGCATGGCTCGCGGCGGCCTTGCCGGAGCATGCCACCTCCCCAATTCCGTCATTGTGGGCCACCGGGTCCGCGCAAAGCGCGGTCCGATGACAGGCTCCGCGAAGCAATCCAGAATCCCTCGGCGGGAAAGACTCTGGATTGCTTCGCTGCGCTCGCAATGACAGAGTGTGGAGCGACGCCGCGGTTCCATTGACTCGAATGTCTGCTTACGGGATTCTCGCTCTGCAACCGCGGCGTGGCTCGACGAGCCGTGCTGTCTATCGATGAACCAGAGCTGCTTGAAGGATGCGGATGAGAAGCGTGACGCTGTTGACGCTCAGCCTCATGTTTGTCGGCGTCTGGTCGGGCGACGGCGCGAGAGGACAGACCTCGGCCGCGCCGCCGGTTTCGCTTGCCCCGCCCAATGCATCGCCGCCACGCGGGAGCGCCACAAATTCAAGAATTCCGCCGGCGACATCCGGCAGAGAGGCTTCGCCACCTGTATCCGGCGGGCTTCCGCAGGGGCCGAATCCGGCCGCCGACTACGATGGCTTCAGCGTCGGCACTGACGACAATGACACCCCAAGTCAGGTGACGCCGCCCGTGAGGTCACGCGCAGCAAAGGGCTCCAGGTCCAATCCGGATACGAACGGCCTCGCCGGACAATCGTCGATCGATCAGGAAGACGAGGCGTTGCAACGAAAGCTGACGATTTGCAAGAACTGCAAATAGCAGGTTTGTCAGCCGCTGGTGAAACCGACCAGCGGCATGCGGCTGGCAAGCTCATGGCCCGAATGGAGCGCAGCGAAATCCGGGCTACGGGACTGAGACAGGCCAGCGATGACGCAACGGGTATTTCGATAGCTCCAGCAACACCAGGGACACAAGCGCTGCCACCACCGTAACGGCGAGATCGTCGGAATGCAGCGGGCCAAAGCGGAATAGGTCGGCGGCGGCCGGCCACGCAAGGCTTAGGGAGAGCACGGTGGTCACGAACACGACAATGATGACCAGTGTCCGGTTCGGCCGGGTAAAGGCTTCGATAAGCGACGTCGAGAACGAGCGGTTGACGAAGATCAGGCTCACGATCACCAACACCAGCGAGAAGAACGTCAGGGCACGCACCTCGTTCGCCGGCATGCCGTAGGCATTCGCCGTCACCATCACGCCCCCGGTCAGGGCCAGCGCGAGCGCACCCTGCAGCGCCGACCAGACCAGCAAGGACCTTGGCAGCAGCGGCTCGTCCGGCGAGCGCGGCGGCCTCCGCATCACGTCGCGCTCTTCGGTCTCTGCCTCGAACACCAGGGAGCAGACGGGATCGATGATCATTTCGAGGAATGCGATGTGGACTGGCCCGAATAGGAGCGGCAGCCCGGTCACCAACGGCAGCAGCGCAAGCCCGGCAATCGGAACGTGGACCGCAAGGATGAAGCTCATCGCCTTGCGAAGATTGTCATAGATCCGGCGGCCGAGGCGGATCGCCTTCACGATGGAGCCGAAATCGTCGTCAAGCAGAACGATCGAGGACGCCTCGCGCGCCACGTCGGTGCCGCGCCCTCCCATGGCGACGCCAATATGGGCAGCCTTCAGCGAGGGCGCGTCGTTGACGCCGTCGCCCGTCATGGCAACGATTTCGCCGGCGCCCTTGAGCGCATTGACGATGCGCAGTTTCTGGGCCGGCGCAATTCGCGCGAAGACGGCTTGTTCCCGCACCGCCTGGGCAAGTTCGGCATCGGCCATGCCTTCGGCGTCCGCCCCCGTCAGGATGCGTTCGGGATCGAGGCCCGCTCGCGTCGCGATCGCAGATGCGGTCGCGGGATAATCGCCAGTGATCATGACCACACGGATGCCAGCGGACCGGCATTCGGCGACGGCGCCCTTCACTTCAGGCCGCAGCGGATCGGCAAAGCCGGTCAGGCCGCAGAAGCCAAAGGAAAAGCCGCGTTGCGTCTCGGGAAGATCGGTCTCCGCGCAAGTCGCCCGCGCCACGCCGAGCACGCGAAGCCCTTCCCGCGCGAGGGCGTCCACACGTGCCCGCAATTCAGCCAGCTCTTCCGCGCTCATACCGCAAAGCATGCCGATCGTCTCGGGCGCGCCCTTTGCCGCGACGACGCATTCACCGTCGCCTCCGCGCCACACGTTCGACATAGCGAGCAGGTCGGGACGCAAGCCGTAGCTTTGCACAAGTCGTCGGCCGGTGCCGGTCCCCGGCCCGAGCGAATGCAGCGCCTTCTCCATGGGATCGAACGGCTGCGGGACGCAGGCCAGGACGCCAGTCTCAATCAATGAATCGAACGTATGCTCCGCGCGCGCCGCGATGTCAGGCGTGTATTGTGAACCATCGGGCAGCACCAGACGCGCAACAGTCATGCGGTTTTCGGTCAGCGTGCCCGTCTTGTCCGTGCAGAGCACGGTTGCCGCTCCGAGCGATTCGATGGCCGAGGCCCGCCGCGTCAGCACGCGAGCCTGCGAGATGCGCCAAGCGCCCATGGCAAGAAACACCGTCAGAACGACCGGAAACTCCTCGGGAAGCATCGACATGCCGAGCGCAATGCCGGCAAGCACGCCCTCGAGCCAGCCGCCGCGATAGAGTCCATACAGGAGCACGGTCAACGCGATCACGAAGGCGCTGGCGATCGCAAACATTGCCACCAGGCGCGTCGTTTGCTGTTTCAGGCGGGGCGCCTCCGTCGACAGTGAATGCAGCGATTGTCCGATTTTGCCGATCTCGCTTCGGACTCCGGTCGACGTGACTTCAGCCACGCCGCTTCCGCGCACCACCAGCGTCCCGGAGAACACGAATGGATGGTCATCGCCACCAGCATGCGGCGCCACCGGCTGATCGAGCGCGCAATGCGCCAGCTTGCGGACCGGGACGGATTCCCCCGTCAGCAGCGATTCATCCAGCAGGAGATCGTCGCATCGAACGATCGTAGCATCCGCCGCCACGCGGTCTCCCTCGGAGAGCATGATCAGGTCACCGCGAACGACCTCGCGGCCTGGAATGCGGATGTGTTCGCCGCCGCGGATCACGAGTGCGCGGGGGCTGGTCAGATCGCGCAACGACTCGAGCACGCGCTCGGTGCGTGCCTCCTGCACGATGGTGATGACAATCGAGATCGATGCAAACACGAGGAGCAACAGCGCTTCGCCGAGATCGCCCAGGACGAAGTAGATCAGCCCGCCCGCCAGCAGCAACAGCAGCATGGGCTCGCGCAGCACCTCAAGGATGAGTTGCACGATCGTTCGCCGCTCCGTGCGAGGCAGCTCATTGAAGCCTTCGGCCTTCAGCCGTGCCTGCGCTTCGGGCGCGGTCAGCCCCTGCATCGCCGGCCATCGGTGTGAGAAGGGCACGGCGGCTTATCATTGTGTTTCCCGTTGGCAACGGGGCTGTCAGGATAGCTCGCGAGGCTCAAGTCCATGGGTCCCTAGGAGCAATTGAACGATGAGGGCCGTCATCTCGCCCCTCAACGCCATCATGGCATGCCGCAACCGGCTGCCGGCTTGACCTGGGTCAAGCGTCTGCGCTCACACGGGGCCTTGCTGGGGCTGGCGAACGCGTCAGTTCGGACAGGGTTGTCCGGCGGCGCCCCACACGGCCATGTCCTTGACGTGATCTTCGAAAGTGCCCGGCGGCGTCGCGCGGCCGGCTCCGGGGGCCCAGCCCCGCGGAATGAAGCCGCTCAGCGACGCATCGTGCCGCAAGTGCTCGACGAGACCGGCAGCGTCACGACCGCCATTGCGCTTGGGATCCTTCATCTGCGCGCAAATCTCGGCGCCGCTCTTGCCGCACCAGATGAAATCGACCGGAGCGAGCTGCCAGTCGATGCCGGCGCGCGGCGGCGATGGTGCCGGCTCGTTCGCCTGGGTGGAGGTCATGTGACAGGTCGAGCACGGGATCGCTTCCGCGCCGACAGGATCGGACCGCCATTCCGTCGATCTGGACGGTGCAGGCGCCACATTGCGCGACCCCGCAGCCGTATTTGGGACTGGTGATGCCGAGCTCGTCGCGCAGCACCCAGAGCAGAGGCATCTCGGGAACGACGTCGACCCTGTGCTTGATCCCATTGACGGTGAGCTCGATCATGTCGACGTGTCCCTTCGCAACGTTGGAACTAAGCGTGCGTACGAAGCTTCAACACTGTCAAACCGAATCCCCACCGCATCTGCGCTCACTTTCAAATTCGCACGATAACCGCAGCGAGTTTGCATTTGGGGGCAGCCTGCATGCGTTGAGCTGCCTCTTACGACAGCAGCGCATCGCGTGAGTGCGCCTTCTCGTCGCGCGGCAGCATGATCGATTTGGCGACGACACTGCGAACCGCAGAGTTGCGATGACGGTCCGTACACCTCCTGCATGGCTGACCTACCTGCAGGCGCGATCAACTGCGCTTTACGCCTCTCCAATTTCCTGATCCTCTCTCCTCCAATCAGCCGGACCAACCGGCCTGCCCAGGGAGAGACGCCATGAAGCTCGGCACCGCCGTTGCGGAAATCATGCGGCGTGAGGGGATCGAGATCCTCTGCGGCTATCCAGTCAACCATCTGATCGAGCATGCGGCGAAAGCCGAGATCCGACCCGTGATGGTGCGGCAGGAACGTGTCGGCATCCACATGGCGGATGCGATCTCGCGGGTGACGTCGGGCCGCAGCATCGGCGCGTTCTGCATGCAGCATGGGCCGGGCGCGGAGAACGCGATGGGCGGCGTTGCGCAGTGCTTTGGCGAATCCGTTCCCGTGCTAGTGCTGCCGATGGGCTATCAGCGCCGGCTTGCGCATATCGAGCCGAACTTCAATTCCAGCGCGGCGATGAAGCCGTTCGCGAAATCCTCCGAGCCAATCATTCTCGCTGCCGAAGTCGCCAACATCTTCCGCCGCGCCTTCACCAAGCTGAAGAACGGCCGCGGCGGGCCTGTCATCGTCGAGATACCCGCCGACATGTGGAACGAGGAGGTGCCGGAGCCGCTGAACTACACGCCGGTGCTGCGCACCCGCTACGGCGCCGACCCTGTTCACGTGAAGGAAGCAGCCAGCCTGCTCGTGAACGCAAAACGGCCGGTGATCTATGCCGGCCAGGGCGTGCATTACGCGCAGGCGTGGCCACAATTGAAACGGCTGGCCGAACGGCTGGCGATTCCCGTCACGACCAGCCTCGGCGGCAAATCGTCGTTTCCGGAAACGCATCCGCTCTCGCTCGGCTCGGGCGGGCTCGCGGTGCCGCGCGCGGTGCCGAAGTTTCTCTCCGAGGCCGACGTCATCTTCGGCATCGGCTGCTCCTTCACCGAGACCAATTTCGGCATCGCGATGCCGAAGGGCAAGACCATCATCCACTCCACGCTCGACCCGAACCATCTCAACAAGGACGTGGAAGCCAAGATCGGCCTCGTCGGCGATGCCGGCCTCGTGCTCGATGCACTGCTCGAGGAAATCGGCAAGTCGGTGACATCCGATCGTGATGCCTCGGCGGTCGCGGCCGAGATTGCGGCCTCGCACAAGGAGTGGCTGGCGAAATGGATGCCGAAGCTCACCAGCAATGACGCGCCGCTCAGCCCCTATCGCGTGCTGTGGGATCTTCAGCACACCGTCGACATCCACAACACCATCATCACGCATGATGCCGGCAGCCCGCGCGACCAGCTCTCGCCGTTCTGGAAATCGGTCGAGCCCCTCAGCTATCTCGGCTGGGGCAAGACCACGCAGCTCGGCTATGGCCTTGGGCTCGCGATGGGTGCCAAGCTCGCAAAGCCCGACAAGCTCTGCATCAATGTCTGGGGCGATGCGGCCATTGGTTTTACCGGCATGGATTTCGAGACCGCGGTGCGCGAGCGCATCCCGATCATGTCGATCCTGCTCAACAATTTCTCGATGGCGATCGAATTGAAGGTGATGCCGGTCTCGACCGAGAAATATCGCTCGACCGACATCTCCGGCGACTATGCCGCGATGGCGCGCGCCTTCGGCGGTCATGGCGAGCGGGTGACGAGGCCGGAAGACATCGTGCCCGCGATCAAGCGCGGCATCCAGAAAACGCAGGAAGGCGTGCCGGTGCTGCTGGAGTTCATCACCAGCAAGGAGACCGAGGTGTCCCGGCCCGGCACGTGAACGGGGCCGCAGGCGCTGGCTCCGGCCGCACAAGATGTGATAATCCGGCCCAGTGCCGCGCAAGCCGCGGCATCAAGCCGGATTAGGAATGACCACCCCTTCCAACGAAATCGAGGAACTCGAGCGCCGATTGCAGTCGGCCGCAGCCGAGAATGCACGGCTGCGCGGCGAGCTTGCGGTTGCGCGTGATCGCCAGAGCGCCAGCGCCGAGATCTTGCGCACCATCGCGGCCTCGCCCTCCGATGCTCGGCCGGTCTTCGCGGCGATCGCGTCCAGTTCAAAGCGCCTGCTCGGCGGCTTCTCCGCCACCGTACTTCAGTTCATCGGTGACGAGCTGCACCTCGTGGCGTTCACGCCGACCAGCCCGGAGGCGGACGAAGGACTCAAGGCGTCGTTCCCGCGCAAGATCGCGGACTTCCCGACTTTTGCGCTCGTGCGCGACGGCGAGACGATCCAGTTTCCCGACAGCGAGGCCGCCGACGTCCCAGAGCTGAACCGGGAGCTGGCGCGGCTGCGCGGCTTCCGCAGCGTGCTGTTCATGCCGCTGATGAACCGGGGCGCGCCGGTCGGCATGATCAGCGTCACGCGCGCCGAGCCCGGCGCGTTCGCGCCCGATCTCGTGCAGCTGCTCCAGACCTTTGCCGACCAGGCCGTGATCGCGATCGAGAATGCGAACCTGTTCAACGAGACGCGCGAGGCGCTGGAGCGCCAGACCGCAACCGCCGACATCCTCAAGGTGATGGCCGCTTCGCCCTCGGACGTGCAGCCGGTGTTCGCGGCCATCGCTGCCAACGCCAATCGCCTGATCGGCGGCTTCTCCACGGCAGTGCTGCGCTATGTCGACGGCGCCGCACATCTTGCGGCATTCACGCCGACCGATCCCGCGGGCGATCGCGTGCTCCAGGCCTCGTTTCCGGTGCCGTTTGCGCAATTCCCACCTTACCAGCTCGTGGCCAATGGTGCGGCGGCGCAATTGCCCGACACCGAGCTCGAGCCGGCCGCGCGCGACATCGCGCGCGACCGGGGCTATCGCAGCATGCTGTTCACGCCGCTGATGAGCGAGGGCGAAGCCATCGGCATCATCATCGCCACGCGCCGCGCGACCGGCTGCTTCGCCGAGCATCACGTGCGGCTGCTGCAGACCTTCGCCGACCAGGCAGTGATCGCGATCAAGAATGTCAGCCTGTTCAACGCCACCAGGGAAGCGCTGGAACGCCAGACCGCGACCGCCGACATTCTCAAGGTGATCGCGGCTTCGCCTGCCGACGTCACGCCGGTGTTCCAGGCCATCTCCGACAGCGCCAAGGCGCTGATCGGCGGGCATTCCTCCACCGTCACCCGCGTCATCGACGGCATGCTTCATCTGGCGGCCTTCACCACCGACAACGAGGCCGGCAATGCGGACCTGCTCAGCTCGTTCCCGACACCGCTGTCGGCCTCAGGCATTCACAGCCGGGTGGCAAGGAGCGGCCAATATGCGTTCCGCAGCGACATGCAGAGCGAACCTGATCTCACCGAGGCCATGAAGGAGCTGGCGCGGACGCGAGGCTATCGCAGCATCCTCGTGGTGCCGATGCTGCGCGACGGCGTTGCGATCGGCACCATCGCCGTCACGCGGCCGGAGCCCGGTCATTTCCCCGACAAGGCGATCAACCTGCTCAAGACCTTTGCCGACCAGGCCGTGATCGCGGTCGAGAACACGCGCCTGTTCAACGAGGTGCAGGACCGCACGCAGGACCTCGCCAAATCGCTCGATGATCTGCGCGCCGCGCAGGACCGGCTGATCCAGACCGAGAAGCTTGCCTCGCTCGGCCAGCTCACCGCCGGCATCGCGCATGAGATCAAGAACCCGCTCAACTTCGTCAACAATTTTGCCTCGCTCTCCGACGAGCTGACCGACGAGCTGAACGAGGTGCTTGCGCCGGTTAAGCTCGCAGACGAGATCCGCGCAGAGGTCGACGAGCTGACGGGGCTTCTGAAGGACAATCTGCAGAAGGTCGTGCAGCACGGACGCCGCGCCGATTCCATTGTCAAGAACATGCTGCTGCATTCGCGCGAAGGCGGCGGCGAGCATGGGCTGAGCGACATCAACGCGCTGGTGGAAGAGAGCCTCAACCTCGCCTATCACGGCGCACGCGCCGAGAAGGCAGGGTTCGACGTAACGCTGAAACGCGAGCTCGATCCCGCGGTCGGGCAAGCCGAAGTGTTTCCGCAGGAGATCACACGAGTGCTATTGAACCTGATCTCGAACGGCTTCCACGCGGTCACCAAGCGCAAGGCGGAGGGCGCCGCCGACTACGAGCCGATGGTGATCGCCGCGACGCGCGACCGCGGCGACAGCATCGAGATCCGCATCCGTGACAACGGCACCGGCATCGCCGACGAGGTCAGGGAGAAGATGTTCAATCCGTTCTTCACCACCAAACCGGCCGGCGAAGGCACGGGCCTCGGGCTATCGATGAGCCACGATATCGTGGTGAAGCAGCACGGCGGCACGATCGACGTCGCGACGGAGCCCGGCGCGTTCACGGAGTTCACGATCCGGCTGCCGCGGAAGAGCAGTTTTGCGAATGCAGGGGGCTAGGCCCTACTCCGCCATCTCGACGGGTTGCTTCGCCGAGGGACCGGCCAGCGGCCGCTCCTCCATTGCGATCAGACAGAGCGCAGCACCGGTCATCAGCGCCGTGGCGGCGCCGAAGACGTAGCGGAACGCATGCCGCATGTCGTCGGCGGGAATCGTGCTGACGGCGGCGTGATGCTCACCGAGCGGGATGTCGGCACCGAGCGCGATCAGCAGGATGGCCGCGAACGCCGCGACCGTGAAGGACGACATCAGCGAGCGGAAGAAGTTCAACGCACCGGTGATGGTGCCGATCTGCGGCCGCGCGACCGAATTCTGCACCGAGACCACGCAGACCGGAAAGGTGGTGCCGAGGCCGAGCGCAAACGCGGCCATCAGCGTCAGCAGGCCCCATAGCGGCAGCGTCGTCAACGTGAGCCCGAGGCCGCACAGCGCGGCCCAGGAGGTGCCGATGATGGCGACGCGCTTGTAGTGCTTGGCCCGCGCCATCGTACGCCCGGCGATGGCCGCACCGCAGGTCGACACCGCCGCGAGCGGAATCAGCGCAAGGCCCGCCTCGCTGGCACTGAGGTGATAGACGGATTCATAATAAAGCGGGAGCTGGACCGTGAGGCCCGTGATCGCGCCGAGCGCACAGCCGCCGGCCATCAGCCCAAATGGTACGACACTTCCGCCGAGCAGCGGCAGCGGCAGGAACGGCTCGTCCGCCCGCCGCGCGTGCCAGACGAAGCTGACGACGAGTGCGACCGCGCCGCCGACCATCGCGAGCACTGTCGGCGACAGCCAGGGATAGCGCGTGCCGCCCCAGGTCAGCACCAGCATGAAGACGACGGCGGAGGCCATCAGCAACACGCCGCCGAGCCAGTCGACCTTGCGCTTGCGGTGGAACACCGGGATCTTCTTCATCCTCGGCAGCAGCAGCGCGATCGCGGCGGCCGCGAGCGGCAGGTTGATCCAGAAGATCATCGACCAGTGCAGATGCTCGGCGAACACGCCGCCAATGACCGGGCCGAGGATGCCGCCGACCATCCAGACGCTGGAGAAATAGGCCTGGTACTGGCCGCGCTCGCGTGGGCTCACAACGTCCGAGATCACGGTCTGCACCACCGGCATGATGCCGCCGCCGCCGAGGCCCTGAAGGCCGCGCGCCAGAATCAGCATCGGCATGTTCGGCGCGATCGCGCACAGCACCGAGCCCGCGACGAACAGGCTGAGCGAGGTGATGATCATGGCCTTGCGGCCGTAGATGTCGCTGAGCGTGCCGAACACCGGCGCGACCGCAGTCGAGGCGAGCAGATAGGCCGTGATCACCCAGGACAGGCTGGAAACGTCCTGGAACTGGCGTCCGATGGTCGGCAGCGCGGTCGCCACGATGGTCTGGTCGAGCGCTGCCAGGAACATCGTCAGCATCAGGCTGATGACGATGGTGCGGACCTCGTCCTGTGACAGCGGCACCGGCGGAGCGATGGACGGCGCGTCGTCGACGCTGATGACCTCGCTCGGAAGGCGGGATAGCTCTTCGGCAATGTCGTCAGGCAACGGCTGGATGTCGGCAGAACTGCTCTGCCGGTCGAACTTGTTCATCTCGATCGGACGTCGTGGGGCGGCACAACGCCGCGAAGGATTCGTTCTATGCAGTCCAATGTAGACAGCAAAATCCTTCCCGGGCAGACACCGCGGCGCATGGGTGCATCCCACCGCAGGGTCATCCCGAACACGTGATCCGAGGCGCGCGGCGGATCAGTCCTTCGGACGCCGCTTCAGACGGGCCCGTTTCGGCAGCACGGCCGGCCATTGCACGATGTGATCCTCGAGATCCTCGTCGGGGATCTCCTCCTCGCTGCCCTCGACCCGGCCGCGCACGGAGACGCCGGCCTCATGCACGGTATTGGGATCGCCCGACACCAGCGGGTGCCACCAATAGAGGTCGCGGCCTTCGGCGACGAGCTTGTAGCCGCAGCTCGGCGGCAGCCAGTTCAGGGTGCGGACATTGGCCGGGGTCAGGCGGACGCAGTCCGGAACCTTGTCGGAACGATTCGGGTAGTCCTTGCAGGCGCAGCTCGCCCCATCCAGCAGCTTGCAGCCGATATGGGTGAAATAGATCTGCCCGGTGTCCTCGTCCTCGAGCTTGTTCAGGCAGCAGCGGCCGCAGCCGTCGCACAGGCTCTCCCATTCGGCGGCGGACAGTTGGTCCAACGTCTTGGTTTTCCAGAAGAATCCTTCCTGGCCTGAAGGTCGTTTGGGAGCTGCGGTCATGCGCCTCAACAAAGGTTCGAAAGAGCTACGGCGAAGTCATCTAGAGCGAGCGGCCGTGACGGTGCAAGCAACGCCCTCGGAAGGCCCGTAATGTCCCGGGGTCAATTAGGCCTGTTGTTCAAAATCGCGAGCGTGGCCATTGGTTTATAGGCCCTGCTCGGTTAGAAGGAACAGCAAGTCCCCGAAGGACGCGAACCGGGCGCCTTGGGTTTGCCGCAACATTCCCGCAAGACGTTCCGATGCCGCCCCCGGCCGGGTGCTTGAACGCTTTCGAAGCAAGCCGCAAGGGTTCTAGGTGCGCCAGATCATACCACCGCATTGGAAGCAGAAGGTCCGGAATTTCTTCCTGGATCTCGATGCGCGCATCGATTCCTCGCTGTTCTCCTCGGCCAAGGGCATCCGTGAGCTCTACGAGCGCTACTCGACCTTCATGGACCGGTTCTATGTCGGCCGGTGGAAGCGCTGGGTGTTCATCGAGCCGCTGTCGGAGGCCGCGACCCTCGGCCTCGGCGGCCTGGTCGTGATGCTGACGCTCGCCATCCCTGCCTTCCGCGAGACCGCGGACGAGGACTGGCTGAAGAAGTCCGACCTTGCGGTGACCTTCCTCGACCGCTACGGCAACCCGATCGGCAGCCGCGGCATCAAGCACAACGACTCGATCCCGCTGGAAGATTTTCCTGACGTGCTGATCAAGTCGACGCTGGCGACCGAGGACCGCCGCTTCTACGACCATTTCGGCATCGACATCGCCGGCACGGCGCGTGCCCTCGTCACCAATGCCCAGGCCGGCGGCGTCCGCCAGGGCGGCTCCTCGATCACCCAGCAGCTCGCCAAGAACCTGTTCTTGAGCAACGAGCGCACCATCGAGCGCAAGGTCAACGAAGCCTTCCTCGCGGTCTGGCTGGAATGGCGCCTGACCAAGAACGAGATCCTCAAGCTCTATCTCGACCGCGCCTATATGGGTGGCGGCACCTTCGGCGTCGATGGCGCCGCGCATTTCTACTTCAACAAATCGGCGCGCGACGTGACGCTGGCGGAAGCAGCGATGCTCGCCGGCCTGTTCAAGGCGCCGACGAAATACGCCCCGCACATCAACCTGCCGGCCGCGCGCGCGCGCGCCAACGTCGTGCTCGACAACCTCGTCGATGCCGGCTTCATGACCGAGGGCCAGGTGTTCGGTGCCCGCCGCAACCCGGCCTTCGCGGTCGACCGCCGCGACGAGGCTTCGCCGAACTATTATCTCGACTACGCCTTCGACGAGATGCGCAAGCTGGTCGACACTTTCCCGAAGTCGTACACCGAACGCGTCTTCGTGGTGCGGCTTGCGATCGACACCAATGTGCAGAAGGCCGCCGAAGACGCGATCGAGAACCAGCTGCGCCAGTTCGGCCGCGATTATCACGCGACGCAAGCGGCGACCGTGGTCGCCGATCTCGACGGCGGAATCCGCGCCATGGTCGGCGGCCGCGACTACGGCGCCAGCCAGTTCAACCGCGCCACCGACGCCTATCGCCAGCCCGGCTCCTCGTTCAAGCCTTACGTCTACACCACTGCGCTCCTGAACGGCTTCACGCCGAACTCGATCGTGGTCGACGGCCCGGTCTGCATCGGCAATTGGTGTCCGCAGAACTATGGTCACTCCTATTCCGGCTCGGTGACGCTGACGCAGGCGATCACGCGCTCGATCAACGTGGTGCCCGTAAAACTGTCGATCGCGATCGGCCAGAAGGAGCAGCCGAAGGCGCCGAACCCGGCCAAGATCGGCCGGGCCAAGATCGTCGAAGTCGCGCGCCGCTTCGGCCTCAAGGCGCCGCTGCCCGACACGCCGTCGCTGCCGATCGGCTCGGACGAAGTCACCGTGCTGGAGCACGCCGTCGCCTACGCGACCTTCCCGAACCGCGGCAAGGCGGTGACGCCGCATTCGGTGCTGGAGGTGCGCACCGGCGCCGGCGACCTCGTGTGGCGCTGGGATCGCGACGGGCCGAAGCCGAAGCAGGCCATTCCGCCGAACATCGCCGCCGACATGGCGGGCATGATGAGTCACGTCGTCAGCGAAGGTACCGCACGCCGCGCCGCGCTGGACGGCATTCCGACCGCAGGCAAGACCGGCACCACCAATGCGTATCGCGACGCCTGGTTCGTCGGCTACACCGGCAATTTCACCTGCGCGGTGTGGTACGGCAACGACGACTACTCGCCGACCAACCGCATGACCGGCGGCTCGCTGCCGGCGCAGACCTGGCACGACATCATGGTCGCGGCGCATCAGGGCGTCGAGGTCCGGGAGATCCCCGGCATCGGCATGGGCCAGAAGCTGCCGCCGCAGCAGATCGCCAACGCGCAGGCCAATGCGGCGCCGAAGGTGCTGGAGACCAAGCCCGGTCCGCCGCCGGTGCTGACCAAGCGCGGCGCCGACATTCTGGTGCGCGTCGAGAAGCTGCTTGATGATGCGGCCAAGACTGCGAACAAATCGGCGGCCGCCGATACCAAGCCGGCCTCGTCGACGAATGCGCTCGCCTTCCCGCAGAATTATGCGGAAGAGAACGCCAACACCTCCGCCCCGCGCAAGAACTGATCGAAACCCGTGCGGCTGATCCTGATCACATTGACGGCCCTTCTGCTCGCCACCGTCGTCGGCGTCGGCGCGACCTGGATGACGACGACGCGCGGCACCGAGATCGGCGCGCTGACCATCGGCCCCTGGACCGCCCGTCCGCGCACCGGCACGGCCGACGTCGATCCGTATTCACGCGCCACCATCGTGCGCAACGGCGAGCTGCCGATCGGCACCGGCGACGGCGTCGCCTTCACCGCGACCGCCGATGACAAGAAGAAGGCGCTCGACGGCCGCTGTGACGTCGTCGTCTCCGGCGTGACACCGCCGGCGCGGTTCTGGACGCTGACGCTGTACGACCGCAAGGGCCATCTCGTCGCCAATTCGCTTGCCCGCTACGGCTTCACCAGCCAGGAGATCGTGCGCCAGTCCGACGGCTCGTTCGAGATCCGCATCGCCTCGCGCTCGCGCGCCGGCAACTGGCTGCCGACCGGCGGCATCGAGCGCTACGCCTTGATGCTGCGCCTCTATGACACCCCGGTCGGCGTTGCCACCCGTACCCAGCGCGATGCGCCGATGCCTACGATCACGACGGTGGGCTGCTCATGATCCGGCTGCTGTTCACCATCCTTGCCGGCATCGTTTTGGGCCTCGTGGTCCATCTCGTCAGCGTGCTGGCGCTGCCGCGGATCGCGACCCAGGATGCCTATTCGCGGCTGACGCCGATGACGACGGTGAACGCCGTCACCCAGCTGCCCCTCGCCGATCCGCAGACCTCGCCGATGCCGTTCATGGACCCGGCCTTTGCGCTCGCGATCTGCCGCTACGATCTGTCGGGCGGTCCGATCAAGCTGGCCGTGCCGGTGAGCCAGGCCTACACTTCGGTGTCGTTCTACACCCGCAACGAGATCGCCTATTACGCTATCAACGACCGCTCGGCGGGCCGCAAGGTGATCGAACTCGACCTGATGACGGAAGCGCAGCACAACGAGCTGCCCGAGGACGAGGAGGTCACCGCGGCCGACCGCCTGATCATCGATTCCCCTGCTACCACCGGCCTGATCGTGATGAAGGCGCTCGCCCCCGAGCCCGGCCTGATGCAGCAGGCGCAGGCGACGCTCCGGGCTGCGACCTGCGCCCCGCAGACCGAGCCGCCCGCCAAGGCCGAAGCGCCGCGCGGCCGGCGTTGAAGCGGGCCGCTTCGGCGGCGCAACAACAAAAAGTGCGAAAACAACCCCATGCACAGTAGCGGGGCATTGAAATCGTTGGGCTATCCGACCACCCAAAAACCGACGCTGCGGACTCGCATCAAGAATTCGGAAATTTGACACGTCGCGCAAAACACCGGCATACTGGCATCATCGAGAGTTCGTCACACCCGCGCGGAGCAGTCCATCGCGGGTGCTTTCGTGTGGGAGCAGAGGTTGAACGAGCTGGACCGGACACCGCTTAGCCATACTCGGCAGGTCTTTTCAGACTGCTGAGACCGCGCTCATTCCGATGGCCATGGCGAGCCGACCGCTCCTGACGCGATCGTCGGCATATGGGAAGCGGACGACGGCACCGTAAAGCTCGACATGGCTGTCAGGCGACAGTAGGACGCAATCGCAAATCGATTGCGCCGTTGAAGCAGCAAGCCTCGAGAGCTATCGATCGGCGAAGCCTTCAATCGGGAGGAACGCATGAGCACCATCACCGGCGGCTGTCACTGCGGCGCAATCCGTTATCAGATCGAAGGCGAGATGATCGTGCACGCACTGTGCCACTGCCGCGATTGCAGGCTTCACGCCGGCGCGCCGGTGGTCGGCTGGACGATGTACGCGGAGAATGCCGTCAAGGTGACCAAGGGTGAGCCCAAGGCGTACCGGTCTTCGGAACATGTGCGGCGGCACTTCTGCGCTGACTGCGGAACCGGCCTGTTCTATGTCAATGCCAGCATGCCTGGGATGATCGACGTCCAGAGCGCGACCTATGACGATCCCGATTCCGTCCCGCCGACGATGCAGATCCAGGTCGCCGAGCGGCTTCGCTGGATGGAGCGTGCACACGAACTGCCGGCGTTCGACCGCTTTCCCCCGCAGCCTTAGCGGCAAGCCGCGACACGCGCCGACAAGATCTCCCGCATCACAGGAACCCGGTCGAAATCCACGGGATCGCGGCAACCACCAGCGTGCCGATCAGCAAGGCCACGATATAGCCGACGATCGGCTTGATGCCTTCGTCGGGACTGATGCGGCTGATCGCGCATGCTGCGTAATAGCCGACCCCGAATGGCGGGGCGAACAGGCCGATGCCCATGGCGAGAACGACGACCATCGCATAGTGCACCTCGTGCACGCCGACCTGGCGGGCGATCGGAAACAGCAGCGGCCCGAACAGCACGATCGCCGGAATGCCTTCGAGCACGCTGCCGAGAATGACGAAGGCCACGATCGTCACGCCCAGGAAGATCGGCGTTCCGCCCGGTAGCGTGGTCATGAACTTGGCGAGCGATGCGGAGAAGCCCGATTGCGTCAGGGCCCAAGCCATCCCGGTCGCGGCGCCGATGATCAGCAGGATCGCGCCGGACAGCGACGCGGTCTCGACCAGCATCGGATAAAGCCGGCGCCAGGAGAACTGGCGATAGATCAGGAGCCCGGCGAGAACCGAATAGACGATGCCGATCGTCGACACTTCGGTCGCGGTCGCGACGCCCTCGACCACCGCGGCGCGGATGACGAAGGGCAGCGCCATGGCCGGAATTGCGATGACGAAGGCGCGGCCGATCTCCCTCCTCGTCGCGCGCTTCACATGCGACAGGTCCTCGCCGCGGTATCGCCACCAGACGACGGAGCAGAGACCGATCGCCAGCACGATGCCAGGCAGCAGGCCGCCGGTGAACAGCGCCGCGATCGACACGCCGGTGACCGAGCCGATGGTGATCAGCACCAGCGACGGCGGAATGGTCTCGGTCTGCGCTCCGGTTGCCGCAAGAAGCGCGACGAGATCGCCAGGCTTGGCGCCGCGCTTGGTCATCTCGGGAAACAAGACCGGCGCCACTGCCGCCATGTCGGCCGCCTTCGACCCCGAGATGCCCGACACCAGGTACATCGCCCCGACCAGGACATAATGCAGGCCGCCGCGCACGTGGCCGAGCAGGCTGGCGAGAAAGCCGACCATGGCCCGCGCCATGCCGGTCATTTCGATCAGCAGGCCGAGGAACACGAACAGAGGCACGGCCAGCAGGATCAGATGGCTCATGCCTTCGTCCATCCGTCCGATGATGACCACATCAGGCGTGCTCGTCGTCAACGTCAGATAGCCGACGGTGGCGAGGCCAAAGGCGAACGCGATCGGCACCGCCGCCAGCACCATGGCGCCGACGATGACCACGAAGAAGATGAGCAGGTTCAGATTGCCGAGCGGTTTCAGCATCGGCGCCGCGAGCACAAGTGCAGCGATGACGCCGGCGACGAGCGCCACGGCCGCGAGCAAGCTTCGCAGTCCCGCGATGCGAACGAGCCGCAGAACCGCCGCGACCAGCATCAATCCGATGCCGACGGGCAATGCCGCGGCACGCCAGCTGTTGACGATCTCGAGCGCCGGCGTCGTGACGAACACCTCGTCGGCCGCAAATTCGTAGGCGGGATGGATCACCAGCAGCAGGAATGCCAGTGACGCCGCGGCGACAACGACATCCAGGAACGCGCGCGCATCAGTGCGGAGCATGCCGATGATGGCCGTCATCCGCATGTGCTCGCCGCGCTGGAAGGCGATCACGGATCCCAGCATGGCGAGCCACAGGAACAGGATGCCGGCGAGCTCGTCGGCCCAGATGATCGGGGCGTGAAACACGTATCGGCCGACGATGCCGGCCGATAGCACGACAATCTCGGCCAGCACCAGGAGTGCGGCCGGGATCGCAACCACATGACCAAGCAGCTTGTTGGCCCTGACGGCCCACAGGCGCACACCAGATTGAGGTGCCGCGACAGCGGCACCTTCGTCGATGTTGGGCGTATGGTTGACGGCCGTCATGACAGCTTGCCCGCCGCTTTCTCGAGCTGCGCCCAAGCCTCTTCGCCAAACTTGCCCTTCCAGTCGGCGTAGAAGCTCGTCTTGGCGAGCGCCTGCCGGAACGCGCCGCGGTCGACCTCGATGAACTGCATGCCCTTGGCGGTCAGATCCGCGCGCAGCGAGTCGCTCAGCTTCGCGATATCGGCGCGCTCGTCCTTGGCCGAGCGATCGAACTCGCGCGTCACGATCGCCTGCACGTCTTTCGGCAATTTCGCGAAGGCGCGTTTGTTGCCGAGGATCCAATAATTGTCCCAGACATGACCGGTCAGGGAGCAGGTCTTCTGCACCTCGTAGAGACGGGCGGTCGCGATGATTGGCAGCGGGTTCTCCTGCCCGTCGACCACCTTGGTCTGGAGCGCCGAGTACACTTCGTTGAAATTGATCGGCGCAGGTCCTGCACCGAGCGCCTGGAACAGCGAGGTCAGATTGGGAGCGGCCGGCACGCGCAACTTGAAATTCTTCAGGTCCTCAGGCGCCCTGATCTCGCGGCCAGACGAGGTGACGTGACGGAAGCCGTTGTCCCATGGGCTCGACACCGCCATGATCGGCGTCTTGGCGATTTGTGCGCGGATATAGGCGCCGAGCTCGCCATCCATCGCCTTCCAGACCGCGTCATAGCTCGTGAAGAGAAAGCCGAGATTGACGATGCCTGCGGCCGGGACCAGGGTCGCGAGAATCAGGGACGACAGGTTGAAGAACTCGACGCCGCCGTTGCGCACCTGCGTCAGGAGATCGGTGTCTGAACCGAGCTGGTTGGCCGGAAACAGGTTGATCTCGAGCCGGCCGCCCGTCGCCTCGCGAATGCGGTCGATCGCCTCTTTTGCGCGAACGTTGACCGGATGGGTCGGGTCCTGTCCCGTCGCGAGCTTGTAGGTGAACTCCGCCGCCGACGCCGGGCGTGTGAGAACGGCACATAGCGGCACGGCGGCGCCTGCCATCAGCAATCTGCGACGGCTGAGGGTGGTCGGCTTGCGCAAGGTCATCGTTTCCTCCTGTTGAGCATGGATTGATGTGCAGCGACGGCTTTCGCCACCAGCTGTTGCTGCCGGCCGGCTCTCGATGCGCCGGCATTGGACAGCAGCTCTCGTTCTCCACAGCGTTGCCGCGAAGCATGTCGATCTGGTCAGTTACGAAAGGTGGCCGCGGCGTTAGCGCAGCCACTCCTTGATCTGCCGCGTCACTTCCGCGGTCGAGATGCCGTAGCGGTCGTGCAGGGTCGGAAGCGCGCCGGCAGCCAGAAACTCATCGGGGAGCCCAATCTGCCGGAACGCCGGATGCACGCCCGCGCGCATCAGCAGCGCCGCGACCGCTTCGCCGAGGCCGCCGATCACGGTGTGGTTCTCGGCGACGACGACCAGACGGCCGGGCTTGCCCGCTTCGCGCAGAATCGTCTCGGTGTCGAGCGGCTTGATCGTCGGCACGTGCAGGACGGCCGCATTGACGCGATCGTCCTGGAGGGACTGGGCCGCCTCCAGTGCACGCATGGTCATGATGCCCGAGCAGATGATCAGAACGTCGGCGCCATCGCGTAGCAGCGCCGCCTTGCCGAGCTCGAAACGGTAATTGTACCCGTCGAGCACCAGCGGCACCTGGCCGCGCAGCAGGCGCATATAGACCGGTCCGCGATGCGCGGCGATGGCCGGAACGATCTGCTCGATTTCGTGGGCATCGCAGGGATCGATCACCGTCATGTTGGGCATCGCGCGGAATAGCGCGAGGTCCTCGGCGGCCTGATGGCTCGGCCCGTAGCCCGAGGTCAGGCCAGGCAGCGCGCAGGCGATCTTCACATTGCGGTCTTCTTCCGCGATGGTCTGGTGGATGAAGTCGTAGGCGCGGCGCGAGGCGAACACCGCATAGGTGGTGGTGAACGGCATGAAACCTTCGGCGGCGAGACCCGAGGCTGCGCCGAACAGAAGCTGCTCGGCCATGCCCATCTGATAGTAGCGATCCGGAAAGGCCTGCGCGAAGATGTGCAGATCGGTGTATTTGCCGAGATCGGCTGTCATGCCCAAGACGTCTTCGCGGCTGCGGGCAAGCTCGACCAGCGCATGCCCGAACGGCGCCGGCCTGGTGCGCTGCCCTTCCGCCGCAATCGAGGCGATCATGGCCGACGTCGTCAGCCGTGGCTTCCCGGACGGTGTCGATCCCACGGACTTCATGGCTGCTCTCCCACGTTCAGCGCCGACAGCGCCAGCTGCCATTCATGCGGCTCGACGCGAATGAAATGATTCTTCTCGCGCTGCTCCAGGAAAGGAACGCCCTTGCCCATCAACGTGTCGGCGACGATCATGCGGGGCTTTGGCTCGGGATGCGCCATCGCGGCATCGAAGGCACCCACCACCGCGTCGAGATCGTTGCCGTCGACACGCTGCACGAACCAGCCGAACGCCTCGAGCTTGTCGACCAGCGGCTCGAAGCCCAGCATCTGCTTCGATGGACCATCGGCCTGCTGATTGTTGACGTCGACGATCGCGATCAGATTGTCGAGCTGGTGATGGGCCGCCGACATGATGGCTTCCCATTTGGAGCCCTCGTCCAGCTCGCCGTCGGAGAACAGCGTGAAGATGCGCGACGCCGACCGCTTGCGCTTCAGCCCGAGCGCCATGCCGACGGCGATGCCAAGACCAAGGCCGAGCGAGCCACCCGACATCTCCATGCCCGGCGTATAGGACGCCATGCCGGACATCGGCAGTCGGCTCTCGTCGAAGCCGTAGGTTTCGAGTTCGGCCTCGGGAATGATCCCGGCCTCGATCAGGGCTGCATAGAGGGCGATCGCATAGTGCCCGTTCGACAGCAGGAAACGGTCGCGGCCTTCCCAGGCGGGATCCTCGGCGCGAAAACGCATGGCGTGAAAATAGGCCACCGCCAAGACGTCGGCGATGTCGAGCGCCTGCGCGATATAGCCCTGGCCCTGGACCTCGCCCATCAGCAGGGCGTTGCGGCGGATGTTGCGGGCGCGCTGTGCGAGCGTTGGCGCGTTTGCGAGCGTTGGTGTTGCCATGATCGTCTCTCCCCTCCTCCGCTCAGTGGATCAGCATGCCGCCGTTGACGTCGATGACGGCGCCGGTCACGTAGGCCGAGAGGTCGGAAGCGAGGAAGGTGTAGATGCCGGCGACATCAGCGGCCTCGCCGAGCCGGCCGAGCGGAATGCCCTCGAGGATCTTCGCCCGCATCTCGTCCGTGAGCTTGCCCGCAGTGATGTCGGTGCCGATCAGGCCGGGCGTCACGCAGTTGACGCGGATGCCGTCGGGCCCGAATTCGCGCGCCATTGCCTTGGCGAGACCGAGCACGCCGGCCTTCGCCGCCGAATAATGCGGTCCGCCGAAGATGCCGCCGCCGCGCTGGGCGGAGACCGACGACATGCACGCGATCGAACCGCTTCTGCGCTTCTGCATGTGCGGGATCACGGCCTGCGACAGGAACAGGATGCCCTTGAGGTTGACGTCCTGGATGCGATCCCAATCTTCCGGCTTGACGTTGAGAAGTTTTACGGGCTGGGTCACGCCGGCATTGTTGATGAGGATGTCGATCCGGCCGAATCTGGCGATCACCGCTTCGACTGCCTTGATGCAGGCCTGCTTGTCGGCGACGTTGCAGGCAACGCCGAGATGCGGCTCGCCAGCGACCGGTTCGAGGCCGCTCGCGGCGTCTTCCGCGGCCGCACCGTCGATGTCGAGAATGGCGACCTGGGCTCCCTCGGCCGCAAAGCGGCGGGCGGTTGCAAGGCCAATGCCTCGCGGAGAGGCCGCCCCGGTGATGATGGCTGTCTTGCCGCGTAGCAGCATTGTGGTCCTCCCTGATTGGCTGTTGCCTGGCACCCGACGGCGCCGCCGTTCTTGACCCGTTTGATTATGCGGCAGCGCGCTTTCGGACAAACGCGCTGTTGTCTTGGATGGGTGAATTTGGTTCACTTGTCGGATGTTGCTGTCCAGTATCCCGATATCGTCCATCCGCGCCTTCGAGGCGGCCGCCCGCACCGGCTCGTTCCGGGACGCGGCGAACGAGCTGCATCTCACTCCGAGCGCGGTCAGCCACGCCATTCGCAAGCTCGAAAGCGCGATGAGCACCGTCCTGTTCGAGCGCAGCGCCCGGGCGGTGCGGCTGACGCCGGCGGGCGAGAACCTGATGCGTCATGCCGGCGCCGCTTTCGACAATCTGCGCCGAGGTATCGAGGAGGTCGCAGGCCGCGGCCCGCAATTGCTGCGGGTGCACTGCGCACCGAGCTTCGCCGCCCAGTGGCTCGCCCCGCGGCTCGCCCGCTTCATGGCCGCCGAGCCCAAGCTCGAGGTTCGGCTCGCCGCCAACACGGAATATGCGAGGTTCAGCAACGACGATTTCGACATCGACATCGTCTACGGCCAGCCGAGGGCCGAAGGAGTCGAGATCATTCCGCTGGGCGAAGAGACCGTGACGCCGCTCTGCACGCCCGAGCTCGCGAAGAAAATCCGCAAGCCGAAAGACCTGCTCGACCAGGTGTTGATCCGCTCGGACGTCAAGCAGGTGCAGTGGCATCAATGGTTCACGGCCAACGGCCTCGAAGCGCCGGCCATCCACGGCATGCGCTTCGATCGCAGCTTCCTGGCAATCGCGATGGCGTCGAGCGGACTTGGCGTGACGCTGGAATCAACGCGGCTCGCCGAACGCGAGATTGCGACCAAGCTGTTGGTGGCGCCACTTGCCAGACGTTCCACCGACATTCGCTACGTCGGCCATCATCTGGTCTTTCCCCGCGCTGGCCAGCAGCGTCGGGCGATCCGCGCCTTTACCGAGTGGATCACGCGCGAGCTTGCGGCCGGCCGCTCGGCTTGAGCGATAGGCGCGGCCACGATGGCGGCAGTCGTCACGCGCGGCGAGCGATAATCACCAGCTCGGCTTCGCGTCAGCTTTTCGTGCTGGCGGTCTTGTCCAGCGCCGCCCGCAAGCCCTCAGCAAGCTTGACGGCATCGTCGTTTGCCCAGAAATGCATGAAGAAGAGCCGTGGCTGCTCGTCCAGCATGTGACTATGCAGCGCCGTCACCTCGATGCCGTGCGTCCGCAGCGCCACGATGACCGGGTTGACCTCGTCGCTGGTGAGGACGAAGTCGCCGGTGATGGCCGCCTTGCCGCCGCCGGTCGGCTGGAAGTTGATGGCGATCGCAACACCCATCGGGCCGACGGGGGTCAGCGGCATGCCGTCTTCCGTGATCGGGTCGCGCCGCTTGACGTTGAACTGGTAGACGCCGCCATTGCCCTGCCCTTTGACGCCGATGATCTGGTCGAGCTTCGCCGTGTCGAGGTCGATCGCAGGCGGGTTGCCCGCCGCCGGTACCGTCAGGGGGGTTTTGCTTTCGGCGAGGGCATCGTGGATTGCCGAGGCCAGCTTGACGGCATCGCCATGTCCGGCGACGTGCATGTAGAAGGTCGCCGGGCTCGCGCGCAGGAGATGATTGTGCACGGCGGTGATCTCGATACCGCTCGCGATCATCTTCGCCATCACAGGATTGATCTCGGTCTCGAGGAGCACAAGGTCACCCATGACCATGGCGCCGCCATGCGCAGGCTTGAACGCGAGCCAGCCGCCAAGCGCGAGCGCCGGCTTGATCGTGACTCCGTCCAACGTCACGGTGAGATCGCTACGAGGGAAGCCGTAGCGGTGGACATCGTCCGCAACACTGGGCTTGCGGCCCAGCGTTTCGTCGACCTTCTTCCAGTCAACATCCTGCGCATGAGCGCTCGCGATGAAACAGGCACTGACGCCGATCAGCGCCGAGATCGTCTTTCGCATTGATCTACTCCTTGAGCTTGGTTTCAGGCTCTCGCGCCCCCAAGGGTTCACTTCTGCTCCTTGATCTGTCCGCTACTGTCCACGACGAGCCGCACGTCCTTGCCGTTCTTCACGGCCTTTGCGGTCGTGCCCTCTGCGGTCGACTTGATGTCGCTGACCTGCGAATAGCCAGCGGCCTGGAGTTTGGCGACGAACTCCTCCTGTGTCAGCGCATGTGCGCTCGACAGCCCGCCTGCAGTCGCCAGAAGCAGGACTGCTTGAAAGATCGCTGGTGTACGCATGATCGTTCTCCCGGTGGTATTCCCCGCCCCAGGTGAAGCCCGCTCAGTGACATCGTCTCCGGACAAAGGCCACGACGCGCAACAGGGTACCAGCACGCGATGCCCTCGCCTATCGCGTGTCGGCGCTGCGCGCCGATCGGTCGGGACAATTTGTGGGATGGCCTGGAGGTTGAAGATGGTTTGGAGGTTGAAAATGACATGCTGCGTCCCTGGTGAAGATCAGGACGCGATTCTTCGGCATGTCGCCTCGCGGGGGGATCGCACACCCCCGTCATCGCAAATAGAAACCGTGATGGCAGAGCTGTCAATCCGAGCTTTACCCTCAAATCGCCACCGCGCGTCACGAAGAGTTCACCGTCGAACGGAACCGCCAACCACCAGTTCGAAACGACCGGAGGATCTCACCTACATTGCCGGCGTTGAGGCGTGTATTCGAGCGGGCTTGCGCGCTTAGCCCTTCGAGACCACCGCGCGGCCGTAAGGCGGTTGCGCTGCGACCGGCGGGTTGGCGGTCTGGGCTGCGAGCTCGCCGATCAGGCGGTCGGCGTCGGCGGCCATGCCGTCGGGAGCCTGGATCACCAGCCGCTCCAGCGCCCAGCGATACGACGAGACGCGCTGCTCCAGGCACTGCTGCACCCACTGCACGATCAGCGAGTTCTCCTGCATGCGCGCGACCGCATCGTCCCTCTCTCTTGGCGAGAGCGCGGAGACGCGCGCCATGCTGGCATCGCGCTTCCTGTCGAGATCGATGACGCGGATTGCGCTGGCGAAGAACGGCTCGAACCGGGTGATGTCGTTGCGCACGTCCTCGATCAGCTGCGCATAGCGCGAGGAATGCGAGCGGTGCGGCTCGTCGATCAGCGTGCGTCCGTACATGGTGCGGTCGAACACGATCTTCTGCCGCCAGGGCGAGGGCAGCGGCTGGTAGTCGCCGAACACGCTCTTCCACGCCGGGCGCGACAGCGGCGGCTCGATCATGGGATAGGCGAGATCGCGGAGCTGGCGTTCTTCGTCGGTGAGCTGGAATTGCGAGGGCTTCAGGCCGACGCTGGAGGTGACCTCCGCCCCTAACCAGCGATGCATGTCGTCGCTGCGCATGTCGGCGCGGGTGCGGCCGAAATCACCGCCGCTACAGGCGCCGAGCGCAGCGCCAAGCAGCGCGAGCAGGACGGCCGATACGAAAGGCCGGATCTGGCGGATGGTGTCCGGCATTGCAAAAGCCTGAAGTCAGCGGCGGCGACGACGGCGCCCCGGCGCTGTGCCCTGCTCCGGCCCGCGATCGCCGCTGGTTTCGTCCGCCTCGCGCTCAATACGGATCACCGGGAGGATCAGAACCGTTCCCGTTTCCGTGCGCGGTGCGGCATCCCCCGACGAGCCTGCCCGGCGACCGGCCGGAAATTCGATGATCGTCCCCATATCCAGCTCTCTATCAATTGCCGTGCGACCAAACGCGCTTCATGCAACATGCATTCATTAAGATCAGTTATGGTTAACGGGATGTAAAGCCCTTTCCGGACCGTAACCGCACGGAGCGTGCCGCGCCGTCCCGTTGCGGCACGACAACGCCTTAAATTGCCGGGCCGGCTTCACGCCTCATTTTCCTTAACGAGGCTTTAAAAGAACCTGCGATAGGCTCGCGACAAGGATCTCTCCCGAGTTGCGTACGCCTCCATGACCAAGTCGCTGTTTCCCGGATTCGACGGGCTGATGACCCTCTCCCGTCGCGAAGGCGTCGACATCCGCCCGACGCTGCTGCGCGTGCTGACCGATCTCTATGTGCAGACGCGCGTCCACAGCGATGACGAACAGCGGCAGTTCGTCGAGCTCGCCACGCGATTGATCGACCAGGTCGACGACGCGACGCGCGCGGCCGTCAAGGCGCGGCTTGCGGTCTATCCGACGACGCCCGTCCCGATCCTCCAGAAGCTCGGACTGGTCGCCGCCCAGGAAGGCCGCAGGATTCCGCTGGCGCGAGAGATTCCCACCTCGCCGCCGGCACCCGCCCCGGCCCGCACGCCCACCGAGGCCGAGCAGCGCATGGCTTCGAACATGGCGATGCAGCCGAAGGACGCCGCCGAGATCCACGACATGTTCTTCCGCGCCGGCGCCTCCGAGCGCGCGCTGATCCTGCACAATCTGGCGCAGACGCCGCTCAAGGCCGCGCCGCGGATTCCGACCGTGCGCGCCAAGCGCGCGATCCAGATTCTGGAGATGGCGGCGATCGCGGGCGACATCGAGAACTTCACCTTCGAGCTCGGCGACAGCCTGATCCTGCCCTCACGCGTCGCGGCCCAGATCGTCGACGATGCCGGCGGCGAGGCGCTCGCGGTCGCCGCGCGCGCTCTCGACATGCCGAGCCCGGTGTTCCAGCGCATCCTCTTGTTCTTCAAGCCGGAGATCGGGACCTCCGTGAACGACGTGTACCGGCTGTCGCGGCTCTATGACCGCCTCAGCGACCGCTCCGCGCTGGTGATGCTGGCGGCCTGGCGCGGCTCGACGCTCGCGGTGACCCGCGCAAAGTACCAAGCCTCGCTACATGACGGCGAACGCCAGCGTGCACGTGCCGGTGCGAGCCACACCCGGCCGGGCGTGCAGCCGGGCACGAGCCCGACGGTGCGCAGGGGCACCGGCGGATCGTCGGATCGCTAGAAGATTTAGATTGGTTTGTCGCTGAGAAGGCGGTGCGCTCCCTCTCCCGCAAGCGGGAGAGGTTAAGAGCCTGCGGGCTGATCGTGGCAAACAACGGCTATCGCGCCCGCATCACGCCCGCGCCAGCTCGAGAAAATGCCGGCCCGCGCGGTCCTCGGTCTCGACGATCCAGGCGTCCGGATCGAAGCGGATTTCCTTGGTCAGCCGTTCCTCGATGGTGTGCTCCGGCAGAGGCTGCGGCGCGACCGGCACGAAGAAGCGATCGACCGGACGGCCGTCGTCATAGACCGCCTGCGGCGCCGGCGTATACAGCATCGCATTGCCGTCGAGCAGCGAGACCTTCACGAACACCGCGCCCGCCTCCTCGGCGCCGCGGCGGCGCACCGCGCCGAACACGCCCTCGGTCTGGCAGCGACGCAAATAGGCCGCCACCCATATGTTGGATTTCAAACGCATGAATCCGACGATAGGCCAGCGCGCGGTCTCACGCCAGCCTCAGCTCGTGCGGCTACTCGACCGGATGACCGATCGCGGCCGCGAGCTCGCGCAGCAGGCGGTCTGAGACCTGGCCGGTGACCTGCATCTTGTGCTCGCGCTCGAATTTCTGGATCGCGGACTGGGTCTCGCCGCTCATCGTGCCCGTGATCTTCAAATTCCCGTAGCCATATTCGGACAGCGCGTGCTGCACGCCGGTGATACGTCGCGCGGCCGGGCTCTGCACCGGGATCGGCGCCGGCGGACGCAGGGCCGAGGGCGGCGTCGAGGTCGTCGCCTTGACCAGATTGGTCATCGGATCGTTCGAGCGCGTCGAGGCGGTCGCCTCGACCGGCCTTTCGGGCGGCTTCTCGGCGGCGCGCTCGGCAGGTTTGGGCTCGGTGCGAAACTCCGTCGCGCGCGGCTCGAGCGGCGACGTCTCGGCGCCAACGGGACGCGGACGCGGCAAGGGGTTCGCCAGCGGTACGGACGACGGCGCGGGTAGATTGATCACCGTGCCGAACATCGGCGCGGGATGCCGGCCGGTCTGCAGGAACAGCGCATTGGCAACGATCGCACCGATCGCGGCGACGGCGACGAGGCCGGCCAGCGTATCCTTGGGGCTATGCAGCAGCACGCGCATGACGAGGTTGCGCTCGGTCTCGACGTCGATGACCGCCGCCTTGGCACCACGACGGCGCGGAGCGGCTTCGCCCTTTGCAGACTTCTTAGGCACTTTTCTTCACCAGCGCAGGTTGGTCGTGAGATTCTTCGTGAAGTTGGTCGTGAGATTCTTCGTGAGATTGGTTGTGAGATTCCTGGCGCAGCACCGGCGTCAGCGTCGCGATCTTGCTCTCCGCCGGCTTGGCCTGCGGCGGCGTGTAGACGAGCGGCAGCTTGACGGTGACGGCGGTGCCCTCGCCTAACCTGCTTTGTACCGTCAATTCGCCGAGATGCAACGCTATGAGGCTCTTCACGATCGAAAGCCCGAGGCCGGTGCCTTCGTGACGGCGCTGATAGGTCTTGCCGGCCTGGAAGAACGGCGCGCCGATGCGCTTGAGATCGTCGGGCGCGATGCCGACGCCGGTGTCGCTGATGCGCAGCGCGAGCTGCGAACCCGACACCGCCGCCGTCACGGTGACCTGGCCGCCGCGCTCGGTGAACTTGATCGCGTTGGCGACGAGATTGAGCACGATCTGCTTGAAGGCCCTGGGATCGCCGGTCATGACAGGCAGATCCTGCGGCGCATCGGTGATGAGGTCGATGCCGTTCTCCCGCGCCTTCAGTGCCAGCAAATTGCAGCAATGCATCAGCGAGGCGCGCGGCGCGAACGGCTCCGAGGCAATCTCGAAATTGCCAGATTCCATCTTGGACATGTCCAGGATGCCGTTGACGACCGACAGCAGATGCTGGCCGGACTCGTTGATGAGCTGGGCATATTCCTTGCGCTGGGCCGCTCCCAGCATCAAGGTCTGCTCCTGCGCGATCATCTCGGAGAAGCCGATGATGGCATTGAGCGGCGTGCGCAGCTCGTGGCTCATGGTGGCGAGGAAGCGCGTCTTGGCGGCGTCGGCCGCCTCGGCGGCGCTGCGGGCCTGATCGAGCGCCTGCTCGGCCAGCTTGCGGTCGGTGACGTCGCGCATCACGGCGACGACTTCGGCCTCGCCGGCGACGTCGCGAACCCTGTCTGGATCGAGCGGGCGGCAACGCATCCCGACCCAGATGAAGTCGATCTGGCCGCGCTCGGAGCCGGCAGGTTCCCGCCGCAGCCGAAACTCGACGCTGCACACGTCGCCGCGCGCCGCGTCCGATAAAGCCGTGAGATAGGCCGGGCGATCGGCGACGTGCACGCGATCGAACAGGCCGTGACCAAGCAGTTGCGTGACGGGCATGCCGAGCATGGTCTCCGCCGCCGGCGAGATGAACTGCACCGCTCCGTTGCGCTGATGCCGCGAGATGACGTCGCTCATGTTGCGCGCGAGCAGGCGATAGCGCTCTTCCTCGCGCGACAGCAGCGCAACGCTGGTGCGCGCCAGCGATTCCGCGCCGAAGGCGAGGCCCGCGGCGTAGAGCGTCGCCGAGGCGACGCCGAGCGCCATCAGCACGCCGCGTTCTGTGGCGCTCGGCAGGTCGATCGGCAGCCAGCCGAGCTGGCTGACGAGGATCAGGATCCCGGCACAGGACAGCGCGAGCAGCGAGGCGAAGGCCACGACGCGGCGCGAGGCCGACAGCGCGGCTTCGAGCGGAACCACGACCAGCCAGATCGCGGCAAAGGATTCGATGCCGCCGGTGGTGGCCGCCACCGCCATGATCAGGCCGGCAAGCGCCAACGACGACAGCACATGCGCGCCTTCATAGCGACCGGTGCGCGACAGGAACCAGGACAATAGGATCGGCGCGATCAGCCAGGCGAAGGCGGCGACCTCGATCGCGCTCGGCGCGCCGCGCAGGACGAGATAGATCGGGAATGCGGCGAAGGCGGCCAGGCTGCCAAGCAGCCGCGGCGCCATGAAGGCACGATGGCGCGCTCGCGTCAGCGCATCGTAACGCGCGGAGGGATGCAGCAGCGCATCGAGACAATCGCGGATGATACTCAAAACGGTCACGGGTCTCGCGCTTCGGCTCAATCGTCTTTAGAAGACGCGCCGGAACGCCTCCTTATCGTTGAGCCACCGTGTCAGAGTGACCTTAAACGAGTGCTAAGGCGGCGCGGCGTGCGGCCGGACACCGCGGCATCGCGGGGCTTTTTAGACGATTTGGCGACGTCTTCGCTGCGGATGGTGAACACAGAGTTTCACTCTCCTCGGCATGGTTTCGAATTGGTGGATCCGGGGCGCCAGCAGAATCACGGGCGCGGGCGTCAATCGAAAATTTACGAGACCGTCGATCCCGAAGATTTTTGCGTAAATTTCCCGCGAATTAAGCTCAAGGCAATCACTTGCGATTTATCGAGGGTTGCTAGGTCCGACATCCGCGGAGATCGCCGCGGCGGGATCGAACGTACAGGTCGCAAGATGCGCTTTCTGCTCCGCATCACATTCTGGCTCGGGCTGGTGCTGGTGCTGCTGCCGCGGGACAAGACGCCCGAAGCGGAGAAGCTGCCGCAGATCGGCGCCGCCGATGCGGTGCAGGCTGCGACCGCAGCCGTCTCCGACGTGACCCAGTTCTGCAAGCGCCAGCCAGCGGCCTGCGAGGTCGGCGGACAGGCCGCGACCATCATCGGCCAGCGCGCCCAGGACGGCGCGCGCAAGATCTACCAGATCATCAACGACAAGAAAGAGCAGATCACCAACGAGAAGAACGACAAGAACGACAAGACGGACAAGAAGGCGCCCGACCATACCGGCTCGATCGCGCTGGCCGGCGAAGGCGATGCCGTTGCGAGCGAGGCGCCGCGCGACACCCTGACCCAGGACGACCTCGCGCTGGAATGGCGCGGACCTGCGGCCGCAAATTAGCCCCAAACCCTATCGATTTCGCGGCTTCGCGTCCCTATATTGGCCTGAAAGGGAACATGGGCCAGCATGACGACGATCGACGAAATCAGGGACAATTTCGAGCTTCTCGACGAGTGGGACGACCGCTACCGGTATGTCATTGAGCTCGGCCGCACCCTGGAACCGATGCCGGAGGCGGAGCATTCTGCCGCGAACAAGGTGCAAGGCTGCGTCAGCCAGGTCTGGCTCCAGAAGCTGGTCGAGCGCGGCAATGGCGCGCCGATCCTGAAGTATCGCGGCGACAGTGATGCGCATATCGTGCGCGGACTGGTTGCGATCGTGTTCGCGCTCTATTCCGGCCGCACGCCGCAGGAGATCCTCGACACCGACGCGATCGCCGTGTTCAACGAGTTCGGCTTTCGCGATCATCTGACGCCGCAGCGTTCCAATGGCCTGCGCTCGATGGTCGAGCGCATCAAGACCGACGCCAAAGAGGCGCTCGCGGAAGCGACGTAAGACCCTCATGGTGAGGAGCGCAGGTCTCGAACCACGCAGCAAAAAGCCGTAGGGTGGGCAAAGCGAAGCGTGCCCACCATTTCGCGTGCAATCGAAGAAAGATGGTGGGCACGGCGCAAGAGCGCCTTTGCCCACCCTACGAAAATCTTTATTTCCGCTTCCGCTGCTGCTGTCCGAGGCCCATCTGCTTCGCCAGCTGCGAGCGCGCCACCGCGTAGTTCGGCGCGACCATGGGATAGTCGGCCGGCAAGCCCCATTTCTCGCGATATTGCTCCGGCGTCATGTTGTACTGGGTGCGCAGATGGCGCTTCAGCGACTTGAAGCGCTTGCCGTCTTCCAGGCACACCAGATAATCCGGCGCGATCGACTTCTTCAGCGAGACCGCCGGCTTGGCCGGCTCGAGCGGCGCTGTCTCGGTACGACCCGACGAGACCCGCAGGAGCGCGCCATGCACCTGGCTGATCAGGTTCGGAATCTCCGCCGACGGCGTCGGATTGTTGCTGAGATAGGCCGACACGATGCTCGCCGTCAGCTCGATGAAATTCTTGTTCCCTGCATCCGACATGCGCCCCCCTTTCTCCGCCATCCTTCTCACGGGATTGACGACGCCAGAGTATTCCCTGTCAACAATACGTTCGGCGGAACCACGACGACTGTCGAGGAAGAGCTGATTACTGGCGAACGGCGGCGCTTTACTTTCTGCGCGGCGGCGCTCAGCCCCGCTGGTCGAGATGTGCGCGGAGCTCGTCGATCGAGGCAAAGCGCATCATGCCCTCCGGCATCTGTGCTTCGATCGAACCGTCGGAATAGAGCGAATAGGCCATGCCATCGACGACGCCGGACTTGAGCACGGTGACGGGCGCCTGCTCGGCCGCAGCCGCCGGTTCAGGTGCGCGCGGCGGCTCAGGTGCAGGCGGCGGCGTGGGAGCGGCTTCCGCAAAGGTCGAGGGCGAGCGCGGCGGCGGCCGGCGCGAGGTGACCGGCGGCTCCGGCGGGCGCATGCGCTCGGGCTTCGGCCAGGCGTCCTCGAAACTGGCAGGCGGAACGTCCGCGGCAGCGGGCGCTGCTGGTTCCTCATGAGGCGGCGGTGGGCCCTCGGTGGCCTTCGCCTCCGCGCGCTCACGCTCCTTGCGCGAGGTCGAGGCGAATAGCAGGTTGCGGCGGCGCGGCGCTTCCGGAGCCGCAGGAGGCGTTGGAGCTTCCGGCGCCTCGACGCGCGGACGCTCGCGCGCGGCGGCTTCGCTCTGCCACGGCGGAGGAGCCGCGGCTGGTGGTGGCGGCGGTGGCGCCGGTTCGATCTTCGCAGGCTGGGCAAGCGCCGGCTCGGGCGCAGGCGCGCCGGGCATCGTCAGACCCGGCAGCACGGGCCTGACCCGAACCTCCGATGCGGCTATTCCGGCCGCCAGACGGCGGGCGATGCCCTTCAGCTCGAGCAGCAGGAGATGCAGGCCGACCAGTAGCATTCCGGTGCAGACGCCGATGGTTCCGGAGATTATGAGGGTGCTGCCGACACTGAATTCCCTGACTGTGTAGCCAAATAGGATCGCAAGGAGGCCCGCCAGAACGGCGAAAATCCCCACGATCAACAATGCCAAGGTCATCGAACTCACCCCCGGCCGCGCATCCACACGCGACACTCGCCACGCCACGATACCGTCATACGGCGTTCCACGCCAACGGCCAATTGTGGGCACTGTTCCTAAAGGGAAAGAAATCAGGGACTTATTCACATTCCCTTCAGCTGCGGCTCGCTACTGCTACAGTGCTCCAAGTTTCTGGTTTTGCTGCGTCGCATCGGGAATTTAGCCATAATGCCCAATTACTTGGTAATGGAACTGCGCTATAGGGATTCCGGGGAGCAGGCCCGCGCGCACCAGCAGGGCCGAGAGGGGATTCCGGGTCACCAATAGCCATGACATCCATCACGACTTCGGCGATCGACACGCCTCTGCGGCGCTCGGTCGAACGGACTTGCGACGATCTCGCCATGCTGGTGCTGGCTGCGGTCGCCGTCATTGCAGGCTTGACCTTCCGCGACTACGGGCTCGGCTGGGACGATTACACCCACGCTGAATATGCCGATCTGTTGCTGCGCATGTTCGGTTCCGGCTTCAGGGACACGGCGGCGCTCTCCTTCGCCAATCTCTACATGTATGGCGGCGGCTTCGACATGGTCGCCGCTCTCCTGCACAAGATCATTCCGCTCGAACTGTTCGAGACGCGACGTCTGGTCGGCGCCATCGTCGGTGTGATCGGGCTTGCGGTGACGTGGCGGCTCGGCCGCCGCATCGGCGGCCCCCTTGCCGGTCTTGCGGCACTCTTGCTGCTCGCGCTCTGCCCGATCTTCTACGGCCACATGTTCATGAACCCGAAGGATGCGCCCTTCGCGGTGGCTATGATCATCTTGATGCTGGGCCTCGTCCGTCTCGCGGAGGAATATCCGCAGCCGTCGCCGCGCACGGTGCTGATCGTCGGCTTGGGCGCCGGCCTTTCGCTGGGCTGCCGCGTTCTCGGCGGTCTCGCACTGGTCTACGCCGTGCTCGGCTTCATGCCGCTGTTCCTGGAGGAACTGCGCAGCGAGGGCCCGCGCGAGTCGATCCGCCGCTTCGCTCATGTCGTCTACGTGCTGCTGCCCGGCCTCGTGCTCGGCTACCTCGTGATGGGGCTGATCTGGCCGTGGTCGATCATGCAGCCCGGCAACCCCTTTGAGGCGCTGACCTACTTCTCGCACTTCTTCGAGAAGCCCTGGAAGGAGATGTTCGACGGCGCGATCGTGTCCGTGCCCGACATGCCCTGGTCCTATCTGCCGACGCTGTTCGCGCTGCAGCTGCCCGAGGTGATGCTGGTGCTGATGGCCGGCGCCGTGATCGGCACCTTCGTACTGCTGCCGCGCCGCGAGGTTCCCGCGCGCCGCAAGACGATCCTCTTGATGCTGACGCTGGCCGCGACCCTGCCGCTCGCGATCGCAATGGTGAAGCGGCCGGCGCTCTACAATGGCATCCGCCATTTCGTCTTCGTGATCCCGCCGATGGCGGTGCTCGGCGGCGTCGCGTTTGCCTGGGCCATGGAGCGCCTGCGCGCCAATCACCGCACCTGGCAGCCGGTCGTGCTCGCCACCTTCTGCTTCGGCCTCGCGCTGTCGCTCGCCGAGATGATCCGGCTGCATCCCTATCAATACACCCACTTCAACCACATCGCCGGCACCGTGCGCGGCGCCGACGACCGCTTCATGCTGGACTATTGGGGCCTGGCGCTGAAGCAGGCTTCCGATGAATTGCGCGAGCAGTTGATCGAGCGCCAGGAAGTGCCGCCCGTCAATCGCAAATGGAAGGTCGCGGTGTGCGGTCCGCAGCGTCCGGCCCAGGTCGCGCTCGGACCCGACTTCACCATCGGCTGGGATTCCAATGCGGCCGATTTCGCGATGACGCTGGGCGAGTTCTACTGCAAGGGCCTCACCGCGCCCGTCATGGTCGAGATCAAGCGCGACGACGTGGTGTTCGCCCGCGTCTACGATATCCGCGGCCGCAGCATTTCCAGCCTCCTGTCGATCCCGGCGCCGTAATAATTTTCTTTCGACCGTAGCCCGGATGCAGCGAAATCCGGGATCAGGCGTCCCGCATTGCGCTTCCGCCTTCGCTCTTCGAGCTACGGCGGAAGCTCCATGCAGGCTGCGCGCGACAGCCACGCTCCTTGCGCCTTGCCGTCAACCCGGCCCAAGACTACGCTCCCACCCCGCAACAACGATGTTCGGAGAGATCAGCCATGTCGCCAGCGGAAGCGCGCCTGAAGGAAGTGCCGTCGAACATGACGGAGGCCGAGTGGCAACAACGGGTCAATCTCGCCGCCTGCTATCGCCTGGTCGCGCTGTACGGCTGGGACGATCTGGTCGACACCCACATCTCCGCGCGCGTGCCCGGCCCCGACCATCACTTCCTCATCAATCCCTACGGACTGATGTTCGACGAGATCACGGCGTCGAGCCTCGTCAAGGTCGATTTGCACGGCAATCAGCTCTCCGAGAGCGAATACAGCATCAACCCGGCCGGCTTCACCATCCACTCGGCGATCCACGAGGTGCGCGAGGACGCGATCTGCGTACTGCATCTCCACACGCTCGACGGCACCGCTGTGTCGAGCAGCGCGGAAGGCCTGTTGCCGCTGAACCAGACCGCCCAGCTCGTTACCCACGACCTCGCCTACCACGACTATGAAGGCATCGCGCTCGATCACGACGAGCGGCCGCGGCTCCAGAAGGACCTCGGCGACCACAACCACATGCTCCTGCGCAACCATGGCACGCTGACGCTCGGCCGCTCGGTCGCCTCCGCCTTCGAGCGCATGTATCACCTCGAGCGCGCATGCTCGATGCAGGTGCGCACGCGCGCGCTGGGCACGCCGGTCTATCCGGTCGACCACGTCGCGATCGATAAGAACACAGAGCTGCTGTCGAACCGCGACCGCGCCGAGCTGCGCGCCACCAACCTCGTGTGGCCGCCGCTGCTGCGCAAGCTCGACCGCGAGCTTCCCGGCTACCGCTCTTGAGATTTTCGAAGTTTGGTGTAGGGTAGCGATCAACGAACCTCTACGCCTTTTGGAATGAAACGCCGCCCAATTCCGGGCGGCGTTTTTATTTGGTGCGGCGTTCGCAATCACCATCACCGTCACCCTGAGGTGCTCGCCTCTTCGGCGAGCCTCGAAGGGCGACGGCCCGGCTGCATCGGGGCCGTGCATCCTTCGAGGCTCACCGTGAAGCGCGTTGCGCTCCACGGCTCGCACCTCAGGATGACGAAAGGCGCTCTCGTAGGGTGGGCAAAGGCGCATAGCGCCGTGCCCACCATCTCGCAGCTCGCCTCGGAAGTGGTGGGCGCCCACCCTACGACACCGCCTTTATTTCACCTCGGCCAGCGCGGCGAGGATGCGGGCCCAGGAGCGGATACCCTTCTGGAAGCTGCGGAGGTCGTACTTCTCGTTCGGCGAATGGATGTTGTCATCGTCGAGGCCGAAGCCGACCAGCAGCGAGTCGAGGCCAAGCGTGCGCTTGAAATCGGCGACGATAGGGATCGAGGCGCCCGAGCCCATCAGCACGGTCTCCTTGCCCCATTCCTCGGTCAGCGCCTTGCTGGCGGCGGCAAGCGGCTTCATGTTCCAGTCGAGCGCGACCGCGGGCGCGGCGGAATGGTCGCTGAACTCGACCTTGCAGTCGCCCGGAATGCGCGCCGTCACATAGTCGCGGAAGGCCTTGCGGATCTTTGCGGGATCCTGCCCCTCGACCAGACGGAACGAGACCTTGGCAGACGCATGCGACGGGATCACCGTCTTGGAGCCCTCGCCGATATAGCCGCCCCAGATGCCGTTGACGTCGCAGGTCGGACGCGAAGAGGCCTGCTCAATCAGCAGCCGGCCCTTCTCGCCCGCCGGGATCGACAGGCCGATAGGCTTCAAAAACATCTCCGGCGTGAGATTGAGCTTCTTCCACTGCTCGAGGATATCGGGCGGCAGGTCCTTCACGCCGTCATAGAAGCCGGGGATCGTGATGCGGTTGTCGTCATCGAACAGGCCGCCGAGAATTTTCGTCAGCACCCGGATCGGGTTCATCGCGCTGCCGCCGAACACGCCGGAATGCAGGTCGCGATTGGCGGCGGTGATCTTCAGCTCCTCATAGAGCAGGCCGCGCAACGACGTCGTGATCGCCGGCGTGTTGCGGTCCCACATGCCGGTGTCGCAGACCAGCACGTAGTCGGCTTTGAACTCGTTCTTGTTGGCCTCGATGAAGGGCACGAAATTCTTCGAGCCAACCTCCTCTTCGCCTTCGATCAGGAAGGTGATGTCGATCGGCAGCGAGCCCGTCACCTTTTTCCAGGCGCGACAGGCCTCGACGAAGGTCATGACCTGGCCCTTGTCGTCCTCGGCACCGCGCGCGACGATGATCTTGCGGCCGTCGGCATGGTCGGTGACGACAGGCTCGAACGGCGGACGGTGCCAGAGATCAAGCGGATCGACCGGCTGCACGTCGTAATGGCCGTAGAACAGCACGTGCGGCCGTCCGCCTGCCCCGGTCTTGCCGACGATGGCGGGATGGCCGGCGGTCGGCCTCACTTCAGTGGCGACACCGAGGCTCGCGATGTCCTTGGCGAGATGCTCGGCCGCCGCCTTGCAATCGGCGGCGAAGGCCGGATCCGCGGAGATCGACTTGATCCGCAACAACGAGAACAGGCGCTCCAGGCTGTTGTCGAAATCCTTGTCGATGTGGTCGAGCACGGATTGAAGCTGCGCATTGGCCATGGTCGTGATCCTGACTTTCGAGTCTCAAGAAATCGGGGCTCAAGGTGTCTGCGCTTTTAGCGCCGGCGCGGCCTCGGGGCCAGTCGCTACCGGCGGGTGCCGGATGTGCCATGCAAGGCTGCCGGCAAGGATGGCGGTCGCAACGAGATTATTGCCCCAGGCCTGGATGACATTGGGAAACCACGGCAGCGACAGCAGCATGAGGATGCCGGCCGCGCCCAAAGCAAGCCAGGTTCCAAGCCGCACATTCGCCCGTGCGTCGAAGGCAGCCCGATGCATCAGCACCGTCATCGGGAAGAACAACCACATGAAATAGTATTGTCGCGCCAGAGGCGAGGCAATCGTCATCAGGCAGAACAGGATGCCGAGCTCCTCGGCATCGGAGCGCGCCGTGCGCCGCGCTTGCGGAGGCATGATCGCGACGAAGCCGAGCCCGAGCAATGCCGATAGCGCGAGCACGATCCAGTTCGCCGTGCGGTAGTCGACGTCGATGACGTTCATCGTACGCGGCGGCTTGTTGGGATCTTCCAGATTGTAATTGATCGGCCGGACCAAGCGATGCGTGACGGCAATGAGGGACTGGTTGACCCACGACCAGTTCTGCTCGCCGCGCTGGCCAAAGCCTTTTTCCGAGCTGCTCCCGACCATGGCCTGGTACCAGGTCGCAAGTTCGGCCGCGTTGCGCTCGAAGCCGCGGATCGGCGCCGGCACGACGTAAAGAAGAATGCCGATGAAGGCGACGGTCGCGACCACGGCCGCCCACTTCCGCCGCCAGATCAGATAGGGCAGCACCGCGATCGGAAACACCTTGATGGCCGTCGCGAGCGCGAACATGAAGCCGGCAAGCCAGGGGCGCTGATGCCGCAAGCTCCAGAAGCCGTAGAGCATCATCGCGAGCAGGACGAGGTTCGGCTGGCCGAGGTCGAACATGTCGAACACGAAGGTGACGGTGACGAAGGCGGGCAGCGCTTCCAGCCACGGACCGGCCCTGCGGTCCGATCCGGCCATCACCTGGGAGAACGTCCCGGTGCACCACCATGCCACCGCATTCAGGATCGACAGCACGACATAGAGCGGGATCCTGCCGAACCAGCTCGGGATCGCCAGCAGGACCGCCGGCAGCGGTGGATAGATGAACTCGAAATAGTCGCTGATGTCACCGGGATAGAGCGGCCGCCCCTGCAAGACCTGCTGCCCGGCCCAGAACCACAGCCCATAATCCTTGGTCTTGCCGTGGCCGAAGATCTCGGGAATGAGCACGTCGGCAGTCAGGAGGAGGCAGCAGAACAGGAAAAGCAGGTCCAGCGGCGCACGCAACGACAGGCGTCTCGGCGCTTCGGGTTTTGCTAACGGGGCGGTGGAGATCACGGTGGGGTCCAGTCGGCGGCGGACTACCACGTAGCAGACGGACGGATGTTTGGAGAGTCCCTCACCGGAATTTGTGCCGGTGGTGATGGCCTCCCCGATGGCCCGCTAGACTTTCCGCAGCGTCACGGCCGGACCTGCTGCCTACCGCCGCAGCAATCCGCCGAGCGCGCCGCGAACCAGGGTGCGGCCGATCGAGCCGCCGAGCTGGCCAGCGACCGACTTGCCGATATTTGCGGCCATCCCCCCGATCACCTGGTTAGTCACCGATCGCGTCACGTCGCGCGCAATGACCTGGCCGGTCGACAGCCGGCCACGCTTGACGTTGGTGCCGAAGATGGTGCCGACGATCGAGCCGATCTGGCCGAGGACGCCGCCACCGCTTCCGCCTGCCGAACCGTCGGCCGTTGCCGCCGTGCCGGCGAGGCGCTTCTGAAGGATCTCATAGGCGGACTCGGAATCGACGGCGGTGTCGTATTTGCCCATGACCGGGCTCGCCGCCATGATCGCCTTGCGCTCCTCCGGCGTGATCGGTCCGATCCGGGCCGATGGCGGCCGGATCATCACCCGCTCCACCATCGAAGGGGTGCCGTTGCCTTCGAGGAAGGACACCAGCGCCTCGCCCTTGCCGAGCTCCGTGATCACCTTGGCGGTGTCGAGCTTCGGGTTGGGCCGGAAGGTCTGGGCTGCGGCGGTGACCGCCTTCTGGTCGCGCGGGGTGAAGGCGCGCAGCGCATGCTGGACCCGGTTGCCCAGTTGCCCGAGCACGCGGTCGGGCACGTCGACCGGGTTCTGCGTCACGAAGTAGACGCCAACGCCCTTGGAGCGGATCAGACGCACCACCTGCTCGATCTTGTCCATCAGCGCCTTGGGCGCGTCGTTGAACAACAGATGCGCCTCGTCGAAGAACAACACGAGCTTCGGCTTGGGCAGGTCGCCGGCCTCGGGCAGCTCCTCGAACAGCTCCGACAGCATCCACAACAGGAATGTCGCATAAAGTCGCGGGCTCTGAAGCAGCTTGTCGGCGACCAGGATGTTGACCATGCCGCGGCCGTCGCGGTCGGTCTTCATGAAGTCCTTCAGCGTCAGCGCCGGCTCGCCGAAGAATTTGGTGCCGCCCTGGTTCTCCAGCACCAGGAGCTGGCGCTGGATGGTGCCGACGGTCGCCTTGGTGACATTGCCGAAGCCCTGGGCGGCCTTGCGGATGACGGCGAACGGATCCTCCTCCGCGTCCGCTGCCTTCTTCCCGCTATCGGGCACGATGGCGTCGAGCAGCGCGCGAAGGTCCTTCATGTCGATCAAGGCAAGACCGTTGTCGTCGGCGACGCGGAAGGCGACGTTGAGCACGCCTTCCTGCACGTCGTTCAGATCGAGCATGCGCGCGAGCAGAAGCGGCCCCATTTCCGTGACGGTCGCCCGCACCGGGTGGCCCTGCTCGCCGAACACGTCCCAGAACACCGTCGAGAACTGGTCGGGCTGGAAGGTCAGCCCCATCTCGGTGGCGCGCTTAACGATGAAATCTTTGGCTTCGCCGACCTCGGAGATGCCGGAGAGGTCGCCCTTGATGTCTGCGGCGAAGACCGGAACACCGGCGCGCGCAAATCCTTCCGCCATCACTTGCAGCGACACCGTCTTGCCGGTTCCGGTTGCACCGGTGACGAGCCCGTGGCGATTGGCGAGCGCCAGCGTCAGCCAGGCCTGCTCGTCTCCCTTGCCGACGAAAAGCTTGGCGTCGGTGTCACCGAGCTTGCTGTCCTGTGCGGTCATAATTCTCACTGATCTCTGCAGGTTTCGCGTATCGAACTCGAATGCATTAGTTCCGTAGTTTAACGCATGTTGTGCGTCGATTAAAACCATTCAACGCGTCCCAAACATGCGACATTGGCGGAAATATCAGCCGAAAGTCGGAATGGAGCGTTCGCACCGCGGTATTTTTTTGCTGATTCCATCTCCGCTCTTGCACCGCTGCAACACTGTTTACGCGTTCGAAGATGAATCGCGGCGAGGCGTGCGTTCATCGCTTGAATTTCACATCGCACCGGCTCAAGATCATTTTCGAAAGCAATACTCCGGCATGTGAACCGGCTGAGGGGCAGGCCATATGGACGAGCTGATCGGACGGCTGGCGACAAACGCCAGCATAGATAGTGCTGTCGCGGAAAAGACCGTCGGCATTATCCTGGGCTTCCTCCGCAGCGAGGGTCCTTCCGACAGCGTTCAGGCCCTGATTGATCAAATCCCCGGAGCAGAAGCCGCGATCGAGGCGTGCAAGAGCGGCGGCGGACTGTCGCGGCTGATGGGCGGCAGCCTGATGGCCGTCGGCTCGCGCCTGATGGGCCTTGGACTGGGGATGTCGGAGATTCAAAACGTCGCCCGTGAACTTTTCCGCTTCGGCCGAGACAAAATCGGAGCGGATCAGATGGGCAAGATCATCGCGGGGACGCCGGGCCTCAGCCAGTTCGCCTGAAGCCACGCATTTCATATTCGAGTATCATGACATATCCGATCTCCGAGATTGACGGCCTGTCGGCCTTCGCCGCCAACAAATTGAAGGCGCAAGGAATCCGCACCACCGACGCGCTGCTCGAGGCTGCCTCCACCGTGAAGGGCCGCAAGGCGCTGTCCGCCAAGACCGGCATCAGCGAGCAGCTGCTGCTGGAATGGGCCAACGTCTCGGACTACATGCGCATCCCCGGCATGGGCCGGGCCAAGGTCGGCCTCGTCCGCGCCGCCGGCGTCACCACGGTGCGCGAGCTCGCCTATCGAAATCCGGCAAGGCTCGCCCAGAGCATGCGGGACGCCAACGAGAAGAAGAAGCTCCTCCGCATCTTGCCTTCCGAGAAGTCGGTCGGCGACATCATCGCCAAAGCGAAGAAGCTGCCGCCGAAGATTACGTATTGAGCGAGGACGAAGCTGGAGAGATAGGGTACCACTGCTCCCAGATCGTCATTGCGAGCGTAGCGAAGCAATCCAGAATCTTTCCGCGGTGACAGTCTGGATTGCTTCGCGGAGCCTGTCATCGGGCCGCGCTTCGCGCGGACCCGTTGGCTCGCAATGACGGAGTGCGGGCAAGAACCTCCTCCCTCTCGTGCCCCTGAGCGCGTCGGAACGGCCGGATGCCCCCTTCCGTCTTGACTCCCCCTCCCCGACCGCTAAAGCCACCCGCATGAGTGCCTCGCCCTCTCCATCCGTCCCGCCGGCCGGCTCGGCCGGGGCCGACGTGCTGCGGACGCTGCTGGAACGGCCGCTTCCGGCTGTGATGGGCGTGCTCAACGTCACCCCGGATTCCTTCTCCGATGGCGGCGAGTTCATCGCGCCCGAGCAGGCCTTCGCGCGAGCCCGGGCGATGATCGCTGATGGCGTCGACATCATCGATATCGGCGCCGAGTCCACCCGACCCTACAAGGGCGCCCAGCCGGTCACAGCAGACCGCGAGTTCGCCCGGCTGAAGCCGGTGCTGGCTGGTGTCGTGGCGCTTGGGGTGCCCGTCTCGATCGACAGCATGAAGGCGGAGGTGGTGGCCTTCGCGCTCGACCAGGGCGCGGCCATCGTCAACGATGTCTGGGGTCTGCAACGCGACGCCGCCATGGCACCGCTGGTCGCTGCGAAAGGCGTTCCGGTCATCGTCATGCACAACCGCGACAATGCCGACCCCACCATCGACATCGTCACGGACATGAAGACCTTCTTCCTGCGCTCGCTGGATATTGCGGCCAAGGCCGGCATCGCGCGGGAAAAAATCGTGCTCGATCCCGGCATCGGTTTCGGCAAGACGGCCGAGCAGAGCATGATCGCGCTGGCGCGGCTGCGTGAACTCGACATGTTCGGCCTGCCGATCCTGGTCGGCGCCTCGCGCAAGCGCTTCATCGCTTCGGTGTCGCCGTCGGAGCCGAAAGAGCGGCTCGCCGGCTCGATCGCCGCGCACCTCATCGCCGCGCAGCGCGGCGCAAAGATCATCCGGACCCATGACGTCGCCGAAACCTTGCAGGCCCTGCGGGTGGCGCACGCAATCGAGAGCAAGCCATGACCGATACGATCTTCGTGACCGGCCTGTCGATCCATGCCCGCCACGGCGTCATGGATCACGAAACCGAAGTCGGCCAGCGCTTCGTCATCGATCTCGAACTCTATACCGACCTGTCGGAGCCTTCGCGCAGCGACCGGCTCGCCGACACCGTCTCGTACGCCGAGGTCGTGGCGACCACCACGGCGGCGTTCAAGAACACCAGTTACAAGCTCTTGGAGCGCGCGGCCGGCGCGGTGGCCGATGCCATCCTGTCGCATTTCCCGCGCATCCGCGCCGTGAAGATCACCGTGCACAAGCCGCATGCGCCGATCGCCGCGATCTTCGACGACGTCGGCATCATGCTGACGCGCTCGCGGCATCCCTAATATGGCAAGCGTGCTGATCGCACTCGGCGGCAATGTCGGTGATGTCCGCGCGACATTCGGCAAGGCGATCGCCCATATCTGCGGCATGGCGCAAGCCGCACTAATTGCGCGGTCCTCGGACTACACGACGCCGCCCTGGGGCGACGAGGACCAGGAGCCCTTCATCAATGCCTGCATCGAGATCGAGACCAGCCTCGATCCGCATGCGCTGCTGTTCGTGCTGCAGAAGGTCGAGCAGAAATTCGGCCGCACGCGGGACAAGGAGCGGCGCTGGGGACCGCGCACGCTTGATCTCGACATGATCGCCTATGACGATGTCAGCTTGCAGAAACCCGATCTGACCCTGCCGCATCCGCGCCTGTTCGAGCGCGCCTTCGTGCTGGTGCCGCTGACCGAGATCGCGCCCGACCGCGTGATATCAGGCATTCGTGTGCGTGACGGGCTCGCCAGCGTCTCGACGCAAGGCATTGAGCGGCTTCCGGATACCGGTTAACCAAAAACAACCGTTTGCAGGGACGGTCCGCCGTGGCAATTTCGCCTGCGAATAACAAGATTGTCGGGAGCCCCTCGCCGCATGACCTCCGTGACTGACGACCTGCCGCTGGCGGCGGAATTCCCCAAGGCCACGATCGAAGACTGGCGCAAGCTGGTCGACGGCGTGCTGAAAGGCGCGCCGTTCGAGAAGCTGGTCGGCAAGACCTATGATGGCCTGAAGATCGAACCGCTCTACCCGCGCGCCAAGGGCGTTGCGCCCGTGGCGGGACGGCCGCTGGCTGCGCCCTGGCAGATCATGCAGCGGATCGATCATCCCGATGCGGCCGCCGCGAACGCACAGGCGCTGACCGATCTCGAGAATGGCGCGACGGGGCTCGCGCTGGTGTTCGCCGGCGGCAGCGGCGCCCACGGTTTCGGCCTGGAACCGTCGGCCGATGCGGTCGCAAAAGTCTTGAAGGACATTCATCTCGATGCCGGCATCGGCCTCGAGCTCCAGATCGGTCCGCAATCGCGGATGGCCGCGATCCATGTCGCGGAATATGTGAAGAGCGCTGGCCTCGATCCCGCCGCCTGCAACATCCGTTTCGGGCTCGACCCGCTCGCGGCTGGCGCCGTGTGGGGTCACAGCCCTTATACGTGGGAGGAAATTGTTCCCGCCGTCGCCGGCGCCATCAAGGGCCTGGCGGCGCTCGGCTTCAAGGGACCGTTCGCGTCGGCCGACGGGCGCGTGATCCACGATGCCGGTGGCTCCGAGGTACAGGAGCTCGCCTTCTTGCTCGCCTGCGGCGTTGCCTATCTGCGCGCGATCGAAGGCGCCGGCATTGCGCTGGAGCAGGCGCAGGGCATGGTCTATGCGCGGCTGTCCGCCGATGCCGACCAGTTCCTGACCATGGCCAAATTCCGCGCGCTGCGGCTGCTTTGGGCGCGCATCGAGACGGCGTGCGGGCTCACGCCAAAACCGCTGTTCATCGCCGCCGATACGGCCTGGCGCATGCTGACGCAGCGCGACCCTTACGTGAACATGCTGCGCGCGACCATCGCGACCTTTGCAGCGGGGCTTGCCGGCGCCAATGCGATCACCGTGCTGCCGCATACGCTGGCGCTCGGGCTACCCGATCCGTTCGCGCGGCGCGTGGCGCGCAACACGCAGCTTTTGCTGCTGGAAGAGAGCAACCTCGCCAAGGTCAGCGATCCCGCCGCCGGCGCCGGCGGCATCGAGACGCTGACGTCGCAGCTCTGCGACGCCGCCTGGGCGCTGTTCCAGGAGAGCGAGAAAGCGGGCGGCGCCTTCGCAGCGCTTCAGCAGGGTCTGTTCCAGGGCAAGATCGCGGCGACGCGAAAAGCGCGCGACGCCAACATCGCAAAGCGCCGCGACGTGCTGACCGGCGCCAGCGAGTTTCCAAACCTGCACGAGAGCGAGACGGTCGTGCTGAAGGCGACGCCGATCGCGCTTCCGCCTTACGGTGAGCAAAAATACAAATTCGAGGCGCTACCGCCGATCCGGTTGGCGGAACCGTTCGAAGCGTTGCGCGACAAATCCGATGCAACGCTGAAGGCGCGCGGAGCGCGGCCAAAAGTGTTCTTGGCCAATCTCGGCACGCCCGCCGATTTCACGGCGCGCGCGACCTTTGCGAAGAGCTTCTTCGAAGCCGGCGGCATCCAGGCCGTCGACAGCGAGGGCTTTGCCGATCCGGCCGAGCTGGCCGCCGCCTTCAAGGCCTCCGGCGTCGCGCTTGCCTGCCTTTGTTCCAGCGACAAGGTCTATGCGGAACACGCCGAGGCTGCGGCGAAGGCCCTGCAATCGGCCGGCAGCCGTCATATCTATCTGGCAGGTCGCCCGACCGATACCGAGGCGGCGCTGCGCGCGGCCGGCGTCACCGGTTTCGTCTTCGCCGGCGGCGATGCGCTTGCGACGCTGCAAGACGCCTATCGACGGATGGAACAGGCATGATCGAAACCAGCAAACCCGTTCTCACCGGCGGCTGCCAATGCGGCGCCGTGCGCTTTGGAGTCATGACTGCGCCGACCAGGATCTCGATCTGCCACTGCCGGATGTGCCAGAAGGCGGCTGGCGCGCCATTCGCCTCCTTCGCCGACATCAACAAGACGGACTTTGCCTGGACCAAGGGGCAACCCTCGTTCTTCCGCTCCTCTTCGATCGCCGAGCGCGGCTTTTGCGCCGCCTGCGGCACCCCGCTGAGCTTTGGCCGCATCGACGGCGACCGGATCGAGATCATGACCGGCGCTTTCGACCATCCCGACCGGGTGATACCGACGCGGCAGTTCGGCACCGAGTCCCGCCTCGGCTGGGTGGTCGGCATCGCCAACCTGCCGAGCCAGACCACGCAACAGAATTACGGACCGGAGAAGATGGCGACCATCGTCAGCCATCAGCATCCGGATCATGATTGAGCGTCTATGATATGGTTGAGACCATGAGCCGCATTCCCAATTTCGCAGACGTGGCCTTCGCGCGGACAACCCCCGCCGCACCGACCGGCAGCGCCGAGCCGTGGCTGACGCCCGAGGGCATTCTGGTGAAGCCCGCCTATGGCGAGGCCGATGTCGCCGGACTCGATTTCCTGGACACCTATCCGGGCATCGCGCCCTATCTGCGTGGTCCCTACCCGACCATGTATGTGAACCAGCCCTGGACCGTCAGGCAATATGCCGGCTTCTCCACGGCCGAGGATTCCAACGCGTTCTACCGTCGCAACTTGGCTGCCGGACAGAAAGGCCTCTCGGTCGCCTTCGACCTCGCTACACATCGCGGCTATGACAGCGACCATCCGCGCGTGGGCGGCGACGTCGGCATGGCCGGCGTGGCCATCGATTCCATCTACGACATGCGCACGCTGTTCGCAGGGATTCCGCTCGACCAGATGAGCGTGTCCATGACCATGAACGGCGCGGTGCTGCCGATCCTCGCGCTCTATGTCGCGGCCGCCGAGGAACAGGGCGTGCCGCCGGAGAAACTCTCAGGCACCATTCAGAACGACATTCTGAAAGAGTTCATGGTGCGCAACACCTACATCTATCCGCCCGCGCCCTCGATGCGGATCATCTCGGACATCTTCGCCTACACCTCCACGAGGATGCCGAAATACAACTCTATTTCCATCTCCGGCTATCACATGCAGGAGGCCGGCGCGACGCAGGACCTCGAGCTCGCCTATACGCTCGCCGACGGCGTCGAATATCTGCGCGCCGGCCTTGCCGCCGGCCTCGACGTCGACCGCTTCGCGCCGCGCCTGTCGTTCTTCTGGGCGATCGGCATGAACTTCTTCATGGAAGTCGCCAAGCTGCGCGCCGCGCGCCTGCTCTGGGCCAAGCTGCTGAAGCCCTTCAACCCCAAAGACCCGCGCTCGCTGTCGCTGCGCACGCATTCGCAGACCTCGGGCTGGTCGCTAACGGCGCAGGACGTCTTCAACAACGTGATGCGCACCACGGTTGAGGCGATGGCGGCCACCCAAGGCCACACTCAGTCGCTGCACACCAATGCGCTGGACGAGGCCTTGGCGCTGCCGACCGATTTCTCTGCGCGTATCGCCCGCAACACCCAGCTGTTCCTCCAGCAAGAGAGCGGCACCACCCGCATCATCGATCCCTGGGGCGGTTCGTATTACGTCGAGCGCCTGACGCGCGACCTCGCGGCGAAGGCCTGGAGCCATATCCAGGAGGTCGAGGAGCTCGGCGGCATGGCCAAGGCCATCGAGGCCGGCGTGCCCAAGCTGCGCATCGAGGAAGCCTCGGCCAAGACGCAGGCCCGGATCGATGCCGGCAAGCAGGCAGTGATCGGCGTCAACAAATACAAGCCGACTGACGAAGCTCCCATCGACATCCTCAAGGTCGACAACACCAATGTCCGCCGCTTGCAGATCGACAAGCTGACGCGGCTGAAATCCGAGCGCAACCAGAAGGACGTCGATGCCGCCCTTGCCGCGCTGACGCGCTCGGCCGGCGAAGGCAACGGCAATCTGCTCGCACTCGCCATCGACGCGGCGCGGGCCAAGGCGACCGTCGGCGAGATTTCGGAGGCGATGGAAAAGGTGTTCGGCCGGCACCGCGCCGAGATCAAATCCATCACCGGCGTCTACAAGCGGGAGGCGTCCAGCATGGGTAACCAGGTCGAGAAGGTTCAGGCGCTGATCGACGCCTTCGAAGAGGCGGAGGGCCGCCGGCCGCGCATCCTGGTCGCCAAGATCGGCCAGGACGGCCACGATCGCGGCCAGAAGGTGATTGCGTCAGCCTTCGCCGACATCGGCTTCGACGTCGACATCGGGCCGCTGTTCGCTACGGCGGATGAAGCCGCGCGGCAAGCGGTCGAGAACGACGTGCATATCCTCGGCGTCTCCTCACTCGCCGCCGCCCATCTTACCGCCGTGCCCGAGCTGAAGGCGGCGCTGAAGAAGCAGGGCCGCGACGACATCATGATCATCGTAGGCGGCGTGGTGCCGCCGCAGGACTACGACGCGCTCTATGCCGCCGGCGCCGAAGCCATCTTCCCGCCCGGCACCGTGATTGCGGACGCAGCCGAGGAGCTGATCCGCAAGCTGAACGCCCGGCTCGGGCATAGCGAGGCGGCGGAGTGAGCTCTAGCCCCGAAGGTGAGCAGCCATGGCACTCATCGGAGCCGATAGAACGCTATGAATCTCTCTTTCCCCTACTGCCTGACTTTATTGCTCACTACACGATCGGCGGCCGCCGCATTCCAAGGATCGGCATAGCCAAGAGAGCAGACCTGCAATTTCGAAGGGGACTCTTAGCAGCCCTTGTGGCTGGAGCAGCGCAGATTGGCCTGTCATATGCCGAAAAGCGCTACGCGAAAGACGCTACAGAGACCAGATGGCTCGGGCTCACCGAAAAGATTGACCGGATTTACGGTAATGGCCGCAGATATCTCGGACAATACCTTTCGTTGGGGAGGTCGACGGGCGATCCCTCACAGGACGATCTGTCATGGCAGTTCTTCTTTCGAACTATCGGCTCGTTAGACGCGGCAAAGCGCCTTTCGGAGTTGGGCTACCTTTGCGAAGTGGCGACAATTCTTAGATCTGCGCTTGAACAATTTTTCTTTTGCGCACGTCTGCTGGCGCGCGATCCGTCAGAAGAAATCGAAGCAATACGTCCCGTACAATGTCTGAATTTTTTCAAGACATTTGTGCCCAGCGCCGGCCGGCTATATGGGCGTCTATCGACATACGCTCACTTTGAGTTTGAACATCACAGCCACTTTTTCACTTATTCACCCAAACAGGTGCAAACTCTTGGCCGAAGCTCGGTCTTGCGAGCATACGCCACTCAGCTGCTGTTTCTTACTATGGCGTGCGAGGCTAGATATATTTTGGCTTCGTCATCGAGCCGGATCGATGAACTTCCTACGTCTATCGCAGACTTTGAAATTTTTCTCGATGAAGTCGATAGATTTTCCGTCGAGGTGAGAGAAATGCTTCCCTCAGATGCCGTGCTCGGGGACATGGATGACCTGTTGGAAGAAATTATCAAGCAGAAATCGTAAGCGAGTTTAGTTTGATGCAAATCTCGTTGGCCTATGTTGTTGCTTTGAGCCTTGCTTACCTCGTTAACACACCCGCGAGCCACGCAGCCGAGCCCAAGCCCGACGCCGTTATCAAGACCAAGAGCATCGAGGCGCGAATCTTCTTCGACGATAAGGTCAAGGCCGATGCAGCGCTGGCGGCCGATTGCCTGGCTGAAGGCAGGAAATGGCTCGACAAGAACGCGGCCGAAGCCGCCGCCTCGCGCAAGGAGGATCCGCAGTTCTTCAAGGACGGCGGCTGGGATTTCGAGCGCAGATACACGATCCGCTCGGTGATTGCCGATCGCTACGTCAGTGTCCTGCGCAACGACTACATGGACACGCACGGCGCCCATCCGAACTCGGACGTAAATACGATCCTGTGGGACAAGACCGAGAACAAGCGCATCTCGATCCGCCCGTTCTTCGCCGAGACCGTCGACAACGGGGCGACTATGAAAGCGATGGTGAAGGCCGTGCTCGTCTCACTGAAAGCCGAAAAGAAGAAGCGCGACGCCAGCGAGACCGCCACTGACGAGTGGTTCAATGGCGTCGCGCCGAACCTGCTCAGGATCGGCGCAGTGACGCTCGCGCCCTCTACCGAAGCGGGCAAGAGCGCCGGCCTCACTTTCCATTACCCGCCCTATGCGGTCGGTCCCTACGCCGAGGGCGGATATATCGCGTTCGTGCCGTGGGAGGCGCTGAAGCCCTACCTGACCGCGGAAGGCACCCGCATCTTCGGCGGCGCACGGCCGAAGGGCGACGCGGACGCGCAGTGAGCAGTCGCTAACTGGATCGTGGACGGGCCCGAGCCAAGGTTCGCGCAAGTGAATTGGTCCAATCGGGAATCCAGGAGCCAAACAGCGCTTGCCAGCGATCGGCGTCCGCAGGTTCCGTATCGAGGGCGACCGACCATTCGATGAGAGTGCGGTCGCCTTCGATGATCGGGCGCAGATGCATGGTGCCCTGGTAGCGCGTCGGCGCTGGCGCTTGGCTCCCCGCTTGGCTGCCGTCATCTTGCGGATATGGCAGCGCTTCGAGACCGGCATAGGTCAGGGTGTGCTGCCGGTCCGAGTGATCGACCAAGCGCTGGCGGATCCAGTTTCCGCGATAGCAGAAGCGCCTGATGGCGCCGACTTCGTCGCCGCGCTTGTCGTCTTCGATCACGCTCTCGCTCACCCCGTCGATGTAAGCGGGATAGTTGTTGAAATCGCGGATCAGCGACCAGACTTCGTCCATCGGGTGGTCCAACACGGCGCTGTAATAGGCTTGGGTCATCGGAAGCGTGCCTTTGGCTTTCGTTACGCGCTGAGGTTGGCGACTTGCGCGGACAAAACCCACCCGATTTCCGACTGCCCTTTCCGATGGGCCTCCAGCTTTCACACAACACTGCGATCTCGTTGGTAGCGCTACCTTGCAGCGGCGCCGCAAAGCCGACTAGAATGCCGCCGTTGACAAGAGCGCCCGACGTCACGGGCGCCGCTGGGAGGCATTCAATGTCCAAGATTTCGCGCCGCACCTTTGCGGCTTCATCCGCCGCCGTTGCGGCATCCGCCGTGTTCGGGTTCAAGCCCGCACGCGCGCAAACCTATCCGGCGCGTCCGGTCACCGTGATCGTGCCCTGGGGCGCAGGCGGTGGCACCGACGCGACCGCGCGCATCGTCGCGGCGCTGCTGGAGAAGGATCTCGGCCAGCCCTTCAACGTGGTCAACCGCACCGGCGGCTCCGGCGTCGTCGGCCATAGCGCAATCGCGACTGCGCAGCCCGATGGTTACACCATCGGCATGCTCACGGTCGAAATCTCGATGATGCACTGGCAGGGCCTCACCGACCTGACGCCGAAGAGTTATACGCCGCTGGCGCTGATGAACGAGGATCCCCCCGGCATTCAGGTCTCCTCCTCCTCGCCGTACAAGACGGTCAAGGAGCTCGCCGAGGCGATCAAGGCGGCGCCCCCAGGCAAGTTCAAGGCTTCGGGTACCGGCCAGGGCGGCATCTGGCATCTGGCGCTGGTCGGCTGGATGCAGGCGATGGGCCTGCCCGCCAACCAGGTCGCCTGGGTGCCCTCGAACGGCGCGGCGCCGGCCATGCAGGATCTCGCCGCCGGCGGCCTCGACCTCACCACCTGCTCGGTGCCGGAAGCGCGCGCCATTATCGAGGCCGGCAAGGCCAGGAGCCTCGCCATCATGGCACCGGCGCGCAATCCGATCTTCAAGGACGTGCCGACGCTGAAGGAGGCGATGGGCATCGATTACGCGACCGGCGCCTGGCGCGGCATCGGCGCACCCAAGAACCTGCCGCCGGAGATCGCAACAAAACTCACCGCGGCCCTGAAGAAGGTCTACGACTCCGCCGAGTTCAAGGACTTCATGAGCAATCGCGGCTTTGGCACCGTGTGGGGCGATGGCGCCCATTTCGCCGGCTTCATGGACAAGGGCGACGCCCAGATGGGCGAGGCAATGAAGGCGGCCGGCCTGAGCAAGGCGTGACCTGGTACTGCGACGCTCTGATCGCCTCTCCCCGCCTGCGGGGAGAGGCTGGAATTCGCGCAAAGCGCGGATTCCGGGTGAGTGGGACTCTCCACGAATCCAACTCTCACCGTCCTCGCGGAGGACCCCCCTCACCCCAACCCTCTCCCCGCGCGCGGGGAGCGGGAGAACACTCTTTGTAGGAATCCCCCATGCGTCTTCCCGACTCCGTCACGGGATCGTTTCTCGTCGCACTCGGCGCGGCCGCCGCCTATGGCGGTTGGATCTTGCCGCCGGTGCCGGGGCAGCCGGTCGGCCCCAATGTGTTTCCGCTGGTGATTGGCACGGGGCTCGCGCTGTGCGGGCTCGCGATCGTATTCGGCATCGGCCATTCCTTCGAGGAGGAGGAAGAGCTCATCCCGTTCGAGGACGGCCAGGCAGCTAGCCCGCCGCCGCAGGGCAAGCTCTACGGCCTGCGCGCGCTGCTGCCGCCGGCGCTGCTGCTGTTCTACGTCTTTGCCGCCGACCGGCTCGGCTTCATCATCACCGCGGCGATCATGGTCTACGTGACCTCGACCGCGTTAGGGGCGAAGTGGAAGCTGGCGCTGCCGCTCGCGGCGCTCTCGCCGTTCGCCATTCACCTCATCTTCGGCAAGCTGCTCCGCGTGCCGTTGCCCGCCGGCCTGCTGCCGACGCCCTGGTAATCCCATGCTGAAAACCCTGATTGATGCGTTCGCACTGATCTCCACCTGGGAGGTCATCATCGCGATGTTTGCGGCTTCCGTGTACGGGCTCGTGATCGGCTCGCTGCCGGGCTTGTCGGCGACGATGGCGACCGCCCTGCTCGTCCCCGTCACCTTCTACCTGTCGCCGATCGCGGCGATCGCGACCATCGTTGCGGCCTCCTCGATGGCGATCTTCTCCGGTGACATTCCCGGCGCGCTGCTGCGCATTCCCGGCACGCCGGCTTCCGCCGCCTATGCCGACGAAGCCTATGCCATGACCCGCAAGGGCCAGGCCGAGCTCGCGCTCGGGGCCGGCGTCTGGTTCTCCGCGGTCGGCGGCATCGCCGGCGTGCTGTCGCTGATGATCCTGGCGCCGCCGCTCGCCGAGATCGCGCTGTCGTTCTCGACCTTCGAATATTTCTGGCTGGCGTTGCTCGGCCTGATGTGCGCCACCTTGGTCGCGCGCTCCTCGCCGGTGAAGGCGATCGCGGGCATGTTCATTGGCCTGCTCGTCTCCTGCATCGGCATTGAGAATCCCGGCGGCATCCCGCGCTTCACCTTCGGGATCACCGATCTGTTCGGCGGCATCGAGCCGATCCCGGCGCTGGTCGGCGTGTTCGCGGTGGCGCAGGTGATGCGCGCGATGCTGACGCCCGAGCCGCCACCACTGCCGCGGCGAAAATTCGGGAGCATCATGGCCGGCCAGTGGAAGCTGACGAAGCTTTATCACTGGCAGATGACGCGCGGGAACATCGTCGGCATCATCATCGGCGTGCTGCCCGGCGCCGGTGCCGACATGGCCGCCTGGGTCTCCTACGCGATGTCGAAGCGGTTCTCCAAGGAGCCGGAAAAGTTCGGCACCGGTCACGTCGAAGGCCTGGTCGAGGCCGGCGCCAGCAACAATGCCAGCATCGCCTCCGGCTGGGTGCCTTCGCTGCTGTTCGGCATCCCCGGCGACACCATCGCCGCGATCGCGATCGGTGTGCTCTACATGAAGGGCCTCAATCCCGGCCCGACGCTGTTCACCGAGAAGGCGTCGAGCATGTATGCGATCTATCTGATGTTCATCATCGCGAACATTTTGATGATCCCGCTCGGCATCGCCATGATCCGCGTTGCCGCCTACATCCTGCTGGCGCCGCGCTCCACCGTGATGCCGATCATCATGCTGTGCTGCGCGGTCGGCTCGTTCGCGATCGGCAACAACATGTTCGGCGTCGTCACCGTCGCCGCCTTCGGCGTGATCGGCTATGTGATGGAGGCCAACGGCTACCCCGTCGCAGCCATGGTGCTCGGCATCGTCATGGGCACCATGGTCGAGCAGGCTTTCGTCACGTCGTTGATCAAGTCGGACGGAAGCATCCTGCCGTTCTTCGAGCGCCCGGTCGCGGCAATCCTCGCCGCGATGGCGATCGGCGCCCTGCTGTGGCCGGTGATGGTGTGGATCTGGCGCAAGATGAAACCGCTCCAGACGGCCGCGGCAACATCCCGGTGATTCCAGGCGAGCGGCCCTCGCCTGCCCATCGAGACGCCTGTAAGTCCGGCGCTGGGCCGCTTGGCGGCTTTGTGCTAGTATCCAGCCATGACCGAGGTCGCCGACATTCCGCTTCAGACAATTATTCTGAAGCTCAAGAAGATTGCTCCCGCCTTGATGCCGCCGACCGCGGAAGACCGGTTGCGAGACATTCTCGAGGCCATCGTTAAGATCGAGGCATTGCTTGCAGGCTACAACCTCGACCTCTTCACTGCAGACAAGACGCGCCAGAGATCGACTGGCAGAGAATGGTCGATTTCGGCAACCACTTGCGCCACGCGTACCATGCAACAGACGTAGGAATTGTGTGAGACATCGTTCAAGATCACCTTCCGCCGTTGAAATCTTTCGTTGAACGGTGCATTCGAGCATCCAACTGATGATGCATCCACCCGCTCGCCTGCAACGATGACCAGCCCCAAGACGCTCGACATCAAATCTCTCGCCCGCGACCTCCGCGCCGACAGCCGCGCGGCGCTGGCGCGGGCCATCACGCTGGTGGAGAGCCGGCGCGGTGACCATCAGGCGCTGGCGCGCCAGCTGGTGCAGACGCTGCTGCCCGACACCGGCAAGGCATTTCGCGTCGGCATCACCGGATCGCCAGGCGTCGGCAAATCAACCACGATCGACGTGCTCGGGACCTATCTGATTGAACAGGGCCACAAGGTCGCAGTGCTCGCGGTCGATCCGTCCTCGGCGCGCAGCGGCGGCTCGATCCTCGGCGACAAGACGCGGATGGCGCGGCTGGCGGCCTCCACTGATGCTTTCATCCGCCCCTCGCCGTCTTCGGGCACGCTCGGCGGCGTCGCCGCCAAGACGCGCGAGGCGATGCTGCTCTGCGAAGCCGCCGGCTTCGACGTCGTGCTGGTCGAGACCGTCGGCATCGGCCAGTCCGAGACCGCGGTCTGCGACATGACCGACTTCTTCCTCGCCCTGATGCTGCCGGGCGGAGGCGATGAGCTACAAGGCATCAAGAAAGGCCTGGTCGAGCTCGCCGACATGATCGCCATCAACAAGGCCGATGGCGACAACCTCAAGCGCGCCAAGATCACCGCGGCCGACTATCGCGGCGCGCTGCACATTCTCAGCCCCAGGTCCGAGCATTGGCACCCACCGGTCGAGACCTATTCGGCGCTCACCGGCACCGGCATCGCCGAGCTCTGGCAGAAGGTTCTGGATCACCGCAAGGCGATGAGCGCATCCGGCGAGTTTGCCGCGCGTCGGCGCGATCAGCAGGTGAAATGGATGTGGTCGATGCTGGAGCAGCGGATGCTGGCGCGGCTGCGCAGCGAGGCATCGGTGCGGACCAAGGTCCGGAAGATCGAGGCGGAGGTGGCCGACGGCCATCTCACGCCGGCGCTCGCCGCCGAGCAGATCTTGGAGTTGCTGCAATGAGCGAAAAGCTCCGCGTTCTCCTGACCGGATTCGGACCGTTTCCCGGCGCGCCCTATAACCCAACGCAGCCGCTGGTGGCGCGACTGGTGCAGCTGCGCCGCCCGGCACTCGACGATGTCACGATTGCAAGTCACATCTTCCCGGTCACCTATGCTGCGGTCGACCGGCAATTGCCTGACGTGCTCACGAAGGTGAAGCCGGATGCGCTTCTGATGTTCGGCCTCGCCGCACGCACGTCTTACTTGCGCATCGAGACCCGCGCCCGCAATGCCATCACCATGCTCTGGCCGGATGCCGCCAACACCCGTTCGAGCAAGCGCGGCATCGCTGGCCATGCGGACGCGATGACGTTCGGTCCACACACCGCACGGCTGCTGCGCGCCGCACGCCTCACCGGCATCGATGCGCGCTCTTCGCGCGATGCCGGCGCCTATCTCTGCAACTATCTGAGCTGGCGCGCGATCGAGAATGTGAGAGCGGGCGGGCCGAGCCTTGCGGCGTTCATCCACATTCCCCTGCTCGCGCGCAGCGGCGCCGTGCGCCGCAAGGGCGCGCCGCGGATCACATTGGACGAGTTGGTGGATGCTGGCGAAGCAATGCTGATGGAGATGGTGCGGTTGGCAAGGAAAGAGCGGAACACGCCGGTTTCGTAGGCCGTGCCCACCATGCCACCCTACGGCACCTCTTCTGCGTAAACATTTAACCCTACCGGGAACAATCCTTACGCCACCGGCCGCGCTGCGCTACCTAGTCGGCGCGGACACCTCCCGCGTCCGCCGGAGGACGCATCATGGACCTCAATCGCCGTCATCTCATCGGAGCTTCGACCGCCGGCATCGCCGGCGCGCTTGCCATGCCGGCTGACGCTGCGCGCGCGGCGCCCCTGACGTCCCTGCTCGGCCGCGACGCCACGCAATACGGCGTGCGGCCCGGCAGCAGCGAGGACCAGACGCGAGCGCTTCAGCGTGCGATCGATGAGAGCGCGCGGGCGCAGATGCCGCTCGCCTTGCCGCCCGGCATCTACCGGACCGGTCTGTTGCGGCTCCCGAACGGCGCGCAACTGATCGGCGTGCGCGGTGCGACGAAACTCGTCTTCACCGGCGGCGCCTCGGCGATCCAGAGCGATGGTTCCGATGCGATCGGCATCACCGGCATCACCTTCGACGGCGGCAACATTCCGCTGCCGACGCGGCGCGGCCTGATCCACGTCCTCGGCGACCGCGACATCCGCATCACCGATTGCGCGATCACCGGATCCGGCGGCAGCGGCATCTGGCTCGAGCAGGTTGCGGGCGACATTTCCGACAATATCTTCACCAATATCGCGGTGACGGCGGTGGTCTCGTTCGACGCCAGGGGCCTCAGCGTTTCCCGCAACACCATCACCGGCACCAACGACAACGGCATCGAGATCCTGCGCACGGCGATCGGCGATGACGGCACGCTGGTCGCTGACAACCGCATCGAGGACATCAAGGCCGGCCCCGGCGGCTCTGGCCAGTACGGCAACGCCATCAACGCCTTTCGCGCCGGCAATGTGATCGTGCGCGGCAACCGCATCAGGAACTGCGACTACTCCGCGGTGCGCGGCAACTCCGCCTCCAACATCCACATCACCGGCAACAGTGTCAGCGACGTGCGCGAGGTCGCGCTCTATTCCGAGTTCGCGTTTGAAGCCGCGGTGATCGCCAACAACACCGTCGACGGCGCCGCCGTCGGCGTCTCCGTCTGCAATTTCAACGAGGGCGGCCGCATCGCCGTGGTTCAGGGCAACATCATCCGCAATCTGCTCCCGAAGCGTCCGATCGGCACCGCGCCGGACGACGATGCCGGCGTCGGCATCTACATCGAAGCGGATTCTGCGGTGACCGGCAACGTGATCGAGAACGCGCCATCCTACGGCATCGTCGCCGGCTGGGGCAAATATCTGCGCGACGTCGCGATCACAGGCAACGTGATCCGCAAGGCGCTGGCCGGCGTCGGTGTCTCCGTGGTGCCGGGAGCCGGCACCGCGCTCGTCAACAACAACATGATCTCCGAGACCCCGCGCGGCGCCGTGGTCGGCCTCGATCACGCGCGTGCGGTGACGTCCGACCTGTCGGCCGACGGTGCGCAGCGGTTCGCGCAGGTGGTGGTCGGGGGGAATGCAGTGCGGCGTTAGAACGCGTTCCGCAGCAGCGGGTATTTTGCCTGCAGGCCGTCGAGGCTGAAGGTGAATTCGACGACGCGCTCGGGGGCGGCGACGATTTCGGCCGCGGGCGGGGAGAACTGCGGCAGAAGCGTTGCCATCGTGGCCGGCGCCGTCGGCGGTGCCATCACGGCAGGTGCCGTGATCGGTGCCATCGCGGGCGGCGCGGAGAGCGGTGCGATCGGGGCGTCGGTGATATCGGCGAGAACGTCCGGCTCGGGATCGAGCCTGACTGGCACGGCGGTCTCGGGCGCGATGTGGACGGCCTTCGGCTGCACGGTCTGCGCCTGTTGCTCACGCGGAAACACGCGCGGCATCGTCGCCGGCGACCAGCCGAAGGCGGGCGTCACGCTCGCGGCTGCCGCAGCGACGTCCGCGCCCGTTGCAAGTGCGCGCCAGGTCTGGACCGCGCGCTTGGCCTCCTGGATATTTTCGAGGAATGCGATCTCGGAGTGGTAGCGGCGCCAGCGTCCGGTCTCGAACATTTCGGACAGATGTTGCAGCCGCTGCTCGGCGAGAACGCACCAGCGTGCCGCGATGTCGCGGCTAACAGCCACGTCGCGAACGACTTCTTGGCGATGTGTCATGAACCAGCCCGTCAGGAGAAAACACGGACGCGGGGACGCAACGCACACGAATCAATTTAGACGCGACATGAATATTTTGTGGAAAAGTTTTGACTTGTCCAGCAACGACGCCGCGCCCGTCATCAAACACCGTAGTCGTGCGGAGATTTCCTGTGTTTTCGAGTCAAGCTTCGCACAAGCATGACGGGCTTGCGGCGTGCCGAGTCGACGATCGGCACGAACGCGGGCGCGATCCTTCAACCAGAAGCTGAACGAGCGCCAAGCTTCAAAAGATCAGATGCCCAAAAGAAAAGACCCGTCCGGGGGGACAACCGGACGGGTCGAGCCATATGGGCGCTTGGGGTGGATGGGCGCTCGCGCCTGATATGACTGATGGGGAGGGATGACCGCTCCCACATAATTTGGTCGTGGCAGCTGGCTGAACGTTCAACGCGGGGTTTGCTTTTTTGAGCTTCGGCGTACGCGCATCTTTGTCGCAGCGGCTATCGCGTCGCCGGCCTATCCGCCTGAGAAATCGCGGATTTCTCGTCTGTGCTCGACAGCGAGGGTTGCCCGATCGCGCGGCTGCCCGGCTCGTCGCGACGCTTGCCGGCGTCTTCACGTTTTGTTGTACCGGATGCCGCCGCAACCGGCGTCGCGCTGTCGGGGGGAACGGCCATGACCGCGGCAAATGCATCGGCCTCGCCGTCGCCGAAGAGATCATCACGCCCGGGTGAACCAAGGTCGCGCGCGGTCTTCGCCAGCGTCATGCGCAGCGCTTCCGGCTTCAAGGCGTGGTTGCGCTCGAGCAGCAGCGCCGCGATGCCGGAGACGTAGGCGGCCGAGAACGACGTGCCCGACGTCATCTGATATTTGCCGTCGGGCGCCGGCAGGAAGATGTCGACGCCGGGGGCTGCGACCGCGATGTAGTTGCCACGGTTGGAGGCGGTGAACAGCCGGTCCTGCTGATCGGTGGCGCTGACCGCGATCACGTTGGGATTGGCGGCGGGATAGAGCGGCGGCGATTTCGCGCCGGCATTGCCGGCGGCCGCAATCAGCACCAGCCCGCGCGCAGCGGTCGCCGCAATGGCCCGCTCGATCACCGCGTCCTTCGGACCGGCGAAGCTCATGTTGACGATCTGCGCGCCGTGCTCGGCGGCATGGTTCAGCGAGCGCAGGATGATGTAGGACGAGCTCTCGGCGCCACCGGCGGTGCCGCCGAAAGCGCGGATCGCGATGATACGCGCCTCGGGCGCGCTACCCATCAGCCGCGCATGCGCCACGATGGCGCCGGCGATGCCGGTGCCGTGAACGTGCGCCCCCTCGGCGCTGCCGAGCGCATCGAAATTGTCGGCGATGGAATTGGCAAGTTCGGGATGGCTGGCATCGATGCCGGAGTCGATCACGGCAATCGTGACGTTGGCGCCGTGCGCCAGCGTATGGGCCTGCGGCAGGCGGAGCTTTGTCAGTGCATATTGCGCAGGATCGCCCTCGGTCGACCTCGACGATGTCTGGTCCTGGAGCACATAGCGGAAGTTCGGCTGAAGCGAGCGCACACTGCCGTCGGCCGCGAATTCGCGCCGCACCGTCTCGTACGGCCGGCCGTCGGTGATGCGGAACAGGCCGAAAGTGGCGCCGATCAGCGGAAAATTCTCGGAGGCGACGCGCGTCAGGCCGTGGCGACGCGCAAGCTCGTCGGCCTCGGCCGGCGACAGCGCGCCGTCGATCTCGGCGACGAATTCGTTGGCGAAGCTGCGCAGGTTCACCGCGGCCGGCGTGCTGTTGCCACGCCCCTTGCCGGCGCTCTTCTTGCCTGATTTTCCACCGCCCTCGCCGCCCGCGTTCGGCTGCGCCAGGCATTCGCCGCCGGCATCGCGATAGGGTGCGGTGCAGGCCGGATAGAGGTTCGGCGAATAGCGCGCATAGGGCAGCACCGACGTCGTCCGCATGCGCAACGGTGTGGTGCGGGGGATGGCCGCGATCGTCCGCGGGCCGCGGCCGACGCTGACCGCACGTGCGGCAACACCAGGGCTGACACGCGGGGCAATGCTCGAAGAGATGGTCGGCGTGCGCGAGGGAACGCTGATCGTGGGCGTACGCATGATCGCCTGCGCCTGCGCAACCTCGGCGCCGAGACAGGCTGTGAGCAGCAGCACGGCTCCAACCGACGAAACGTAGGCCCCGGCGCGTACCCAGCTCTCGGACTTGCGCGTCATCGGTTCAGTGGCACGTTCAGGGCGTCGCGACGGCCAGATTGACGAACTTCTCGCGCTGCATCTTGCCGAGCAGCGAGGCGAGCTCGTCCTGGCTCATCGCCTTGTTGAATTGGAGGCGGAACATGCCGCCCTTGGCTCCGTCGATGATCGACGCCTGATAGCTGTCGAGCAACGCAGTGATGTCGGCGATGCGCGCCTCGGGGGTGAAGCGCACCAGCGCGCGCGCCGGCGCGGCCGTGCTACCAAGTTCGCGTGTGATCGGCGCACTGGTCGAGAGCGAAGCCGTCTGGAAGGTCGCAGGCTGGTTCTTCATCAGCACGGCGCCGATAATTCCGGCTTGCAGTACGAGCGCGACGGCGCCGAGGCTCGCCGACCAGGCCAGCGTCCGCGGCGACAGGCTCGCGAAGAAGGTCGCGATGCGCGCCGACAGCGGCAGCGAACCGGTCGCCCGCGCCGGCTCGGCGTCGATCGCGGCGAACAGCTTCTGCATCGCGCGCGCCGACGGAGCCCCCAGGCTCTCGTTCAGATGAATGGTCTCTTCGTACTCGCCGCGGATCGCGGCATATTGCTTCGCAAGCTCCGGATCGCGCGCCAGCGCTTCCTCGACGCGGCGGGCATCGCGCGCGTTCAGCGTGCCGGCGGCGTGCCAGGGCAGCAGCAGTTCAATTTCACTGGGCTCTTGCTCCAGCATCTTCTTGCTCAAAGCCATCATGGCCAGCCTCGCTCAACGCCGGCTGCCTTCAGCAGTTCGGCCAGTTTCTTGCGCGCATAGAACAAGCGCGTCTTCACAGTGTTCTCCGGTATCCCGACGATTTCGGCCACTTCTTCCACGGATTTCTCGTGGTAGTAGACGAGATCGACGATTTCCCGGTGTTCCGGCGAAAGGCCCGTCAGACACTCCCGCAACGCCTCACTGGTATCCTTCTTCTGCACCACCGTTTCCGGATCGTCGGACGTATCCTCGATCGCGTTGGCGGCCTCTTCGTCCAACTCGAAATCCTTCCTGCGCCGAAGCGCAGACAGGGCCTTGAATCGGGTGATTGCCAGCAGCCAGGTGGAAACGGCGGATCGGCCCTCGAATTTGCCGGCTTGACGCCAGACGTCGAGAAACACCTCGCTGATGAGGTCTTCCGCCGCCTGCTCGTCCCGCACGAGCCTGAGCCCGAACCTGTAAACCCTGACATGGTGCCGCCCGTACAACACCTGCATGGCGAGCCGGTCGCCTTGAGCGATCCTGGCGATCAGGACCTCGTCCGAAGCCGCCTGTGTCACGCTCAAAGGCCGTCTCGCAAAGTTGGTCGGGTCGGTGCGGCGGAGGGTTCGACCAAAGGGGCGAAATTCTTCAAGTTACCGCACGCATACGGGGGCTTATGTGATCCACCCCACATACGCGCATTTTTCTTGTTCCACCGGCGGCGACCCGCCTCGATCCAGATCGGTAACATAATACTGAAATATTTCCCTGCGGAAGGACTGTCCGGCACAGGCAGCCCGGTCAACCTGGATCCATAGCAGCCCTGCACGGTGTATGTCTCACGAACCCCTGCTTTGGCTCGACCGCATCGCAAACCGATGCTTAACCGCCGGCAAATTTCGCTGCCGGCCGACATTCCCCTGTTCCGCGCTGCACGGTTCGGATTCGATTTCGAAGGATACCAAACCTAAAGGCTTGCCACGTAGATTTTTGAGCTGACATCCACCATTGGCAGGACAATGAACACGGCCGCGCCGTCCTTTCCGCAGAGGAGTGCCGCTGAAGTCGCGGATCTCGTCCTCGCGCCCGCGGCGGCGGCTCCGGAAGTCCTGGCGCGCCGGGCCCGCCAGCGCCGCCAGATGTATATCGGCCAGATCGCGAGCTACTCGCTCGGCGCCTCCGTCCTGCTGCTGTACGCCTATGACGGTGCGATCTCCATGGGTGTGCCGTCGCTGTTCTGGCTCGGCGGGCTCCTGATCATCGGTACGTTCACCGTGCTGTCGGAAGCCGGCTTCGGCGATCGGTTCGAAGATCATTACCTCACCGTCTTCCAGATCTCGGCGCATATGGCGCTGCAACTGGTATTCCTGCTCGCAGTGCCGATGGTCGGGGTCGCGTTCCTCGCCGTGCTGTTTCTGATCTTCGCGTTCGGTACGCTGCGGATGACATCGAGCCAGGCGATGCTCACCTGGGGTCTTGCCACCTGCGGGCTCGCCTTTGTCTTCCTGGGTTCGGATCTGCCGATTGGCCTGCCGGTTACGACCCGGTTGCAGCGGACCGCCTCCATGCTGTGCTTCGTGCTGGTGATCGGCCAGTGCGCTTTCCTCGGCCTGTTCGGCGCCACGCTGCGCAAGATCCTGTACCGGCGCAGCATCGAGCTGAAGGCCGCCTATCAGCGCATCGAGGAACTGGCCGAGCTCGACGAGCTCACCGGCTCCTACAATCGCCGCTGCATCATGCGGCTTCTCGACGCCGCGATCGAAAAGTCGCGGCAGGCGTCAACGCCTTGCGCAATCGCGCTGATCGATCTCGACTGGTTCAAGCGCGTCAACGACGCCCACGGCCATCCCATCGGCGACGAGGTGCTGCGCACCTTCGCGATCACCATTTTCGCCAACATCCGCCAAGCCGACTGCTTCGGCCGCTACGGCGGCGAGGAATTTCTGCTGCTGCTGCCCGGAACCGATGGCGAAGCGGCATCGCGCATGCTCGAGCGCTTGCGCCAAATCATCGCCGATCTCGACTGGAGCGCATTTTCCCCCGGCCTGCGCGTGACCATTTCCGCGGGCGTCGTGACGCTGCGCGACAACGATACTGCCGACACGTTTCTAGCACGCGCCGACCACGCGCTCTATTCCGCCAAGGCGCAAGGGCGCAACCGCATTGCAACGGGCTGACCAATTCATTTTTCCGGCGCGTGAGAAGACGCCGCCGGGCCAAACGCTCCAGGACAGGGCAATGAGATCGAAATCGGCAACACCATCCGAGAACCTGCTCGAGGAATTGCAGGCCGCGCTCTCGCACGGCACCGTGGCTCGCCGGGTCGAGACGCTGCGCCGCGTCACCGATCTCTTCGTGGGCAACGCGGTGGATTATTCCGACGACCACGTCCGGGTGTTCGACGACGTGTTCCAGTGCCTGATCGAGCAGATCGAGATTTCGGCCAAGGCACTGCTCGCCGAACGCCTCGCACCGATCGCCTCCGCGCCGCCGAAGATCATCCGCACGCTCGCGCTCGACGAAGTGATCGAGGTCTCCAGCCCGGTACTGTCGAAATCGGAACGGCTGGACGAGGCGACCCTGATCGAGATCGCGCGCACCAGGGGCCAGGCGCATCTCAAGGCGATCTCGCTGCGGCGAGTGCTGTCGGAGGCATTGACCGATTTGCTGGTGACGCGCGGCAACGAGGACGTGGTGCAGTCGACCGTCAGCAATCCGGGCGCGCGCCTCTCCGAGGGAAGTCTCACCGACCTCGTCACCCGCGCCGAACGCGACGACGACCTCGCCACCTGCATCGGCTTGCGGCCCGACCTGCCGCGTCATCATTATTTGAAGCTGGTCGCGAAGGCCTCCTTGAGCGTGCGCAGGAAGTTAGAGGCCGCACACCCCGAACTCGCGGACGAAGTATCGAGCGTGGTCCAGGAAGCGGCCCAGCGGGTCCGTGCCGCCGCCACGACCCGGCAGACCGAGATGGCGCGTGCGCTGGTGAAGTCGCTGCACGCGGACGGTCGCCTCAACGAATTCCAGGTCAGCACCTTCGCCGAGCAAGGCAAGTTCGACGAGACCAATGCGGGGCTGGCTGCGCTCGCAGGCGTCGCGGTCGAGACCGCCGAGACCATGATGATCGACAGCCGGACCGAGGGTGTGATGATCCTTGCCAAGGTCGCGGGGATGTCGTGGTCGAGCGTGCGCGCGATCATCGCCATGCGCGAGAAGCTCTCCGGCGGCTCGCAGACCGACATGCTGGCGCTGCGAGACACCTACGAAGCCCTGCGCTCTTCGACCGCGCAGCAGGTGCTGCGCTTCCACCGCATGCAGCGGGGCACGACGCCGGCGGCGTGAAGCTGGCTCCTTAATATCGCAGGACTTTGGAGCCCACCGCCGCGCCGATCGCGGTCACGACCGCGGTCGCGATCGTGTACCAGGTCGCGACGAACAGCGGGGAATCGTCGGTGCAGTGCGAGGCGTAGAGCGTCGCGGCCAATCCCGCCGCGACCAGGCCGGCGAGCGCGCCGGCGAGCGCGGGGCGCGAGGGCGCGCCGTGGCGCAGACCGAACAGCGCCCCTGCAAGCAGCGGCAGCGACATCGCGGGGATCGCAAGCAGGCACACCCTGGAGTTCTTGCCCATCAAGCGCATCGTCATCGGCATGGCCGGCGCCATCATCGCCTCACTGCCGATCGCCACGGCAAGCAGTCCGACGGGAAGCAGCAAGAGCCAGCCCCAGCCACGCAGCAGGGCTTCGGGACGCGACAGATGCAGGCTGACGATGATCGCGGGGATCGCGAGCGACAGCGTCACCGCGAACTTCATGTCGAAAAACGGGTTGCGCATCGCGCTCATCACGTCCGGGCGCACGCCGAGGAACGTCGCGAAGATCAGGATCGACAGCGGCGCGGCCACGAGCAGCGCCATGGTCAGCACGGCGCCGACGCGCGGCGCGCGATGGACGTTGTCGGCCGCGAGCGAGCGAATCAGTTGATCGGTATCCATGCCTAGTGGTCCCGCAGTTTGGCAGTCAGCGCAGCAAGTCCGCGATGCAGCGCGACCCGCACCGCACCTTCGCTCATCGCAAATTTTGCCGCCGTATCCTTAATCGAGGCGGCCTCGACCGCGATCGACTGCAACACGTCGCGCTGGCGCTGCGGCAGAGTGCTCAGTTGCGCGGCGACCTCGCCCGCCGAAGCCGTTTCCTGCGGTGCCTCGCCCGGCAGCGTCTCGACGAAATCATCGATGTTGACGAAGACGCGCCTGCCGCGCCGCCGCAGCGTATCGATCAGCTTGTTGCGGGCGATCGCGAACAGCCAGGGCGCGAAGGGAGCTTCGCTGTCCCAGGTGTGTCGCTTCAGATGCACCGCCAACAAGATCTCCTGCACGATATCCTCGGCCTGGTCGGGAGACTGGCCGGCCCGCGCCAGCCCACGCCTCGCAGCAGCGCGCAGCACCGGCGTGACCGCCTTCAACAGGCGATGATACGCCGCATCGTCGCCAGCCATGGCCGACCGCATCAGGCCGGTCCATTCGTCCTCACGTCCGCGCACGCGCGCCCCTCACCATGCAATTCGGCCGCTCTTTCAATTTGTTACCCCTGCACCCGAGCTATCACGAATTCGTGATCGCCGCCGAGCCTCCGCATCCGGTGCGGCCGTAAGAGCCCGCGACGGCTCATAACACCGATCAGTCCGGCCCGCATCCGGCGGCCGGCCGCGAGGGGCGGTTTGCCCCGCTTTTGCCCGGTGTAGCCAGAAGATTCCCATTTTCTGCCCCGCTGTGGTCACGCCCCAGGGTCTCTGTTCGTTCCTGGGACGGGCGGAATTGGGGAGATCGTCAACATGATCAAAGCCATCGGGCGCGCGGCCCTGGTCGTTCTGGCCGGACTTTTCTTGCTGTTTGGGGGCATTGCACAGGCGGCGCCGAACTCACCCGCAAGCAGCAACTCCGACAGCGCAGGCAAGCAAGCCGACGCGGCCAAGCCGAGCAAGCACCGGCGCCATGAGTCTCGCCGCACCAGCAGCAGCAAGACGGCGCAGAAACCCGACGACAAGGCCGACAAGAACGATGCTGCGGCAAATACCGCCGAGGCCAAGGCCGACAACGGCGTGCCGGCCTCGAGCCAGATGCCGCCGGAAGTCGCCAACGCCAATGCGCAGGTCGCCGCTGATACGCCGACCGCAGCTGCGGCCTCCGCGATGACGGGCCGTGCCAACGACAACGTCCAGGCGGCGGCCGATGATACCGCCAATAACACCGCACCCAACGCCGACACCCAAGTGGTGGCCCCCGATCAGCTCAACGACATCGACCGCGCCCTGCAACAGGACAGCCCACCGGCGCAGAAGGCTGTGATCGCCGCAACCGAAGCACAGCCGCGCCCCTCACCGGTGATGGCAAGCACCCAGCAGAGCTCGGCCTGGGACCAGAGCTCCCTGATCGGCAAGATCTTCATCGGCGTCGGCACGCTGCTGACGCTGGCCTCCGCCGCGCGCATGTTCATGGCCTGACCGTCAGTTCCGCCAGGACGCGCGACCCGCGCGTCCTGCGTCCGGCCCTCTTGAAGCCCACCACGCCAGCGGGCACATTGCCCGCCCAATCAAAAGCGTGGGTGGAACATGAGCACGTTCGAACATATCATCGTCGAGAGCAAAGGCGCGGTTGGCATCATCAAGCTGAATCGGCCGAAGATGCTCAACGCGCTCTCCTTCGGCGTCTTCCGCGAGATTGCGGCCGCCGTCGACGATCTCGAGGCCGATGAGGCTATCGGCTGCATCGTCGTGACCGGCAGCGAGAAAGCCTTTGCCGCCGGCGCCGACATCAAGGAGATGCAGCCGAAAGGCTTCATCGACATGTTCTCCGAGGATTTTGCCGCGATCGGCGGCGACCGCGTCGCGCGCTGCCGCAAGCCGACCATCGCCGCGGTCGCGGGTTACGCCCTCGGTGGCGGCTGCGAGCTCGCCATGATGTGCGACGTCATCATCGCAGCCGACACCGCAAAGTTCGGCCAGCCCGAGATCACGCTCGGCACCATTCCGGGCATCGGCGGCACCCAGCGCCTGACCCGCGCGATCGGCAAGTCGAAGGCGATGGACCTCTGCCTCACCGGCCGCATGATGGATGCGGCGGAGGCCGAGCGCAGCGGCCTCGTCAGCCGCATCGTGCCCGCCGACAAGCTCATGGACGAGGTGATGGCGGCAGCCGAGAAGATCGCCGCGATGTCGCGCCCTGCCGCTGCGATGGCCAAGGAAGCGGTGAACCGCGCGTTCGAGACCACCCTCGCCGAAGGCATGAGCGTCGAGCGCAACCTATTCCACTCGACCTTCGCGCTGGAAGACCGCTCCGAGGGCATGGCGGCGTTCATCGAGAAGCGCAAGCCGGTGAACAAGAACCGGTAAAGCCAAGCCCCGGCAAGGCTTGCAAGGCTGGTGTAAGGCTCTCTCGCTCCCCTGAGGCCCCTGTGACGTAGCTGCAACAAGCACGCATTTCATGGGGGTTTTCCCCGCGGCAGTTTGCCTGCGGGACCTGCGCTGGTTAAACAGTTAAGAGGGCCGCCGTCGGCGGGGGCGGACAGCCAGGGTTTTGCGGGATTACATGATTGGGCGTGCCGCCAGAGCTGGTCGCGTGATGACGCGGCATCGATCGGGCGTGGCTCCTGTGCTTGCGACATGGACCACGCTGGCGCTCTGTTGCGCCCTGCCCTCGGCCGCATCGGCGGAAGCCCTGCCCGAGGCGCTGGCCAAGGCCTACCAGACCAACCCCCAGCTCAATGCCGAGCGCGCGCGGCAGCGCGCGACCGACGAGAACGTGCCGCAGGCGCTTGCCGGCTATCGGCCGCAGATCGTGGCCAGCCTCAGCGCCGGCCTGCAATCGGTGCGCAATTTGCTGCCCGACAACACCATCCAGACCGCCAATCTGAAACCCTGGATCATCGGCGTCACCGTGACGCAGACCCTGTTCAACGGCTTCCGCACCGCCAACAGCGTGCGGGCCGCCGAACTCCAGGTGCAGTCGGGCCGCGAGGCGCTGCGCAACGTCGGCCAGGGTGTGCTGCTCGATGCGGTCACCGCCTACACCAACGTGCTCGCCAACCAGTCGCTGGTCGAAGCGCAGCGCTCCAACGTCGCCTTCCTGCGCGAAACACTCGCCGTCACCCAGCGCCGGCTCAATGCCGGCGATGTCACGCCGACCGATACCGCCCAGGCCGAGGCGCGCCTCAACCGCGGTCTTGCCGATCTCAACGCCGCCGAAGTCGCGCTCGCCGTCAGCCAGGCAACCTATGCGCAGGTGATCGGCAATGCGCCGTCGCAGCTTCGGCCCGCCGAGGTCGTCGACCGCTATCTGCCGAAGAGTCGCGAGGACGCGATGACGATGGCGATCCGCCAGCATCCGGCGGTGATGGCCGCAAGCTTCGACGTCGACGTCGCCTCCACCAACATCCGCATCGCCGAAGGCACGCTGCTGCCGAGCGCCAGCATCCAGGGCAGCGCCAGCAAGAGCCGGAACAACGACCCGACGCTCGGCACCTTCGCCGAGGACCAGGCCTCGATCGTCGCCAACGTCACAGCCCCGATTTACGACGGCGGCCAGGCCGCGGCGCAGACCCGGCAGGCCAAGGAGATCACGGCGCAGAGCCGGCTCGTGCTCGACCAGGTGCGCAACCAGACGCGCACGGCCGCGGTCAGCGCCTGGGTTGCCAATGAAGGCGCCAAGATCACGGTTTCGGCCTCGGAGTCCGAGGTGAAGGCGGCGACCGTCGCGCTCCAGGGCGTGCAACGCGAGGCCGCCGGCGGACAACGCACGACGGTCGACGTGCTGAACTCGCAGGCCGACCTGATCCAGGCCAAGGCCCGCCTGATCGGCGCATTGCGCGATCGCGTCATCGCCTCCTACACGTTGCTCAGCGCCGTCGGCCATCTCGACGTCAAGACGCTCAATCTGAACACGCCGGACTATCTGCCCGAGGTGCACTACCAGCAGGTCCGCGACGCCTGGCACGGCCTGCGCACGCCGTCGGGGCAGTAGTTTGTCGGGGCAGTAGTTTCAAGTCTCCTGGCGGGGTACCGATGAAAAGCCGCCGCATCCATCTGATGGGAGCTTCGGGATCCGGCGTGACGACGCTCGGTCGCGCGCTCGCCGATCGGCTTGCGCTGCCGCATCACGACAGCGATGACTATTTCTGGCTGCCGACCGTGCCGCCCTACCAGACGACGCGCCCCACCTCCGAACGTCTACGCTTGATGCGCGAGATGTTTCTGCCGCGTATAGACTGGGTGCTGAGCGGATCTGTCACCCGCTGGGGCGACGAGCTCGTTCCATTCTTTGATCTCGTCGTCTTCGTGACCGCGCCGCGCGAAATGCGCCTGAAGCGATTGCGCGCTCGCGAGGCCGCCCATTTCGGCACCGACGCCGTCGCGCCCGGCGGCTGGCGTCATGATGAGACCGAAGACTTCATCGAATGGGCTTCCCATTATGAAGCCGGTGATCGCGAAGGCCGCAATCTTGCAAAGCATGAAATGTGGCTCGCGGGCTTGTCTTGCCCGGTCGTACGCGTTGACGGCTCACGCCCGCTTGCCGAGCTTGTCGAGCAGGTATGCAGCGAAGCGGAGCGGTTGCCGGGCTGATGTGATATTCTCACGGAGCTTGCCTCTAAAAAATAAACAGGGAGAGAAACCGTGCTCAACCGACGCAGTGTCCTGCTTGCCTCCCTTGCCGCCGGAGTAGCCATGACCCGCAAAGCCCACGCCCGTGCGGCGCAGCCCGCGACGCCGATCAATTTCGACGTCCCGGCGCATGCCTGCGATTGTCACACCCACATCCATGGCGACGTCGAAAAGTTTCCGTTCTTCGCGGGACGCGTCTACACGCCGGAGCCGGCGAGTCCCGAAGAAATGGCCGCGCTGCACAAGGCGCTGCATATCGAGCGCGTGGTGATCGTGACGCCGAGCGTCTACGGTACCGACAATTCATCGACCTTGTTCGGCATGAAAGCACGCGGCGCGAACGCGCGCGGCGTCGCGGTGATCGACGACAAAACGCCAGAGAGCGCGCTCGACGCGATGCATCAGGACGGCTTCCGTGGCATCCGCCTCAATCTGGCGACCGGCGGCGTCAATGATCCCAATGTCGGCCGACCGCGCTTCACTGCCGCAGTCGAGCGCATGAAGGCGCGCGGCTGGCACGTGCAACTCTACACCACGCTTGCCATGATCTCGGCGATCAAGGACCTCGTCGAGACGGCGCCGGTGCCCGTCGTGTTCGACCATTTTGGCGGCCTTGAAGCCTCGCAGGGCCTGGAGCAGCCGGGCTTCTCCGATCTCGTCGCGCTGGTGAAATCCGGCAAGGCCTATGTCAAGATTTCAGGCGCCTACCGGTCATCAAAGCTCGCTCCCGACTATCAGGACATGGTGCCGTTCGCGAAGGCGCTGATCGCGGCGAACCCGGACCGCATCGTCTGGGGCACGGACTGGCCGCATCCGGATTCCAGCCGCGTCGAGGGACGCAAGCCCACCGACATCGCGCCGCTCTATCAGATCGACGACGGCCGGCTGCTCAATCAGCTGCCGGTGTGGGCACCGGATGCGGACGTGCGCAAGAAGATCCTGGTCGACAACCCGGCGCGGCTCTACGGGTTCTGACGGTCAGCGCGCGCGGCGCGAGAAGAAGGAGATCAGAACCGGCAAGGTCACGAGGATCACCACGGGCGCCAGCATCATGCCGGTCACGACCACGACCGCGAGCGGCTTCTGCACCTGCGAGCCGATGCCTTCCGACAGCGCCGCCGGCAGCAGGCCGACGCCCGCGACGACGCAGGTCATCAGCACCGGACGAAGCTGCAATTCGCCGGTGCGCACCACCGCGCTCATGCGGTCCATGCCTTCCTCGATGAGCTGGTTGAACTGCGACAGGATGATGATGCCGTCCATCACGGCAATGCCGAACAGCGCGATGAATCCGATCGCCGCGGAGACGCTGAATGCCGTGCCGGAAATCAAGAGGCCCAGCACCCCGCCGAAGATCGCCATCGGGATCACGCTCATCGCGAGCAACGTGTCGGTCATCGAGCCGAAATTGAACCAGAGCAGGATGCCGATCAGCGCCAGCGAGATCGGCACCACGATCGACAGCCGCCGGATCGCATCCTGGAGATTGCCGAACTCGCCGACCCATTCCATGTGCGAGCCGGGCGGCAGCTGCACCTGCTCGGCGATCTTCTGCTGCGCCTCGCGTATGGCGCTGCCGAGGTCGCGCTCGCGCACCGAGAACTTGATCGGCAGATAGCGCTCCTGCTGCTCGCGATAGATGTAGGCGGCGCCGGAGACGAGGCTGATATTGGCGACTTCGCTCAGGGGGATTTGCGTGACGGTGCCGTTCGGCCCCGGCGCGCCGATCCGCAAATTCTGGATCGCCTCCGCGCTTCTGCGGTATTCCGGCGCGAGGCGGACGATGATCGGGAAGTGGCGGTCGCTGCCCGGCTCATAGAGATCGCCCGCAGTGTCGCCGCCGATCGCGACCTTGATCGTGGCGTTGATGTCGCCGGGGGCGAGGCCATAGCGCGCGGCCTTGGCACGGTCGATGTCGATCTGGATGGTCGGCTGGCCGAGCGAGGTGAACACCGCGAGGTCGGTGACGCCCTGCACGGTGGCGAGCACCGATTTGATCTTGTTGGCGGTGTCGGTCAAAGCTTGGAGGTCGCTGCCGAACAGCTTGATCGAGTTCTCGCCCTTCACGCCGGAGACGGCCTCGGAGACGTTGTCCTGGAGATATTGCGAGAAGTTGAACTCGACACCGGGGAAGCGGTCGTCGAGCTGCTTGAGCAGCTCGGCGGTCAGCTCCTCCTTGTCGCGCGTGCCGGGCCATTGGCTCGCAGGCTTGAGCGGCGCGAAGAACTCGGCGTTGAAGAAGCCGGCCGCGTCGGTGCCGTCGTCAGGACGGCCGTGCTGCGACACCACGGACTCGACCTCAGGCCGAGCGCGGATGACCTTGCGCATCTCGTTGACGTAGGTGTTGCCTTCCTGGAGCGAGATGGTCGGCGGCAGCGTGGCGCGGATCCAGAGATTACCCTCTTCCAGCTTTGGCAGAAATTCGAGACCGAGCAGCCGGCCGAGCGCCACCGTCATCAGCACGAGGCCGACGGCGCCGCCGAGCACGATGTTTCGATTGGCGACTGCCCAATGCAGCAGCGGCGAATACAACCGGTGCAGGATCAGCATCACCTTCGTCTCGGTCTCCTCGACATGCGCGGGCAGGATGATCGCGGACAGCGCCGGGGTGACGGTGAAGGTCGCAAGCAGCCCGCCGGCCAGCGCATAGGCGTAGGTGCGCGCCATCGGCCCGAAGATGTTGCCCTCGACGCCGGATAGCGTGAACAGCGGCAGGAAGGCCGCGATGATGATTGCCGCTGCAAAGAAGATTGAGCGCGAAACGTCCGCCGCGGCGCTGAGGATGGCATGGCTCTTCATGCCGAACAGCGTCTCATTCGACATCTGCTCGGTTTCCGACATCGGCGTCGTCTGGGTCAGGCGGCGGAAGATCGCCTCCACCATAATGACGGTGGCATCGACGATCAAGCCAAAGTCGATGGCGCCGACCGACAGCAGGTTCGCCGATTCTCCGCGGAGCACCAGGATGATGACAGCGAAGAACAGCGCGAACGGAATGGTGGCGCCGACGATCAGCGCGCTGCGCAAATCACCGAGGAAGATCCACTGCAACAGCACGATCAGCATAATGCCGACCACCATGTTGTGCAGCACGGTGTGGGTGGTGAGCTCAATCAGGTCCCCGCGGTCGTAGATGCGCTCGATGCGCACGCCGGGCGGCAGGATGCTGGAGTTGTTGATGGTTTGAACGAGTTGGTGGACGCGCTTGATGGTCGGCGAGCTCTGCTCGCCGCGCCGCATCAGGACGATGCCCTGCACGATGTCGTCGGACTCGTCGAGGCCGGCAATGCCGAGACGGGGCTTCTGACCGACGGTGACGGTGGCGACGTCCTTGACCAGCACCGGATTGCCGCCGGACTGCGCCACCATAGTGTTGGCGAGGTCGTCGATCGACCGGATCAGGCCGACGCCGCGCACCACGGCCGATTGCTGGCCGATATTGACGGTATTGCCGCCGACATTGACGTTGGAATTGCCGACCGCCTGGAGCAATTGCGGCAGCGTCAGGCCGTTGGCGACTAGCTTGTTGAAATCGACCTGGAGCTCGTAGGTCTTGCTCCTGCCGCCCCAGCCGGTGACGTCGATGACTCCGGGTACGGCGCGGAAGCGGCGCTGCAGGATCCAGTCCTGGATGGTCTTGAGGTCGAGCACGCTGTAGTTCGGCGGACCCACCAGACGATACCTGAAGATTTCGCCGATCGGGCTGAGCGGCGAGATCTGCGGCTGCACGTTGCCGGGCAGCGGCGCGAGCTGCGCCAGGCGGTTCAGCACTTGCTGCAGCGCCTCGTCATAGGTGTAGGCGAAGGAGAACTGGAGTTTGATGTCGGAGAGGCCGTAGAGCGAGATGGTGCGGATGGTCGTGAGGTTCTTCAGGCCGGCGACCTGGGTCTCGATCGGGATCGTGATGTAGCGCTCGATCTCCTCGGCCGACAGGCCCGGACTCTGGGTCACGATGTCGACCATCGGCGGGGTCGGATCGGGATAGGCTTCGATGTTGAGCTGGTTGAACGCGATCAGGCCGCCGATCAGGACGGCGACGAACATGCCGACCATTAGGAAGCGCCGGTTGACGGCAAGAGCAACGAGACGATCCATCAGGTCTTCAGTTTTCTTGGGTCGTCGATCAGCTGCCGGACGCCGCGCGGTCGATGAACAGGCTGCCCTTGGTGACGATCTGCTCGCCGGGTTTCAGATTGCCGGTGACCTCGACGAGGTTGCCGTTGATGAGGCCGATCTTGATCTGGCGCAGCTCGACCGATTTATCTTCGCGCGCGACCCAGATGCGGACCTTGTCGGCTTCATAGATCAAAGCCTGTTTCGGCACCGCCGGTGCGGCACGGTCGCCGGCCGAGTAGATCGTGACGTTGGCGAACATCTCCGGCTTGAGCAGGCCGTCCTTGTTATCGATGGTGGCGCGGACCAGGAGGCGGCGTGTGCTGGGATCGATCGCGGCGGCGACGTAGTTGATCCTGGCGGTCAGCGGCCGCCCCGGCAGCGCCATCACGTTGACGGTGATGTCCTGACCGATGCACACCGCGGCCGCATCGCTCTCGCGCACGAACGCGGTGAGCCAGACCGTGGAGAGGTCGCCGATCACGAAGACCGGATCGCTGGCACCGGAACTGACGTACTGGCCGGGGCCGATCTTGCGCTGCACGACGGTGCCCGCGATCGGCGAATAGATCGTGATTTCCGGATTGATCGCGCCCTTCTCCTGGAACGCCTTGATGGTCTCGTCGGTGAAACCGAGGATGCGCAGCTTGTTGCGCGCGGCTTCCAGCGCCGTCCCCGAGGAGCGCATGTCGTTCTGCGCCTGGACCTGGGTCGCTTCCGCCTGCTGATAGTCCTTCAGCGGAATGGCATGGCCTTCATAGAGGTCCTTGGCGCGCTTGAATTGGATGTCCGAGAGCTCGAGCGCCGACCTCGCCTTGTTCTGCGACGTCATCGCCGCGACGAAATCGTTCTGGGCCTGCACGGTGTCGGCGGCTTCGATCGTGAACAGCGGTTGGCCTTGCTTCAGGGTCTCGCCCGGCTTGGCGAGCAGCTTGGTGACCCGGCCCGCATAGGGCGAGAACACCGGCGTCGAGCGGTCCTCGTCGACCGCGACCTTGCCCTCGGTGACATACTCGGCCCGGAAGCTCTTGGCCTTGACCGGCTCGATCGTCAGCGTTGCCCATTCGGACGGCGTCGGCGTGAAGGTCTGCGCATTCCTGCGCGATTGGCTGGAGATGTCGGAGTGCTTCTTTTCCTTGGGCCCCGCCTGGAGGAAGCCGTAGGCCCCGGCACCGACGAGAGCTAGTAAAACTACGGAGGTGATCACCCGTGGTTTTGTAAGCACCTGCAATCGCTTGGTATTTTCAACTACCATTGAGCCCGGTCGTGTCTGCGACGATCTCGGCAAATGACTGCCTCATCGGTCGCGCTAATAGTGCTGAATTCAGATTTCAGACAACCTAAAAAACGCTGGGCGCCTCTCGGTTGGCGTTAAAAATTTGCGACGTGTCAGCTTCATGTCAGCTTCGCGCCGGCCACTGTGCCGGATGACTGCCGAGCGGCATCGCCGGACGGCTCCATTGTGCCGGCGTTGTCGATAGCACCGCCGAATGACGCACCGCCTTCAACGTGCCGAAGCCAGATGGCATGCTTTCGATGAACGCTGCATGTACAGCGTCCCCCGTAAGATCCGGGGTGTTCAGTCCGCCGTCAAGGCGGCCGAGATTCCATAGCCAGCGTCCGGTCTGCGCCAGCGATACGCGCACGTGCCAGCTGCCGCCTTCGCGGGCCTGGCGCGCCTTGGCCACCATGGCGCCGAACGCCATCAGATAACCGGTGGCGTGGTCGAGCATCTGCGCCGGCAATTCCTTGGGACCGTCGATGCCGGCGGCCAGCCCCTCCGCCTGGTTGAAGCCGATCGTGGTCTGCACCAGTGAATCGAAGCCGCGCCGCTCCGCCCAGGGGCCGGCATGGCCATAGGCCGACAGCGTGACATAGACGATGCCGGGACTAATTTGCGCCGCGTCCTCCGGTGCGAAACCGAGAGCGGCGAGCGCGCGCGGACGATAGCCTTGCGAGAAGACGTCGGCGTCTTTCAACAGCGCGCGCAATTGCGCCCTGCCCGCTTCGCTCTTCAGTTCGATGAAGGTGGTGAGCTTGCCGCGGCCGGTGTCGATGGTGAGCCAGGGGATGGCGGGTAATTCAGGCCCCGAGACGAGCAGCACGTCCGCGCCGTGCGCAGCGAGCGTGCGGCCCGCGACAGGGCCTGCGATGACGCGGGAGAGATCGAGCACGCGGAGGCCCGCGAGCGGACGATCGCTGTTCGACAATCCTTGGGGCCAAGGTTTCGCCGGGGCCTCGCCGATCTTCTCGATCGAGACCAGCGGCAGTTCGGCGAGCGCACGCGCCTGCGGCAGCGCCGACCATTCGTCATAGCTGCGCATCAGGGCGACGACGCCGCCCGCAGCGTAAGCCGCAGTCTCGAAATCCTCGCCTTTCCATTGCATCAGCGCCGCCTGCACCTTGTCGCGCTCGGGCACGCAGCCGAGCACGTTGCAGACAGCGTCGCGGTGATGCGGGAAATTGGTGTGGCAGCGGACGAAGCGGCCATCGCCGGTCCTGTAGACGCCGGCGATGGCGTCCCAGGCCGGGGGCGGCGGCTTGTCGTCGACGCGCAAATAGCGCTCGGATCGGCATTCGACGACCGCGTGACGCATATCGACGGAGACGTCCTGCGCCTCGCCGCTGCGCAGTCGCCAGATTTCGGTGGCGGCGAGGCCGGCGGCAGCGATCGTCGTCTGGCCGGCGACGGCGACGCGAAACGAGGATGGGATCTGCGGCTCCTCGCCCGTCAGCTGCACGCGGCCGAGGGCAGCCGGATCGCCGCCTGCGGAGGTCCAGATATCCCTGAGAACGTCGGCGGAGCTTTGCATAGCCGCTTCTCTCCCTTTAGTTTTCGCGACCATCCCACGTTCAGAGAAAGGATTGCAATGGCCGCCATCGATACCCTCACCGCGGGCGCCGTGTTCGTCGCAACGGCGGCCACCGACGCGGTCTATGTGATGTTCACCTCGGCCGTGGTCGCGCGCAAGCGCGTACCGGCCGCGACGTGGAGCGCGATCTGGTACCTGCTCTCCTCCTACGCCGTGATCAGCTACACCGAGAACGCCTTCTATGTCGCCTTCGCCGCGATCGGCTCCTGGGCCGGTGCCTACGTCTCGCTGACCTTCCTGCATCGCCCACCCGGCGGCCCGCCGGTGGGGGCGGCGCCGGAGTGAGGATCGTCATTGCGAGCGCAGCGAAGCAATCCAGAATCTTTCCGCGGCGGCAGTCTGGATTGCTTCGTCGCAAGAGCTCCTCGCAATGACGATGTGGAGGCTTCAGCGTATCCACTCAAGCAGCTACACTTCCTGCGACCAAGAAACAAACAAGGAGCCAAACAATGGATCTCGGTCTCAAAGGCAAGAACGCCATCGTGCTCGGCGGCACGCGCGGCATCGGGCGGGCGATTGCGGCGACACTCGCCGGTGAAGGCGCCAATGTCGCAGTATGCGCTCGCAACGCCGATCAGGTTGCGGCCACCGTCACTGAACTGAAGGCAAGCGGTGTCAGCGCCATCGGCAGCCCCGTCGACGTCACCGACGGCGCGGCGCTGAAAGGCTGGATCGAGAATGTCGCGAAAGAGCTCGGCGGCATCGATTTGCTGTTCTCCAATGCCGGCGCGATGGCGCAGGGCCAGGATGCCGCGTCCTGGGAGCAGAATTTTCGGCTCGACGTGCTCGGCGCCGTGCATGCGTTCGATGCCGCGCGGCCATTCCTCGAAGCCAGCGGCGAGAGAAGCGGCGATGCGGCCTTCGTCATCATCTCCTCGATCTCGGCCGCACAGGCTGACCTCGCCAGCTCCTACGGCCCGATCAAGGCGGCGCTGATCCACATGGCCAAGGGACTGGCGCGGCAATATGCGAAGAAGAAGATCCGCGTCAACGTGGTGTCGCCCGGCACCGTCTATTTCAAGGGCGGCGTCTGGAACATGATCGAGCAGAACATGCCCGAGCGCTACAAGGATGCGATGAGCCGCAATCCGACCGGCCGCATGGCCACGCCGCAGGAAATCGCGAGCGCGGCGGTGTTCTTGGCGAGCCCGGTGTCATCGTTCACGACCGGGTCCAATCTCGTCGTGGACGGCGCGATTTCGAACCGGGTGAATTTTTAGGGGCGACAAGGTTCGTAACCGCCCCGTCATCCTGAGGTGCGAAGCTTGCGATGCAAAGCATCGCAGGCTGAGCCTCGAAGGATGAACGGCCACGATGCAGCCGGGCCGTCGCCCTTCGAGGGCCGCTGAAGAAGCGGCCGCCTCAGGGTGACGGTGAGAGATTGCGCGAGCTGAACAAAAGCTCAATGAAAATCCCGCGACGGCGGCAGAATGCGGACGTTGCGGGGGTGGCGGATTTTTTGCGCGGGGGTATCGGCGTGAGCGCGGGGGTCGTCGTTGAGGGGCTCGATCAGGTCGGCGCCTGACGGCACCGGATGCTTGCGGCTTAAGGCATCGTTGGCGAGACCGATCAGATCGTGCGAGCGATCGATCATGCGCTGGGCGATGAGATGCGTCACCTTTTCGGGGCTGCTCTGGATATAGCCTTCGACCAGGATGAGGCGCGCGCCCATCACCTCCTTGCGGTATTGCTCCATGATCTTGGGCCACACCACGACATTGGCGATGCCGGTTTCGTCCTCCAGCGTCATGAACACGACGCCGCTGGCGCTACCCGGCCGCTGCCGCACCAGCACGACGCCGGCGCAGCGAACGCGGCGCCGCTCGTTCTCATGGCTGACATCCTTGCAGGCGATGACGCGCTCGCGCGAGAACATCTCGCGGAGGAACTCCATCGGATGTCCCTTCAGCGACAACCGGATGGTCTGATAGTCGGCGACCACCTGCTCGGCGCGCGGCATCACCGGCAATGGTTTTGCGTGCTCGTCCGGCTGCTCGCGCGCGGTGGCTGCCTCGAACAGTGGCAGCGGCACGTCGTCGGGCAGCCGCCGCACCTGCCATAGCGCCTCGCGACGGTCGAGCCCGAGCGAGCGGAACGCGTCGGCATCCGCCAGCAGGATCAGCGCGCGCTTGGGCAGGCCGGTATCGCGCGCAAAATCTTCGAGCGAGGTGAAGGGACGGCGCTTGCGGGCGGCGACGATGCGGTCGGCCCAGTCCTGGGCTCTCTCCGTATTGTTCTGAGCTACCTCCCCATCGTCATTCCGGGGCGCGCTACTTGGCGCGAGCCCGGAATCCATTCCTCCTCCAGGCATATGCGGCGCGATGGATTGCGGGTTCGCGCTTCCGCCTTCACTCTCAGAGCTTCGGCGGATAGGCCGCGCCCCTCGGAATGACAGCTGGGAGCGCTTCAAGCGCTCCTCATCCTCATCCAGCCAGTGGAATCCGTCGATCTGACGGAAACCGAGGCGCACGGCGCAATATTTGTCTCTCCCCTGCTCCAGCGTGTTCTGCGCAAAGCTGTAGGACACGTCGATGTCGCGCACCTCGACGCCGTTCTTGCGGGCATCGCCGACGATCTGTGCCGGGGCATAAAAGCCCATCGGCTGCGAGTTCAAGAGGCCGCAGCAGAAGGCGTCGGGATGGTAATGCTTCAGCCATGAAGAGATATAGACGAGCTGCGCGAAGCTCGCGGCGTGGCTCTCGGGGAAACCGTAGGAGCCGAAGCCCTTGATCTGGTCGAAGCAGCTTCTGGCGAAGTCGGCATCATAGCCGCGCGCGACCATGTTGCCGATCAGCTTGTCCTCATATTTGCCGATGGTGCCGACATTGCGGAAGGTCGCCATCGAGCGGCGCAGGCCATTGGCTTCTTCAGAGGTGAATTTTGCCGCCTCGATCGCGATCCGCATCGCCTGCTCCTGGAACAGAGGCACGCCCTTGGTCTTGTGCAGCACCTTGTAGAGCTCGTCCGCAGGACCATGCTCGGGCGACGGCGAGGGATAACGCACCTCCTCCTGACCGTTCCGCCGCCGTAAGTAAGGATGCACCATATCGCCCTGGATCGGCCCCGGACGTACGATCGCGACTTCGATGACGAGATCGTAGAAGGTGCGCGGCTTCAGGCGCGGCAGCATGTTCATCTGCGCGCGGCTCTCGACCTGGAACACGCCGAGGGATTCCCCGTCGCAAAGCATGTCATAGACTTTGGGATCGTCCTGCGGGACGCTCGCCAGCACCCAGCGCTCGCCCTTGTGCTCCGCGATCAAATCGAAACATTTGCGGATACAGGTCAGCATGCCCAGCGCCAGCACGTCGACCTTCATCATGCTGAGCGCATCGACGTCATCCTTGTCCCATTCGATGAAAGTACGATCGTCCATTGCGGCGTTGCCGATCGGCACATAGGTGTCGAGCCGGTCCTGCGTCAGCACATAGCCGCCGACATGCTGGGAGAGATGGCGCGGGAATTCGATCAGCTCGGTTGCGAGCTCGACCGCGAGGTTGATCATGGGATTGTTGGGATCGAGCCCGGCCTGCCTGACCTGCATGTCGTTGAGGCCCTTGCCCCAGCTTCCCCAAACGGTATCGGCGAGCGCGGCAGTGACGTCCTCGGTCAGGCCCAGCGCCTTGCCGACGTCGCGGATGGCGCTGCGCGGGCGGTAATGGATGACGGTAGCGATGATCGCGGCGCGGTGGCGGCCGTAGCGGCGATAGACATATTGCATCACCTCCTCGCGCCGCGAATGCTCGAAATCGACGTCGATGTCAGGCGGCTCCAGCCGCTCCTTGGAGATGAAGCGCTCGAACAACAGATCGACCTTGGTCGGATCGACCGAGGTGATGCCGAGCACGTAACACACGGCCGAGTTCGCCGCCGATCCCCGCCCCTGGCACAGGATATTCTGGCTGCGCGCGTAGCGCACGATGTCGTGCACGGTGAGGAAGTAATGCGCGTATTTCAGCTCGGCGATCAGCGCGAGCTCTTTCTTCAACGTCGCATACAGTTTCTCGTCGATTTTGGTGATGCCGCCGAAATATTTGTCGACGCCGGCCCAGGTCAGGTCCTCCAGATGCCCTTGCGCGGTCTTGCCCGGCGGCACCGGCTCGTCCGGATATTGGTATTTGAGCTGATCGAGCGAGAAGTCGATTGCGTCTGCAAAGCGCATGGTCTCCGCGACAGCCTCGGGGAAATCGCGGAACAGCCGCGACATCTCCCTGGGCGTCTTCAAGAACCGCTCGGCATTGGCTTCCAGCTTCCGTCCGACCGCCTCGATCGTGGTCTTTTCCCGGATGCAGGTCAGCACGTCCTGCAAAGGACGGCGCGCCGGATGATGATAGAGCACCTCGTTGGTCGCGAGCAGCGGCACTCGTGCTTCTGCCGCGAGATCATCGAGCCGCGCCAGCCGGCGCCGATCGTCACCGCGATAGATCAGGCTCGCCGCCAGCCACACGCCCTCGGCGCGGCTGTCCTTGAGTTTCGCAAGAACATCCAGCGCCTGCGCGGGTTCGAAACGATGCGGCAGCGTCAGGACCAGGAGCTGACCTTCCGAAAACGCGAGGAGATCGGCGAAGGTGAGACGGCATTCCCCCTTCTCGATCCGTGTGACGTCGTCGCCGCGCTTGCCCTTGGTGAGAAGCTGGCACAGCCGGCCATAGGCCGCGCGGTCGCGCGGATAGACGAGGATGTCCGGCGTGCCGTCGATGAAGACGATGCGCGCCCCGATCAGGAGTTTCGGCTTGTGCAGCACCTCGGCATTGTCGAGCTCCTTGTAGGCGCGCACCACGCCGGCAAGCGTGTTGTGATCGGCGATGCCGATCGCGGGGATGCCGAGGATGCTGGCCTGATGCACATAGGCGCGCGGATCCGAGCCACCGCGCAGGAAGGAAAAATTGGTGGTGATGCCAATCTCGGCATAGGCAGGCGTGTTCATGCGAAGAGACCGTGCACATACCAGCTGGGAGGAACGGGCTTGCCGTCGTGATCGAAGCACTCCCCCTCATAAAGACCGTCGCGAAAAATCCAGAAGCGCAGGCCTTCGGCATCCTCGATACGGAAATAATCCCGCGTGAGCTGCTTGCCGTCCTGCCGCCACCATTCCATGGCGATGCGCTCGGGTCCCTCCACCCGCACCACCGCATGTAGCGCGCGGCGCCAGGTGAACTGATGTGGCGGACCGTCTGGCACGGTCGCGAACGGCACCTTGATCGGCTCTGGCTTGTCGAACAGCCGCAAGGGGCGCAGCGGCGGCTCGCTCTCGGCACGTGCCGGCCATTCGGCCTGCATGGCAGCGGTGAGATGATGCTGCGCCGGCGCGGCCAGCACCGCGCATTCAGGGATATGGGTGTCCTGCGGCAGGTGCACGACGACACGCTTGCCGCCGATGCGCGCGGCAATGCGGTCGATCAGCGCGGCGAGCTCGTCATTGTCGTGGACATGAGCGTCGAGATCGCGCTGCTCCTGCACCACGATCTCGGTGCGGCTCGCCGACAGCCGCACCATGTCGAAGCCGAAGCCGGGATCGAGCGGATCGGCGAGTGCGTCGAGGCGCTCGCGGAACAGGCGGTCAATGACCGCGCTTCGCGTCACCGGATGTCCGGTCTCGACCGTGATCGCGCGCACCACGCCGTCGGTGCGGAAGAAGGCGGCTTCCAGGCGCCGCGCGCCCTTGCCTTGCTTCTCCATGGACGCGATCAACGTGTCGGCGAGCCGCGACAGCGTCATCGCGATCATGGTGTCGGTCGCGATCGGCTCGGCAAAGCGCTTTTCCACGATGTAGTCGGGCAGCGGCTTGCGCGGGTTGATCGGCGCATCGCCCTGCCCCAGCGCATGCGCCAGCAGCGTGGAGAACCGCGCGCCGAACCGCGCCGTGATCTCGCTCGGCGTGCGCGAGGCGACATCGCCGATGGTCTTCAGCCCGGCACGGCGCAGGCCAGTGGTGATGGTCTCGCCTGCGCCCAGCGCGGATATCGGCAACCGGCTGATCGCCTCCGCCTCCTCGCCATCGGCCACGATGGTGCCCGTGGCCTGCCGCGTCAGCGTGCGCGCGCAGACCGAGGTGCCGGCGATCGCCGCGCTGACGGCAAACCCCTGCCGGGCCAATGCGCGGACCAACGTCCGCAACAACGCGGCCTCACCACCGAACAGATGCGCGCAGCCGGTGACGTCGAGGAACAGCCCGTGCGGCGGATCGAGCGCCACCAGCGGCGTGAAGCGGTCGCACCAGTCCGCGACATCGCTGAGCGTCTTCGCATCGGCCACGACATCGGCGTCGAACACACGTAAGTCCGGGCACATCGCCCGCGCATTCGCCAGCGGCTGACCGATATACAGGCCGAGGCGCTCGGCGGCCTCGTCCAGCGCATGAATCACCAGCGCATTGTTGTCCTTGATGACGACGATGCTTGGATCATTGCTCTTATGCAGTCCGACGTTGCCAAAGAACCGCTGAATCCGATCGATTGGCAGGCGCGGCAGCCACAGGCTGAGGACACGTCGACGGCTCACTGAACTGGCACTCATCACATTTCCATTCCATGATCCACCGGCCACATGGGCCATGACGATTGCGCAAGAGCTCGGCATCGAAGCGCGGCGCCCCCCAGGCACTCCACACCGGGCCCGGCGGTGAATGCGCCGCGCGCAGCATCCATCGTGTTTCCGCGGTCGAGGGCAACGGTTGCGCGGCCATGCGCAGCAAGAGCCCGGTGACGCCGGAAGATTGCGCGGCCAGCGTCAGCTTGCGGCTCGCCACGAGATCGAACTGCCTGATCTCGCCCCAGAGCTCGAGCACCACGGCCCCCAGCGCATCGCAGGCGAGCGCGTCGGCTGAGGTGCGCAGTGCGCTCTCGACATCGGCGGCGCGCACCATCACCACGCGGCGCGGGTCGAGACCGAGTTCGGCAAGCCCGCTCATCGACAGCGCGCCGGTTTCGATTTCCGAAAAATCCTGCCGCACCCACAGCAGCGGCTTGCGTGCCGTCACGCGGCCCGCAAGCCCCATGACGAAGCCCGTCGCGACCGCCCCCTGCCGGCCCTCGCAAAACACCTCATGGATCGCCGCGCGTGCAAGCCCGCCCTTCAGCGCGGTATCCGCCTCGCTGTGGCCGAGCGCGACGCGATCGCGATGATGCACGACCTCCGCCGTCTCGATGCGCTCGATCTGGCTGCGCAAGATCGCAAGCGCGCTGATGCGTGCGCCGCTCATGCTCGCCGCTCCTTCAGAGATTGATGCCGTGGTCCTCAAAAGAAGAACCAACGGCTGGCTCATTTGTTCATGATATGTTCTAATATAAAGCTAACGGCGCCCCGAGAGTCAATCGAATTGGCGCTCAGTCGGATTCATGAGCAGAATCAAGAGGATTCAAGTGCCATGTACCTCATCACTCTCGACAGCCAGACCGATTTCGAGAGCTGGCGCAAAACCGCCCGCGCGCTCGCACTGCATCAGATCGCGCCGGCCGACGTGACCTGGAGCGTGCAGGGCCGCGCGAAAGAGGCGGTGCCGGCCGGTCTATGCGAAGCGCCAGGCATTCCGCCGATCGAAACCGACGGCACCTTCAGCGTGCCGGCCAATTTCATCGAGCTCGCCCGCATCGCGGCCCTGCACCGCGACGGTGAACGCTTTGCGCTGCTCTATCGCCTGCTGTGGCGGTTACGGACCGACCACGATCTGCTCGAGACCAGGGCCGATCCGGACGTCGCGCAGGCGACAGCGATGGCCGTCAGCGTGCATCGCGACATGCAGCGGATGCGCGATGTCATTCGCTTCCGCGAGATCGGACGCGAGCACAACGCACATTACGCGGCCTGGTTCGTGCCGGAGCATCACATCGTCGAATTCACCGCCCCCTTCTTCGCGCGCCGCTACGCCGACATGCCCTGGTCGATCCTCACGCCCGATATTTGCGCCCATTGGGACGGCCACGCGATCTCATTCACCCCGGGCATCAGCCAGACGGAGATGCCCGCCCCAAACCGGTTGGAGGAAACCTGGCGCCGCCACTTTCGGCCAGACCACCCGATCATGCCGGAAGCGCCGAAGAAGAGTCACAGGAACCTGTCGAAAGCCTCGATACTTGAACCGCTGCTCGCCGATGCCGAACGCTGGACCGGCGGGTGGATCACCCCGCGGCCGGAGGCTCCGATGAAACGCAAGCTAGCTGCCGATGATCTCGACGCGCTCCGTAAGGAGGCCGCGCATTGCCGTGCCTGCCATCTCTACAAGGACGCAACCCAGACCGTGTTCGGCGAAGGCCCGAAGTCCGCCAACATCATGCTGGTCGGCGAGCAGCCCGGCGACAAGGAAGACCTTGCCGGCCATCCCTTCGTCGGCCCGGCCGGCCAGATGCTCGACCGCGCGTTGGAGGAGGCCGGCGTCGATCGCAAGAAGGTCTATGTCACCAATGCGGTCAAACACTTCAAATTCGTGCCACGCGGAAAGGTCCGCCTGCACCAGAAGCCGACTACGCCGGAGATCCGGGCGTGCCGGCAATGGTATGAGCGGGAAGTTTCGGCAATCCAGCCCGATCTCATCGTGGCGATGGGCGCCACCGCCGCGCAAAGCGTGTTCGGCAAGATCACCCCAATCGGCAAAAACCGAGGCCGGCTCATCGACCTACCCGACGGCCGCAAGGCTTTGGTGACAGTGCATCCGTCTTATCTGCTGCGGCTGCCAGATCCCGAGACCAAGGTGCTGGAATATCAGCGCTTTGTCGACGATTTGAAGATCGCGGCCGGCTTGCAGAAGAAGGCTGCACGGGCTGCCTAATACTGGCAGCAAAAACGGCCTTCACGCCTTAGTTGTCATCCGGCCTTCAAATCCATCGCGGACAATACCCTTGCTTGAAAGTTAAGGGGCGTCCAGACATGACCGATGTTGCATTTGACCGCGCGGTAACAGATCCCGCGCCCGTCCAGCCGGCCTCGCGGCCAAATCTCGACAAGGGCTTCAATCCGCTGACGTTGATCCTGTTCTTCGGCATCCTCGCCGCCGGCCTGCTGTTCGTCGCCTACAGCATCTATGTCGACATCAACGCGACCGGCACGCGGGTGACGACCTACCTGCCCTACATCCTCCTGTTCGTCGCGCTCCTGATCGCGCTCGGCTTCGAATAGATCTCGGCGAAAGGCGCGGGCCACAGCATCATCGGCGATCCTCGTCCGGCGGTGACGCAGTACATCGCCCTGCACGAACTCAACGACGGTACCTATCCCTCGCTCGCCGTGCTGGTGAAGGACGTCGGCGATCAGGTTGCCCGATACGGCACGCTGAGCAAGGTCCCCGCCGAAGCCGTCGGCAACACCCGCAACGACATGTACCTGACGTCGGAAGCGATCCGTTTCCTGATGAAGGACAAGGCGAACGATCTCAACAAGGATGAGATCGCGGTGCTCAACACCTACAAGGGCTCGCTCGATGCCGCCACGAAGTTCATCCCGAACTGGGTGAAGATCGCGGTCGCCATCGCGCTCGGCCTCGGCACCATGATCGGCTGGAAGCGCATCGTCATCACCGTGGGCGAGAAGATCGGCAAAAGCCATCTCACCTACGCGCAAGGCGCCTCGGCCGAGCTCGTGGCCGCCGCCACGATCGGCGCCGCCGACGTGTTCGGCCTGCCGGTCTCGACCACCCACGTGCTGTCGTCCGGCGTCGCCGGTACCATGGCGGCGAACGGTTCGGGCCTGCAATGGTCGACGATCCGCAACCTGCTGATGGCCTGGGTGCTGACCCTGCCCTGCGCGATCATGCTGTCGGCCACGCTCTACGTGATCTTCTCGCGGATGTTCTGAACTTCTTTCCCTCTCCCCGTTCTTACGGGGAGAGGGTTAGGTGAGGGGCTGCATCCACAATCACGGTGAGAGACGGACTCGCGGAGAGCCCCCCTCATCCGGAATCCGCGCTACGCGCGCATTCCGACCCCTCCCCGCATCCGCCTTCGCCGAGGCTTCGGCGGACAAGAGCGGGCGAGGTGAACTACGACGCAGCCAGCGATTCCTCGACCAGCTTGACCCAGTAGGACGTGCCGTAGACGATCGCCTCGTCGTTGAAATTATAGGCGGGATGATGCAGGCCGGCGCTGTCGCCATTGCCGCAGAAGATGAAGGCGCCGGGGCGCGCTTCCAGCATGTAGGCGAAATCCTCGCCGCCCATCAGCGGTGGCATCTCGTGCACGTTGGCGTCCCCTGCGACCTGCTTGGCGATGCGCCTTGCCACCTCGGTCTCGGTAGCGTGGTTGTTCACCACCGGATAGTTGCGCTTGTAGCGCAGATCGATCTTCGCACCCGTGATCTGCGCCACGCCTGCCACAACCTCGTGCACGCGCTTCTCGACCAGCTTGCGCACCTCCGGCGACAACGTGCGGATGGTGCCCCTCAGCGTCGCCGTCTGCGGAATGACGTTGCGGGCATTGCCGGCGTGGAATTCACAGATCGAGATCACCGCCGATTCCAAGGGATCGACGCTGCGCGCGACGATCGATTGCAAGGCGGTGATCACCTGCGCGCCGACCAACACGGAGTCCACGCATTTGTGCGGACGCGCGGCATGGCCGCCGACGCCCTCGATCATGATGTCGACCTCGTCGGTCGCCGCCATGATCGGACCCGGCCGGATCGCGAAGGAGCCGATGGGGATGCCCGGGCCGTTATGCATGCCGTAGACCTGCTCAATGCCGAAGCGCTCCATCAGGCCGTCCTTGACCATGGCCGCACCGCCCGCGCCGCCCTCCTCGGCCGGCTGGAAGATCACCACGGCATCGCCGGCGAAGTTGCGGGTCTCGGCGAGGTAGCGCGCCGCGCCCAGCAGCATCGCGGTGTGGCCGTCATGGCCGCAGGCGTGCATCTTGCCCGGGGTCTTGGAGGCGTAAGGCAGGTTGGTCTGCTCCTCGACGGGCAGCGCGTCCATGTCGGCGCGCAGGCCAATCACCTTGAGGCCCTCGCCGGCCGGCTTGCTGCCCTTGATCACGCCGACCACGCCGGTCTGGCCAAGGCCAGTCACGACCTCATCGCAGCCGAACTCGCGCAAACGGTCCGCAACGAATGCTGCGGTGCGGTGAACGTCATATAGCAGCTCCGGATGCTGATGGATGTCCCGGCGCCAGGCCTGAATATCGGGTTGGAGGTCGGCGACGCGGTTCACGATGGGCATGGAGGGTCTCAAGCTTTGTTGGGAATACAGGACTGTCTACCATGCAAGCGCCGGTCCACCTAACTGCCGCGCATCGAGGGTAGCCCTGTCCTCTCGTCATGGCCGGGCTTGTAGCGAGCTTGTCTTCGCCATCCACGTCCGACTATTAGGACAGAAAGCGCTGGAGCCCCGGGACAAGCCCCGGGCATGACGCCTGTTTGGGTGGACGCAGAATGCCAAGACGGCTCGAAGGTGAGTTTGACTACATTGTCGTCGGGGCCGGCACGGCGGGCTGTATCCTCGCGAACCGGCTCTCGGCCGATCCGAAGAACCGTGTCCTCATTCTCGAGGCCGGCGGCGACGACAACTGGATCTGGTTCCACATCCCGGTCGGCTATCTCTTTGCCATCGGCAATCCGCGCTCGGACTGGATGTTCAAGACCGAGGCTGAGCCGGGCCTGAACGGCCGCGCGCTCGCCTATCCCCGCGGCAAGGTGATCGGCGGCTGCTCGTCGATCAACGCCATGATCTCGATGCGCGGACAGGCCGCCGATTACGATCATTGGCGCCAGCTCGGCATGACCGGCTGGGGCTATGACGACGTGCTGCCGCTGTTCAAGCGGCTGGAAGATCACTTCCTGGGCGCGAGCGAGCATCACGGCGCCGGCGGCGGCTGGCGCATCGAGGCACCGCGGCTATCGTGGACGATTCTGGACGCGGTGGGCGACGCCGCCGAGGAGATGGGCATCAAGCGCATCCCGGATTTCAACACCGGCGATAACGAAGGCACGAGCTATTTCCACGTCAACCAGAAGCGTGGGCGGCGCTGGTCGTCGGCGCGCGGCTTCCTCAAGCCGGCGCTGAACCGCCCCAATCTGCGGCTCGAGAAGCATGTGCTGGTCGAGCGTGTCATCATCGAGCAGGGCCGCGCCGTTGGCGTGCGCTTCATCCAGAATGGCGAGATCATCGAGGCACGGGCGAAGCGCGAGGTGATCCTCTCGGCCGGCTCGATCGGCTCGGTGCAAGTGCTGCATCGCTCCGGCATCGGCCCCGCCGACTGGCTGTCGCCACTCGGCATCGACGTCGTCATGGACAAGCCCGGTGTGGGGCGCAACTTACAGGACCATCTGCAGCAGCGCGCGATCTACAAGGTCGAGGGCGTGCGCACGCTGAACGAGACCTATTACAACCTGTTCCGCCGCGGCCTGATGGGACTCGACTACGCCTTCCGCCGCCGCGGTCCGCTTACCATGGCGCCGTCGCAGCTCGGTATCTTCGCGCGCTCGGATGCGACGCGCGCACGCGCCAACATCCAGTTCCACGTGCAGCCGCTGTCGCTCGACAAGTTCGGCGATCCCCTGCACCGCTTCCCCGCGATCACGGTGAGCGCCTGCAATCTCCAGCCAACCTCGCGCGGAACCGTGCGGCTGCGCTCGGCGAGCCCGGACGAGAAGCCGATCATCGCGCCGAACTATCTGTCGACCGATGACGACCGCCAGGTCGGCGCCGACGCAATCCGCACGACGCGCCGCCTGATGCAGCAGAAGGCGCTGGCAAAGTACCGCCCGAGCGAATATCTGCCCGGCCCCTCCGTCGGTGACGACGATGCCTCGCTCGCGAAGGCTGCCGGTGACATCGGCACCACCATCTTCCATCCCGTCGGCACGGCGAAGATGGGTGCGGCGAACGATCCGATGGCGGTGGTCGACGAACGCCTGCGCTTCTATGGCCTTTCCGGCCTTCGCATCGTCGATGCCTCGATCATGCCGACCATCACCTCGGGTAACACCAACACGCCGACCGCGATGATCGCCGAGAAAGGCGCGACGATGATCCTGGAGGATGCGAAGTAGCATCTTGCCCCCATGACCGATCCGCACCGCTTTTCCATCGGCCCGGCCGACGCAGAGATCGCCATGCTGCAATGGGGCGAGCGCGGCAAACCGCCCGCCCTCCTTCTCCACGGCACCGGTTTCGTCGCCGACGTCTGGGACGAGGTCGCGCGCGAGCTTGCATCGACCTACACCGTCTATGCGCTCGACCGCCGCGGCCACGGCGCCAGCCACAAGCCCGGCGCATATCACTTCCTCGATTACGCCGACGACGTCTGCCGGGTGATCGATGCGCTGGAGCTGCGCGATGTCTACGGCATCGGCCACAGCGCGGGCGCGACCGATCTCCTGCTCGCCGCTCGATTGAGACCGGACCGTTTCACGCGCCTGTTCGTGATGGAGCCGACCGTGATGGATCCGCGCAAGGCACGCGATGCGTCGGCGGGATTGAGCGAATGGGCCACCGCCGGCGTGCAAGGCGTGCTGCGGCGCCAGGCCGAGTTCGACAGTTTTGAGGCGGTCTTCAAGCGCTACCGCGCCGCGCCGGCGTTCGCGGATTGGACCGAGACCTCGCTCTGGGCCTATGTGAAGCACGGCTTCGCTCCTCTAGAGAATGGCCGGGTGCGGCTCTGCTGCACGCCAGAGATCGAGTCAGCGATCCTGCGGCCGATCTTCGAGGCAATGGACCAGATCTACACCGGCGACGCCCGCGGAAACCCGTTCGCGCGGCTCATCGAGATCGATTGCCCAGTGCGCGTGACGACCGCCGAGGCCTCGGGTGCGATCTACAAGGAGATGGTCTTGCGCGCCGTGTCACTCATTCCGCGCGTCAGCACGCAGGCCTTCGCCGGCATCGGCCATTGCGTTGCGCAGGAAGCGCCGGCCGTCGTGGTGCGGGCTGTGCGGGAATTTTCGGCGTAGCGCTACGACCGCTTGCGAAACCTGAAATCGCAGCAGGCTCCGCCCTCCATGATCGTCTGGCTTCGGGACAGTTCGAGTTCGTCGTTGAAGCCGGCCAGCATGGCATGATCACGATTGCAGTGGACGCGAATGCCGAGATCAGCGAGACCCAGCTCCTTGTAGAACGCGGCGTATTGGCAGCGCGTAACGTTGAAATCGAGGTGATCGTCGGACTCCGAGATCACCTCGACGTCCATGCTGCCGCCGCCCGCCCAGAGCTCCTGTGCCACGGTTCGCAGCGACGCAGTCGTCTTGCCGTAGGTTGCTGCCCATCTCGCGCCGTCCTCGGCGGCGAGCCTGCGGATCGTTTCGTCAACGACTTCGCGCATTGCGCTTTGACCAAACCGGTCACGCAATACCTGAATGAACGGAATCAGCACGCGCCCTTCGATCTTCCGGCGCTGCAGGTGACTGATAACAACTTCGCTCGCATCAACCATTGTCGCTCACCTGTTTCATGGTTCGGTGGGAGCTTGTTTCACGCCGCCGTCCCCGGATCAAACCAGATCTTCTGACGTGTTGACTGAGATTTTCTATGCCATGAAAATTGGTGTTTCCGTCACCTGAGTTTCAAGCGGGCATCCGACGAGCTCTGTGTCACGCCCGGAGCCGCCAGCCAGCAGGTCGAGAGTCTTGAAGCGAGCCGGTGCAGCTGTTCGAGGAGTTCGTCCTTCTAACCGGACCTTAGTAACGCCGCCGGATCCAAGCGCGCAGCCCGCTCGGCCGGCAGAAGACCGAAGATAATGCCGATGAGACTGGAGCAGGCGACGGCGACCAGCGCCATCCCTGCGTTGAACTCGACGGGCCAGCCCAACGCGGAAGGCACAACGCGCGTGCAGGCGTAGCCGACTACGAGACCCGACAGGCCGCCGATGGTGCAGAGGAGCACCGCTTCCATCAGAAATTGTTTCCGAATATCTTGTGGCCGGGCGCCAAACGCAAGGCGAATGCCGATCTCATTGAACCGTTCGGTCACCGATACGAGCATGATGTTCATCACGCCGATGCCACCGACCAGGAGCGAGATTCCCGCAAGCGCGGATACCAGCAACGTGAACTGGCGATAGGTCCGATCGCGCGTCTGGGCGATCTGGATGAGGTTCTGAATCCGGAAATCGTCGTCCTTGTGTCCCATGATCTTGTGACGCTGCCGCAGGACGCGGGCAATCGCACCTCCCACCGCTGCCATTGACTGGGTGGAATCGGTCTTCACCAGAATCGTATGCACGGCATCCGGATTGGCTTGACTCCGTCCGGTGGCGAAGATTCTTGCGGACGACAGGGGAATGAAGATGACGTCGTCCTGGTCGCGGCCGGTGAAGTCCTGCCCCTTCTCGGCAAGCACCCCAATCACGACATATGAAGTGCGGTCGATACGGATGAAGCGGCCGAGCGGATCGCTATCGCGGAACAGTTCGCGCGCGACCGTACCTCCGATCACCGCGATCTTTGCGACTGATGCAACCTGATCCTGATTGAACAGCTGTCCCTCCCCTATTCGCCACCCACGGGCTTCAAAAAACTCCGGGGTCACGCCGGCAACAAGGGTTGACCAATTCAAGTCTCTCGCGATGACCGTCTTTTGTCCGCCCACGAATGGCGCCGCAATGACAACGTCGGATACCTCGCGAGCAACCGCGAGCGCATCGGTTGTCGTCAGCGACAGGACGGTGCCCGCCTGCTGTCGCACGCCTTGCGCGTTTTGCGCACCGGGCTGCACCAGCAATAGATTCGATCCAAGCGAATTGATCTGTCTCGAAATCTCGGCACGCGCCCCTTCCGCCACGGCGACCACGATCAGCACGGCGGCAATGCCGATGACAATGCCCGTTATCGCGAGAACAGAGCGCAATATGTGCGCACGTATCGACTGAAACGCCAGATAGACGTAGCCGAGCGATCGCATCAAACCTCCGCGATGGTCGAAGTTGAGGACGTGCCGAGAGATTTCGAGTCGCCGACGATTGCGCCGTCCCGGAGCCTGATCGTGCGCTGCGCGCGCCCTGCGACTTCGGCGTCGTGGGTTACAAGCATGACCGTGAGGCCGCCACGCCGGAGTTCGGCAAGTATCGAGAGGATGGCATCGCGTGTGCTCGTATCGAGTGCCCCGGTCGGCTCGTCGGCCAAGAGAAGGTCGGGTTCGTTGACGATCGCACGCGCGACGGCGACACGCTGCTGCTCACCGCCCGAGAGCTGGCCAGGCATATGCTGCATCCTGCTGCCGAGACCGACCCGCTCGAGCGCAAGGCGTGCCCTTGCGATCGGATTTCGCAGCCCGTCACGCCGATAGAACAAGGGCAACCCTACATTCTCGAGTGCGGTCAGGCGTGGCAACAGATTGAAGTTCTGAAACACAAAGCCGAAGCGCCGGTTTCGCAGTTCGCTCAACCGGCGCCTTGACTGCGCAAGTACATCCTGACCGTGAAGAAAGTAGCCTCCGGAGGAGGGTCGATCGAGGCAGCCTATGATCGAAAGCAAGGTGGATTTTCCTGATCCGGACGGGCCCACGACGGCAACGAACTCTCCCGGATCGATTTGCATGGTTATGTCCGACAGCGCGTGAACGCTTTGGCTGCCGAGCCGGTGCCGCTTGTGGATATGTTCCAGGACGACGAGCGATGTCATGGCTTGCTACGATAACCGATGGCGACCCGCTGACCGACTTGGACGTCCTCCGACAGGATCTGAGTCAGAGAGTCGCTGGTGGCGCCCAATGAGACCGAGGCTGGGTCCAGATGGCCGGACTTCGTGCGGATCCAGATCACTCCCTGTCCGGGGCCGCGATCGGTTGTGCCGTCCCGCACCGGGCGAAAGCTGAGTGCGGCATTGGGAACAACCATCACATCGTGTTGCTCTTGAACTACGATGCGAACATCAGCCGTCATCCCGGGAAGCAGCAGATCTTCTGGATTGGGTGCCGAAATCATCACGGTGTAGGTCACCACGTTTTGTACCATCCGTGCTGCCTTCCGGATCTCGAGTACGCGGCCCTCGAAGGTCCGTCCCGGATAGGAATCGACACTGAACAGCGCACGCTGGCCGGTTCGCACCGCACCAATGTCGGCCTCGCTGACGGACGCACTGACGCGCATGTCCGACAGATCCCGCGCGATGGTGAAGAGGGTCGGCGCCTGGAGGCTTGCAGCCACTGTCTGGCCAAGCTCGACGCTGCGCCGGATGACTATTCCATCGATCGGCGACTTGACGGTGCTTCGTTCGAGATCAAGTCGAGCGCGTTCGAGGGAGGCACGCGCAACCATCACACCGGCCGCGCGTACCTGCACGCGCGCCTGCGCCGCGGACAATTCAGCGCCGAGCGAGCGAGCCGTCATCTGCGCTCGCTCGGCGTCGCGTTGGGAAACACTGCCGTTCTTGCTGAGTGAGCTCTTGACCTGAAGATCGCGCAACGCGTCATCGTAGTGCGCCTGCGCGCCATCGACGGCTGCCTTGGCCTCCTCGTGTTGTGCGAGCGCGACGGTGAGCGAGGCTTCTGCTTCCTTGACCAAGACTTCGAAAGTGGCGCTGTCGAGTGCAGCAAGGGGCTCGCCGGCCCGAACGATGGAATTGTGGTCGGCCATCAGCTTGGCGACCTGCCCCGAAAGCTGCGAGCTGACCTCGACGGTATCAACGGCTTCGAGCGTTCCGGCAGCGGTGACGTTCTGAATGACGTTGTCGCGGGCAATGCTAACATAGCGCAGATCATCATGGTCGCCGCCGGCAGCTGTGAGCGAGCTGTCCGGAGCCCACAACGGATAGGCAGCGGCAACCACGCAGCCCCCCAATGCTGCGCGCATCAGAAGGCTTCGGGGCGATGTCAATTGATTATCCGTGCGAATGATAATTTCGCCGCATTAGCTCTTGCGGCGCTCCACGCTGAACGTTGCCCCCTCGTTGACGATGCCGCAGGCGGCGTGATCAGACCAGAAGAGCTGAGACTGAACGCGCCGCTTCTGGCCCGCCCCGAAGCGATCGCAGTGGCTGGATTAGGGCACCGAAGGGCTGCCCGTCGGCACAGTCTTCGTCCCGCTCTGCGCTGGCGGAGGCGTTTTAAGCATCTTCACCCCGGTCGTCGTATCCGTTGCCGGGACGGTATGGTCCTCGCCCTGAAATACGCTGCCTTGACCTGGGACTTCGTCACCCGGTCGACCCGGATTGTTGAGTCCATTCAGGAATGGTTGGCTTTCTTGGCCGGGGGTATTCGACAGTCCGCCCGCAGCCACGGCGGTGAACAGATGGTCTGCTGCATAGCTCGGGCAAGAGACTGCAAGCAGTGATGCGCCTGCCGCAAGGATCGCGAGTGTTCTCATCATCATCAACTCCTCTTCAGTTGCGTTCGCCAAGGCGTCAAACTCGGCAGCCTGCGTCATTGGCGAACCTTGAATTCAGTTGATCTCCAGCTGTTCCTATTCTTACGATGCGAGCTCACCTTCGGACGAGTTAGTTTCTGACACCGAAGTCAGTCTCGTCGATTCGCGGATGATTGCTGCGGCTGAACGCTGCATCCTGATCGTTGCACAAGCACCAAGAAACGACGGCCTGGCAACGGCTTCCACAGCGCGAGATGGTTGCTCAGCTGCGCCACCATTGGCGTCCCGCGGTGCGGAGACCACCTGTTTCGGGGTAAACCGGTTCTCGGAAAGTTGATTAGCCGGTCCCGATCCATTCTATCTGGAGCCCGGGAATAAACCCGCCCCTCTCCCGATCACTTCCCGGCAAGCCCAATTTCGGGCCAGAGGAGATGCGTGATGAGCGGACACGACCATGGCGAAGACGGCGTCAACCGCCGCAAGGTGCTGGAATGCATGACCTGGGCCGGCACCGGGGTGCTCTGGACCATCACCGGCGGCGTGCCGCGCTCGCTGGGCATCATCGATTCTGCGCAAGCCGCGACCGCGGCTGCGCCCGGCATGACCTTCCTCCAGATCAGCGACAGCCATGTCGGCTTCGACAAGCCGGCCAATCCCAACGCGCTCGGCACGCTGGAGGAAGCCGTGGGCAAGATCAATGCGATGCCGATCAAGCCGTCCTTCATGATCCATACCGGCGACATCACCCATTTGTCGAAGGTCACCGAGTTCGATAACGCCGAACGCATCATCTCGCAGACCAAGCTCGACGTGCACTACGTGCCGGGTGAGCACGACTTCATCGACGAGGAGGTTAAGCTCTATCGCGAACGCTATGGTCGCGGCACCAAGGGGCACGGCTGGTACTCATTTGATGCCGGCGGCGTGCACTTCATCGGCCTCGTCAACGTCGTCGACCTCAAGGCCGGCGGCCTCGGCAATCTCGGCGCCGAGCAGCTCGCCTGGCTCGAAGACGATCTGCGCGGCAAGTCGAAATCGACGCCGATCGTGCTGTTCGCCCATATCCCGCTTTGGACCGTCTACCCGCAATGGGGCTGGGGCACCGAGGATGGCGGCCGCGCACTGGAATACGTCAAGGGTTTTGGCTCGGTCACCGTGCTCAACGGGCACATCCATCAGGTGATGCAGAAGGTCGAGGGCAACGTCACCTTCCACACCGCGCGCTCGACCGCCTTCCCGCAGCCGGCGCCGGGGGCCGCTCCCTCGCCCGGGCCGATGAAGGTCGAGGACGCTAGACTCCGCTCCATGCTCGGCGTTGCCAGCATCAACTTCAAGCAGAACGAGCAGCGCCTCGCCATCATCGACACGCCGCTCCAGGGCTGAGAGAAGGGCTGATCATGAAGACACTTAACCGCCGCGACTTCGGAGTCGACTTCGGTCTCGCTTTGGTCGCGGCCATCCTGCTGCCCGCAACGACTGCCCGCGCCGACGACATGGAGGTACATATCGACAATTTCGTCTTCCAGCCGGCCGAGCTCAAGATCAAGGCCGGCACCACCGTGACCTGGACCAACCGGGACGACATTCCGCACACCATCGTGTCGGCCGGCAAGTTCAGGTCCAAGACCCTGGACACCGACGACAAGTTCTCGTTCACCTTCACCAATGCGGGCGATTACAAATATTTTTGTTCGTTGCATCCGCACATGACGGGGATGATCAAGGTTGAGTAACATCTCGAGCCGAGACATCAACGTCTTGCCCGGCCGGTGGTCCCACGCCGGCCGGGCTCGGACGTCTTCGATCACGGCAAAAGACGAAGCAAAGCAAGAGGCAAAGCGAGGAGCGATGCCCGCCACCGACGATTTGCAGAAGGCGCAGCGCTTCCGCGAAGCGGCACTGCCCCATCTTGACGACGTCTACACGCTCGCGCGCTACCTTCTGCGCGATGCTTCCGACGCCGAGGATGCGGTGCAGGAGTGCTATTTGCGCGCGCTGAAGCACTTCGACAGTTATCGCGGGCCGGCGATGAAACCCTGGCTGTTCGCAATCCTGCGCAACGTCTGCAACGCAGAATATGCGCGGCGGGCGCACAGGCCCAGCGCGATCGAGGATACACCCGGCGCCGCGGAGCAGACGCCGATCTGGCAGGAGAGCGAGGCAAGCCCGGAAACCGAAGTGCTGCGCAGCCGCGATGCCGGTGCGATCCGCAAGCTGATCGACGCGCTGGCCGAACCGTTCAAGGAAACCTTCGTGCTGCGCGAGATCAACAACCTGTCCTATCGTGAAATCGCCGAGACGGTTGGTGCGCCCATCGGCACCGTGATGTCCCGCCTCGCCCGCGCCCGCGCCATGCTGCGGGCGGCCTGGACGGCGGAAGAGGAGCAAGCAAGATGACCTGCGACGAAGCAAGAATCCTGCTTCACGCGCTGCTCGACAATGAGCTGGATGCCGGCCATGCGCGCGAGGTCGAAGCGCATATCGTCAGCTGCCCGGCCTGCGCCGCCGAGCTCGCCGCGCAGCGCGAAATGCAGCGCGTGCTCGCCGACACCGATTTGCGCTACACCGCGCCCGCGAGCCTCCGCGCTCGGATCGAGGCGTCACTGCCGCAAGCACAGCACCAACCGACTCGCCGCTCCTTACTGCGCGGCTTTGCCATGGGCTCAGCCGTCTCCGCGCTCGCCGCCTCCGGCGTCGTCGCATTGGTACTGCGCCAAGATGATCAGCAGCGCATCCTATCGGAGGTCGTCTCCGCGCATCTGCGCTCGCTCCAGGCCGGCCACCTCACCGACGTGGTCTCGACCGATCAGCACACGGTCAAGCCGTGGTTCAACGGTAAGCTCGACGTCGCCCCGCCCGTGATCGATCTCACCGCGCAGGGCTTTACGCTGGTCGGCGGCCGGCTCGACTACATCGACGCGCGCGCCATCGGCGCGGTCGTCTACCGGCGCCGGCAGCACGTCATCAACCTGTTCGTATCGCAGACATCGAACGTGGAATATCGGGCGCCGAAGACCGAGACCATGCAAGGCTTCAACTGCCGCCGCTGGGGCAATCGCGGCCTGAATTTCTGGGCCGTCAGCGATATCGCCGCCGACGAGCTCGCCGAGTTCGTCGACAAGTTCGAGGCGGCGATGAAGGCGAATGTGGAGGGGTAGATTCACCCCGCACCGTCCTTGCGAGGAGCTCGCCGCAAAATTGCGCAGCAATTTTGCGCTGAAGCGATGAAGCAATCCAGACTGCCTCCGCCGAGATAGTCTGGATTGCTTCGCTTCGCTCGCAATGACGAATGCCGAGATGGGTCGGCCAAAAATCAGGCCGACCGTCGCACCGCGTTGTCCACCAGGGTCTTGCCCAGCGACCAGATCGCACCGGGGACCTTGTGGCTGCCGGCGATGACGTCGTCGAAGGCGCGCTCGATCCAGCTGCAGTCTTCCTCGGTGATGGTGAGCGGCGGCAGCAGCTTGATGGTGTGACTGCCGTGGCCGGCGACCTGGGTCAGGATCTTGTGATCCTTGAACAGCGGCACGGTGATGAGCTGACAGAACAGGCCCTTGTTGGCGGTCTCCAGCACGTTCCAGGAGGCACGCAGGCGCAGCGATTTCGGCGGGCCGAACTCGATGCCGATCATCAGACCCTTGCCGCGGACTTCCTTCAACAGTTCGTAGCCGGGCACCATGCGCGTCAGCGCCAGGCGCAGCTCGGCGCCGCGCTTGGCCGCGGCCTCAATCAGCCTCTCGGACTCCATGACGTCGAGCGTGGCGATACCCGCCGCCATCGCGAGGTCGTTCTTGGAGAAGGTGGAGCCGTGCACCACCGCACGGTCCATCTGATTGAAGATCTTGTCGAAGATGCTCTTGCGCGTCAGCACCGCGCCGACAGGCACGTGGCCGCCGGACAGCGACTTCGACAGCAGCACAATGTCGGGCTCGACGTTCCAGTGCTCGACCGCAAGGAAGCGGCCGGTGCGGCCCATGCCGGTCTGGATCTCGTCGGCGACGAACAGCGTGCCGTATTTCTTGCAGAGCGCGGCCGCGCCGGGCAGGAACTCGTCGGTGGGCATGTTGACGCCCTTGCCCTGGATCGGCTCGACGACGAAGGCCGCGACCTCGCGCGAGGCCAGCGCCTTTTCCAGCGCGGCCAGATCATTGAACGGGATCGGGGTGCAGCCCGGCAGCAGCGGCTCGAAGCCGGTGCGGAAATTCGAGTCACCGGTCAGCGACAGCGCGCCATAGGTCAGGCCGTGATAGCCGTGGGCGCAATACACGATGCCGGGCCGGCCGGTAGCGCCGCGCGCGAACTTGATCGCGGCCTCGACGCATTCCGCGCCGGAATTGGCGAAGAACGCCTTGTCGAGATAGGGAACGTATTTCAGCAGACGTTCGGCCAGCACGCCGGCGAGCGTCGAGACATCGAACTGGACGAGGTTGGGAAGGTCGGCATCGAGCACGCTCTTGAGCGCATCCCGCATGACAGGATGATTGCGCCCGATCGCAAACACGCCAAAGCCGGACAACAGGTCGAGATAGCGAGCGCCCTCGCGGTCGTAGAGATACTGCCCCTGGCCCTTCTGGAAGCCGACATCGTAGCCGATGGTCTTGAGAACCCGAACGAACTGCTCGTTCAGATACCGATTGTGCAGGGTGCTGCGCTGGGCCTGACGGTCCGCGAATAGCTGAGACATGTCTGGATTTGGGCTGTGCATCCGCTACATACTTCGCTTGAGGGCCGTCTCGTCAACTGAAAACCGGACCATTACTGTAAACGGTCTGTGCGGCCTTTTGCCCTTTTTCGGACCATCTTCGCAAGCACAGCTTTAGACCATGTTGCACTGCCAAGGAACACTCATGCGTTCGGCCCTTTACACCGGAATTATACTGGCTGGCGGTTACGCCTGCCTGACCCCAGCCCTCGCCGCCGATCCCACCGGCGATTGGCGGGTCGCTGACGGCGTCGCCAACATCCGTGTCGCCCAGTGCAATGGCAGCATGTGGGGTGCGGTCTCCTGGGAAAAGCAGCCCGGCGGCCGCGACGAGAACAATCCGGATGTCTCGAAAAAGAACAGGCCGACCCTGGGCATGGCAACCCTGATCGACATGAAGAAGAAGCCCGGCGTCGATCAGTGGGAAGGACAGGTCTACAACGCCAAGGACGGCCAGCTCTACAGCGCAACCATAACGCCGGCCGGTCCCGATCAGCTCGAAATCAAGGGCTGCGTGATGGGCTTCCTCTGCGGCGGCGAGACCTGGACCCGGGTCGGCCCGCCAATCCCCTCGAGTCCTGCGAACGCCATGGCCAAGGGCGTGCAGAAATCCGGTGGCGCCGCGCCGAAACCCCAGGGGCCCCAAGCAGCCCAAGCCACGACAGGCGCGACCGCGCCTGCGCCCGCGGCTCCGAAGGCCGCAGCCAAGCCCGGTCAGAAGGGCGCCGCCGACCCCGTCGGCGACATCTGCCTACTCCCTGAGATTGCGGGGTTTGCCCATTAGGGCCGGCTGGAACAGCAGCACAGCGGCGAGCGTCGTCACCAGCGAGAGTGCCAGCAGCTTGCCCATGCTGGACGTGCCGGGGTGGCTCGACAGCCACAGGCTGCCGAACGCGGTCGCCGTCGTCAGCGCGCTGAAGAAGATCGCACGCGTCAGGCTGGTCTGGAGCAGGTTTGTCCTGCCCGACCGCCAGGCCACGACATAATAGATCTTGAACGCGACGCCGACGCCGAGCAGCAGCGGAAACGCAACGATGTTGGCGAAGTTCAGCGGCAGGCCGATCAACACGCAGATCTCGAGCGTCACCGCGCCCGCAACCAGAAGCGGCACCAACGTCATCAGCACGTCGACGAACCGGCCTAGCGTGATCCACAGCAATAGCCCGATCACCAGCAGCGCATAGATACCGGCGTGGATGAACGCCTTCACCACGGTGTCGCCGGACTTCAGGATCGAGACCGGTCCGCCGATCGCGGTCGGCTCGGCCGCGAGCACCGCCGCGGCGAATTTGCGCAGCGTGTCGTTGTCATTGGGATCGCCCTTGGGCAGCGCCTCGACGCGGATGATGCCGTCCTTGCTCTTCCAGGCGCTGACGAGATCGGGCGGCAGTGATTTCAGGGTGACCGGCTCGGCCTGCATGGCGTTCCTGAGCTGGTCGAACACGATCTTCATTGGCGTGACGAACACGTCCTGCGCCTTGTTGCGCGTGGCCTCGTCGCCATTGGCGAGCCTTTCGAGCGCGTCCGCAAGACGGCGCGAGGCGACCGCCCCTGGGCCCTTCGCGTCGCCCGCCGTTCGGCGCAGATTGTCGACCGAAGATTTCAGCGATTCGACATTTTCCTGGTCCGTCGGCGCCGCATCGATCTGATCAGGATTGAGCGCGGGGTTCAGCACCTTGGCGCCCTGTGCGATCAGCTTCAGCTTCGGCTGCTGGTCCTGCGGCACGAAGCTGTCGAGCGACATCACCCGGAGCACCTCGGGCACCTTCTCCAGCTTCGCCTGGACCTGCCTCGCCTGCTCTTCCGAGGTCGTCATCACGTTGACGGCATTGGCCCCGGTGTTCGGGTCCTTGCGCAGGTCGAGGAAGGTGGCGATCGATTCGGCCTTCGGGTTGCGCAGGTTCATCGGGTTGAAGTCGAACTTCATGAAGTAGAGCAGCGGCAGGCCGCCAAGCGCGAGCAGCAGCGTGCCGCCGACGATCAGCACGCGATGCTTCTCGAGGAAATGATCGAGCGGCGCCAGGAAAGCATAGCCGACGGGCTCCGGTTCGCCGGGTGGGTTCAGAAGCTTGAGCAGCGCCGGCAGCACGGTGATGCTGGAAACAAACGCCACCAGCATGCCGACACCGGCGATCTGGCCGAGCTCCGAGATGCCCTTGTAATCGGTCGGCATGAAGCAGAGGAAGCCCGCGGCGGTGGCCATAGCCGCCAGCGACAGCGGCACCGCCGAGCGCTTGGCCGCCAGCACCAGCGCGCTCGAGAGATGGTCGACCTTGTAGCGCTCCGAGCGGTAGCGGACGCTGTACTGGATACCGAAATCGACGCCGAGGCCGACGAACAGCACCGCAAAGGCGATCGACAGCAGATTGAGCGAGCCGACCATCATCAGGCCGGCCGCGGTCGTGATCGCAAGGCCCACGAAGAGATTGACGAAGACGGCGAAGATGATCTTCGCCGAATGCAGCGCCAGCCACAGGATCAGCAGCACGACGAGGACGGTCCCGACGCCGTTGACGACGGCGCCTTCCTGGACGGTGGCGTATTCCTCGTTGGCGATCGGGACCGGGCCGGTCAGCCGCACCCGCGCCTGGTACTTGTTTGGGAAATCGAGATCGGCGGCGGCCTTGCGGATCGCGTCGGTCGCATCCTTGCCGGGCTCCAAAGCGTTATAGTCGAGGATCGGCTTGAACTCGATGAAGGCGCGCTTGTCCGAATCCTTCAACGGCTCGTCGCTGACGAGCTCGCGCCAGGAGAAGCTGGCATTGCCCTTGTTGAGCACGGTCTCGACCGTCTGCGCGATCAGGTTGAAGGGCCGCTCCGTGTTGTCGAGCTTGACCTGGCCGCGCTTGACGCCGGCAAGTCCGGTCTCGAGCGCGCCGGTCAGGCCGCGGATCGAGGGGTCGCCCGCCATGATCTCGATCAAGGGCGCTGCCGATTCGAACTGACCGGTGATCTTGCCGACCTCCTCGGTCGGCAGGAACAGCAGGCCGTTCTTCTCGAAGAACTCGCCGCTGCCGAGCTGCTGCATCGATTGGAAATTGGTCTTGTCGTCCTTGAGCTTGGCAAAGAGCGCATCCGCTGCCGCGCTCGCCATCTCGGGCGTCTTGGCCTCGACGACCGCCGTGATGGTCGCGTCGCGGTCGAAGGCGCGGTCGAACTGCTGGTCGCGCTGGCGCCAGTCCAGATTCTGGGCAATCAGCGAATTGATGTCGGTGTTGATGGCGAAGTGGCGCGCAGCGTAATAGCCCGCTCCCACCGACAGCAGGAGCCCGAAAATGACGACGAGGGAGGCAAACCGGGTACAGGCCCTGACGATGGCAACAACGACGCTTTGCAGCACTTCTTTTCTTTCTGCGGTTAACAGCTTGCCGGAAACGCCCGCTGTTTATCGGAGTTCCCGGGCGAAACCTATTGCTGTTTGAGTGGTTCTCGCCGCGACAAGGTTCGAGGTAAACGGCGGAGGACCCGTGGCAAAATCATGCGGGGCGGTCGGTATAGCCGGGGAGTTGAGGCGGGAAAGTGACGAAAGAGTGAGCCAAATGTCGCCATGTTGCTCACCGGGAATGGCCTACCAAAATACCATCGAACTGCCTTTGTCTGGGAACCCAAGGAGCGTTCGACTTCCCTTGCTGCCGATTTTTTGACACAAAGTATTGCGCCTCCATGCGCCGGAGCCCAAACGGGGGTGGGTGGCTACCGCTGCGTGAGACCAATGGTGCGGATATTGCACCTCATTGGTCAGTAGCGAGGTGCTGCCGGGAACTTTGAAGCGGATTGATGCAACTTGCGTGATGGGCGTCCAATGGAAGTTTATCTGGCGCAGCCGCGCGGCTTCTGCGCGGGCGTGGTGCGTGCGATCGAGATCGTGGAACGGGCCCTGGAGAAGTACGGCCCGCCCGTCTACGTGCGCCATGAGATCGTGCACAACAAATACGTGGTCGAGAGCCTGAAGAACAAGGGCGCGATCTTCGTCGAGGAATTGTCAGAAGTGCCGCCGAAGGCGGTGACCGTTTTCAGCGCCCATGGCGTCGCCCGCAGCGTCGAGGAAGAGGCCGCTGCGCGCGATCTTCCGGTGCTGAACGCCACCTGCCCCCTGGTCACGAAAGTTCACAATCAGGGGAAGCGCTACATCACCAAGGGCCGCACGTTGATTCTGATCGGCCATGCCGGCCATCCCGAGGTCGAGGGCACGATGGGCCAGGTCCCGGGGCCAGTGCAGCTTGTTCAAAGCGTTGAAGAGGTTAACGCCCTGACGCTGCCGGCGGATACGCCAATGGCCTACATCACCCAGACCACCCTGTCGGTCGACGACACCAAGGACATCATCGCGGCCCTCCACGCCCGCTTTACAGATATTCAAGGTCCGGATATCCGGGATATCTGCTATGCGACACAGAACCGCCAAACTGCGGTAAGGGATTTGAGCAAGCTGGTCGACGTGATCTTGGTGGTGGGCGCTGCCAACAGTTCGAACTCGAACCGGCTCCGCGAAATCGGCACCGAAGCCGGCGTCGCGAGTTATTTGATTGCCGACGGCAGCGAGCTCAATCCGGCGTGGTTGAAGGATGCCAGGACCGTCGGCGTCACGGCCGGCGCTTCGGCGCCCGAGGTACTCGTGGATGACGTGATTGAAGCGATGCGGCGGATCGGACCAGTGAAGGTCTCGGTGTTGCCGGGCCGCGAGGAAAACATCGAATTCCGGCTTCCGGCCCAATTGGCTGCGAGCTGACCCATCCGAATTCAAAGCCCAGAAAGAAACTTGTAATGGCTATCCCGTTCTTCAAGGAAATGCGTATCGGCGGCTATTTGCTCAAGCAGAAACTGCTTGGCCGCAAACGCTATCCGCTCGTGCTGATGCTGGAGCCGCTGTTTCGCTGCAACCTCGCCTGCGTCGGCTGCGGCAAGATCGATTATCCCGACGCGATCCTCAACCGCCGCATGACGGCGCAGGAGTGCTGGGATGCCGCCGACGAATGCGGCGCGCCGATGGTCGCGATTCCCGGCGGCGAGCCGCTGATCCACAAGGAGATCGGCGAGATCGTGCGCGGCCTCGTCGCGCGCAAGAAGTTCGTCTCGCTCTGCACCAACGCGCTGCTGCTCGAGAAGAAGCTCGATCTGTTCGAGCCCTCGCCGTATCTGTTCTTCTCGGTGCATCTTGACGGCCTGCGCGATCACCATGACAAGGCAGTGTCGCAGAAGGGCGTGTTCGACCGCGCCGTCTCCGCGATCAAGGCGGCCAAGGCGCGCGGCTTCACCGTCAACGTCAACGCCACCATCTTCGACGGCCATCCGGCCGAGGAGATCGCGAAATTCCTCGACCTCACCGTCGAGCTCGGCGTCGGCGTCTCGATGTCGCCGGGCTACGCCTATGAGCGCGCGCCGGACCAGGAGCACTTCCTCAACCGCACCAAGACCAAGAAGCTGTTCCGCGACGTCTTCGCGATGGGCAAGGGCAAGAAGTGGAATTTCATGCACTCCGGCCTGTTCCTGGACTTCCTCGCCGGCAACCAGGAATACGAGTGCACGCCGTGGGGCATGCCCGCGCGCAACATTTTTGGCTGGCAGAAGCCCTGCTATCTGCTCGGTGAAGGCTACGCAAAAACCTTCAAGGAGCTGATGGAGACCACCGACTGGGACAGCTACGGCACCGGCAAATACGAGAAGTGCGCCGACTGTATGGCCCATTGCGGCTACGAGCCGACCGCGGCCACCGCAGCCCTCCACAACCCGCTGAAGGCGATGTGGGTGTCGCTGCGCGGCATCAAGACGTCGGGCCCGATGGCGCCGGAGATCGACATGTCCAAGCAGCGCCCGGCGCAGTACATCTTCTCGGAGCAGGTCCAGAAGAAGCTCTCCGAGATCCGCAAGGACGAGGCGGCTGCCGCGCAGGCGAAGGCCGCGCAGAAGGCTTCGACCGCCGCGTAAGCGCGCTGGTCGGCACCAACGAAAAAAGGCCCGGTCGCGAATCGCGACCGGGCCTTTTCTTTTGTTCAGCTCAGGCGCTAGGGGAAGAGCAGTGCGGTGCGTAGGCGAGGCCCCTTCGTTCCTCGCGTGGCCGGCTCAGGAGCCCTCCTGCAAAAAAGTGAAAAACAACCCCATGCACAGTAGAAACGCGGCCGGCGAACGGCGCCGGGCGATGACAGCGGAGAGTGGGACGCGTACTGCCTCCGCATAGTCATTGCGAGCGGAGCGAAGCAATCCAGACTGTCTCCGCGGAAACAACTCTGGATTGCTTCGCTGCGCTCGCAATGACGGGAGAAAGTGCGCCTACCCCGCTCAGGCCGCCTCGGAGACCAGGGCCTCGCTGCCGACCAGCTCGGTGCCGATCAGGTAGTCGCGGCAGCCGCGCAAGCTCCGCAGGGCGCGGTTGAAGTCGAGGCCGGTCGAGACCAGCGCATGCAGCGTCGCCGGGTTGCGCACGATGCCGCGCAGCACGGCCGCAAGGTCGATCTGGCCGTTCGGCTTGATCGCGGCGCGAGCGAGTGCCGGCAGCGCACGGTGGGCGGGGTCGCTGATGACGCGGACCGCGGCAAAGGGCAGTCCGGCCTCGGCGGCATAGGCGGCCGCGATATGGCTTTCCATGTCGACGGCCGCAGCTCCGGTCTCCGAATGCAGCGCCGCCTTGCAGGAGCGCCCAGTGACCACTTCCTCGGCACCGGCGAGGCTGCCGCGCACCACGCGGCGGCGTCCCGAGGTCAGGCGTTCGATGAGATCGTCGCCGAGCGACAGCCCGGCGGCCCAGCGGGTGTCGCCGGACAGCACTTCGGTTGCCAGCACGACGTCGCCGGAGCGCAGCGTCGGGTCGAGCCCGCCGGCCACACCGAAGGAGATCACGCCGCGAATCGTCTCGGGATCTACCACCGTCAGCAACGCCCGCAACTGCGTCGGGCTGCTGGATGAACAGATGACCGCCATTCCCGGCCCGGCTGCAATGCGGGCCTCCTGAACCAGTCCAGTCACGATCAGTATCGGCCGCGGGTCGATGGCATTACCCGCGGTAAAATAGTCCCCCGTCCCCAAAGTCACATTCCGACCCCTACCACCCTGCTGTTGGTGTTCCGCAAGTTCCGATACCGCGCCAGCGCCCACAGCGGGAAGAACTTTGGGTAACCATGATACCGTAGATAGAAGACGCGGGGGAAGCCTGTGGCGGTGTACCGCTGCTCGTCCCACAGTCCTTTTTTGTCTTGTGTTGCAATCAGGTACTCCACCCCGCGGGCGACGGCAGGGTGATCAACCTCGCCTGCCGCCATCAGGGCAAGCAAAGCCCATGCCGTTTGCGAGGCGGTCGAGGGCGCAGCCTCCCAGCCCTTGTAATCCAGGCGGTAGCTGACGGCGTCCTCGCCCCAGCCGCCGTCCTCGTTCTGGATCGAGGCCAGCCAGGCCGCGGCCTTGCGAATCATGGGGTCCTTGTGGTCGACGCCGGCCATGTTGAGGGCACACAGCACCGACCAGGTTCCATAGATGAAGTTCATGCCCCAGCGGCCGTACCAGGAGCCCTCCGGGTGCTGGGTCTTGCGGAGATAGGCAACGCCATCGGCCACCTGCTTGCTGGACTTCTCGGTCTCGCCGAGTTGGGCCAGCATCGAGATGCAGCGCGCGGTGACGTCCTCGGTCGGCGGGTCGAGCAGCGCGCCGTGGTCGGAGAACGGAATGTTGTTCAGGTAGTATTCGAGATTGTTGACGTCGAAGGCGGCCCAGCCGCCGTCGTCGCTCTGCATGCCCTCGATCCACTCCCGGCCGCGGGCGATCGCGGCGTCATAGCCGGTCACCCCGTGCTCCCGGCGCATGCGGTCCATCGACATCACCACGACAGCGGTATCGTCGAGATCGGGATAATGGGCATTGTTGTACTGGAAGGCCCAGCCGCCCGGACGCACGTCGGGCCGCTTCGCCGCCCAGTCGCCCTTCACCTCGAGCTCCTGCTTCGGGATCAGCCAGTCGAGGCCACGCTTGGCGGCCGGCACGGCTTGCGCATTGCCAGCTTCAAGCAGCGCATGCGCAGTCAACGTCGTATCCCACACCGGCGAAACGCAGGGCTGGCAATAGGCTTCGTCGTCTCTGATTACGAGCAGCTTGTCGATGCCCCGGCGCGTGATCGCGCGCGGCGGATAATTCGCGTCCTTGCCGAGCGCGTCGTACATCATGACGATGTTGGCCATGGGCGGATAGATCGCGCCCATGCCGTCTTCGCCATTGAGCCGCTCCTCGATGAAGGCGAGCGCCGCATCGATCGCGCGCTTGCGCAGGCTCTTGGGAAACATCGGCTCGATCACGCGCAGAATCGCATCGAGCGAGCGGAACAGCAGGAACCAGGCCATGCTCTGGTGCGGCGCCTTCGCGGTCATGCCGATCGAACGCGGATCCTGCAGGAACAGCTCGTCGATGCCGATCCCTTTCGGATTCTTCGCGCGCGGCTTCAGCGCGGCGATCACCATCAGCGGCACCATGGTGGTGCGCGCCCAATAGGAGATCTTGTTGAGGTGGAACGGCGACCAGAACGGCAGCAGCACGATCTCGATCGGCAGCACCGGCACCGCGCTCCAAGTCACCACACCGAATGTCGCGAGCAGGAAGCGGGTGAAGACGTTGCTATGAATCGCACCGCCGCGGGCATGAATGGCCTCGCGCGCACGCACCATGTGCGGGGCATCGATGGAATCGCCGATCATCTTCAGCGCGAAATAGGCCTTCACGCTGGCGCTCATGTCGAGCTCACCGTCATGCACCAGCGGCCAACCGCCATGGGCACCCTGGACGCGGCGCAGATAGTTGCCGATCTTGGCCTCGAGCACCGTGTCGACGGGCTCGGCGAGATAATGGCGCAGCAGGATATACTCGGCCGGAATCGTGCAGTCGGCCTCGAGCTCGAACACCCAATGGCCGTCCGGTTGCTGGAAGCCGAGGACGCCTTGCGTTGCCGATGCAATGCTCGATTCCAAGCTGCTCGGATCCAGGGCTTCGCGGCTGGTCGCGTTCACGGAATCCATGTCGCTCGATTGCTCCGATAGTCGATTGAAATTGACCGGGACATTTGCCCGTCAGGACCGCTGTGCGGCGAGAATCAGATCGGCGGCGCGATCGCCCGATCGGACCGATCCCTCGATGGTTGCAGGCAATCCCGTAGCAGTCCAATCCCCGGCGAGGAATAGGTTTTTCAGCGCGGTGACCGGCGCCGGACGCAAGGCATTCTGCGCTGGCGTTGCGGCAAAAGTGGCGCGGCGCTCACGCACGATCTGCCAAGGGGGCAATTGAGGGGGCAGCTCACCGGAGAGGCCGCCGGCCTTGCAGACGTCGTCCCAGATCGCCTGCGCGAGCTCCTCGCGCGGCATGTCGACCAGGCGGTCGCCGTTGCTGATGGTGACGGAAAGCCGGTTCGGGAACGCGAATAGCCATTCCACCACGCCGCCGATCACGCCAAGGATCGGCGCAGAGCCCGGCGGCGGCTCAAAGCGGAAATGCGCGTTCACGATGGCGCGGAATTCGGTCGGCGTCTTCAGGCCGGGCAGCAAGCTCGCGGCAGCGCGCGGCGGCACCGCCATCACGATGACGTCGCCCTCGCTGAGCTGGATCACGTCCTCGCCGCCGAAATTCAGCGCACCGACCTTGCCGTCACTGGTTGCAAACGAACGCAGCTCATGGCCGAGCTGAACCGTGTGGCCGCGCTCAGCCAAGAATTTCACGGCAGGCTCGATCAGCACGGCGCTGAGGCCGTCGCGCGCGATCAGGGGACGGCAGGCCTGTCCGCCCGCGAGCAGCGTCTCGCGCACGATCGCGCCGGCGAGCCCGGCTGAGCCCTCGGGCGGATCGACGTTGAGCGCCGCGAGCAGCAGCGGCTGCACCAAACGCTGATAGAGGATGCCCTCGCAAGGAATCGACTTGCCGACCAGCGTCTCCTCCGACGCCCAGACCAGCGGCGCCAGCTTGAGATAATCGGTGAGGCCGGTGTCGGGCACGCGGCGGCTTTCGTCGAGAACCCAGGTCGGCAGCCGGCCATCGCCGAGGTCGATCTGCCAGCGCTGCCCGGTCTTGATGTCGACGAAGGGAAACTGCGCGCGCTCGGGGCCGACAAGGCCGGCTTCGGTGCCGATCGCGCGCGCATAGGCGCGCGCATGGCTGTTGCCCGACAGCAGCAGATGATTGCCATTGTCGATGGTGAGATTGGTGGCGCCGTCGAAATAGGACCGGCAGCGGCCGCCGGCCTGATGTGTCGCCTCGTGCACGGCAACCTTGAAGCCGGCATTGGCGAGCCGCACGGCGGCGGAGAGGCCGGAAATTCCAGCACCGATGATGTGAGCTGTCTTTTGCATCAGATGAAAGCGTAACGGAGCAGGATCAGAATGCGTGTGATCTTCGACACACGCACCGGCTCGCGCGGCGCGTTGAAGCCGCGCGCGATCAGGAGGTCCAGAATGGAATGATAATATTTCGACATGATCCGCGGCGCGCGCACGGTGCGGCGCTTGTTGCGGTTCATGATCTCGTCCGACTTCTCGAAATGCGATTTCGCACGCTGCGTCAGCGGCAGGCAGACCTTCGGCAGCGCGCGCTCGGTGATGACGCGGCTGGGATCGTCGGAGGTGATGCCGGCATGCAGCAGCGCCTCGCGCGGCAGATAGAGCCGGCCGAGGCCAGCGTCCTCGTCGATGTCGCGCAGGATGTTGGTGAGCTGGAGCGCGCGGCCGAGATGATGGGCGAGCAGGATGCCGTCTTCTTCCGGCAGGCCGAACACCCGCACCGACAGGCGCCCCACGGCACTGGCGACGCGATCGCAGTAGAGATCGAGCGTCGCCATGTCGGGCGCGCGGATGTCCTGCGGCACGTCCATCTCCATGCCGTCGACGATGGCGAGGAAGTCCTCGCGCTTCAGCCCGAAGGTTTTCACCGAGGCGACGTAGTCCCTCAGCCGCGGCGGCGGATTGCCCTGATAGAGCGCATCGATGTCGTTGCGCCACTGCTGAAGTGCGGCGAGCCGCTCCTCGCGCGGGCCGTCGGAATCGGCGATGTCGTCGACCTGGCGGCAGAAGCTGTAGATCTGGAACATCGCTTCCCGCTGGTCATGCGGCAGGATGCGCATCGCGGCGTAGAACGAGCTGCCGGATGCGGTCGAGCCATAATTGGCGCCGGGCGAGGTCGCCTCAAGCGTCATGTGCAGTCCCCGGTCTGGAAATGGCCTTGCGTCCGATCGCGCGACGGCCGACTTCGCCGATCATGCCGGCGAGGCTGAAGGTGAGCAGCTCGAGCTTGTTCAGATGCACGCGCTCGCGCAGGGGATCGCGTACCTTGAGCAGGCGCACGATGCGATCGGCATAGGCCTGGATCACCGAAATGTCGACGCCGAGCCGGAAGTCCCTCACCTCCGCGCTGAGCGACTTGCTCTCGTTCAGCAGCGCTTCGTTGCGCACGGCGAGCGCCTGAAGGCAGGCCAGCATCGCCGGCGGCGACTGCGTCAGCCCGAGCTGTTCGACCGAGGCGCCGCTCGCGGCCAGCGCATCGCGCGGCAGATAGACGCGGTTGAGCTCGCGAAAATCCTTGCCGCAATCCTGGAGGTGATTGTTGATCTGGAGCGCCGCGCAAAGCGCATCCGAGGCAGCCCAGGTCGACGTGCTCTCGCCATGGACATCGAGCATGAAGCGGCCGACCGGCATCGCCGAGTAGCGGCAATAGTGGATGACTTCGTCCCAATTCTCGTAGCGGAGCTTGGTCACGTCCATGCGGAAGGCGATGAGCACGTCGAGCGCATGGCGCGGCGCCATGCCGCGCTCGGCCAGCGCACGGCGCAGGGTGACGGCTTCGGCCTGGGTGTCGCCCTTGCCGAGCAGTTCCGCCTCGAGCAGGTCGAGATAAGCGAGCTTCTCGTCGGGCGGCAGCGTCGCATGGTCGGCAATGTCGTCGGCGGTGCGGACGAAATTGTAATACGCCAGAATCAGCGCGCGATGACGCGGATGAATGATCCAGGACGCGACGGGAAAATTCTCGTCGCGGTCACCCTTGCCGGATCGCAATTCGCTCGCAGAGGTCATCGAGGGCTGGTTTACAATCGTTTGGACAGGAAGGGCTTTTTCACTCGCGCGGGCTCATGCCGGCAGTGCCGCCGCGGCCCCCATATAGGGGAATACGGCCGCAAAACCAATCCTGTCTCTCGATGGCTGCCCTTCGCGGATCGCACCCGAAAAGGCGGCCCGGGAGCCGCCTTTGTGGGCCAGCGGCCGAGCTTACTGGTTGTGGTTCTTCAGGACCTGGTCGCAGGCCTGCGAGATCTTGGCCCGGTTCTCCTTGAGGCAGGCCAGGACGGTGAAATCGCCCTGGTCGATGACCGGACGGCAGAACTTCTGCACATCGCGCGTGCAGGCCTTCTGCTCGGCGTCCGTGCCACGCCCTTGCTGAGCGAGCGCAGCCGTCGAAAGGGAGGCCGACAGCAGGGTGAGAGCGACGAGAAGCTTACGCATTGTATTCCTTCATTCTGACGGCAGAATCGCACCGATCCCGGGCTGCACAGGGCGGATGGCCGGAACGGGATTGTTCTGATGGCAAGTCGCCGCGGGAGGTGCGGCCTCAGAGAAGGCACAAGCACTGGCAAATGCGGCCAAATTGGCGCCACACCCACCAAATCAGGTCTTCCCTACGCCTTCATTGGCAGATGTAAGGGCTTGATACTACGTCATAATTCAGGAGCGCCGCATTTTACTGCACGGCTGTTGCAGAGCTGCATCTCTCCGCCCACCGTTTCAGCCAGAAACACACCGAAACACAGGAAATTGCAGGGTCGCACCACGGTGCGAGGACCGGGTGGGACCGCCATCTCAGGCAGTCAGGCGTTGAACCTGACAGGGGCTGGGAACACTAAACTTTCGATGTGGCGAGACGTTCTCAATCGTAAGCGGGCGTCGTTCCAAAACGGGATATTTGAGATGACATTCTTTGGGCGATCTGGACTGGCAATCAAGGCGGCGGGCATCGGGGCTGCGCTGCTCTTCTCGGTGTCGACAAGCCATGCTCAATCGTCCGGGCCATTTGCCGGTTTCGACGGCGCGTGGACCGGCACCGGGACGGTGTCGCTGTCCGACGGCTCCACCGAGCGCATCCGCTGCAAGGCCGACTACAAGGTCGCCGGCAGCGGCCTCAGCCTCAAGCAGGCGCTGCACTGCGCGTCCGACAGCTACAAGTTCGACCTCACCAGCGACGTGACGAGCCAAGGCGATCGCATCTCCGGCAATTGGAGCGAGGCCAGCCGCAACATCTTCGGCAACCTGCAGGGCACCGCCGGCGGCGGCCAGATCGACGTGTTCGTCGAGGCCAACGGCTTCGCCGCCAATCTGTCACTGCGCACCAACGGCAGCAAGCAGACGGTGCAGATCTCCTCCAAGGGCGAGATTCGCGGCGTCAACATCACGATGACGAAGGGCTGACGCCCTTCCGGCTCAAGGACAACAAAGCCCCCGGCTCTCGCGAGCCGGGGGCTTTTTGCTGTAGCGCTCCCTGCGGCTCAGATTGCCGGCTTGTCGGGTCCCTGAAGCCTGGCGTGCAGATTGATCAGCCACATCGCGGTCGGGCGCAGGATGAAGAGGTCGGCGACGAGGGCCATGACCATCGAGAAGGCGCTGAGCCAGCCGAACAGCCGCAGCGACGGCAGATCGGAGAACACGGTGACGACGAGGCCGCAGGCGAGCACCACCGTGGTCAGGATCAGCGCCGGACCGACCAGCACGGTCGCCCGCTCCACCGCCAGCCCCGAGCCGACGCCCGGCTTGCTCTCGAGTCTCAGGCGATTGAGGAAGTGGATGGTGGCGCTCAAGCCCAGGCCGAACGAGACGGTGAGCGCAACGACGCTGGCGAATTGCAGGCCCTCGCCCATCGCCCACAGCACCGTGCCCGACATCACCACCGGGAAGATGCCCGGCAGGATGCAGGCCAACATCACCACCCAGGAGCGGAAGGCAAGGCCAATGAAGATCGCGACCAGCGCGAATTCGACGGTGAGACCGCGGTTCAGCTTCTCGATCATGCTGGCCGAGTTACGCGCGGCAATCGCAGCGAGGCCCGTCACCGCAATCTCGTAGCCGGGATGCTTCTTGCGGATGGTGTCGAGCTCGGTATCGAGCTTGTCGACGATTGGCAGGAGCTGGCTGGAATCCTTGTCCGGCACGCGGCCGGCCACCACGACCGCGTCCTGCTCGGCGTCGATGAAGCGCCGCACCAGATGCTCGGGGATGACGTTGACATATTCCTTGAGCGTCGCGACGTCGGCGCTGCCGGCCTTTTCCGCGAGCCAGCGGCGCAGGGTCTCGAGCGACCAGACGTTGCCGACACCGGCCGCCTTCTCCACGGTCGCATGCACGTCGGCGATGGTCTGGAGCGTCTCCGGCGAATAGAGCGATTCGCCCTTGGGGAACGCGATCAGAACGTTGACCGGATTGGCGCCGGTCAGCTTGGCGTCGAGCCGGTCGCTGGCGGCGACCGCCTGGCGCTTGTCCGGCACCTGGTCGGCGAGGCGGTAGCGCGGCTCCAGATTGGCGTAGATGACGCCGAGGCCGCCGACGAACAGCACCGCGATCAGGCTGAACAGGCCGGGCCGGCCGACCATGCGCACCGCGATCCAGTAGCAGAAATTGCGCAGCGCCTGGACGCCGGCATCGGCGCCCTGGAACTTGACCGCAAAGACCCTCTCATTGCGCACGAACAGCACGCCGAACACCGGCACCAGCGACAGCACCGCGACCAGCGCGATGATGGTGGCGGCAAGACCGGCCTCGCCGAACTTGCGGATCAGGTCGGAGTCGGAGAATTGCAGGGCGATGAAGGAAATCCCGGCGGTGCCGTGCGTCAGCACGCAGGCCGGGCCCACCACCAGTACCGCGTTCTTGAATGCGGTGAACTTGTCCTGGCCCGCGATCAGCCGATCGCGCGCGGCGAAGGTCAGCTGCATCGAGTCCGAGAAGCTGATGACCATGATGAGCGGCGTCATCACGTTCAGGAACATGTTGAGATTGAAATTGGCCCAGCCGAGCACACCGAGCGCCAGCAGGATCGCGATCATCGGCGGGAATGCCGCCGCGACCATGAACGAGATCTTGCGGAAGAAGATGATGGCGATGATACAGCCGGCGAGGATGCCGAGGACGTTGTAGGTGAGCCCGTCGCGCTCGACCGCGTTGCGGATCTCGAGCTGCATCACCGGCACGCCGGAGAGCTGCACGTTGAGCCCGGTGTCGCCGAGGTCCTCCTTCATCAGGGCGCGGATGTCGGCGACGGTCTTGGTCAGCTTGCTGGAGGCGACCACTTCCGGATCCAGCGACAGCACAACCAACGCAAGTGTCCCGTCCTCCGACAACAGCTTGCCGCGGATGATCTCGTTGTTTTTGACGGTCTCGATGAACTTGTCATAGGCCGCGCCCTCGGGCAGCTCGGGCGGGAACAGTGCCGCCGGCAGCTTGCCCGGCGCCGGCGCCTGGCGCGCCGAGAACAGCGAAACCAGTCCGCGGGTGCCTTCGACGAGCTGCATGTCGGTGATGAAGTCGCGCAGCTTCTCCAGGTTGTCCCGCGCCAGCAGATTCTTGCCCTCAACCACGACGAGAACGTCGAACTCCTCGGCCGGGAACTTCTTGGTCACCTCTTCGTATTGGCGGAATTCGCGGGTGTTGGAGCGGAACAGCTGCGACAGGGAATCGTCGATCTTGATCCGCTGGATGCCGAACACGGCGCCGACGATCAGCGCGAGCAGGACGATACAGGAAACGATCGGGGTCCGGACGGCGATCAGCCCGAGCCGCTCCAGCCCGAAGGCGATCGAGGACGCAGGTCCCTGCTCGACCTTGTCGACGTGAACCTCATTCTCGCTGTGCTTTTCGAGCATGCCTTGTCCAGTTCCTAAATCGGCTCGTCTTGTGAGCTTATTGCGCCCCGCGAACGGCTTGAAAGCGCCATACCAATGGGAGGCTTGCCCTTTGAAAATGCGCGGAAAATCGCCGCGAGGGTTTAGCAGGTCAATCACCCCTCTCGCAAGCCGGCGAAATGTGGCCAAATCGATCAAGATGCGGCGATTTTGCCAGAACGCCCGTCATTCGGGCCAAGCCGTGCCAATTCGACGTGGCGCACGGTCCGCGCTCTCGTCCTTCAGCGCCACGCCGGTAACCTTTCGGGCAAGCCCCTCGCGCACCAGCCAGGCGATCTTGAAGGCGGCCTCGTCATAGCTCAACCCAGCATGATGGATGTTGGACACGCAATTGCGCTCGGCATCGGTGCGCCCAGGCTTCGGCGCGAACGTCAGATAGGCGCCGAGACTGTCAGGCGCCGATAGGCCCGGCCGCTCGCCGATCAGCATCGCGACCATGTGCGCCCCGAGAATCGCGCCGATCTCGTCACCAAGGGCGACGCGCGCGCCTGAGGCGACAACGACACGGCCGATCGCGACGGCGCCATCGGCCGCGAGCAGCGGCAGCAGACGCGTCAGCAGCGCCACCGCATGGGCGTGGACCGCTGCCGCCGACAGGCCGTCGCCGATCACGACTGCCAGCTGGCACGGCACCGAGGCACCTCGTGCTAGAAGCTCCGCTGATCCGGCATCAAGCTGTCGTCCGAGGTCCGGCCGCCGCAGATAGTCGCTGCGGTCGACCGCCCGGCTCCTCACCTCGGTCACGACCAGGCCAAGTGCACTGAGATCGGCGACCAGAGGCGGCACATCGAAGGCGGCATGCACGGCATCGCGGGCGCGGGCATGGTCCAGCGTGAAGTCGAGCAGCGCTCTTGTCGGCACGCTTGCGCCGCTGCGGCCCAGCGCAACGCGCGCGGGCGTGAACGCCCGCAGATCGAGCGTCGGACGGCGCGGCGGGGCCGGATCAGACATGTCGCATCATTCGGCGGGAACGGCGGCCTCGCGCAGGCGGATCGAGTAGTTCGAGGCGTTCTGCTTGCCGCTCGAAGCCGCGCGCGCGAAGGTGATGAGGTGATGCGCGATCGTGGCGCAGCCGATCAGGCCTTCGAGATCGCCCCGCCGGATTCGCCCCAAGGCAAACTTCCAGAACACGCGCCTGTAGTCGCCGAGCACCCCGATCTGCCAGAAGATGTTGCGCAGCATGATCAGGCCGCGCTTGATGTTGGGCCAGGTCTTCATCTCCGGTGCCACCGGCACGTTGAGGCGGTTGGCATAGGTGTAATCGCACTGATGCTGATAGCGCGCATAGACCTTCTCGGGCGCGTAGGCGACCTCCATGCAATGCTTCCAGGACGAGACGACCTCGTCATAGGGCAGCAGAAATTCGACGTTGGAATCGCGGCCCTCATCGTGGACCAGACGCCCCTCGCGCTCCAGCCGGTCCCACAGCGGCGTCTTGGGCAGCGCCTGGAGCAAATTGATGGTGAGCAGCGGAATCTGCGATTCCTCGACGAAAGCGAGCAGTGCGTCCGACGTGTTCGGCTTGTCGGTGTCCAGCCCCATGATGATGCCGGACACGACCTCCATGCCGTAGGAGTTGATGGTGCGCACGCCCTCCAGGATCGGGACCATCATGTTGTGGTCCTTGTGCATCGCATGCAATGCATCCGGATCCGGCGTCTCGATGCCGCAGAAGATGGTGATGAAAAAGGCCTCGCGCATCTTCTCCAGGATCTCGGGCCGCTTGGCGATGTTGAGCGTCGCCTCGCAGGCGAGCCGCACCACGTAGCCGGTCCGCTTCTGCCATTCGATCAGATGCGGCAACAGATCCATCGCGGCCTTGCGGTTGCCGATGAAATTGTCGTCGACGAAATAGACCGTGTCGGTCATGCCGCATTCGCGCAGGCGGTCGAGCTCGGATATGATCTGCTCCGGCGTCTTGATGCGGGGATTGCGCCCGTAGAGGCCGGGGATGTCGCAGAACTCGCACTGATAGGGACAGCCGCTGGAATATTGGATGCTGCCGAGGAAGTACTTCTTCACGTCGGCGAGCTCGTAGGCCGGGATCGGAAACTCCGTCATCGGCACGCGGTCGTTGGTGGCGAGCACCACCTGCTGCTCGGGCCGCGACGTGTCGCGCGACAGGATCTCGATCAATTGGTTGGTGGCATCGCCGAGCTCGCCGACATGGAGATAATCGAAGGTCGGGTAATAGTCCGGGCAGGCGCTGACCGAGGGACCGCCGAGCGCGACGGGCAGATCGAATTCATGGGCGCGGCGGCAGATGTCGTTCATCTGCTGGCGCTGGATGTGCATGCCGCTGACGAAGACCACCTCCGCCCATTCGAACTCTTCCCTGGTCGTGCTGCGAAGGTTCTCGTCGACGAATTTGACCTGCCACTCTTTCGGAAGATAGGCGGAAATCAGCAGCAGCCCCTGCGGCGGCATGAAGGCGCGAACGCCGTCGGTCAGGGGATAGGAATATTCGAACGTCCCGAATGAGGAGGTGTAACGCGGAAACACACAGAGAATCCGCCGGGACGTTCCGTTACTTTCAGCTCGCATCTATGCTCCCCCGCCACGCTCGACCGATGGTGCGGAAATTGCCAGCCAGACACATACCGTAATGCGGCTGCCGAAATTTCTCAATATTGTGGCATCCACTCAATTCGCGAGGGCCGCCAATAGTTTCCTGGGGAGCTGGCGTTTCCGCCGCCTCACGCGATCAGCCGTGAGGCAAAATCGGGCAATAGGCCTGCATCGCCGGCAAGGCGGAAGTCGGCGCCCGCAATACCGGCCTGCACCAGCCAATCGTCGAATTCCGGCGCGCGGCGCAGGGAGAAGACGTCACGGACATAGAGCGCGTCATGAAAGGACGTCGACTGATAGTTCAGCATGACGTCATCGGCGCCGGGGACGCCCATGATGAAGGTGACGCCGGCGGCGGCGAGCAGCGTCAGGAGATTGTCCATGTCGTCCTGGTCCGCCTCCGCGTGGTTAGTGTAGCAGATGTCGACCCCGAGCGGCAGGCCGAGCAGCTTGCCGCAGAAATGATCTTCCAGCCCGGCCCGGATGATTTCCTTGCCGTCGTAGAGATATTCCGGGCCGATGAAGCCGACCACGCTGTTGACCAGCAGCGGAGCGAAGGCGCGGGCGACCGCATGGGCGCGCGCCTCGCAGGTCTGCTGGTCGACGCCGTGATGGGCGCCCGCCGACAATGCCGAGCCCTGGCCGGTCTCGAAATACATCACGTTCTGCCCCACCGTGCCGCGCTTCAGCGACAGCCCGGCCTCTTGGGCTTCCCTTAGAAGCGCGAGGTCGACGCCAAAGCTGCGGTTGGCAGCTTCAGTGCCGGCAACCGACTGGAAGACGAGATCCACCGGCACGCCCTGCCCGATCAGCGACAGCGTCGTCGTGACATGGGTGAGCACGCAGCCCTGCGTCGGAATCTTCAGTCGCGCGATGATCTCGTCGAGCAACCGCAGCAATTGGGCGATTACTGCGGGATCGTCGCTCGCCGGGTTGATGCCGATACAGGCATCGCCGGCGCCTAACAGGATGCCGTCGAGGATCGAGGCGGTGATGCCCCTGGCATCGTCGAGCGGATGGTTGGGCTGGAGCCGCGTGCTCATCCGGCCCTTCAGCCCGATGGTGTTGCGGAAGGCGGTGGTGACCTCGCATTTCCGCGCCGCCAGGATCAGATCCTGGTTGCGCATCAGCTTCGAGACCGCGGCCGCCATTTCCGGCGTGATGCCGGGCGCGAGCATTTTCAATGCCTCGGGCGTGGCGGCGTCCGACAGCAGCCAGTCGCGGAAGGCTCCGACCGTCAGCGAGGCCACCGGCGCAAAGGCCTTTGCGTCGTGGCTGTCGATGACGAGGCGGGTGACCTCGTCGGCCTCATAGGGAATGACGGCTTCCTGCAGAAACTGTCCGAGCGGGACATCGGCGAGCGCCATCCGCGCCGCGATCATCTGCTCGGCGCTGGCGGCGGCGATCCCGGCCAGCCGGTCGCCGGAGCGCGGCGGCGTCCCCTTGGCGAGAAGGTCGCGCAGGTCCGGGAACCTGTAGGTCGTGGCGTCGATGGTGTGGCGGTAGACCAAGGGCCTCTCCAGGGGTCATCGGCCAGTGGCCGAGTCCAAACTCAATCTCGAGCGCGATCCCGACGACAAGGGAATACGCTCTTGGCAGCCCCCGTGCACGCCGATCTTTGGGGGAGTCGCGCCGGCCCCCCGGGCGCGATCTGCCAGAGATCGATGAGGCATTCGCAACCGGCTGAAACATTTCGTGTTTCCGCCGGCCGGCGGGCTCTTCCGGAGGCTGCGGCGTTAACGCCGCATCCATCTTCGTTCTGCATAATTTTGCATCAAATTCAAACGACCGCGCTCACCGGCCGCTCCAGGCCATCTCGGGCTTGTTGAACACCATGATATCAGACCGATCTGGGAATGCCGCCGGCCTCGCCGGCCGCTTCACGCTTGCCACCAAGCTCTATGCGATCTTCGCGCTGTTTGCGCTGCTCACGGCGGCGATCGCGATGCTGTCCGACTACAACAGCCGCCGCAGCGCCGAGCTGACGAGCGCGATCGAGACGGCCAACGCCGCCGCGCAGAACGTCGAGCGCGTCAACTCGCTGGTCTATGCGGTCGTGATGGAATCGCGCGGCGTCTACATGTCGACCGAGCCCGCCGTGGTGAAGAAATACGGCGAGGGCCTGCTCAAGTTCAACGCGCAGATTCTCGACGTCGTGAAGCGCTGGGAGACCATCGTCAAGGCCGACGATGCCGAGCAGTTTTCCACCTTCAAGAAGCGCATCGAGCAGTTCGTCGAGTTCCGCAAGGAGCTGGTGCGCCGCGGCATCGAGATCAATGCGGCCGCGGGCCGCGAATGGGGCGACAACGATGCCAATCGCAGCGTGCGCTCGGCGTTGAACAAGGATCTCGAAGCGCTCTCCAAGGTCTACGCCGAACGCGCGAGGCAAATCGCCAAGCAGACCGAGACCAATCGTACGCTGTCTTTCGTCCTGACCTGCCTCGGCGGCGTGGCGCTGGCCCTGGTCGTGATCGGCATCGTCATCATCGCCCGCTCGATCGCACGGCCCCTCTCGGCCATCACCGCGACCATCAAGCAGGTCGCAGACGGGACCGAGAACGTCGTGGTGCCCTACAGCCGCCGCGCCGACGAGATCGGCGCGCTGGCACGCGCAATCGAGGTCTTCCAGGAGGCGATGGGCCGCAACCGCAATCTCGCCTCCCAGGTCTCGCACGACTCCGCCGCGCGCGAGGAGCGCGCCCGCCATATCGAAAGATCCGTCGAGGCATTTCGCGAAGCGATCGGCGCCATCATGCGCGGCCTCAGCGACAATGCCTCCACCATGCGCGAGACCGCGCAGACCATCACGCGCGTCACTGCGGATGCGAATAGTCGCGCCGGCACGGCGGCGAACGCCACTGAGCAGGCCTCGCACAACGTCTCGGCGGTGGCGAGTGCCGCCGAGGAACTGTCGGCCTCGGTGGAAGAGATCGGCCGCCAGGTGCGGCAATCCGCCGGCGCGGTCGAGCAGACCGGCCAGCGCACCGAGAAGTCGATCTCCGAGATCGAGAGCCTCGCCGCCGCTACGCAACGCATCGACGGCGTGCTCAACCTGATCCAGGCGATCGCCGAGCAGACCAATCTGCTCGCGCTCAACGCCACCATCGAGGCCGCCCGCGCCGGCGATGCCGGCCGCGGCTTTGCCGTCGTCGCCCATGAGGTAAAGGCGCTCGCGGGCCAGACCGCCAAGGCCACCGCCGAGATCGGCGAGAACGTCTCGATGATCCAGGCCTCCACCCGCAATGCGGTCGACGCCGTCCGCGAGATCGGCGGCGCAGTGCGCGAGATCAATGAGGTCACCTCGGCGATCGCCGGCGCCATCGGCCAGCAGGACGCCGCCACGCGCGAGATCTCCTCCAACGCGCAATCGGCCGCGCAGGGCAACGAGACTCTGGTCGCCAACATCACCTCGCTGCGCGATGCCATCGGCGAGACCGACACGGCGGCAGCCTCCGTGCTGACCGCGGCGAGCAGCCTGACGGAGACGGCGGACACGCTGTCGCGCGAGGTGGAGAAATTCTTCCAGAACCTGCGCTCGGGCGCGGCGGACGGCCGCAACGCCAAGGCCGGCTGAACGCACGGCAAGGCACGTTCGCGAAAAAGTCGAAAAACGAGAGCGGCCTATCGTTGCAGTGATTGATCGACGAAGATGCGAACGCGGCCGACGTCCTCGATCTCGCGGTAGTGACTGAGCTCTTTTTGCAACTCCGGATCTGAATTGGCCCAGGCCAACCAGTCGAACTCGAACGTGCTCAGCAGATAGGTATCCACGAGAATGACATGTGGCCGGCCGTTTCGCAGATCCGCCAGCAAATGCCGTCGTTCGAAATTGATGATGCTGCCCAATTTTGCCCGCTCCTCTTCGGTCGGGTGCGAGCTGTTCTCGCGCAGTATTGCGCCGGCCGCCAAGAGCTGCGCACACGAGCTGCCCACCCAAGTGCCGCCGATCTGACGGACGAGCGGATGCCCCAGACCGATGTGGTCGGTGATCGTAAGCAGCCGCGGCTGCTTCACGACGGCCTGGACACGCTCCTGCAGCGGCGGAAACCCCGGAGCCGGTGAGGACAAATAGAGCCCGAGGGCCACAATGGTAGCGAGACCACCGATCACGATGGGCATTCGCACCGTCTTCGTGCAAACCTGTAGCAACGGCGCCGCAATCGCAAACAGGCAAAGCGCGAAAGCGGTATATGGCCAACCCTTGCCCTGAACAAGGAAACCCGCGGCTCCGCCGACCGCTGCGGCCAGCCAAGGGATTGCATCACTCCGCATTTCGAGCGTTTCACGGCCAAACAGGCACAGGAAGCCGATGGAAGCCCCTATCACGGCAATTGGAATGGGGAGCAGGCTACCAAATTCCCTTCTGATCGGCAGATAGGCCTCGGCGACCATCGGGGCATAGGTGGAGAGATAGGCGGGGAAGACGACGACGACCACCGCTCCGTAGCCGATGACGACAGCGGCGGCCGTGCATGCTTCCGAGGTGAACAAGGGCCTTAGAGAACGCCGGCGGAGCGCGCCCAGGAGGATCGGGAGGCCTGCCACCAGAGCAAAGAAGGGCTTGATACTCATGGCCAGCCCCGCCCCCGCTCCGGCGACGATCGCGATCCATCCAGGATCGAGCCCACGCCAGCGCAGTGCGGTGATGGCGACAAACGGGGTCAGTGCGATGACCGCGATGTGTTCACGTTGTCCGAATATGGCACCTGGTAGAATTGCGAGCAGAAGCGCAAACGACCATGTTGAAATACTTCGCTCCCAGGCTCCCAGCTTTGCGGCCGCGGCTGCTCGGTCCATCATCAGAAGCGCACCGGCGATCTCGATAATCACGAGGACGATGACGATGAATTCGGCTGCAACGCCGGTCATTCGCGCGAGCATCACCGCCGGCATGTACATGTAGACCGACAGGGGCGGGTTGGACTCGAAGAGGTCGACCCCAAGCTTCCGGCCATCCAGGATTTTTTCGTTTGCAGTCAGGAGCCAGCCCAAATCCGCGTTGAGAACGAGCGGGATTTGAATGACCAAGGCCGCCAGGAGGATCGCAGCCACGACAATCCAACGTCGTCTTGCGCTGAATTTGTCATCTAACAGACCCACGGCGTGACCTTCTCTTTCAGAGCAGCCCGTGGAGCCTTAAGCGGACATCCGCATCCATCGGGCATCTGCGTCTTTAGCGTACGCGCCCTAAAAGAGGGTAACAGCCCTACCCCGCCATCACCCCGCCCCGCCGGATCAGTTCCTTGCCGACCGCGGCCAGATGCACCTGGTCCGGCCCGTCGCCGATGCGGATGAAGCGGGCGTAGACGTAGGCGCGGGCGAGGAACGTGTCCTGCGAGACGCCGGCGGCGCCGTGGATCTGGATGGCGCGGTCGATGACGCGGGCGGCCATGCTGGGCACCACGATCTTGGCGGCCGCGATCAGGTCGCGCGCTATCTTGTTGCCGTCGCGGTCCATCTTGTCGGCGGCTTGCAGCGTCAATAGCCGCGCCTGCGCGATCTCGCAGAAGGAGTTGGCGATGTCCTCGCGCACCGAGCCCTGCTCGGCCAGCGGCTTGCCGAAGGCTGTGCGGGAAACCGCGCGCTGGCACATCAGTTCGAGCGCACGCTGGGCGCAGCCGATCAGCCGCATGCAATGGTGGATGCGGCCGGGGCCGAGCCTTCCTTGCGCGATCTCGAAGCCGCGGCCCTCGCCGAGCAGGATGTTCTCGGCGGGCACACGGACGTTGTCGTAGACGATCTCGGGATGGCCGACCGGCGCGTCGTCGTAGCCGTAGGTCAGCATGTCGCGGACGATGCGCACGCCGGGCGTTGCCTTCGGCACCAGGATCATGGATTGCTGGCGATGACGATCGGGATGGTCGGGCGCGGTCTTGCCCATCACGATCAGGATCTCGCAATCCTCGTTCATCGCGCCAGATGTGAACCACTTCCGGCCGTTGATGACGTAGTCGCCGCCGTCGCGCCTGATCTCGCACTGGATGTTGGTGGCATCGCTGGAGGCAACCTGCGGCTCCGTCATCGAGAAGCCGGAGCGGATGCGTCCCTCCAAGAGCGGCTTCAGCCAGCGCTCCTGCTGGGCGGGCGTGCCGTAGTTCGCCAGCACCTCCATGTTGCCGACATCAGGAGCCGAGCAGTTGAAAACCTCGGGCGCCCACAGGATACGGCCCATGATCTCCTTCACGGGCGCGTATTCGAGATTGGTCAGGCTTGAGTTGGGAAGATCTGGGCCGTGCTCACCGGAGAGAAACAGGTTCCAGAGCCCCTGCTCCCGCGCCAGCCGCTTCAGGTCCTGGAGCACGGGCGGCGTCTTGTAGCGCGCAGCTTCCGGCTTGACCTGCTCGTAATAGAGCTCCTCGACGGGCTCGACATGCGTCCGCATGAATTGGCGGACGCGGTCTTGGAGCTCGAGCGAACGGGGAGAGTGTTGAAAGTCCATGGTGGCCTCCTCTTCCCTTCTCCCCTTGCGGGAGAAGGTGGCGCGAAGCGCCGGATGAGGGGTATCTCTCCTTGCGTCCAAATAAGAGTTGGACCCGCGGAGAGATACCCCTCACCCGGCTCGCCGCTTCGCGGCGATCCACCCTCTCCCGCAAGGGGAGAGGGCCTCTGTGGCGTTCGCCACCGCTCACGTCCCGCGCAGCAGCTCGCTTGCCACGACCCAGTCATTGCCGTCGAACTGGAGCATGTAGCCGTCCTTGATCGGGCGGAAATCCTTCGGCGTGGTGTTGAGGGTGATGCCGGGCATCAGCAGCGACAGCGGCACGTTCTTCAGGTTCGATGCCTGCGCCATGATGTTCTCGCGCGTCAGATTGTCCTTGCACTGCTTGAGCAGGACCACCAGCGCCTCGGCGACGGTGTAGCCGTAGAGGCCGGCGACGTTGTTGACGTCGGCATTGGGCAGGCGTTTCTTCATGAAGTCGATATAGGCGGACATCGCCGGATCGTCCTTCGGCTGCTCGACGAAAGGCTTGAGCGCGCCGAGCGACAGCACGCCCTTCCCGGCATCGACGCCCGCCGGCACCATCACGGTCGCCTTGTTGGCGCAGCCGGAGGCGAGGAAGCGTGTCGGCTGCCAGCCGACCTCATGGGCCTTGCGGATCGCCTGCGCACAGGCGCGCGGCGTCACCGAATAGATCATGAAGACGTCAGCCTTGGTATTGGCGAGCGTCAGCACCTGGGAATCGACGGTAGGGTCAGCGACCTCGAAGCTCGAGGCCATCGCGATCGCCTTGTCGGCGTCGGCACCGAGCGCTTCCCTGATGCCGCGCAGATATTCCTTGCCGGCGTCGTCGTTCTGATAGAGCACCGCAAAGCGCGCATTCGGGTTCTTGGCGCGGGCATAGGCGACGTCGATCGCGGCTTCGCTGGTGTAGTTCGGCGCCCAGGGTAGCGCCATCGACCAGGGCATGTTGGCGGGATCGTTCCACTTCGAGGCCGAACTGATCAAGAACAGCTGCGGCACCTTGTTGCTGTTCAGGTATTTTGCGATCGCCGAGCTCGGCGCGGTGCCCATGGTGGCGAAGATGAAGGCGACGCCCTCGCCCTCGACCAGCCGCCGCGCCGCTTCCATGGTCTTCGGCGGCGAGAACGCATCATCGAGCGAGACGAGATTGAGCTTGCGTCCGTTGACACCGCCCTTCTCGTTGACCTCGTCGAAATAGGCCGCGATCACCCTGCCGGTGATGCTGAGCGGAGAAGCCGGCCCGCTATAGGGCATGGTGTTGCCGATCTTGATCTCGGTGTCGCTGACGCCGGGACCGTAGGATTTTTGCGCGGCAGCGGGCGTGGACAGACAGGCGGCAGCCAGCGCTGCGGCCAAGACCAAAGCGGCTTTCATGGTTTCTCCCGGTGATCTTTCGTCCGCGCGAGGCGGTCACGCGGCGCGCTGCTTCTTGTCAGCGCGCCAGCTCAGCGGAGTTCCGCAAGATGGTCTTGCGTCGAGTTGCTGATGGCCTCTTCCACTCTAGCGGCGCCGCTTCAAGCTGAAGCCGAGGCTGATCCAGCCGGCCCCCGCCATGATCAGGTCGATGCCGAGGAACAGGCCGAGGATGTAGACGCTGTTCACGGGCCACCGTGCCACGATCAAGAGGCCGAGCAGCAGCGTGATGGCACCCGACAGCGCTACCCAAACCCACGGGCTTTCGCGCTTCATGCTGAAGGCGAGAAACAGCCGGACGACGCCCGAGGCGATCAGCGAGGCGCCCAGGAACAGCGTCAGCAGGACTGCCGCGAACAGTGGGTTCTCGAAGGTCAGGAAGCCCGCGATGACATAGAGCACGCCGAGCAAGGCCCAGACCAAAAACTTGCCCCAGCTCTTCATCTGAAATGCGCCGATGATCTCGGCCGCGCCCGCGACGATCATCATCGCGCCGACCACGATCACGCTCGCCACCGTCGCCATCACCACGCTGCCGAGCGCGACGAAGCCGGCGACGAGGTAGATGACACCGAGCGCGACGATCCAGCCCCATTTGGCATGCAGCGCCGCGATGCCAGAGCCAAGGCCAAGACGATGGGAGGTATCCGATGCACTTGTCATGACGCCACTCCTGCATGCGAAGCCCGGAGACACTCGCCAGGATAGCACAAGTCGATCCGGGACGACAGCCAGCAGAGCAGCCGCTGACGGCAACAACATTGACGCAAATCAAGATCGGATGCGGCGCGTCAGGCGCGCGACCGCTCCATCTCGAGCTCGGCCTTGAGATTGTCGAGATCGCGGTAAATCGAAGCAACCGCGAGCACCCGGCCGCCCCTGCGGTATTTCAGCAGGCAGTCCCTGCCGGGTATGCTGCCGTCGATCGCGACGTCGTCGAAGTTCTCGGCGTGACCGACATAGTTGATCGGCACGTCGTAGTGCTGGGACCAGAAGAACGGCACCGCATCGAAGCGCTCGCGCCTGCCGAGCATGTTGCGCGCCGCGGTCTGACCTTGCCGCTCCGCCACCACCCAATGCTCGACGCGGATGGTCTGCCGTGAATGCGGATCGGGCCAGCGCGCGATGTCGCCGGCCGCGAAGATGCCGGATACGCTGGTTTCGAGATATTCGCTCACGCTCACACCGCGATCGGCGGCAAGGCCCGCTTGCTCGGCGAGCGAGAGGCGCGGCTTGACGCCGATGCCGACCACGACGAGATCGGCCTCGATCACCGCGCCGCTCTTCAGCGTCGCGCGCATGCCATCGAGCTTTTCCACCGTATCCTTCAAGTGGAAGATGACGCCATTCTCTTCATGCAGTGACCGGACGAAATCGCCCATCTCGGCGCCGAGCACCTTCTGCATCGGCCGTTCTTCCGGCGCGACCACATGGACTTCCAGCTTGCGCGCGCGCAAGGAAGCCGCGACCTCGAGACCAATGAAGCTCGCGCCGATCACGAGCGCGCGTTTTGCGCTGCCCGCCGCCGTGATGATGGCGCGGCTGTCGGCGACGGATCGCAAGGTGTGGACATGCGGCTGATCGGCTCCGGGGATCTGGAGCTTCACCGGCTCGGCCCCGGTCGCAAGCAGAAGCCGGTCGAACGGCAGCCTGTCGCCATTGCCCAGCGTGACGCTGCGAGATTTGGGATCGATCGCAGAAACATTCGTGTTGAGCCTGAGATCGATACCGGCGTCCCGATAGAAATCCTCGGGCCGTAACGGCAGCCAGTCCTCCGGCGCGTTGCCGGCAAGATAGTCTTTGGAGAGGTTCGGCCGGTCGACCGGCATCGCGCCGTCACTGCTCAGCATGGTGATGGCGCCGGCAAAGCCCTCGCGCCGGAGCGTGTCGGCCGCGGCGAAGCCAGCCGCGCCGCCGCCGACGATCACGAATTTCTCCGGCGTCGGCGCGCTGCGATGTGCTGCCGACGGCTTCGGTGCCTCTTGCTTGCGCTGAACGATGATGTTGTCCCGATCGCGCGTGACCTCCCACACCGCCAGCGCGTTCAGCGCCGGCGGGCGGGAGGCTTCGCCTGTGCGCAGGGAGAAGCAGGCGTGATGCCATGGACAGCGGATGGTGTCGCCGACCACCAGGCCCTCGGCGAGCGGGCCGTGATAGTGGCTGCAGGCCGGCTCGATCGCAAAGATCTCGCTGCCGGCCTGCACCAGCAGGACGTCTTCCTCGCCGACATGGCCGAGCAATTTGCCGTCCTTGAAATCGGCGGGCGACACGCCCCTGGTCAGATCGGGTCCGCTCGGCTTGTTGTCCTCGGTCATGGCACCGTCTCCTTGGCTCGCGCCGCGTGGCTCACGTGTCCGAATTGGCCAACCCCAACAACTCCTGTCGTGTCAGCGCATTGTCACGGAACACCCCCAGCATGCGACTCGTGACGAGATCGGTCCCGGGCTTGTACGCGCCGCGCGTGGTCATGCAGTGATGCGTCGCCTTGATGATGACGCCGACGCCTTGAGGCTCCAGCACGTCGTTGATGGTGTTGGCGATCTGCGCAGTCATCTTCTCCTGGATCTGGAGGCGCTTGGCATAGATGTCCACGACCCGCGCCAGCTTGGAGATGCCGACCACGCGCCCTTGCGGGATATAGGCGACCCAGGCGCGGCCAACGATCGGTGCTATGTGGTGCTCGCAATGGCTTTCGAAGCGGACGCCGCGCAGGACGATCATCTCGTCATAGCCTTCGATCTCCTCGAAGGTCTTTTGCAGGATTTCGGTCGGATCCAGCGCATAGCCGGAAAAATATTCTTCGAAGGCACGCGCAACCCGATCCGGCGTGTCGCGCAGGCCGTCGCGCGCGGGATCATCGCCCGCCCAGCGGATCATGGTCCGGACCGCTTGCTCGACCTCCGCCCGATCAGGTCGCTCGGTTGGCCTCTGCGCCACCGCGACACGTTCCAGCTTGCGCACTTGCGACTTCATCTAGATCCTCCCTGCAACGAGCCGCGACACAGACGCGGCTCCACAGCTTGGACGGCTGCAATCGCAAAAGGTTCCCAGGATCAGGAAAAATCGGAAGGACGACAAGCCAGCCGCGAGACGAGAAACGGGCTCTATGAGGCCGCCTTCCGGACGTCGAGCACGGCCTGCGCCCATTCGGCCGGCCGCTCCTGCGGCAAATTATGACCGGCGCCCGCGAACACGCGCCGTTCGAAAAAGCCCTCGAACTTACGCGCGTGATGGGCGGTGCCGGGATTGACGCCGTCGCTGTCGCCGTCAATCGCGATCGTCGGGACGCGGATCGGCGGTTGGCCTGCAAGCTTGGCCTCGATCGCGGCATAGGCGGGATCGCCCGCGACCAGTGCATAGCGGTGGCGATAGGAGTGGATCACGATATCGACGAAATCGGGATTGTCGAACGCCGCGGCGCTCTTCTCGAACGTGGCGTCGTCGAACGTCCATTTCGGCGACCACATCGACCAAAGCTGACGCGCAAAGCCGCGCCGGTTGCGCTCCAGCGCGCGGCGGCCACGCTCGTTGTGGAACAGATATTGATACCAGAGCGCGGCCTCCTCCGGCGGTGAGGCCGGCTCCATCGCGCGGGCGATGTTCTGGATGTTGTAGGAATTGCCTGAGACGAGTCCGATCACGCGCTCCGGAAAGAGTGCTGATACCACGCAGGCGGCGCGTCCGCCCCAGTCATAGCCGCCGACGACTGCGCGCTTGATGCCAAGTGCGTCCATGAAGGCCAGCAGGTCGGCGCCGAGCGCCGCCTGCTCGCCGGAGCGCAGCGTCTCGGCCGCACGAAACCGCGTCGGCCCGTAGCCGCGCAGCCAGGGCACCAGCACCCGTGCGCCGGCTTGTGCGATCAACGGCGCGGTTTCCGCGTAGGCGTTCACGTCATAGGGAAAGCCGTGGCCCATGATGCAGGGCCAGCCATCGGGCGCGCCGTAGTCGAGATAGGCGATGTCGAGGACATCGGTGGTGATGGTTTTTTGTTGCATGATTTGCTCACCGATTGACGCGATGTCGTAGCCTGGATGGAGCGCAGCGAAATACGGGATTCGCGGATGCAGGCATCCCGCATTCCGCTTCGCTCCATGCGGACTACAAGAGACGACGAGCCGATCTATCTCTGCGGACCGGACAGCGAGATGTCGCGTTCGGCGCGGAACACGTTGCTGTAGAGATTGGCGATCCACTGCCGACCGATCTCGGTCTTGTTGAGATAGCCGATCTCGGTCTGGATGTGCGGTGCGACGCTGTTCCAGTAGAACTGCGGATAGCGGTTGACGATGTCGGCGGGCGAGTCGTAGCCGAGCTGGCGGTTGATGCCGACCTCTTCGAACTCGTAATAGAGCGCGTTGGCCTTGCGCAGATAGTTGGGATCGCCGAGCTGGCCGATGAAATCGGCGGCGCGCAGGATCGAGGCCTCGTCGTCGTACTCCTGGCCCTCGCGGGCCGGAAAGCGGGTACCTTCGATGGCGCGCGCGATGCGCTCAGAGTCGAGGCCGCGGATCGGCGGCAGCCGCCGACGCACAAAGAGTTTCGAGCGATCAACGTGATACATCATCAGACTGGCATCCGACGCGCCCCGCGGCAGCGACACCTTGGTCCCGGCCTCGTTGATGATGAAACCGTCGTCGTCATCCTCCGGAAACAAGCCGCGGACATAACCGATGTCATGCGCAAGGCAGGCGATCAGGATATGGAGGTAGTCGTCCGCCGCAAGATGCGCATGGAGATTGCGTCCCGTGAGGATCGCCTGAGCGGCCAGAGTCACCAGCATCGTATGCTCGATGTTGTGGTACAGCGCGTCGCTGTTGCCGATGCATTCCATCGCGGTGCGCGTCGAACCCTCCAGCACCCGGGCAGAGGGCTCGTCGTACCGGCGACGCATGAACGAGCCCAGCATCTTCTCCAGGGTCTCGGCCGCCAGTCGCGGTAACGTCATCATGGATGCAGCCCCGTCTGTCGATGGTATTCCACGCCAACTCCCGACGTTTCATTCTTGTCCTCGGCGCACCAGTCAGCATAGCCCATCTTGGGCCGAGGGACCAAATCCCGGAACGAGAACGCGAAAATATATTGCAGTTGCGCTCCGCCAATTGCAGCGATGGGGCGACACATCCTAGAGGTGCCGGCGTCCAGACCGCAGGATTGAGGTCATTCGACCGGCAGCACGTCGACGGCGACGCCGAGCTTTTGTTTCGGCGAGCCGACGATGACGCCATCGACAGGCGAGACGTCGGAAAAGTCGCGTCCGACCGCGAGCACGATGTGGTCGTTGGCGATCAGGAGATCATTGGTCGGATCGAAATCGACCCAGCCGAGCTCAGCCCCACACCACAGCGACACCCAGGCGTGGGTGGCGTCCGCCCCTTGCAGGCGCGGCTGGCCCGGCGGCGGAGTGGTACGTAAGTAGCCGCTGACATAGGCCGCGGGCAGACCGAGCCCGCGCAGCCCTGCGATCATCACATGGGCAAAATCCTGGCAAACGCCGTGACGCTTATCGAAGACCTCGCCGAGCGGCGTCGAAATTACCGTCGCCTTGGGATCGTAGCGAAATTCGCTGCGGATGCGATGCATGAGATCGACCGCGCCTTTGAGGATGCCCGCGCCGGGCGCAAAGCTCACCGCCGCATAGGCGCTGACCGGACGCAGCACCGGCACCAGCGGGCTCGCGAAGACATAGCCGACCGGCGAGGACGGCCCGAGGCTCGTCGCCTCGAAGGCAACGTCGCGAATGGTCTCCCAGGGCGGGCTAGAGGCATCGCGCGCCGGCGGCTGTCGCGAGACGGACACACGCGAACGTGAATCGATCCTTAAGTTGCGGTGCGCAGCTTCGATCACCACGCTCTCGGTGAGCGTGCCGAAGAAATCGCGGCGGACATTGCGCTCGACCGGACGCGGTCGGATCTCGAGGTTGTGCGAGATCAGCTCCTGGCCATTGCCGCTTCTCGGCTCCAGCCGCAGCGTGCAGCGGGCGAAGCTGACCGGATTCTCATATTCGTAAGTCGTGACGTGGCGGATGTCGTAGATCACGCCAGCCCCGTCAGCTTTTCCGGCCGGCTGGCATTGGGGCCGTGCGGGAAGTAGTGCTGCCCGATCGCCTCGGCGAGGCTGAGCAGATCCTGCTCCAGCGCAAACAGCATCTTGACCTCGAGCTTCTCGGCCTCCGCGGTCGCAAGCATCGCCTGCATCGCCACCGCAAGCCGCTGCGGCTGCTCGATCAGGCCGTGCTCCTTCAGGCTCGGCAGCGCGGCGATGTGCTCGTTCAGCGCCGCCACCTGGAACGCCACCGAACGCGGATTGTAGGGATCGAGCACAGCGAGGTCGCGCACCGGCGCCAGGATCGGCGCCAGCAGATAGCGCGAGCGATAGGTGATCTGGCAATCCACCAGCGTCAGCAGGATGTCGAGATCCTCGTCGCCGGCCTCGTCGTAGGCGAATTGACGCGTGAAGCGCGTGGTGTTGATGGCGCGCTCGACGCGGCGGCCGACGTCGAGGAAGCGCCAGCCGGCGGCGCGGTTCATGTTCTCCTGCGCGAGGCCTGCAAAGCTCGCTAGCTCCTGCAAGGTCAGTTCGGCAGCGCTCAGCACGCTGTCATCGTCCTCGACCTCGTAGGCGAGCCGCTCGGTCATCTCGGTGATGACCTGCCAGGCATCGGGCGATAGGCGCTCGCGCAACGAGGTCGCGGTGCGCTGGGCCGCGCGGACCAGCGACAGTGCCGAGCCGAGACGCTCCGGGCTCTGCAACGCTTCGGCGACGATAGGTCCGGGCGCCGCGCGCGAGGTCTGCGAGATCGCGCCCCAGGCCACCAGCAGGCGCTGGATGCGTTCGGCCGATTGCAGCGAGGCCGCGGTGCCCTTGTTGGGCCCGCTCGGCGAGCCCAGCGCGCGCACCAGGCGCAGCGTCGCCTCGGCGCGTTCCAGATAACGGCCGAGCCAGAACAGATTGTCGGCGGCGCGGCTCGGCAGCACGCCGGCGATGCGGCGGATCCGCACCTTGTCGGTCGCCGGCAGCAGCGTCGCGGTCGACACCTGCTTGTCCGATACGACCCAGACGTCGGCGGCGCGGGCGCCGTCGCCCATCGACACCGCGCGCGCATCGGCCTGCTCGGCGATCCGGCAGAAGCCGCCGGGCATGATCACCCAGCCATCGGGCGTGGCGGCTGCGAACACGCGCAGGACGAAGGGCCGCGGCGTGAGCTGCCCGTGCTCCCACACCGGCATGGTCGAGAGCCGCACCACCTCCTGGCCGACATAGTCCATGCCCCGCGCGGTGATGGCGTCGATCAGGCGCTGGCGGTCGCTCGCATCCAACTCGCTCGCGAGCACCGGCCCCGTGCTGTCGAAGCCGGGAACGCCGCGCCGGTAGGCGCCCTCGATCGCGACCTCATCGAGCCGTGCCAGCACCTCATCGCGCGCTGCGCGCTGTCCGCACCACCAGGTGGCGATGTGCGGCATCTTCAGCTCCTCGCCGAGCAGGCGGCGGCTCAGCGCCGGCAGGAAGCCCAGTAGCGCCCGGGCTTCCGGCACGCCGGAGCCCGGCATGTTGGCGACGACGACGCCGTCCTTGCGCAGCACGTCGATCAGGCCGGGAACTCCTAACCGCGAGGAGGCATCAAGCTCGAGCGGATCGAGCGAGTTGGAATCGACGCGGCGGAGCAGCACGTCGAGCCGCTTCAGGCCGGCGACAGTGCGGATGTGGATACGGCCGTCGCTGACGGCGAGATCGTCGCCCTCGACCAGGAGGAAGCCGAGATAGCGCGCCAGCGTCGCGTGCTCGAAATAGGTCTCGCTGAAACTACCCGGGGTGAGCACGCCGATGCGAGGCTCGTCGCGGTCGGCCCGCGCACGCAAGCTGTCGCGAAACGCCTCGAAGAACGGCGCGACGCGCGGCACGTTCATCGACTTGTAGAGGTCGGAGAAAGCGCGCGAGAGCACCAGGCGGTTCTCCAGCGCATAGCCCGCGCCTGAGGGCGCCTGGGTGCGGTCGCCGAGCACCCACCAGCGGCCGTCGGGCCCGCGGCCGACATCGGCGGCGTAGATCGACAGATACCGCCCGCCGGGCGGCGGCACGCCGCAGACCGGACGGAGATATTCGGGACTGCCGGCGATCGCGGCCGCCGGCAGCGCGCCTTCGGCGACGAGACGGCCCTCGCCATAGATGTCGCGCAGCACGCGCTCGAGCAGCTCGGCGCGCTGGATGATGCCGGCGGACAGCTGCTGCCAGTCGGCCTCGTCGATCAAGAGCGGCAGATGGCTGATCGACCACGGCCGGTCGGCGCTGTCGCCGGGCGCACGATAGGTGACGCCGGCCTCGCGGAGATGGCGGTCGGCCATGCCGAAGCGACGCTCGACCTCGTCCGGCGCGAGCGCGCCGAAGGCGTCGAAGAAGCGGCTCCAGACCGCGCGCGGGGCGCCGTCGGGTCCCAGGAACTCGTCGGGAATGCCGGGCAGGCGACTATAGTCGCGGACCCATTGCGCCAGGCGGCGCTGGCCGTCACGCTGACCTTGCGCCCTGCCCGCCTGGTCGTCCTGTTCGGCTGCGCCCTCGCCCATGCGCCTCTCCCTGCACCACCATCATACTCATTGCAGGAGCGGGGTCCGCAAGTCGAGGGTCAGCGGAAACTCATTTGTGCGTTCCTCCGGCGGCGGCTGGACCGGACCCGGGGTGTGGCCGTGGTCCTGGAAGCGCGCCAGCCGCCGCGCCTCGGCCTCATAGGTGTTGACCGGCTTGGTATCGTAGTTGCGGCCGCCGGGATGGGCGACGTGATAGACGCAGCCGCCGAGCGAGCGGCCGTTCCAGGTGTCGATCAGGTCGAAGGTCAGGGGTGCGTGGACCGGAATGGTCGGGTGCAGGCCGGAGGCCGGCTGCCAGGCCTTGAAGCGGACGCCTGCCACGGCTTCAGTCGAGCGGCCGGTCGATGTCATCGGCAGCCGGCGGCCGTTGCAGGTGACGATGTGGCGGCCCTCGATAAATCCCTCGGCCTTGACCTGAAGCCGCTCGACCGATGAGTCCACATAGCGCACCGTGCCGCCGGCCGAACCCTCCTCGCCGAGCACGTGCCAGGGCTCCAGCGCCTGGCGCAGCTCCAGCGTCACGCCGCCATGATGGACCCGGCCGAAGGCGGGGAAACGGAATTCGAGCTGGGCCAGATACCATTCCGGCTCGAAGGCATAACCGAACTGCTTCAGCTCGGTGAGCACGTCCTGAAAATCCTCCCAGATGAAATGCGGCAGCATGAAGCGGTCATGCAGCGCGGTGCCCCAGCGCACGAACTTGCCGGCCTGCGGCTCGCTCCAGAATTTTGCGATCAGCGCGCGGATCAGGAGCTGCTGCGCCAGCGACATCCGCGCATCGGGCGGCATTTCGAGCGCGCGGAATTCGACGAGGCCGAGGCGGCCGGTCGGACCTTCCGGCGAATAGAGCTTGTCGATGCAGATCTCGGCGCGGTGGGTGTTGCCGGTGATGTCGACGAGCAGATGCCGGAACAGCCGGTCCACCAGCCACAGCGGCGTCTGGGTGCCCGGCGGCGGCACATGCGAGAGCGCGATCTCGAGCTCGTAGATGCTGTCGTGACGGGCTTCGTCGATACGCGGCGCCTGACTGGTCGGGCCGATGAACAGGCCGGAGAAGAAATAGGACAGCGACGGATGCCGCTGCCAGTACAGCACGAGGCTCTTCAAGAGATCGGGCCGCCGCAGGAACGGCGAATCCTGTGGGCTAGAGCCGCCGACCACGATGTGATTGCCACCGCCGGTGCCGGTGTGGCGGCCGTCGACCAGGAAGCGGTTGGCGCCGAGCCGCACCTTCGCAGCATCCTCGTAGAGACCGGTGGTGGTGTCGACCGCATCGTGCCAGCTCTTCGCCGGCTGGATGTTGATCTCGATGACACCGGGATCTGGCGTCACCTTGATCACCTCGATGCGCGGATCAAACGGCGGCGGGTAGCCTTCGACATGGACCTGGAGCTGCATCTCCTCGGCGGTGTCTTCCAGCGCCGAAATCAATTCGAGATAGTCTTCGATGCGCTCGACCGGCGGCATGAAGGCGCAGAGCACGCCGTCGCGGATTTCCACGGCCATTGCAGTACGCACTGGAATTGCCGTGTTGAGATTCTCGGGGGCGGTGCGCGGCGGCGATGGCGGTCGCGCCATGCGGGTGAACACGGGAAGCCTGCCACGCGGCTCCATCGGGTCCTGCTCGACGATGTAAGGATATTGGTTCGGCGGGACGTGACCGAGCGAGCCCATCGGCAGGCGCAGGCCAAGCGGTGAATCGCCCGGTGACAGGAACAGGTGATTGCGCCGGAGCGGCCAGCGCTCGCTGCGCCAGCGCGGCGGCGCATTCCAGCGCTGGATCGGCAGCACGAAGCCGCGCGGCGTGGTAAGGCCCTGGTCGAACACGCGCGCCATCCGCGCGCGCGCTTCGGGATCTGACAATTTGGAATCGGTAGGGTCGACGTTGATCGGAAGCTCGGCTTCCTTCTGAAGCCAATAGGCCGGGTCTTCATAGGCCGGCATGATGTAGCCGAGATCGAGCCCGAGCCGCGCCGCGGTACCTTCCATGAAGGCTTCGGCGTCCTTGACCTCCGGCCGCCTGGGATTCTCGATCCTGGCGATGAGGTCGGCGTTCTTCCAGATCGGAACGCCGTCCTTGCGCCAATACAGACCAAAGGCCCAGCGCGGCAGGCTCTCGCCCGGATACCATTTGCCCTGGCCGTAATGCAGCAGCCCGCCCGGCGCAAAGCGCGTGCGCAGGCGGCGGATCAAATCATCACCAAGCGCGCGCTTGGTGGGGCCGACGGCTTCGGTATTCCACTCGCCTGCCTCGAGATCGTCGACCGAGACGAAGGTCGGCTCGCCGCCCATGGTGAGCCGCACATCCTGCGCGGCGAGGTCGCCGTCGACCTGCTCGCCGAGATCGTTGAGCCGCGCCCAGGCTTCGTCGGAGAACGGCTTCGTGATGCGCGGCGCCTCGCGGATGCGCTTCACGCTCATGTCGAAAGCGAACTCGACCTCGGCAAAGCCGGCGCCACCGGAGATCGGCGCGGCCGAGCGATAGTGCGGCGTCGCCGCAACCGGGATGTGCCCCTCGCCTGCGAGCATGCCGGAGGTCGCGTCAAAACCGATCCAGCCCGCGCCAGGCAGGTAAACCTCGGCCCAGGCGTGCAGATCGGTGAAATCGTTCTCCACTTCCGGCGGTCCCTCGATCGGGTCGATGTCGGGACGGATCTGAATGAGATAGCCGGAGACGAAGCGCGCGGCGAGCCCGAGATGGCGGAGCGTCTGGATCAGGAGCCACGCGGAGTCGCGGCACGAGCCGGCGCCGGAGGCGAGCGTCTCCTCCGGCGTCTGCACGCCCGGCTCCATGCGGATAATGTAGCGGATCTTCTTCTGCAGCTCGCGATTGAGCTCGACCAAGAAGTTGACGGTGTTCGGCGCTTCGTGCGGGATCGTATCGAGATATTTCGCAAACAGGCGATCGGGTTTGATGGTCTCGAGATACGGCGCAAGCTCCGTCTTCAGATCCTTCGGATAGTCGAACGGAAAACTGTCGGCATAGGGCTCGACGAAGAAGTCGAACGGATTGACCACGGTCATCTGCGTCGTGAAATCGACCTCGAATTTCAGCTCGGTCGTCTTCTCCGGGAAGACATAGCGGGCGAGCCAATTGCCTTGCGGGTCCTGCTGCCAGTTCACAAAATGATTGGATGGCGTGACCTTCAGCGAATAGCTCAGGATCGGCGTGCGCGTATGCGGCGCCGGCCGCAGGCGGATGGTCTGCGGGCCGAGATCGATCGGGCGGTCGTATTTGTAGTGCGTGACGTGGTGTAATGCGACGTAGATCGACACGGGGTGCGGTGCTCCAGCAGCTTTTTTGAGCAGAACACCTGATGTCAATGCGATCAAGCACTAACAACGGGCAGACCGTGCCTAGGAAGTATCCGCGCTACGCGGGCAGTATCGTAGGGCGCGCAAAGCGACTTGTCCGCCGTAGCTCGAAGAGCGAAGGCGGAAGCGTGCCCACCGCTTCTGTTGCAATGTGGATCGATGGTGGGCACGGCGCAAGAGCGCCTTTGCCCACCCTACGGTTCTGCCGGTGGCTATGGGTCCCCGATCGGCGCGCGCTTTAGGACGCGCTTGTCCGGGACGACAGCGGTGGGTGGCGCAGCGTTACGCCGCCGAGGTCAGCCGCTGCAGGAACTGCGTCACCTCGCGCCGGAGCGTCTCGACCTCGCCATGGACGCGTTCGGAGGCGCTGTTGACGCGGCTCGCGACGCGGCCGGTGTCGGCGGCGGCCTCGTTGATGCCGGTGACGTTGGAGGACACCTGCGTCGTGCTGAACGAGGCCTCCTGGACGTTGCGGGCGATCTCGCGCGTCGCGGCCCCCTGCTGGTCGATCGAAGCCGCAATGCTGGCGGTGATCCCGTCGATCTCTGCGATGGTTTGCGCAATCGCCTCGACCGCCGCGACCGAGTTGGTCGTCGATTGCTGCATCTCGCCGACCTTGGCGCTGATCTCCTCGGTCGCCCTCGCAGTCTGGTTGGCGAGGCTTTTCACCTCGGACGCCACCACCGCGAAGCCGCGGCCGGCTTCGCCCGCCCGCGCCGCCTCGATCGTGGCGTTGAGCGCCAAGAGGTTGGTCTGCTCGGCGATCTCGCTGATTAGCTTGACGACGTCGCCGATCCGCAGCGCCGCGTCCGCGAGCGTGCGGATCTCGCTGCCGGCGCGATTGGCTTCGTTCACCGCCCGCCCCGTGCTCGTGGTCGAGCCGGCCACTTGGCGGCTGATCTCGGCGATCGAGGACGCGAGCTGTTCCGCCGCGCTCGCCACCGTCGCGACGTTGTTCGAGGCTTGGTCGGACGCGCTGCGCATCCCGGACGTCTGGCGGCTGGTCGTCTCGGCCGCGGCGGCCATCTGGCCGGCGTCGGCCTCGAGATCGGTCGCGGCGCTCATCAGGCCGCCGGCGACTTGGTCGAGATGCGTGCCGAACTGCTTTGCGAGCTCTGAGATCTCGACGACGCGGCGGCCGAGGCTGTCGGTGCCGGAGTTGATCACGGAAGCCGAACGGCGGAACGAGCCGGGCAATCCGCGCGCGAGGATCTTGCGAAAATGCTTGCCGCGGCTCGCATAGTCCATCGACGCCGAAGCTTCGCGGACGAAGGCATCGGTGACGTCGAGCATATCGTTGACCGATTTCTGAACCATTCCGATGCGACCGGGCTGCCGATCGCCGAACACGCGCGCTTCCAGGTCGCCTTGGGCGGCCTTGCGGCATACCTCCACGACCTCTTCGATCGCAGCCAGCGAACGGCGCTGGCTCCAGACCGTGTAGCCGAGCAGCAGCACGATGGCGCCGAGCAGCGCAGCGGCCGGAGCAACAGTCAATGCGCCCGCAATCGACAACGTGAGGACAACGACGGCGAGCAGGCAGGCAAGGCCAGCAGCGGCTTGCGCCTTAGAGAGAGAGCACAAATTCATCGTAGGCGACACCGTTTTGCTTGAGCAGGCCGACCATCATCTCGAAGCTCGCGCGCATGCCGTTCTTGGCATTGGCGTGGCGCGCCTCTTCGGCGCATAGCGCCTTGTAGATCGGCTTGATGCGCTCGATCTGCGCAGGATCGGGTTTGCGGCGGTTGGAGTGGTAGCCGATGATATTGCCGCGATCGTCCAGCGTCGGGGTGACGTGAGCAAACACCCAATAATGGCTGCCGTCTTTGGCGAGATTGACGACGTAGGCGAAGATTTCCTGCTTGGCCTCGAGCGTATCCCACAACAGCTTGAAGACGCAGCGCGGCATGTCGGGGTGGCGGATCAGGCTATGGGGAGCGCCCATCAGCTCGGCATAGCTGTACTTCGCCATGCGGAGGAAAACGTCGTTGGCGTAGGTGATGCGGCCCTTGAGATCAGTCTTCGATACGATCAGCTGCTCCTCCCCGAGGAGATTTTCCACGCCGGTCGGCCGTATCGCACGCGTCATCGTTGACGAATCCTCACGAAGGGCGAATGCCCCGAGTGAGTGGAGCTCGCATCTCTCCAGAACTACGGCGAGAGATGTTAATCAGGCGTGACCACGGGAACCAGCGCGATCACTTGATGCCTCCGTATCATTACCTAGGTGCGTCGCCGTACAGTGTTTAGCTACCGCCGGCGCACGATGAGGAGATTACATCGTCGCCCCTAACACCCACGGCGCGAACTCGGCGCCGCCGAAATCGAAGCTCTCGCTCTTGGTCGGCTGTCCCGAGGCGGTCTTGAGGATGAGTTCGAAGATGCGCTGGCCGCAACTCTCGACGCTCTCCTCGCCTTCGAGGATGGTGCCGCAATTGACGTCCATGTCCTCTTCCATGCGCTTGTACATGGGCGTGTTGGTGGCAAGCTTGATCGACGGCGCCGGCTTGCAGCCAAACACGCTGCCGCGCCCGGTGGTGAAGCAGACGAGATTGGCGCCGCCTGCCACTTGACCGGTCGCCGCGACCGGATCGTAGCCGGGCGTGTCCATGAACACGAAACCCTTCTTGGTGACGGGCTCGGCGTAGCGCAGCACCTCGACGAGATTGGTGGTGCCGGCCTTCGCCATCGCGCCGAGCGACTTTTCCAGGATGGTGGTGAGGCCGCCGGCCTTGTTGCCGGGGCTTGGATTGGCGTTCATCTCGGCGCCTTCGCGCTCGGTATACGCGTCCCACCAGCGCATGAGGTCGACCAGCTTCTCGCCGACCTCGCGGCTGACGGCGCGGCGCGTCAGCAGATGCTCGGCACCGTAGGTCTCGGGCGTCTCCGAGAGGATCACGGTGCCGCCGTGACGAACGATGAGATCGCTCGCCGCACCCAATGCCGGATTGGCAGACACGCCGGAATAACCGTCCGAGCCGCCGCATTGCAGGGCTACCGTGAGCTCGCTTGCCGGCACCGTTTCGCGCTTGACCTTGTTCGCGTCAGCGAGCGCCTCGCGCACGAAGGCGATGCCCGCCTCCACCGTCTTGCGGGTGCCGCCGACCTCCTGGATGTCCATCGCGCGCAAGCGGCCGGCGAGCTTCTGCTCTTCCATCAGGCCGCCGATCTGGTTCACCTCGCAGCCGAGGCCGAGCACGATGACGTGGGAGAAATTGACGTGCCGCGCATAGCCGCCGAGCGTGCGGCGGAGCAGCGCCAGGGGCTCGTTCTGCGTCATGCCGCAGCCGGTCTTGTGAGTCAGCGCGACCACGCCATCGACATTGGGGAAGTCAGCGAGCGGATTGTCGCCGGTGAAGGGGTTCTTCTTGAAGACGTCGGCGACGAGGCTGGCGACATGCGCGCTGCAATTCACCGAGGTGAGGATGCCGATATAGTTGCGCGTGGCGACGCGGCCGTCAGGGCGGCGGATGCCCTCGAAGGTCGCGGGCAGGTCGAATTTCGGCGTCGGCTTGACGTCGGCGCAATAGGCGTAGTCCTTGGCGAAATCGCCCATGCCGCAGTTCTGCGTGTGCACGTGCTGGCCCGGCGCGATGGCCTGGGTGGCAAAGCCGATGATCTGGCCGTAGCGTTTGACCGGTTCGCCCAATGCGATCGGCTTGATCGCGACCTTATGGCCGGAGGGAATGCGGTCGATCGTGGTCACGCCGTCAGCGACCACTGTGCCGGGCGGCAGGCTCGCGCGCGCGATCACCACACCATCATCGGGATGCAGGCGGATGACGGGGCTGATGGTCATGGGTATCTCCTTCGGTCTTACTTCACCTCTCCCCGCTCTTACGGGGAGGGGTCGGATCGCGTTTGGCGATGCGAAGCATCATCCAATGCGATCCGGGTGAGGGGCGAGCTGCGCGCTCGATCGTTAGATTAGTCCGTGTTGAGAGAGGCCCCTCACCCTAACCCTCTCCCCGTAAGAACGGGGAGAGGGAAAGGAGAGAGATCAGGCCTTGCCGCCCGACTCCTTGCGGGTCGCGTTGACCTGCATCTTGGCATAGGTCGTCATTAGGCCGACCTCGTTCGAGAGCGTCACCAGCTTGAAGCCCATGTTGATGGCGCGCGCTGCGCCTTCGGCGCCGCTGCAATGGATGCCCGGGTTGAGGCCGCGCTTGCCGCACTCCTTGATGATCTTCTCATAGATCGCGAGGATCTCCGGCTCGCTGCGATCGAGCTTGGGCTCGAGGCCGTAGGAGAAGCCGAGATCGGACGGGCCGATATAGACGCCGTCGATGCCTTCGACGTCGAGGATCGCTTCCATGTTCTCGACCGCGGTCCTCGTCTCCATCATCGGCAGCAGCACGATCTCGTCGTTGGCCGTCTTCTGGTAGGAGCCCGCGGTGCCGTACATGCCGGCGCGGATCGGACCGTTGGAGCGAACGCCCTTCGGCGGATACTTCGAATAGGAGACGAGGTTCCTGGCTTCCTGCGGCGTGTTGACCATCGGGCAGATCACGCCATAGGCGCCGCCGTCGAGCACCTTGCCGATGATGCCGGGCTCGTTCCAGGGCACGCGGACCATCGGCGTGATCGGATGCTTGTCCATGGCCTGGAAGCACTGGACCATCGACAGATAGTCCTGCACGCCGTGCTGCATGTCGACGGTGACGCTGTCGAAGCCGCATTGCGCGATCATCTCGGCCGAGAAGCCGGAGGGAATTGCGAGCCACGCGTTGACCACGGCCTTGCCCGACTTCCAAGTTTCCTTAACTTTGTTCGCCACGTTGCCTTCCTTCTTTGTTGTTTGGACCGTCGTCACCATGACGAGTGCCGCGACAAGGCGATGCCGTTATTACCGCGAACTCGATCGCCGCGCTACGCTCGCGATAACGCAAGATGTCATCCGACAAGAGGGCGCCATCGGTCCCGGCGCCGACTTTCTAACGATCGGCTTGGGCGGCACTTTGAGCGAAAAAACGCGGCTATGTCCATGGCTGTTGCCGCGCGCTCGCGCATATCTGCTTTCACTCCTCGGCACTTGCCTCCTCGTCGGCGCCGAGGCCTGCGAGACTCTGCTCGAGCTCGCCGAGCATGTCCTGCAACTCGGCGAGCTTGCGCGCGCCAAATCGTCGCGTGATCTCGGTATAGATCGCCTCCGACGTCGGCGCCACGGAGGCCATCAGCTTCACGCCCTCTTTCGAGATCGAGACCATGCTGCGGCGCTGGTCCGCTTTCGCGGTCTTGCGCTCGATCAGATTGCGGGCCTCGAGGTCGCGCAGGATGCGTGACAGGCTCGGCCCGAGCAGGAACGCGGTGCGCGCGAGTTCCGTGACCTCGACCGCTTCGATGGCCGCGAGCGCGCGCAGGATGCGCCATTGCTGCTCGGTCAAGCCGTGCTCGCGCAGCGAAGGGCGGAATTGGCGCATCACCGCCTCCCGCGCCCGTAGCAACGACATCGGCAGCGAGCGCGAGAAGTCGCGCATCGGCACCTGCCGCGCGGCAGGCGCGCTTCCGTTGGCGGGATCAGCGGATTTCTTCGTCATGACGCCCTTTCAAGCCGCAAAATGTTTGCAGTGCAGCAAGCCCAATTTGTGTTTGACGCATTCACTTAACATGTTAAGCATCTCCGGGCACCACGATTTGTAAGATCACAAATGGCGCTTTCCAACGACGATATCCAAGCTTGCGCGAGGCGTCTGCACCAGGCGGAGAAGACCCGCACGCAGATCCGGCAGCTCTCGCAGGATTTCCCTGACATCACCATTGCCGATGCCTACGCGATTCAGAAGGCCTGGGTCGACGTCAAGATTGCGGAGGGGCGCATCGTCAAAGGCCACAAGATCGGCCTGACCTCGAAGGCGATGCAGAGCGCGCTCAATATCGATGAGCCGGATTCCGGCGTGCTGCTCGACGACATGTTCTTTGCCGACGGCGGCATCATTCCGACCGAGCGCTTCATCGCAACGCGCGTGGAAGCGGAGCTCGCCTTCGTCATGAGCAAGCGCCTCGCAGGACCCGACTGCACGATGTTCGACGTGCTCAACGCGACCGACTTCGTAGTGCCCGCGCTGGAGATTTTGGACACGCGGATCGAGCGCGTCGATCCCAAGACCAAGGCGACGCGAAAGATTTTCGACACCATCGCCGACAATGCGGCCAATGCCGGCATCGTGCTCGGCGGACGGCCGATCCGGCCGCCGGAGGCCGATTTACGTTGGATCGGCGCGCTGTGTTTCCGGAACGGTCAGCTTGAGGAGACGGGCCTTGCCGCCGGCGTGCTCAACCATCCCGCAACTGCGGTGGCCTGGCTCGCCAACAAGATCGCGCCGCTTGGGCTAGCGCTGGAGCCCGGACAGGTCGTGCTCGCCGGCTCCTTCATCCGCCCGATCGAGACCCGCAAGGGCGACACAATTCAGGCCGACTATGGCGGCTACGGCTCGGTGAGCTGCTACTTCGCTTAGGCGAACAAGAAGACAGGGTGAAACCGCGATGCCGCATTTCACGATCGAATATTCGGCCAATCTCGATGGCCGCCTCAACATGGGCCTGGTATGCGAAGTCGTGCGCAAGGCGGCGGTCGAGACCGGCATCTTCCCGCTCGGCGGCATCCGCGTTCGCGCCGTCAAGTGCGAGCATTACGCGATCGCGGATGCGCGGCAAGAATACGGCTTTCTCGACATGGTGCTGCGCATCGGCGAGGGCCGCGACCTCAAGACGCGTCAGAAGGCCGGCGAGCACGTCTTCCAGGCGCTCTCCAGACATCTCGATCCCGTCTTCGCGGCCAGCAAGTTTGCCTTGTCGTTCGACATGCAGATCAACGACAAGGACACGAGCTGGAAGCGCAACAACATCCATGACGCCCTGAAAGCGGAGGCGCAGCCCGGCTGACGTTCCCATTCCCTGCCCTGGCAGGGACATCTCGACCTTTGCCACACTCGCATTTGGGAACGTGATCGACGTCGAAGCCGAGGCATCGCAAGCATGCGCAACTGCGTCGTCGATGAAGCCCGGACAACACTCGAAGTGGAATAGCACCATGACCACCCTCACCGGCGGCGAAGCGATCGTAAGCGGCCTCGTTGCTCACGGAGTCGACACCGTCTTCGGCCTGCCCGGCGCGCAGGTCTACGGCCTATTCGACGCTTTCCATCAGGCCCAGCTCAAGGTGATCGGCGCGCGGCACGAGCAGGCCTGCGGCTACATGGCCTTCGGTTATGCGCGCTCCAGCGGCAGGCCCGGCGTGTTCAGCGTGGTGCCCGGCCCCGGCGTGCTCAACGCTAGCGCGGCGCTGCTCACCGCCTTCGGCTGCAACGAGCCGGTGCTCTGCGTCACCGGCCAGGTGCCGACGCCATTTTTGGGAAAGGGCCGCGGCCATCTGCATGAGATGCCGGACCAGCTCGCGACCGTGCGGACCTATGTGAAATGGGCCGATCGCATCGAATATCCCGGCAACGCGCCGACGGTCGTCGCGCGCGCGTTCCAGGAGATGACCTCCGGCCGCCGCGGGCCTGCTTCTGTCGAGATGCCCTGGGACGTTTTCACCCAACGCGCCGACACCGCGGCCGCACAGCGGCTGGAACCGCTGCCTGCGCCGCAGCCCGATCCTGACCTGATCAAGCAGGCCGCCGCGCTGATCAAGACCAGCAAGGCGCCGATGATTTTCGTCGGCAGCGGCGCCATCGATGCGCGCGAGGAGATCCTCGAACTCGCCGAGATGATCGATGCGCCCGTCGTTGCCTTCCGCAGCGGCCGCGGCATCGTCTCCAACGCGCACGAGCTCGGACTCACCATGGCCGCCGCCTACAAGCTGTGGCCCACGACCGATTTGATGATTGCAATCGGCACCCGCGCAGAGCTGCCGGCCTCGGGCTTCCGCTGGCCCTATCAGCCGAAGGGACTGAAATCTGTCAGGATCGACATCGATCCGGCCGAGATGCGCCGGCTCGCTTCCGATACCGCTATTGTCGCCGACGCGAAGACCGGCACAGCCGATCTCGTCGCAGCCGTGAAGAAGGCCGGCTATGCGAGAAGCCGCGGCCGGCGCGGAGACATCCGCGAGGCCACCGCAACCGCGCAAGCGGAGATCCAGCGCATCCAGCCGCAGATGGCGTATCTCAACATCCTGCGCGAGGTGCTGCCGGCAAACGCGATCGTGACAGATGAATTGTCACAGTTCGGCTTCGCCTCCTGGTACGGCTTTCCGGTCTATGAGCCGCGCACCTTCATCACGTCAGGATATCAGGGCACGCTCGGCTCCGGCTTTCCGACTGCGCTCGGCGCCAAGGTCGCCAACCCCGACAAGCCGGTGGTGGCGATCACCGGCGACGGCGGCTTCATGTTCGGCGTGCAGGAGCTCTCGACCGCCGTGCAGTTCAACATCGGCGTGGTGACGCTGGTGTTCAACAACAACGCCTACGGCAATGTCCGCCGCGACCAGCGCGAACGCTTTGACGGCCGCGTGGTGGCCTCCGATCTCGTCAATCCGGATTTCGTCAAGCTCGCGGAATCCTTCGGCGTTGCGGCGGCGCGCATCACCGCGCCGGACCAGTTCAAGGCGGCGATGGAGAAGGCGCTCGCCCATGGCGGGCCCTATCTGATCTCGGTCGAGGTGACGCGGGACTCCGAAGTCAGTCCGTGGGCGTTCATTCACCCGCCGAAGCCGTAAGCGTCAGCGCGTCCTGCGGAAGGTCAAATTGATCCGCTTCCGCCCGAGCAGCGCATGTTCGCCGTCGGCGAGCGGCGCAACGCCGTGATAAGCGAGCCTGCTAGCCCCGCCCCAGACCACGACGTCGCCATGCACCAGGCGGAAGCGGCGCGGCTTATCGCTGCGCGCCAGGCCGCCGAACAGGAAAGTCGCGGACAGGCCGAGCGAGACCGAGACGATCGGGGCCGAATAGTCGAGCTCGTCCTTGTCCTGATGCAGCGACAGCCGCGTGCCGGGCTCGTAGCGGTTGACGAGGCAGGCATCGGGCACGAAGTCTTTGAAGCCGCCCTGCTCCGCCGCGCGGCGGGCGAGAGCCCGAAACACGGGCGGCATCGCGGGCCAAGACGCGCCAGTTCGCGGATCGATCGGATCATAGCGATAGCCGGTGTGATCGGTGATCCAGCCGCGCTCGCCGCAATTGGTCATGGCCACCGACATCTGGTAGCCGCCGGGCGTCGTCATGCGCCGGAACGGCGATTGCGCCACGATGGCGCGCACGGGCTTCAAGCAGCTCACTCTCGATCGGCTTGACGAAGCCGCGCAGCAGCACGGCGCCGTCGGCGATCTCCTCGCGCGATGGCTGCGCCTCGGCGACGCTGTCGAACAGATCACCCATCAATCGCAGCGCTCATTTGGCATCATGAAAAATCACACCCAGCGTGTGGCGTTGGCCGGACCTGATACGGCTGACGCCATGGCGGAGATTAACGCGGTAGGTGCCGCGTGTCCCCTGCACCGGCCGGTGATGCACGGCGAAGGCCACCGCATCGCCCTGCGCCAGCGGCACCACCTCGGCGCGGGACTGCATGCGTGGCCGTTGCTCGGTTAGCACGAACTCGCCGCCGGTGAAATCGCGCCCAGGCTCTGACAGCAGGATCGCGACCTGGATCGGGAACACGTGCTCGCCATAGAGATCCTGATGCAGGCAATTGTAGTCGCCGGCCTCATATTGCAGCAGCAGCGGCGTCGGCCGGCTCTGGCCGGCCTCGTGGCAGCGCTTCAGGAAAGCTGCGTGCGCGGCGGGATAGCGGATGTCGATCCCCATCGCCTCGTTCCAGCGGTTGGCGACGCCCTGAAGATGCGCATAGAGCGCCGGACGCATCTGCGCGATCAAGTCGGGGAGTGGATAGGAGAAATATTTGTACTCGCCTCGGCCAAAGCCGTGGCGGCCCATGACGATGCGGCTGCGGAAGTCGGGATAGAGGGCGGTCACGGCGCGGCATTGGTCCGGCGTGAGCAGGTTCTTCAGGACGGCGCAGCCCTGGCTGTCGAGTTCGGCGGTGATCTGTGGCCAGTCGAGGATGTCGACGTGGGAGGCAATGTCGATGGATAGCTTAGGGGCTGATTTGCGTGCTGTTGCTGTCATGGCTACGACTCTCGCAATATGCCGCCCTCCGCCGCCACCCGATTTCCGACTATCTCCCCGTCATTGCGAGGAGCCCTTGCGACGAAGCAATCCAGAGTCCCTCCGCCGAACCAGTCTGGATTGCTTCGCTTCGCTCGCAATGACGATGGAGAGCTATCAACCCAGCACCGGCAGCGTCACCACGTCATAGCCGTGCTTGATCGTGCGCTTCAGCACGGGATCCTCCAGCTCGAAATCGAAGCGGCCGGCGGGGCGGATGCCGCCCTTGGCGGCGAACGTGCCGCCGAACATGGCGCAGCCGTCGGGCAGCTTCCCGCCGGGAAAGCCGCGCGTGATGAGGTCAGGGACCGGGAGCATCGCATCGAGCGTGCCCTCCTGGTAGAGCACGCGCTCGCCGTTGATCGTGGCGTAGGATCGCAAAATCATCCTGTCCCAATGGCCGATGACGTCCTCGAGCTCCCACAGCGTGGAGGCGATCGGCTTGTCGCACATCTGCTTTGAGACCGTGACGCTATAGGCCTCGACCTTGCGGTCGGTGTGATCGGAGCCGCAGCCGACGAAGATGCGGCCCTGCCAGCCGATCAGCACGAACTCGACCTCGCCGGACGACTCGCCGCCGGTACATTCGATGCGGTCTTCCATGGTCAGCCGCCGCGCCGAGGCGCGGTAGTAGATCGGCGTCGAGGCCGGAGGGGCGATGCCCATCTCTTGCAGCTCGGCGATGTGCTTGTCGCGCGCGACAGGATCGCGGCCGGTCCAGCCGGCAATGATCATCTGGTCGATCGCCAGCGTCAGCGGCGTCGTGGTGTCCTGGGCGTCGACGGTGAAGGTCAGGTCAAACACGGATCACGGCCTCCATGCCGGCAGCAAGTTCGAAGACACGGCGGTCGGATCCGCCCGCGCCGGCCAGCATCAGACCGACGGGAACGGCGCCCTGACGATGCGCAGGCAGCGAGATGGCGCAGCCGTCGATCATGTTGATCAGGGTGCAATTGCGCAGGGCACGCAGGTTCTGGGTGGTGAACGCCTTGTCGTCGGCGAGATCGGCAATCTTCGGCGGTGTGTTGGCGGCGGTGGGCAACACCAGGGCGTCATAGGGCGCGATGCGCGCATTGACGCGGGCGATCAGCGAGCGGCGCTCGTTGAGCAGATCGATGTAGTCGGCCGCGCTCTGCGCCTCGCCGCGCATGATGCGGACAGCGACGCGTGGATCGTAGACATCGCCCTTGGACGTGATGAGATAGCGGTGCCAGGCATAGCTCTCGGCCGCGGCAAAGCCGCCCTTGGCGTTCATCGGGCCGATGTCGTGGAATTCAGCCATCTCGATGCGCTCGATGATGGCGCCGTGATCGGCGAGCGCCTTCAGCGCGCGCTCGAAGGTTTCAGAGACGGCTGTGTCGAGGTCGTCGAGCGCGATCGTGGTCGGCACGGCGAGCCGCATGCCCTTTACGGGGCGCGGCTTCACCGCGGTGATCGGTTCGTTGGCGAGCACCGCATCGAGTATGGCACAGCAACTGACCGATCGCGCCAGCGGGCCGATGCTGTCGAGCGAGAACGACAGCGGCACAGAGCCGTCGAGCGGCACACGGCGCTGCGTCGGCTTGTAGCCGACGATGCCGTTGAAGGCGGCCGGAATCCGACAGGAACCGCCGGTATCGGTGCCGAGCGCGCCATGCGCCATGCCGTCGAGCACAGACACTGCCGCGCCCGAGGACGAGCCGCCGGGGACGTGGCCCTCCGCCCGGTTCCAGGCGCCCTTCGGCGTGCCGTAATGCGGATTGATGCCGATGCCGGAATAGGCGAACTCGGTCATGTTGGTTCGCCCGATCACGACGAAGCCGGCGCCGCGCAGCCGCGCAACCGCCGCCGCGTCGTGCTCCGCCGGATCGGAATCGTCGAGCGCACGGGAGCCGGCGCGCGTCGTCTGCCCCTTGATGTCGAAGAGATCCTTGATCGAGATCGGAATACCGGCATAGCGCGATGGCGCGGCCTTGGCCTTGCGCAAGCCGTCCATCGCGTCAGCCGCCGCGAGTGCGGCGTCCTTATCGACATGGATGAAGGCGCGCTGGCCCTCACCGGTGGGATCGGCGATCCTGGCAAGGCACGCCTCGACCAGCTTGCGGGAGGTGGTGCGGCCGCTTTCGAGGTCTTCGGCGAGCTTCGCCAGCGTCGGAAAATCGGGCATGTCTGTCTCACGGAATATTGGCGCGCGCAATCTATAGCGCTGGCTCAGTTCGACACAAGCATTGTGCGCATGATGGCATGCATGTGCATTGCTGGACCGTTGACGCACTATAGTCGATTGTCGCATCAAGATCGAAACAGGCGGGCGCGAAGCCTGTCTCTTGGGAGGAGCTGCCGATATGGCCGAACCGCAGCGCGCGCGACCGAAACCGACGCCGGAAACCCAGCATTTCTGGGACGGCACGAAAGTCGGCGAATTGCGCCTGCAGCGCTGCGACGCCTGCGCGCATGTCTACTTCCCGCCGCGCCCGTTCTGCCCTTCCTGCGCCTCGCGCAAGGTCTCGGTGTTCAAGGCGAGCGGCAAGGGCTTTCTTTACAGCTACGTGATCAACCATCGTCCCGCTGCGCCCGGATTCACGCCGCCCTACGCGATCGCGGTGGTCGAGCTCGCCGAGGGGCCGCGGATGATGAGCAACATCATCGACTGCCCGCAGACGCCGGAAGCACTCGAGCTCGACATGAAGCTCGAGGTCGCCTTTGAGAAACTCGACGACAAGATCACCCTCCCCGTCTTCCGTCCGGCGAAGGGGTAAGCCATGCGCAAGAACCAGGTTGCCGTCGTCGGCGCGGCCGAGACCACCGAGCTCGGTGTCATCCCCAACGCCTCGCAACTCCAGCTCCATGCCGACGCGGCGCTCAATGCCATCGCCGATGCCGGGCTGAAACTCTCCGACATTGACGGCTTTGCCACCGCGGTCGAAACACCGCAGCAGGTCTGCCATTATCTCGGCATCAAGCCGACCTGGGTGGACGGCACCTCGGTTGGTGGCTGCTCCTTCATGCTGCACGTCCGGCATGCCGCCGCGGCGATCGAGGCCGGCCTGTGCAAGACGGTGCTGATCACCCATGCCGAGAGCGGCAAGTCGATGATCGGCAAATTGCCGCGCTCGACACCGGCAGACAGCCTCAACGGCCAGTTCGAGGCGCCCTATGGTGTCTACGGCCCGCCCAGCATGTTCCCGATCCCCGTGCTGCGCTTCATGAAGACCTACGGCATCACGCATGAACAGCTGGCTTCGGTCGCAGTGGTGCAGCGGGAATGGGCGGCGAAGAATCCGCGCGCGACGATGAAGGACCCGATCACGGTCGCCGATGTCCTCAACTCGCGCATGATCGCCTATCCGTTCCGCCTGCTCCAATGCTGCCTGGTCACCGATGGCGGCGGCGCGCTGATCCTGACCTCGGCGGATCGGGCCAGGGACTTTCCGCGCAAGCCCGTCTACATCATGGGCACCGGCGAGAGCGTCGAGACGCCGATGGTCAGCCAGATGGAGACCTTCAACTCCTCGCGCGCGTTCAAGACCGCAGGGCCCCTCGCCTTCAAGGAAGCCGGCATCGTGCACGCCGACGTCGACCATCTCATGATCTACGACGCGTTCGCACATCTGCCGCTGTTCGGTCTCGGCGATCTCGGCTTCATGCCTTATGAGGAGACCGGCGGGTTCATCGCGGACGGCAACACGCGGCCGGGGGCCAAGCTGCCGCTCAACACCAATGGCGGCGGATTGAGCTACATGCACTCCGGCATGTACGGCATGTACGCGCTTCAGGAGAGCGTGCGCCAGATGCGCGGCATCGCGCCGGCGCAGGTCCCTGGCGCGAAGATTTCGGTGTGTCACGGCGTCGGCGGCATGTTCGCGGCATCAGGCACGATCGTGTTTACGAACGAGAGGTAGTTCACATGAGCAAATCACTGCAGGACAAGGTCATCATCGTCACCGGCGCAGGCCGCGGCATCGGGCGGGAGATCGCGCTGCTGTGCGCCGCGGAAGGCGCCAAGGTCGTCGTCAACGATCCCGGCGGTGCCGCCGACGGCGCCGGCTCGAACGCCGCGCCCGCGGAAGAAGTGGTCGAGGAGATCAAGAAGCGCGGCGGCACTGCGGTTGCGAACTTCGAGTCGGTGGCCGAAGCAATTCCCGCCAGCAAGATCGTGAAGACCGCCACCGACCATTTCGGCCGGCTCGACGGCGTCGTCAACAATGCCGGCATCTTGCGCGACATGATCTTCCACAAGATGAGCGTGGAAGCGTTCGAGGCCGTCATCAAGGTGCATTTGATGGGCTCGTTCTACGTGTCCCACGCCGCGGCGCGGATCTTCCGCGAGCAGGAGTCAGGCTCCTTCGTGCACTTCACCTCGACCTCCGGCCTCATCGGCAACTTTGGACAAGCCAATTACGCCGCCGCCAAGCTCGGCATCGTCGGGCTTTCTAAATCGATCGCGCTCGACATGGGCCGCTTCAACGTCCGCTCCAACTGCGTCTCGCCGTTCGCCTGGACCCGCATGATCGGCACCATCCCGACCGAGACCGAAGCCGAGAAGGCGCGCGTCGAGAAGATCAAGCAGATGGGACCGGAGAAGATCGCCCCGCTCTGCGGCTATCTTCTCTCAGATCCCGCCAAGGACGTCACCGGGCAGATCTTTGGCGTGCGCATGAACGAGATCTTCCTGTTCAGCCAGAACCGTCCGATCCGCTCGGTGCAGCGGAGCGAAGGCTGGACGCCGCAGTCGATCGCGGAACATGGCATGCCGGCGCTGAAGGGCTCGTTCTACAAGCTCGACCGTTCCGCCGACATCTTCACCTGGGATCCCGTCTAGCCGCGTTTCCGGCATCCCTGCCCTGCGATCTCCGGCTGCCTCGGCCTGAGATCGCCCCGCTTTACGCCCGAATGCGGGCGGATGTTGCCCTCCCAACAAACTCTGGGAGGAAACCATGACAAGAATACTGACTAACCCCGACATCTCTGCCACCGGCGGCCTTGGGCGCCGCGCTCTCCTCAAAGGCACGGCGGCTCTCGCCGCCTCCACCGTCCTCGCCTCGCAGGCCAACGCGCGCGACTTCGGCGTCAATGCCGAGCCGCAGCGCTATCCCGACCCCGACATCGTCGTCATCGACCCCAAGCGCTTCAAGGCCAAGGTCGGCAACACCGCGATCAAGCGGCTCTATACCGGCTGCCTGTGGGCGGAGGGACCGGCGTGGAATGCGCAGGGGCAATATCTCGTCTGGAGCGACATCCCAGCCAACCGCCAGCTTCGCTATCTCGACGACGACGGTCACATCTCCGAGCAGTTCCACAAGCCGTCGAACGAAGCCAACGGCAACTCGTTCGACACTGAAGGACGTCAGATCAGCGCCGAGCGCACCCGCCTCGTCCGCTACGAGCACGACGGTTCGGTAACGGCGCTGGCCGAGCAGGCAGGCGGCAAGCCGCTCAACGGCCCGAACGACATGGTGGTGCATCCTAACGACAAGGCGATCTGGTTCACCGATCCCGGTTATGGCGCGATCAGCATCTACGAAGGCAAGCTTGCCAACACCGGCTCGCTCCAACCTCATCAAAAGGAAGCCGTCTATCGCCTGGACACCCAGACCGGGCAGGTCGCGAAGGTCGCCGACGAGCCGTTCAAGCCGAACGGCATCGCCTTCAGCCACGACTACAAGAAGCTCTATGTCTGCGATACCGGCATCACGCATTATCCGCAGGCCGAGAACGTGGTGTGGTCCTACGACATCGACGGTGCCAAGCTGTCGAACCCGAAGAAGCTGATCGACATGAAGCTCGACAGCAAGTCGGGTTTCCCCGACGGCTTGCGCGTCGATACCGAAGGCAACATCTGGGTTGGCGCCGGCTGGGTCGGACCCGGCTATGACGGCGTGCAGGTGTTCGCGCCGACCGACGGTGCGCGCATCGGGCAGATCCTGCTGCCCGAGACCTGCGCCAATGTCTGCTTCGGCGGCAAGAAGCGCAACCGCCTGTTCATGACCGCAAGTCAGTCGCTCTATGCCGTGTATGTGGAGACGCAGGGCGCGCATTTCTGTTGAAGTAAGCGAATAGTGAGTGGCGAATGGCGCTACTCGCCATTCGCCACTCGCCGCTCAACCCGTATTCCTCAGCCCCGCCGAGATGCCGTTGATCGTGAGCTGGATCCCGCGCAGCACCTGCTCGTCCGGGTTCTGCGCCCGGTGCTCCTTCAACAGCTCGACCTGCACATGGTTGAGCGGATCGAGATAGGGGAAGCGGTGGCGCACGGAGCGCTCCAGCAGCGGGTTGCTCTGAAGCAACCGGTCCTGGCCCATGATGTCGAGCAGCGTCTCGATGCAGGAATGCCATTCGCGGCGGATACGACCGAAGATCTTCTCGCGCAGGGCTTCGTCCGGCACGAGCTCGGCATAGCGCGAGGCGATGGCGATCGAGCTTTTCGCCAGCACCATGTCCATGTTCGAGAGCAGCATGCGGAAGAACGGCCATTCCCTGTAGAGCTCTTTCAGGAACGGCATGCCCTGGTCGGGATGATCAGCGATCCACTGCTCGACCGCGCTGCCAAAACCGTACCAGCCCGGCAGCATCAGGCGGCATTGCGCCCAGGAGAACACCCAGGGGATCGCGCGCAAATCCTCGATCGCCCGGGTCTTCTTGCGCGAGGCCGGGCGACTGCCGATGTTGAGCGTTGCGATCTCGTTGATGACGGTGGAGGCCCAGAAATAATCGACGAAGCCGTCGGTTTCGTAGACGAGGCCACGATAAGCCCTGAAGGCGAGGTTCGACAATTCGTCCATCGCGGTCAGGTATTCGCGGCGCGGCGCGCTCTGGCGCGGATTCAGGAGACTCGCCTCCAGCGTCGCCGCGGCGAGGATCTCCAGATTGTTGCGGCCGACCTCGGCGTTGGAATATTTCGACGAGATGATCTCGCCCTGCTCGGTGATGCGAATCTGGCCGTTCACGGCACCGCCGGGCTGCGCGATGATGGCATCATAGCTCGGCCCGCCGCCGCGGCCGACCGAGCCGCCGCGGCCGTGGAACAGGCGCAGCCGGACGTGATGCCGCTCGAATACCTCGACGAGCCCGATCTCGGCCTTGTAGAGCTCCCAGCCCGAGGTGACGAAGCCGCCATCCTTGTTGCTGTCGGAATAGCCGAGCATGACCTCCTGCACGCTGCCGCGGCTGTCGACGAGGCGGCGGTAATCGTGCAGCGACAGCATGCGGTCCATGATGCCGGCGGAAGCCTGCAGATCCTCGATGGTCTCGAACAGCGGCACGATGTTGATGGCGCTGCGCCCGGAGGGATGGACGAGGCCGACCTCCTTCAAGAGCACCGCGACTTCGAGCATATCCGACATGCCCTTGCACATCGAGATGATGCATTGGGGGATGGCGTCCGAACCGAACTTCGCATGCGCTTCCGCGGCGGCATGGAACACGTTGAGCTCGCCCATCGTCTCGTCGCTGTATTTGACGAAGGGCGAGACCAGCGCGCGCGTTGAGCGCAATTCGTTGGTGAGCAGCGAAATGCGGGCGTCCTCGCCGAGCGCGAGATAGGACATGCCGGGGTTGGCAGCGTCCATCAGCTCGGCGATGGTGCGCTCATGCACGGCCGAATTCTGACGGATGTCGAGCCGCGCCAGATGGAAGCCGAAGCAGTCCACCGCGCGCCGCAAGCGCCGCAGCCGGCCGCGGGCGATGACGCGGGCATTGTTGGAAATCAGCGAGCGGTGCAGCACGTCGAGATCGGCTTGTAGCTCCCTGACACTCTCGTAAGGCTTGCCCTTGCCGACCGGCCGGCGGGTGATCTCGACCTCGAGCTTTTCGGCCGTCGCGGTGAGGCGCGCATAGATGCCGGAGACCGCGAGGCGATAAGGCTCGCCGCTTCGGTGCGGCGAGGTGTCCGGCGAGCGTTCCGCGAGTGTGCGCAGCTCTTCGGAGACGTCGGCGAGATGGGCTGCGATGGAAAGTTCGGAGCCGAGCACGTGCAGCTCGTTGAGATAGAACTGCATCACGCGGCTCGACTGCAGCCGCAGCGTGCCGCGCATCACGTCGGCTGTGACGAAGGGATTGCCGTCGCGATCGCCGCCGATCCAGCTGCCCATGCGCAGGAACGAGGCGAGCTCGCTTGCCGCCTGCTCGCCGCCCTCCTCCAGCCGGTCTTCCAACGCGTTGACCAGGCGCGGCACCTCGCGCAGGAAGGTGTAGTCGTAGAACGACAGGCCGTTGGAGACCTCGTCGAGCACGGTGAGCTTGGTCCGACGCAGGAGATTGGTCTGCCACAGCGTCAGCACCTCGCGGCGGAGTTGCTCGTCGCTTGCGGCGGCCTCCTCCGCGGTCAGCGCAACGCGCTCGCGGCGGTCGAGCAGGGCTGCAATCTCCATCTCGCGGTCCATGGTGCTCTTGCGGCGGACCTCGGTCGGGTGCGCGGTCAGCACCGGGCTGACCAGCGCGGACTTGAAGAAAGTGCGCAGCGCGTCGGGGCCGATGCCCGCCGCCTTGGCATGGGCGAGCGTTTCCGCCAGCACGCCGGAGCCGCCGTTCTTGCCCGCGCCGCGGGCACGCATCTGGCGGATGTTGTTCTGGTCCTCGGCGATGTTGGCGAGATGGGAGAAATAGCTGAAGGCGCGGACGATCCGCACCGTCTCGGAGGTCGACATGCCATCGAGGATCTGCTCGAGTTCGCGGCGGGCGAGCCGGTCCTCGTCGCGATGGAAGCGGATCGAGGTCTGGCGGATGCGCTCGACCAGATCGAACACGTCAGCGCCCTCCTGGTCGCGCACGGTATCGCCCAGGATGCGCCCGAGCAGGCGGATGTCGTCGCGCAGGCGCGCATCCGCCTCCATCGCCTGGACGTCCTCCGGGCGGTTGGGGCGATGCTCAGTGGCGTCGGATGATATGGTCTGGAGGGACATGGCTCGCTCCCCTTTAAGAGCTCCCTGGCTCCTCGGTCCGGAGGAGTGTGCGATATTTTTCTACCGCAGTGCAAGATGAACTTGGTGGCGGCGCACCGTGGATCATTAAGGCGGAGCAAAAAACCTCGTATCCCGGACGCGCTGCAACCCCCTTAAGCGTTGCTGCGCAGAGCCGGGGCCAAGAAAGCCGCACCGTCCCTGCCACGTTCTGGGCCCCGGCTCTGCAGCGCATCGCTAAGGAGCGCTGCGCTGCGTCCGGGGCACGAGAGCGAGATGTGCTGCACACTGCCTCCCCATCGTCATTGCGAGCGTAGCGAAGCAATCCAGAGTCTTTCCGCGGAGGGACTCTGGATTGCTTCGTCGCAAGGGCTCCTCGCAATGACGGAGCAGGGAGGCGGCATCGCAACTCTCCAACGCAGATTTCAACCCGCAGATATGACTTCGCCTTCTCGCGGCGCAGGCGCCCGAGCCTTGCTGTCCGTTTCGCCCTCGAAAAGAACAGAGGGCGCAGGGAAGGCCGGGCGCCGGCTGGCACCCAGGGTCCGCACGCGAGAAACGCACGCGGGGTGACCACAGGTGACGCCGGGACATCCCGGCCTTCCCTGCGCAACGGTTTTACGGCTTATGGCGCGCTCTCCCCGGGGAGCGATGCACTATTGCCCCCGTCGCCTTGCGGTTGACTGATGCGCGCGGTCCGGTCGGGCCGCTTCACCACCGCAAGCCTTGACGCACAGACCCCGGGCGTCAGGACCACACGCTTTTGCCGCCGCGGACGTCCCTCCCAAACATTCGGAAGCTCGCGCGTGCTCGCCCCCGAAGCCGAAAGGAAACGCTGTGACCACGCCGTGTCGATCGCGCGGATCGCGATGGCTCACAGGCGTAGCCCGCCCTGCCACCTCGTCACGCGCCGGCGCTACCGCGTCCATCGCATCCCGGCCTACGTATCGTGACGATCGCGAAACGTCCCTTTGACGAGCCGGGATGAAATGCGGCTTAACCGAAACGTTAAATTCGGTCAATCAGAATATTTTGTGCCCCTCTCCCTTGACCTGCATGTGGCGTGATTTGCCCGTCGGGCAGCGCGAGGGATTGGGCGCGCAAGCGCCCGAGCTGCCTCCTTCGGTCGGCCACTGGCGGCGGACATTGGTCGATGCCAGCGGCACAAGAAACAGGCTCCGCCCCACACGCATGCGTTGATGGAACCGGAGTTCAGCTCGCGTTGTCTTCGGGTCGGGGGCGTCAAAGCAATATGGCTCAGAGAAGCCTTGTATACGTGAGTATAGTCGTCACAAGGCACATTCCTGATCGATCATTGGCCGCTGCGAGGCCAGGTTCGACCCGCCGTGCACGGCGCTATTTGCCGGGGGCGAGAAACAGCCCGCAAGCCGGTACGAGAGATGCGTCGGTTGATTCATCGCTCGTGAGCAAGAGGTGATTATGCAACATCCGATTCAAGTGCCGTCGGTCGCGCTCGATTCGAATGGGCGCAAGCGCCCCGAGGAGGCACTGCGCGAGAGCGAGGAGCGCTTTCGCACTTTGGTGCAATTCTCCTTTGATGTGTACTGGGAAACTGACGCGCAGCATCGCTTCATCCGCCAGGAGTTCGCTGAGACGCTTCCCGAACCGCCGGTCTCCGAGATCGGCAGGACACGATGGGAGGTCCCTTATCTGGAGCCTGGTGCAGAGGGCTGGCGCAAGCACCGGGAGATACTCGATGCCCGCCTCCCGTTTCGTGATTTCGAGCTCGCGCGGCCGACGCCCGACGGCGGCAAGCGCTATGTTTCCGTCTCTGGGCTGCCCATCTTTGACGAGACGGGGCAGTTCATGGGCTACCGCGGTGTGGGGCGCCACATCACGGAGCGCAAGCGCGCCGAACAGGCGCTGATCGAGAGCGAGGCCCGTTTCCGTACCTTCGTGGACCACGCGACCGATACGTTCATGCTCCACAGTGAAGACGGTCGCGTTCTCGATGTGAATCGAAATGCCTGCGAAAGCCTCGGCTACAGCCGGGGCGAACTGGTCGGGGCAACTGCGTCCTTGTTCGATCTGGAGATGGATGAAGCGACCTGGCGTATCAACCGCGAGCGCCTCAAGGCCGGCGGCATCGCTACGCTCGAGAGTCGCTATTGCCGAAAGGACGGCACTGTGTTTCCCGTCGAAGTGCGTATGCGGGAATTCCGCGAAGGCGGCCAGCCACGGATCATTTGTCTGAGCCGCGACATCACCGAACGGAAGCGAACCGCCGAGACGTTCCGCGAGATGCAGGCTGAACTAACACGCGCCAATCGCGCGGCGGCAATGGGCCAGGTCACGGCTTCGGTGACACACGAATTAAGCCAACCAATCACCGCGATGCTCTGCAACGCAGAAGCCGCACTGAACTGGCTAGGAACTCAATCTCCGAATCTCGAAAAGGCACGGCAGGCGCTCGCATCCATTGTCGCAGAAGCCAAGCGAGGCGGCGAGATCATCGGTTGGATCCGTTCCCTGATCAAGAAAACCCCGGCGCCGAAGGAGAGCGTCGACATCAATGGTGCAATCCTGGACGTGATCACCATAGCCCGGAGCGAACTGCTCAAACATGATGTCTTGATCCAGACTGACCTCGCCCCGGGCTTGCCGCTCGTGAACGGATATCGCGTCCAGCTGCAACAGGTTGTTCTCAATTTGATCCTCAACGCGATCGAGGCAATGAACTGCCTCGACGTCGGGAGACGGAAGCTGCGGATCAGCACGGCTGTAGATGCCTCAAGTCTAGTAGTTGTCGCCGTGCGGGATAACGGTCCCGGATTTGACGTGGCAATAGTTGACCGCCTGTTCGAGCCCTTCTACACCACCAAGCCGGACGGGACCGGCATGGGGTTGTCGATCTGCCAAACGATCATCGAGGCGCACGGAGGACGACTTTGGACCCGTGCGAATGAACCACGCGGGGCCGTGTTTCTGTTTAGTCTGCCTTCGGAACAGGGGTGATCCACTTCGCTTTTCATGAGCGGGCGCTGCGCAGGCGGGAGCCCACGGCCTCAAACGCAGCACGTAGGATGGGTTGAGCCCTTGCGAAACCCATCATGCTGCGTCATAGGCGGGAATTGATGGGTTTCGCTTCTACCCATCCTGCGAGCTCTGCTCCCTGCGGGCGACCTCTGGCCTTGGCTCAGCGCCCTCAATTGCGCTGTGCGGTCCAGTGGCCTGAACAGCGCGCGTTTCCTGAATGGCCGCTCCACGTCCCGCGTCCAAAATTTCTGGAGAGCCTCCCTGAGCCGGAGGCGAATTTGTCCTGAACTGTCACCGACGCCCGAACTGCGCCGGAACGCGCCACATAGCCTCTGAACCTGACTAAATTCGGATGTGTCACTATTCCGTTGGTGATGTTGACGGTGAAATTATAGGTCGCATCGCAAGGTCCTCTTTGCGTCACGAAAACGAGGCCCCAGGAGCCGTCGAATGCAGAGCGGGCTTGCGCGACGGAGTGGAAGGCGACCAGGCAGCCCAGGATCGCCACACAGGTGAAAAGCTTCTTCATTGTCTGCTCCAAGCTGTCTCCCACACATGGCGAGCGAAGCTGGCGAGTTCAATGCGGCTCGCCGGGGGCCGGAGAAGTGATGTCGGCTACGGGTCCGAATGCGAAGAACTCAACCTGAGCAAATCTAGCACGGAGGATGGGTTGAGCCCTTACGAAACCCATCATCGCTTCGTCATCGCCTGGCGGATTGATGGGTTTCGCTTACGCTCTACCCGTCCTACGAACTAAGGTTCCGAAGACGATCGACGTAGGCGGAAGAGTGGCCAGATCGCGAATGACATTACGATCCACCAGAAGCCAAGGAGGCAGAGCCCGAACCAAAGGTGATGTGCGCCTTGGCTGACCGACCCCAGAACGCATCTCACGCCTATCGGTGGACATAGCACGTTCGACAGACGAACCAGCTAGGTTGCTGGCATCCAAACGACTGCGAAAACGGGCTCTGCAGCTCCGTGACTAACAACACCTATTGCAATCACGGCCAGCGCGCAGATCAATCCGACGACCAAGTGCAAAATCAAACGCATTGCGTCCTTAGACCTTCGTAAGCAGCGGACGAATCGATGGGTTTCGCTGGCGCTCCACTCATCCTACATCTACGCCTAGGCCGGCACGATCACCTTGCCGATCGGCCAAAGCGCGATGCCCGCGAGCTTCAGATGGGCCCAGGCGAAGGGGATGCCGATGATGGTGACCGCGAGCACCAGCGCGGTCACGAGGTGGCCAAGCGCCAGCCACCAGCCGGCCAGCACGAACCAGATGATGTTACCGATCACCCCGAGCGGGCCGGTGCCGATATCCTCGACACCGGTGACATCGTAGCGGCTGACCGCCTTCGAGCCGAACGGCAGCAGCGTGTAGACCGCGATGTTGAACGCCGCACGGGCCCAGGGCAGGCCGATGATGGTGATGGCCATGATGATCGCAGCGACCAGCCAGCCGAACGCCATCCAGGCGCCGCCGATCAGGATCCAGAGCAGGTTGAGCAGGATGGAAACGGGAGCCATGGGATGATCCGAAAGTGGATGACCACGTCTATATAGGCTCGAAATCTGTCGCCGCTAAGACGGACGTAGCCCGGATGGAGCGCAGCGCAATCCGGGGTCGTGCCACAAGCTGCGACGGTCCCGGATTACGCTTCGCTCCATCCGGGCTACGAACTGCGGCTAGATCTTCCGTCCCAGCTGCTCCCAATAGGGATCGCGCAGGCGGCGTTTGAAGATCTTTCCGGAGTCTTCGCGCGGCAGCCCGGTGCGGATCTCGATGTGCTTTGGCACCTTGTAATCGGCGAGATGGGCTTTCAGGCTGGCGCGTATGGAGGCTTCATCGAGCGCGACGCCGGCCTGCGGCTCGATCACCGCCATCAGCGCCTCGCCGAATTCGGCATCGGGGATGCCGAACACCGCGCAATCGTGCACGCCGGGCACGGCATGCAGCACGGATTCGATCTCGGCCGGGTAGATGTTGACGCCGCCCGAGATCACCATGTCGCGCTTGCGGTCACAGATGAAAACGTAACCCTCTTCATCGATATAACCGACGTCGCCGGAGGTGATGAAGCCGTCGCGATCGATCTCGGCGCGCTTCTCCGGCTTGTTGTGATAGGTGAAATCGGCCATATCAGCCATGCGGGAATAGATCTCGCCGATCTCGCCGACGCCGAGCACGCGGCCGTCCTCGCCGAGGAAGCGCAGCTCGGCGCCGGGCGAGATCTTGCCGACCGTGCCGGGCTTCTTCAGCGCGTCCTCGGAGGTCGCGAAGGTGACGGCGCCGGATTCGGTCGAGCCGTAGAATTCATAGATCACCGGCCCCCACCATTCGATCATGGCGCGCTTGACGTCGGCCGGACATGGCGCGGCGGCGTGGATGACGTGGCGCAGCGAAGAGACGTCGTACGTCTTGCGCACCTGCTCCGGCAGCTTCATCAGGCGGATGAACATGGTCGGCACCATGAAGATGGTGTCGACCTTGTAGCGCTCGATCAGCTGCAAAAACTCCTCCGCCTCGAAACGCGGCATCAGTACCAGCGCGCCGCCGAGCTTGCCGGCACGGATGCCGAAAGAATTCGGCGCGGAATGATAGAGCGGGCCCGGCAGCAGCGCGCGGGCGCCGGGCTTGAGCCCGTAGATCATCGCGCGCATGCGCTCGCCGGCGGCCTGCTGCTCCAGCGTCGGCGCATTGCGGCGGACGCCTTTGGGATGGCCTGTCGTCCCCGAGGTGTAGATCATGTTCATCGGCTGCGGCACGACCGGGCCGTCATAAGGCTGGTGCTGCGCGAGCCAGGACTCGAAATCGATTGCGAAGTCCGGCGTCGCCAGATGATGGGGATCGATCTTGTAGCTGGACAGGATCTCCGGCGGCGTCGGCACGCTGAGCACCGTAACGCCTCTCGGGATCGCATCGCGCAAGGCATGCAGCATATCGGCATGTCCGATCAGCACGGACGTGCCAGTATCTCCGAGGATGTAGTTGATCTCCTCCGGCTTGAAATGCCAGTTGATCGGCACGCCATAGGCGCCCAGACGCATCGCGGCGTAGGCGGCCTCCAGGAAGGCGATGTCGTTGCGCATCAGCATGCAGACGCAATCGCCTGGCTTGACGCCGAGCTTGGCGAGGCCGGAGGCGATGCGGTCGGCACGGTCAGCGATTTCGGCGTGGGGGCGACGGCGGCCGCCGGAGACGATGCCGAGGAAATGGGACGTTTCGCTCATTTTTGTTTTCCGATCTTTCGTCGGGTTAAGAAATGTGGAGACTACCAGCTCGTCGCTCCGGGGCGATGCAAAGCATCGAGCCCGGAATCCATTTCACCTCAAAAAATGCGGCTCGATGGATTCCGGGTCTGCGCCTACGGCGCATCCCGGAATGACAAGTTGCTAATCCGCAAATTTCGGCGCGCGCTTCTCCAGATTGGCGCGGACCGCCTCGGTCTGGTTGGCGCTGCCGATCAGCTTCTGCTGCTCGACGGATTCGGCGAGCAGCGCGGGGCCCGGATCGACCGAGAGATTGTTGAGCAAACGCTTGGCGGCGCGGATCGCATCGGGACTCTTGCCGGCGATCTCGCGCGCGACTTCGAGGGCGCTAGCGCGCGGGTCGTCGCAGATGCGCGTGGCGAGGCCGTAGGTCATCGCCTCCTGCGCCGAAAAGATGCGGCCGGTATAGGTGAGATCGCGCAAGATATCGTCGCGCACGAGCGAGGCGAGGATCGGCGTCCCCGCCATATCAGGGACGAGACCCCATTTGATCTCCATCACCGACATCCGCGCGTCCGCCGAGAGGAAGCGCATGTCGGCGCCGAGTGCGAGCTGGAAGCCGCCGCCGAAAGCGACACCGTGCACGGCCGCGATCACCGGCACCGGAAGCTGGCGCCAGCCCCACACCGCCTGTTGCGGGAAGTTCGCCTGGCCATGGGTGCGCTTGGTGAGATCACGATTTTCGCCACCCGGAATTCCGTTGCCACCTTTCTCCTTCATGGCGGCAAAGCGCCCCATGTCGAGGCCGGCGCAGAAGGCGCGGCCCTCGCCGGACAGCACGACGACGCGTACACTCTTGTCCTTCGAGAGACGCTCGGTTGCGGCGACAAGGGCCTCGAACATGGCCTGATCCAGCGCATTCATCTTGTCGGCGCGCATCAGGCGCACGTCGGCGATGCCTTCCGAGATCGAGATCGAGACGCGCTCTTCCATGGATGAATTCTCCCCTGTTCTTGTTCGGTGCCGCTTTACAGGAAGCCGGCGGCCAGATTTAGTCAATCGACCAATTAACTGACAATCCGTACGGGAGAAACAGCCATGTTCAAGGAAAATCTTCTGGCCGGACGGCGCATTCTCGTCACCGGCGGCGGCACTGGGCTCGGCAAGTCGATGGCGGCGCGGTTCCTCCAGCTCGGCGCCGAGGTGCACATCTGCGGCCGGCGCAAGATCGTGTGCGACGAGACCGCGACCGAATTGATGGATCTCTATGGCGGCCGCGTCACCAGCCACGGCGTCGATATCCGCAACGCGCTCGCGGTCGAGGAGATGATCGAGACCATCTTTCGCGACGGTCCCCTCACCGACCTCATCAACAATGCCGCCGGCAATTTCATCTCGCGCAGCGAGGAACTGTCGCCGCGCGGCTTCGATGCGGTCGCCAACATCGTCATGCACGGCACGTTCTACGTCACCCATGCGATCGGCAAGCGCTGGATCGCCTTGAAGCAGCCCGGCAACGTCGTCTCGATCACCGTGACCTGGGTGCGCAACGGCTCTCCTTACGTGGTGCCATCGGCGATGAGCAAGTCGGCAATCCACGCCATGACGATGTCGCTCGCCACCGAATGGGGCCGCTACGGCATCCGCCTCAACACCATCGCGCCGGGCGAAATCCCGACCGAAGGCATGAGCAAGCGGATCAAGCCCGGTGATGAAGCCGGCGCACGCACCAAGGCGATGAACCCGATGGGCCGCGTCGGCACCATGGAGGAACTGCAGAACCTTGCGGTGTTCCTGATCTCCGGCGGCTGCGACTGGATCAACGGCGAGACCATCGCCATGGACGGCGCGCAGGCGCTCGCGATGGGCGGCAATTTCTATCAGCTCCGCGACTGGAGCGACGACGACTGGAAAGCCGCACGCGAGAGCATCATGGCGCAGAACGAGAAGGACCGGGCGAAGCGGGGGTAGTTATCGTCGTCCCGGCGAAGGCCGGGACCCATACGCACTGAATTTTGTTTGGCGAAGATTGGTCACGACCAGTCTTCGTCAAACTGCGTTCAGTGGTTATGGGTCCCGACCGTCGCCGGGACGACGGCGTTGAGAGAGTTGCGCACTCTCCCTCCCCCACCTTGTCTTCACCTGCGGATGACGCCACACTTCCCCGCATAAAAACAAGACGCGACGGGAGAAACATGACCACACAGCCATTGGCCAATCTCGCCGACATGGTGCGCGAGCGCGCGACAAGCCGCGGCGACGCCATCGCCTACGAGTTCGAGGGCCGCCTCACCAGCTTTGCAGACTTCGATATCAAGACGAACCAAGTCGCCAACGCACTGATTGCCATGGGCGTGAAGAAAGGCGACCGCATCGCCTATCTCGGCAAGAACAGCGATTTCTATTTCGAGCTGTTGATGGGCGCGATGAAGGCCGGCGTGGTGACGGCGCCGGTGAATTGGCGGCTCGCGGGACCCGAGGTCGCATTCATCGTGGAGGACTGCAAGGCGCCGGTGCTGTTCGTCGGGCCGGAGTTCATCACGCTCGTCCGCCAGATCAAGGACAAGCTACCGAGCGTACGGACAATCATCACCACCGAGGGCGGCGCGCCGGAATGGCCGGATTTTGCGGCCTGGCGCGATGCGCAGAGCGGTGAGGACCCGAAGGTGCCGATCGCTACCCGCGACATCGCGATCCAGCTCTACACGTCGGGCACGACGGGCAAGCCGAAGGGCGCGATGCTGTCGCACGCAAACTTCCTCAACCTGGTGCAGTCAGGCAATGCCGAAGACAAGCCGGAGTGGAACCGGTGGTCAACCGACGATGTCTCGCTGGTGGCGATGCCGGTCTTCCACATCGGCGGTTCGGGCTGGGGCGTGATGGGGCTCTATCACGGCGCCCGCGGCGTGATCGCGCGCGAGTTCGATCCGACAAAAGTGCTGGATTTCTTCGAGCAGTCGGGGATCACAAAGCTGTTCATGGTGCCGGCGGCGATGCAGTTCGTGGTGCGGCAGCCACGCGCCAGGACGGTCGATTTCTCGCGCCTGAAATACATGCTCTATGGCGCCTCGCCGATACCAGCGGCGCTGCTGAAGGAGTGCATCGAGGTTTTCAAGTGCGGCTTCGTGCAGCTATACGGCATGACCGAGACCACGGGCACGATCGTCGCCCTGCCGCCGGAAGACCACGTCGAGGGTCTGGAGCGGATACGTTCGGCCGGCAAGGCACTGCCGGGCGTCGAGATCGCGATCCTGGACGTGGACGGCAAGCCACTGCCGCCGCGTGAGGTCGGCGAGATCGCGACGCGCTCCGGCTCGAACATGGCCGGCTATTGGAACCTGCCCGAGGCGACCGCCGCGACGCTGCGCTCGGACGGCTGGCTGCGCACCGGCGATGCCGGCTACATGGACGAGGACGGCTATCTCTACATCCACGACCGCATCAAGGACATGATCATCTCCGGCGGCGAGAACATCTACCCCGCCGAGGTCGAGAGTGCGTTGTGCGATCATCCCGATGTCGCCGAGGCCGCCGTGATCGGCGTGCCCGACGACAAATGGGGCGAGGCGGTGAAGGCAGTCGTGGTGATGAAGCCCGGCAGGCAGGCGAGTGCCACCGACATCATCAACTTCACCCGCGAGCGCATCGCCGGCTACAAGACGCCGAAGAGCGTGGAGTTCCTGCCGGCGCTGCCGCGCAATCCATCAGGCAAGATCTTGCGGCGGCAATTGCGCGAGCCGTATTGGGCGGGGAAGGACCGAAGGGTGAATTGATCGTCATTGCGAAACCGAAGCGATGAACAATCCAGCATCCCGCCACGGCGACATTCCTGGATTGCTTCGCTTCGCTCGCAATGACGATGTAGAAGCAGACTCTCTCCTCCGTCATTGCGAGGAGCTCGCGACAAAATTGCGGAGCAATTTTGCGCTGATGCGACGAAGCAATCCAGACTGTCTCTGCGGAAAATCTCTGGATTGCTTCGCTCCGCTCGCAATGACGGCTAATGTTTCCCCGGCCCCATATAGCCGAACAAGAACCCCGCCACTTTCCGCATCTGGATCTCCTCGCTGCCCTCGGTGATCCTGTAACGCCGGTGGTGGCGGTAGATGTGCTCGAACGGCTTGTGGCGTGAGTAGCCCATGCCGCCGTGGACCTGCATAGCGCGGTCGGCGGATTCGCAGCAGAGGCGGTTTGCCCAGTAGTTGCACATCGAGACGCGGTCGGAAAGCGTGCGCTCGATCTGCTCCTCGGTGAGCTGGTCCATCTCCCAGGCGGTCTTGCGGATCAGAAGACGCAGCATCTCGGCCTGCGTGGCCAGCTCGACCAGCGGGAACTGGATCGCCTGGTTCTCGGCAAGCGCCTTCCCGAACGGCTTTCGCTCGCGCGCGTACTTCACGCTCTCGTTGATGCAGTAGACCGCAGCTCCCAGCGAGCTCGCGGCCTGCCGGATACGGTTCTGGTGCACGAAGCACTGCGCCAAGGACAGGCCGCGGCCGACCTCGCCGAATAGCGCATCCTCCGGCACGAACACGTCGGTAAAGCTGACGCGGGGATGGTCGGTCGGCATGTTGAAGGTCCACATGTATTCTTCGACCTTGACGCCGTGGCTCTTCGCCGGCACCAGGAAGCAGGTGATGCCGCGCGCATCGCCATCATTGCCGCTCGTGCGCGCAAACAGCGCGCAATGCGTGGCGACATGCATGCCGGTCGTCCACATCTTCTCGCCGTTGATGATCCAGCCCTTGACGTTATCCCGGGTCGCCGGCACCGCACGCGTCTCCATGTGGGTCGCGTCCGAGCCGTGATGCGGCTCGGTCAAGCCAAAGGTGATGCGGTACTTGCCTTTGATCGAGCCGTCGATCATCGCCTTCTGGTCGTCGCGGCCGTAGCGGTCGAGCATGGTAACGACGGGGAAATTGCCGACGATGGAGTGCTCGTTCTGGAGGTCGTTGTGCAGGCCGAGCCCCTTTGCGGCAAAGTGCTCGCGGATCACGGCCATCCAGAGATTGGAGCCGTCCTTGCCGCCATATTGCTTCGGCACTGGAAAACGCAGATGGCCGGCGGCGTCCGCAAGGTCCTTGGCCTTGCGCAGCAACACCTCCCATTCGTGGCGTGGCAGGCCGCCATTCTCGAAATCGGTGCGCGCCCATTCGCGGCGGTGATCGAAGAAGCGGATGTTGTCGTCGGCTTCTTCCAGCGGCTTGATCTCGCGTTCGATGAAACGGTCGAGCTCTCCGAGATAGGCGACGAGATCGGCAGGCAATGAGAAATCCAAGGGCTCTCTCCCGGAATGATTTTTCGTTTTGCGTTAAGGCGCTACGCGCATTCTTGCTTCGCATGATTAAGCGGAGAAGAGCGCATCCAAGTCAAGCAAGCCGAGACGTGTGAGGCGCGCAAGGCGCGCTTGCGCAATTCGATGGTGCTCAGGCGCACCCGCGCGCTAGTATGACGGCAATATTCCTTCACGAGAAAATGCGGGAGCGATCATGGAGCTGAAATTTTCGAAGGTGGAACGCAAGGGCCAGATCACGATCGTAACGCTGTCGCGCCCCGAAGTGTACAACGCGCTGCACACTGATGCACATTTCGAGCTCAACAAGGTGTTCGACGACTTCTCCGCCGATCCCGAGCAGTGGATCGCGATCGTCACGGGCAGCGGCGACAAAGCGTTCTGCGCCGGCAACGATCTGAAGTGGCAGGCAGCGGGCGGCAAGCGCGGCTGGGACAAGGGCGGCTTTGCCGGCCTGACCTCGCGGTTCGACTGCGACAAGCCGATCATCGCAGCGGTGAATGGTGTGGCGATGGGCGGCGGCTTCGAGATCGCGCTGGCCTGCGACCTCATTATCGCCTCGGAGAATGCGACCTTCGCTCTGCCCGAGCCGCGCGTCGGCCTCGCTGCGCTCGCCGGCGGCCTGCACCGGCTGCCGCGGCAGATCGGGCTCAAGCGCGCCATGGGCATGATCCTGACCGCGCGCCATGTCAGTGCCAAGGAAGGCTATGACCTCGGCTTCGTCAACGAGGTGGTGCCGCAAGGCGAAGCACTCGACGCCGCGCTGCGCTGGGCTGAGATGATCACCAAGAACTCGCCGATGTCGATCCGAGCCTCGAAGCACGCGATCCAGAAGGGGCTTGGCGTCTCCCTGGAGCAGGCGATCGAGGAGCAGCGCGAATATCCGGCGGTGAAGGCGATGGCGGCGTCGCAGGATTACATCGAGGGCCCGAAGGCGTTCTCGGAGAAGCGGCCGCCGAGATGGGTGGGGAAGTGACCGCGCTTTGCGCGGTCACTCCGGGGCGTCGCGCAAGCGACGAACCCGGAATCCATCGAGCGTCAGAGACTGAGGAACTATGGATTCCGGGCTCGCGACTTCGTCGCGCCCCGGAATGACGGAGTATGTGGCTGCCGCCTACCCGCCCCGGCCCAGCTCTCGCTTGTAGGACGCATAATTCGGCTGATCCACTGCGAGCTTGTCCATCGTGGTCGCCCAGAGGTGCTCGGCAAGGCCCGGCGTTGCGAGATCGACCTCGCCTTTGGCGATGCGATCGGCGAGCGCTTGATTGAGCTCGGCGACGGAGCCGTCCACGCCGAGCAGCGCGCGCAGACGCTCCACCTCCGCCGCATCGCTGCCCTCCTCCCGCGTCAATTGCCGCGTGACGAGGTCGAGGATGTTGATGGCGACGCGCAGCTTGAAGGCCTGGTGGCCGGAGATCAGCGGCGTGATGTCGTTGCGCAAGAAATCTGCGACTGACTTGGTCAGCTCGATCGGTGTGGGTTCGTCCTGCATGGTCAACTCCCGCGCGGCGCCAGCAGCCGCAACAGATCTATCTCGGTCTCGGAGGCGCGGCGGCCGATCATGGCGCGCTCCATGGAATGGTCGGGCCCCTCGCGGAACCGCTGCATCATGCCGCCGCACATGATGCCCCAGCGCAGCGTGCCCATGACTTCCCAGAATTTCACGCGCGCCGGATCGACCTTGCGGCCCGCGGCCTCATAACCTGCGAACAGCTCCTCACGCGAGCCAAAGCCGCCGACCGGCTTGTCGATCTCGCCGAAGCGCCAGGAGTTGACGCAGACCCAGCCGAGATCCTCCATGGGATCGCCGAGATGGGCGAGTTCCCAATCGAGGACCGCACGGACACCGTCGGCGCCGATGATGAGATTGCCGTTGCGGAAATCGCCATGCACCAGCGTCTCCACGGCCGAGGGGCCGGGATCGTGATCGCGCAGCCAACGCAGCGCCAGCTCGAACACGGGCTTTGGCCAGTTCAGGCTGCGATAGTCGCGCTCGAACTCGCCGATCTCCTTCGTTGCGGTCATGCGGCGCAGCTCGGGCAGCTTGTCCAGCGGCAGCTTGTGCAGGCCGGCGAGCACGCCGCCGATCTGCCACGCGAGATGCGGCCGTGCAGCTGCGAACTCGTCATCGCGAAGGATCTTGCGGGCGATGGTCTCGCCCTCGACCCGCTGCATGATGAAGCCGGTGCCGAGATCGTCCTCCGGCGTGAGCACATGCATCACCCGCGGCGACGGCACGCCGGCCTCATAGGCGAGCTGCATCAGCTGCGCTTCAGCGGCAAGACCGGCCGCACGCGTTGGCGCCGCGCCATAGCCCTTCGGTGAACGGCGCAGGATCGCGCCGATCGGCCCATCGGGATGCACGATGTCGAAGCGCCAGGTTTCCTGGCTGGCGCCGCCCGAGAGCTTTGCGGCGCCGGTGACGCCGGTCGCGCCCTTGCACCAGCGCTGGACGCTGCGTGAAAGCTCCGCCTCGATCATTTGCCTTTGAACTGCGCGGGCCGCTTCTCCAGGAACGCGCCGACGCCCTCGCGAAAATCCTGGGTGTCGCCGGCGCGGAGCTGGCACTGGAATTCAAGGTTGAGCTGATCCTCGAAGGAATTTTCCGGGCTGTCCCAATAGAGCTTGCGGATCAGCGACAGCGCGACCGTCGGGCCGCTGGCGAGCTCGCGCGCGAGCTTCATCGCTTCCTCCATCAGCACGCCGTCATCGTAGACGCGGTTGACGAGGCCCCATTCCAGCGCCTTCTCGGCCGGCAGCCGCTCGCCCATCAGCGACAATTCGATCGAGCGCGCCCGGCCGATGAGGCGCGGCAGTAGCCAGGTCGAGCCGCAATCGGGCACGAGACCGATGCGGCGGAAGGCTTGCAGGAAATACGACGAGCGCGCACACAGGATCATGTCGCCGAGCAGCGCGAAGCTCATGCCGGCGCCGGCGGCCGGGCCGTTGACGGCGGTAATGATGGGGCAATGCAGGTTGCGAATGCGGCGCAGGAAGGGATGAAAGCCGGTCTCCAGCGTCAGGCCGGCCTTGGTCTTCTTCGACTGATTGTTGCGGCCCTGGAGATTCGCGCCGGTGCAGAACGCCCGCCCCGCGCCGGTCAGCACGACGCAGCGCACCTCGTCCCTCTTCTCCTCGATGGTGTCAAGCGCTTCGGCAAGACCGCCCAGCATGTCCAAGGAGACTGCGTTCATCACCTCCTGATGGTCGAGCTTGAGGATCGCGACCGCGCCATCGAAATCGAGCGTGACGTGCTTGAACTGCATTGTTTCCTCGTCAGTTGCGGCCGCGATGTTTCGCAGACCGGAATTTGCCTGTTCCGGGGCGCATATTTGATTTTTGGCGCGGCCTTGTCCATGGTGATCAGAGCATAGCAAGCAATCTTGCGCGCAGCGGCTGATGCGCCGCATACCAAGATGCCTTGCCCAAAACAGGAAACGCGCCATGAACCTTTGCGACCTCACCGGCCGCGTCGCCGTGATCACCGGCGGCAATGGCGGCATCGGGCTCGGCATCGCGCAGGCGCTCGCCGGCCAGGGCTGCAACGTCTCGATCTGGGGCCGCAATCCTGACAAGAACAGAAGCGCTGCCGCGAGCCTGGCCGGCCTTGCCGGCAAGGTCGACACCCGCGTCTGCGACGTCACCGATCCGGCCTCGGTCAATGCCGCGATGAAGGCGACGCTCGACACGTTCGGCAGGGTCGACGGCTGCTTTGCCAATGCAGGCATCGGCGGCGGCGGCCGGCGCTCCTTCATCGAGCGCACCGAGGAGGAATGGCGCACGATGTTTTCGACCAATCTCGACGGCGTGTTTCATGCGTTCCAGGCCGCGGCGAAGCACATGACCGAACGCGCCAATGCCGGCGATCCCTTCGGCCGGTTGGTTGCCACCTCGAGCCTCGCCTCGATCTTCGGCACCGCGCGCAACGAGCACTATGCGGCGACCAAGGCCGCCATCAACGCGCTGGTGCGCGCGCTCGGCGTTGAGCTAGCGCGTTACGGCGTCACCGCGAACGCGATCCTGCCCGGCTGGATCAAGAGCGACATGACCGCCGGCATCATGGCGAACGACAAATTCGTCGCCAATGTGATGCCGCGCATTCCGGTGCGCCGCTTCGGCGAGGCATCCGATTTCAGCGGCATTGCCGTGTATCTGATGAGCAATGCGTCGTCGTATCACACCGCCGATACGTTCGTGATCGACGGCGGCTATACGGCGTTCTGATTTTTCTTTCTCGTAGCCCGGATGGAGCGAAGCGCAATCCGGGACGGCCAAAAGCAAGCAAGACCCGGATTTCGCTACGCTCCATCCGGGCTACAAACTCTGAGGGGAGGCAAAATGTTCTCGCACGTCATGATCGGCACCAACGACTTGGACAAGGCCAAGGCGTTCTACGACAAGCTGCTCGGCACGCTCGAGGTACGGCCGGCCAGGGTCGACGGCCATCGCATCTTCTACATCACCAAGACCGGTGTGTTCTCGGTGTCGAAGCCGATCAACGGCGAACCGGCGACCTGCGCGAATGGCGGCACGATCGGCTTTGCTTGCAATTCGCCGGAGCAGGTCGAGGCTTGGCACGCGGCCGGAGTCGCCGCCGGTGCAAAATCGATCGAGGATCCGCCTGGCATCCGCCAGGGCCCCGGCGGCAAGCTCTACCTCGCCTATTTGCGTGATCTCGACGGCAACAAGATCTGCGCGATGCATCGGCTGCCGGCGTGAGCTAGCTACATCCACCGCTGTCATTCCCCGCGAAAGCGGGGAATCCAGTACGCCGCGGCTTCTCGATTCAATCACTGCGGTCTCTGGAATACTGGATCGCCCGGTCTTCGCCGGACGATGACAGCGGAGAGTGAGGCGCGCGCCTGCCGCCTCTCGCCCAGCACCATTCAAACAACATTTCAAACGCCCTCGCGAAATTCCATCGCATGGCATGGCGCGCGTGAAAAATGCGCGCTCGCACTTTGGCAGCGCTGCGACTATTCTCCCGCTCAGCAGTCTCAACGATCCGGGAGGAACAATGACAAAACACACCTACATTCCCCGCACCACCAACTACACTCTCAATCCCGGCGACGAGCTCAACGACCTCAGGATGTCGGACCAAGTCCGGCCGCTCTATGATCACGTCAAGAAGTTCATCCGCGACACCGTCGAGCCGATGTCGATCGAGTTTGCCAAGGCTGGCGAGAGCAAGGAGGATCGCTGGAGCTTTACGCCGAAGCAGCTCGAGGTGCTGGAGAAGGCGAAGAACAAGGCCAAGCAGGAAGGCCTCTGGAACTTCTTCCTGCCCGACGACGAGACCGGCCAAGGCCTGAAGAATCTCGACTACGCCTATATCGCGGCCGAGCTCGGCAAGAGCCCGCTGGCTTCGGAGACCATGAACTGCTCGGCGCCCGACACCGGCAACATGGAGGTGCTGGAGCGCGTCGGCACCAAGGAGCAGAAGGAGAAATGGCTGAAGCCGCTGCTCAACGGCGAGATTCGTTCGGCCTATGTCATGACCGAGCCGAACGTCGCCTCCTCCGACGCCAAGAACATCTCGACCACGGCCAAGCTCGTCGGCGACGAATGGGTCATCAATGGCGAGAAGTACTACATCTCAGGTCTCGGCGATCCCCGCTGCAAGATCCTCATCGTGATGGTGAAGACCAATCCGGATGCGGCGCCGAGCAAGCAGCAGTCGCAGATCCTGGTGCCGCGCGACACGCCCGGCGTCGAGGTGCTCGGCCCCATGTACGTGTTTGGCCAGGACCACGCCCCGCGCGGCCACATGCATATGCGCTTCAACAATGTCCGCGTGCCCAAGGATAACATGCTGCTCGGCGAGGGCCGCGGCTTCGAGATCTCGCAGCTCCGCCTCGGACCGGGGCGCATTCATCATTGCATGCGCACCATTGGCAAGGCCGAGAAGGCGCTCGACCTCATGGTGCAGCGTGGCCTCACCCGCGAGGCCTTCGGCAAGAAGATCGCCCATCTCGGCGGCAACATGCAGATCATCGCGCAGGCGCGCTGCGAGATCGAGGCGATGCGGCTGATGGTGCTGAAGGCGGCGAAGGCGATGGATGTGCTCGGCAACAAGGAGGCCCGCGTCTGGGTCTCCATGGTCAAGGCCATGGTGCCGGAGCGCGCCTGCAAGATCATCGACCAGGCGATCCAGATGCACGGCGCCACCGGCATCTCGCACTGGACCCCGCTGGCCGAGATGTACCAGGACGTCCGTCACCTGCGCTTCGCCGACGGTCCGGACGAGGTGCACTGGATGGTGGTGGGGCGCCACGAGTTGAGCATGGCGTGAGGCGCCGCTCTATCTTTCCCCTCTCCCCGCTTGCGGGGAGCGGGTCAGGGTGAGGGGGACTCTCCACAAGGACGGTGACAGATGGACTCGCGGAGACTCCCCCTCACCCGCCGCGCTCAGGACGATGCCTCGCATCGCCCAGAGCGCGTCGGCCTCTCCCCGCAGGCGGGGAGAGGCGAAGACCGCCTTACGTCACCGGCACGAGCTTGTCCTGCGTCTTGGTCTCGAAGTCGCTCGCGTCGTGGCGTTCGTGGAGCTGGCTGGCGGGATCGCCGGAGACGCGGTTGACCATGCGGCCGCGCTTCACGGCCGGGCGCTTGGCGATCCGGTCGGTCCAGCGCTGCACGTTCTTGTAGTCCTGCACCGAGAGGAATTCGCCGGCACCATAAACCAGCCCCTTGGCGAGCGCACCGTACCAGGGCCACACAGCCATGTCGGCGATGGTGTACTCGCTGCCCGCGAGATATTCGTTGTCGGCAAGCCGCCGATCGAGCACGTCGAGCTGGCGCTTGGTCTCCATTGCGAAGCGATCGATGGCGTATTCGATCTTGGTCGGCGCGTAGGCGTAGAAGTGGCCGAAGCCGCCGCCGAGATAGGGCGCACTGCCCATCTGCCAGAACAGCCAGGACATCGCCTCGGTGCGGGTCTTGACGTCCTTCGGCAGGAAGGCGCCGAACTTCTCGGCGAGGTAGAACAGGATCGAGCCGGACTCGAACACCCGGATCGGCTCGGGCCCGGAGCGGTCCATCAGCGCCGGGATCTTGGAGTTCGGATTGATGTCGACGAAGCCGCTGCCGAACTGGTCGCCGTTGCCGATCCTGATCAGCCAGGCGTCGTATTCGGCGCCCTTATGGCCGAGCGCCAGAAGCTCCTCCAGCATCACCGTGACCTTCACCCCGTTCGGCGTCGCCAGCGAGTAGAGCTGGAGCGGGTGGCGGCCGACCGGCAGCTCCTTGTCGTGGGTGGGCCCGGCGATCGGGCGGTTGATGTTGGCGAACTGCCCGCCATTTTCCTTGTCCCAGGTCCAGACTTTGGGCGGTACGTAGGGGGTGTCGGTCATGAAAATGCTCCGGCGCGGAAGGGCGCGTGCAACGTTAGCTAGCGAGACCGGTAAAATTGACAAGGGCGCCGACATGCATTGCCGGGCGGGGCCGCTCTCCATTTCGTCATGGCACTCGTCCCTGCAACCCGTCCTGCACGTGGCGCCTGCACGCAAGATGCGCCTCAGAATCCGGCGTGGCATGGCCTGTGGTGATGGGCTAGCGTCGGGATGCCTTCGCCCGAGGAAAGCAACAAGAGCAAGCGAAGGCCCGCCGCCGGGAGAGAGCCATGAAATCGCCGATCTGCGACATGCTGGGCATCGAGTTCCCGCTGCTCGCCTTCAGCCATTGCCGCGATGTCGTTGCCGCCGTCAGCCGCGCCGGCGGCTTCGGCGTGCTGGGCGCCACCGTGCACACGCCCGATACGCTCGAACGCGAACTGAAGTGGATCGACGATCACGTCGACGGCAAGCCCTACGGCATCGACGTGCTGATCCCCGAAAACATCTCCACCGCAGGCGAGAAGGACGTCACCTGGAAGAGCCTGGAGGCGCGCGTGCCGCAGGCGCACCGCGACTACACACGCGATCTTCTGAAGAAATACGATATCGAGCTGACGACCACTGAAGTGGCAGACAATCAGCCGCAACCGTTCGACGGGAAGACCGCACTTCAATTGCTCGAGGTCTCCTTCAATCATCCAATCCGCTTAATCGCAAATGCGCTGGGCGTGCCCCCGAAGGCGATGATCGAGATGGGCAAAAAGCATGGCGTGCCCGTTGCCGCACTTGTCGGCGCCAAGGAGCACGCCCTGCGCCAGGTCGCGGCCGGCGTCGACATCCTCGTCGTGCAGGGCACCGAGGCCGGTGGCCATTGCGGCGAGGTCTCGACCATGGTGCTGGTGCCGGAGGTGATCAAGGCGATTAAGCCCATCCGCGACGTGCCGGTGCTGGCGGCCGGTGGCATCATGACCGGACGGCAGATGGCGGCCTGCATGGCGATGGGCGCGGCCGGCGCCTGGACCGGCTCGGTGTGGCTGGCCACCGTCGAGGCCGAGACCACGGAGATTTTTCGCGAGAAGATGATCGCGGCGTCCTCGCGCGACGCGGTGCGCTCGAAGGGCCGGACCGGCAAGCCGGCACGGCAGCTTCGCTCGGTCTGGACCGATGCCTGGGACCGCGCACCAGACAGCCCGGGCGCGCTGCCGATGCCGCTGCAGAGCATCATCAGCCGCGACGCTTTCAACTCGATCGACCGCGCGGCGGCAAGCGGCAACGCCAAGGCGCGCGATCTCGTCAGCTATTTCGTCGGCCAGGGCGTCGGGCTGATCGACAGCGTGAAGTCGGCCGGCGCCGTGGTGCAGGAGTTCAAGGAAGAGTTCGCCGAAGCCGTCGAGCACATGAATGCGCTGGTGGCGGAGTAATGGTGTGTGGCCGCACTAGCGCCCGTGGCCCATCCTTCGAGGCTCGCCCGACCGCGCGTTGCGCCGTCAGCCTCGCACCTCAGGATGACGCTTCCCCCGTAGCCGTCACCCTGAGGTGGCCGCTTCTTCAGCGGCCCTCGGAGGGCGACGGCGTGCCCAAGATCTGAAACGTGAAGCAAGAAGAAAATGAACAACTCCTCTATCCCCGCAGACCGCATCCCCGTTATCGTCGGCATCGGCGAGATCGTCGACCGTCCCAAGGAGATCACTGATGGCCTCGAGCCGCTCGATCTCCTGGAACAGGCCCTGCGCCGCGCGGAAGCAGACGCCGGCGCAAAGCTGCTCGGCGAGGTGCAGTCGCTCGACGTCGTCAACTTCCTGAGCTGGCGCTATCGCGATCCGGAGAAGCTTTTGGCGCATCGGCTCGGCATCTCGCCGTCGCATTGCTACTACGGCCCGGTCGGCGGCGAGAGCCCGATCCGCTACATCCACGAAGCCGCAAAGCGCATCGCGCGGGGTGAATGCACCGTGGCGGCCATCTGTGGCGCCGAGGCGCAGTCGACCGTGACCAAGGCAGAGCGCGCCGGCGTCAAGCTGCCGTGGACGCCGTTCGCACACGACGTCGAGGAGCCCAAGCGCGGCGCGGCGTTCCAGAAGCCGCTCGCTGTGAAGCTTGGCGTGTTTCGCCCCGTCACCGTCTATCCGTTCTATGAGGCGGCCTCCTCCGCGCACTGGGGCCAGACGCCGCGCGAAGCGATGGCGGAATCCGGCACGCTGTGGTCGCGCTATTCGGAAGCTGCCGCGCAAAACCCAAATGCCTGGCTGAAGCGGCGCTATGCGCCTGAGGAGATCACGACACCGACCGCGGACAACCGCCTGATCGCGTGGCCCTACAACAAGCTCATGGTCGCCAATCCCAGCGTCAACATGGGCGGCGCGCTGCTGCTCACGAGCCTCGCCAAGGCGCGGGCCGCTGGGATCGCCGAGGACAGACTGGTCTATCCGCTCGGCGGCGCCTCGGCGGAGGAGCCGCGCGACTATCTCCTGCGCGACCAGTTCTACGAGAGCCACCCGCAGAACGCGGTGCTGAAGACCGTGATGGACCTCGCCGGCGGCGACGGCAAACAGTTCGACGCCATCGAGCTCTACAGCTGCTTTCCGTGCGTGCCCAAGATGGCGCGGCGGACGCTGGGCCTGGGCGCCGACGTGCAGCCGACCGTGACCGGCGGCCTCACCTTCTTCGGCGCCCCGCTCAACACCTACATGACGCACGCGGCCTGCGCGATGGTCCGCCGCGTGCGCGACGGCGCCAAGCTCGGCCTGCTCTACGGCCAGGGCGGCTTCGTCACCAAGCATCATGCACTGGTGGTGTCGAAGACGCCGCCGCGCGAGGCGCTGGTGCAGGAGACGAGCGTGCAGGCGGTGGCGGACCGCAACAAACGCACGGTGCCGGAGTTCGTCACGGAGGCAACTGGCAAGGGCAAGGTCGAGAGCTTTACCGTGCTCTACGGCCGCGGCGGCGATGTCGAGCACGGCGTGGTGATGCTGCGCACGGAAGACGACCGGCGCACGCTGGCGCGGATTCCGGCGAGCGACAGCGCGACGCTAGCGCATCTGCTTGACAAGGATCGCACGCCGGTAGGCTCACGCGGCGAGATCGCGATGGCCGCCGACGGCGTGCCGGAGTGGCGGATCGCGTAGCTCTCGTAGGGTGGGCAAAGCGGAGCGTGCCCACCATCTTGCCACGATGGCGGACGTAATGGTGGGCACGGCGCAAGAGCGCCTTTGCCCCCCTACGATTCTGCCTCAGCTCCTCGGCGCCTGCTTCTCTGAAGCTGTCGCCGGCTTGGCCTTGGCGCCAACCACGCGCACCGCATCCCCATCCGACAAGCCGTCCGGCGGTGCCGTGACGACGCGATCATCCGCTGCGATCCCTGAAGCCAGCTCGATCTCGCGGCCGAGGTCGCGGGCGATGGTCACGGTCTTGAACAGCACCTTGTCGTCGGGACCGACGGTCGCAACGCGCAGGCCGCTGCCGTTGAAGATCAGCGCGCTGGCGGGGATGCTGAGCGGCGCGGCATCGCGCTGGAGGTTCAGCTTCACGCTGGCATAGCCGCCGGGCATCAGCTCGCCTGAGGAATTGTCGAGCCCGAGCTGCATGCGCGTGGTGCCGGAGGCGACATCGACGGCCTGGGAGGAGGCTTCCACTGTCGCCTGGAACGTCCGGTTCGGATATTCCGGCAGGGTGATGGTGGCCTTGGCGCCGATCTTGATCGCCGGCACATAGTTCTGGGGCACGTTGACGTAGACACGCAGCTTGGTGATGTCGGAGACCACGAACATCGCCGGGCCCGCCCCGCCGCCGGCATTGATCAGCGCGCCGACGTCGGTGTCGCGCGCGGTGACGACGCCGTCGAACGGCGCGGTGATCTTCTTGTAGCCGGCCAGCGCTTCCAGGCGCTCCACATTGGCCTGGCCCGAATGCACGGCGGCGTTCTTGTTGGAGAGATCGGCGGTGCGCTCGTCGATCTCCTGCGCGGAAACGAAGTTCGAGGCGACCAGCGTCTTGCGCCGATTCAGCGTTGCCTCCGACAGCCTGGCGCTGGCCTGCTGGCTGGCAAGGTCGGCGCGGGCCTGCAAGAGCTGCTGATCCAGGTCCGGCGCCTCGATCTCGGCAATCACCTGCCCTGCCTTGACGCGGGCGCCGATGTCGGCGTTCCAGCTCTTCAGGTAGCCCGACACGCGCGCGAAGATCGGGGCGCGGTAATAGGCTTCCAGCCGGCCCGGCAGATCGATGGTGGCGTTGAGGACCTTGGCGTTGGGCTGGGTCACCGCAACGCTGGGAACGGCCTGATCATCGGTCCATTCCTTTAGCTTGGAGCCCTGCTCCTCGCGGGCACGGATGCCGGTGCCCACGACGAGGCCAGCCGCGATCAGCGCCACCACGCCGAAGATGCCCAGTTTCCGGCGCGACACCGGGGAGCGGGGTTCAGTGGGCGACATGCGGGGTCTCCAATGAGGCGGCGGCTTTGGCGCCTTGTTTCTTGTGTACCATGCTGAACACGACAGGAACAAACATCAGCGTGGCGAAGGTTGCAAAGATCAGGCCGCCGATCACGGCGCGGCCGAGCGGCGCATTCTGCTCGCCGCCCTCGCCGAGCCCCAGGGCCATCGGCGCCATGCCGATGATCATGGCGAGCGCGGTCATCAAGACGGGGCGGAACCGGACGAAACCGGCTTCGAGCGCAGCGGCGACGGGATCGCCGAGCTCCTCGTAGCGTTCGCGCGCGAAGGAGATCACGAGCACGCTGTTGGCGGTGGCAACGCCCATGCACATGATGGCGCCGGTGAGCGCCGGCACTGACAGCGTCGTCTCCGTCATGAACAGCATCCAGACGATGCCCGCGAGCGCCGCCGGCAGCGCCGTGATGATCACGAAGGGATCGGACCAGGACTGGAAGTTCACGACGATCAGGAAATAGATCAGCACGACGGCGCCAAGCAGGCCGAACAGGAGACCAGTAAAGGCGCTGTTCATGGTCTGCACCTGACCGAGCAGCACCACGGAGGACCCCTTCGGCACCTCCTTGGCGGTGTCGGCGATCAGCTGACGGATATCGGCGGCGACCGCGCCGAGATCGCGGCCCGACGTGGTCGCGAAGATCTGCACCATCGACTGGATGTCGTATTGCGAGACCACGGCGCTCGAGGTCGAGCGCTTGATGTCGGCGATGCCGCCGAGGATCGGCGACTGCGCATTGCCGGCGGCGGTGATCGGCAGCGTCTGCAGCGCGCTGAGCGAGTCGATCTGGTATTGCGGCGTCTGCATCACGATCGAGTAGGACACGCCGTTGTCGGGGTTGAGGTAGTAAGTCGGCGCCACCTGCGAGGAGCCGGCGAGATTGACCACGAGGCTGTTGGTGACGTCGCGCTCGGTCAGGCCGACATATTGCGCGCGGGTGCGATCGACATCGATGTTGAAGGTCGGATTGTTCGGCGACTGCTGGATGCGCGCATCGGCAACACCGGGAATCCTGCGGACCTTTGCCAGCAGATTATTCGCGTAAGCGAAGTTGGCGCTGAGATTGGCGCCGCGGATCTGCAGGTCGATCGGTGCCGGCGCGCCGAAATTCAGGATCTGGCTGACGATATCGGCGGGCAGGAACGCGAAGCTGACGCCGGGGAACAATCGCGGCAGCTGCTCACGCAGCACGCGCACATGTTCTTCGGTCGGCCTGTGGCCTTCCTTCAGCTTGATCTGGATATCGCCGTCCTGCGGGCCGATGACGCCGGTGTTGTTATAGGTCATGTTGATGCCAGAAATCGGCATGCCGATATTGTCGGTCATGGTCTCGATCTCGCCCGGGATCAGCTTGCGGACGGCCTTCTGCACGTCGGCAAGCTGGTTGGCGGTCTCCTCGACCCGGGTGCCGACCTGGGTGCGGACGTGCATCAAAATGTTGCCGGCGTCGACCGCAGGAAAGAAGTTGCGTCCGAGGAACGGCACCAGCGCGAAGGACGCGCCGACGACGCAGAGGAAGCCGATCACGAACACCGCACGGTGCGCCAGCGCGAGCCCGAGCAAACCACGATAGCCGCCGCGAATGCGCTCGAACCGGGCCTCGAAGCCGCGCTGGAACCAAACGAAGGGATTGCGCGACTTCGGCGGCCCGCCGTCGTGATGGACATGCGCCTGCAGCAGGTAGTTCGCCATGGTCGGCACCAGCGTGCGCGACAGGATGAACGACCAAATCATCGCGAACATCACGGCTTCCGCCATCGGCACGAACAGGAAGCGCGCGACGCCGGTCAGGAAGAACATCGGCACGAACACGATGCAGATGCAGAGCAGCGACACGAAGGCCGGCGTCACGATCTGGTTGGCGCCGTCGAGGATCGACTGCTCGACCGGCTTGCCCTGCTCCAGATGGTAATTGATGTTCTCGATCGTCACGGTGGCGTCGTCGACGAGGATGCCGACCGCGAGCGCGAGGCCGCCGAGCGTCATGATGTTGAGCGTCTCGCCAATCGCCGACAGCATGATGATGGCGCCCAGCACCGACAGCGGGATCGAGACCGCGATGATGATGGTCGAGCGCCAGCTGCCGAGGAACAAGAGGATCATGACACTGGTGAGCAGCGCCGCGATCACGCCTTCGAAGGCGACGCCCTGGATCGCGCCGCGGACGAACACCGACTGGTCGCCGATGAAGCCGATCTTCAGCGCGTCGGGCAGCTGATCCTTGACGTCGATCACCTTCTGCTTGATGCCGGCGATGATGTCGAGCGTCGAAGTCGCGCCCGCCTTCAGCACCATCATCAGCACCGAGCGGTTGCCGTCGACATGGACGATATTGGTCTGCGGTGGGTTGCCGTCGCGGACGCTTGCGACGTCGCGCACATAGACCATGGCGCCGTTGACGGTCCTGATCGGCAGATTGCCGAGTTCGTCGATCCGGAGCGGCGAGTTGTTGAGCTGGATGTTGTATTCGAACTGGCCGATCTTCTGGGTGCCGACCGGCGTGATCAGGTTCTGGGCGGCCAGCGCATTGGCGACGTCCTGGCCCGAGAGGCCGCGGGCCTGCAGCGCGGTCGGATCGAGATCGATCTGGACCTGGCGCTGCTTGCCGCCGAACGGGTACGGGATCGCCGCGCCGGGCACGGTGACCAGCGGCGTGCGCAGCTGATTGATGCCGATATCGGCGAGGTTCTGCTCGGTAAGCCCCTCGCCCGACAGCGCCACCTGAATGATCGGCACGGTGGAGGCGGAGTAGTTCAGGATCAAGGGCGGCGTCGCGCCCGGCGGCATCTGCTTGAGCAGCGTCTGCGAGATCGCGGTAACCTGCGCGTTCGCGGTGCGGATATCGACGTTGGGCTGGAAGAAGATCTTGATGATGCCAAACCCGTTATAGGAATTGGCAGTGATGTGCTCGATGTCGTTGACCGTCGTCGTCAGCGCGCGCTGGAACGGCGTCGTGATGCGGCCGGACATCTGGTCGGGCGGCAGGCCGGTGTACTGCCAGACCACGCCGATCACGGGAATGCGAATGTCCGGGAAGATGTCGGTTGGGGTCCGCAGTGCCGCGAGCGGTCCGATGATCAGCAGCAGCAGCGCGAGCACCACGAAAGTATAGGGCCGGCTCAGGGCAATACGGACCAGAGCAATCATGCGCCAGACAATTCCAGGTCAACGAGGATGTGGAATCCGCCCCCGGGCGATCCCCATTTCCCCCTTTACCCGAGCACCGCCGGAAACGCTAACCTCCGGCGGCCTTCGCGCATTCACTTCCCTGCTACCGCACTGCGAAATCTACATTGCAGCCATGCGGCCACGTGCTTCACGCAGCGCGGACCGAGTCCAGGAACTTGCCGACCTCGAGCTTGAGGCGGTTGGAATCGCGCGACAGCATCTGCGCCGCTGACAGTACCTGAGACGAGGCAGAGCCGGTTTCGGAGGCGCCGCGCTGGACGTCGGTGATGTTGGAGGAGACCTGCTGGGTGCCTTGAGCAGCCTGCTGGACGTTGCGGGCGATCTCCTGGGTCGCCGCGCCCTGCTCTTCGACGGCCGCCGCGATCGCCGATGCGATCTCGGACAAGCGCGCGATGGAGCCGCCGATTTCCCGGATCGCAGCGACGGACTCCTGGGTGCCCTTCTTGTATTCTTCCCACTTTTTGGACCACTCGCTGTACAGAGCTCGTTCTTCGGGCGAGGTGATCATACCCTCGTAAGACTTGCGGAATTTTGTGTTCGCCTCGACCACTGTTGCCAGGGTTTTCTCGGCTGCAAGCTTTTCCTCCAGCGTCTCCGACAGCATGTGCTCGCGGATCACGTTGCGGTAGGTGATGACTCCGGCACGGAGGTCGCCGATCACGCGGACGCTGGAACGGGCGACTAAGAATGCTCTGCGCTCAGCGCATGAGCCCAAGCGCGTCGGAGAAAAACTCCGGACCGCCAAAATTGCCGGATTTCAGAGCGAGCAACATCTCGCCTGCCTGCGCACCGACCGCACGCAGCACCGGGACGCCCGCGGCTATTTCCACACCCACGAGAAACCCAGGAATCCTCAACCGGTCGACCACGGCGCCCGACGTCTCGCCGCCCGCAACGATCAGGCGCCGGACGCCGGCCTGCACCAGGTCCTCGGCGATGTCGGCCATCGCCTGCTCGATGGCATGCCCGGCCGCGTCGCGGCCGTGACGCGCCTGAACGGCGGCAACGGCTTCCGGTGTCGCGCTCGAGGCGATCAGAACAGGACCATCCGCCAGGCGCGGCCGCGCCCAGGCCAGCGCGCGCTGCGCTTCGCCAGTACCTGCAACGATCTGCTCGGGATCAAGATGTAACACCGGCATGACACGCTCGGCATTGGCGATCTGTTGAAGCGTCGCCTGCGAGCAGCTCCCGGCAAGGCAGGCCGCCGGGCCGCCAACCGCCGCACCAGCGTCGCTGCCCGCCGCGCTCGACCGCACCTTTCCGGTCGACACCAGCGCCCGCGCCAGGCCTAGGCCGATGCCGGAGGCGCCGACCGACAGCCGATGCTCGGCGGCAACGAGGCCGATGGTCTCGAGGTCGCGGTCGAACACAGCGTCGATGATCGCGGCACCGATACCCTTGCCCGCGAGTTCAACCAGCCGCGCCCGCACCGCATCTGCCCCGCGCGTGACGGTGGCGAGATCGACGAGGCCGATTTGCGTCTTGCTCTGGCGCGCCAAGACGCGCACCAGGTTGGAATCCCGCATCGGGTTGAGCGGATGGTCCTTCAGCGGGCTCTCGTTCAAGGGCACGGCGCCGACGAAGAGGTTGCCCTGATAGACGGTGCGGCCCGTCTCCGGAAAGGCCGGCGTCACCAGCACGGTCGCCTCGCCGCAATCGGCGCGGAGCGCGTCCGTGACGGGGCCGATATTGCCGGCGTCGGTGGAATCGAAGGTCGAGCAGATCTTGAACAGCACGTGGCCGGCGCCGCGGCCGCGCAGCCATGTCTCCGCCGCGCGTGAGCGCGACATGGCAAGGCCCGCCTCGATCGAGCGGCTCTTCAGTGACACAACGACGGCATCGACCTCGGGCAACGCCAGATCATCGGCAGGCACGCCGATGGTCTGCACAGTGCGCAGGCCGGCGCGCGTCAGCGTGTTGGCGAGATCGGAGGCGCCGGTGTAGTCGTCGGCGATGCAGCCCAACGCAAGTGTCACGGCTTCACTCCAGCGTAAGGCTTGAACCAAGCGAGCCCATCCGTTGTCTTGCCGCGCGGATTGTATTCGCAGCCGACGAAGCCGGCATAGCCGAGCCGGTCGAGCTCTTCGAACAGGAACGGATAGTTCAGCTCCTCGCCGTCGGGCTCGTTGCGCGAGGGGATGCTGGCGATCTGGATGTGGCCGATGATCGGCATCATCTCGCGCAGCCGCATGGTGACGTCGCCATGGATGATCTGGCAGTGATAGATGTCGAACTGGAGCTTCAGGTTCGGAAGTCGCAACTCCTGGATCAGGTCGCGGGCGAAGCCGAAATCGTTGAGGAAATAGCCGGGCACGTTGCGTGCATTGATCGGCTCGAGCACGATATCGATGCCGTGGGGCGCGAAGAACTCCGCGGCCCACGCCACCGATTTGTAGAACGCCTCGATCGCGACGCGCTCGCCGCGGTTGGCGATACCAGCCATCAGGTGCAGGCGCTTGACGCCGGTCGCCTTGGCATACGGCAGCGCCGTCTCCAGGCTCGCCTTGAGATCGGAGAAGCGCGCTGGCAACGCCGCAAAACCTTTCTCGCCGGCATTCCAGTCGCCCGGCGGCAGATTGAACAGCGCCTGGGTCAGCCCGTTACGCTTGAGGCGCTCGCCGACCGCCTCGGCCGGATGCTCGTAGGGAAAGAGAAACTCGACGGCGGCGAAGCCGGCTTGCGCGGCAGCATCGAAGCGGTCGAGGAACGGCACCTCGGTGAACATCATCGAGAGGTTGGCGGCAAAACGGGGCATCGGAGTCCTCTCAGTTCTACTTGTCGCCGGGCAGCTTGACGCCGGTGACCTGCGCATACATCCGCGCCACCGACGCGTCGTCGTCGCGGCCCATGCCGGCGGCTGATGTCATCAGAAACATCTGAAGTGCGGCGGCAGAGACCGGCACCGGGAATCTGGCGCTGCGCGCCATGTCCTGGATGATGCCGAGGTCCTTCACGAAGATCTCGACCGCGCTACGCGGCGTGTAGTCGCCGTCGAGCACATGCGGCATCCGGTTCTCGAACATCCAGGAATTGCCGGCAGAGGCCGTGATCACCTCATAGACCTTGCGGATGTCGAGGCCCTGCTTGGCCGCGAACGCCATCGCTTCCGAGGCGGCAGCGATATGCACACCGGCGAGGAGCTGATTGATCATCTTGAAGGCAGCGCCCTGCCCCGCGGCATCACCGAGCTCATAGAGCTTTGCGGCCATGGCATCGAGCGCTGGACGCGCCTTGGCAAAAGCGGCGGAGCTGCCGGAAGCGAGGATGGTCAGCTCGCCTTGCGCGGCGCGCTGGGCTCCGCCGGAGATCGGCGCATCCAGATAATGCCGGCCGGTGGCCTCCAACTGCTTGGCAAGGCGCCGCGCGATATCCGGGTCCATGGTCGCCGAGGATATGAAGACGCTGCCCTTCGGCATGGTCTCTGCGGCGCCGTCCTTGCCGAACAGGATGGTTTCGGTCTGGGCGGCGTTGACCACGACGCTGACGACGATATCGGCGTCCTTGGCCGCCTCGGCCGGCGTCCTGGCGCCTGCGCCGCCGTCCTTCACGAAGCGCGCGACGGCATCCGCCGAAACGTCGCAGCCGGTCACGGCATGGCCGGCGCGCTTCAGCGAGGTCGCCATACCAAAACCCATCGAGCCGAGCCCGATCACGGCGGTACGCTGATTTTGTGGCGTGGAGGCGGACATGCAACTAACCCTTGCGAAACGTTTCCCGGACGGCCGCCCTTTGCGGCGGCTCGGCGCACCGATAACACGGCTTGGCCGCGCTGCCAAAGCGTGAGACAAGCAGGCATGACGGCCATGAACAACGAGACACGGCTGCGTGAGGATATCTGCCGCTTCGGGCGGTCGCTGTTCGAGCGCGGACTGACGCCAGGCTCCTCCGGCAATATCAGCGTCAAGCTGGACGATGGCGGCTGGCTGGTGACGCCGACCAACGCCTCGCTCGGCTTTCTCGATCCGGCGCGGCTGTCGCGGCTGGATAGAAGGGGACGACTGGTTTCGGGCGATGCGCCGACCAAGGAAGTTCCGCTCCACACCGCGCTCTACGACACGCGCGGCAGCGCGCGCGCGATCGTGCACCTGCATTCGACCCATTCGGTGGCACTCTCGATGCTGCCCGAGATCGATCCGCGCGCCGCGCTGCCGCCGATGACGGCCTATTACCTGATGAAATGCGGCGCCACCGCGCTCGTGCCCTACTACCGCCCCGGCGATCCTGCGGTGGCGGACGCGATCAAGGGACTGGCGGGGAAATATTCATCCGTGCTGCTCGCCAACCACGGCCCTGTCGTCGCCGGCGATACGCTGGAAGCCGCGGTGTTCGCGACGGAAGAGCTGGAGGAGACGGCAAAGCTGTACCTGCTGCTGCGCGGGATGAACCCGCGGTATTTGTCGCCGGAGCAGGTGACGGATCTGGTGAAGGTGTTCGGGGTGACGTTGCCGGAGCATGGGGATGGGCATTAGCCCGGCTCTAACCCCGTCATTGCGAGCTTGGCGAAGCAATCCAGAATCCTTCGCGGGAAGACTCTGGATTGCTTCGCTGCGATCGCAATGACGGAGGATCTGGTGACGACAGTAGCCCGCATGGGCGGAGCGATATGCGGGACCAGCGGACCGGAATTGATTTGCATCACCGGGATCGCGAGCACATGATCCCCCTGTAATTGACTGAAGGAGTTGTTTCATCGATCGCTAGGAGAATTGTCATGGATTTCAAAATATCCTGCGCCCTCCTCTCTGCCGCCTGCTTTATTGCCCTGCCACTTTCCGCAAACGCCCAGACGTCCGCGCGCGGCGGCGTCCCCGATCTCAAGGTCGAGGCCAATTGCAAGGCAACTCAGGAGATCGACAAGTCGCTGACCGAGCCGCAGTCCTACGAGGCCTGCATGAGCGACGAACAAACCGCACAGCAACAGCTCGGGTCCATCTGGACGACAACGCCGGAGAAAATTCGCACCCAATGCTATGCCGAGGCCTCCGCCGGTGGCATCGAAAGCTATGTCGACCTTCTCTCCTGCATCCAGATGAATGGCTTCGGGCAACCCTCGGCACCCGCGTCAACGCTGCGCGGCGCAAGCAAGAACCGGAACAAGAAGCAATCAGGATAGGGATCGTAGCGAGCGGCTATAATCCGAGGTACGCCTTCCTGACGTCGGGATTGCCCTTGATCTCCGCGGACGGGCCCTGCATCAGCACGCGGCCGGTCTGCAGGATGTAGGCGCGGTCGGCGATCTCGAGGCACTCGGCCATGCGCTGCTCGACGATCAGCACGGTCATGCCGGCGTCGCGGATGCGCTTCACCGCCTGAAAGATCTCGTCGACGAGCTTTGGCATGATGCCCTGCGAGGGCTCGTCCAGCATCAACAACCGCGGGCGCGTCATCAGCGCGCGGCCGATCGCGAGCATCTGCTGCTCGCCACCGGAGAGCGTCTCGGCGCGCTGCTCGAGGCGTTCGGACAAGCGCGGAAACAGGTTGAAGACGAGATCCAGCGGCTCCTCGCGGTTTGCTTCGCCGCGATAGAGATAGCTGCCGAGACGAAGGTTGTCGCGCACTGACAGGCGCGGAAACAGCCGGCGGTTCTCCGGCACATAGGCGATGCCGGTGGCGGTGACGTGATGCTGCGCCATGCCGTCGAGGCGCTTGCCGTCGAACGTCACGGAGCCCGAACGCGGGCGCTCGGCGCCGGCGATGGATTTGAGCAGCGTCGACTTGCCCGCGCCGTTGGCGCCGGCGACGCAGACGATCTCGCCCTTCTGAACCTCGATCGAGACCGCGGAGATCGCGACCAGGCCCTGATAGGCCGTCGTGACTTCACGCACCGACAGCATGACGATCTCCCAGATATGCGCTGATCACCTTGGGATCGCGGACGACCTCGGAAGGTTTGCCCTCGACCAGCACCTTGCCGAGGTCGAGCACGATGGCGCGATCGACCAGCGGCATCACGATCTCCATGACATGCTCGACCATCAGCACGGTAATGCCGGCATCGCGCACCTTGCGCACCAGCGCCACGCCGGTCTGCGCCTCCGTCGGCGTCAGGCCGGTGAGGACCTCATCGAGCAGCAGCAGCTTTGGCTCGGTCGCGAGCGCACGGGCGACTTCGAGGCGGCGCTTCTCGGCCGGCACCAGGTCGCTTGCGAGCACGTCGGCGCGCGCGGCAAGGCCGGTGAACTCCAGCACCTCATGCGCCTTGCGGCGCGCCTCGCGCATCACGGTGTTACGAACCAAAGCGCCGACAATGACGTTGTCGACAACCGTCATGGTCTCAAAGCTCTTGACCACCTGGAAGGTGCGCCCGATGCCGCGCTGGCAGCGCTCGGCCGCCGGCATATGGGTGACGTCCTCGCCGTCGAACCAGATCGAGCCTTGCGTCGGCGGCAAGACGCCGGCGATGAGGTTGAACAGCGTCGACTTGCCGGCGCCGTTCGGGCCGATCAGGCCGACGATCTCGCCGCGGCCGACCGAGATCGAGACGTCGCTGTTGGCGACGAGGCCACCAAAACGCTGCCAGACGCCGCGGGTTTCAAGGAGCGCGGTCATCGCGTGGCCCCCTTCGCCTTGGTACGCGAGAACAGGCTCACCAGACCCTGCGGCAGCGCCAGCGAGATCAGCACGATCAGGGCGCCGTAGACGATGAGGTCGACGCCGCGCCCGGAGCCGCCGATATAGGAGCGCGTCAGCTCGGTCATCGGGATCAGGATGGCGGCCCCTAACACCGGCCCCCAGAGGGTGCCGATGCCGCCGAGCACGGCCGGCAATGCCATCAGCAGCGAGAACTGGAAGCCCATCACGCTCTCAGGATCGATATAGGCGAGAAACTGCGCATAGAAGGCGCCACCAATGGCGACGAGGAAGGCGGAGACGGCCGCCGCGCCCATCTTGGAGTTGAACACGACGACGCCGAGGCTTTCGGCCGCCTCCGGATTGTCCTTCACCGCACGCCACCAAAAGCCCCATTTGGAGTCTTCCAGCCACCAGGTGACGAACCAAGCGAGGCAGCAGAGTGCCAGCGCGAAATAGAAGTACGGCAGCTTGGTGCGCAGGAACTGGAATTTCAGCCAGCTGTCGCCGCGGATCGGAATGGTGATGCCCATCGCAGCTCCCGCCCACTCCCAGTTCTGGAACAGCAGCAGACCGATTTCGGCGATGACGATGGTCGCGATCACGAAGTAATGGCCGCGTAGGCGAAAGAAGGGATAGCCGAGGCCCATCGCGATCAGGGCGGCAATCACGCCGCCGCCGAGCATGCCGAACCAGGGCAGCACGCCGAACTTGGTGAACAAGAGCTCGGTGGTGTAGGCGCCGATGCCGAAATAGAGCGCGTGGCCCAGCGAGATCTGTCCGCAATAGCCGGAGAGAATGTTCCAGCTCTGCGACAGTGCCGCATACATCAAGGTCAGGATCAGGATGTTCTGGACGTAGACATCCTTGATGAACAGAGGCGCGAGCGCGGCGAGCCCGGCCAGCACGGCGGCGATGATGAGGTCGCGGCGGCGCCGCGCGGCAAAATTCTTGTCCATCACATCGACCCGAACAGGCCGCGCGGCCGGATGAAGACGACGAGCAGGTAGACGGCGTAGATGCCGACCGACTTCAGCGACGGCGGCAGCACCAAGGCGGTGACGGCCTCCACGAGGCCGACGATGATGCCGCCAGCGAAGGCGCCGAACACGCTGCCGAAGCCGCCGAGCGCCACGGTGACATAGGCGATCAGCGCAAAGGAGGCGCCGACATCGGGATAGATGTAGAAGAACACCGCCATGATCGCGCCGGCGAGACCGACCAGCGCGGCGCCAAGACCCCAGCCGAGCGCGAACACGCGGTTCTTGTCGATGCCGACGAGGGCCACCGCGCCGGGATCCTCACGCGTCGCTTCCAGCGCACGGCCGAAATCGGTGCGATGGATGAAGAAGTAGAGGCCGGCAAAGGCGAGAATCGAAACCAGCGCGCCGATCAGCTGCGGCTCCGGCAGGAAGACGCCGGCGACCGAGATGGTCTTGCCGCCGAGCCATGACTGCGGAATGCTGCGATAATCCGGTGTGAAGAAGAACTGCGCCAGGCCGCGCATCACGATGGCAAGGCCAAAGGTGGAGAAGATCTGCACCATGCCGGCATTGGCCTTGGCTCGCATGGCGAAGCGTACAATGAGCAGGTAGACCACCGCTCCGAACACGAACAACGCCGCGGCAACCAATGGCGCCGATAGCAAGGGATCGATGGCGAAAAACGCGAACAGGAAGAAGCTCGCATACATCGCGATCATCAGGAACTCGCCATGGGCGAAATTCACGACGTCCATCAGGCCGAAGATCAGCGCGAGGCCGACCGCAATCAGTCCGTAGAGCAGGCCCATGAGCAGGCCGCTCGCGAGACTCTGGATAATGGCTTGGGCTGTCACTGCTTTGCCTCCACCAGAAAAACGTCACGGTAGGGCTCCGTCATTGCGAGGAGCTCGGGACAAAATTGCGAAGCAATTTTGTGCTGATGCGACGAAGCAATCCAGATTGTCTCCGCGGATTCATTCCTGGATTGCTTCGCTTCGCTCGCAATGACGGAGAATGCGGTTAGCGGCTCGATCTTCTCGGCTCTCACAGTGCTTGGTTCCCTGCCCCGGCGCTGCGTCCCGCTTACTTCATCGGCCAGATCGCCTCGGCGATCGCGGCCTGCGGCGGGAAGATGGTGACGAACTTGCCGCCGACATATTGCAGCAGCACCGGGTCGGCGTCGTTGTTCTGGCCCGCCTCGTCGAACTTGACGCGCTTCCAGGGCATGATGGTCTGCTCGCCGGGGATGTCTGTCGCCGCCAGCGCATCGCGGATCTTCTCGCCGTCGGTCGACTTGGCGCGGCTGATGGCGTCGGCGAGGATGATCAGGCCCATGAACTGGCGCGAGGTGAGGTCGTTGAAGTCCTTGCCCGACCGCGCCTTGAACATCGCGTTGATCTTGCCGACCATCGGACGTATCTGCGCGAGGTCGAGCGAGAAGGTGCCGCGCGAGATCACGCCTTCGAGCTTGTCGCCGACGGCATCATAGAGCGCCTTCTCCGAGAAGCCGGCGTCCTGCGCCACGATCGCGTTCGGCTTGTAACCGAGCTCGGCCATGGTCTTGACCAGCAGGATGCCATCGGTGGTGTAGCTCGAGGGCATCAGCACGTCGGCATTGGCGGTCTTGAGCTGCTGCACCTCGGCCGAGAGCGACGGCGAGTTGGCGCGATACTTGATGTCGGTGACGATCTTGTAGCCGCGCTCGCCGGCGATCTTGGCCTGGGCGTTGCCGGAATCGGTGCCGAAGATAGTGTCCTCGTGGAACAGCGATAGCGTCTCGATCTTGGTGCCCTTCTTCTTCATGGCATCGAAGAAGTCGAACATCGCGGCCGAGTACATCTCGTCATGCGGCGCGGCGCGGAAATAGTATTTCAGGCCGCGGCGATGCAGGCTCGGCGAGGAATTGTCGGCGGAGACGAACGGGATCTGGTAGCGTTCGCAGATCTGGCTGACGGTGACGGCGACCGCGCTCTGATAGGTGCCGATGATGGCGGCGACCTTCTCCTGCGTGATCAGGCGCTCGGCCTCGGCGCGGCCCTTCTGCGGATCGGCCTGGTGGTCGGCGAACACGAGGCGCACCTTGGCGCCGCCGAGGCCCGGCAGGCCCTCACCTTTCGCCAGCGGCAGGTCGAAATCGGTATCCTTGTTGATGACTTCGAGCGCGGTCTCATAGGCCTTCTGGGCATCGACGCCCTGCTGCGCGCTGCCGCCGGAGAACGGATAGATCACGCCGATCACGACATCCGAAGTCTGTGCGCGCGCTGCCAGCGGCACCAGGGCGGCTGTAGCGGTAGCTCCCAACAACACGTCGCGGCGAGAGATCGTCATGGCAAAGTCCCCTGTTACTGAATTTCGGCTGATCGAATGAAGTGATTGATGGCTGCGGTAAAGCCCGAACAAGCAGCAAACGCTGCCTGCTAAATCACGGCCATGGTCCTGTTCTTGAGATCCGTCACCAGCATCAGGCCGGGCGAATGCGTGATCGCGAACGGTAGCTTCGCGGCGTTGATGACGGATTGCGGCGTGACGCCACAGGCCCAGAACACCGGAATCTCATCATCGGCGACCGGCACGGGATCGCCGTAGTCGGGCTTGGCAATGTCCTTGATGCCGATCAGATGCGGATGGCCGAGATGTACCGGCGCGCCGTGCACGGCGGGATAGCGCGAGGTGATCTGCACCGCGCGGATCGCATCCGCCGGCTTGAACGGACGCATCGACACCACCATCGGGCCGGCAAACGGTCCGGCCTCGCCGCAGGCGATGTTGGTGCGGTACATCGGCACGCGCACGTTCTTCTCGATGTGGCGGATCGGCATGCCCTCGTCGAGCAGGGCCTCTTCGAACGAGAAGGAGCAGCCGAGCACGAAGGTGACGAGATCGTCGCGCCAATACGACGTCACGTCGGTCGGTTCGTCAACGACCTCGCCGTCGCGCCAGACGCGATAGCGCGGCACGTCGGTGCGGATGTCGAGATCGGCGCCGAGCGAAGGGAGGTAAGGGCTGCCGACGTCGGACATGCCGATGATCGGGCACGGCTTGGGATTGAGCTGGCAGAAGCGGTGAAAGGCGCTGGCATATTCCGCCGGCAGGATCGCCAGATTGCCCTGAACGAATCCTGGGGCGACGCCGGCGGTGGAGGCGACCAGCCCGTTGCGGTAGGCGAGCCGGGCCTTGCGGCTCGGGAGCATGTCGGGCGTTTCAGTTTGCTGCGCTGCCACCAAAACAGTCATGGGATCGACCTGCCTATAAACTCGACAAAGACAAGCCAACACCAAGCGTGCTATAAAGTCTAATCGTCGTTTCTAATCAATCTCGATAAATCTGATTTATCGACTGGGAAAATCCTTCCAATGCTGGACTTCAGGTCGATCGAGACATTCCTCTGGGTTGTGAAGCTCGGCAGCTTTCGGGGCGCTGCACAACGGCTCAACACCACCCAGCCGGCGATCTCCCAGCGCATCGCCCAGCTCGAGCGCGAGATGGGCGTGAAGCTCCTCAATCGCGATCATCGCGTCGCTTCGCCGACGCCGAGCGGCCGGCAGATGATGGTCTATGCGGAGAAGCTGATCGGCCTGCGTGCCGCGATGATGGCGGAGATCGGCGACCGCTCGGCGATGCGCGGCGTCATGCGCCTCGGCGTCGCCGAGACCATCGTGCACACCTGGCTGCCGCGCCTGGTGAAGAGCGTGAACGAGGTCTATCCGAACCTGTCGCTGGAGATCGAGGTTGACATCACGCCGAACCTCACCGCGCGCCTGCTCGCGCAGGAGATCGAGCTTGCGTTTGTGGTGGGACCGCTGTCCGCTTCCGGCGTGCACAATCGCGTGCTCGCCGATTATCCGATCGGCTTCCTCGCAAGCCCCTCGCTCGGCCTCGGCCAGGGTCCGGTGACGCCGGCGGAGCTCGCGCGATTTCCGATCATCACCTTCCCGCGCAAGACCAAGCCTTACGAGGTCGTGCGCGAGGTGTTCGACCGGCCTGAGCTGCCGCCGATCCGGCTGCACGCCTCCGCCTCGCTGGCCACCGTCATCCACATGGCGGTCGAAGGACTCGGTATCGCCGTGATCCCCGACGCCATCGTCGAGAACGAGCTTGCCGACGGGCGGCTGCAACTGCTCGACACCGATCTCGCGATCGCGCCGCTGACCTTCACCGCGAGCTGGCTCGCCTCGCCCGACGTCGTGGCAGTCGAGCGCGTCGCTGAGCTGGCACGGCAAATTGCGCAGAGCAGCCTCACGGTTGACGCGCCCACGCTGGCGCGTCATTGAAAAAGGCGCCGGACAATTGAGAGACTGACCGCATGAGCCGAGCCGCCACCAACCTGCAGATCGATTCCGCCCGCCTCTGGGGCTCCATCCACGACACCGCGCAGTTCGGGGCGACGGCCAAGGGCGGCGTGCGGCGGCTGACGCTGAGCTCCGAGGACAAGCAGGTCCGCGACTGGTTCCGCAAGGCCTGCGAAGACGCGGGCCTGGAGGTGCATGTCGATGCGCTCGGCTCGATGTTCGGCCTGCGCAAGGGCCGCGACATGTCGAAGCCGCCCGTCGGCATCGGCTCGCATCTCGATACCCAGCCGACCGGCGGCAAGTATGACGGCATCCTGGGAACGCTCGGCGCACTCGAAGTGATCCGCACGCTGAACGATGCCGGCATCGAAACCGAAGCGCCGATCTGCGTCGTCAACTGGACCAATGAGGAAGGCTCGCGCTTCGCGCCGGCGATGATGGCCTCTGCCGCCTATGTCGGCGACTTCACCACCGACGACATTTTGTCGCGCAAGGACGCCGAGGGCACGACCGTCGGCCAGGCGCTCGACAGCATCGGCTATCGCGGCGACAAACCGGTCGGTTTCCAGAAGCTCGGCTGCTTCGTCGAGCTGCACATCGAGCAGGGCCCGATCCTGGAGGCCGAAGGCAAGACCATCGGCGTGGTCGATTCCGGTCAGGGCGTGCTGTGGTACGACGGTAAGATCAGCGGCTTCGAGAGCCATGCGGGATCGACCCCGATGCCGCTGCGGCGTGATGCGCTGGCGACGCTGTCGGAGATCGTGCTGGCGATGGAAGCGATCGCGAAAAAGCATGGACCGAACGCGGTCGGCACCATCGGCGAGGCCGTGATCGCAAACCCCTCACGCAACGTCATTCCCGGCGAGATCGCTTTCACCATGGATTGCCGCAGCGCGGATGGCGCCATCATGGACGCGCTCGATCGCGATTTGCGCGCCGCGATTGCCGAGATCGCCGCGCGCCGCAAGGTCGAGGTCAAGATCGACCTGGTCTGGCGCAAGCCGCCGACGCATTTCGATCCCAAGCTGATTGCGGCGGTCGAGAACGCGGCGAAGACGCTCGGCTATTCGTCTCGCCGCATCACCTCCGGAGCTGGTCACGACGCCTGCAACCTCAACACCGTCATGCCGGCGGCAATGGTGTTCGTGCCCTGCAAGGACGGCATCAGCCACAACGAGCTGGAGGACGCGACGCAGCCCGACTGCGCCGCGGGCACCAACGTTCTCATGCATACCGTGCTGGCGATCGCCGGCGTCGCGTCCTGACCGGAGAGAGCCATGCGCGGAGTTTTCGTCGACGCCAATGAAACTCTTGCCGTGATCATGGAGCGGCTGAAGAAGCCTGATGATCCCAAGGTCCGGATTAACCGGGATCCCGACATCAAGCCCGAGCAATACCCTGAGATCCTCGACGGCGCCGAGATCGCCATCGTCGATCACACCGCGCTGCCGACCGACGTCGCTAAGAAGTGCGCCGGGCTGAAGCACGTCGTGTTCCTCGGCACCGGCGCGCGCAGCTACATGAATCCGGAGGAACTCGCCGAACTGGGCATCTCCGTGCATCTGATCAAGGGCTACGGCGACACGGCGGTGGCGGAATCCGCGATCGCGCTGATGTGGGCCTCCGCCCGTGTCATCGCGATGATGGATCGCGAGATGCGCGGCGGCAACTGGCTGCGCGAGGACGGCATGCAGCTCACCGGCAAGACGCTCGGACTGATCGGCTTCGGCGGCATTGCCGCGGAAGTTGCACGCATTGCGTCCGGCAGCGGCATGAAGGTGATCGCCTGGAACCGCTCGCCGAAGAGCTGTCCTGGCGTGGAATTCACCGATCTCGACACCGTGCTGGCAAGGAGCGACGTCGTGTCGCTGCATCTGCTGCTCAACGATGAGACGCGCGGCATGATCACGCGCGAGAAGATCCTTGCGATGAAGCGCGGCGTCATCCTCATCAACACCGCCCGCGCCGCGATCGTCGACGAGGCTGCGATGATCGACGCGCTGAAGTCGGGCCACATCCGCCATGCCGGCCTCGACGTCTTCAACATCGAGCCGCTGCCCGGCGATCATCCGCTGACAAAATTGCCGAACGTGACATTGTCGGCGCATTCCGCCTTCCGCACGCCGGAGGCGAGCGAAAACCTGATTGAAGCGGCGTGGGAGCACTGCCGCCGAATCGTAAGTTCGTAGGGTGGGTTAGCGAAGCGTAACGCACCACTGTCTATTTCCGCTGGGGCAGAAGAGGTGGGTTACGGCTTCGCCGAACCCGCCCTACGCCCCCCGCCGGATCGTAAGAGGATAAGAGCAATAACAAATGGCCGACTATCGCACCATCAAGGCAGAGCCGCTCACCAGTGTCATCTATGCCATCGCCAAGGCCGGCGGATCCACCGATCGCGAAGCCGAGCTGGTCTCCACGAACCTCGTCGAAGCGAATCTGAAAGGCCACGACTCGCACGGCGTCGGCATGATTCCGCGCTATGCCGAGGCGGTCGCCGAGGGCGGTCTCGCCATCAACCAGCACGTCAAGATCGTGATGGACACTGGCCCCCTGCTGACCCTCGACGGCCTGACCGGCTACGGCCAGGTGATGGGTCATGAGGCGATGGAGCTCGGCGCCGAGCGCGCCAAGCGCAACGGCGTCTGCGTCGTCGGCCTCTCCAACTCGCACCATATCGGCCGCATCGGCCACTGGGCCGAGCAGTGCATCGACCACGGGCTGGTCTCGATCCACTTCGTCAACGTGATCTCGCGCCCGATCGTGGCGCCCTGGGGCGGCAGCGATGCGCGCCACGGCACCAACCCCTTCTGCGTCGGCATCCCGCGCGCGGGCCACGAGCCGATCGTGCTCGACTTCGCCACCAGCAAGATCGCGCAGGGCAAGACCCGCGTCGCTCACAACAAGGGCGTCGCGCTCGAGCCCGGCACCATCATCGACAACGAGGGAAAACCAACGACGAACCCGCGTTACACCGTGATCGCGCCGCACGGCGCCATCCTGCCGTTCGGCGAGCACAAGGGCTCCGGCCTCGCACTGGTGTGCGAAATCCTGGGTGGCGCGCTCTCGGGTGGCGAGGTTGTCAAGGGTCCGGCCGACGGCAAGCGCCGCGTCCTCAACGGCATGCTCTCGATCATCATCGATCCCAACAAGCTCGGCACCGGCGAGAACCTCGCTCGCGAAGTCGAGAGCTTCGTCGCCTGGCACACCGGCTCGCCACCCGCCCCCGGCGTCGACAAGGTGAAGATTGCCGGCGAGCCCGAACGCGAGATCAAGAAGCAGCGGCTGGCCGAAGGCATCCCGGTCGATCCGAACACCTGGCAGGAAATTCTGGATGCCGGGAAGCGGTTCGGGCTGGATCGGGCCGCGATCGAGAAGATCGTGGGGTAAGTAATCTGCTGCGCGGGAATGGAAGAGTCATTTTCCGCGCTGCCCTCCCTTCTCCCCTTGTGGGAACCGTGGGAGAAGAAATTCTATAATGATATTAAGGGCCTCGGCTGAGAGTGTCCGCCGTTGTGTCCCGATAGGAATTCGGCGCTTTCCCCGCTCGCTTTCCTGATACCCCGCCAGGCCGGGCCGCGTGGCCGCCCGTGCGCTGGCGCGGACCTTGGCCGGTATCTGTAGCCTCTCCCGCCGGGCCTCTCTACGGCCTTCTTATCCGGACGCCTGCCGGGGCTGTGGATACCGGGAAACGACCCGCATCCCGCCTGCGAACAGGTCTACGCTTGCTGCGACTGGGGAAAGGAAGGCTGATGGCCAAACAGGACAACAAGCGGGTCGAGGAGATTTACAAGAAGCTGACCGGACGCAACGCGCGCCCCGGCGAGTGGAGTATCGAGCGTCACGCCTTCGCGCAAAAGATCGTTCACGTCGAAGATGCCTGCAAGTCGGTGGTGGAGGCGATCCGCAAGCTCGATGAAGCACCGTTCGATGCTGACCTTGGACAGATTGAGCGAGACCTGCGGCGAGAATTCAAGTTCTTGGGGACGCTGGAAGGCTACGATTAGAGGCCATGGGGGCAAGCGTGACGGGAGGGGCGGCATGGGAAACATGATCGAAATGGCGGGCGCGATTGTCCTTGCGGTTCTCTTCTTTGCCTTGCTGCCCGCACTCATCGTCGGCGCTTTCTGGGTCGTTGCCGCTGGCGTCGTCCTCATGGGGATTATCTTTGTGGCTTGGCTCCTGTGGGCCGGAGCGCAATCACCCGAGGGATTGGCCGTCGAGGTGATCGTCGTCGGCGTTTTCCTCGTGTGGCTGGCCTATGAGATCAAGGCGCGTCGAGAAATCGCCGCCGAGCGCGATGCTGAGCCCTATGGCGAGTAGCGACGGCTGGAGCAAGCGGTTCGATGATCCCATCGTGCTGCCCGATGGCAGGAAGCTGCTGACGCTGCGCGACGCGATCCAGCACCTGAGCGAGACGGTGCCGAAGCACGAGCGCAATCATCCGGCGGTGCTGCTTGCGCCACAATCCTGACCAACTGCGCCGAGGGCCGCGACTTCCTGATGCACGCGCGGTGATGAAGGCGCTGTATCGACACGAGAGGAAAGGCTAAATGGCGAACCGTCCGACCGAACTTGTGGGCATGGGTTACCTCACGGACGCAAAAGCATATCTGAAAGCGGCAAGTGCTCTATCGCACGACGACATCAGTATGTTTTCGCCGGTATATTTTCTGCTTTGCCACGGCATTGAACTATCGCTGAAGGCATTCATCCTCGTGTCTGGCGGCACTGCGCGCGAACTGAAGAAACCGGACATCCGCCACCACCTCAACGCGCTGCGAGATCGCGCATATGAATTCGGCTACCAGCCCACAAACGCAAAGACCGACGAGGTCATCAGTATGCTGGCCCCGTATCACGCAAGCCATTCGTTTCGGTACAGAGACCCCGGTTTCGTGCGCTACCCGGTCATTGCCGACACCATCGAGGTTCTCACGTCGATGTTGGATGAGATCGGTCCGGTCATTTGGCGAAAGGTGCGAGCGGAGGCCGCAATGCGGCTAACCGCCCAGCCGAACAATATCACTGCACCGTAAATCCGCCGCGCAGACTGGCGGACCCGGTCATCAGGGTCCTGTGGAGGGCGTGAGTTTGTGCGGGGACCGCGCGACCGCGCCGTATGAGGATATTTGCAATTTCTCGTTTCGCTGTAAATTTTGTACCATATCGCACACAAAGGCGGGGCGTGTTGTGGCGTGTCGTCCGACATTGGCGAAGTCCGAGCCCTTCCGACCGCCAGTGCAGTTTTGGCGCAAACCGGACATTTGGCGGGAGCCAAAAGTCTCGGAACGGCCCCAGAAGGCGACTTTTACAAGGATTATTCGATTACGTCGTCAGCCGTCGCCAAGAGAGTTGGCGGCACCATGATGCCAAGCGCCTTGGCGGCCTTGAGATTGAGGACCAACTCTAATTTGGTCGGAAACTCGACGGGTAAATCGCCAGCTTTCGATCCTTTTAGAATTCTTACGACGTAACCGGCGGCGCTGCGAAAGCACTCAGCTAGATTAACACCGTAGCTGATGAGCCCACCTGCATCGACGTGGTCTCGGAAGGCATAGATCGCGGGCAGACGCATCGCGGCCGCGAGGACAGAGATTTGCTCCCGCTCGTTAAAGAACATCGGGTCGGTCTGCACAACGAGCGCTTGAACACTGCTGTTTGCTAAGGTCCGAAATGCCCCATCGAGGTCATCCGGTGCACGAACTTCTCTGGTAACCAGCTCGACGCCCAGTTTCCGATTGGCACGCTCAAGTTCTTCCCGGTCGATGACCACCGATCCGGCGACATTCACCAAAAATCCAATCCTGTGGGCATCCGGAACCAGCTGGAGTGCGAGTTCGAGCTGCTTGCCAATCAGCCCCTCGGTGCGAAACAAAATCCCCGTCACGTTGCTTCCCGGATGTGACATGCTAGCGATCAGGCCAAGGTGAACGGGGTCTGCCAGAAGGGGGCAGACAATCGGAACGGTTTTGGTGAGTGCGCACAGGGAAACGACAGCCGGTGTGGCGGTGGCCAAGATCACATCCGGTCGCAAATCAACCACTTCCTGCGCCAGCGACGCTGCTCGATCCAGCCGACCGTAAGCCGAACGCAACGTAAGCTCGAAATCTCGATGTTCAGCCAAATCGAACTGTCGAAGCCCCTGCATAAACGCATCCATCAAGCGGACATTGCGCTCCGGGGCGACTAAGCTCATGAAAGCGACGACGGGCGGCTTATTCAAAGCTTGTGCGCGCGCAGCCAGCCAGCACGCGGTCACGCCGCCAAGAGCTGCTACGAATGCGCGCCGCTCTATGTGCCGGAAGGACATCCAACCCTCCTAGAAAGGGCACATCCTAACACGTTCGCAGAATGAGCAAGAGCGCGAGAGGCATGCGATCAGGGACTGTCAAGACTGTGGGCTTGATGTCCGAAATGGGGTCAAAACGCGACTTGCATGCTACGTCGGCACTTAGGCCGGACCGGACGTTTACGGCCTGCTTCGCTGCTTGATCGCCCACAGCCGGTAAGCTTCGTCCTCGTAAGGGTCGGCGGCTGTGGGCGGCGGAACTAGCTTGGCCCCTTCCTTGCGGAAATGATCGAGACCGCGCCCCAGCTTTTTCCCGGCGAGTGTGTGCTGATCGTTGGCCCAGTCCGGGATTGTCGGTGCGAAGTCCTCCAGCAATGACCGCAGGCCAATGGCGGCTGCGAAGTGGCACCCGGCGCGGCTCTTGGGCGCGCGCGCCATCGTCCTGATGCAGTTGCCGATCATCAGCCTCGCTTCGCCGATCTTGTCCGTGTAGCGCGCTGCCGACGCAGCGACCGACGCGGCGACGAACGGGAAGACGTGCGGCGCGGCGAGCGTGTCCAAATCCTCGTGGCAGATGACCAGCAGTCGATTGCACACCATCGTGTGAAACGCCTTGCTCGTGTGCATCAGCTCGCAGGCGAACTCCATCGCCTCGCGCTCCATGCCGCGACGGATGCACTTCTGCATCGCCGAAACGCAGGCCATCGCGGGAAGGCCGTTCTTCGTGTTGGGGATCATGACCGGCTCGCTCCGCGCGAGACCTCGACAACGATGGTCTCGCCCGCGATCTTTGCCGCGACGAGCGCGCGGGCCTGCTCGATTGAATAGGCGTGGATGACGAAGAGCGGCTGCGGGTCGCTCCGGCCGGGTGTCTGCTGAAAAACCGTAAATGGCTTTGTGGTCTGCACGGGCTCGCTCCTGCGTTGATTGGAGCCTGAAGGCAGCCACGCACCGCGCCTGCAGTAAAATCATGTTTTCCCGAAAAATTCATTATCCCCGCCACTTTTGCGGACGTCCGGACGCTTCCCCGCCGCGACCGGCGCGGTTGCGTCGCCTCGGTTGTGCCCGGCGCGCCATCAACCCCAATCTGTAGCGGCTTGCCTGCCGGGCGTTCCGCCGTGCATTTTCCCGCCATGGGGACATCGGGCGAAATCATTTCCGGGGCATCGATCCATCCACCGTCAACATGGTGGCCGGGGGAGAGATGACTGCAGTCGCTCGACACCGCGCCCATCGGAAGCCAGCAGAGATCAACGGTAACAACCTCATTGGGAGAACAAAATGTTGTCAGCGGTGGAAATCGCAGCCGCCAAGAAGCGTACGAAATACGGCACCAAAGACCGACTTCATGAACACGATGACTGTATCCGTATCGCCTACGAATGGCTCGATGCCCAACCGAAAACCAAGGGTGCGGTGCGCGCCGCGCGGCCATTGAAGCATCACATCGAAAAGTGGGGCGGACGGTACGTCTCCCAAAACGATGTCGAGGTGGCCGCCGAGTTGCATCCGCACGTCCACGGCGAATACCCGCTTTACAATCTCGGCCGCCTGCTGATCTTGCCGTCCGATGTGCGGTTAACGGGAATATCGCAGGCCAAGACGCAGAACTACGCGATGTCGGACAGGCACATTAGAGAAGTGTACGGCTCCCGAGCCGAATAACGATGGCGACACGCCGTAGCGGTGGAGCACCTAGGAGCCGAGCCATTTGGTGGCGCTTCGGCGCACCAGGATTTCGACGAGCGATCCGCCATCAACGTGGTGGCCGGGTGAGAGGTGAAATGATGATGAGGGAGCGACGATGAACGGGAGCCGCTACTACGTGGTGCGATCAGAGGGCACGAAATACGGCATAGGCTTTGGCAGCGCGCTCGCTATCGCCATCAGCTACACCACCAACAAGTCGATCCTCTGGGCGATCATTCACGGCATTCTGGGCTGGCTGTACGTGATCTACTTCGCACTGTTCTGGTCGTAGCCGTCGCCGATGTGCAACCTGTACAGCATCACCACCAACCAAGCCGCGATCATCAACCTGTTTCGCGTGATCAACCGCTACGTCGGCAACCTCGCGCCGATGTCGGGCGTGTTTCCTGACTATCCGGCTCCAGTGATCCGCAACACCGACAGCGGCACCGAGATGGCGCTGATGCGCTGGGGCATGCCGCCGCCGCGCACCGGCGGGCCGCCGGTCACGAACATCCGCAACACGTCATCGCCGCACTGGCGCGGCTGGCTGAAGCCGGAGAACCGCTGCTTGGTCCTCATTGGCTTGCTCCATGTGTGAAGGCCGGGATTGGCACTTCGTGCGGTGCACCGTAATGCGCAGAGTCGAAGCGTCAATTTGCGCGGTGCCGTTCCGCAAATCTGTCGATGTCGGTTTTGGCAATCCCGCCGAAGCGCATAATGCAGTCTACAAATTTATCCGTGACTTCAACGCCGGGGACCGAGGCGGACCACGACGGGCTGCCATCAGCAAATTCAAACGAGATTTGCTTGGCATCATCGAGGCCAGTTAGGATCGAGACGACGTTCGACTGCAGGATCGGCATTTCCAGCCAACCTTGACCAAGCACGATATTGAAGTTGGCTTCGGCCCAGCCGCTAACCCAAGAATTGTGCCCATCAGCATAGGCAAAGTTGACTTTTGTCATGGTGATGAACGGGCAGTCTCTTAGACCGCACATGCGCTTGGTGGGGAAGGCATGCTTATCTTTGAACAGTTGTAAATGCAGGTTCTGACCTTTCACAAAGGTGATCGCAATAGCACCCGTTGCGGCTGATCCAGTTTGCATGCGGCACATGCTGTTCTGTTCGACGTTTTCCCAAACATCTGCTGCTTGCGCGGTGGTTGCCAGCAGCATCGCTGCGGCGGCGAATAGAGGTCGTTTCATGTTGCTTGCTCCTGTTGAGGCGTCGGTTAAGAAGGCCGGGGTGGCACTTCGTGCCGCGCACGAGAAATGGGCGCGGTGTTCCTTGGCGGCCGTTTAAACGTTGCCTCAGTTGAGCCGACCATTGTCGAGCGAGACGTCCGTCACCGTCTTGGTGTCGATATTCACAGTGCAGGAATAGGTAACGCGCATCCAATTGCCCAAGCCATTTTGGGCTTCGGCTTGATCGCCGCGCATTCTGATGGTGCCGTCATTGGCGACGCGCTTGCTCCATCGATCAAATCGCAGCAGGAAGAACACTGAGTCCATCGAGTTCGTCCCAGAAAAAACGCCCGGTGATCGCATGTCGTTACGCACCAGACCTTTGATCTGATGCTGGCATTTGAAGCCCATTTTTCTGTTGATCCAATCGAAGTATTCTTCGCTAACCTCCTGACCAGCCGTAGGACGAACCGGTTCAGGTTTTTCTGTTTCTGTTTTGGGTGAGTCAGCGGCTCGTGTTGGCGGAGCATCGACAACGTGGGACGACGAATTCGCTGTCGGCTCGTGCTTGCCACCGAATATGGCGAACAGCACGATGACAATCGCAGCCGCGCCGATTGCATCGCGGGTTCGGATGCCCTTCGCTTGTGGGATTGGTGGCGGATTCATTTCTGTCAACTCTTTGTTTGGGATTTGTGCTGTCACGCGACGCGCTTCGAGGGCGGCATCGACGGCCCGCTCGATCAAGCTGCGGTAGCGGTTGCGGCCTTCAAGGCTTATCCAGCGCCAGTCGTCCGGATCTCCGTTGCCGCGCCGCTTGACACGCTCGACGGCGAAGGTCTGCCTCAGCGCAGTGAACTTGTCGCCGGGCTCGCGGGCCGCGCCGTATCCAAGTGTCAGTTGCCTCCTCAATGACAATACGATCGGCTGGAAGAACCAGTCGCGATGGCGTCACGTCCGCTTCCTTGACTAGCGCGTCGTCGCGATAGCCATATTTGAAAGTAAAGCGAACCTCGAAGGAGCATCCCGACTGACCGAGCCACGCGAAAGCCCGGCTATGAGTTAAGCCTGCCGGGCGTGGATATACGGCAGTCATGCCGGACATTCTATCCGGGCGAGTACGGAAGAGCAGCCTAAACCTCCACTTCTCGTACCACTACCGCTTCTTGACGCCGGTCGCTCGCGGCCTCAGGACGTCATCAACCATGACAATTCTCCACTTTCGTCGTCACCGCCTCTCGCGGCCATCGTAGCACCCACAGCGCCTATTGCCGCCGGTTCGTTTGCCGCCGCCGTCGATACCACTTCGCAACTTGCCAGCGGGCATTGTCCGGCGAAAACTCGCGGCTCACATCGTCGCGGATTAAAAGATGCCGCCAACTTGGTCTCTCGCCGACGTCGCTTCGGAACAGCGGAAGTGACCGCCAGCGCTGGCAGAGCTGGTTGCGCGACTGGAGCGTCAACCATGCGTGGGTCACGGGCGACATGGCGCAGGGTCATCCAGTTGAGCCTTGTCGCGGTCGGCCTCATCCGCAGTGCGATAGGTGTTGATCATGCTCGTTGCTTTCGTGTTGAGGCGGGCGAGGCCATCGTGGCGATGGCCCCGCCCGGAGCGGCCACCCTGCGCCAGCGAGGTGGCCGCTCTATCGCGCAAATGCCGGGACGAAGGCAGGATGCAGCTCCCGGCCGCACGATCTGTCATCGCCGCGCTCCGACGATGTCGAAGGCATGCTGCGGTGACGTTCCCGGCGACCCGTTCGCGCGCGGAGCCGTGATGAGCCGCACGCCGAGCAACGCGACCGGACTGATATCGGCCCGATGCTCGACCGGCAGTTTCTGCTCCAGCGCCGCCCATGTAAGCGCCGCTTCGTCGCGCTCAGTCGCCAGTAGGTCGCCCATCACCTCGGCCTCGCGCTTCTCGCGTTCGACGTGGCTCAGCGCGGTGGCATCGTCGGCCTCGGTATCGATTTCCGCATCGAGCCGCTTGATCAGCGCATCCTTGAAGAGCCAAGCGATCAGAGGGACCGCCGCCTCGATCTCCGCGAACGCAAGTGCCGGGTCGGCGCTAAAGACCTGCGACTGCACGCGCTGTGTCGGCCAAACGATCGGGCGGTCGTGCTCGATCAGGTTTGCGACGTCAGGCGCACCCTGCATCGCCAGTGCCTCGATCTGCGCGCGCATCCGCTGCTTGCAGTAGCTCGACGGAAACGGCGCGGACCTGATGCGATGGAGGTCGGCCTTCAACTCTCGTCCGCGTCGGCGCAAGCGTTCGATGGCATCGAGCAGACTGTTCTCGCCCTTGGCCAGCTTCGGCACCTCGACTTCGTGGTCCTGCAACACAGTGCCGGGCGGTCTGCCATCCTTCAACCAGCCCTCGACCGCTGACAGCACGTGCGATGCCGCGCGCAACGCCGCCTTCCGCGTCTCATTCAGCTCGTTGAGCCGGTTAAAATCGGCCGTCAGCTTGTCGAGCTGCCGCTGCTGCTCAAGCACGCGCGGATCATCGGGCGCGAGGTGAAACCCACCCTGCTGTTGGTGATCGGTCAGCCGCTTCAGCCGCTGCTCGGCCTGTATACGCGCCGTGCTCGCCTCTTGGATGTCCGCGAATGGAAAGGTCAAACTGCGCAAATCCTGCACATGCTGGCGCAATGCCCGAAGCCAACCGGCACCTTTGGGCGGCAGAACCTCGATCGGATCGAACGACGGCACGGTGTGGATGCCAGCGGAAAACGGTTGCGGGTTTGCGGGTCCGGGTTCAAACGTCATGGTGCGCGCCTCCATCTCGGATGGTGGAAGCCGACCAGATCACGTTGGCAAGGAAAAGCGGGAGGGCGCGATAGGACCAATCTAATCAATCTCGCGGACGGCAGCACGCTGTCGCGAACCTTGAGGGTGGCCCATAGGAACGCTTCCAGTTTGCCGACGTGGCGCTCCGGGCACGTCAACTCGATGCGATCACGACGCCAGCGACCTTGGTGATATCGGCCAAGACGGTCGTGCAGATACTTCGCCGCTGCGTTTGCGCTCATGTTGCCGCAGAAGCGCGCGCGGGCCTCGCGCAGCAGGGCATCGCGCTCCTCGATCGCCAGCAACGTCTGCGGAGACCGACGGCCGCGCCCATCGAGCGGGGCCGTTTCCGCGAGTGAGGCGTGCCGGATCGGCCTCATGGCGGGTCGAGAAACCTGCCGCCCGGCGCAAGCCGCCGGAGAACCTGCGTGCTGACGGCATCGACCTCCGTGAACGACAGCATCTGATGGCATTCCGCACAGAACGCGCTCGTTGCGACAATGTCGGGCACGCCGACCGGCACTGACAACAGGAAGGCACCAACTCGCGTTTCATCGTCAAGGAACGATACCTTGCAGGCGATGCAGACGGGCTTGCGAGCCGCGATGTTGCTGTACCAGTGCAGAACCGCGCGATGCAGCGTGGCGTGGTCATCGAGTGGCACCTCGACGCCGATCAAGTGGGTGACCAGATCGCTGTGCCGGATTGATTTCACCGAAGCGCGGCGTGCGTGTCGGTTCATGTCACCTCCTGATCGCGCTCCATTCCGTCTGCGCCTTGATGTCCCGCTCGATGTACTGGCACGGATCGCTCTCCTCTTCGGCGCAGGCAAGCGCGTCGAGCATGCTTTCGGTGTCGCCGCCGTAGACGTTTACGAGCCCAGCCACGAGGATGTCGGCCTTGTCGCCGAGCACCTCACGCCCACGCTCGTAGACGGTAGCGAACGCGGGATCGGCGTTGGCGGCGGGCCGGGCCTGCGTAGGGCTGCCGTTTGGGGCAGTACCTATTGGAGGGTCGCGAGATGGTGAAGGTGGGCTCGTCGGTTGTGCCCGCGCGCCATCAGGCGCGCGCGGGACAGGTCTTGACGGCTCGGGAGGTGCCGTCTCGGATGTGTCCCCTCTATCCCCACGGGCAGAGCGCGCGGCCGTAAGGCCGCGCTCGCTATTCCTTACGCTATTCTCTCTTACGCTATTTGGGTGTCCAGGTGGGCACCCCTCAGATGTCGAACTGGACACCCCTCCGCTGCCTGCGCGGACACCCCTAGGGGTGTTTGCACGGACACCCGTAGGGGTGTTCGCACGGACACTCCTCAGATCGCGTCGGTAGGAGATGATCAAGGTAAAATCGTTGGTGGCGTCTTGGCGTCCGCCGGAGCTTCGTGTGTCTGCGATCATCCCAAGCCTCCTAAATGCAGCCACCGCTTTTTTCGCCGTCCGTTCCGTGGTGTCGCATTCCGCCGCAAGCAGCGCATAGGAGGGGTTCAGTTGCCCCGTCTCGCCGTTGTAGAAATGAGCCAGCCTCATGCCGACCACGCGCAATACCGGCGACAACTTCTGGACCGCTGCGAGGCGAACCCATTCGTCACGCAGTTTGAGCGTTGTCACCTCGCGTGGAAGTTCGCCGGTCATGGCGCGTCTCCCAGCGCCCTCTGAGGCTCCTTCGCCCGCCGCTCGGCCTCCAGTTCGATCTCATCGATGACTTCGCGGAGCCGCTCGACGAAGGTTGGCCAGACAGGTCCGATCCTCCGTACGAGGTCGAGGCCATTAGCGCGCAGTTGTTCGGTAAACGACGCGATCAGGTCGAGCGGAGCGCTCCGGTTCGCGCTGGCCTCAGTAAGGTCGGCCTTCGCCTTGGTCCTCGTGCTGGTTCTCTCGGTGACGACACGTCCACCAGCACAAGGGCCGTAGATCGGGAACACACCCCCCGGTTCATCATTGGTCGCATCTGCCATCGCGATCACCGCCGGGTCCTTGGTCGGCACCTTGCGTGCCTTACCGTCCTTGCCGGTGCGCTTGGCAACTGGGGACACTTCCCCAGTTGCCTCCTTCTCCGTGCGGACCGACGCGACCGTCTTGTGATCGACCTTGACCATCTCGGCGATCTGGCGGTCGCTAGTTCCAGGGGTCGCCTTCAGCAGCTTCGCGATCACGTCGCGCTTCTGCTCGCTGGTGAGGTGGCGGCGGAGGACGTTGGCGCTGATGACGTGCTCGTAGGGGTCCAACAGCGAGTGATCGTCCACTGCCCACTCGTGGTTGCCTATCTTAACGGTGAAGTCCCAGCCGCTCTTGATGAACTTCACCGACAGGCCGACATGCTCAGCAGCGTCCAGCCGGTTGCGGCCATCGAGCAAGAACCAACGACGACCGCTGGCAGCCTGCCAGACGGCGATGTTCGTCTTTAGCCCGTTCTCCACGATGTCCTCGCCGAGCGCTTTCAATTCGTCGGGCGTCATCATCGGGAACAGTTCGGCGGCGGGATGGACCTTGATCTGGTCGCGCCAGCTTTTCGGTTCTGATGTCGTCATAGTGGCCTCCCTTGGTTGGAGGCCGGGCATTGCGGGGCGAACTGGGTTCGGCTATTTACAGGGCGCTATTGACGACGCCTTTCTTGGGCCGGGTCCTTGCGTTCGCCCGCAAGGTTTCCGGCCCTTTTACGTTGAGCTGATCTCGGCTTCGGCGGCGGTCGCGGCCTCACGCTCTGCGCGCCAACGGGTAGCGGCTTCGCGCGAGATCAGCCGCCGCGTGCCGACATAGAAGCTGTTGGGCATCAAGCTGGAGTGCTTATAGAAGGCCTGCACGGAGATGCGGTTGCGGCGGCAAAATTCTTCGACCGTGTAGGCGTCGGCGTCGTCGAGCGCGGCTGGTTCGTGATTGGCCACGGCCATCTTGCGGCCGGTGACTTCGGGGCGGGCCATTGCTGCTGTCCTCCACACAATGTTCGTGGCTGACAGTGGTATTGCAGAGATGACGGTCTTGCGCAGCAACGCATGCACGCACGCAGTTGCGTGCTTGCGTGCTTGACTTATTGGCGGCGATGGCCGTTGCGGAAGGACTATTTGCGTTTGCGCGGTGGTCGGTATCCGAGTTCTTCGGCGGCGCGGTGGACGGTGTCCTGCGACGAGACTGGCTGCCAGCCCAGCTCCTTGCACCCCTTCTCGACAGCATTGGTGATTGCTTTCAGCGAGCCGGGCATATCGGCTTTGGTCAGATAGAGATAACGCAGTACCGCCTTCGCACGGTTGATCGGCAGAACCGGCTCCTTCTCCGGCGCGCTGCTTGCGGGCGGCGGCCAGATACGGTCGAAGGCTGGCTGCCAGACAAAGAAGCGCCCGCCGCTAAACGGGTGCACGACGTAGCCACCCGGCTTCGGCTCATAGTGATGAACGACGCGCACGCCGTCCCTTCCAAGGTCCAGCATGATCTGACCGCGCCATGCCGTGCGTACGACAAACTTGCGCTCGCCCGTCTTTGTTGATCGGACCATGCAAGGCTGGCGGCCATCCGCAAGAGCCTTCTGCAGATCGATAATGGCGATAACAGTGTCGCTGGGGGTTCGTTCGATCAACCGTTCGAGCGCGACCTCGATCTGGAGCCAGCGCGTGTTATCGTCCAGCGTTGGCTCTTCGGGTGTATGATCACCCGCAGGCTTCTTGGCCATGGCTGCATCCATTGGCTTTGAGGTCAGAACGTCCGGGCCGGGCGTATCCAGCGCCTCGGCCCGGATGCAGTTTGTCGCACCAACGGAACGACCTTGCCAGCGGCAGGCGCGGGCGGCGGCTCGTGCTGCAGCAGCGCAGCGCGCGAGAGGCTGTCGCTGTGGTCGGTAATGAACTTGCTGTAGGTCCGCTCGATCTGGACAATTGAGGTGTCGTGCGTTGCGGCGACGATCCGCACCGGCACGTTGCGAAGCAACTGCCGGACGATGGAGCTGTGCCGCAAGCTGTACAGCGTCGTTTCGTCGGGATCGCGGCCAATGCTCTTGACGATCTCGCGGACCTCCTCGCGATAGTCGTCGCTCGGTCTGTCACTCCATGGCTGGCCATTGCTCTGCATCAGCAGAGGTGCCTCGGCTGCGCGGCCCTTGGCGGCCTGCTTCAGTCTCGCCGCCAGCGCCGGGGTGATCGGCACGTTGACGCGCTCGTGCTTGCGCGCGGCGCGGTTCTTGCTGCCGCCCTTCGCAGACTTCGGCATCGACAATCGCGGGTTCGCGCCGCCGTGCAGGTCCTCGACCAGAAGCCGCGCCGCCTGCGATGGCCGCGCGCCGGTCTCGGCCAATACATGGACGAACAGCCCGAGCTTCTGATCGTGCGCATAGCTGGCGTTGACGAACCGGCCCACCGTGGCGTCATCGAGGATGACGTTGCGGGCGACCGTCGCATCCGGCAGCGCCTCCAGCCCGACCTCCCATGCCGCCTTGTTCGTGATGCGAGCATCGTGCGAGGCGGCCAAGTTCAGCGCCGCGCGAAGGCCCTTGCAGTAGCGGACCACGCTGGCGGGCTTCAGCCCTTTCGCGAGCAGGCTGTTGCGCCACTGGTTGAGTTCCTTGGCGTCCAAGAGCTGGACCGGCTTCGACAGTAGAACCGACGTGAGATGCTTGCGCGGAAGCGATGCGTTGGAGGGATCGCCATCGCGGGCCTTCAGGTCGTCCGCGTACCGATCCAGCGCCTCGGCCACGGTCGCCGGGCGGCTATCCTCGCCAACGTCGCCGGGCTGCCGCCGCGCCAGCGTCTTGGCAACGTCCTGCGCCTGATAGAAATCGAGGATGTTCTTGCCGTCGCTGTTGTCGAAGTCGTCGGCCTCGCCGATGCGCCGCGTCCAATAATTGCCGCTGCCGTCTGAGACCTTCGCGACCCAAGTGCCGTTTCCTCGGTTTCGGCGATAGAGCATGCTGGCCCCGCGTGCGAGCGGCACGGTGCCGTAAGGCTTACGGCGAACCGCTAACTTCAATCTCGCGCTTCGGCTTTCGAGAAGGCTATTCCGGACCTTGCGTGCCATGTGTGTCCCCGGTTTTGTCCCAATAATGTGTGTAAACGCCTAGAGAGACGTATAGCACAATATGGGAAGAAATCGAAATATATTAGGGACTTACGGGAAGGCTTGTGGAAACGTAGAGAGGCCTGTAGCAGTGAAAGTCTCCCCTTGCGGGAGAAGGTGACATAGGCGGCCTTCGGCCGCCGTTCTTGGAAACGCCGATGCTTCGCATCGGCTATGGCGCCGGTTGAGGGGTTCGCTCCACGAGGTGTCCTTCAAATGAGAGGCCTGTCTCCGCGGATAGAGACCCCTCACCCGGCCTCGATGCTCCGCATCGAAGCCACCCTCTCCCACAAGGGGAGAGGGTGAAGCACCGAGCTAGTCGACCATCTCCGCGACGGCCTTGCCGCAGGCCGTCGTGTCGGCGTTACCGCCGAGGTCCTTGGTCCGGAGCGTGCGTTCGGCGAGCGTGCGCTCGATCGCGTCGACGATTGACTTGCCGGCTTCCTTCTCGCCGAGATGCTCGAGCATCATCGCGCCCGACCAGATCATGCCGATCGGGTTGGCGATGCCCTGCCCCGCGATGTCAGGCGCCGAGCCGTGCACCGGCTCGAACACCGACGGGAAATCGCCCTCGGGGTTGATGTTGCCTGACGGCGCGATGCCGATGGTGCCGGTGCAGGCCGGACCAAGATCGGAGAGAATGTCGCCGAACAGATTGGAGCCGACCACGACGTCGAACCAGTCCGGATGCAGCACGAAGTTCGCGGTCAGGATGTCGATGTGATACTTGTCCCACTTCACGCCCGGGAACTTCTTGGCCATCGCCTCCACGCGCTCGTCCCAATAGGGCATCGTGATGGAGATGCCGTTCGATTTCGTCGCCGACGTCAAGTGCTTCTTCGGCCGCGACTGGGCAAGCTCGAAGGCGAACTTCAGGATGCGGTCGACGCCGATGCGGGTCATCACCGTCTGCTGCGTCACGAACTCACGGTCGGTGTCCGGGAACATGCGGCCGCCGACGGAGGAATATTCGCCTTCCGTGTTCTCGCGCACCACCCAGAAATCGATGTCGCCGGGCTTGCGGTTCGCCAGCGGCGACGGCACGCCGGGCATCAGCCGCACCGGGCGCAGGTTCACATACTGGTCGAACTCGCGGCGAAACTTGATCAACGAGCCCCACAGCGAGACGTGGTCCGGAATCTTGGCCGGCCAACCGACCGCACCGAAATAGATCGCATCGTGCTTGCCGATCTTTTCCTTCCAGTCATCCGGCATCATCTGGCCGTGCTTCTCGTAATAGTCCCAGGACGAGAAGTCGAAATGGTCGAATTGCAGGGACACCCCGTGCTTCTTCGCCGCCGCCTCCAGAACGCGCTGGCCCTCAGGCATCACTTCCTTGCCGATGCCGTCGCCGGGAATGACCGCGATCCGGTATTGTTTCTTGCTCATGGAGAACGTCCTTGATTGGTTCGGCAGCCGCCGCCTTTTGATCGCACTGCAATGGACCAAACGCGGCGGCAGTGCAACGCTGCACTGCAATGTTGACCATGGCGCGACCGAGCGCCTACTGATTTGATGCTGTTCCTATCCTGCGAGTCCCCTTCATGGATCTGCATCTGCGTGGCAAGCGCGTCCTGATCACGGGCGCATCCAAGGGCATCGGCGCGGCCGCCGCCGAGGCGTTTGCCGAGGAAGGCGCCCATCTGCTGCTCGCTGCCCGCAGCGGCGAGCAGCTCAAGGTGCTGGCGGAGCGGTTGCGCTCCGCGCACCAGGTCGATGCCGCGACGAGTGTCGTCGATCTACGCAAAGCCGAGGACATCGCGCGGCTCGCCAACGAAGCCGCCGACATCGACATCCTCGTCAACAATGCTGGCGACATCCCTGGCGGGTCCATCGACAAGATCGACGAGGCGACCTGGCGGCACGCCTGGGAATTGAAAGTGTTCGGCTACATCAACCTCACCCGGCAGATCTACGCGCAGATGAAGGCCAAGGGTGGTGGCGTGATCGTTAACGACATCGGCGCGGCGGGCGAGAAATTCGATGCCAATTACATCTGCGGCAGCGCCAGCAATGCCGCGCTGATGGCCTTCACCCGTGCGCTCGGTGGAAAAAGTCTCGCCGACAACATCCGCGTGGTCGGCATCAATCCCGGACCTGTCGGCACCGATCGCCACGTCACCCTGCTCAAGACGCGGGCAAAGCACCAGTTCGGCGACGAGAGCCGCTACAAGGAATTCCAGAAGAGCCTGCCGCTCGGCCGTCCTGCGCATGCGCGCGAGATCGGTGATCTCATGGCGTTCCTGGCGTCGGATCGCTCGGGCTATACGTCGGGGGTGATCTACACCGTTGATGGCGGCATCAGCGCCGGGTGGGGCTAACTCTATCCCCGTCATTGCGAGCGAAGCGAAGCAATCCAGAAATGCCCCCGCGGTGAACAGACTGGATTGCTTCGCTTCGCTCGCAATGACGGCACCAAGTACAAGCATAGGAGTAAAATAATTGTCTCAAGAGCTGATCCGCGAAACTGCATGCGCTGTCGTCGATAAGCTGCGTTCCGGCGACGTCTCGCCGCTCGAACTGCTGGATGTATTGGAGAAGCGCATCAGCGAAGTCGATGGCAAGGTCAACGCGCTGCCGACGCTGTGCTTCGATCGCGCTCGGGAAAACGCCAAGGCGCTGATGCAGAAGCCGGCCGGCGCGCGCGGGCTGCTCGCGGGCCTGCCGGTGCCTATCAAGGATCTGACCGACGTTGCGGGCGTGCTGAACACGCAGGGCTCGCCGATCTTCAAGGATAACATCCCCGCGAAATCCGACCTCATGGTCGAGAACCTCGAAGCCAATGGCGCGGTGGTCTACGCCAAGTCCAACACGCCGGAATTCGGCGCCGGCGCCAACACCTTCAACGAGGTGTTCGGTGCGACCCTCAATCCCTGGGATACTTCGAAATCTGCGGCCGGCTCCTCCGGCGGCGCGGCAGTGGCGCTGGCCGCCGGCATGGCCTGGCTCGCGCAGGGCTCCGACATGGGCGGCAGCCTGCGCAGTCCGGCAAGTTTCTGCGGCATCGTCGGCATGCGGCCGAGCATCGGCCGCGTCGCGCATACGCCCAAGGCGGGCATCGACCGCAATCTCGGCGTGCAGGGCCCGATGGCCCGCAATGTCGAGGATCTCGCACTGCTGCTGGATGCCATGAGCGGCGACTATGCCGCCGATCCGCTGTCGCTGCCGGCGCCGCTGACTTCGTTCCTGTCAGCTGCCCAGTCCGGCAAGAAGCCGAGGCGCATCGCCTATTCGCCCGATCTCGGCATCACGCCGGTCGATCCCGAGGTCAAGGCGATCACACGCAAGGCGGCTGAACGCTTCGCCGAGGCCGGCGTCACCGTCGAGGAGGCGCATCCGGACTGGCGCGAGGCGCATGAATGCTTCCACGTGCTGCGCGCCTTCGACTTCGCGATCAGCAAGGCACAACTTCTCCGCACTAAGCGTGACCTGCTCAAGCCCGAGGTGATCTGGAACATCGAGGAAGGCCTCAAGCTCACCGTCGAGCAGCTCGAACGTGCCGAGGCCCAGCGCGTCGGCATGACCGCGCGCGCGGTCGAGTTCTTTAGGACCTACGATCTCCTGCTGGTGCCGACCACGATCGTGCCGCCCTTCCCAGTCGAAAATCGCTATGTCGCCGAATGCGCGGGCGAGCGATTTGACAATTACGTCGAATGGCTCTGCATCGTCTACGCCATCACGCTCGCATGCTGCCCGTCACTGTCGCTGCCCTGCGGTTTCACGGCGTCAGGCCTGCCGGTCGGCGTGCAGGTGGTCGGCGCACCACGAGCGGATGCGCAAGTGATCGCAGGCGCGAAAGTGCTGGAGGATATATTGGGCCTGCGCGGCACGACACCGATCGATCCGAGGGTGAAGAATTAATCTCACGCTCGTGCCCCGGACGCAGCGCAGCGCTCCTTCAGCGGTGCGCTGCAGAGCCGGGGCCCACCTCGCCGAGACCTCCCGTGCATCTCCTGGGTCCCGGCTCTGCGGCGCAGCGCTGACGCGCTGCACCTTGTCCGGGACACGAGACCTCACCTCCCGCTCGTCGCCTCAAGACTCCGGCTGTAGCGCGACATCGCAAAGCAAAAGACAAAATAGATTGCGGCGACGAAGATATAGACCTCGACGGAAAACTGCTGCCAGGCGGGATCGATGATCGCGGTCTTCGCCGTCGTCAGCAGGTCGAAGATGCCGATGATCAGCACGAGACTGGTGTCCTTGAAGAAGGCGATGAAGGTGTTGACCAGCGGCGGGATGACGTGGCGGATCGCCTGCGGCAGGATGATCAGCCGGTTCTTGCGCCAGTAGGACAGCCCGAGCGCGTCGGCAGCCTCATACTGCCCTCGCGGCACGGCCTGAAGGCCACCGCGGATGACTTCAGCAAGATAAGCGCCCGCGAACAGGATGATCGCGATCTGTGCGCGCAGGAGCTTGTCGATGTTGAACCCACTGGGCATGAACAGCGGAAACATCACGCTCGCCATGAACAACAGGCTCACCAGCGGCACGCCGCGGATCAGCTCGACATAGAGCACACTGAGCGAACGGATCGCTGGAAGCTTTGAACGCCTGCCGAGCGCGACAAGGATGCCGAGTGGAAAGCCGAACGCGAGTCCAAACGTCGCCAGGATCAGCGTGACCGGCAATCCGCCCCAGCGATCCTGCGAGACGAAAGAGAGTCCCAGCACCCCGCCCCACATCAGGACGCTGATTAGTGCGAGCGCACCGATCCAGATGAAAACGAGCTCGCGCCTCCACAGGGCGCGGCGGGTCGAGAGATAGAACAGCGCGATGAACAGCACGACCGACAGCGCCGGCCGCCACTGCTCGTCGAACGGATAGGTGCCGAACAGGATGAAGCGGTACTTTTCAGGAATGACCGCCCAGCAGGCGCCGATGCCGCGCACCGCGCGGCAAGCGCTGGAATCATTCACCGGCGTAAGCCAGACCGCACTGGCAATGCCCCATTGCACGAAGCTGATCACGCCCTTCGCGAGCACTGCCAGCAGCACGATCGTGAGGATGCCGTTCGGGATCGACGAGAACAAGTTGGCGCGCAGCCAGCGCACCATCGGATTACCAGCTTGCGGGCGGCGAGCGGCCCGCGGCACGTCCGGCATATCGCTGATCGCCGTCATCCTCAGCGCTCCACCAGCGCGATGCGCGCATTATACCAGTTCATGAAGAAGCTGATGCCGAGACTGATGGTCAGGAATACCGCCATGATCAACGCGATCGCCTCGATCGCCTGACCTGTCTGGTTCAGCGTGGTGTTCGCGATCGAGACGACATCCTGGTAGCCGATCGCGACCGCGAGCGAGGAGTTTTTTGTCAGATTGAGGTACTGGCTCGTCATCGGCGGCACGATGACGCGTAGCGCCTGCGGCAAGATGATCTGCCGCAGCATGAAGCTGCGGCGCAGACCGAGCGCGTTGGCGGCGTCCCACTGTCCCCGCGGCACCGACTGGATGCCGCTGCGCACGATCTCGGCGATGAAGGCCGAGGTGTAGGTGACGAGCGCGATCAGCAGCGCGAAATATTCCGGCGCCAGCGTCAGCCCGCCGACGAAGTTGAAGCCGCGCAGCTGAGGCCATTCGATCCGCCAGGATACGCCGAGCAGCACAGACACCAGCGCCGGCAACGCAATCACCAGCGCAACCGCAAAGGGCCACGCTGGCCGCGGCTTGCCATCGCGCATCTGCTGCGCGACCAGCCATCGCCGGACGACATAGAACACCGCGCAACCCAGCACCGCGGTGCCGAGGACCGCGATCTGCGGCGGGCCGAACGGGATCGCCGGCAGGATCAAGCCGCGATTGGAGAGGAACACACCCTCGACAGGTCGCCACGCAGCGCGTGCGGCCGGCAGCGCCTGCATCAACACGTACCAGAACAGGAGCTGAAGCAGCAGCGGGATATCGCGAAGCGTCTCGACATAGACCGCGGCGAGCCGTGACAGCAGCCAGTTCGCCGACAATCGCGAAATGCCGATTAGCGTGCCCAAAATCGTCGCGAGCACGATCCCGATCACGGCAACGCGCAAGGTGTTGGCGACCCCGACGACGAACGCCCAGAGGTAAGTGTCTCTCGGACTATAGGCGAGCAGACTGTCGGCGATCGGCATGCCGGCCTCGCGGCCGAGGAAGGCAAAACCGGTGGTGATGCGGCGGGCCGAGAGGTTGGTAACGGTGTTGGACCAGAGGAAGGCGACGACCGCAACCGCGATGCCGACGACCAGGACCTGCCAGAACAGGCCCTTCAGCTCGCGGCGCCCGAAGGCGCCGAAGAAGCGGCGGCGCGGCGGCGGTCTCGGCGCATCTGAGGTCACGGCACAAAAATCCTTCTCAAGGGGCAGCGATTTCCGGCAGCGCACGTCAACTGTTGCACCAAACTTCGATTCATGCAACAAATGTTTCATGGCCGAGCCCGCGAAATCCTCGCCGTTGAGCGAGCTGCGTATTGCATTGCCATCGCTCCCGATGCGCTTGCAGGAGGTCGGACGCTTCGTCGCCGCCAACGACTACGACGCCACCACCCGTTCGATGCGCGATCTCGCGGCGGAAGCCGGCGCCGATCCTGCTGCATTCACGCGGCTTGCGAAGGCGATCGGCTATTCGGGCTGGGAGGCGTTGCGCGCGGCGCTGACCGAGGCGCGGCGGCCGTCGCAGACCGCGCCCTTCTCCGGCCGCGCAAGAGGCCGTCGCCACGGGCCCAACGCCGATGTCGCGCTCGTCACCGACAAGCTCGAGGCCGAGGCCGCCGGCCTTCCGCGGATCCCGGCACACCCGATCGCAGAAGCTGCCCGCGCGCTGCACGATGCCAAGCGGATCTGGATTGCCGGCTATCGCAGCTGCCGCAGCGTCGCGGAATTGCTGAACTACGAGCTGCGACTGTTTCGGCCCGAGCAGGTCCAGCTCGTCGGTGCTTCCGGGGCCGACGACCTCGATCTCGGCGCGTTCCGGCCCGGGGAAGCCGTCATCGTCGTCGGCTTCCTACCCTACACGCATGCAAGCGTCCGCGTCGCACAGGCGGCCTATCGCGCCGGCGCGACACTGATCGCCATCGCGGATAGCCTCTCGGCCCCAATGGCCGAGGGCGCCGACCACGTGCTGCTGTTCGAAGCGGCCTCCTCTCCGGGCTTCTTTCCGAGCCTCACCGGCGCGATTGCGATCGCGCAATCGCTCGCGGCGGTCACGTTCGCGCTCGGCGGCGTTACCGCGAAGAAGCGTCTGGAAAGTACCGAGGCGCGGCTCGCTGCGACCTCCACTTACGTCCCAGAGAAAGGTTGACCCATGGCCGCTCGCACCAGCCGCGTGCTGCACCGCTCGTTGCGCGAAACGCCGCCCAAGGCGATTGGCGGCGAAGGCGTCTATCTCTTCGCGGAGGACGGCCGGCGCATCATCGATGCCTCCGGCGGCGCGGCGGTCTCCTGCCTCGGGCACCAGCACCCGCGCGTGATCGCGGCGATGGCGAAGCAGGCCGCGACGCTTGCCTATGCTCATACGGCGTTCTTCTCCTCCGAGCCGGCCGAGGCACTGGCTGAGGTGCTGGTCGGACATGAGCCTGGCGGGCTCGCCTACGCCTATTTCGTCAGCGGCGGATCAGAGGCGATCGAGGCCAGCATCAAGCTCGCCCGGCAGTATTTCATCGAGCGCGGCGAGCCGCAGCGGCAACACTTCATCGCGCGGCGACAGAGCTATCACGGTAACACGCTGGGCGCGCTTGCAGCTGGCGGCAATGCCTGGCGGCGCGCGCCCTATGCTCCGCTACTCTCGACGGCATTCAGCCACGTGACGCCGGCCTTCGCCTATCACGAGAAGAGCGAGGGCGAGTCGGATGCGCAGTTCGTCGCGCGCCTTGCTGCCGAGCTCGAAGCCGAGTTTCAGCGGCTTGGCCCCAACAGCGTGGCGGCGTTCCTCGCCGAGCCCGTCGTCGGCGCCACCGCCGGCGCCGTGACTGCACCGGAGGGCTACTTCAAAGCCATGCGCAAGATCTGCGACCGCCACGGCGCGCTGCTCATCCTCGACGAGGTCATGTGCGGCATGGGCCGCACCGGCACAACGCACGCCTGGGAGCAGGAAGGTGTCGCGCCCGACATCCAGGCGATCGCGAAGGGTCTCGGCGGCGGCTATCAGCCGATCGGCGCGATGCTCGCGAGCGGCAAGATCGTCGACACGATCCGCGCCGGCTCCGGCGCGTTCCAGCACGGTCACACCTATCTGGCGCATCCCCTCGCCTGCGCGGCCGCGCTCGCGGTGCAAAACGTGATCCGCGAAGATGGCCTGCTCGATCAGGTCAGGGAACGCGGACGACAACTCGAGCAACGGCTGACCGAACGCTTCGGTAATCACCGCCACGTCGGCGACATCAGGGGCCGCGGGCTGTTCTGGGCGATCGAGCTCGTCGCCGATCGCGCCAGCCACACCTCGTTCGACCCGGCGCTCAAGCTGCACCAGAAAATCAAGGCGGAGGCGCTCGCCAACGGGCTCGGCTGCTATCCCGGCGGCGGCACCGTGGACGGGGTGCGCGGCGACCACGTGCTGCTGGCGCCGCCCTATATCGCTTCCGCAGACGAGATCGATCTGATCGTCGACAGGCTCGGTACGGCCGTCGACAACGTGTTGCGTAGTGTCAATCACTGAGGGGAGACTAGCATGATGAGAAAAGTGGTTATCGCAGCGGGCGTGCTCGCGGCATCGACGGTCGTCGCTTCGGCCGCGACGCTCGACACCGTGAAGAGCCGCGGCACGCTGGTGTGCGGCGTCAGCGCCGGCTTTGCCGGCTTCTCCGCGCCGGACTCGCAAGGCAACTACAAGGGTCTCGACGTCGACTATTGCCGCGCCCTCGCGGCCAGCGTGCTCGGTGATCCCAACAAGGTGCGTTACGTCTCGCTGACCGCGCAGAACCGCTTCACCGCGCTGCAATCGGGCGAGATCGACGTGCTCTACCGCAACTCGACCCAGACATACTTGCGCGGCGTGACGCTGGGCCTGCGGCAAGGTCCGATCAACTTCTACGACGGCCAGGGTTTTGTCGTGAAGAAAGATCTCGGTGTGAAGGAGCTGAAGGACCTCAAGGGCGCCACCGTCTGCGTGGCTCAAGGCACCACGCATGAGGTCACGCTGGGTGATTACGGCCGCGCCAACGGCATCGACTGGAAGCCGCTGGTGTTCGACCGCATCGACACCATGTATCAGACCTTCTTCGGCGGCCGCTGCGATGCCATGACCCAGGATGCCTCCGCGCTGGCTGGTGCCGTGACGACCGCGGCGCCGAACCCGGCCGACTACGTCGTGCTGTCGCAGACCATCAGCAAGGAGCCGCTCGGCCCCTTCACCCGCAACGGCGACGAGGTCTGGAGCGACATCATCACCTGGCTGCATTACGGTCTGATCGAGGCCGAAGAACTCGGCGTCACGCAAGCCAATGTTGACGAGATGGCGAAGTCGCAGACGCCTGCGATCCAGCGGCTCCTCGGTGCCTCCGGCGACCTCGGCTCGCGGCTTGGGCTCGACAACAAATGGCTGGTCACGGCGATCAAGGCCACCGGCAATTATGGCGAGATCTATGAGCGCAACGTCGGCAAGGCCAGCACGCTCAAGCTCGATCGCGGCCTCAACGGCCTCTGGAGCAAGGGCGGCTTGATGTACGCGCTGCCGTTCAAGTAGACGGTGCTTCACCTCTCCCCGCCTGCTGGGAGAGGTCGACCGCGCAGCGGCCGGGTGAGGGGGAGCTTCCGCGAGTCCAACTCTCACCGTCCCCGCGGAGACTCCCCCTCACCCCACCCTCTCCCCGCAAGCGGGGCGAGGGAGACGAGACATCCCATGCGCATCGCCCTCATCCACGCCCTCAAGCACTCCATCACGCCGATCGAAGCGGCGTTCGCGCAGGCGTGGCCCGAGGCGCGGCTGATGAACCTGCTCGATGACAGCCTGTCGGCGGATCTGGCGCGCGACGGTGCGCTCACCGACACCATGACCGAGCGCTTCCTGGCGCTCGGCGATTACGCCGTCGCGACGGGGGCGGACGGGATCTTGTTCACCTGTTCGGCCTTCGGTCCCTGCATCGATGCGGTCGCGCGGGCGCATGCGCCGATGCCCGTGCTGAAGCCGAACGAGGCGATGATCGAGCGTGCCGTGACCATGGGTAAGCGCATCGGGCTGCTCTCGACCTTCCCGCCGACCCTGGTCTCGATGCCGCCGGAATTTCCTGCGTCCGTCCAAATCGTGCCGAAACTTGCCGAGGGCGCGCTGGCCGCTCTCGACCGCGGCGACCGCGCCACGCACGACCGGCTGATTGCGGAGGCCTCGCGCGATTTGCGCGATTGCGATGTTATCGCGTTGGCCCAGTTCAGCATCGCGGCAACGGCGCCGCTGGTTGCGGAAGCCACCGGCTGCCCTGTCGTGACGACGCCGGACAGCGCCGTCGAGAAGCTGATGAGCCTGCTGAAGGCGAAGGCTTAAGCGCCGTTCTTTTTTCGCCGAGCATCCTTGATCGCGACTGCGAGCGCGGCCTTCGTTTCGCTCACGAAATCCTGGACGAGATCCTCGCGCGTGGCATGTGCGGCCTCGCCGGTGAACAGGCCCTGCTCGGCCAGCATCACCACGCCGTGCAGCGCCGCCCAGATCTTGAGGGCCTGCCGTTCGCGCAAATAGCCGACGGCAGGCACCTCCAGGGCCTCGATCACGAGCGCAAACGTCTCGCGCGTGGCCTCATGCAGCTCGCTGCCCTTGGCGGCGCAGGACACGATGCGCGAGGCGAACATCAGGCGATAGATGCCGTTGCGGCGCAATCCGAAGTCGAGCATTGCCTGCGCCAGCCGCGACAGCTTCGACTGCTCTGACGGTTTCGCCATCGCCGCCCGAAAGGTTGCACTGAGCTGGCGGAACGCCTCCGCCGTCACCGCCGCAAGCAAGGCTTCGCGGTCGGCAAAATGCCGATATGGCGCCGGCTGCGAGACGCCGAGCTGCTTGGCCAGCGCCTTGATGCTGATCGCCTCGGCGCCGCCGCGTTCCGCTTCGCGCAGCGCGGCCTTGATCAAGGCATCGCGAAGATCGCCATGGTGGTAGGTCTTCTCGGGCTTGCGGGCGAGTTGTGAGCGCATGTCGGGGCGAGCCTATAAGTTTGCGCTTGACAAGGGAAGCCTACCGCGAATGTAATAGGATATAACTTGTAGAACGCAGATGAGGAAACGCGCCGCCTTCGGGCCTCGCGCGCACACGACCGAGGAAGCCGCAATGACAGAGCGACTGAAGGTTCACGTCGATCCCGACAAATGCCAGGGCCACGCCCGCTGCAAGGCGCTCGCGCCGGAGCTGTTCGAGCTCGACGAATACGGCAACGCCCATGAAGCTGGAGACGGCACCGTCCCGCCGGGACTGGAAGACAAAGCCTGGCTTGCCAAGTCCAATTGTCCGGAGATCGCAATCGATGTGATCGAAGAGTAGCGCGCTTTCCGCGTCGTGCGTGCCTTCAGCGAACACGAGCCCCTGGGGATTCCGAGATGTCCGACGTCAGCCAACCCGCCGCTCATCCGCCCGTGACCGACTGGGTCCATGATTTCGACCACACCGATCCGCAATGGACGGACGACCCCTTCCCGATCTGGGACGAGCTGCGCGCCACAAGCCCGGTCGTGCATACAGAACGCTTCCTCGGCTGCTATCTGCCGACGACCTATGAAGCCGTGCGCGAGATCGCCAACGACACCGAGCATTTCTCCTCCCGCCGCATCATCGTCCGCGACGTGCGCCCGGAGATCGCCAGGAATGCGGCCCCGCCGATCACCTCCGACCCGCCCGTGCACAAGCCAGCCAAGCAATTGCTGCTGCCGCCGTTCACGCCGGACGCGATGAAGAAGCTCGAGCCGAGGGTTCGCGCCATCTGCAACGAGCTGATCGACGACTTCATCGCCGAGAAGAGCGTGGACGCCGCGGCGCGCTACACGAAGCACATTCCGGTGCGCGCGATCGCGCACATGCTCGGCATTCCCGAAAGCGACAGCGATCTTTTCGTCAACTGGATCCACATGATCCTGGAGCTCGGCATCAAGGACGAGACCAAGCTGCTCCAGGCCGTACAGGAGATGAGCGCCTATTTCAGCGGTCATATCGAGGCGCGCAAGACGAAGCCGACCGACGACCTGATCTCCTACCTGATGAACGCCAGGGACAAGGACGGCAATCCGCTCGAGGACTCCCACGTGCTGGGCTCGCTGCGCCTGCTCTTGATCGCCGGCATCGACACCACCTGGAGCGCGATCGGTTCCTCGCTCTGGCATCTTGCGAAAATACCCGCCGATCGCGAGCGGCTGATCGCAGAGCCTGGGTTGATTCCAACAGCAGTGGAAGAGCTGCTGCGCGCCTATTCCCCGGTGACGATGGCGCGCGAGGTGGTCAAGGACACGACTATTTCGGGCTGCCCGGTGAAGTCGGGCAACATGGTGCTGCTATCCTTCCCCGCCGCGAACCGCGATCCCAAGATGTTTCCGGACGCTGACAAAGTCGTGATCGACCGTCGCGAGAACCGTCACGCCGCTTTCGGCCTCGGCATCCATCGCTGCGTCGGTTCCAACCTTGCGCGCATGGAAATGCAGGTTGCGCTGGAGGAATGGCTGAAGCGGATTCCGGATTTCGCCCTCGACCCGGCAGGCACCGTAACCTGGTCGCAAGGCACGGTGAGAGGTCCCCGCCAGTTGCCATTTCTGCTTGGAAAGGCGATGTAGGCCTCTCCAAACAACGATACGGAGAGGCCGGACGTGACAGAGCAAGCAACGAACCCGGCCTCTGCGTATTTTGACCTCGCCGACGCCGAGCGGCGGATCAAGGCGATCTTCATCGGCTCGATCGGCAATCTCGTCGAGTGGTACGATTTCTACGCCTATACGGCGTTTGCGCTCTACTTCGCTCCCGCGTTCTTTCCTGGTAACGACCCCGTCGTCCAGCAATTGAACGTCGCCGTCGTATTCGCGGCGACCTTCCTGATGCGGCCCCTGGGCGGCTGGTTCTTCGGCTATATCGCCGACCATTTCGGCCGCCGCATCTCGCTGACGCTGTCCGTCGTGTTCATGTGCTTCGGCTCGCTGATCATCGCGCTGACGCCGACCTATGCCACGATCGGCTTTGCGGCACCGGTGATCCTGGCGCTCGCCCGCGTGATCGAGGGCTTGAGCCTCGGCGGCGAATATGGCGCCAGTGCCACTTACCTCAGCGAAGTCGCCGACCCCAAGCACCGTGGCTTCTATTCCAGCTTTCAGTATGTGACGCTGATCGGCGGCCAACTCACCGCAATCATCGTGCTGCTGCTCCTGCAAAAAGTCTTCCTCACGCCGGCGGAGCTGAAGGACTGGGGTTGGCGTATCCCCTTCGCGATCGGCGCGGCGCTTGCGATCTTCGCCGCGGTGATGCGGCGTGGCCTGCACGAGACCGAGGCGTTCGAGGAGGCCAAGAAGGTGGTGAAGCCGACCGGATCGATCACCAACCTGCTGCGTTATCCACGCGAGCTCTTGCTGGTGGTCGGCCTCACCGCCGGCGGCACTGCGGCGTTCTACACGTTCACCACCTACATGCAGACATTCGTCAAGCTCTCGGTCGGGCTGACCGAGGACCAGACCACTTTCGTGATCTTCGGCACGTTGATCTTCGCGACCATCCTCCAGCCGATCTACGGCGCGATCTCCGACAGGATCGGACGCAAGCCGCTGCTGATCTTCTTCGGTATCGCTGGCACGCTCGCGACCGTGCCGCTGCTGATGACGCTGAAGGAGACCAAGTCGCCCTTCGTGGCGTTCATCCTGATCTGTGCCGCCTGGCTGTTCGTCGCCGGCTACACCTCGATCAATGCGGTGGTGAAGGCCGAGCTGTTCCCGACTAATGTCCGTGCGCTCGGCGTCGGTCTGCCCTATGCCATTACGGTCTCGATCTTCGGCGGCACGGCGCCGGCGATCGCGCTCTATTTCAAGAGCATCGGGCACGAGGAGTGGTTCTATTTCTATCTTGCCAGCATCATCTGCCTGTCGCTGATCATCTATGCTACCATGCGCGACACCAAGCACGCCTCCGCAATGCATCGGCACGAGTAGGCCATGGCTGACGACAACGAGCCGCCCGATAGCAAGCTGACGCGCACCAAGGAGAAATGGGCGCGCGAGGGCCGCTTCCTCACGGGCAAGATCACGCGGCCGGAGGACCAAAGGCTGCCGCCCGGCCAGCACCTCACCAAGGATTGGCCGGTGCTCGATCTCGGCGTCGTGCCGCCTGTGTCGCGCGAGCGCTGGCGGCTCGACGTCTATGGCGCGGTCGATGCCCCCGTGTTCTGGACCTTTGCCGAATTCACCGCGCAGAAACAGGCCCGCTTCACCTCCGATATCCACTGCGTGACGACTTGGTCGCGCTACGATAATGAGTGGGAAGGGCTCGCAACGCGCGAGCTGCTCGTGGCCTGCCAGCCGCGCGAGGATGCTCGCTTCGTCGTGCTGCATTCCTATGATGGCTATACCACCAATCTCGCGCTGGAAGACTTCGCCGCCGAGGACGCTTTGCTCGCCCACAGCTGGTCGGGCCAGCCGCTGTTGGCCGAGCATGGCGGCCCGGTGCGGCTGGTCGTGCCGCATCTGTATTTTTGGAAGAGTGCCAAATGGCTCCAGGCCATCGAATTCCTGACTGAGGACGCGCCGGGCTTCTGGGAAGTCCGCGGCTATCACAACCGCGGCGATCCCTGGGCCGAGCAGCGCTATTCAGGCGATTAGGTTCAACAAAGGACGGGGGAAGTCCAATGCCGACGGAACGCTTTCAATTCACGGGTGAAGGCGGCCATCAGCTTTCGGCCGCGCTCGAACTGCCGGACGGTGAGCCCGCGGCTTTCGCGCTGTTCGCGCATTGCTTCACCTGCGGTAAGGATACGCTGGCCGCCAAGCGTATCTCGGTCGCGCTCGCGGCCAAGGGCATTGCAGTGCTGCGGTTCGACTTCACCGGGCTCGGCTCCAGCGAGGGCGATTTCGCCAATTCCACCTTTTCCTCCAATGTGACCGATCTCGTGCGTGCCGCCGATCATCTGCGCGCAACGCGCAAGGCGCCGTCCGTCCTGATCGGCCATAGCCTCGGCGGTGCCGCGATCCTCGCGGCAGCAGGACAGATCCCTGAAGCCAAGGCGGTTGCGACCATCGCGGCGCCGTCCGATCCCGTCCACGTCACCGGGCTATTCAAAGAGCACATCAATAACATCCGCGCGCAGGGCGAAGTGGAAGTCTCGCTGGCGGGCCGCCCGTTTCGGATCAGACGTGAATTCCTCGACGACATCATCGAGCATGAATTGATGAAGGACGTCACCGGCCTGCACAAGGCGCTTCTGGTGATGCACTCCCCGGTCGACGACATCGTCGGCATCGACAATGCGACCAAGATCTTCGTGTCGGCGAAGCACTCCAAGAGCTTCGTCTCGCTCGACCACGCCGACCATCTGCTGACGGCGCCTGCTGACGCTCTCTATGCGGCCGATGTGATCGCGGCCTGGGCCAGCCGCTACATCGACACCGCAAAGCCCGCGAAGGCGATGGATCTCCCCGAGACGCCGCGCCAGGTCGTGGTGCAGGAGACCCGCAAGAGCAAGTTCAACCAGATCATCTCGGTCGGTCCGCACCGTCTGGTGGCGGACGAGCCTGTGGCTGCTGGCGGCGAGGACGCTGGTCCCGGGCCCTATGATTTCCTGCTCGCAGGCCTCGGCGCCTGCACCTCCATGACCATGCGCCTCTATGCCGACCGCAAATCGTTGCCGCTCGACCGCGTCACCGTCACGCTGAAGCATTCCAAGATCTACGCCAAGGACTGTGCGGAGTGCGAGACGCGCGAGGGCATGCTCGATCAGATCGAGCGCGACATTGCGATGGAGGGCGCGCTCGATGCCGAGCAGCGCAAGAAATTGATGGAGATTGCCGACAAGTGCCCGGTGCACCGGACCCTGACCTCCGAGATCCGCATCGTGACGAAAGCCGTGAAGTAATTCAAGCGGCCGGCGAACCTGCCCCGGTTGCCGCCTCGAAGGGTTGAACGCGCAACGCACCGCGCAGGCCTGCCGTCGTGCCGAGCAGGATGCCGGTGACCGCGACGAATGAGCCCAGCGCCAGCGTCGACATGCCGGTGAGTCCCTGCCCGATCGAGCAGCCGAACGCCATCACGCCGCCGATTCCCATCAGCGCGGCGCCGCCGGCCGAACGCAGCATGTGTCGGGGCGAGGAATAGCCTTCGAGATGGAAACGACCTGTGGCGAGCGCGGTGACCAGGCTCCCCGCAAAAACGCCAGCAACCGTCGCGATGCCGAAATTGAGTGTCAGGCCAGTCGAGAGCATGGCGTATTGCAGGCTATCGGCGATCGGCGCGATGAAGGTGAGCGAAGTCACCGGCACCGGATTGAAATCGTCGGCGCCGAGAGAGCCGGTGACAAACCAGCCGGCGGCGACGAGCAGGCCGACGACGACGCCCGCGGCGATCTGGCCCGGCGAGCGACGAAATGCCGGATGCGCGAATGCAAACAGGATCAGCCCGACGACAAGCGCGGCAGCGGCCAGCGCGCGCGAAAGAGCTTCAGCCGGGCCAAGCGTTGCCAGCAGCGCCGGCAGCGAATTGGCGTTGACGGTGGTTTGCGAAGCCTGAACCAGCGCGATACGCGCCGGTGCAATCAGGCCCTTGAGCGTCATCTGCGCGGCGATGGCAAGCACGATCACGACGACGAAGGAACGCAGATTGCCGCGGCCGAGCAGCACCAACGCCCGCGAGCCACAGCCATTCGACAGCACCATGCCATAGCCGAACAGCAGGCCGCCGAGGAATAGCGCTGGCACCGAAAACGTCTGTTGCAGATAGATCGACTTGCCGAGATCGACCGTGCCGCTGCCCGCCAGCAATTGGCTGGCGGCAATCGCAACGGCAACCGCCAGCGCATAGGTGCGCACCAGCCGCCCGTCGCCCTTAGCCAGAAAACCACGCATGCTGCTCATCAGGCAGAAGCCGCTGAGCAGGCCGACGGCGCCGTAGATCAGGCCAATGACGAGGCCGGCGAGGATGACGAGTTGCGTGGATTCCATCGGTTGTTCTCAGAACTCTCGCCAATCTCCGTCATTGCGAGCCAGCGAAGCAATCTAGTCTGTCTCCGCGGGTGCATTTCCGGCTTGCTTCGCTGCGCTCGCAATGACGGTGTGTGTGTTACGGCTTCAGGATCACTCGGTCGCGCGACGACCCAGCGACAGCGACATAAGCATCTCTGGCGCGCTCCAGCGGATAGACCGCGCTCGCCTTGATCGGGAACGGTTTCAGATGCCCGCTTGCGAAGCCCGGGCCGAGATCACGAAGCACCGCACCGGTCGCAACCGACGAAAGGCCGAGCGTGTCGATACCGACGTAGGTGTGCTGGCCACGGTAAAACTCGAGAATGTTGAACTGCACGATGCGGTCGATCGCGGCGATCAGGATCTGGCGGCCGCGCAGGGCAAGTGACTTGTGCGCCGCCTGGAAATAGGGATCGCCGACCGTGTTGAAGACGATGTCCGCGCCTTTGCCGCCGGTCAAATCGCGCACGCGCGTGGCGACATCGGTCGTGGAAGCATCGATCACCTCGAGCGACGCGTTGGTGTGGCCTTCATAGGCCTCCGCTTTGCGCACCACGCCGATCACGCGCGCGCCCTGCCAAGTCGCGATCTGCACGGCGGCCTGGCCGACCTTGCCGTTGACGCCGAAGACCAGAACGGTGTCGCCGGGCTTTGGAATGCCGGCGCGACGAAAGCCTTCCATGGCCGTGACGAAGGGCACGCCGATGCCGGCAGCTTCCTCCCAGGGCACCGTCTTCGGCTTCTCCACCACGGCATCGGCTTCGACCACGAGATGGGTTGCATGAGTGCCGTCGCGGCGGATGCCGAGATCGCCGGAGGAGCCGAACACCTCGCGCCCGATCGTCCCGGCCGGCCCGTCGATCACCACGCCGGCGTAGTCACGGCCGGGCGTACGCGGGAAGACGGCATAAGGCATCAACCCCGTTGCAGCCTTGACGTCGGATGGATTGACGGCAGCGGCCCTCACCTCGATCAGGAGATCGTTCGGACCGCGCGTGAGCGTCTGAGGCTCGATCACCGGCGCAAGTGCCGCGGCGTTCTCGGCCTTGGCATTGAGGCGGACGCAGCGCGCTTCGACGGTTTTGGTATCGGCTGGCGACATCGAAAGACCCGTGATTTCTTGCGGGCCTTGTCGCCTTTGGGGCCGGTCAAGTCAATCCGTCAAGTCAGTCCTTGGGCCGCTTGTCGTAGAGCCGCTTGGCCTTGCCGAGCGAGCGCTCCAGCGTGGCCGGCGCGACCACCTGAACCTTGGAGCTGATCCCGATTGTGTTCTTGATGTGGGTCGATACCCTGTCGGCGTGATCGACGAGACCGCGACCGTCCCAGCTTTCGGGACGCGCTTCGGCGATGATCGTCAGCTCGTCCATGCGGCCTTCGCGGGTGAGTTCCAGGATGAAGTGGCCGCCGCACCAATCGGTCGCGAGCAACACCTCCTCGATCTGGGTCGGGAACAGATTGACCCCGCGCAGGATGATCATGTCATCCGAGCGCCCTGTCACCTTCTCCATGCGCCGCATGCCCGGCCGCGCCGTGCCCGGCAACAGCCGCGTCAGGTCGCGGGTGCGATAGCGGATCACCGGAAACGCCTCTTTGGTCAGCGAGGTGAAGACCAATTCGCCCTTCTCGCCGTCCGGCAGCACCGCACCCGTTTCAGGGTCGATCACTTCGGGGTAGAAATGGTCCTCCCAAATATGGAGCCCGTCCTTGGTCTCGATGCATTCCTGCGCCACGCCGGGGCCGATCACCTCGGAGAGACCATAGATGTCGGTCGCATCCATGTCGAAGGCGTCCTCGATCTCGCCGCGCATGGCATTGGTCCAGGGCTCAGCGCCGAAGATGCCGACCTTGAGCGAGCATTGGCGCGGATCGAGCTTCTGACGCTTGAACTCGTCGAGGATCGCCAGCATGTAGCTCGGCGTCACCGTGATGATGTCGGGCCGGAAATCGTTGATGAGCTGTACCTGCCGTTCGGTCATGCCGCCGGAGATCGGCACCACGGTGCAACCGAGCTTCTCGGCGCCGTAATGCACGCCGAGGCCACCGGTGAAGAGACCATATCCATAAGCATTGTGGATGATCATGCCGGTGCGGCCGCCGGCGGCGCGGATCGAGCGCGCCATCACGTTGGACCACGTGTCGATGTCGGCCTGCGTATAGCCCACGACGATCGGCTTACCCGTCGTGCCGGAGGAGGCATGCACGCGCACCAGTTTTTCACGCGGCACGGCGAACATGTTGAAAGGATAATTGTCGCGGAGATCCGTCTTCACGGTAAACGGGAATTTTGCGAGATCCGCGAGCTCGCGAAAATCAGACGGATGCACGCCGGCCTTGTCGAAGGCCTTGCAGTAATGCGCGACGTTGTCATAGGCGTGCTTCAGCGACCAAGCCAGCCGCCGCTTTTGCAGCGCCATGATCTCGTCGCGCGAGGCGCGCTCCTGCGCGTCCATCTCGGCGCTATAGGTGTTGCCACCTTCCTTGCGTCTCGTCAGAGCCATCCTCGTTTCCCCACATTGTCGTTTGTTCTTTTCTTTGGTCTCTTATTGATCCTGCGCCGGCAGCCACGTGCCGGGAATGACACGCGAATGCCCGCGGAATTCCGCGATGACGATGTCGCCTACAGTGACACGCACGTCGTAGATTCCGGAGCGGCCGCCACGGGTGATCTCTCTTGCCATCGCAATCAGGCGATCGCCAAGCTTGCCCGGCCTGATGAAAGTGATCTGCCCCTGCGCCGCGACGACGCGCTCATTGTGCGAGTTGCAGGCAAATGCGAAAGCGGAATCGGCGAGCGTGAAGATGAAGCCGCCATGGGCGATACGCTGGCCATTGACCATGTCCGGCCGCACCAACATCGCCAGCGTCGCAAAGCCCGGGCCGATCTCGACGATCTCCATGCCGAGTCCCTTGGAGGCATCGTCCTCCGCCCACATTGCATCGGCGCAGGCCCGCGCGATATCCTCGGGCGACAAGGTGGCTTTGACGTTCACGCGTTTCTCCCGGGCAAGTGTCTATCCATCATGCTCTGCTGCTTGGCCAAAACTGTCAAACGTGGTCGTAATCGACCACGACCCGCTCCGACGACGGCTTTGCCTGACAGGTCAGGATAAAGCCGGCCTTCAGCTCCCAGGGTTCCAGCGAGTAGTTGATGTCCATCGGCGCCTCGCCCTCGACCAGCTTGGCGCGGCAGGTCGAGCACATGCCGCCCTTGCAGGCGAAGGGCAGATCGACGCCGGCGCGCAGCGCGGCATCGAGGATCGCCTCGTCCTCGGCAACAGGCACGTCGCGGCGCTTGCCGTCAATGATGAGGGATGCGACCGCCTTCGGCGGCGCGTCGGGCGCAACGGCTTTCTTCGGCCGCGGCTTGCCGCCGAATTCGGAGACGAAGCGCTCGACATGGATCCCCTCTTCCGCAATCCCGAGGTCGCGGCAGGTCGCCTCGACGTCCTCGCTCATGCCTGATGGACCGCAGATGAAGACATGATCGACGCTTTCCGCCGGCACCAGTGAACGCAAGAGCACCCTCACCTTGTCGCCGTCGAGCCGGCCATGCAGGATCGGAATATCCTGTTCCTCGCCGGAGATGACGTGGAAGATCGAAAGGCGGTCGATGAAGCGGTCCTTCAGCTCCTCCAGCTCTTCGAGAAACATGATGTTGTCGGTAGCGCGGTTGCCGTAGAACAGAAAGAAGCGGCTGTCGGGCTCGCGCACGAGCGTGCCCTTCACAATCGAGAGAATGGGCGTGATGCCGGAGCCCGCGGCAAAGCCGACATGAATGCGCCCGGCCTCCGCCGGTGGGACCAGGCCGAAGCGCCCCGTCGGTGTCATCACATCGAGCTCGTCACCGCATTTCAGCTCGTCCGCCGCCCAGTTCGAAAACGCGCCGCCGTCGACCTTCTTCACGGCGATGCGGATCTCGCCGTCGTCGGGTCCGGAACAGATGGAATAGGAACGGCGCACTTCTTCGCCATCGAGTGTCGTGCGGAGTGTCAGGTACTGGCCGGGCGTGAAGGCATAATCACTGGCGAGTTCGCCGGGAATGGCGAAGGTCATCGAGATAGCGTCCGAGGCCTCACGGCGGAGGTCGTTGACGGCCAAGCGATGGAAGCGCGGTGCGGCTGCTGACATCAGAGATACCCTACACTAGTCTCACCGCCGTCATTGCGAGCGCAGCGAAGCAATCCAGAGTCCCACCGCGGAGATAGTCTGGATTGCTTCGCTGCGCTCGCAATGACGATGAGGTTGGCATCGCACGTTTCTCAATGACACTTGAAATAATCGAAGGGTTCGCGGCAGGCCTTGCAGCGCCAGAGCGCCTTGCAGGAGGTCGAGCCGAATTCGGACAAGAGTTCGGTCTTGTCAGAGCCGCATTGCGGACACGCGACGGCCTGTCCGCCGAATAGGGCGCGGCGCGAGCTTGAGGCCTGCGGCGGCGCGATGCCGTAGGCGCGCAGCTTCCGGCGGCCCTCCTCGCTCATCCAGTCGGTGGTCCAGGCCGGCGACAACACCGTGCGCACCTCCGGACGACGGAAGCCGGCGCGCTCCAGTGCAAGCTCGATTTCGAGTGCGATCATGTTCATGGCCGGGCAGCCCGAATAGGTCGGTGTGATCGCGACCTCGACGCGATCGCCGTCCAGAATGACGTCACGGAGCACGCCGAGATCGGCGATGGTCAGCACCGGAATCTCGGGATCGACCACGCTCGCCGCGGCATCCCAAGCTCGCCGGCGCAGCTCGCTATCGCGTTCCAGCACGGTCACCATGTCAGCCCCGGGAAGGTGCGCTGCATCGATTGCAGCTCGGACAGGAGATGGCCGAGATGCTCGCCGTGCCGGCCAGAGCGGCCACCCTGCTGCATCCAGTCGTTCTGCGGCAGCTCAAGTGTCGCCTCTCTGACGATATCAGACAACGTCGTCAACCAACGATCGCGCAAGCTCGCCGGATCGATGGCAATATCGGCATGGATCAGGGCGCGCTCGGCTTCGTCCACGGCAAACATCTCACCGGTGAACGCCCAGAGATGATCGATCGCGGCCTGCGTCCGGGCGCTGCTTTCGTCCGTGCCGTCGCCGAGCCGGATGATCCACTCCGAGGCATGGCGCAGATGATAGGCGCTCTCTTTCTCCGACTTGGCCGCAATGGCGGCAAGCGTCGTATCGCGCGAGGTCATCATCGCGCGCCAATAGAGGTCGGCGAAGGCGGAATAGAAGAACTGCCGCACCAGCGTCTGGGCGAAATCGCCGTTCGGCTGTTCGACCAGCAGCAGGTTACGGTATTGCCTGACGTCGCGCAGATAAGCGAGTTTGTCCTCGTCGTTGTCCTTGCCTTCGACCTTGGCGGCGTAAGTGTAGAGCTCGCGCGCCTGGCCGATCAGGTCGAGCGCGATGTTGGACAGCGCCATATCCTCTTCCAACATCGGCGCGTGCCCGCACCATTCCGACAACCGGTGGCCGAGGATCAGCGCGTCGTCGGCGCGGCGCAGCGCGTACAGCACCAGCGGCGTTTCGGAGACCTGGATGTTGGCGGCTGGCATCACATGTGCCCCACTTCTTCGGGCACCTCATAAAAGGTCGGGTGCCGATAGATCTTCGACTCCGCCGGTTCGAACATCATGCCCTTGTCGGCCGGATCGCTCGCGGTGATCGCTGTGGACGGCACGACCCAGATCGACAGGCCCTCGCCGCGGCGGGTGTAGATGTCGCGGGCAGCCTGCAGCGCCATCGTCGCGTCGCTCGCATGCAGCGAGCCGACATGCTTGTGCGCAAGCCCGTTGCGGCTGCGAATGAAGACTTCCCACAGCGGCGTGTTCGGCGTGGCCATCGTGATCTCCCTATTCCGCGGCTTGTGCGGTGTGACGCTGCGCGCGCTTTGCCGCGTAAGCGGCTGCCGCCTCACGCACCCAGGCGCCGTCCTCGTGTGCCTTGCGGCGCGCGGCCATGCGATCGCGATTGCACGGGCCGTTGCCGGCGAGCACCTGCTTGAATTCGGTCCAGTCAATCTCGCTGTAGCGCCAGTGCCCGTCCACATCCTGCGTCATGGCTGGATCGGGAATGGTGAGGCCGAGATATTGTGCCTGTGGCACGGTGGCATCGACGAACTTCTGGCGCAGCTCGTCATTGGAGAAACGCTTGATCTTCCACTTCGTCGAGGTGTCGCTGTGCTGGCTCGTCGCATCCGGCGGGCCGAACATCATCAGCACCGGCCACCACCAGCGGTTCAACGCATCCTGCGCCATTGCCTTTTGTTCGTCGGAGCCGCGGCACAGCGTCAGCATGATCTCGTAGCCCTGGCGCTGGTGAAATGACTCCTCCTTGCAGACACGGATCATCGCGCGCGCATAGGGGCCATAGGAGCAGCGGCACAGCGGGATCTGGTTCATGATCGCGGCGCCGTCGACCAGCCAGCCGATGGTGCCGATGTCGGCCCAGGTCAGCGTCGGATAGTTGAAGATCGAGGAGTATTTGGCTTTCCCCGCCAGCATGGAGTCGACCAGCTCTTCGCGCGAGGTCCCTAACGTCTCGGCGGCAGCATAGAGATAGAGCCCGTGGCCGCATTCGTCCTGCACCTTGGCGAGCAGCGCGGCTTTGCGGCGCAGCGTCGGCGCGCGGGTGATCCAGTTGCCCTCCGGCAGCATGCCGACGATCTCGGAATGGGCGTGCTGGGAGATCTGGCGGGTGAGCGTCTTGCGGTAGGCCGCCGGCATCCAGTCGTTCGGCTCGATGCGCACCTCGGCATCGATGCGGGCCTGGAATTGCGCAGCTCTGGCCGCGTCCTCAAGACCGCGATCGTCGGTCTCGGCCGTGTTCAGCGCCTGGGTGTACATGCGCATCCTCCCGATTTGTTGGGAGGAAATATATAACAGAATTTAGTTCATGCAAGATATTTCTGTAACATATAGATCAGGCGCCGAACCTCCGTTCCAGAAGCTTCCGCGCCGCCGGCAAGGGTCCCCTCTCGTTGGTTCCATGGCTGTCGAGCCATTGTTCCGACGGAGCCAGCAGTGCGCGATAAATCTCGCCACAAAGCGCACGCGCTGCCCTGCCCGGCCAATCCGACGGCAACAGGCTTTCGGGCAACAGCGGATCGCGCAGCACGACGCGGCGGTAATAGTGGATCAGGAGGATGCGCGCGGTGAAGGCGTCAGCCTCGGATAAATCCGTGCCGCGCGCGATCGCGGCACGGAGCGGCTCGAACGTCTTCATGAATTTCAAATAGGCATCCGCGGTGCGGTCCAGCGGCCAGCTCGCGCTGAGCAAGCGGCGGCCGCTGTCATCCTCCGCCGAGACTTCGAGACGGATCGCGCCCACGGCCTCGTCGGGCACCGGTACGCCCGACGGCGCGACCCATACGCCCGGCAGCGGAGTGCCGAAGCCGGCATTGCGGAGCGCTTCGCGCGAGGCGTCGCGGTCCTCGCCGTTGCCGATCAGGAGCAGCTCGAAGCGCCCGGTCCAGTCGGACGGCGGCGGATCGTAGATGTGGCGCGTCGCGGCCTCGAAGGTCTGGCGCCCCTTTTCGGCCAGCCGGTAGAAGCTGTTGCGGCCGACCTTTTCACGCGTCAGCCAGCCATCGGCCGCAAGGCGCGACATCGCGGTGCGCACCACGCCGCTGTCGATGTCGAGGCTTTCGAAGAACTCCAACAGCGTGCCGAGCCACACCACACCGCCGCGCGGCACGATGGCGTCACCGAACACGGTGATGACGATGGAGCCGGTGCGCGACGGCTCGCGCTTGAGCTGGTCGATGATGCGGGACAACGGATGCGCCATGCGCGAGGCATAGCGCGTTTGGTGCGGGCGCGACAATGGACGGGAGCGACGAGGCGAGAGCCAGGCTCGATCCTTCGAGACGGCGCCTCCTCTTCTCCCTCTCCCCGTTCTTACGGGGAGAGGGTTGGGGTGAGGGGCTGTATCAGCAAACTCAGTAGCAGACGGACTCGCGGAGATTCCCCCTCACCCGCCACGCTTCGCGTGTTGGCCTCTCCTCGCAAGCGGGGAGAGGCGAAGGAAGCGATCTACCTGTGCGGATCGGGATAGGCGAGGCTCCGCCAGCCGCTGCGATCGAACGGCCGCCACTGGCCTTCTTTCTGCGCGAGGCGGTCGGCCACGGCATAGACCACGGCGGGATGATGACCCATGCCACAATGGCTGCTTTCGACCTCGATGCTCTCGGTCTGCGCTCCCGATTTCTCCATGCAGCCCTGCCAGGCGCAGACGCCGTCGGTGCGGCTGAAGATGGCGGTGGTCGGCACCGGCGGCGGGAGGGCGAGCTCGCCGCCGAAACGCGGATCGACCTCGTCGGCCTTGCGCCCGCTCGCCCATTCATAGACGCGCCAGGCGTTGGTCGAGCGCGGATTGCCCGCGAAGGGGCTGCCGAGCGTGATCACCTGGCGTACGCGCTCCGGCATCATCTTGGCGAGCTGGCGCGCATAGAGGCCACCGAGGCTCCAGCCGACCAGGCTGATCTTGCGGCCATGGCTGTCGCTGAGCTCCTGGACCAGATCGACCATCGCGTGCTGGACGCCGGGACGCAGGCCGTAGTTGCGACCCTGGCGCCAGCCGCTCACCGCATAGCCCTTGCTGGTCAGAAACGCGCGCAGCGCGCGCGTGGACGCATCGGAGGCCACGAGGCCCGGCAGCACCAGCACCGGATGCCCATCGCCGCGGGGCGCGAGGCTCAACAGCGGCAGCGCGCCGAGGAATGCGCCGAACTCATGGATCGCGCGCCCCTCCAGAAACATCAGGGTGCGGGACGGCGGACGCAGCGTCTGGGCAGTTGCGGTCATCAATGTTTCCCCTGGGACGAATTCCTGGAAAGGCCGCCGGCTGCGATGCCGGCAAACGCGCGTGAATTCCAATACGCCGGCTTCTTGATCGTTCCGCAGCGCAACATGAATCAGCTAGGCGGCCGGTTCCCGACATTCAAGCGGGAGAGACGCAAGGCGACAATAGGCCCGCACGTTAATGCTAATGGCCGTGACGCAAAAGTCACAGCAATCGGAGCAGGAATTCTACGGAGTAGAGCGCAAGTCCCGCGAGGCCGCCGATCAGCGAACCGTTGAAGCGGATGTATTGCAGGTCGCGGCCGATGTTGATTTCGATCAGCGAAATCAACTGCGTCATATTCCACGCCTTGACCTGATCGGAGATGAAAGTCGAGACACCGCCCTTCTGATCGGCGACGACGCTGCGCAGCACGGTCACCAGGCCCTTGTTGATCTCCCCGCGCAGTTCGGCATCGCCAGCGAGCGCTTCGCCCGCCGCGACGAACATGCCGGCGAGATGATGCTGGAGCACTTGCGTCTCGCCGCTTGCGCTGCGCTCGATGAAGGAGCGCGTGTTGGCCCAGACGGTGCGGGCGAGATCGGCAAGCTCCGGCCGCGCCAGCAGATCGCGCTTCAATCCGTCGATGCGGTCGATATAGGCCCGGTCCGTGCCGAGCTGGTCGACGAAGTTCAACACCATGCGATCGAACTCGCCGCGGAACGGATGTTTGGGGTCGCTGCGCACTTCATTGAAGAAAGCGGTGGCAGACGCCATGATCTTGTTCACCAGAAACTTGTCGGCGCGATAGAGCCGCAGCAACGTCGGCAATTCCGCGCGCACCTTCTCGCGGATCATCGCCATCGTCTCCTTCTGATTCAGCGTGTCGTGCATCACGCGCAGGAGATCGTCGAACAGAATCTGGTGCCGTCCTTCCGCCACGAAGCCGCGCAGCGTGCCGGCCGCAAGCGGTGCAAGATCGATCGCCTGGAGCTGGGAGGACATGCGGCGGATGATGAAGGTCATCAAGCCCGAGCTTTCCGTCGCTGAGAACGCCTCCGGCAGCAGGCGGAGCGCAAACCGCGCGAGATCATCGCTGCGCTTGCGATCACGCAGCCAGTCGGCAACGAAGGAGCCGAAATCGATTTCCTTCAATTTGGCCTCGACGGGACCGGTCTCGAGGAAATGCACCTGGATGAATTCGCCGAGCTTGTCGGCGATGCGGGCCTGGTTGCTCTGGATGATCGCGGTATGCGGGATCGGCAGGCCGAGCGGCCGTTTGAAGAGCGCGACCACGGCATACCAGTCGGCGAGCCCGCCGATGGTCGCGGCTTCTGCGAAGGCCGCGATGAAGCCGAACACGGGATGCACGTTCAGCAGGAGTTTTGCGACAGTGAACAGAGCGAGTGTCGAGGCCAACACCAGCGTCGCCAGCGCTTTCACGCGCCGTAGCTCCGCCGCGCGTTCGGCGTCACCGGGGGTGTCGAAGAGATAGGTGCCTGATGAACCCATGACTGCATCACCCTACCCGTCATTGCGAGCGAAGCGAAGCAATCCAGAATCTTTCCGCAGAGAGACTCTGGATTGCTTCGTCGCAAGGGCTCCTCGCAACGACGACTGCGGCAGCGCAAAACAAAGGCCCGCCGAAGCGGGCCTCAAATTCAGTTTGTCGTCGGGCGCCGTATCACGCGGTCTTGTTGTAGACCTTGGCGAAATTGTCCTGAGCGGACTTCGCGCCGTTGGCGGCGAGCTTGCCGAGATAGTCGGCGGTCGCCTTGGCACGCGAGACGAACACTTCACCGCGGGCGCGGAGCAGGCTCGACTGGATCTCGACGGCCTCGCTGACCGACTTGGCGGACGCGAGCTTGTCGATGCCCGAGAAGAACGCCTCGGCGTCCTCATAGATCGCCTGCTGGATGTTGCGGCTGATCTTGCCGGCCTCGGCGACGGATTCGGTCACCGCGTTCTCGACGGCGGCGGTCACCCGCTCGGAGCCGGCGAAAGCTTCGGCAGCACGGTCCTTGGCGGTATTGGCGGTCTTCTTGACGAACTCGCGGGCGGCCTCGGGAACTTCCAGATTCTGGATGTTCTTGAAAGCGTCCTTGAAGCCCTCGAAAGCGGTGTTGGTTTCAGTGGTCATGGGGTTCTCTCCATCCTCATTGGTCTGAGCTATGGGCTCACCCCGTCCGCATCGGCCCGGGGCACGGCTTATATGGCATAGTGAATTGTGCGATGCAATATTCGTATTGCACTGCGATATCACGAAATCGTGAACAGCCTTAACAAAAGGCGCCACACTGCCCTAGTTGGAGGCCGTCTCGGACAAATTAGGCCCGTACCGGACCGATCTTCGCCTTAGTGCTGGACCGCGCCTGGCAATCCATAGGCCTCCATCTGAGCCTGAACCTGCGCGATGTTGTGCCCCAGCACGACAATGTCATGGGTCTTGCCGTCGATATCCCTCACGTGGTCGCGCAGCAGCGCCTCGGCCTTGAAGCCGAGGCCTTCGAACAGGGCGACCGCCGCCTGCTGGTCGACCGTCATCTGCACCGAGAGCTTTTCCAGGCCAGCACCGAGTGCAAGTGCAAAGGTCTCCTGTGAGAGCGCCTTCCCCACACCCTGCCCGCGCACGTCGGACGAGACCACCATGCGGATCTCGCCGACATGAGGCGACCAGGAATGCGGATCGCGCACCAGCGTGCCGCAGCCAACGACCTTGCCGTCCCTCACCGCGAGCAGGCTCGTGATCGCGCCGCGCTCGATCTCCTTGACCCAGGCGGAGAGCACCTTCGGCTCACTGATATTGCGTGGCAGGAACAACAGATCGTGGGACGGAAGACCTTGGCCGAAGGCGAGCACCGCGGCTTCGTCTCCAGGCGACATCAGGCGGATCTCGATATCACCAGCATCGGTCTTGGTGTGACGCGGATAGGAACGCTGCTCACTCATGTCGATCTCTTTCCCAGCCAGGAGTCCAGTTTCGGCCACAGCCGCTTCACCGCGTTGGCACCGGCGACGAGGGAGACGTGGCCGCCCTTCAACATCACCTCTTCCTTGTCCTCGGAGCCGATCTTCGCGATCAGGTGCTTTGCGGCGTCATAAGGCACGATGTGATCGTGCTCGGCGACAGCGTGCAGGATCGGCACCTTGATGTTTTCGAGCTTCGCCGCGCGGCCGGCGACCGACATGGTGTCGTTGAACAGCATGTTGTCCCACATCAGGTCCTTGGTGATGGTGCGGAAATACTCGCCCGCCAGCGGCAGCGTGTCGGTCGCCCAACGGTCGAACATGCGGTAAGACTTGACGAACTCGTCGTTCCAGATGTTTTCCCAAAGCTGGATCTGGCTAACAGTGCGCGAGGCCGGGCGCAGCATCTCGAACGAAGACAAGATCATCTCCGGCGGCACATTGCCGACGCTGTCGACGAGATGGTCGACATCGAAATAGCGGCGGTCGGAGAAATTCGAGAACAGCTTCATCTCGCGGAAGTCGATCGGCGTGGTGAAGCAGATCAGATTCTTCATCGGCCCGTCCTTGTGGATCGAGCCGTAGAGCAGCGACAGCACGCCACCGAAGCAATAGCCGATGATGGAAACGTCCTGCTCGCCGGAATCCTGCTGGACGCGACGGACGCAATCCGGGATGAAGTCGAGGACGTAGTCCTCCATCCGCAGGCTCTTCTCCTCCGGCCGCGGTGCGGTCCAGTCCAGCATGTAAACGTCGTAACCGCGCTTGAGCAGGAACTCGATGAAGCTCTGGCCGGGGACGAGGTCGAGAATGTAGCCGCGATTGGTCGTCGCCATCACGATCAGCACCGGGATGCGGTAGATCTCGTCCGACATCGGCCGGTAGTGGTAGAGGCTCATCGTGCCGCGCGAATGCAGCACGTCCTTCGGTGTCGAGCCGAGCGTGGGGCCGGAGGTCGAGAAATATTCGACACCCTTGATGCTGCGCTGGATCGCGCGCTGCACCTCGGTCTGGATGCGCTCCGGGATAGATGCGAAATCAAGTCCCGTCGGCGCATTCATTTCTGCTCTCCGTTTTCGGAGGGCGGACGCTTCGTCCGCGGCGGCCGTGGCGTCCCATCGGAGCCTTGCGAGATGCCCGAACTCGCCGCCATTTGGCTCAGCATCGACTTCATCTCGCCGAGCTGGGCTTCAATGGACTGGAGCCGCTCCGCAAGACCCGTGACCTGCTCCCGGCTCGGCAGGTTCATTGCGACGAGGTATTTCTCCACGAGCTCGCCGAGCTGCTTCTGAGCACCTGCAGCAACTCCTCCCGCACGGTTCATCGCCTGTGAAAACTCGGGCGATGACATGGCCTGGTTGGCGAAGGAGTTGAACCCCTTCTCCATCTCGCCCACCATCTTCTGCCACACGGCGACGGGGTCGTTGGTCTTGTCGGTCATCGGCGTCCTCCAGATGTCGAGAGCTTCGATGCCCTTCTTTTTGGCCATACCACACCGTTGCGAAGGGCCGGTCAACCGGCAAGCGGCCCGGTGCCGCACACGCGGCTTCTTTGTCGCGGGAAACCGTGCAATACAGCATTGGCCAGCAGCAAGGGATCGCGACCGTGACCGTCCATCAGCCGCCCCAGACCGTCCGCGCCAACGGCATCGACATCTGTTACGAGATTTTCGGCAACGACAATGCCGAGCCGCTGCTGCTGATCATGGGGCTCGGGGCGCAGATGATCCATTGGGACGATGCGTTCTGCGAGCAGCTCGCCGCGTGCGGCTTTCGCGTGATCCGCTTCGACAATCGCGATATCGGCAAGTCGAGCCATCTGACGGGCGGCAAGCGGCTGACGCCGCTTGAGCTGTTGAAGCTGCGCCTCTTCAGGATTCCGGTGGCAGCAACCTACAAGCTGATCGACATGGCCAGGGACACGGTCGGGCTGATGGACGCGCTCGGCATCAAGTCGGCGCATCTGGTCGGCGCCTCGATGGGCGGCATGATCGCGCAGGAAGTGACGCTGTCGTTCCCCGAGCGCGTGCGTTCGCTGACCTCGATCATGTCAACGACAGGCAATCCGCGCGTGCCGCCGCCGACACGCGAGGCGGCCGCCATGCTGATGGCGCCGCCGCCGCGCAGCAAGGAGGAATTCATGGTCCGCTTCGGCCAGACCTGGAAGGTGCTGCGCGTCGGGCATTTTCCCGAGGAGGAAGCGCTCGACGCTGGTCGTGCCGAGCGGGTGTTCGCGCGCGGACTCAATCCGGCCGGCGTTGGCCGGCAGCTCCGCGCCGTGCTCGCCTCCGGCAGCCGCAAGGAACGGCTTCATGGCGTGAAGACGCCGACGCTGGTCATTCATGGCACCGTCGATCCCCTGGTCCATCCCGAGGGTGGCAAGGACACGGCAGAGTCAATTCCGGGCGCAAAGCTATTGATGATCGAAGGCATGGGCCACGCGTTGCCGATGCGGTTCTGGCCGGAGATCATCGGCGCGATCGACAAGCACGCGCATGGGGCGGCGGCGCAGGCGGCGTAGACCGCCGGTCTCCTTACGGTGACCATGTGAGCGGCTGGTTACTCTCTTAACGAAAGCCGGCACGGAAGCTATACAGGCCTTCCTCAATCGCAAAGAGGCTGCGGCCTCTCGGAGCTCACATGCATTCGATCGTCCGACCAGGCGCAATGATCACTGCTGCAATTCTCATGCTCTCGCTCGCCAGTAGCGCTGCGATGGCCGGTAGCGCGCAAGAAGAAGCCAATCGCAAAACCGTTCTGGCCTTCTACGAGAAGGGGCTCAATCAGAAGGACGCTGATGCGGCCCTCACCCATGTCGGCGACCGCTACGTCCAGCACAATCCAAACGCGGCCGATGGACCGGACGGCTTCCGAAAATTCATCGGCTTCCTGCGCGAAAAGTTTCCGAACTCGCATAGCGAGATCAAGCGCAGCTTCGTGGATGGCGACTTTGTGATCCTCCACGTTCACTCCGTTCGCGAGCCCGGCAGCAAGGGGCGCGCGATAGTGGACATCTTCAAGCTCGAAAACGGCAAGATCGTCGAACACTGGGACGTCGTTCAGGACATTCCTGAAAATCCCGCAAACAACAACACGATGTTCTGACGGATAGAACAGCGGCTGAGGAACGGCCTAGCTTTTCCGCGCGATCCAGATCACGTGGCGCGCGCCGCCGCCCCTGCCGGTGGCACGGACGTTGACTTCGTTGACGTCGAAGCCGGCACGGCCGAGACGCTTGGTGAAGGCGGGGTTGGATCCGGACGACCAGACCGCGAGCACGCCGCCAGGCCGCAGCGCCGTCTTCGCCGCCGTGAGCCCGCTCACGTCGTAGAGCGCATCATTGCCCTTCCGGGTCAGCCCTTCCGGCCCGTTGTCGACGTCGAGGAGAATGGCGTCGAAGACGGAACGCTGCGCCCGGATGATCTCGCCAACGTCGGTCTCCCGGATGCTCACCCTGGGATCATCGAGGCTGTCGCCGAAGACCTGCGCCATCGGGCCGCGTGCCCAGGCCACCACCGCAGACACGAGTTCGGCGACGACGACCTTCGCGTTGCTTCCGAGCACGGCAAGCGCCGCACGCAGCGTAAAGCCCATGCCGAGGCCGCCGATGAGGACGACGGGCTTTAAGACATTCTCGATCTGCTTTGCCGCCAGCGTCGCGAGCGCCGCCTCCGAGCCCGACAAGCGGCTGTTCATCAGCTCGTTGCTGCCGAGCTTGATGGAGAACTCCTTGCCGCGCCGCATCAGGCGCAGCTCACCGTCGGAACCGGGGATTTGCGCGGTGTCGATCTTTTCCCAGGGAATCATGGGAGAGCTTTAGCACGATCGGAAATCGTAGGGTGGGTTAGCCGAAGGCGTAACCCACCACTTCTGTATCCGCGGTAAGAGACCTTGATGGGTTACACCCAGCGAACTGCGCTTCGCGCGTTCGCAAGGCTAACCCACCCTACAATCTCGCTCTATCCGCCCGCCCAGACGTCCAGCACATAGCGGTTCTTCGCACCCATCTCCTCGATCCAGCGTGCGCTGGCCGCGGCATCGTTGCCGCTCTTCTCGCGGTGGATCGCGACGAGCGCTGCCTTCACGTCGGGCTCCATCTTACCGCCGTCGCCGCAGACGTAGATGATGGCGCCCTGCCCGATCAGGGGCCAGACCTTGTCCTTCTGCGCGGCAAGTACGTGCTGCACATAGGTCTTGGGTCCATCCGCGCGCGAGAACGCCGTGAAGAGCTCGGCGATGCCGCTTGCCGCCAGCGCCTTCAATTCGTCCGCATAAAGAAAGTCCTGGTCGGGGTGGCGGCAGCCGAAGAACAGCATTGCCGGACCGAGCGTGGCCCCCTTCGCCTTGCGCGCGGCGCGCTCCTGAAGGAAGCCGCGGAATGGGGCAAGTCCCGTGCCCGGCCCGATCATGATGATCGGCACGGATGAATCATCGGGAAGCCGGAAACCGGCCTTGGTCTCGCGCACGGTCGCATAGATCGCATCGCCCGCGCGACGGTTGGCGAGATAGTTCGAGCAGATGCCTTTGTAGGTGCCGCTACCGGAGGCTGCCGGACCTTCGACCACGCCGACGGTGACGCTGCATCGCGCCGGGTCGACCGACGGCGAGGACGAGATCGAGTAGTAGCGCGGCGCCAGCAGCGAGAGCATTTCCAGATAGACGTGGAAGGGCAGTTCGCAGGCCGGATATTCGAGCAGCAGGTCGAACACCGATTTGCGCCTGGCCAAGATCTCGGTGCGGTAGCGCTCGAGCGGCTCGACCTCCTCGCCGACGAAGCCCAACAGCTTCGGCTTGGTGACCGGGCAGCGGGTGTGCTCGGCCATGATCTGGATCTGCTTGCGCGTCGCCACCTGCTGCAGCTCGACGAATTCGCTGAGCAGACGGCCGACCGACACGGCCTCGCCGACCGGCAATTGCGCACGGCGGCCTTCGGCCACCTGAAGCCTGATCTGATCGGCCGGCAGGAAGCCGAAGCGGCGGGCGACCGAATCCACCAGTGTCGGGTCGTTGCGCGGAACGACGCTCAAATGGTCGCCGACGCGATAGGTAACGTTGGACGGCAGTTGCACCTCGATGTGGCGTGTCGAACGCTCCGATGGATTGGCCCCGCTCCTGTTCTGAAGCTCATCATTGACCAGCACCTTCATCGCCACCGCGCCGCCCTGGGCGACGATGGTGTTGACGGCAGTCACCGCCACCGGCTCGATCGCGTAAAGCGGATCGTCCTCCGCGGTGCGGGTGAAATTCCAGTCGATGCCGAATTCCTTGGTCGCGACCTGGGCAGCCGCCGGGAACCATTTCTGGAATTGGCCGTCGAGATCGCTGCGCGCATCGCCTTCGCCGCGCGGGAAGACGGCGCGCCCGCCATGCGCCGACAATTGCTCGTCAATGAAGCGCGGCACCGACTGATAGGTCGCAGCCCAATCGCTATTGCCGCAGCCGAACACGGCGTAGCGCACATTGGCAAAGGCATCCGTCGGCAAGTCGCCGCCGAGCCATTTGACGAACTGCGTCGCATTGTCAGGCGCCGCACCGTTATAGGAGGCGCAGATGATCAGCACGCCGCCTTCCTGCGGCAGCTTGCCGACGTAATCGTCGAGCGGGCCAAGGTGAACGGCAAAGCCGTTGATCTCGGCGAGATCAGCCATACGCGTCGCCAGCTCCTCGGCGGTGCCGAGATTGGACCCGTACAGCACCAGCATCGGCGTGTTGTGGCCCGGCCGCGCGGTCGGCTGGCGCGGCGCCCTCGGTGCCGAGGCCACAGCCGCGATGGGCCCGCCGTAAGCACCGCGCTCGCGATCGGCGCGTGGGCGCACCTTGATCTTGAAGCCTTCCGGCTTCATCGTCAGCGTTTCCTTGAGGTGCATCTGATAGCGCTGGTGATCGATCAGCTTGAAGCGCTGCAGGATCATGCCGAGCGCAAGCGCAGCCTCGTGCATGGCAAAGCCGCGGCCGATGCAAGCGCGCTGGCCGTTGCCGAACGGCTTCCAGGCATTGATCGGCCGCTTCGCTTCAGCTTCGCGGCTGAAATTCTCGGGATCGAACGCATCCGGGTTCGGTCCCCAGACGCTGGGATCGCGATGCAACGCCGTCACCAGGATGGTGGTGAAGGTGCCCTTCCTGAGCTTGTACTTGCCGCCGCCGATGGTCTCGTCGTTGAGCGGCGAGATACCATAGGCCGGCGCCGGCGGCCACAGCCGCAGCGCCTCCTTCAGAATCTGCGTGATGTAGGTGAGCTGCGTCACCTGCTGATAGGTCGGCTTCGCATTGACGTCGGGGCCGAAGACGCGGTCGACCTCATCATAGGCCTTCTTGAGGATGTCCGGATGCTTGAGCAGTGCATAGAGCGTGTAGGACAACAGGCCGCTGGTGGTCTCGTGGCCCGCGATCAGGAAGGTGTTGATCTGGTAGCGAATGTTGACGTCATCGAGCTGCTCGCCGGTCGCGCGGTCGACGCCGGTCATCATCGCGGCCAGCATGTCCTTCTTGTCGTCGATCCCGTCCGCACTCTTGCGGCGTTCTGCGATGATCTCGTCGACCATCTTGTTCATGAAGGCGACGTCTTCGGCCAAGGTCTTGCGCCGCTTCTGCATCCAGAGCTGCTCGAACGGCAAGCCGCGCGTCATCATGATGGTTTCGAGCGAGCGCACCAGCGACTCGACGAAGGGGTGGTAGTCGCGGCGGTAGAACGAATTGAAGCGGTAGTCGAAACCGCAGAGGCCGATCGTATCAAGCGTCAATGCGGTCATATCGTGGACGACGTCGATCTCGTCGTCGGCGTTGAGCCGCTCCCATTTGTGGACGAGCTGCTCGGCGATATCGACCATGCTCGGATGATAGGACTGCATGGCGCGGTTGCCGAACGGCTGGAGCAGGATGTTGTGCGCCTTGCTCCAGTTCGGCTCTTTGGTATCGGCCGTGAACAGGCCATCACCGCCGACCGCCCGTACACGCCGCAGCGCGCCGCGCACTGTCTTGTCGAAGCGCTTCTCGTTGGAGAGCTCGTCGACGAGATCATGGCCGGAGACAACGACGATCGGCGAGCCCATCATGTCGAGCCAGAAGATCGGACCGAGTTCCTTGGCGAGCCGCGTCAGGTGCTGCACGGGGGCGGCCGAATCCAGCGACAACATGTTGCCGACCACCGGCTTGGTCGGCGGATGCGGGATCGGGTCCAGTCTGTTCTTGGATGACATGAAAAGCGTTTCCCCCTCAGTAACCCTCGTCATTGCGAGGAGCTCTCGCGACGAAGCAATCCAGAGTCTCTCCGCGGACACATTCCTGGATTGCTTCGCTTCGCTCGCAATGACGACCTAGCCAAACCGCCTTCTACGCCATTCGATCAGTTTGGCGCTGACCTCCTCCGGCTTCTCCTGCTGCGTCCAATGGCCGCTGTCCTTGACGAGATACTTCTCGAGATCGGGAATCAGCTTGCCCATGCCATCAGCGGAGGATGGCGGCAACACCGCGTCATTCTCGGCCATGATCATCAGCGACGGCACGCGGACCGTATGATCGAGCCCTTCCGCACGCGTCCAGTTGCGCGACATGTTGCGGTACCAGTTGATGCCGCCGGTGAAGCCGGTTCTGGTGAAGGCATCGACGAAGACTTTCTTCTCTTCCGGCGACAGGATCGGCGTACGCGGATCGTGCTTCGCGTCATAGGCGGCAATCATCTGCGGAAATGCCAGATTGAGCCGCGGCGAAGCACCGACACCGGCAACCACCTCCTCCGGCGGCGCGTCGGCCGGGCGCGGCACCGGCTTACGCATGAACGCATCGAAGGTCTGTTCGACACGGCTGCCGAAAATCCTGTCCGGCTCGCGCGCCGGATCCTGGAACTGCACGATGTACATCTTCTCGCCGAAGCGTGCACGCAACAGCTCGATCGGATCGGCCCAAGCGCGATTGGTGTGGGGCGTGTTGATGCCGACCACGCCGGCGACCCGGTCGATGTGCCGCAACGGCATCTGCCAGACGACGAAGCCGCCCCAGTCGTGACCGACGAAGATCGCCTTGTCGATCTGCAGATGATCAAGCAGTCCGACGAGATCGCCGGTCAGGTTCTCGATGTCGTAGGCCTCGACCGGCTCGGGCCGGTCGGTCGCACCGTAGCCGCGCTGGTCCGGCGCGATCACGCGGATGCCGGTCTCGCTCAACGCCTTGATCTGGTGGCGCCAGGAGAAGGCGAGCTCGGGCCAGCCGTGGCACAGCACCATCGGCGGCTTGTCATCGGCCGGGCCAGCCTCGTAATAGCCCATGCGGATTCCGTTCGTCGTCGCGAACTTGAGCGGTGGCATTTCAATCATGGCGACCTTCCTACTCGGCAGCGCTCTTGACGTCGGCCGCGGGCGGCACATAGGCCGCCTCCAGTGCGGCGAACTCTTCCGGCAGCATGTCGCACATCACCTGTACATGCGGAATGATATTGGCGCCGACGATGAAGCCGAAATCGAGCTGGTCCCGATAGCTCTGCACGGTGATGTTGAGCGCCTGCCCATGCGTCGCGATCGACACCGGGAAGATGTGCAGCAGCTCGGCCCCTGCGGCATAGAGCGTCTGCCGCGGTCCCGGCACGTTGGACACCGTGATGTTGGCGGCCGGCGGCAGCACGTCCGACAGATTGGAGCGGCTGTAGAGCAGCGCCAGGATCTGCACCATGATCGGTGCGCCCAGCATCGAGATATTGGAGACCTGCGGCATCAGTGCCCGCAGCGGATGCGACATCTCCTTGGACTTGGTCGATTGCGCGATGATCGCTTCGAGCCGCGCCTTTGGATCGGCGATGTTGGTCGCGATCGAGCAGATCATGCCGAACACCTGGTTGTTGGCCTCGGTGTTGCCCTCCTCGCGCAGCGAGATCGGCACGGCAGCCGTGAGGGATTTCGCCGGCAGCGTGCCATATTGCTGCAGATAGCGGCGGACCACGCCTGAGGCGAGCGCCAGCACCACGTCGTTGAGCTTGCCGCCGGCCTGCTTGGCTAGCGCCTTCGCCCGTGAAAGTGAAATCGATACGCCGGCGAAGCTGCGCTCCGACGAGATGGTCTTGTTGAGCATGGTCGGCGGCGACACCATGCTGGCGAGGCTCTCGCGCGACTTCGGGTCGGCGACCTTGCCGAGCACGTCGGAGACGCTCTTGAGCACGGTCGGGATGTTACCGGCAAAGCGAACCGCGCTCTCGATCTGGTACATCGCGTTGTCGAACAGGATCGAGCCGATGTCGCTCTTGCCGGTGCGCGGCAATTGCAGGTTCTTCGCGGCCGCCGACGCATCGAGCGGCTGGCTGAAGAGCTGCTGATAGGAATCGAGCAGGTTGGCGGCGATGTCGCGCGGCTCCTGTCCGGGCTTGGCTCCTGCCGTCGGAGGATCGACCCTCCGCGGAATCGGCGAGATGTCGTAGATCATGTTGGTCAGGGCCGCACCGGCGCCGCCGTCGATGGCGGCGTGGTGCATCTTGGAATAAAGCCCGACCTCGTTGTCCTTCATGCCCTCGAACACGTAGAACTCCCAGAGCGGACGGGCCCGGTTCAGGAGCTTGGCATGCATCCAGCCGACAATACGTTCGAGCGTGGCGCGGTCGCGCGGCTGCGGCAGGCTGGCGCGGAAAATGTGGCGGTCGATGTCGAACTGGTCGTCCTCGACCCAGGAGGGATGATCGATGTCGAGCGGCGCCTTCTCCAGCCGCGCCTTCAGGATCGGCGCGATGTGCAGGCGCGAGACGATCATCGCCTTGAAGTCTTCGAAGAAGTCGCCCTTGTAATCGTCGGGCAGGCGAAAGATCGCCATGCTGCCGACATGCATCGGCATTTCCGGCGTTTCCAGATAGAGAAACGACGCATCCAGCGACGACAGCTTCTTCCCGTCAGCCATAGTTCCCTCCCGCAGGATTTCGACGGGCGCCTTGGTCCGCGCTTCTCGTCAGGCCGATACTGCCTGTTCCGGCGGGGCATATGCAATGGCAAACGGCCCGGCCCGGTCAAATGGCCAGAATTCTCCCTCCGGTTGCGCCAAGCGGTCCGCCACGGCCCATAGCGCCGCGGGGTTGACCCCGAGCCCGATATGGCTCGCCAGGTGCACCTCGATGTTTTCGGCACGATCGGAGGGACGGAGCAGACAGGTCCGCCAGTTCACGACTCCGTCGGCGCGCGAATAGATCGAGCTCGTGGGCACCGGCAGATCGCCGGCGATCGCCTCGCGTTGTTCGGCAAAATCCTCGACCCGCTCGCCGGACAGCGCCTCGTACAGCCGCGTGGCGTTGGTCGCCCGCACGTCGTTGGCAAAAGGGCTACCGAGCGTGACGACATAGCGGACCATTTCCGGCGCCTGAAGTGCGAGATCACGGGCATAGACGCCGCCGAGGCTCCATCCGACCAGGCTGACCTTGCGTCCGGACGCGGCATGGATTTCGCCCAGACGAACGCGCAAGGCGTCCCGCATCCGTCCGAGCCCGCCGAGATTGCGGCCCATCCGCCAGGCATGTGCCTCGTAACCGAGCTCGCTGAGATAGCGCCGCATCGGCGCCATCGAGAGATCGCTGGCGAGGAAGCCCGGTAGCGCCAGCACCGGATGGCCGTCGCCCCTTGGTGCGCGCATCAGCAGCGGTGACAGCAGCAGGCTCGCATTGAGTTCGAACAGGCCCCGCGCCTCGGCAAGCAGCAGTCCGACACCCGGCGGACGAAGCCGGCCTGGATCCAGCGTCCCGTCCGGCCCTGACGACACTATTTCTTCTTGTCGCTACTGCGCGTGCCGCCGAGGCCGGCCATCGCGACGAACATGTCCTGAAACCGCTCGGCGAGCTTGGGATCGTATGTAAACCAGCTCTGGACCAACGATTCGGGCGAGACCTTGTCGATGTTGCTCAAGACCTGCTGCTGTAGCTTGTCCATCACCGCCGTCTGCATCGGCGACACGTCGGGCAATCCAAAGAATTGGCGGGCCTCGAGGGGGGTGCAGTCGATTTCGATGTTAACTTTCATATCCCCTCCTGATGAGATTCGAGCGGCCTGCCGCCAGTATCGCCGCGAGTTGTGGTGCGACGCAAGCGACCTGAGGGGAAGCTGCGGCGCGAATGGTCAATCAAATTGTCCGGCTGCGACCGCAGCGGACGGCTGAAACGAAGAGGGCCGCCAGGGCCCATCTCCATCGTTCCGGAGGACTTCACAGGTCGAAAGTCGGATGTCGTTTGCGCGCCAGCCTCCCCTAGATTGCCGGGCAGCATTGCTGCACAGCGGTGCAACTTGGCGCGTTCCTTGCTGGAATGGCGCTTGCACGGGTCGTGAACTCTGGGCAACATGGATCGATCGGCCCCGCCGAACAATCAAAAATGACGGTCGGGGCGAGTGGAGAGGGTCAAGAATGTCAGTCGGACGAAGTTTGTTTGCGGCGACGCTCGCCGGTGCGCTTGCGTTGGCGGTCTCGCCGGCGTCGAGCCAGACGCTGCGCTACGCCAACCAGGGTGAGCTCAAGTCGCTCGATCCCTACACGCTGAACGAGTCGACCACCAGCGCGCATCTCGGTCATGTCTATGAGGGCCTGGTCGCCCGCGGCAAGGACCTGAAGATCGTCCCGGCGCTCGCCGAAAGCTGGGAGACGCCGGAACCGACACGCTGGCGTTTTCACCTGCGCAAGGGCGTGAAATTCCACAATGGCGACCCCTTCACCGCTGACGACGTGGTGTTCTCGGCCGAGCGCGTACGAGCAAAAGGCTCGAATTTCCAGAGCCGCGTTCCCGCCGATGCCAAGGTCGTCAAGGTCGACGATTACACCGTCGATTTCATCCTGACCTCGCCCAATCCGATCCTGACGGCGCTGTGGGCGACCTGGTACATCATGGACAAGAAATGGGCAGAGGCGAACGATGCGGTGGCACCGACGCCAGCGGCCGCCACGACTCCGAGCTATGCGTCGCTCCATGAAAATGGCACCGGTCCGTTCGTCATCGAAAGCCATCAGCCGGGCGTGAAGACCGTCTTCAAGGTCAACCCGAACTGGTGGCGCAAGCCGGAACATAATCTGAAGGAGATCATCTTTACGCCGATCGCCAACCCCGCCACCCGTGTTGCGGCGCTGTTGTCGGGCGAAGTCGACGTGATCGAGCCGGTACCGGTGCAGGACATCGAGCGCGTCAAAGCGAGCCCCAACGCCACGGTGCTGACGGGACCTGAGCTCCGCACCATCTTCGTCGGCATGGATCAGGCGCGCGACGAGCTCCTGTATTCCAACGTCAAGGGCAAGAACCCGTTCAAGGACGTTCGCGTCCGTGAAGCCGTCTACCGGGCGATCGATGTCGACCTGATCAAGAACCGCGTCATGCGCGGGCTGTCCACGCCGTCCGCATTGATGGTCGCACCGGAGATCTATCCGTCGAAGGGCTTCACCCGGCCGAAATTCGATCCCGACGCCGCCAAGAAGCTCCTTGCCGACGCCGGCTATGCCGACGGTTTCGAGGTGACGATGGACTGCCCGAACGATCGCTACGTCAATGACGCCGCGATCTGTCAGGCCATCGTCGGCATGCTCGCCCGCATCAACATCAAGGTGGATCTGCTGGCGCAGCCCAAGGCCCAATATTTCGCCAAGGTGCTCAAGCCCGGCGGCTACAAGACCTCGCTGTTCATGCTGGGCTGGACCCCGGATACGCTCGATTCCCAGAACGTGCTGCACGACATCATGGGTTGCCGGGACGATCCCAAGGATCCCAACCGCGGCGAAGCCAATCTCGCCGGCTATTGCAACAAGCAGTTCGACGAGCTCGCCGACAAGGTTCTCGTGGAATCCGACACGGCCAAGCGCGATCTCCTGATCAAGCAGGCCTTCGAGCTCTCGATGAAGGACTGGGCCTATATCCCGCTGCACCAGCAGGCGCTCGCCTGGGGCGTGTCGAAGAAGGTGAAGCTGACCCAGCGTGCGGACAACATGGTCATGCTCTACTGGGCGACCAAGCACGAAGAGTAAGTGTCGACAAGTTGTGAAGTCCCGGAAGCCTTGGCTTCCGGGACTTGCCGTTTCGGGTTAACGCAATGATGCGTGCTGCTGAAGAGATGTGAAAGGAACAGATGCTCGCTTTCACACTGCGCCGGGCCATCCAGGCCATCGGTGTCATGATCGCCGTCGGGATCATCGCGTTCTCGATGTTCCGATTTGCCGGCGATCCCGTAAACCAGATGGTCGGGATGGACACGTCGGGCGCTGAACGCGCCGCGATCCGCAAATCGCTCGGCCTCGACGACCCCGTTCTCGTGCAGTTTGGCCGCTATATCGGCAACGCCGCGCAGTTCAAATTCGGCGTGTCCTACCAGTTCCGCCTCCCCGTCAACAATCTGCTGATGGAGCGGATGCCCGCGACGCTGGAGCTCGCGATCTGCGCCACCATCTTCGCGATGGTCAGCGGCATCCTGATGGGCGTCTATTCGGCGCTGCGCCGTGACAGCTGGCTCGCGCACATATTTCAAGCCGTCTCGCTGATCGGCATCTCGCTGCCGACCTTCCTGATTGGTATTCTCATGATCTACCTGTTTTCGGTGACGCTCGGCTGGTTGCCTTCGTTCGGGCGGGGCGACGTCGTGCATGTCGGCTGGTGGACGACGGGGCTCCTGACGCTGTCAGGCTTGAAAGCGTTGATCATGCCCGCGATCACACTTGGCCTGTTCCAGATGACGCTGATCATGCGCCTCGTGCGCGCGGAGATGCTGGAAGTGATGCGGACGGACTACATCCGCTTCGCCCGTGCGCGCGGACTGACCACGCGGGCGATCCATTTCGGTCACGCGCTGCGCAACACGCTGGTTCCTGTCATCACCGTGGCAGGCCTGCAATTTGGCTCGGTCATTGCCTTCGCAATCATCACCGAGACCGTGTTCCAGTGGCCGGGCATGGGGCTCCTGTTCGTGCAGGCCGTTCAGAACGTCGATATCCCGATCATGGCGGCCTACCTGATGATGGTCTCCCTGATCTTCGTCACCATCAATCTCGTGGTTGATATCCTCTACACCATCGTCGATCCGCGGCTGCGCTCGACGGTCAGCCGGGCGCACTGACATGAGTGAGGCCGTCGTTCCGCATAGTGTCGAGAAGCGCGCCGCGGCCGCACCTGGCTGGTTCAGGCGCGCGCTCGACAGCGACCTGTTCTATTCGTTCCGCCGCTCCAAGATCACCATGATCGCTGCGGGGGTAACGCTTCTGTTCTTCCTGCTCGCGATCTTCGCCTCGGTGCTGTCGGTGCAGAATCCATTCGATCCGGCGCAGCTTCAGTTGATGAATTCTCGCATCTCGCCGCTCTGGACCGCCGACGGTCAGAGCCCGTTCCTGCTCGGCACCGACGAGCAGGGCCGTGACGTGCTGTCCGCGATCCTCTACGGCCTGCGCATTTCGCTGCTCGTCGGCGTCCTCGGCGTGGTCTTGTCTGGCGTACTCGGCATCCTGCTCGGGCTGACGGCGGGTTATTTCGGCGGCGCAGTGGATGGATTGATCATGCGCATCGCCGACGTGCAGCTTTCTTTCCCGGCCATCCTGATTGCACTCTTGATCAACGGCATCGCTAAATCGGTCTTTGGCAATAAGCTCGACGAGATGAGCATGTTGGCGGTTCTGGTCTTCGCGATCGGCTTGAGTTTTTGGGTGCAGTACGCTCGCACTGTGCGTGGCTCGGTCCTGGTCGAGAAGAACAAGGATTATGTCGCAGCAGCGCAATTGATCGGCCTGCCCGCCCCCGTGATCATGCTGCGCCACGTGTTGCCGAACACTACGGGACCGATCCTCGTGATCGCTACCATCAATCTCGCGCTCGCCATCATCACCGAGGCAACGCTGTCGTTCCTCGGCTCGGGCATGCCCGAAACCATGCCGTCGCTCGGCACGCTGATCCGCATCGGCAACGGCTATCTGTTCGCAGGCGAATGGTGGATCGTCGCCTTTCCAGGGCTCGCGCTCGCGGCGCTGATTCTGTCGATCAATCTGCTCGGCGACTGGCTGCGCGACGCGCTCAATCCAAAACTTCGATGAGTATGCCTCGCCCATGACCGAACCCGTTCTCTCCGTGCGCAACCTCCAGGTCGAGTTCGCCTCCCGCCGCGGCACGCTGCGCGCCATCGACGGCGTCTCCTTCGACATCGCCAAGGGCGAGGTGCTCGGCGTGGTCGGCGAATCCGGCGCCGGCAAGTCCGTCACCGGCCTCTCGGTGATCGGCCTGATCGATCCGCCCGGCCGCATCGCCGGCGGCGAGATTCATCTCGCGGGCCTGCGCATCGACAATCTGCCGCCGGAGGAGATGCGCCGCATCCGGGGCAAGCGCATCGGCATGATCTTCCAGGATCCCCTCACCTCGCTCAATCCGCTCTACCGGGTCGGCGACCAGATCGTGGAGACGATCCGGACCCACCTCAATCTCTCCGAACAAGCGGCGCGCCGCCGCGCCATCGATCTCTTGGCCGAAGTCGGCATTCCCGCGCCGGAAAAGCGCATCGACGGCTATCCCCACGAATTCTCCGGCGGCATGCGCCAGCGCGTGGTGATTGCGCTGGCGATCTGCGTCGAGCCGGAACTGATCATCGCAGACGAGCCGACCACCGCGCTCGATGTCTCCGTGCAGGCGCAGATCATCTCCCTGATCAAACGGCTCGGGCGCGACCACGGCACCGCCGTGATGCTGGTGACCCACGACATGGGCGTGATCGCGGAGACGTCGGACCGGGTCGCGGTGATGTATGCCGGCCGCATCGCCGAGATCGGTCCGGTGCAGGATGTCGTGAAGAATCCGCTGCACCCCTACGCCAGGGGGCTGATGGGCGCGATCCCGACGCTGGCCGGAGACGACAAGCGTCTCGTGCAGATTCCCGGCTCCATGCCGCGCCTGTCGGCGATTCCGCCGGGTTGCTCGTTCAATCCGCGCTGTGCCTTCGCCTTCGACCGCTGTCGCGTTGAGCGGCCGGAGCCGCTCCCACGTGGCGCGCAGTCGGTTGCCTGCCACCTCTATGACAATGTGCCGGCGGAGAGCGCAGCATGAGTGCTCCCTTCGTCCAGGCCACCAATCTGCGCCGCGTCTTCGACGTCTCGAAGCCATGGCTCAACCGCGTGCTCGAAGGCGGGCATCTCGAATATCTGAAGGCGGTCGATCACGTTAGCTTCGAGATCAGGAAGGGCGAGACGTTCGCTCTGGTCGGCGAATCCGGTTCCGGCAAGACCACGGTGGCGCGCATGGTCGTCGGCCTGTTGCCGCCGAGTTCTGGCGATGTGCTGATCGACGGCGTGTCGATGACCGATCCGCGACAGGCGTCGGCGCGGCGGAAGCTACGCCGCCGCATCCAGATGATCTTCCAGGACCCCTATGCCAGCCTGAACCCTCGCTTCCGGGTCGACGCCATCATCTCCGAGCCGATCCGCGCCTTCGACCTGATCCAGGGCGAACGCGACATCCAGGCTCGCGTCGGCGAGCTGCTCAGCCTCGTCGGCCTGCACCCCGACGACAGGCTGAAATTTCCGCACGAGTTCTCCGGCGGCCAGCGTCAGCGCATCGCGATCGCGCGCGCGCTCGCATCGGACGCCGAGTTCATCGTCTGCGACGAGCCGACCTCGGCCCTCGACGTCTCCGTGCAGGCCCAGATCCTGAATCTGATGCGCGATCTCCAGGACAAGTTCGGCCTGACCTACATGTTCATCAGCCACAACCTCGCCGTGGTCCGCCACATGGCGAGCCGGGTCGGCGTGATGTATCTCGGCCGCATCGTCGAGATCGCGGAAGGACGCGAGCTGTTCGCCCGTCCGCGCATGCCCTACACCAAGATGCTGCTGGGTGCCGTGCCAGATCTCGCCATGAGCGGCCGCCAGCGCGTTCCGGTGAAAGGCGAGATCCCGAACCCGATCCATCCCCCCTCCGGCTGCGCCTTCAACCCGCGCTGTCCGCTGGCGTTCGATCTCTGTCGCAAGGACACGCCGGAATTGATCGACGGCGTCGCCTGCCACGCGGTCAACACCGCGCCAGTCCCGGCGTGACGCGCGCGTGCCATGCAGCCTGCGCATTTGGCGGCGGCGTGGCCCTGTGATCAATTGCGCGCGTCGCAAATGAGGTAGCCCATGACCAGCAAAATCAATCCCGATCCGTTCACGACGAGGCCGGAGATCGAAGGCACCTTCGGGGTCGTCGCCACCACGCATTGGATTGCGACCGCCGTTGGCATGGGCATCCTGGAGAAGGGCGGCAACGCCTTCGACGCCGGTGTCGCCACCGCCTTCACGCTCCAGGTGGTCGAGCCGCATCTGAACGGCCCCGGCGGCGACGTGCCTGTCATCGTCCATGACGTCAAGCGCGGGCGCATCGAAGTGATCTGCGGGCAAGGCCCGGCACCGGCACGCGCCACCATCGCGCACTACAAGAGCGAAGGCCTCGACATGGTGCCCGGCACCGGTCTGCTCGCCGCCTGCGTTCCCGGGACCTTTGAATCCTGGATGATGCTGCTGCGCGACTACGGCACAATGCGTGTGCGCGATGTGCTGGAGCCCGCGATCTCCTATGCGCGTGACGGCTATCCGCTGGTCGAGCGCGCCTGCGCCACGATCCAGACCGTCGAGCAGCTGTTCCGCAAGCATTGGCCGACCTCGGCCGGCGTCTACCTGCCGAATGGCGAGGTGCCGAGGCCCGGAACGCTGTTCACCAACAAGACGCTGGCTGCGACCTATACCCGCATTCTCAGCGAGGCCGAGAGCGGCGGTGGCGGCCGCGACGCCGAGATCGAGCGCGCGCGAAAAGCCTGGTCGCAAGGTTTCGTTGCGGAAGCCATCGACAAATTCTGCCGCACCCAGGAGGTCATGGACGTTAGCGGTTCGCCGCATCGCGGCGTCCTCTCGGCCGACGACATGGCACGCTGGCAGCCGACGATCGAGGCGCCGCTCACTTACGATTACGGTCGCTACACCGTCTGCAAGGCCGGCGTCTGGAGCCAGGGCCCGGTTACGCTCCAGCAGCTCGCTCTCTTGAAAGGCTTTGCGCTCGACGGGCTCGATCCGACCGGGCCGGAGTTCATCCATCTCCAGATCGAATGCGCCAAGCTGGCATTCGCCGACCGCGAAAAGTTCTACGGCGATCCCAAATTCAACGAGATCCCGATCACGACGTTGCTGTCGGATGCCTATAACGACGAGCGCCGCAAGCTCGTCACCGAAAAGGCCTCGCTCGATTTCCGCCCCGGCTCGGTCGAGGGCTTTGGCGGCGTGGTCAAGCTTCGCCGCGCCGAGGGCCAGCGCGAGGCGGTCGGCGCGCTCGGTGCCGGCGAACCGACCGTGGGGCGCTTCGGCGAAGTGCGCGGCGACACCGTGCATTTCGACATCATCGACAAGGCCGGCAACATGGTGTCCTCGACGCCGTCGGGCGGCTGGCTGCAATCCTCGCCGATCATTCCCGAGCTCGGCTTCTGTCTCGGCAGCCGCGCACAGATGTTCTGGCTCGAGGAGGACCATCCCGCGGCGCTCGCGCCGGGCAAGCGGCCGCGCACCACGCTGTCGCCGACCATGGCGCTGCGCGATGGCGAGCCGTACTTGGCCTGGGGCTCGCCCGGCGGCGATCAGCAGGACCAGTGGATCACGCAGTTCTTCCTGCGCCACGTCCATTGCAACCTCAATCTCCAGGAGGCGATCGACGCGCCGGCCTGGCACTCCGAACACTTCCCGATCTCGTTCTGGCCGCGCACCGCGCGCGCGGGCGTGCTCGTGGTCGAGAACCGCGTGCCGAAGGCCACGATCGAGAACCTTCGCGAGCGCGGGCACATCGTCGAGGTCGGTCCCGACTGGTCGGAAGGCCGCCTCACCGCGGCCTCGCGCGTCGGCGTGCGCCGGCGCGCTGCCGCAAATCCCCGCGGCATGCAGGGCTACGCCGTAGGACGCTGATGGGCAGAAAATGACCTGGTCGATCATCGCGCGAGATCCTGCCACCGGCCAGTTCGGCATTGCCGTTGCGACGCGTTTCTTCGCCGTGGGCGCGCGTGTCCCGTACATTGCCGCTGGACTCGGGGCAATCGCCACACAGGCCTTGGTCAATCCCTATTACGGCATCGACGGCGTCAAGCTGCTGCGCGAAGGCCTCAATGCACACGACGTGCTTGCCGCGCTGCTCGCTGCCGACGACGGCCGCGAAAGCCGCCAGATCCACATCATGGACGCGAGCGGCGAGATCGCCGCGCATACCGGGCGCGATTGTATCGACTGGTGCGGACACATCGCGGGCAGCGGCTTCTCCATCGCCGGCAACATGCTTGCGGGTGCCGACGTGCTCGACGAGACCGCAAAAACCTACATCGCCAACGACAGCCTGCCCTTCCCGCGCCGTCTGCTCGCGGCGATGCGCGCAGGCGAGGCCGCCGGAGGTGACAAGCGCGGCAAGCAGTCGGCGGCGCTGCTGATCCATGGCGAGGAGGAATGGCCGGCGTTGGACATTCGCGCCGACGATCATCCCGATCCGCTCGGGGAGCTCGAACGGCTCGAGCGGGTCAGCCACGAGCTCTGGGTGCACTTCCGCGCCTCCATGCCGACACGGCAGAACCCGGCCGGCAACACCGATCGCAGCGTCATCGACGCCAGCATCAAAGCAGCCCGCGCAAGACAGTCATGAGCGCCAGTCCCCTCATCGAGATCACGGATCTGCGCATTCGCTTCCACGGCGACGATGGCCGTATCACCCATGCGGTCGACAGCGTCGATCTCAGCGTCGCCAATGGCGCCACGCTCGGCCTCGTCGGCGAATCCGGCTGCGGCAAGAGCGTGACGTCGCTGGCGATCATGGGCCTGCTGCCGAAGCAAAGCGCGGAGATATCGGGTACGATCCGCTTCGAGGGGTTCGACCTGCTGAGCACCCCGGACCAGACCCTGCGCGATCTCCGCGGCAACCGTCTGGCGATGATCTTCCAGGAGCCGATGACCTCGCTCAACCCGAGCCTGACCATCGGCGACCAGATCATCGAGACGATCCTGCGCCATCGCGGCGGCTCGCGGCGGAATGCGCGCGAGCGGGCGATCGAGCTCCTGCGCCGCGTCCACATCCCCTCACCCGAGCGTCGGATCAACGAATTCCCGCACAAGCTCTCCGGCGGCATGCGCCAGCGCGTGATGATCGCCATGGCGCTTGCCTGCGATCCGCGCCTCTTGATTGCTGACGAGCCGACCACGGCGCTCGATGTCACCTTGCAGGCCCAGATTCTGGAGCTGATGCGGGAGTTGAAGGCCGCGAGCGGTGCCGCCATCATCCTGATCACGCATGATCTCGGCGTCGTCGCCGAGGTCTGCGACGAGGTCGCGGTGATGTATGCCGGCGAGATCGTCGAGCGCGCGCCGGTGGACGAATTGTTCTCGGCACCGCAGCATCCCTACACCGTCGGCCTGCTCGGCTCGATCCCGCGCCTCGACCATCGCGCCGAGCAGCTTGCGACGATCGAAGGCATGGTGCCGAACATGGCGCAGCCGCCCGTCGGCTGCCGCTTCGCCGCACGCTGCCCGTTCGTTCTGGACACCTGCACCAAGGCGCCGCCGCCATTGATCGAAGTCAGCCCCGGCCACCTGTCGCGCTGCATCCGCGCGCCGCTTGAACGTCTGGTGTCGTGATGGCACTGCTCGAGGTCGAAGGCCTGGTCAAGCATTTCGTCGCCGAACGCTCGCTGTTCGGCCGCGCTCGGGCGCATGTCAAAGCCGTCGATGGCGTCTCCTTCTCGGTCGAAGCCGGCAAGACGCTGGCCCTGGTCGGCGAATCCGGTTGCGGCAAATCCACCGTCAGCCGTCTGGTGCTGCGGCTGATCGAGCCGGATGTGGGCACGGTACGCTTTGACGGCCGTGATCTTCTCTCCCTCGACGCCAATGCACTCCGCGCCTTCCGCCGCGAAGCTCAAATCATCTTCCAGGACCCCTACGCCTCGCTCAATCCGCGCATGACCGTCGGCCAGATCCTGACCGAGCCGCTGGCGCTGCACGATCTCGTACCTCCCGCACAGCGGCGCGAGCGGGTCGCCGAACTGCTGCGGCTGGTCGGGTTGGAGCCGCGGCTGGCGCAGCGCTATCCGCATGAATTCTCCGGCGGTCAGCGCCAGCGCATTGCCATCGCCCGTGCGCTCGCGGTCGAGCCGAAGCTGATCATCTGCGACGAGCCGGTCTCGGCGCTGGACGTCTCGATCCGCTCGCAGATCCTTAATCTGCTGCGCGAGCTCCAGGACCGGCTCGGCCTCGCCTACATCTTCGTCTCGCATGACCTCGCTGTGGTCAAGCACATCGCCGACCACGTGGCGGTGATGAATCTCGGCCAGATCGTCGAGACCACGGAGGCCGACGCGCTCTTCGCAGCACCGCGACATCCCTATAGCCGGGCGCTGTTGTCCGCGATCCCCCTGCCACAGCCAAAAGCGAAGCGAACGGCGGTCCTATTGACGGGCGAGATCCCGAGCGCGCTCAATCCGCCGGCCGGCTGCCGCTTCCATACGCGCTGCCCCTTCGTTATCGAGCGCTGTCGCACCGAGGCGCCGGAGCTCGTGGCCGACCGCGCGGGCCACGCCGCCGCCTGTCACCGCGTAGGCGAGCTGCCGTCTGCCGACGCCATCCTGCCGGCGGCCGGCGGGTTTTCGCCAGCACTTGCAAAATTGGTCGCGGCCTTCAGCCAAAAGACGGAAGGCACAGCCGTCTCCGGGGTTGGTATACAAGACACCGCGCCCACAACGACGTAGCCGAAGCAATAGGGATTGTCCGATGAAGATGTTTCGCCTGGCCGCAACGGCCACCGCCTTCCTGCTGTCGGTCGTAACAGCGCAAGCCCAAACCACACTGCGCATCGGTCTTGCCGAGGACCCCGACATCCTCGATCCATCGATGGCACGCACCTATGTCGGCCGCATCGTGTTCTCCGCGTTCTGCGATAAGCTGTTCGACATCGACGAGAAGCTCAACATCGTGCCCCAGCTCGCGCTGTCCAGCGAAACGGCCGATGATGGCAAAGCGCTCGTCATCAAGCTCCGCCCTGGCGTGAAATTCCACGACGGCGAGCCGTTCGATGCCGAGGCCGCCAAGTTCTCGCTGGAGCGCCACCTGACCTTCCCGGGCTCCTTCCGCAAGCCAGAGCTGGCCTCGGTCGACCACATCGACGTCGTCGATCCCCTCACCATCAAGCTGGTGCTGAAGTCGCCGTTCTCGCCGCTGCTCGCCCAGCTCACCGATCGTGCCGGCATGATGATGTCGCCGAAGGCGGCGAAGGAAGCCGGCGATAAGTTCGGCCTGCGTCCGGTCTGCGCGGGTCCTTACAAATTCGTCGAGCGCGTGCAGCAGGACCGCATCGTGTTCGAGAAGTTCGCCGACTATTGGAACAAGAACAACGTCTTCATCGACCGCATCGTGTTCCAGCCGATCGTCGATGCCACGGTGCGGCTCGCGAACCTGAAGTCCGGCGGACTCGACCTGATCGAGCGCGTGCTCGCCACCGACCTCAAGGAGGTTCGCGCGGATTCGCGGCTGAAGGTCGCGACCGCCATCGAGCTCGGCTATCAGGGGGTCACCCTCAACATCGGCAAGGACAAGGCCAAGGGGCCGCTCAGCCAGTCCGCCAAGGTGCGACAGGCGCTCGATCTCGCCATCGACCGCGAGGCGATCAACCAGGTCGTGTTCAACGGCGAGTTTCAGGTTGGCAATCAATGGGTCAATCCCGATCATCCCTATTATCAGAAATCCCTTCCGGTCCGTCCCCGCAATGTCGAGAAAGCCAACGCGCTGCTGAAGGAGGCCGGTGTGACGCCGCCGGTCAGCGTCGACTTCCTGGTGCCGAAGGGCGCCGAGACGGAGACGCCGGCGCAGGTGATCCAGTCGATGGCGGCCGAAGCCGGCTTCGACATGAAGATCCGCCTCACCGAATTCGCGACTGGGCTCAAGCAGGCCGAGGCCGGCGACTACCAGGCCTACATGCTCGCCTGGAGCGGCCGCGTCGATCCCGACGGCAACACCTACGTCTTCCTCCACAGCGGCGCGCCGCAGAACTACGGCGCGTGGAACAATGCACAGGCCGACAAGGCGCTGGAGGATGCGCGAGCGGTGACCGATCCCACCAAGCGCAAGGCCAGTTACGAAGCTCTGGCGAAACTGGTCCAGGAGGAAGAGCCCCTCCTTTACATCTATCATCGCCGCATCATCATCGCGCACACGACCAAGCTCGAAGGTTACAGGCAGATGCCCGACGGCCTCGTGCGCGTGGTCGGTCTCAAGCTGAAGTGACGCCGAAGGGATGCTGAACTTCCTCGCCCGCCGCCTTGTGCAGATCGTGCCGACGCTGTTCTTCGTGTCGGTGCTGATCTTCTCGCTGCAGCAATTGCTGCCGGGCGATCCCGCGCTGGTGATGGCGGGCGAAGAGCGCGATCCTGCGGTGATCGAGCAGATCCGGCATCAGTACCGGCTCGATCAACCGGTTCCCGTGCAGTATGCCTACTGGATCAAGGGCGTCCTGTCGGGCGACTTTGGCGAGTCGCTGCGCAACAAGATGCCGGTGCGCGAGCTGATCGCGCAGAAGCTGCCGGTGACGCTGCAGCTCGGCTCGATGGCGATCCTGATCGCGTTCTGCATCGGCATTCCCGCCGGCATCGTCGCGGCCGTGAAGAAAGGCACCGCCTGGGACTACGGCGCCAATTTCTTCGCGCTGTGGGGCATCTCCACGCCGAATTTCTGGCTCGGCATCATGTTGATCTTCCTGTTCTCGATCGAGCTCGGCTGGCTGCCGGCCTCGGGCTATGTGCCGCTCACCGAAAACTGGCGCGCGAGCCTTTCGGCCACCATCATGCCCGCCTTCGTGCTCGGCAATGCGATTGCCGCGATCCTGATGCGTCATACCCGCAGCGCTATGCTCCAGGTGCTGGAGAGCGACTATGTCCGTACTGCGCGCGCCAAGGGACTGTCGGAACGCTCGGTCATCCTCAAACACGCGATGCGTAACGCACTGACGCCCATCATCACGCTCGGCGCGCTCGAGCTCGGCACACTCTTGTCGGGTGCGGTGCTGACCGAACAAATCTTCTCCATCCCCGGCTTCGGCAAGCTGATCGTGGATGCCGTGTTCAACCGCGACTATGCGGTCGTGCAGGGCGTGGTGCTGGTGACGGCCACGGTCTACATCACGCTGAATCTTATTGCGGACGTCGCTTATATCCTCGTCAATCCGCGGCTACGGGGCTAGTGCCATGACCGACACGGCGCTCGCCAGTTCCGTCACGCAAGCTCACGAGCCGGACAGCCCCGCACGCCGCGCGCGGCGGCGTCTGTTCAAGCGCAAGGCCGCTGTATTTGGCCTCATCGTGATCATCGCGTTCATCCTTCTTGCGGTGCTTGCACCGATCGTCGTTCCCTACGATCCCGTCGCGACGAGCTGGAGCCTGGTGCGCAAGCCGCCGACCGCCGCGCACTGGTTTGGCACCGACGAGCTCGGCCGCGACATCCTGAGCCGCGTGGTTTACGGTGCGCGCGCATCGCTGCTCGCCGGCTTGATCTCGGTCGCCATCGCACTCGGCATTGGCCTGCCGCTGGGTCTGCTCGCCGCCTATCGCGGCGGCTTCACCGATGCGCTGATCAGCCGGATCACCGACGCAATGCTCGCCTGCCCGTTCCTGATCCTGGCGATTGCGCTGGCGGCATTCCTCGGTCCGAGCCTCGGCAATGCCATGATCGCGATCGGCATCTCCGCAACGCCAATCTTCATCCGCCTGACCCGCGGCCAGGTGCTGAGCGTCAAGGCCGAGGACTATGTCGAGGCCGCGCGGGCACTCGGCAATCCACCGTGGCGGATCGCGTTCTCACACATCCTGCCGAACATCCTGCCGGCGCTGCTGGTGCAGGCGACACTGTCGATCGCGGCGGCCATCATCGCCGAAGCGGCGTTGTCCTTCCTCGGCCTCGGCCAGCAGCCGCCGGCACCGTCATGGGGCAGCATGCTCAATGCCGCACAGCGCTTCCTGACCCAGGCGCCCTGGATGGCGATCTGGCCGGGGCTTGCGATCTTCCTGGTGGTGCTGTCGCTGAACCTGCTCGGCGACGGCCTGCGCGACGCACTCGACCCGCGCCAGCGCTAGCTGTCCCTCATGGTGATACGCGCGTCTCGAATCATGAAGGCCCGACTGTCACCTGTAGCCATCCTTCGAGACGCGGCCTGACGGCCGCTCCTCAAGATGCGGATCTCAAATCACCACCTCCCGCATCACGCGGCGGCAATCCATCTCATATTCGAGATCGACCACGGGAGGCCGGGCAAAATGCCAGGTCAGGCCGGAGCGCAGCGCGCCGCGACGGACCAGCTCGTCGACCAGCGCGTGGTGGAAGTCGTGCACCGAATAAGCCTGCACGCCGGTGGTGTCCTTCCAGCCGAAGCCGAAGGCCGTCATCCGGTTTTCCATCTGGGACGTGGTGGTGAAGCGCACCTTCTCCCGCAGCCCTTCCGGACTGAGATCGCGGTAGCGCACCGTGCGCTCGATATAGGTGCCGCTGCCCTCACGTGCCTCGGCGCCGCCGGCGATCACGAAGCTCGGCGCTGTCGAGCGGGTTGGGCGCGTGAAGGAGAACGCATAAAATGACGGCTCGGAGGGCGGATCGATCTCGGGGCAGACATTGCTGCGTGCCACCGGATTGGTAGTGCCGTCGAAGATGCCCCATTCCGACAGCGTCTTCACATAGTGCAGGTTGAACGCCCGAAAGCCTTCCTCGCTGAAAGCCGCCGGCGAGCGCAATTCGCAGGCACAGAATGCCGTCAGCGGCCGCCCAGCCTCCTGGATGAACTTCGCAGCCAGCGCAAATCCTTCCGCAAGCGGCACCAGGCGGTCGAACCGGACGCGCTCGATCTCGTAGCCGTCATCTGCGGCGGCACCCGCCGAGTACTGGAACACGGACGGAATGAAACGATAATTGCCGGCAGAGAACTCACGAATCATGACGGACTCCTATTCCAGTTGCATGCGAATGCCCTTGGCGCCGTTGAGCAGGCGTCTTAGGTGAAAGCCGGCCAGGGGATCGTCGGCGTGCATGCCGACCAGCGCAGCAAAGGCCGGCATGGCGGCGGCATCGCCGGCCTCCATCTTGGCGAAAGCCTCAGAATATAGCGCCGTCTCAGGCGCTTCGAATTTGGCCTGCGGCAGCGGTTCGAACGCGCGCAGCGGCTCGCTGCGTCCGCGCAGCATCAGCTCGCCTATGGGGCGGCCTTGGAAGTTTTCAGCCGACTTGGCGACGCTGGCGCTGACGCAAATGCGCGTTCCCAGATGCTTGTTGGCAGCCTCCAGCCGCGCCGCGATATTGATGGTGTCGCCGTAGGCGGTGTAGTCGAAGAAGCGATTGCCGCCGAAATTGCCAACCAGCGCCGGGCCCGCATGCACGCCAATCCGCGTGGTCCCGAAATTCACGCCTCTCGCCCTCCAACGCGCCGAGAAGTTCTCCGCCCAGGCGTCGAGATCATGGGCGCAGGCGACCGCACGCGTCGCATAATCCGGCTGGTCCCCCGGCGCATTGAAGAGCACCTGAATCGCATCGCCGATGATTTTCGTGACCGTCCCCTCATGCGCGAAGACGATCTCGGTCATGCCGCCGACATATTCATTGAGGAGCTCGCCGAGCATCTGGGGCGCCGCGCTCTCCACCAGCGACGTGAAGCCGGTGATGTCGGTGAAGATGGTCGCGACCTCGCGCCACTGCACCTCCATGCCGTCGCCGGCGACCTCCGCCGCCAGGCGCCTGGCGATCTCCGGCGAGAAGAAGCGCGACAGCGACGCATGGGCGCGCTCGGCCTCCATCTGGCGCCGCCGCACCTCGCGCAGCATCTCGACGTGGCGAATGGTTTTATCGATCGTGGCTTCCAAATCGGCGAAATCGATCGGCTTGGTCAGGAAGTCGAATGCGCCGCGGTTCATGGCGGTACGGATGTTGCTCATGTCGCCATAGGCGGAGACGATGATGGTCGACTTCTTGTCCTCGGCCTCCTGGAGCTTCGCGAGCAGAGACAGTCCGTCCATCCTGGGCATGTTGATGTCGGAGACCACCATGTCGACATGCGGATTCTGCTCGAGCGATTGCAGCGCCTCGAGGCCGTCGCGCGCGAACATGATATCGATGCGCCCCTCCCGGATCTGCCTGCGGAATTTTTGCAGGATCAGCGCCTCGAGGTCCGGCTCGTCATCGACGAAGAGGATGGTCGCAGTCATGCGGCTTGCTCGAGCCTCGTATCGATCTCCTGCCGCAGCAGTGCAAAGTCGATCGGCTTGGTCAGGAGCCCGACGGCGCCGCGCTCGATCGCCTTGCGGCGCGTTTCGGCGTCGCCATAGGCAGTGATCATGATGACGGGAACGTCCGGATGCGCGGCACGTACCTTCGGCAGCATGTCGAGCCCGCTCATGCCGGGCATGTTGATGTCCGAGAGAATCAGGATCAGCGAGGGATCGCGAACCTCGGCGGCGCGCTTGAGTGCATCGGGCGCAGAGGACGCAAATTCCATCTGGAAGCGTCCCGCGCGCAGCTCGCGCCGGAACTGCTGCCGGAACAGCGCCTCGACGTCGGGCTCGTCATCGACGACCAGGATGTAAACGTTCAAGTCTCGTCTCCAGTAGTTCCGCCTGCCGCCATCTTGCGCGGCAGCGTGATGATGAATTCGGTGAATACACCGGGCTCGGTGTTCACGTCGATCGTGCCGCCGTGCTGTTTCACGACGATGTCATGGCTCATGGAAAGACCGAGCCCTGTGCCCTCGCCGGCCGGCTTGGTGGTGAAGAATGGATTGAACATCTTCTGCTTCACCTCGGGCGGAATCCCGGTGCCGTTGTCGCGGATCCGGATCTCGACCCTGTCGCCAAGGTTCTTCGTTGCCGCACGCAAGGTCAGCTCGAACGCCTCGCCCGCACTCTCCTTGCGCTTGGCAGTGGCATAGAAGCCGTTGGAGATCAGGTTGAGCAAGACGCGCGTGATCTCCTGCGGATAGATATCGACCATGCCGGCGGCCGGGTCGAGCTCGCGCTCAAGCGTGACGTTGAAGGCCGGTCTTTCGGCACGCGCGCCGTGGTAGGCCAGATTGAGGCTCTCCTCCACGACTGCATTGATATCCACCGCGCGATGCTCGCCGGAGCCCTCGCGCGAATGCAGCAGCATGTTCCTGACGATGGAATCGGCGCGTTTGCCGTGCTGCACCACCTTTTCGAGATTGCCCCTGAGCATGCCGGTCAGCTCGTCGACCTCGTCCTTCGTCTTGCCATCGAGCGCGGCCGACTGCAGGGTCTCCTTGAGCTCGTCGATCAGCTCGGTCGACACCGCGGAGAAGTTGTTGACGAAATTGAGCGGGTTCTTGATCTCGTGGGCGATGCCCGCCGTGAGCTGGCCGAGGGAGGCGAGCTTCTCGGTCTGGATCAGGCGGTCCTGGGCAGCGCGCAGATCGTCGAGCGACTGCGACAACTCTCTGGTCCGTTCCTGGACCTCTTCGAACAATCGGACATTCTCGATCGCGATAAGGGCCTGGTCTGCGAAGGTCGTAGCGAGTTCGATCTGCTTCGCGCTAAACGGCCGCACCTCGTGCCTTGTCAGAACGAACACCCCGATCGGTGCTCCCTCTCGAAGCAAGGGCACACCCAGCATCGTACGCACGTTGGCGCGCCTTCGGGCGGACGAGGGCGCATATTCCGGATCGGCCTGCACATCCGGGACATGAACCGTCTTGCCATCGAGCAGCGTGCGGCCGACCACACTTCCCCGTTCGGGCACGGAGGCGAATGTCCGAAGCTTGTTTTCCTGTTCCGCGTCGAGTCCGCAGCTTGCCGCCAAATAGAAAACGCCATCGTTGGGCCGGAAAATCGTCCCCTCGTCCGCGTCACACAAGCGAGCTGCCGAGCCAACAAGCGTGTTCAGCACGGCTTGCAGGTCGAACGCCGAACGGCTGATGACTTTCAACACGTCGGCGGTCGCAGTCTGCTGCTGCAGGGACTCGCTCAATTCCGCTGTGCGCCGTTCGACCTTGTTTTCGAGGTCGGCATAAGATTCCTGCAAGCGCGCGCCCATCTCGTTGAACTGGTTGGCGAGACCTTCGAGCTCGTCGCCGGTTTTGATCGAGATGCGCTGGGAGAAGTCGCCGCCGCCGATCCGCTCGGCGCCGCTGCGCAGCGCCTGGATCGGCCCGACCATGCGGCGCGCGAGAAAGATCCCCGCAAGCACCGCGAAAATCGAAGCCGCCAGCAGCACGATCGCGAGCCGCTGCAACGAGGCATAAAGCGCGGCATAGGCCTCCTCGACAGGAAGCTCTACGAACATGGTCCAGCCCAGCGGCGCGATCGGGGCCGATGCGGTCAACACCTTCTGCCCCTGGATATTGCGCGCTTCGGGCAGCGCGTCGGAGGTGGGGCCACTGCCGGCCTGCGCGGCGCGCACTTGCGCAAGACCCGACATGTCGGTGTTGCGTAGGACCAGGCTGATATCGGGATGCGCGATCAGGCGCCCCTCGGGGCCAACCACATAGGCATGCCCGTGCTCGCCGACCTTGATTTGCGACACGACGTCCCAGATTAGCTTGAGATTGACCTCGGCGATGCTGACGCCGGCATCTTTGCGCGCGCCGCCCAGCGCCAGCGTCATGTAGGGCTCGGACTCCCGGCGGAAATAGACTGGCCCGTAATAGATCTTGTGTGCGAGCGCCTCGGTGAATTTCGGATCGTTCGACAGGTCGATCCCGCTGTCGACAGAGTTCATCGCCAGCCGCGAGACGCGCAACCGCTCCTTGCCGGTCGAATCCACCTGGGCGAGCTCGGTGACGGCAGGCACTTGGCGGAGCAGCCGCAGCGCGTCGAAGCGGCGCTGCTCGATCGAGCCCCCCGACCAGGGCAGTTGCGTGGTCCAGCCGAGCTGGCTCTCGATCTCCTTGACGAACTGGCCGATCTTGGCCGCGGCTGCCTCGGCCTGCTCGTGCTGGACCCGGATCAGCGAGGCCTTGTGCTCACGATAATAGAAGAAGACCTCGAACAGGCCGTTGGCGAGCAGCGCGACGGCGACCACTGCCACGAACAGCGCGACATATTTGGTGAACAGCCGGGTCCTGATCCCGCGGCCGGCCGCTTCGCCGGACGCGCCCTCCCCCGGCGCCGCGCTCGGCAGCGTCCTGGCTTGCGGGGTGTCGGGATGGAGGGAAAGGCTCATCCCTCGGAACCTAGCAAGAAGACCGGACCTTGTCTCTCGCAAGCGCGGGAACGGACTCTTGCTGGAGCCGAGAACGAAAAAGGGCGGCAACCCATTGCCGCCCTCTGGATTCGCTCGGATGGGCTCAGGTCGGCCGCAGGGCCTTGTCGGAGCCGAGGTCGAGATCGGCCACCTGCTTGTTCCGCTCCGAATCGGCCGCCGCGCGATGGTCGGTCGCCAGCACCACGTAGACCGCCGGCAGCACGAACAGCGTGAACAGCGTGCCGATTGACATGCCGGCGACGACGACCAGACCGATCGAGAAGCGGCTGGCCGCGCCCGCGCCGGTCGCGGTCAGGAGCGGGATCAGGCCCGTCACCATCGCGGCCGTGGTCATCAGGATCGGCCGCAGGCGGATGCGGGCCGACATCTCGATGGCCGAGCGGCGGTCGAGCCGCTCGTTGACCTGGAGCTCGTTGGCGAACTCCACCATCAGGATGCCGTGCTTGGTGATCAGGCCGACCAGGGTGAGCAGGCCGACCTGGGTGTAGATGTTCATCGTCGCCGCGCCGAAGAACAGCGGGATCAGCGCACCGACGATCGCCATCGGCACCGAGATCATGATGACCAGCGGGTCACGCAAGCTCTCGAACTGCGCGGCCAGCACCAGGAAGATGATGATCAGCGCAAAGCCGAAGGTGATGGCGAGCTGGTTGCCTTCCTGCACGTATTGCCGGGAGTCGGCCAAATAGTCGTGACTGAAGCCTTGCGGCAGCTTTTTGGCCTCGCCTTCGAGGAAGTCGACCGCCGCACCAACGGTGACGCCGGGCATGGGCACGGCCGAGAACGTCGCCGAGTTCAACTGATTATAATGCGTCAGCGAATTCGGGTCGGTCTTGGTCTCGATCGACACCACCGTCGACAGCGGGAGCTGCTGACCGGTGTTGGTCGTCACATAGTAGCCGCCGAGCGATTCCGGCGACAGACGCTTGCCGCGCGGCACCTGAGGGATCACCTGGTAGGAACGGCCCTCGAGGTTGAAGCGGTTGATGTAGTTGCCGCCGAGCAGCACCGCGAGCGTAGAGCCGAGGTTCTGCATGTTGACACCGAGATCCTGCGCCTTGGTCCGGTCGATCGTGACCTTCACGTTCGGCTGGTTGTAGGCGAGGTCGCTGTCGGAGACGATGAACATGCCGCTCTTGCGCGCGGCGTCCTTCAGCTTCTCCATCTGCTCATAGACCGTCTGGAAGCCGGCGGTGGAATTGATCACCATCTGGATCGGCAGACCGCCCGGCCCACCCGGCAGCGGCGGCAGGTTGAAGGCGAAGGCCTGCACGCCCTCGATCTTTGAGAGCTCGGCCTGCACCAGCGGCTTCAGCTGGATCGACGAACGCTTGCGCTCGTCCCAGGGCTTCAAGAGCATGCCGGCGATGCCGCCCTGCGGGCCGTTGATGCCGTTCAGCACGAAACGCAGATCGGTCTCGGGGAACTTCTGGAATTCCTTGTCGAGCTTCTCGCCATAGAAATCGACATAGTCGATGTTGGCGTATTTCGGCGCCTTGGTCACCGCAAACACGATGCCCTGGTCTTCCTCCGGCGCTAGCTCCTTCGAGGTGTGCATGTAGAGGAAGCCGACCAGCCCGAGGATCGTCACCGCGAACAGGCCGGTGATGGCCTTGTAGTCCAGCGAGCGATCGAGCTTGCGCCCGTACCATCTCGTGATTGCACCGAACACCCGGTTCACGAGCTTGGCGAAGCGGCCCTCTTCGGTGTTCTTGAGCAGCACCGAGCACATCATCGGCGACAACGTCAGCGCGATCACGCCCGACACGATCACCGAGCCCGCCAGGGTGAACGCGAATTCGCGGAACAGCGAACCGGTGAGACCGCCAAGGAAGCCGATTGGCGCGTACACGGCGGCGAGCGTGATGGTCATCGAGATGACCGGCCCGACAATTTCGCGCGCGCCCTGCAGCGACGCCTGGACCGGCGTCTTGCCCTCCTCCAGATGGCGGTGGATGTTCTCCACCACGACGATAGCGTCGTCGACCACAAGGCCGATCGCGAGCACCATCGCGAGCAGGGTCAGGAGGTTGAAGCTGAAGCCCAACGCCAGCATCAGGGTGCAGACGCCGATCATCGACAGCGGGATGGTGACGACGGGAATGATGACCGAGCGGAGCGAGGCGAGGAACAGGAAGATGACCACGATCACGATGATCACGGCTTCGCCCAGCGTCTTCTCCACCTCGTCGATTGAGGATTGGATGAACTTGGTCGAGTCGTAGGCGACCTTCATCTTCATCGACGGGGGCAAATTGCGTTCGAGCTCAGGGAACAGCGCGCGCACGCCCTTGACCAGCGTCAGCGGGTTGCCCTGCGGCGTTGCCTGCACGCCGATGAAGATCGCGTGCTCGCCGTTGAAGGCAACGCTCGCATCGGTGCTTTGGGCCGCAAGTTCGACGGTGGCGATGTCCTCCATCCGCACGAAGCCGCCGTCCTTGGCCTTGACGATCATCTTCTTGAACTGGTTGACGTCGGTCAGGCCCGTATTCGTCGAGACGTTCGAGACGATGAGATAGCCCTTGGCCTGGCCCGCCGCAGACTGGAAGTTGTTGGCAGTGATCGCGGCGGCGACGTCGGCCGGTGACACATTGCGGCCGGCCATCTTCACGGGATCAAGCCACAGCCGCATCGCGAAGGTCTGACCACCAAGAATGTCGGCCGAGGCCACGCCGTCGACGGTCGACAGCACCGGCTGCACCACGCGCGTCAGATAATCCGAGATCGCCGAGCCCGATAGCTCCTCGGACGAGAAGCCGAGATACATCACGGCCGTGGTCTGGCCCGTGGTCTTGGTGACGATCGGGTCGTTGGATTCCTTCGGGATCAGGTATTTGACCGAGTTCGTCTTGGCCAGCACCTCGGTGAGCGCCTGGTTCGGATCGAAGTTCAGCTTGATGTAGACCTGGATCGTCGAGGTGCCGAGCACCGAGGACGAGGTGATGTAGTCGACGCCCTCGGCGGAAGCGACCGCCTGCTCGATCGGCGTCGTGATAAAGCCCTGGATCAGGTCCGCGGATGCGCCGGGATAGACGGTCGTGATGTTGATGACCGTGTTCGATAGCTTGGGATATTGCCGGATCGGCAGCACCATCGCCGCGCGCAAGCCGATCAGCAGGATCAGCAGGCTAACAACGACCGACAGGACCGGTCGCTTGATGAAAATGTCGGTAAAGGCCATCGCGGCGATCTCGATTTCTATGTCTCAAGAGGCGTGATCCGGCCGAGCCGGATCACGTGAATGTATTTGTCAGTAGCGCGGCGGCTGCGCCGGGATTGCCGGGGCCGGATCGGTCGAGATCGACACCGCCGCGCCCGATTGCAGCTTGAGCTGGCCCACGGCGACGACCTTGTCGCCCGGCTTCAGGCCCTTGACGATCTCGACGCGACCTTCGACCCGGTTGCCGGTCTGCACGAAGGTGCGCACCGCGGAGAGGCTGGTCTTGCCGTCCGCTTCCTTCTTCTCGGTGATCACGAACACCGAGTCGCCGTACAGCGTGTAGTCGACCGCCGTCTCCGGCACGGTGATCACGGCCGGCTTGTCTGGCAACACCACCGTGGTGGTCACGAACATGCCCGGCTTCAGGATCCTCTCCGGATTGGCAATCGTCGCCTGCACGCGGATGTTGCGGGTGTCGGTCGAGATTTGCGGCTCGATCGTGGTGATCTTGCCCTCGAAGGTGCGGCCCGGATAGGCATCGACCTTCAACCGCACAACCTGTCCAACCTTGAGGCTGCCGGAATCCTTTTCCGTCACCGTGAAGTTGGCCCAAAGCTCCGACAGATCGGTCAGCGACACGATGGCGGTGCCGGCCGTCAGATACTGGCCGACCTCGACCTTGCGCATGCCGAGATCGCCGGAGAACGGCGCGCGCACCAGCTTCTGCGAGATCAGCGCCTCGGTCTTGGCGATGCCCGCCTGCGCCTGGTCGTAGGCGGCCTGCGCCTGGTCGACGGTCGCCTGCGGACCGAACTGACGCGAGGCCAGCTGCTTGGCGCGGTCGAGCGACAGCTGGGCGACGGTCGCCTGCGCCTTGTAGTTGGCGAGATCGCCCTGCTCGGGCGTGTCGAACAGCTGCACCAGCGGCGTGCCGGCTTCGACACGCGTACCCGGCTCGAACTTGATCTCGGTGACGCGACCGTTGACGTCGGCGGAGACGTCGACCTGGTGCACGGCGGCAAGGCCGCCGACCGCGGTGAGCAGGTTCGGCACCACCTCCGACTTCGCCTCGGCGGCGCTGACGGCGACCGGCGGCGGCTTGTTGTTGGCGAAGAACTGCTTGATCATCTGGCCGCGGAAATAATTGAACCAGACGAGGCCACCGACGAGCACGGCCAGAAGCGAGCCGACGATGATGAACCAGCGCACCGGCCTGACCGGACGCTTGGGAGCCTTGTTGTCGATCGGTTGGCCCGAAATCTTGTGTTCGGCTACGATGTTCATGTCATGCACTTTCTGCAATTGCCGTCTTGCCGGCATCCGCCGCCTGATTGTGGCTCAGATGCGAAGCAATTGCGGCGTCGTTAAGTCCGATACCCCTCAGGAGAAACTCACAGAGCTGCCGCTCCAGATCGTTTGCCTTACCGTAGGCGAGACAGGGCGCGGCTGGCAGCCTCGTCAGCGCCGCGGTCATCACCGAATGATGCGCGAACCAGAACAGGTTGAGCGGATCGCCAGTGCACGGCCGCGCGTCCCCGGCCGCAACCGCGCGCTCGAGCGAAGTGACGAAGACAGCCCCGATCAGCGTCTCGATCTTGGCGTAAAGCAAACGGGCGAATTCACCATCATCCAAATGGCTCGTGGCCATCAACCGCAGGCGCTGCGCCTCTTCCTGGTCGGGCCCGTCCGCGATCGCGAGGAAATGCTGGACCATGCCGCGGATCAGCTCGACCAGGGTAGCCGTCGATGGCTCCCGTTCGAGCAACTCCATCAGGGCCGGATCGGCCTCGCATTCGTCACTCAGGATCTCGGCATAGAGCGCCGCCTTGGACGGGAAATGCTTGAACAGCAGCGCCTCGGAAATGGCAGCGGCGGCCGCCACGCTCTTGGTCGTGGTGCCGTTATATCCGTGTCGGGCAAAGCAGCGTTTCGCGGCACCGAGGATCAATTGACGCCTCAGGTCGCTCGTCATACGCAATGAGCTCATGTTAGTGAGTAAGCACTCACCCACGCAGAAGTCAAGCAATATGTTGCATCGCAACCTCTGGATTCAGTGGAAACTGGCTAGAGTACACGGCGCACGAGCAGGATGGGGGGCCGGGCAAGGCTGGACCTAGATCGGCTGGAAGCCCAGGTCGCCACGGATGCGGTTGACGATGTAGGTCCCATCCCGGGTCGGCAAGATCCGCTCGACGCTCGCGCTGTCGATCTTCACATTGGCAAAGTGGGGGCCCACGGAGACGTCGTGGACGGCCTTTGCGAAGGCCTCGACCTCGGCCATGGTCGTGATGGCCCGGCTGTCCTCGATGCCGCAGGCCCTGGCGATGCCGACAAGGTCGGCGGCCGTGGAGGTATGGCTGGTCTGGCCGCCGGTCTCGCCATAGGCCTCGTTGTCGAGCACGACGATGGAGAGATTGGCCGGCTTTTGCAGGCCAATCGTGGCGAGGCTGCCCATGCCCATCAGCATCTCGCCGTCGCCGGTGATGACCAGCACCGGCAGCTTTGGCTGCGCCAGCGCGAGCCCGAGCCCGATCATCGCCGCGCCACCCATGCCGCCCCAGAGATAGAAGTTGCGCGCGTGGTCGCCGGCCGCGCACATGTCGTTGGTGGAGGCACCTAAGCCGCCGATCGCAACGATGTCCTTTCGGTCCGCGAGCAGCGTGGACACCACCTGGCGGCGGTCGAGAAGATTGGCCTTGCTCATTTGGTGAAAACCTTGGCGCCGATCAGGCGCTGCGACAACAGGACGGCGGTGGGGGTGAGCGCGTTGTAGGCCTGCGCTGCAGCCGCCTCCAACACGGCCGGCACCTCGGCTGCGTTCGAGGCGCGCAGCACCTTGACGCCGGAGAGCTCGAACACGCCCTGCGTGGTCGATCCCATCGGCACCTGCCACGGATTGAACTCGCCCCACTCGCCGCGCATGGTGACGAGGGTGAGGAAGGGAAAGCGCAGGATTGGGATCAGCGACAGCATGTTGATGCAATTGCCGACGCCGCTCGACTGCATCAGCAACACGCCGCGCTGTCCGCCCGCCCAGGCGCCAGCGAGAAGTGCCACGCCCTCCTCCTCCGTCGTCAGCGCAATGCCGCGCATCGTGGAGGAGGCCAGAACGCGCTGAATCAGCTTCGAGTGACCGGCGTCGGGCACATACGGCACCTGCCGGACGTCGAAGCGCTGCAATGTCGCGAAAATATCGTCGGGCCAATTCGGGGCCGTGTCGGGAGCGTCAGCGCGCGCGTGCATTTTCCTGTCCGGTCGGCTAGCAAAGACGGCGCGACTGTAGACGCATGCGTGCGTCGATCAGAACAACAAAAACGGCATATCGGCTTTAACCGGCGAGTATAACGGGATGAACGCAGATGCGAAGGAGCTGGCGGCAAGCTTCGATCTCGAGAAGCTGACGCCTGAGTTCTACGACAACCCCTATCCGACCTATCGTGCACTGCGGGAGAACGAGCCGGTCAAGCGCCTGCCGAACGGCACCGTGTTCCTGACCCGCTATGACGACCTCGTCACCACCTACAAGAACACCAAATCGTTCAGCTCGGACAAGAAGCGCGAGTTCGCGCCGAAATACGGCGACAGCCTGCTCTACGAGCACCACACCACCAGCCTCGTCTTCAACGACCCGCCCTCCCACACCCGCGTGCGCCGCCTGATCATGGGCGCGCTGTCGCCGCGCGCCATCGCCGGAATGGAGGGCGACCTCATCAAGCTGGTCGACGGCCTGCTCGACGCCATCGCCGCCAAGGGGGCTTGCGAGCTGATCGAGGACTTTGCCGCCTCCATTCCGATCGAGGTGATCGGCAATCTGCTCGACGTGCCTCACGAGGAACGCGCGCCGCTGCGCGACTGGTCGCTGGCGATCCTGGGCGCGCTCGAACCGGTGGTGACGCCCGAAGCGGCTGCGCGCGGCAACAAGGCGGTACAGGACTTCCTCGCCTATCTCGAGACGCTGGTCGCGCGCCGACGCCAAAAGCCCGGCAATCCCGAGCGCGACGTGCTGACGCGCCTGATCCAAGGAGAAGGGAGCGGCGAGGAGAACAGCGAGCGGCTGACCGAGAAGGAGCTGCTGCACAATTGCATCTTCCTGCTCAATGCCGGTCACGAGACCACCACCAACCTGATCGGCAACGGCCTCGTCGCGCTGCATCGGAACCCGGATCAGAAGCAGCGCCTGATCGACAACCCCGACATGATCAAGACCGCCGTGGAGGAGATACTGCGCTACGAGAGCTCCAACCAGCTCGGCAACCGCATGACGACCGAACGGGTCGAGCTCGGCGGCGTCATGCTCGACGCCGGCACGTCGGTGACGCTGTGTATCGGGGCGGCCAACCGCGACCCCGCGCAGTTTCCGGACCCCGAACGCTTCGACATCGCGCGCACGCCGAACCGGCACCTCGCCTTCGCCACCGGCGCGCATCAATGCGCCGGGATGGCCCTCGCGCGGCTGGAAGGCGCGATCGCGATCTCGCGCTTCCTGGCGCGCTTCCCAAACTATGCCGTGAGTGGGCAGCCGGTGCGGGGCGGACGGGTCCGGTTTCGCGGCTTCTTGAGCGTGCCCTGCGCGATTGGCTGAGGCCTCCAACAAAAATGACGAAAACAACCCCATGCACAGTAGAGCCTGGGTCGGCGGAGGATACCCTCTGGTTCCGCAGAACTAACTGACATCTCAGGAAGATCAGGCCGCGCCACGCAATCGGGCGCATCAAGGCTTCCAAGGCGACAGTCCGATCCCCAGATCAAGCTGAAGGCCGCCGGTGCAGTCGGTTGACGCCCCCGCGCGCAGCAATGGAGTGACGGCAGATGAGCGCGTCGGTCATTGATTTCATCGCAACGGAAGCACGCTTTGGGGCCCGTAATTACGAGCCGATCGGGGTCGTCCTGTCGCGCGGCGAAGGTGTCTGGGTCTGGGATACCGAAGGCAACCGTTATCTCGATTGCCTGTCGGCCTATTCGGCGGTCAGCCAGGGCCACTGCCACCCCAAGATTCTGGCGGCGATGGTCGAACAGGCGCACAGGCTGACGCTCACCTCGCGGGCCTTCCACAACGACCAGCTCGCCTTGTTCTACGAGGAGATCGCGGCGCTCACCGGCTCCCACAAGGTGCTGCCGATGAACAGCGGCGCCGAGGCGGTCGAAAGCGCGATCAAGTCGGTCCGCAAATGGGGCTATGAGGTGAAGGGCGTGCCGGACGGCCGGGCCGAGATCATCGTCTGTGCCAACAATTTCCACGGACGCACGCTGGGCATCGTCGGCTTTTCAACCGATCCCGAGACACGCACACATTTCGGTCCGTTCGCGCCTGGCTTCAGGATCATCCCGTTCGGCGACGCCGCGGCGCTGGAAGAGGCCATCACGCCAAACACCGTCGCCTTTCTGGTCGAGCCGATCCAGGGCGAAGCCGGTGTCGTCATTCCTCCAGCCGGCTATTTCACTGAGGTGCGGGAGCTCTGCACCGCCAACAACGTGATGCTGGTGCTCGACGAGATCCAGACCGGGCTTGGCCGCACCGGCAAGCTGCTCGCCGAACAGCACGAGGGAATCGAGGCGGACGTGACGCTGCTCGGCAAGGCCTTGTCCGGCGGCTTCTATCCGGTGTCGGCCGTGCTTTCGAACAACGACGTGCTCGGGACATTGAGACCCGGGCAGCATGGCTCGACCTTTGGTGGCAATCCGCTTGCCTGCGCGGTGGCGCGCGCGGCGATCCGCGTGCTGGTCGAGGAAGGCATGATCGACAACGCGGCCAGGCAGGGCGCGCGCTTTCTGCAAGGCTTGAAGGACATTCGTGCCAATACGATCCGCGAGGTGCGCGGACGCGGCTTGATGCTGGCGGTCGAACTGCATCCCGAGGCCGGGCGCGCGCGCCGCTACTGCGAGGCGCTTCAGGCCAAGGGCATCCTCGCCAAGGATACCCATGAGCATACGATCCGCATCGCCCCGCCGCTGGTGATCACCAGCGACCAGGTCGACTGGGCGCTGGAGCGGCTCGCCACCACCCTGACGCAGGATTTCTCTTGAGGCTGCCTGCGTCGGAAGATCGCAATGCCTGAAGCGGCCAACAACGAACGATTCCCCCAGCTGCGCGTTGAAACGTCGTGGGCGATTACGAGCTGGGAGCTGCAATCATGCTTCCGCGTGGCTTTTGCCTTACGGCTGTTTTAGTTGGTGTCTCGATGCTGTCGGCGAGCCTCAGTGCGTTCGCCCAAGGACCCGGCCAGGGACACGGAAGGGGCGGACCACCCGGTGCGGGCGCAGCGCCGGCAGCTCGGCCAGCAGCACCACCGGCCATGGCCCGTCCGGCGGCGCCGCCAGCCATGGCGCGGCCCGCTGCGCCGGCATTCCATCCCCCGGCCATGTCGCAACGACCGGCCATGCCGCAACATTCGGCGCCGCATATCGCCTCACCGCCATCGCGCCCGACCCCGCATTTCGCTGCACCGCCGTCCCGCCCGACACCACATTTCGCTGCACCGCCGTCGCGTCCGGCGCCGCACGTGGCGGCTCCGCGGCCTGAAATCCATCGGGCGCCGGCAGCAACGCAGCGTCCGGCCATGGCACCCCAGCGGACACCGCATATCGCCGCCCCCTCGCGCCCAAGTGCCCCCCCGGCCGTGAGCGAGCGACCGGGACCGCCGCGCGAGACGCTGTCGCGCCAGTCCGCGGAACGCCAGGGCCGCATCGACCGCTTGCAGCAGCGCGTGCAGCAATTGCAGTCGCAAAAGCCACCAGAAGGCGCAAGGGCGCAACGCGAGCAACAACGGTTGCTGCAGTCGCAGAGCCGGCTGCTTGAACGCGAGCAGCGAGTGCAACAGCGCGAGCAGCACGTCGAGCAGCGGCAGCGCGAGATGCTGTCGCGCCAGAGCACAGAACGGCAGAGCCGCATTGACCGCCTGCAGCAGCGCGTCCAGCAACTGCAGTCGCAGAAGCCGGAAGGCCTGCGGGCGCAACGCGCGCAGGAGCGGATGCTGCAGACGCAGAACCGGCTACTGCAGCGCGAACAGCGCTTGCAGCAAAGTGATCAGGCGCGCCTGCAGCGGTTGGGACCTGAGCCGACGACAGTTGGGCGAGCCGCCACGGCTGCCGCCGTGCAGGCCGCCGAGCGCGGGCGGTTTGCGGAGCACTTCCGTGAGCAAGCCGCTCCGCAGACCCAAGCCGCCCTCCTCACCCGCCAGAGCGGCTGGGCTCCCCGGCAGGCCTGGCGTCACCGCCATCCCGCGGTATTCGTGGCGTGGCTTGGGCCGGTGTTCTGGCCATACGCTTACTCCGACATTTTTGACTACACGTTCTGGTCCTATGCTTATGAGCCCGGCTATTGGGCGTACGCGTATGACGACTTCGTCGACACCGTGTTCTGGGGCGGTGGCGGCCCCTATTCCGCCTTTGCCAGCACCACCCCGTATGACTATCCGCAAGCCGGCGGCGGTGGCCGCGCGCGTCCGCGCGCCAGCGTGAGCCCGCAAACGCTACAGCAATTGTGCGGCACGCCGGACAAGGGCATCACCGCTTGGCCGCTTGCCGATATCGCGAAAGCAGTGCAGCCCACGCCAGAGCAACGCGCGCTGCTCGACGAGTTGAAGACTGCGGCGGCCGGAGCTGCCGGCGTGTTCAAGGATTCCTGCGCGGAGACTTATGCACTGACGCCGCCCGGCCGCTTGCGCGCGATGATGAACCGCATCAGCGCGACGCTGGAAGCCGTCAAGATCGTGCGACCGGCGCTGGAGAAGTTCTACAACTCGCTCAGTGACGAACAGCAGGCCCGCTTCAACGCGCTCGGCCCCAATGTCGGCGACCGCTCGTCACAGCAGCAGCAAGCCAGTGCCGAGGGCTGCGGTGATCCCAAGTCCAGCCTGACCCAGTTGCCGATCCAGAGGATCGAGGCCGTGCTCCACCCCGCAGGCAAGCAGAAGGAGGCGCTCGACCGCCTCGGCGAAGCGACGGCGAAGGGCGTTCAGGACTTGCAGGCAGCCTGCCCGAACGATGTGCCGCTAACGCCGGTCGGACGGCTCGAGGCAATGCAGCGCCGGCTCGAGGCCATGCTGACGGCCGCCAAGCTGGTCGAACCTGCGCTGGACGAGTTCTACGCCACGCTGAGCAGCGAGCAGAAGGCGCGCTTCAACACGCTGCAACAGGTCGCAAGCCCGTGAGGGCAGCGCGCGCGTGACCTAGAGCACTATCGGTTCTGATTGAATCAGAACCGGCGCTCTAGATTTTTGTTTTGACGCGTTTTCTTCACGCGAACCGGTATCCACTTCGCTCGAATATCCACTTCGCTCGAAAACGCTTTACACCACCGTCTTATGTCGCGCGATGCAGGTGCGCAGCACCTCGTCCATCGGCTTGGCCCACCAGTCATTGGAGAAGATTTCGATCTCCGAATAGCCGGCAAAGCCCTGCGCTTCGACCGCTTGACGCACCGATTTGATGTCGATGACGCCGTCGCCCATCATGCCGCGGTCGTTGAGGATGTCCTTGGTCGGCACCATCCAATCGCAGACGTGGAAGGCGAGCAGGCGATCTTGGCCGGCGCGCGCGATCTGCCCCATCAGCTCCGGGTCCCACCAGATGTGATAGACGTCGAGCGCGACGCCGAGCATGCCGCTGCGGCCGGGGTCGAGCCGGTCGCAGATGTCGAGCGCCTGTTTTGTGGTGTTCACGCAGGCGCGGTCGGCTGCATAGGCCGGATGCAACGGCTCGATCGCCAGCGGCAGGTCTGCCTGTCTGGCGTAGTCGAGCATCTCGGCGAGCGCTTCCTCGACCTGCCCCCGCGCTGCGGCGATGTCCTTCGACGCCTCGCTGCCCGGCCGCGAATATTGCGGCAGGCCGCCGACGACAAGCACGATGCAGGGCGCGCCGAGCGCCTTGGCTTCATCGACGCAGCGGCGGTTGTCGTCGCGCACTTCGCTCCGACGCGACGCATCCGAAGTAAACATACCGCCGCGGCAATAGCCCGAGAGATCAAGGCCGGCATCGCGCACCGCGCGTGCGGCACGGTCGAGACCGACGGCGGCAACTTGGTCGCGCCAGGGATCGATGGCGCGGATGCCTTGCCTGCCACAAGCTTCAATGATCTCGACGAGGTCACCCTGCTTGCGGACCGTCGCCGTGTTCAGCGACAGCCAGCGATGGTCGGACGAAAAATCGCGCATCAGTCTTCCAGTCCGTGCGAGGCCAGCACAGTCTTCATCCGCTGTGTCGCCAGTTCCGGATTGGCGAGCAGGCCGGCCTGATCGGCCAGACGGAACAACTCGGCCAGATGCAACATCGAGCGCGCGCTCTCCTGGCCGCCGACCATGGTGAAGTGGTCCTGGTGGCCGTTGAGATACGCCATGAACACCACGCCCGTCTTGTAGAAGCGCGTCGGCGCCTTGAAGATGTGGCGCGACAACGGCACGGTCGGCCCCAGCACGTCATGGAAGCCGGCTTCGTCGCCGGCTGCCAGCCGCGACAGCGCATAGGAGGCTGCCGGCGCGATCGCATCGAAGATGCCGAGCAGCGCATGCGAAAAGCCTTGATCGTCGCCGGCGATCAGCTCTGCATAGTTGAAATCGTCGCCGGTGTACATCTTGATGCGCTTGTCGAGCCGGCGGCGCATGTCGATCTCACGCTGCTTGTCGAGCAGCGACACCTTGACGCCGTCAACGTTGGCGGCGTTGCCGTTGATGATGGCCACGGCCGTATCCATCGCCTTGTCGAGATCCTTGGTGCCCCAATATCCCGTCAGCGCCGGATCGAACATGTCGCCGAGCCAGTGGATGATCACGGGCTCGCGGACTTGCGACAGCACGCGGTCGTAGACCTTTGCGTAGTCGTCGGCGTTGCGGCCGAGTTTGGCGAGCGCACGCGAGGCCATCAGGATGATGCGGCCGCCGACCTTCTCGACTGCCGAGATCTGCTCCTCATAAGCGCGCATCACGTCGTCGAGGCTCTTGGCATCCTCGACTGCGAGGTGGTCCGTGCCGGCTCCGGAGAACACCAGCGCGTTGCGGCGCTTTGCGGCAGACACCGATCGCGTGATCAGCTCCAGCGAGGTCGGCCAGTCCAGCCCCATGCCGCGCTGCGCGGTGTCCATCGCTTCGGCGACGCCAAGGCCGAGGTCCCAGACGTGCTCGCGGAAGGCGATGGTCTTGTCCCAGTCGACAGCGACCGAAAGCCAGGGATCATTGTCCGCGAAGGGATCGGCCACCGTATGCACGGCCGAGAAGGCGATGCGGTTCAGAGGCCCTTCGAGCTTCGCCGGAAATGTGCGTGAAGCCGCGAGCCGGTAGGTCTCGATCGAGCGATCGGCCTTCGGCAGCTTGAGCGAGAATGACGACATTGAAGGGACAGGCTTGGGCTGGACGGGCTTGTTCATGACTTCGAACCTCTCCTCGTCATTGCGAGCGAAGCGAAGCAATCCAGGATGCCTCCGCGGCAACAGTCTGGATTGCTTCGTCGCCAGCGCAAAATTGCTTCGCAATTTTGTCGCGGACTCCTCGCAATGACGGCTTAGTAGACATCGGGGCTTATCCAATAGACCTCAGGCCTTGATCGGGGCGACGTCGACCCAGCGCCGCTCCTTCCAGCTCTTCAGCGCGCATTCGGCGAGCTGCACGCCCTTGGCGCCTTCGAGCAGCGTGAACTTGTAAGGAGCGCCCTCGTAGACGTGACGGATGAACATCTCCCACTGCTCCTTGAAACCGTTGTCGTAGGTGACGTTGTCGGGCATCTTCTGCCAGTCGCCGTAGAAATCGTGCAGCCGCTTCTCGTCGGGATTCCACACCGGACGGGGCGTCGCCTGCCGCGCCTGGATCATGCAGTCGGTGAGCCCTGCGACCGCCGAGCCCAGCGTGCCGTCGACCTGAAAGGTGACGAGGTCGTCGCGATAGACCCGCGTTACCCAGGACATGTTGATGTGGGCGATGACACCGCCCTTGAGCTGGAACGTCGCGTAAGCCGAGTCGTCCGCGGTCGCCTTGTATTTCTTGCCCTGCTCGTCGTAGCGCTCGGGAATATCGGTGTTGCCGATGCAGCTCACGCTCTCGACTTCTCCGAACAGGTTGTCGAGCACATAGCGCCAGTGGCAGACCATGTCCAAAATGATGCCGCCGCCATCCTCGTCGCGGTAATTCCAGGACGGCCGCTGCGCCTCCTGCCAGCCGCCTTCGAACACCCAATAGCCGAACTCGCCGCGCACCGAGAGGATGCGGCCGAAGAAGCCGGAGTCGCGCAGGAAAGCAATCTTCTTCAGGCCGGGCAGGAACAGCTTGTCCTGCACCGTGCCGTGCTTGACGCCCTTGGCATTGGCGAGCTTCACGACCTCGACAGCCTCCTCGAAATTCGTCGCGATCGGCTTCTCGCAATAGACGTGCTTGCCGGCATTGATCGCCTGGGTCAGGAGGCCGGGTCGGGCCTGCGTGGTCGCTGCGTCGAAGAACATGGTGTCGTTCTTGTCGGCGAGCGCGGCATCCAGATCAGTGGTCCAGCGCGTGATGTTGTAGCGTTTGGCCAGAGCTTCGACCTTCTCGGCGCTGCGGCCGACCAGGATCGGATCGGGCATGACGCGGTCGCCGTTCTTCAAGCGGACGCCGCCCTGCTCGCGGATCGCGACGATCGAGCGGATCAGATGCTGGTTGAGCCCCATGCGGCCGGTGATGCCGTTCATGATGAGGCCGAGGCGCTGGGTGGTCATGACAATTGCTCCTGAAGTGATTTTGGCTGTTCGAGCGGGCGGAGCGCCGACCAGTCCGGATGGACCGAGGTGGCGAAGCCCGCAGCATGAAGCGATCCCGTCAGGAGATCGCCGTCGTGAATGGAGAGCCGGATGTCCTGTCCGGCATCGGCATAGAGATCGGGATGCGCGGCGGCGAAGGCTTGCGCTTCTGCGGCCGGCGTGTCGCCGAAGCCGTCGACATAGTGATGGCCGTTGCGCTCGGCGTGGGTGACGCCGATCAGGGCACCGAGCGCGAGATCCTGCTGCACGGCAAGCCCGGCCTGACAGGTCAAATCCTCGCCGGTCACGAAGAAGGTTTCGCCTTCCGCGCTCCATCTCGCCGCGCGCGTGGCGTTGACGATGGACTTGTAGAGGCCCTTGCAGGATTTCGAGGAGATGCCGCGATAGCCGAGCGCCCGCGCTGCCCGGAAGGCGTCATAGGAATCATCCGCTTCGTCGATGATGAAGCCACGTGTGGCCAGCGAGCCCAACGGCGACTGCCTTGTGATGTCGCGCGGCATCGGCTGCTCGACATAGAGCAGGCGCTTGGCGATCGGCCGCAACGCGGCGTCATGATCGAGCCGAGCCATCAGCGCCTGCAGCGCCGCGAGATCGGCGTATTGCTCGTTGGCGTCGAGCGTCACCTTGTAATCAAGTCCCAACGTCTCGAGCTCCTTGCCGATCCGCGCCAGCCGCGCCGCATCGACTGCGGGATCTCCCGAGAGCTTGAGCTTGAAATAGCGAGCACCGGCGTTCTCGCGGGGATCGGCAACACCGCCCTCACCTTCCACCGCATCATCAAGTCCGACGGTATGCCTGATGGCAACACGCTCCAGCCGCGTCCGGCCGGAGAGAAACGTCCTGATGTCCCTCTCGCTCAGGTCAGGCGACAGCCGCGCATCGATGCCCGCGATGTTAGCGGCCATCCCGTCGAAAAAGCTGGTCTCGGCAGCGCGCAGCAGCGCATCGAGGATCGCCTTGTCGATCTCGGCTGGACCGTAAGCCGCTGCAAGCGCGGGAATGTTCTTCTTCGCACAAGTCGCAACCTGCGCACCGATGCACGCGGCATGCAGATCGAACGCCGTCAGATATCCAGTCCGCGCCAGATAAAGACCGCGTGCGATCTGGAGCGAGCGACGCAGGCCATCGACCGTCTGCGCCGGCGACAGCTCCGGGCGCTTGTCGAACCACTTTGGCACCAGCAGTTCCGCACTGGCGCCAACTGCAACGCCCCTGCCCTCGACCTCGATCTCGGCCCGCACGAACAGCTGCGGCGTCGCGTTGATGGTAATCGCGCCAAAGCGGAACGGCCGCGCAAACTGCACGGGACGTTCGAAGAAGGCGATGTCTCGCAGCTTCAGGCGCGGCGCCATGGTGCTACTTGGCTCCGGAGGCGTGGCCGCGGGCGCCGTGCACCTCTCCCGCTTGCGGGAGAGGTCGGCGCGCAGCGCCGGGTGAGGGTTCTCTCCTCTTGGGGGTTTCCCGCTGCGGAGACACCCTCTCCCCAACCCTCCCCCGCAGGCGGGGGAGGGAGCGCACCGTTCGTGCGATTGCGGTCACTGGAACTCTCATCAGACCTAATCCAGCGAACCTTGCGAGAAGAAATGCTTGCGGATGCGCTGCACGAGCTCGGTGAAGACAGGATCGGCCATCACGTCGAGCGAGCGCGGGCGCGGCAGCGGCACGTCGTAGATCGCGGCGACCGCACCGGGACGCTCGGTCATGACCAGCACGCGGTCGGCGAGGAACACCGCCTCCGGAATCGAATGCGTGATCAACAGCACCGTTTTCTTGGTCTCGCGCTGGATCCGCATCAGCTCGACGTTCATGCGTTCGCGCGTCAGCGCATCGAGTGCGCCGAACGGCTCGTCCATCAGCATGATCTTGGGATCATGCACCAGCGCGCGGCAGATCGAGGCGCGCTGCTGCATGCCGCCGGAGAGCTGCCAAGGCAGCTTCTTCTGGAAGCCTTCGAGCCCGACCAGCTTCAGCAGCGACTTGGCGCGATCGAGATATTGCTGCCGCGGCAGCCGCTTCATGTCAATCGGCAGCATCACGTTGTTGAGGATGTTGCGCCAGGGCAGCAGCAACGCGTTCTGGAACACGATGCCGACATTGCCGTGCGGCTTTGTCACCTTCTCGCCTTCGACCAGGACCTCGCCCGTGGTCGGCGGCAGCAATCCCGAGATCAGCTTGAGCAGCGTGGACTTGCCGCAGCCGCTTGGGCCGACCACGACGAAGAACTCGCCGTCGTTGATGTGGAAATCGAGCGGCCGCAGCGACGGCACATCGCCGTCGCGCGTCCGGTAGGTCTTGGACACGCCGGACAGCTTTATGCCCGACGCATCGCCGGCAGCCCGGTCGCTCACCAGTCTCAGATGCGCGGCCGGCTGCACGGTTTCGCTCATGACGGTCGCTGATTTCACGAGCCACTCTTCGGCAGATAATCGTTGGTGTAGAACGCCTTCGGGTTCTCCTTGGCCTTGGCGTCGAGGCCGCCATATTCGACCAGCAGATTGACGGTCTCGGTCATGTTCTGGTCAGTGACCTGGAACGGCCGCCTGCTCTTGGTCTCCGCGATCCGGTAGAGCGGGATTGTCAGCTCAAAACCCTGGGTCAGCGTATCGATCTTGCCGCCCTTCGGGTTGGCATCGAGGATCGACTGCGCCGCGGCCTTCGGCTCCTTCTCGGCCGCTTCGACCGCCTTGGTCGTCGCCGACATGAAGCGGCGGACCAGATCGGCATTGGCCTTCACATAATCGGTGTTGGCGATGATGCCTGACGAAACCATGTTGATGCCGTAGTCGGCGAACTTGATCGGATAGACGTCCTTGCCGGTGGCGTCCTTGATCTTCATCGACTGGTCCATGACGTAGCCGAGCAGGAGATCAGCCTGGCCATTGATGACGGCGTTGAGCTTGGTCTGGCCGTCTCCGGCGACTGTTTTGAAGTCGCTCTCCTTCAGGCCGGTCTTCTTCAGGAACAGCGGCCAGATCTGGGTCATGGAATCGGCCGGCGTGATCGCCACCGTCTTGCCCTTGATGTCCTCCGGCTTCCTAATGTTCTTGTCGACGAAGCCCATCGCGGACATCGGGCTGGTCTGGAGCAGCACGCCGGTCGCGACCACCGGCGCGCCCTTGATCGCGGCGCGCATCATGGTGGGAACGTCGACATAGCCGAAATCCGCAGTCTTGGCGGCGACGGCTTGCGTTGTCGCAGCCGAGCCGCGGCCTTCCTGGATCTCGAGATCGATGCCCTCGGCGGCGTAGATGCCCTTGGCCTTGCCGTAATAGAACGGCGCGTGCTCGCCATAGACGTACCAGTTCAGCATCAGCACGACCTTGTCGGCCGCCTGCGCCGGCATCGCCGCAAGCACCATCAGCGCCGCCGAGACGACTCCTATCCACCGCTTCATGGTCACTCTCCCTTGCCCTTATTGCGTCGACCGTTGGCGGCCGCTCGTTGCTTCACTTCAGAGCCTGAAAATACTTAAGAGGCGAAAATCACGTCTTCGCGCTGGCTGACATGCCAGGGGATGATCAGCTTCTCGATGCGGTCCACGATCCAGAACAGGACCACGCCGAGCAGCGCCAGGATCACGAGGGCCGCGAACATCGTCGGCAGGTCGAAGGTGCCGATCGAGCGTTGCATCACGTAGCCGATGCCGGAATTGGAGCCGACGAACTCGCCGACGACGGCGCCGACCACGGCAAGCGTCACCGAGACTTTGAGACCGGAGAAGATCGCCGGCAGCGCATGCGGCAGGTTCACCGCGCGGAACACCTGAAAGCGGCTGCCCTGCATGGCGCGGGCGAGATCGACCATATCAGGATCGACCGACTTGAAGCCCTGCACCGCAGAGACCACCACAGGAAAGAAGCCGAGCAGGAAGGCCGAGATCACCTTCGGGATGATGCCGAAGCCGAACCACACCACGAACAGCGGCGCGATCGCGATCTTCGGCACGGACTGCGAGAACACCAGCAGCGGATAAACGTAGCTCTCCACCGTCTTCGACCCCGCGATCAGCATCGCGACGGGAATTCCGAACAGCGCCGACAGCAGGAATCCGCACACGGTCGCATAGGTGGTCGGCCACGACTGGCGCAAGAGCTCCGGCCATTCAGTGTGCAGCACCGCGACGACATCGGCCGGCGACGGGATCTGGTAGGCGGGAATCTTGAACAGCCGGATTGCGAGATCCCAGGCGACCACGATGAAGACCAGGAACAAGAACGGCCGAACCCAGGCCGCATTCAGCATCTTGGACACCGCACTCTGCGGCTTCAACTCAGCCACGTCTCACTCCCGGCATTCTTCTTCGTTGCGGGGAGAAATTAACCCGTTGGATAAATACTGTCCAGCCCCTTTCCCTGTGACGTTTTGCGGCGGGTTCCGGGCGTTTGGGATCATGCAGCTCGCCAAACCAGCAGTGTCGTCCCGGCGAAGGCCGGACCCATAGCCACAGGGGGAAATTTGGCGAAGGCTGGTCGTTCGGGATTGGCACCAAACACAGCCGAGAGTTCACGCGGTATGGGTCCCGGCCTTCGCCGGGACGACGATGAGGAGGCATATTCGCGCCGCACTCTCGGTGTCATTCCCCGCCACCGGGTCTCGCCTTCGGCGAGCCCGATGACAGGCTCCGGCGGGGAATCCAGTACGCCGCAGCTTATCGGTTCAATCTCAACCGCCTCTGGAATACGGGATTGCCCGCCTGCGCGGGCAATGACGGCGGAGATTGAGGAAACAGCTGGCGCGACGTCGACCAGCGCGCGAACCGCAGCGCTAAACCGTCTGCACCACGCTCGCGCGCGACTTCGGCGCCTTGGCGAGCTCGAACAGCGCGGCGGACTGCCCCGTCAGGGCGGCGAGCACGAGGCCGACCATGTGCGCGAGGCGCTCGTCCTTGGCGTCCTTGGCGAGCAGATCGCGGCCGAAGATCACGCTGAGCGTCGCCGAGTTGGAGAGGTAGAAGAAGCAGAGTCCCGCGATCGAGATGTAGAGCTGCACCGGATCGACCGCGACCTGGAAATCGCCACTGTCGACGCCGCGCCGCACCACGGTGCGGATCATCTCGACGAAGGGCGAGTGCATCGACTTGACCTTGGTCGACTTCTTCAGGTGCTTTGCACGCGCGAGGTTCTCGGTCTGGAGCAGCGACAGGAATTCTGGATTGCGCAGGAAGTAATTCCAGGTGAACTCGATCAGGCGGCGGATGGCCTCGGGCGGGTCGAGATGTTCGAGGTCGAGCCCCCGCTCCTCGCTGCGGATCTTGTCGTAGGCGCCTTCGAGCACGGTGAGATAGAGCTCGTCCTTGTTGCCGACGTGATAGTACAGCATGCGCTTGTTGGCGCCGGCCTTGGCGGCGATGCGGTCGACGCGCGCGCCGGCGAGGCCATGGGCGGAGAATTCCTGCTTGGCGGCTTCGAGAATGCGCAGCCGCATCCCCTCGGGGTCGCGCTGCCATTTCAGAGTTCGCTTTGCCTTCGCCAAACCGGTTGCTCGCTGGGTGCTGCCGGTATGCATGTAACACGCGGCCGGACCGCCGCATAGTTTCGTCATTGCGAGGGCGACGGCGGAAGCTAAGCAGGCCAGCCTCGTAGGGTGGGCAAAGGCGCGTTTGCGCCGTGCCCACGTCTTCTCATCAAGTCGCCAAAACGTGGGCACGCTCCGCTTTGCCCACCCTACGGGGAGTCTTCGTCGCATCCGCACAATGACGACGGAAAGACCGGCTCCCTACTCCACCGGCTTCGGCGAGCGCTCCAGCAGCACGGTCTGGATGCCGCAGGTGCCGTTCCGCACCGTCATCACCCTCGTGCCCGGCTTGCGGCCGTTGCGGACCTCCGAGACGTCGAGGCCGCCAGCGATCAGGCGGGCGCGGGTGGCGTCGATGTCGGCGACGCGCCAGCTCAGGCCCCAGAGCCGGTCGTGCGCGGGATCGCCGCCCGCCACCGGGCGGCGCACCACCTCGACGATGAGATCGCCGCAGCGGAAGAACATCAGCTGGCCCCAATCCTGGTGCGAGCGGTCGAGCGCCAGATCGAGCCCGAGCCGCGCGCCATAGAGCGCGGCGGCGCGCTCGGAATCCTCCGTCGTGATCACGACGTGATCGAGCGCGTCGATCGGTGCGATGTCGGTCGCACCCGACTTGGGCCGCTCGTCGGCGAGTTCGAGGAAGAACATGCGCACGCCGCGCGTGAGCTCCGTGGCGGCACGCGTGCGCTTCCAGTGCAGCACCGCATCGGATGCGGCATCGCTGCTTTCGACTTCGGCGACCGGATCCGGCCTCAGGGCCACGCGCTCCAGCCGGCGGTGCATCTTGCTCATGTCTGCGACACGAAAGCACAGGCTGGCGAGCACGCCCTCCTGGTCGTCGAGCAGCGCGCGCATGCGGTCGGCGCTGACGCTGAAGCCGCTCGGCGCCATCAATTCGATCGTCATGTTGCCGAGGGTGAACAGCACCCGGTCAGCGCCCTCGCCGGAATTCTGCCAGGCCGGCGCGCGTCCCAAGAGCGTCTGATAGGCCGCCTTGGCCGCACCGATATCCCTGACCAGAGCGACGACGTGATCGAGGCCGGTGATCATCTTCCCCCCTTTTTGACCGCCCCTTGTCGACCCGGAACCAAGGCCGAAAAACGGCGTTTGACCGGGCTTGGCATTTCCCTGTCATGGTCGTATTCCCCCACCATGCTGACCTCAAGCGCTTCGGGCGGCAGTCTTGCGAATATTTTCAGCGATCCCTCGGCGGAACCGGTGTTAGAGTAGGCTTGCCGGCCGGGACCACAAGCGCATCACGGACAAGCAATGCAGGCTCTCTTCATCGGACAGACTTATATCGACGTCGTCTTCATCACCGACCACATGCCGACCGGCGACGAGAAGCACGTGGCTTCGGACTACGCGGTTTCCTTCGGCGGCAACGCGGTGACGGCGGCGTTCTGCTGCGCCAAGCTCGGCATCGTGCCCGATCTCATCGCCACCGCCGCCAATGACTGGCTGGGGCGCATGTTCCAGGACATGTGCGCGAAATACGCGATCTCGCTGCACGCGCGGAAGGTGAAGCAGTCCTCGCTCTCCTTCATCATGCCCAAGGACGGCAAGCGTGCCATCGTCCGTTGCCGCGATGACGAGCACATCCATCCGTTCCCGATGCTCAATCTCGGTGGCTGCCGCGCGCTGCACGTCGACGGCCACCAGCCGGATGCGGCGATCCACTATGCCAAGGTGTGCCGCGAGGCCGGCATCCTGACCTCGCTCGACGGCGGCGGCCTGCGCACCAATACCCACGAGCTGCTGGAATATATCGACGTCGCGATCGTCGCCGAGCGGCTGTGCGAGCAGATGGACCTGACGCCGGAGAAAATGCTCGATTACCTCAAGAGCCGCGGCTGCAAGATCGGCGGCGTCACCATGGGCGAGAAGGGCCTGTTCTGGTATGACGAGACCGGGACGGTGCAGGTGATGCCGGCGATGCCGATCCCGCGCGAGCGCGTGATCGACACCAACGGCGCCGGCGACGTCTTCCACGGCGCCTATGTCTATTCCTACCTCGCCCATCCCGGCAAAAGCTGGCGCGAGCATTTTGATTTTGCCCGCGCCGCATCGACCTACAAGATCCAGCGCCTCGGCAACGAGGCCGGCCTGCCGACGCTCGTCGACATCGCCAAGGTCAGGCACGAATTCGAGGTCAGGGTCTAGCGTTCGGAAGGGTGTGTCATGGGGCGCGTCTTCGTCGCCGGAAGCATCAACATGGATGTGGTGGCGACGGCCGATCGCCATCCCAAGGTCGGCGAGACCGTCGCCGGCCGCCAGGTGCTGTATTTCCCGGGCGGCAAGGGCGCCAACCAGGCGGTGGCAGCGTCGCGGCTCGGTGCAAGGACCACGCTGATCGGGCGGCTGGGGAAGGATTCCTTCGGAGCTGAGCTTAAGGTTTTCCTGCGCAGTCAGGGCATCGATCTCGGCTATCTCCAGGAGACGACCGCTGCGCACACCGGCACGGCCATCATCACGGTGGCGGAGGCCGACAACACCATCGTCGTCATCCCCGGCGCCAATGCATTGGTCGACGCCGATGACGTCAGCGTCGTGCCGCTGCTGGACGGCGACGTCGCGGTCAGCCAGTTCGAAATTCCCCTGCCGGCGATTGCCGCGTTCTTCCAGCGGGCACGCGCCGCCGGAGCCATGACGCTGCTCAACCCGGCGCCGGCGCAAAGCATGCCCGGCGAGTTGCTCGCGCTGGTCGACATCCTCGTGCTGAACGAGACCGAGCTCGGCTTCCTCGCCGGCACCGAGCTCTCCGACGGCGACGAGGCCGCGCGGATCATCGAGGTGGCACGGCAGCTTCAGGCGCGGCCGGACCAAACCATCTGCGTCACGCTCGGCAGGCGCGGCGTGCTCGCACTGGCGGGGCGCGAGGAGATTTCGGTGCCGGGGCGCGCGGTGCAGGCGGTCGATACCACAGGCGCCGGCGACTGCTTCGTCGGCGCGCTCGCGGCGCGCCTCGCCGATGGCACGGCCTTGCGCGACGCGCTCACCTTTGCCAACGCCGCCGCTTCGATCAGCGTCCAGCGGATGGGCGCCGGGCCGTCGATGCCGACGGCGAAGGAAGTGGCTGCGGTCTCGTAAGACGGAGCGCTTTCATCACCTCGCCCCGCTTGCGGGGAGAGGTCGGATTGCATCGAAGATGCAATCCGGGTGAGGTGGAATCTCCGCGAGCCCAGCTATCACCGTCCCCGCGGAAAGTCCCCCTCACCCCGACCCTGTCTCCGCAAGCGGGGCGAGGGAGAAGAGACTCAAGCCAGCGCGCTCTTCAGGTCAAAACTCTCATCGGCGGCCTGCTCCGGCGTGATCGAGCGATCCATGGCCTGCAAGCGGCGGCCGAACATGTGGTCGCCGGCGCGGTTGATCGATTCGATGCCGAGCAGCTTGTCGCCGTGGTAGCAGAACGCCGAGAACGCCTTCTTGGCGGGATCGCCGCGCAGCACGACGCGGTCATAGCCGGTGGTGAGACCGGCGATCTGAAGCTTGTCCTCGCCCTGGTCGCTCCAGAACCAGGGATGGCCGTCATAGGGCCTTCGGTCGCCGGTCAGCCGCGCCGCGAGGCAGCGGGCGTGATCGGTGGCGTTCTGCACCGATTCCAGCCGCAGCGAGCCGCCGAAGCGCGGGCTTGCGAACAGCGCGCAATCACCGATCGCGGAGATATTGGGATCAGCCGTCGCAAGATATTCGTCGACGATGATGCCGGCGGCAACCGGCAGCCCCGCCTCTGCGGCAAGCTCGATGTTCGGCAGCACGCCGACGCCGAGCACGACGAGATCGGCGGGCAGATGCCGTCCGTCGCTCAAGGAGACGCCGGTGACCTTGCCGCCCTCCGCCTCGATGCCGGTTGCCTGCACACCGAGATGAATGCGGATGCCGGCCTCGCGATGCCGCGCCTGAAAATACTCCGAGACCTCAGCCGTCACCGCGCGCGCCATCACGCGCGGGGCGAGCTCGAGCACGTCGACCTCGAGGCCCTTGATCCGCGCGGTGGCGGCGAATTCGAGGCCGATGAAGCCGGCGCCGATCACCACGACACGTGTCTTCGACGGGATGATCTGGCGCAGTGCCTCGCTCTCGTCGAGGATGCGCAAGTATTTCACGTCGGGCAGATTGGCGTTGGGCAGGTCGAGCAGGCGGTTGCGCGCGCCCGTGGCCAGCACGAGGTGGCCGTAGGGCAGCGCCTCGCCCGAGGCGAGATGCAGCTTGCGCCCCGCCCGGTCGATCGACACAGCGCGGCCGCCGATCAGCTCGATGGTCTGGTCGTGGTAAAACTTCTCGGGGCGGAACATCAGGCTCTCCGGCCCGGCCGAGCCCTTGATGTAGGCCTTGGACAGCGGCGGCCGCTGATAAGGCAGATGCGCCTCGTCATTGATCAGGCAGATGCGCTGCGAAAAGCCCGCCTGGCGCAGGGATGCCGCGACCTGGTAGCCGCCATGGCCGGCACCGACAATGATCACCGGACCATCCGTCATTGCAACAGCCCACTTCCGGAGACACGAGCGTGACCCATGTCGTCTCCTCTCTCGCTGATTTTGATTTGCTGGCCTTACGAGGAGCCGGCGCTCGTGTCCGTCCCTTGGCGAAGGCGGGCCCATTTGAGCCTATCGTTCCGCCCAACGCAAGAGCGGCGGACGGGGATTGTCACCCCTCGCCTTCTGCGATTTAGTTGCAGCAACGAACCTCTTGCCGGGGATTTCAAGATGCCAGCTCCCGTCTCCCAGCCCGATGATCCTGCCCTGCTGCGGATCGATGGCCCGATCGCGACCATCACGCTCAACCGCCCCGCCGCGTTCAATTCCATCAACCTCGCCATCGCGCAGAGGCTCGAACAGCTCGCGTCCCAAATCGAAGGCGACGACAGCATCCGCGTCGTCGTCCTCGAGGGTGAAGGCCGCGCCTTCAGCGCCGGCGGCGATTTGCAGACGATCGGTGCTGCCGCCGAAGCGGGCACGGTAACACCTGTCGTCGGCGAACTGCTCAAGCACTATCACGCCTTCATCGAGATCCTCCGCCGTATGCCAAAGATCTCGCTGTCCAGCGTGCACGGTTCGGCCGCCGGCGCCGGCATGGGCCTCGCTTTCGTCACCGATCTCTGCATCGCCGCAGACGACGCCAAGTTCACGCCGGCCTATGCCAAGATCGGCGTGTCACCGGATGGCGGCTCGACGGTCGGCATCGTCGGCACGGTCGGCTCCCGCCGCGCGCTGCAGATCTTCCTGGCCGAGGATAATTTTACCGCGCAGCAGGCCCACGACTGGGGTCTGGTCGCCAAAGTCGTTCCTGCCGCGGAGCTGAAGGCGGCGACGCGGCAACTCGCCGAACGGCTGGCGCAGAACCCACCGGCGGCGATCGCCGGCACAAAGTCCCTGGTCTACCAGGCCGCGACCACGCCGGTGAAGCAGCAGTTAGATGCCGAGGAGCACAAGATCATCATGGCAATGAACACGGAGGCGTTCCGCACCGCCGTGAAGAAGTTCACCAGCAAGGGCAAGTAGCGTTCACTCGAGCAGGCCTACTGCGGACAGATATAGCCCGTGCCGGCCGGCGACTTGAAGCAGCCGACCGACTCGGGGAGCACGTACCGCGGCAGCCACAGCACCACGCTCGGGAAATAGATTGCAAACGCGATGGTCGCGAGGAATACCAGATAGATCGGCAACGCCGCCCGCAAGGCCTTGGCAAAACTGATGCCGACGAATTTCGACGCCATCAGCAGCACCAGCCCATAAGGCGGCGTGATCAGGCCGAAGGCGAGCGTCGCGATCAGCACCACACCCATGTGCACGGCGTTGATCTCGCCGGCCTCTGTCAGTGCATTGACCAGCGGCATGAAGATGATGATGGTCGGCACCGGCTCGATGAAGTCCCCGACGATGGTGAAGAGCAGCACCATCAACAGCATGATCAAATGCGGGTCATTCCCGGCGATCGAGGTGATCCACTCGGCGATGTAGGTCGCCCCGCGCAAATAGGCCAGCATCCAGCCGAAGGCGTTGGCGGCGCCGATCGTGATCAGCGGCAGCGAGAAGATCAGGCCCGCGAGGCAGAAATCATAAGGGATTTTCCTGAAGTGCCCGCGATTGAGCGCGGGGATCACGACCAGGACAATCCAGACCACGGCGACGACGCCGGCTTCCGTCGGTGTGAACCAGCCGGTCAGGATGCCGCCAAGCAGGATCACGGGGATCATCAGCGGCAGGGCGGCATCGCCGGCGGCGAACACCACCTGTCGCAGCGGCGCGCGCGGCTTGCGCAAGCCGGAGGGGCCGAAGAAGTAGCAGTAGATCATCAGGCCGAAGCCGATCATCAGGCCCGGCACCACGCCCGCCATGAACAGGCCGGCGATCGAGACGTTGCCGACCGCGCCATAGACCACCGCGGTGATGCTCGGCGGCACTAAGGCGGCGATAGTGGAGGCAGAGGCAATGATGGCGGCGATGAAGGCGGGCTCATAGCCCTCGCGTTTCATCGGCCCACCCAGCGCGCGGCTCATCACGGCGACGTCGGCGGTGGTCGAGCCCGACATCTCCGAGAAGAACATGCTGAAGACTACCACGACTTGCGACAGCCCGCCCCTGATATGTCCGACCAGCGACACTGAGAGATTGGCTATTCGCACCACCACATTGGCCGAGCTCATGAGCTCGCCGACCAGGAGGAAGAACGGGATCGCCAGCAGCGCCTCGGAATCGACGCCGTCAAAGATCTTCTGGATGATCGCGGCGAGCGACACGTCCGACAGGAGTGCGCCGATGAAGACGCCGGCCATCAGCGAGAACGGCACCGGCACGCCGAGATAGCCGAAGGACAGGAAGCAGACCGTCATCAAGGCCAGGACGATGGGTGCGCTCACGGCTGCGCCCTCATCTGTGCGTCGGTGATGACGGGCGTTCCATCCTCCTCGGGCGGCTCCGGATGGTCAAAGCCGTTGCGCAGGCCGTTGACGAGCTGCTCGATGGTGAACAGGGCGATCAGCACGCCCGACAGTGGAATGATCGCATAGAGCGAGGCGATCGGCGTGCCCGACGGCAGACGAAAGCTGCCGAAGCCGCGCAGATAATTCTGGTAGCCGTACCAGATCAGGCAGAAGGCGACGCCGAGCACGACGAGGCGGATGATCACCTCGACGATGAGCCGCGAGGTGCCGTGCATCGCCTCGGAGATCGCGGTGAGATAGAGGTGGTCGTTGCGCCGGGTCGCGGCCGCCGTGCCGATGAAGATCGCGTAGATGAACAGCGTCGACGTCACCTCCTGCAGCCACAGCCAGGGATGGCCGATGGTGCGGGTGATGATGTCGGCGGTCACCGACAGTGAGAAGCCAAAGCACAGCAAGCCGCAGAGGATCATCAGCGCAAGTTCGAGCCAGTCGAGCGCGCGCCATTTCAGGTGGCGTTGGCGTTGAACGAGCAGTTTGTCGGCGATGGCCATTCAATGTCCCCCGTCGTTCCGACGTGGTGCGGAACGATTTAGTTGAGTCGGTGGCTGTGGGTTGTCTGAACCTCTCCCGCTTGCGGGAGAGGTCGGCGCGGAGCGCCGGGTGAGGGCTCTCGCCTCATTGGGAGTCTCGCCGAGGAGACACCCTCTCCCCTACCCTCTCCCGCAAGCGGGAGAGGGAGCGCACCGACTTCCGGCACCACGTCAATTAATCGACCGGATCAAATCCTTGATCTTCTCGGCATGCGGGCCGAGCTCCTTGGCGAGCTTGTCGAGATAGGGATCGGCGATCGCCGTAAAGCTCTTCTTGTCGACGTCCTGGACGAGCTTGACGCCCATCTTCTTCAGCTTCTCAGCCGCGGTTCGCTCAAGCTCGAACGCTTTCGCCGGCTCCTTGGTGCTGATCTCGTTGGCCGCCGTCTGCACCCACCCCTTCTGCTCGGCCGACAGGCTCTGCCAGAGCTTGTCGGAGACGAACACCAGCGCGTTGTTGGCCTCGTGCTCGGTGATGTTGAGGACGGGCGCGACCTCGTAATGCTTGTTGACGAGGTAGACGTTGATGCTGTTCTCGGCGGCGTCGACCACGCCGGTTTGCAAGCTTGTGTAGACGCTGCCGAACGGCATGTGCACGGTCTGGGCGCCATAGGCGGGGAACATGGTGTCCTCGGTCGCGGTGGCCTGCACCCGGACCTTCAGGTTCTTGACGTCGCCGACGTTGTGGATCTCTTTCTTGGAGTACATATGGCGCACGCCCTGCGATCCCGTCGCGATGACGTGCAGGCCTTGCGTGGTCTCGTCGATCATGGTCCTGAGCGCTTCGAAGACGCGGGGATCGGCCAGCCCCTTGATCACGTGGTTCTCGTCGCGGAACAAATAATGCAGCGACATCACGCCGGCCTGCGGCGAGATCGTCGCGGTGTTGGCCGATGAGATGATCGAGAATTCGACGTCTCCGGCTTTCACGAGCTGGAGCACCTGCGGCTCCTGCCCGAGCTGCGCGCCCGGATACTGGTCGATGATCATGGTGCCCTTGCTCAATTCCTTGAGCTTCTCGGCGAAGAGGTCGCCCGCGATGGAATAGCCGGTGTTGCGGGGCTGGTCATAGGCGAAGCGATAATGCTTCACCTCCTGTGCCCCGGCCCCCGTGACGAACAGCACGGCGGCCATGGCCGCCAACCCATGTAAGAATCTTGGCATGGATCGCGCAATCATCGTTTCCCCCCTGTTTTATCGCCCGCCGCTTGTGCGGTCTGAGCGCTCGTTCGAGTCTTGATCAGCCCTTCTCGGTCTTCTTCCCAGTCCCTTGCATGAAATCGAAGTCGCAGCCCTCGTCGGCCTGCATGATGGTCTCGTTGAACAGCCAGGCGTAGCCGCGCCGGGCCTCCTCGGGCGCTGCGGTCGGTTTCAACGCGGCGCGCCGCCGCTCCAGCTCGGCCGCATCGACCAGCAGCTCGATGCTGCGCTTGGCCACATCGAGGCGGATCATGTCGCCGTTCCGCACCAGCGCCAGCGGCCCGCCGACGGCGGATTCCGGTGTGATGTGCAGCACGATGGTGCCGAACGCGGTGCCGCTCATGCGCGCATCCGAAATGCGCACCATGTCCTTGGTGCCGCCGCGCGCCAGCTTCTTCGGGATCGGCAGATAGCCCGCCTCGGGCATGCCCGGCGCACCCTTAGGGCCGGCATTGCGCAACACCAGCACGTCGTCGGAATTCACGTCGAGATCGGGATCGTCGACGCGCAGGGTCATATCCTCGACGGATTCGAACACCACCGCGCGCCCGGTATGCTGCAGCAGTTTTGGACTGGCGGCCGACTGCTTGATCACTGCACCGCGCGGCGCGAGATTGCCGTGCAGGACGGCAAGAGCGCCTTCCGTCTTGATCGGATTGTCGCGTGGACGGATCGCGTCCTGGCCGGGCACGTCCTCTGCATTCGCCGCGATATCACGCAGCGTCTGGCCGGTGATGGTCCTGGCGTCGAGGTCGACGAGATCACCGAGCTGCGCCAGCAGTTTCGGCACACCACCGGCGTGATGGAAATGCTCCATGTAATGTTCGCCGGACGGCTTGAGATCGACCAGCACCGGCACCTCGCGGCCGATCTGGTCGAACACTTCGAGATCGAGCCGGTGCGGCGAGCGATGCGCCATCGCGGTCAGATGGATCAGGCCGTTGGTCGAGCCGCCAATCGCCTGAAGCACGACCTGCGCGTTCCTGAAGGACGCCGGCGTCAGCAACTCGCTCGGCTTCGGCCCCTTGGTCTTCGCCATCTCTGCGGCAACCTTGCCGCTCGCCTCCGCCAGACGGAAACGCTCGGCATGCGGCGCCGGGATCGTCGCGCTCATCGGCAACGACAGGCCCATCGCCTCGATCATGCAGGCCATGGTCGAGGCCGTGCCCATCACCATGCAGGTGCCGACCGACGGCGCGAGGCGCCCGTTCACCGCCTCGATCTCGGCATCGTCCATGTCGCCGGCGCGATATTTTGCCCACAGCCGGCGGCAGTCGGTGCAGGCGCCCAGCACTTCACCCCTGTGATGGCCGACCACCATGGGGCCGACTGGAATGACCACCGTCGGCAAATCGGCGCTGATCGCCGCCATCACCTGCGCTGGCAGCGTCTTGTCGCAGCCGCCGATCACGATGACCGCATCCATCGGCTGGGCGCGGATCATCTCCTCGGTGTCCATCGCCATCAGATTGCGCAAGTACATCGAGGTCGGATGCGCAAAGCTCTCGGCAATCGAGATGGTGGGGAACACGAACGGTATGGCGCCCGACAGCATCACACCGCGCTTGGCGGCTTCGATGATCTGCGGGACGTTGCCGTGGCAGGGATTGTAGTCGCTATAGGTGTTGGTGATGCCGACGATCGGGCGCTCCAGCGCGTCGTCGGAATAGCCCATGGCCTTGATGAACGCCTTGCGCAGGAACAGCGAGAAGCCGGCATCGCCATAGCTCGTCAGACCCTTGCGCAAACCACTCGTCATCGTGCCACTCCATTCACCTTGCCATTGTGGTACAGCCTGCCCCTCGATTGTCAATAAGATTGGCCAATATTGTCGCACTTTCTGGCTTTTGGCATCCCTTGCGGCACAAATTATTGACAATCCAGGCTTCCCCTGCTCCACAGGACAAACCGGCCAACCGCCGGGAGGCTGAGGGCATGTCCGACATTCGCACTGCAGACAGCATGCCGGTCCGGCGCGACGATCCGGACGACGTCGTCGCTCGCCTGGAAGAGGACATCATCTTCGGCCGCCTCGCACCGGGCGCGCGCCTCACCGAGGACGCGCTGATGTCGCGCTACGGCACCTCCAGGCACTTCGTGCGTCAGGCGCTGGTGGAAGCCGAGCGGCGCGGTATCGTCCGCCGCGAGAAGAACGTCGGCGCCACCGTAAGGTTCTACTCGGCGGAGGAAGTCCGGCAGATCTACGAGGTCCGGGAGATGCTGACGCGGCAGGCCGCGCTGATGATCTCCCTGCCCGCGCCGCAAGCCCTGATCGACGAACTCTCCGCGCTGCAACGGCAATATTGCGCGAAGGCGGATGTGCAGGATCTGCGCGGCATTCACGAGGCCAACGACGCCTTCCACCTTGCGCTATTCTCGGCCTGCGGCAATCCGTATCTGGTGCGCTCGCTCCAGCACTACATGAACCTGACGCTGCCGATGCGCGCAAAGAACCTCGCCGACCGCGAGGGTCTCGCGCAATCGCGACGCCAGCACGAGCTGATGATCGAGCTGCTCAAGGGTCGCGACAGCTGGGCGTTGGCGCAGCTGTGTGTCGACCACATGCAGTTCAGCAAGTCGGATTATCTCAAGCGCATCGCTGAGGATAAGGCCGGGCTCTAGGTGGGGGCTTCCCGCCACGAAACGAGCCTTATTCGCTCCCCGGAACGTCGCAAGCCCCGGCGCGTTGGAAGGCTCGAGCGAGCTTCATTCGCCCATCATGCTTTGGACGTGGCCGGGTGACGATCGATCAGCATGTCGGCCCAAGGGAGGGCCGGCTATTTGAACAATGAGGGTCTGCGGAGCGATGCGGGCCGGTTTGTTCATCGCGTTGATTGCAGCGGCCTGGCTCGGCGGACAGGTCCAGGAGTCCCTCGCACAAAAGCGGCTGCCCGCGTCTCCGAGTGAAACCGGGAAAGCTCTGCGAAAAGAAAGCACCCCGCGGAAGGAAACGGGACGATCTGCGGATCCGTATACGGTGGGATTCGTAACCGGTACACCGCAATGCACTGAATTCGCGATCGCTCAGGACATTGCAACCACGCTCGCCGGCGGCCAAGAGACCGGCCCTCGTGGCGAGGTCGCCTTGCGGGTCCTGCCCATCGTGGGAAACGGCGGTATCCGCAACGTCCTTGATGTGCTCACCCTCGCAGGTGCCGACGTGGCGATCGCGCCCGTCGTCCTGGTCGACCGGCTCCGGGAGACAAGGACCTTCGGAGATATCTCTGACAAGCTGACCTACATTGCCCCGCTCCATATCGAAGAGTTCCATCTTCTCGCGCGGCTCGAGATCAGAAGTCTGTCGGAGCTGTCGGGAAAGAGGGTCAATCTCGGGGACGACGGCAGTGCCGGCGCCATACTCGGCCGCGAAGTGTTGAACCGTCTGGGCGTCAAGGTCAGCGAGTCGAACTTGGGACCGGAGGCCGCGCTGGATGGTCTGAGGAAGGGAGATCTCTCCGCCGCTCTGTTGGTCTCAGGAAAACCGGTCAACTTCCTGACGCAGGTCTCGCAGCTCGATGATATTCACCTCCTGCCCATCCCCTACTCCAAAGAGCTGCTGCAACAAGACTATCTACCATCGACGCTTCGCCATCAGGACTACCCGAACATCATCGCGGCCGAAGCAAGTGTCGACACGATCGCGATCAAATCCGCTCTCTTCGCCTACAACTGGCCAAGCGGCAACGAGCGATTTCGGTTGCTGGAATTCTTCGTCCAGACATTGTTCGCGCGCTTTCCCGAATTTCTCGGCGACGCACATCACCCCAAATGGCGCGAGGTGAACCTGGCCGCGCTGCTCCCGGGATGGCAACGATTCCGACCGGCAGAGCGCTGGCTCCAGCAGCAATCCGGGGGCGAGGCCGCGCTTCGCAAGGCGTTCGGCCGCTTCCTCGAGGGAAAGCCAACCGCCAATCCGCCAGACCGCGAAGAATTGTTCCGGGACTTCCTGCGCTGGCGAGAACGCAATCCGGATAAGTGAGCAAAATTTGGTAGGCAAATCTCGGGGAGATGTCGATGCGCAACGCGCTTATGAAGGCAGCCCTGGTTGCGTTGCTCGCCTTGATCGCCGACGTAAGGCGTCCTGCCGCCCAATTTGCTCCCTTCTTTCCGCCAGCGCCGCAGACGCTCGCGCCAGCCACCGCGCCGCCGGCCGCCAAGGTCGATCAAACCAGGACAGCCCCTCACCGAAGCAGCAAGGCGCACAGGAAGCACGAAGAGAAGCCCGAAGTCGTTCGTCGGCCGCCAAATCAGCGGAAGGTCGCCGAAAAAAACGGATATAAGCGGGTCAGCGATCTCGTGAACTTCCCGAAATTCTTTCCGGGCCTCGGCGTCATCTTCGTCAAGCCCGACACTTTGCCGCTGGGGCCGTTCCTGTGCTTCGATCGCAGGGATCGCTTGGTGGCGACCGTGTACATGGTCCCGAACAAGGACATCGACGATCACAAGTCATTGGAGGGGGCTGGGTCCGCGGCACCAGTTGACCACGTCAGCCTCTACTTCAACGCGGGTCACCCCGGCGTGGATGTGCCGCACTACCATGTGGTGCTGTGGCATGTGACCAAGAAACAGGAAGCACGCGTTGCAAAATGACGTGCGACAGCTCGTGCGATCAAAGGGGCCCGCTTGTTCGAACACGTCACGGACGATCTGCGCGCGGCACCCGCGGACATGCGGTGATCGACGACAATTGCCCGCCTTGAGCCGCAAGCCGGGCGCTTGCCCGGCCGCAGCAATTGTCAGGAATTGACGAGAGCGCACCCGAGCGCTTCGCGTCGCGCAATCATCCGGCCGGCGCCTTGAAATCGTATGAGATGCGCCCAGCCGGCAGATAGAACAGTGCAATGACCGCGCCGCCCCTGACTTCAGGATAGTGTCTGCTGCCTGGATCAGGCGCCGTCCAGCCGGCTCCCTGCCAACCCTGTAATCCCTTCAACTCCGCGCCCATGTTCAAGGGCACCACAAGGTTGAGCTCGCCGTAGGGATGGCCGTGATATTGTCCCCGCAACACGTCGTGGTCGTCCTCGTCCTTGAAGCGGCGCGGATCGGCGCTGTTCATGTACACAGCAGTGATGCTGAACTGGAACGTGTCGGCCGTCGGCTCAAGGATGCGGCTGCGCCGGTAGTTTGGGCCGTCCACCTCCTGGTTTGCGGCCCATCCTTCCTCGACCCCGACCTTGATCAGGCGAGCGAGATCCTGATAGAGCGCGCTCTCTTCCCCATATGTCTCGTTGAGCCAACGCTCCATCTCAGCTCCCGGGGTCATGTCCTTGACCTCCCGAAGAAACGGAATGCTGCACTGGATCAGTTCTTCTCGGCTTTGCATCGTGATCTCCTCTTTGACCAAGCTTCAATCTTCGAAACCAAGGAACGTCGCGAACTCATCGATGTCCGCCCGTGGCATCAATCTGTCCTGCCCCTGAAGCTTGGCCTTGCCGACCGAGATGCCGCATACCACCATTTGCTCTGCCGGAATCGACAGCAGTGGGCGCAGGATTCGATGGTATTTTGCGAACGTTTCCTGCGGGCACGATTGAAGCCCGCGTCCTGCCGCCGCGAGCATTATGTTCTGCACGAACATTCCGAGGTCGAGCCAGCTACCGACTTCCAGGCGACGGTCGATGGTCACGATCAATCCCACGGGCGCACCGAAGAATGTGTAATTCTTCGCGGTCTGTCTGCTCCTCCCCTCTGAATCGGCTTGATGAATGCCGAGCGAGCCATAGAACAGCCGGCCGAACTCCTGCCGCCGTTTGAGATACAGACCGGGTAAATCGCTGGCGTAGTATTTGTACTCCGAGACGTGTTCGTCACGAGAGGTCTCGTGCGCCTCCAGCAGCGCCGCCGACACCTTGCCCTTGACCTCGCCTGTCAGCACGTAGACGTGCCAGGGTTGGATGTTCGCACCGCTGGGCGCGAATCGCGCGACACGGAGGATCTGCTCAATCGTTCGTCGGGCGACCGGAGCGTTGCAGAACTGGCGGCATGCAAACCGGCCGGTCAGGATCGCGTCGATCGGGCTCGGCGCCACGATACGCGCCTCATCTCCAGCCATCACGGCTTCTTCAGGAGCGGACATCCTCCGTCCTCCATCGGCCTGAAGGCCTCTTCTCCGGGAATGGTCGCGAGCAGCTCATAGTAGTCGAACTTATGTTTCGATTCCTGCGGTGACTTGACCCGGAAGAGATACATGTCCCGGATCAATCTGCTGTCTTCGCGGATCCGGCCATTCTTCGTCATGAAATCATTCACCGGCATCTCGCGCATCTTGGCGGCAACGGCAGGTCCATCGAGAGTGCCCGCCGCTTCGGCCGCCTTGAGATAGTGCATCACCGCGCCGTAAGTGCCGGCATGGATCATGGTCGGGACCTTCCGGGTCTTCTCGATGAAGCGTTTCGACCATGCACGCGTGTCGTCGTTCATATCCCAGTAGAATGCCGAGCTGAGCATCAAGCCTTGAGCACTCTGCAATCCCAGACTGTGAATGTCCGCGATGAAAACGATCAGTCCGGCAAGCTTTTGCCCGCGCGTGATCCCGAACTCGCCGGCCTGCTTGACCGCGTTGATGAAATCACCGCCAGCATCGGCCAGTGCGATCACATCCGCCTTCGAAGATTGCGCTTGCAGCAGGAAGGAGGAGAAATCCGGCGTGTTGATAGGATGCTTGACCGCGCCCAAGACCTTGCCACCGGTCGCGCCGATGACCCGGCGGCTATCGGCCTCGAGCTGTGCGCCCAGCGAATAATCGGCGGAGAGGAAGAACCAGGTCGTTGCGCCAAGGCGCGCGATCGCTTTGGTTGTGCCCTGCGACAAAGCAAAGGTATCGTAGGTCCAGTGAATGCCGGTCAGCGAGCATTCGTCGCCGGTGAGGCGCGAAGTGGCGGCGCCAGTGGCGAGAAACAGCTTCTTCTTGTCACGGGTAATGCCTTGTACAGCCAACGCGACGGCCGAATTGGGGACATCGAGAATCACCTCGACACCCTCGTTCTCGATCCAGCGCCGTGCAATCACCGATCCTACGTCAGCCTTGTTCTGGTGGTCGCCGGCAATGATCTGGACGGGACGCCCCAAAACCCTGCCCTTGAAATCGTCAACGGCCATTTGCGCCGCGACCACTGACCCTTGCCCACCATTGTCGGCATAAAGCGAGGACATGTCGGTCAGCACCCCGAGCTTGATCGGTGCCTCGTCGGCAATCGCGGCGGTCGTGAGCATCAGCGAAATCAACGTCGCAACAACCGCCTTACCGGTACCTGTCGTCGCGGTCGATCGCATCGCTCACCTCCTCCGAACACAGCGATTGAATAATGCCGGGATCGGTCTATTGCGGAAGTGAAACTCTTGCAGATTGATCCTGAACCTCCTTCAGTCTGCCCGGGACTCAAGGCTTGGTTCGATCGTTTGCACTGGTTGCATCTACGGCGCCCCTGACCTTAACTGGTCGCCGTCGCGGCGCGCCGTCAGCCATCAACTGGATCCTCATCGTGTCGGTTTCATTCAAGACATTGGACCTGAATCTGCTCAAAGTGTTCGACGCCGTCATGGAGGAAAGGAGCGTATTGCGCGCCAGCCAGAAAGTCGCGCTCAGCCAGTCCGCCGTAAGCCACTCGCTCGCCCGGCTTCGAGAGATGCTGGAAGATGAGCTGTTCGTGCGCACGGCCGCGGGCATGCAACCGACGGCGCGGGCCTTGACGATGGCCCCCCAAATTCGCGAGGCGCTACGCGTGCTCGAGGCAGCTGTGGAACTGCCGACCTTCGTTCCTGCGACGTCAACAAAGCAGTTTACGCTGGCTGCCAATGACTTCGCCACGATGGTGCTGGCGTCGCCCCTCTTGAAGATACTCGGGCGCGAGGCGCCCCACATTGACCTGACGATCAAGCCGGTCACGCGGATCGACCTTGCCGAGCAGATCGACCTCGGTCGCATCGACGTTGCGATCGGCGTCTTCTCGCTCCCGCCGAGTCGTTTCCGCACGTCGCTGCTATTCAAATATGACGACGTGCTGATTGTCGGCAAAAAGCGCAAGCTTGGTCGGCTGGACAAGGCGATGCTTGCACGGCTGCCGCTGGTGGTGGTCTCCTTCGGTGGAGAGCAGGAGGGCGCGATCGGCGGCTTCATCTCCGAGCGAGGCCTGGCGCGGCGCTCGGAGATGTACGACCGCGATGCGCTCGAGCGGGCGCTCGCCGAGAGCGACCGGCCGCCGCGGATGGCGGTGTCATTGCCGCATTTTCTCGCGGTCCCAGCGCTGATTCGGGATTCCGAACTGGCAGCTATCGTCCCGCGCCCGCTCGCGCAAACACTGGAGCAAAACTACCCGATCGCGATCTACGAGCTTCCCTACACAGCGACTCCGCTGGAGGTCCGGCTGCTATGGCACGAGCGCGTCGACGGCGAGCCCTCGCACGAATGGCTCCATGACGTCCTTAGACGCGCCGCTGAGAACCTCAGACGCGGAGACTAGGATGAAGCGTGCGGCGGTATGCAGACCAAGGGCAACAGACTTCCGCGAGTCCAACTCTCACGGTCCTCGCGGTGAAAGCCCCTCACCCCAACCCTCTCCCCGTAAGAACGGGGCGAGGGAGTGCACCTGCATGGTGGCGAGAGTCTAGGCTACATCAACAGCCCTACCGCTTATTCCAGTCGATGATCCGGCTCGCATCGCCGTCGAACTCGCTGCTGCAGAAGGCGCCGCCCTGATAGTGGTCGCCGATCGGGTCCGGCTTCAGCTTGGCCTGCTCGGCCATGGCGTGCGCCACATGATCCTCGGAGCGGCCGGTGGGGCGGTAGCCGAACTCGTAGGCGCGGTGGTTGTCCCACCAGGCGCGCTCGTTCAGGGACACGCCGTAGAAGATCTCGAAATGGATGTCGGGATGCTCGAGCCCGATCTGGCAGAGCTGCACGAGGTCGTCGGGCTTGAGCCAGATCGCGAGCCGGCGCTGGTCGAGCGGCATGTCGCCGAAATTGCCGATGCGCAGGCACGTCACCTTCAGCCCGTGCTTGTCGGCGTAGAGCGCGCCGACGGCCTCGCCGAACACCTTGCTGACGCCATAGCGACCGTCGGGGCGCGGGGTGACGTCGGTGCCGATCTTGTGGTGGCGCGGATAGAAGCCGACGGCGTGATTGGACGAGGCGAACACCACGCGCTTGACGCCCTTGCGGTACGCGGCCTCGAACAGATTATAGCAGCCGATGATGTTGGCCTGGAGGATGTCGTCCCAGGGGCCTTCGACCGAATAGCCGCCGAAATGGATGATGCCGTCGACGCCCTCGCAGATCGCCTCGCATTGCGCGAGGTCGGACAGGTCCGCCGCCCTAAACTGCTCGTTGGGGCCGAGATCGGCCGGCTTGCGGATGTCGCTCAGCAGCAGGTCCGGATAGATCGGCGGCAGCAGTTTCCGCAGGCGCGTTCCAATCCCGCCCGAAGCTCCCGTCATCAAGATGCGCGGCATGTCTTTCCTCATAGTTGCGACCGATTTGCGGCCGTAGATATCTGATGCTAGCAGACTTGCACAGAGGGAACGCAACAACGAGACCTGCACATGAACGATGCATCGTCCCATAAAGAAGGCTGGCGGCCGGCGACCTATTACCCCGATCCGGCGATACGTGCACTCGATCCCCGCTTCGAAAAATACTGGCTGAAACTGTCGGCGGTGGAGCGGCTGACGACCGGCCTGCGCTGGGCCGAGGGGCCGGTGTGGTTCGGCGACGGGCGTTATCTGCTGTGCAGCGACATCCCGAACCAGCGCATCATCAAGTGGGAGGAGGAAACCGGCGCCGTCAGCGTGTTCCGCAAGCCGTCGAATTTCGCCAACGGCAACACCAGGGATCGTCAGGGCCGGCTCGTCACCTGCGAGCATGGCGGCCGCCGCGTGGTGCGCACCGAATACGACGGCAGCATCACCGTGCTGATGGATCAATTCAACGGCAAAAGGTTGAACTCACCGAACGATGTCGTTGTTAAATCGGACGGCTCGATCTGGTTCACCGATCCGACCTTCGGCCTGCTCGGCAATTACGAGGGCTACAAGGCCGAGCCCGAGATCGAGCCGAACGTCTACCGGCTCGATCCCGCGACCGGTAAGGCGACCATCGTCGCCGAGGGTGTGCTGGGGCCGAACGGGCTGTGCTTCTCGCCCGACGAGAAGATTCTGTACGTCGTGGAATCGCGTGGGCAACCGAACCGAAAGATCCTCGCCTATGATGTCTCGCCTGATGGCGCTACGATCTCGGGCAAGCGCGTCCACATCGATGCAGGTCCCGGCACGCCGGACGGCATGCGCTGCGACATCGACGGCAATCTCTGGTGCGGCTGGGGCATGGGCGATCCCGAGCTTGACGGCGTCGTGGTGTTCGCGCCCGACGGTGTCATGATCGGCCGCATCGCGCTGCCCGAGCGCTGCGCCAATCTCTGCTTCGGCGGCGTCAAGCGCAACCGCCTGTTCATGGCAGCGAGCCAGTCGATCTACGCGCTGTATGTGAACACGCAAGGCGCGGTGGGGGGATGAGGTCTCTCCACCGTCATTGCGAGGAGCACTTGCGACGAAGCAATCCAGACTATCTCCGCGGAACGATGCTGGATTGCTTCGCTCCGCTCGCAATGACGGAAACAAAAAACGCCGGAGCGGCTTCCCGCTCCGGCGTCGCGTTCATTCAGACGATAAAGTCTCGTAGGGCGGGCAAAGCGAAAGCGTGCCCACCAATTCTCGCTCGGCTCGCGATGATGGGCACGTCGCGCGAAGAGCGCGCCTTTGCCCACCCTACGAGATCTGCTCTCCGTCATTGCGAGCGAAGCGACTTGTCCGCCGAAGCCTTTGGCGAAGTCGGAAGCAATCCAGACTGTTTCCGCAGAGACAGTCTGGATTGCTTCGTCGCAAGGGCTCCTCGCAATGACGGAAACAAAAAAACGCCGGAGCGGTTTCCCGCTCCGGCGTCGCGTTCATTCAGACGCTAGACTAAAGCTTACGCCGCGTTGAAGCCGGCGACGGCCTTCACTTCGAGGAAGTCCTCGAGGCCGTACTTGCCCCACTCACGGCCGTTGCCGGACTGCTTGTAGCCGCCGAACGGCGCGGTGCGGTCGTTGGGCACGCCCTGGAGGTTGACGTTGCCGGCGCGGATCTGGCGGGCAACGCGCCTGGCGCTTTCCACCGTGTCGGCCGAGACGTAACCGGCGAGGCCATACGGCGTGTCGTTGGCGATCTTCACCGCGTCGGCCTCGTCCTTGGCGCCGATGATGGTCAGCACCGGTCCGAAGATCTCTTCCCGGGCGATCGTCATGTCAGGGGTGACGTCGGCGAAGATGGTCGGGCGGACATAGAAGCCCTTGTTGACGCCTTCGGGCAGGCCCGGGCCGCCGGCGACGAGCGTTGCGCCCTCGTCGATGCCCTTCTTGATCAGCCCCTGGATCTTGTCCCATTGGCCGCGGTTGACGACCGGGCCAATGGTGGTGCCTTCGGCGCGGGGATCACCGGCCTTGGTCTTGTCGGCGACGGCCTTCGCGATCGCGGCGACTTCCTTCATCTTCGAGGCCGGCACGATCATGCGCGAGGGCGCGTTGCAGGACTGGCCGGAGTTGTTGAACATGTGCATCACGCCGCCGGTCACCGCCTTCGTGAGGTCGGCGCCTTCGAGGATGACGTTCGGCGACTTGCCGCCGAGCTCCTGGCTGACGCGCTTCACGGTCGGCGCCGCGCGCTTGGCCACGTCGATGCCGGCGCGGGTCGAGCCGGTGAAGGAGATCATGTCGATATCGGGGTGCTCGCTCATGGCCGCGCCGACCTCGGGGCCGAGGCCGTTGACGAGATTGAACACGCCCTTCGGCACGCCGGCCTCATGGAGGATTTCCGCGAAGATCAACGCCGAGGTCGGCGTGAACTCCGACGGCTTCAGGATCATGGTGCAGCCGGCGGCGAGCGCGGGGGCGACCTTGCAGGCAATCTGGTTGAGCGGCCAGTTCCAGGGCGTGATCATGCCGACCACACCGATCGGCTCGCGCAGCACCATGGCGGTGCCAACCGGCTCCTCGAAATGATAGTTCTTGAGCACGTCGAGCGTGGTCATGAGATGGCCGAGGCCGGCGCCGGCCTGGAGCTTCTCCGCCATCGGCAGCGGCGCGCCCATCTCATCGGAGACGGCAGCGCCGATCTCCTTGAGCCGGCCCTTGTAGATCTCGATGATCTTGGAGAACAGCGCGACGCGCTCTTCGCGGCTGGTCTGGGAGAACGTCGCAAAGGCGCGCTTGGCAGCGGCCACGGCCTTGTCCACATCGGCCTTGGAGCCCAGCGCAACCTCGTACATCGCCTCTTCCGTCGCCGGATTGACCACGGCGGTGGACTTCTTGACGGCGGGATCGACCCAGGCGCCGTCGATGTAGAATTGCATGCGATTAACCATCGTTAACCTCTTCTTGGGGGCTTGGAGGGGGCGTTTCGGCAGTCATCCTTGCACGAAAGCGCCAGCAATTGAACCCGCCATATGCGGGGCCAGCGTTGCGGCGGACGGAGATTATATGAGCCGGTGGCGCGAGCGAGGCAAGGTCTCAACTGCCGTCGTCCTGGCGAAGGCCAGGACCCATTACCAGTTGGCTTGCTCAGACATCTACCGCCCGTCGCCTACAACACCCGCCGCGGCGTATGGGTCCTGGCCTTCGCCAGGACGACGACGGAGACTTAAACCGCCATCTTCCGATGCAGCACCGGCGCGCCGGTGGTGAGGCTTTCGGCCGCATCGATGATGGCGTTGGCATCCAGGCCGTAGTGGCGGTAGAGGTCCGCGATCGTGCCGGTCTGGCCGAACTGCTCGACGCCGAGTGCCTCGACGCGGTGGCCACGGACGCTGCCGAGCCAGCCGAGCGCGGAGGGATGGCCGTCGATCACGGTCACGATGCCGCAGTCGCGCGGCAACGGCGCCAGCAGTTTTTCGATGGAGCTGAGATGCTGCACGCCGCGGCGGTCGCGGCGCAATTTCCGTGCGGCGGTCCAGCCTGCGTGGAGGCGGTCGGCCGAGGTGATCGCGAGCAGGCCGACATCGCGGCGGCTCTCGCCGATGAAGCCGGTCGCCTCGATCGCTTCCGGCGCGACCGCGCCGGTATAGGCGATCACGACTTCGGCATTCGGCCCCGGCTTGCGCAGCCAATAGGCGCCGTCGGTGATGCCCTGCCTCAGCTCCGGCGTCATGATGCGCTGCGCCTGCTCGATGCTGCGCGTCGAGAGCCGCAAATAGACCGAACCGCCCTCGCCCGGATCGCGCTGCATGTGCTCGAAACCGAAAGCCATGATCACGGCGAGCTCGTCGACGAAGGCCGGCTCGAATGAGGTCAGGCCATCCTGCGCCATGCCGATCAACGGCGTTGCGATCGACTGGTGCGCCCCGCCTTCGGGCGCGAGCGTGATGCCCGATGGCGTCGCCGCCACCATGAAACGCGCATCCTGGTAACAGGCATAGTTCAGCGCATCGAGCCCGCGCTCGATGAAGGGATCGTAGAGCGTGCCGACCGGCAGCAGCCGCTCGCCATTGATCTGGTGCGACAGGCCGAGCGCCGAGAGCATGATGAACAGGTTCATCTCGGCGATGCCGAGCTCGAGATGCTGCCCCTTGGGGGAAGCATCCCAATTGTAGGTCGAGGGAATTTTCTCGCTGCGGAATAAGTCCGCTTTCTCGGCGCGCGCGAACAGCCCGCGCCGATTGACCCAGGGGCCGAGATTGGTCGAGACGGTGACGTCAGGCGACGTCGTGACGATGCGCCTCGCGAGCTCGCTGTCGCTGCGTGCGATCTCGTTCAGCACGAGACCAAAGCCCTGCTGGGTCGACATCTGCGGCGACGGCTTGAAGGCGAGCTGCTGGGGCACCTCGACGACAGGCGCGCTCAACCGGCGGCCGTCCTGGTTGAACGGCACGCGCGCGAGGAAAGCCTCCAACTCGGCCGCATCCTGCGCCAGGCCCTCGAACTTGTCCCATTCGTGCCCGGGACGGATGTTCTGGCTGTCGCGATATTTCTCCATCTGCGCGACCGTCATCAGGCCGGCGTGGTTGTCCTTGTGGCCCTGGAACGGAAGGCCGACGCCTTTGATGGTGTAGGCGATGAAGCAGACCGGGCGATCGTGGTCGATGGACTCGAACGCCTCCAGCATGCTCGCCATGTCGTGGCCGCCGAGGTTCGACATCAGCGCCAGCAACTCGTCGTCGCTGCGCTTGTCGATCAGTTTTGTGATCGGGCCCTGATCGCCGATCTCGTCGTGCAGATGCTTGCGGAACGCCGCACCGCCCTGAAAGCACAGCGCGGCATAGAGCGCGTTCGGACAATTGTCGATCCAGCGCTTCAGCGCCTCGCCGCCGGGCTCGGCAAAGGCCTCGCGCATCAGACGCCCGTATTTCACGATCACCACGTCCCAGCCGAAATTGCGGAACATGGTCTCGAACTTCTCCCAGAGCCCTTCGCGCACGACCGCGTCGAGCGACTGGCGGTTATAGTCCACCACCCACCAGGTGTTGCGCAGGCCGTGCTTCCAGCCTTCTGCAAGAGCTTCGAAGATGTTGCCCTCGTCCATCTCGGCGTCGCCGACGAGCGCGACCATCCGTCCCTCGCGGCGATCCTTCATCCAGCCATGCGCCTTGACGTAGTCCTGCACCAGCGAGGCGAACAGCGTCTGCGCGACGCCGAGGCCGACCGAGCCGGTGGAGAAATCGACGTCGTCGACGTCCTTGGTTCGCGAAGGATAGGACTGCGCGCCCTTGAAGCCGCGAAAATTCTCCAGCTTCTCGCGGGTCTGCCGGCCGAACAGATATTGGATGGCATGGAACACCGGGCTCGCATGCGGCTTCACCGCGACGCGATCCTCAGGGCGCAACACGTGGAAGTACAGCGCCGACATGATCGTGGCGAGCGAGGCGGATGAGGCCTGATGGCCGCCGACCTTGAGCCCGTCCGCGTTGGCGCGGATGTGGTTGGCGTGGTGGATGGTCCAGGACGACAGCCACAGCGCCTTGCGGCTAAGAGCGGTCAATGTGTCAAGACGAGCGGAATCAACGGGCATGGCAATGCTCCCGGAAACAGACGCTGCGATGATACGCCTGCGGGCGGCGCCAAACTTCTCAATTTTTCGCGCCATACCCCCAGATATTGGGATATTTTACCAATGTAGCCCGACGAAGGACAGGTTCCATCCCAATGCCAGAGCTCGACGCCATCGACCGCAAGATCCTCGCTTTGCTCCAGACCGACAGCCGCATGACCATGCAGGAACTCGCCGACAAGGTCGGGCTCTCGGTCTCGCCCTGCCATCGCCGCGTCAAGCTCCTGGAGGAGCGCGGCGTCATCTCGCGCTACGTTGCGACCGTCGACCAGAAGGCGCTTGGCCTGCATGTCAGCGTCTTCATCTCGATCAAGCTGGCGCGGCAGAAGGAGGAGGATCTCAACCGCTTCGCACGTGCGATCTCGAAATGGGACGAGGTGCTGGAATGCTATCTGATGACCGGCAACCGCGACTATCTGCTGCGCGTCGTGGCGGCCGACCTCGCCTCCTATGAGACCTTCCTGAAGACCAAGCTGACCCGGCTCGACGGCATCGCCTCGATCGAGTCGAGCTTCGCGCTGAGCCAGGTGAAATACTCGATCGCGCTGCCGGTGTGACGCCTGTCCTCGTCATTGCGAGCGTAGCGAAGCAATCCAGAATGCATCTGCGGAGACAGTCTGGATTGCTTCGTCGCTTCGCTCCTCGCAATGACGATGCATCACCGCCATGGCTGCACGATGATCTTGGTGTGCGCCTCGGGATTGGCGAGATCGGCGAAGGCTTTTGCGACGCCGTCGATACCCACCTCCGCCGTCACCATCGCCGCGGCATCCACCTGCCCTTCCGCGATCAGGCGCAGTGACGCTGCGAATTCGTCTGGCGTGTAGCCGAGTACATAATGGACATTGAGCTCCTTCATGATGCCCAGCATCGGCTCGCTTCTGTCGGTCTCCATGCAGACGCCGACCACGACAATGCGCGCGTCACGCGGCGCGCCTTCGAACACCTGCTGGAGCAGGCCGGGCACGCCGACACATTCGAAGATGATCGCAGGCTTCAGCGCCGGCAGCATGGCCTGGAACGGCGGTCGCGCCGCCTTCTCCGCATCCGACATCTGCGCGTGCTCGGCCCATGTCGCATAAGGCTGCGACACCTTGGGGTCGACGACGATATCGGCGCCGAGCCTCGCCGCAAGCGCACGCCGCGCCGGCGAATAGTCGGCGGCGACAATCGGATGCAAGCCCTTGAGCTTCAGCGCTGCGATCACCGCGAGGCCGACCGGGCCGCAGCCGATCACGAGCGGCACCTCGTCACCACGGATATTGGCTTTTGCGACGGCGTGAACCCCGACCGCGAGCGGTTCAGTCAGCGCGGCATGTTCCGGCGCAAGACCGTTGGGCACCTCGAGCAGCAGCGCTTCGCTGAGCAGCATCGCCTCGGCATAGCCGCCGATATTGTCGTTGGAATAGCCGATGCCTTCGATGCCCGCAGGCGTCACCAGCGCCGGCAGCGAGCAGACGCGCGTGCCCGGCTTGAGCTTGCGCGCGGTGCCTGGACCGTAGTCGACGATCTCGCAGCAGAACTCATGACCGAACACGACATCGCGGCTGAGGTCCATCGGCTTACGCCCGGTCTTCCGCGCCATCTCCACCATGCGGTGGGCGTGCTGTCGCGCGTGCAGATCGGAACCGCAAATGCCGCAGGCGAGCGTCTTGACCAGAGCCTGACCGGGACCCGGCGTCGGCTCCGCCATCCGGTCGACGACAATCTCACCGTTCCTGAAAATCGCAGCGCGCATCCGGCTCCTCCCGTGGTGTCGGAGCCGTTCATAGCACGACGCGGGCGTGGGATCTTGCGTCAGGGGTTCGGGGAACGCTCTTCCAGCACCAGGAGCTGGGCGCGGCGCACCCGCTCGCGATGGGCGATGTAGAGGCCGCTCGCGACGATGAAGGCCGCGCCGATGATGGTCCAGAGATCAGGCACCTCACCGAAGATGAAGAAGCCCAAAATGCTGACCCAGAGCAGCTGCGTGTAGGAGAACGGCGCCAGCACGGAGGCATCGCCATAGCGATAGGCCAGCACGATGATCCACTGGCCGACGGTCGAGGCAACACCGATCACGATGCCGAGCCCGATCGCGGTCCAGCTCGGCGTGACCCAGACGAACGGCACCATCACGGAAAGGATCGCAACGCCCGTCAGCGCGGAATAGGCCATGGTAGTGAGCACCGCCTCGCGACCGCTCATCATGCGCGTCAGGATCAGCGCGGCAGCCCAGCAGAACGCCGAGATGATCGGGAAGAACGCGGCAGCATGAAACGCGCTGGAGCCCGGCCGCAGGATGATCATCACGCCGGTCAGACCGATCGCGGTGGCGATCCAGCGGCGCAGGCCGACCTTCTCGCTCAGGAAGATGATCGACAGCGCGGTGACGAACAGCGGCGAGACGAAGCCGGTGGCGGAGGCTTCCGCAATGGGGAGGAACCGCAGACCGGTGATGAAGAACAGCGAGGAGCCAAGCAACGCGGCGCCGCGCATTAGCTGCAGGCCGATCCGCTCGGTGCGCATCGCATGCAGCGGCGAGCCCGGCAGCATCACCGGCGTGAACATCAGCGCGAAGGTGACGAAGCGGATCCAGGTGATCTCGATTGACGGCAGGCTGGTCGAGAGATATTTCGCGGTCACGTCGGAGGTGCCGAGAAACACCGTCGACAGCAGCACCAGCGCAATGCCCTTGAAGGGATGATCGACGCGCGCGGGCGCACGGCGAGCCACCTGCTTCTTCTCCGGCACGGGCATGGGAATACTGTCGAGCCTTGCGGCTGCGGCGGGCGGCGGTGTCACGGCTGGAACCCGGAAATAATGCGAATCGAGAACGCTCGTAAAAAACGACAAATGCGCCGCGTTCACAACTTCCGAAAACAGGATGCCGATATGCGCTGACGTCCGCGCGCGTCAATATTCCATTAATAATGGGCGTTTTTGCACTACAACATGGGCAGGCTGCGCGGCTTCGGCCCGCGCGGAAACGCCGCATCGAGCGCCGCAATCTCCTCTTTCGTCAGCACGAGATCGCCGGCGGCCGCATTTTCGGCGGCATGTTCCGCGGATGAGGCTTTTGGAATCGCGAACACCGTAGTTGCACGGGTGAGGAAGCTCAGCGCGACCTGACGCGGTGTCGCGCGACGCGTCTCCGCGATCTTCACCAGCACGGCGCCGCCCTTGCTGCGCACATCCGGAAAATCATCGTGTCCGAACGGCGAATAGGCGACCACGGCGACACCATGCCGCTCGCACCAGGGAATCACGGCATGCTCGATCGCGCGTTCCTTGAGATGATAGAGCACCTGATTGCATGCGATCCGTCCCTCGCCCGCAACGTCGAGAATGTCGTCGAGATCGTCGGCATCGAAGTTGGAGACGCCCCAGGACTTGATCTTGCCCGCTTTCACCAGTTCCTCGAACGCAGCGACGGTGTCCTCGAGCGGATAGGAGCCGCGCCAGTGCAACAGATAGCAGTCGAGCCGATCGGTCTTCAGCCGCTTCAGCGAACGCTCACAGGCCGTGATCGTGCCGCGGCGCGAGGCGTTGCTCGGCAGCACTTTTGAAACGAGAAACACCTCATCGCGACGGCCCGCAATCGCGTCCGCAATGACGAGCTCGGCGTCACCGTACATCTCGGCAGTGTCGATGTGGGTCATGCCGAGATCGAGCCCGCGCTGAAGCGCGGCAATGGCGCGCTTGCGGTCGCCGTGGTCGAGATACCAGGTGCCCTGCCCGATGACGGAGACGTTGGCGCCGGTCTTGCCGAAAGGGTTTGTGTTCATGTTCTTTTCCGATCTCCGCTCTGTTCTCTCCCTCTCCCCGTTCTTACGGGGAGAGGGTTGGGGTGAGGGGCTGCCTCCGCCAATTCGCTAGCAGTTGGACTCGCGGAGACTCCCCCTCACCCGCCGCGCTTCGCGCGTCGGCCTCTCCCCGCAAGCGGGGCGAGAAGAGCCACGCGCTACAGACCGCTGATGTCAGCGACTAGTACGCTCCCGGTCGAGGACTCCGTGATATAGAGACGATCTTTCCTTTCGCCACCGATCGCCACATTCGTGCAATTCGGCCCCGCGCACGACTTGATCCGCGCAATCAATTCGCCGTTGGACGCGAATACGAAGACGTGACCGAGCGAAGCGTGGCCGACGAACAGGCGACCTTTGGCATCCATGGTCATGCCATCAGGGCCGCTGGTGCCGAACAGCGAGCAGAAGCGGCCGACCTTCGACACGCTGCCATCCTGCATGAACGGCAGCCGCCACACCGCATTGTCGCGCGTCATGGCGACGAACAGGACGGACTCGGTCGGGCCGAGCACGAGGCCGTTCGGGCTGATGCCGGTGTTGATCAGGCAATCGAGCCGGCCATTCGATGCCAGCCGATAGACCCGACCACTCGGATCGTGCAGGCCGGTCTGGCCCTGATCGGTGAAATAGATGTCACCGTTGGACGCGAGATGCAGATCGTTGCAGCCACGAAACGATTCCGAATTGCGCGCGGTCAGGACCGGCTTGACGCGGCCGGCTTTGGCATCGAGCTCCATGATGCCATGCATGTAATCGGCGATCAGGATGCGGCCGTCGGATGCGACCTTCAGCCCGTTCGGCCAGCCCTCATATTCGGCGACCTGCGACCACTCGCCATCAGGCGCAATACGGAAGATGCGGCCGAAGGGAATATCGACGATGTAGAGATTGCCTTCCTTGTCGAAGGATGGCCCCTCGATGAAGCTATCGGTCGGCACGCCCGGCCGGTTGGCGTCGGCCCAATCCGTCCGCACGCCCTTGCGGCGGAACTTGTCAGGCATGGCGGAGAAGATTCTTGTTTCGATCAGGCGCGGCGGCGTTTCCAGGTACATCATTGTTGTTGTGCGCGTTGAGAGGGAGAGCGCGGCAACATAGGGCACAATGGCCGGTGCGTCGATTGGGGCGGAAGGCATGGCGCCCTGTCCTTGCTGTCATTCCCCGCGAAAGCGGGGAATCCAGTACGCCGCGGCCCCACCGCCTAATCACAGTTGTCTCGGCGTACTGGATCGCCCGGTCAAGTGTTCAGCCCGGGGACATGACCGACGGGTGTTCGGGGACATAGCCGACACTTTCTCCGCTCGCCAAGTCGATGATAGCGATTTGGTGGGCGGCAAAGAAGATCCCG